>Ga0102832_1000079_pt1 | contig 272827 bp, 296 predicted proteins | sample EBPBio282013_DNA_FD_88942 | JGI IMG/M metagenome (GOLD analysis project Ga0102832, IMG submission 88942) | Wastewater treatment Type I Accumulibacter community from EBPR Bioreactor in Madison, WI, USA - Reactor 2_5/28/2013_ DNA (Illumina Assembly) | ecosystem: Engineered > Bioreactor > EBPR >...
GCTGCGCGATCACCTGATTGCGGGCATCCGGAGCGCAGTGCCGTCGGCCATGCTGCGGGGAGACCCGTCAGATCGTCTGCCGGGAAACGTGCACTTCACCTTCCCGGGTTGCGAGGGCGACTCGCTGCTCTATCTGGTGGATGCCGCGGGCTTCAGCGTCTCGACGGGTTCCGCCTGCCGGGCCGGGGTGCCGGAGGCCAGTCACGTGCTGCTCGCGATGGGTCTGTCCGAGCCGGAGGCGCGCGGTGCGCTCCGGTTCACGCTCGGCGACTCGACGACCGTCGAGGAGCTCGATGCGCTCATCGCGGTGCTGCCGGTCGTCGTCACCCGGGCTCGCTCGGCGGGCCTCGCCTAGGATTGGTACCCATGCGCGTACTGGCGGCCATGAGCGGGGGAGTGGACTCCGCCGTCGCCGCCGCGCGCGCGGTCGACGCCGGCCACGACGTCGTGGGAGTGCACCTCGCGCTGAGCCGCAACCCGGGCACGCTGCGCACCGGTGCCCGCGGGTGCTGCACCATCGAGGATTCGATGGATGCCCAGCGCGCGGCCAACATCATCGGCATTCCTTACTACGTATGGGACTTCTCCGAGCGCTTCAAGGCCGACGTGGTCGATGACTTCGTGGCCGAGTACTCCGCCGGACGCACCCCCAACCCGTGCATGCGCTGCAACGAGCGCATCAAGTTCGCCGCCCTCCTCGAGAAGGCGCTCGCGCTCGGCTTCGACGCCGTCGCGACCGGCCACTACGCGACGATCGTGACCGCGGATGACGGCAGCCGCGAGCTGCACCGCGCCGCCGCGTGGGCCAAGGACCAGTCCTACGTGCTCGGTGTGCTCACGGCCGACCAGCTCGCCCACGCCATGTTCCCGCTCGGCGCGACGCCGTCGAAGGCCGAGGTGCGGGCCGAGGCGGCCGCGCGTGGTTTCGCCCTGGCCTCCAAGCCCGACTCGCACGACATCTGTTTCATCCCCGACGGCGACACCCGCGGTTGGCTCGCCGACAAGGTGGGTGCCGAGCCGGGCGCGATCCTCGACCGCTCGGGCGCAGTGCTCGGCACGCACGAGGGTGCCGCCGCCTTCACGGTCGGCCAGCGCAAGGGCATCAATGTGGGTCATCCGACCCCCGACGGTCGTCCGCGCTTCGTGCTCGAGGTGCGTCCGTCGACCAATGAGGTCGTCGTCGGCCCCAGGGAGGCGCTTGCCCTGCGCGAGCTCGCGGGCGCGCGCTTCAGCTGGGCCGGTCGGGCTCCGGATGACGCCACCACCGAGTTCGCCTGCGAGGTGCAGGTGCGGGCTCACGCCGACCCGGTGCCGGCCGTGGCGCGGGTCTCGCATCTCGACGGGCTCGATGACCGAGAGCAGGAGCTCGTCGTCACCCCCACCGACCCGATCATCGGGGTCGCCCCCGGTCAGACGGCGGTGCTCTACGTCGGCACTCGCGTGCTCGGACAGTTCACGATCGACCGCACCGTGAGCGCGGTGCCCCAGCCTTCGCTGGTCGAGTAGCGGCGAAGCCGCGTATCGAGACCCAACCCCTCGGCCGATCTCTACCCCGCCCGCACCTCGTCGAAGTACTCCACGACGTCGTCCCACAGCGGCCGCGAACTCTCCCTGAAGTACCCCATGTGGCCGATCGGCCGCGGGATGCCTCGCGCGGCGGGATCGATGTCCACGGGCATCCACAGGGCTGAGACGTAGCCGGTCATGATGGCGTCGCGCGACTTCGGAGGCGACCACGGGTCGTCGATCGAGTTGGCGACGACCATGGGCGTTCGCACGGCGGCGTAGGTGTCGCGCACGCCCTCCATCTGCGGGTCGTCGAGCAGGAAGTGCGGAAAGCTGCACCAGCGCTTCCACTGCTTGTAGACGTCGAGGGGCAGGTCCTCGCCCGACATCACGAGACTCCACGGCAGGTAGCCCATCGCGGCCGAGAGCGCGGGGGCGACGCCGTGCCACATGGTGAGCACGCGCAACTGCTCGAGCCGGGGCATCCAGCCGTGCCAGCCGGCGCCGGCGCCGAAGGCGTACAGACCCGCCACCTTTTCGTGATTCGGGATGAGCCCGTAGCAGGCTCCACCGTAGGAGTGCCCCACCACGTAGACCGGTCGACCCTCGGCCGCCAGGGTGTCGACGGCGGCGGCGAGGTCCCTGTGGGCCCAGTCGGCGTAGTCGACGCGGAAGTCGCGAAGGTTCGGCGGGGCGCTGCGGCCGATTCCGCGGTAGTCGAGGGTGACGGTCTCGTAGCCCTGGCGCGCGGTGAACTCGGCGAAGCGGCGGTAGAAGCGCTGGGGCACTGCCGTGGCACCGGCGACGATGATCGACGAGTGCGGTGCGAATGGACCGGAGAACCGGGTGGCGCCGAGCACGTAGCCGTCGTCGGCGACGAGAGTGAAGTCGGTCGAGCTCATGCGTGGGCCGCCGTCGACCCCGCGATCAGGCGGCCACCGCGCGCTGCCGACCCCACCGCCCTCACGCCGCCACCGCGCGCTGCGCGCGGATCAGCGCGCCGAGCGTGTCGGTGGCCAGCTGCAACGGCACCACGCTGTTGGCGACGCGAGCCTGAAGCAGTCCGCCCTCGTAGGTCGCCACGATGAGCACGGCTAGCCCCTCCGCGTGGGGCGTGCCCGCGGATGCCAGTGCCTCGGTCATGCGCGCCCGCAGTTGCGCGAAAGCCCCCGCGAGAGCGGTGCGCACCTCGACGTCGGCCGCCGTGGTCTCCAGCGCGATGGTTGCGAGCGGGCATCCGGCCTCGAAGTCGGTCTCGCTGAGGCGCCGGGATGCCGCGCGCACCCACCGCTCGATGGCCTCGAGCGGGTCGGGGTACTTCTCGAGCGCGAGGTCGAGCCAGCCGGTGATGATCGCGATCGACTCGTCGATGGAGGCGAGCGCGAGCCCCGTTTTGCCGTCGGGGAAGTGGTGGTACAGCACGCCCTTGGGCGCGCCCGCCTCGCGCAGCACGTCGCTGATTCCGGTGCCGTGCAGGCCGCGGCGCTGGAGCCCGTCGGTCATCGCCGAGACGAGTCGTTGTTTGGTGCCGGGCGTGTGCTGTTCGGGCATCCCCACAATCTATAGACCGGTCGGTCTAGAACGCAAGCGCTGAGCCCGCCCGAGTTCACTCATTGCCCCTGCCGCTGGGCTGCGCCGCGTCCCTAGACTGTGCGCATGCGAATCCGGCTCACACTTGCTGCGACGCTGGCCGTCGCGCTGGTGGCGTCGCTCGCCGGTTGCACGCCCAACAAGCCGGGCTTGGCGACCGACTGGCTCGCGGGCCAGCAGGGAGTCACCGATGTGCAGGTCATGGCCGACCACTCCGACGCGTTCGTGAGCACGGGCATCATCCGCGGTGAACTCTCGCCCGACCTCGACGAGGCGGGCCTGGCTCGGCTTGTCGACTCGGTGCAGTCCTACCTTGTTGACCACGGCGAGGTGGGCGTGCGGCTCGGGCGCAACGGCCTCGACTTCACCGTCGCCGAGGATGACGCGGCAGTCGCCCGATCGATCGACCTCTGGAACGAGGCATCCCAGGTCGACGGCATCGCGAACGGGGTCGTCACCACCTACGACCAGGCGGACAGCATCGTTCACGTGCGCGCGCTACGTGAGGACGCCGTGGGCGTCTACCGTGCCCTGGCACCTGCCGACGCGACGCTCGAAGTGGAGGCGCTGCGCACATCAGGTGACATCGCCTACGACCTCGAACAGGACGACTTCTTCGGCTCCGACATCGAGAACCGGCTCTCGGTGGCCATCCATCGGGACGCCGCCTGCACGCCCACGCGAACGCAGGTCGCTCTGGCCGAGGGGTTCGTGGGCCGTGACGACATCGACGGAGCCCAGTTGCGGCTGTGCGACGGCTTCGACGTGTACTTCGCGCTCGCGGCATCCCTCGCCAGGGTCGTGCCTGACCTCAGGGCCGAGCTCGAAGGTGCTGGCCTCGATCAGTTCCCGGTGTGGGCGCGCCAGGCGTTCGACGCGTACCCCGACGGCCGCTCCGTTGCGGTGACGCCGGGTGACCCAGGCGCGCTCGCGGTCATCGACGTGTTCGAGACGGTGGGAGCCCCACCGGCCTACTTCGAACTCACCCCGGAGCGCGTACTCACGGTCACCGAATACGGCACGCCGGTCGCCGATCTGCTGACGCTCGTGTCCGGGTCGCCGGTGGCGGCGAGCCTCCCGATCGTCTCGCTCGAGGGCACGGATGTCGCCATCTCCGGCACCCTCGCCGAGCTGCCCACCACCCTGGCTCAAGCCGTCGCGCTCGCGGGCACCAGCGGACAGTACGGTGGCATCGAACTCTCGCCGACGACCGGCAGCGTCACGCTCGAATCGCCCGTGGCCACCGATCCGGATGTCGCCACCGCCGCCGCAGACCTGCGCGCGTCGGGCGCGTGGCAGGGCAGGGTGTTCACGGTGATCTACCTGAGCACTCAGCTGAGCATCACCGACGGGGTCGCCACGGTCGGCGACCCGAACTACACCGACGGGCACGTGGTGCAGGGCTTCGTCGACGCGTGGAACGCTGCGGGCTGAGCTGAGCGGGGCTGGGCTGGGCTGGGCTGGGCTGGGTGCCGTGCGCGAGCTCCCGCCGGGGCGCCGGTCGGTGGTGCTGCCTAAACTGTGACCGTGGCTGACAGCTCGAACACGCACACCAACGATCAGGTTCAGCAGCACGCTGACCCGGCCCTCTCCGCGGCCGCCGCGGAGGTCGCCGACCTCACCACACGCATCCTCGAACTGCGTGACGCGTACTACGAGCGCGACGAGGTGCTCGTCAGCGACGAGGAGTACGACGGCCTCATGCGGCGCCTCGAAGAACTCGAGCGCCGCTTTCCCGAGCTGCAGGGCCAGGACAGCCCCACCCAGACCGTCGGCGGGCGGGCGGCCAGCCTGTTCGACCCGGTCACCCACGCCGAGCGCATGCTCTCGCTCGACAACGTCTTCAGCCTCGACGACTTCGCCGCCTGGGCCGCGAAGGTCGAACGCGACTCCGGCCGTGCCGTGGACTACCTGTGCGAGCTCAAGATCGACGGACTCGCGATCAGCCTGCGCTACGAGAACGGGCGCCTGACGTCGGCGGCCACCCGCGGCGACGGCGTCGTCGGTGAGGATGTCACCGAGAACATCGCGCTCGTGCAGGGCATCCCAGCGCGGTTGTCGGGCACCGGGCATCCGCCGCTCGTCGAGGTGCGGGGCGAGATCTTCTTCCCGGTCGAGGCGTTCCTCGAGCTCAACGCCGAGCAGGCCGCCGCAGGGGAGAGGGTGTTCGCGAACCCGCGGAACGCGGCATCCGGTTCGCTGCGACAGAAGTCGGAAGGCAAGAACGCCGCAGGTCTCGACCTCATGCACCGCAGGCTCAGTCGGCTCCGGATGCTCGTGCACGGCATCGGCGCCTGGCCGAACCCGCCCGTGGCCAGCCAGAGCGAGGTGTACGGGTTGCTCGCCGGCTGGGGACTACCCACCAGCACCCACTACCGCGTCGCGCCGACGGCTGCCGCCGCCGCCGAGTTCATCGAGTACTTCGGCGAGCACCGCGACTCGGTGGAGCACGAGATCGACGGCATCGTGATCAAGGTCGACGAGCTCGCGCTGCACGCCGAGCTCGGCGCCACGTCACGCGCGCCCCGCTGGGCCATCGCCTACAAGTACCCACCCGAGCAGGTCAACACGAGGCTGCTCGACATCGTGGTGTCGGTTGGTCGCACCGGGCGGGCGACACCCTTCGCGGTCATGGAGCCGGCGCGGGTCGCGGGCTCGGTCGTACGGCAGGCGACCCTGCACAACCAGGACGTCGTGAAAGCCAAGGGGGTGCTCATCGGCGACACCGTCGTGCTGCGCAAGGCGGGCGACGTGATCCCCGAGGTGCTGGGGCCGGTCGTCGAGTTGCGCGACGGCAGCGAGCGAGAGTTCGTGATGCCGACCCACTGCCCGGAGTGCGGCACCGCCCTCGCCCCCGCCAAGGAGGGGGACATCGACCTGCGTTGCCCCAATGCGCGCAGCTGTCCCGCCCAAGTGCGGGGTCGCGTCGAGCACGTCGGCAGTCGGGGTGCCCTCGACATCGAAGGGCTCGGCGAGGTGTCGGCTGCTGCGCTCACGCAGCCGCTCGTGCCGGCGACGCCACCGCTGGTCACCGAGGCCGGGCTGTTCTCGCTCACGCTGGAGCAGCTCTTCCCCATCACCGTGGTCGTCCGTGACAACGAGACCGGTCTGCCTCGACAGGTGGGCGACGACGAACCAGGAACCCAGATCACGACCGGTGACGGAGTCACGCTGCGGGTGAAGACCGAGACTCCGTTCCGTCGCAAACGTCGGCTCAGCGGCAAGGATGCCGACCCGCCGTTCGATGCGGCCGCCGCGTTCGACCCCGCTGCGGCATTCGCGGGGGACGCCGACTCGGTGCCGTCCAGCCAGGCCGTGCAGCTCGTCGAGAATCTCGAGCGCGCCAAGACCAAGGAACTGTGGCGCATCCTCGTCTCACTGTCGATCCGTCACGTCGGACCGGTCGCTGCTCGTGCGTTGGCCAGCTACTTCGGGTCGCTCGACGCCATCCGTTCCGCGACCCGCGACGAGCTCGCGGCTGTCGAGGGCGTCGGTGGCATCATCGCCGACGCGGTACTCGACTGGTTCGAGGTTGACTGGCATCGCGAGATCATCCAACGCTGGGCGGATGCCGGCGTGCAGTTCGCGACGCCCGGTCACCCCGGGCCGGGGGCAGCACTCGCCGTCGATGGACCACTCGCCGGACTCACCGTCGTCGCGACCGGCAGTCTCGACGGGTTCACTCGCGAGGGTGCAGTCGAGGCGATCATCGCGGCCGGGGGCAAGTCAGCCTCAAGTGTCTCCAAGAAGACCGACTTCGTCGCGGCCGGTCCGGGGGCCGGGTCGAAGCTGACGAAGGCGGAGGAGTTGGGCGTTCGCATCATCGACGCTCAGCAATTCGCGCTGCTGCTCGCGGAGGGGCCAGCCGCGCTGGAGTGATCGGCTGTTAGTCGGGGCACATAGGGGGCCGCCCCGCATCTCGGAAACAAGCTCGGCTTTCCCATCTAATCTAGGTCGTGAGCTGACCCCCATCCCGGTAGTCGTACCGTTCTACCCACCGCACGGTGCACCCCGGTCGCGGCGCAAAGTCTCTGCGTGTTGACGCGGCAATTGCGCATTTCGAAGCACAATGCCTCAATCACCAGCACTTTTCGCACGAATGCTGCGTTCTGAAGGGTTGTCGTTTTCCGAACAATTTCCCCATCCTTAACACACTTGTCCCCCATACGGGGCGTTCTATCCCCTACGATGGGGGGTGCAATGACGTGATCTGGGGTGGGCGGGCCACATCGTTGCGCGAGGGGATTGGCCCGAATTGCTGTTTGACGTCACAGCTGTTCTAACAACCTCGGCGGCACTGGGTTCCGTCGCCGAGGCCTTCGGTGTGCACGAAATCGCCCGGTACGCGACATCCATCTCCACTCAGGAGAACGTGCCGGCACCGCTCTCGCTCACCACGATCACCCTGGCGGCCGCCGGTGGTGCGGGCTCCGGCGGAACGGTGTCTGACCGTGCGGGATCCACCTTTGCGGGATCCACCTTTGCGGGATCCGCCTTTGCGGGATCTGACCTCGTGGCTTCCGAGCTCCCTGGGCTGCCGCCGCAGCCGTTCATCGGCCCCGTGCCGCCGGAATCGGTCGGGGCGACCACGCTGGGTATCTCCGGCGCCGCGACCAGTCTGGCCAGCGCGACCGCTGCAACCACCCTGGGCAGCGCGACCGCCGCGACCACCTTGGGCAGTGCGACCTCCGCGACCACCCTCGGCACCGCACCCACCGGCCGCGACGGAGCGATCGGTTCCCCCGCCGAGGTCGTCAAGGGCACCCAGCTTCTCGGCCAGATCGCCCTGCTGCCGGTCGGCCAGATCGACCAGTTCGTTCGCGACAATCCCGAGGCCATCGCCTCACTCATCGGTAACCCGCCGCGGTCGCAGGACGTCGCGCTGTGGTGGGGATCCATGGGGCTCGACGCCCGCAACGCCCTGCGAATTGCCACCCCGCAACTCGTCGGAAACCTCGACGGCATCCCCTATCAGGTGCGCGATCTCGCCAACCGCTCGGTGCTCACCTCCACCATGCGGGGCCTCGACTACACGATCCGCACGGAGCTCGGCCGCACCGCTGTCGAGAAGGCGAAGCTTCAACTGTCGATGCTCAAGTCGATCTCGAATGCGCTGGGTGACGCATCCGGAAACACCAACCGCACGCTCATGAGCCTGGACGTCACAGGCCAGGGGCGTGCGGCCATCATCGTCGGTGACCTGGAGACCGCCGACTACATCACCTACATGGTGCCCGGCATGTTCTTCACCATCGAGGGCCAGATGGTCTATTGGACGGATGCCGCGGCCCGGCTGCGCGACGAGCAGCAGTCGTGGCTGGCGCACTACGGCGACACCACGAGCACCGTTGCCACCGTGGCGTGGATCGGTTACCACACCCCCAACCTCACCAATGTGGGCAGCCTCGAGAACGCCGAAGAGGGTCGGGACTCGCTCGCCCGGTCGATCGAGGGCTTGCAGACGCTGAGATCGGCGTCGGAGCCCTACGTCACGATCGTCGGGCACTCCTACGGGTCAACCGCCGCGCTGATGGCACTCACCGAGTACGACTTCGAGGTGGATGCGCTGGCGGTCGTCGGTTCGCCGGGCAGCGCCGCGCAGTCGGTGCGTCAGCTCCACGTGAAGAACGGCAACGTCTTCGTGGGTAAGGCCCAGTGGGATCCGGTGCCCAACAGCGCGTTCTTCGGCAGCGAGCCGGGCTCGGCGTCGTACGGTGCGACGACGTTCGGAACCGATGGTGGTACCGACCCGTTGACGGGCCAGACGATGTTGAGGTCGTTCTTCCACATCGAGTACTTCAGTCCCGCAACCGAGTCGCTGCGCAACCTTGCGCTCATCGGCATCGGTCACGGCGACGACGTGACGCCGCAGTAGCGAGGAATTCGCCGCGCGCACCGTCGCGCCGTCGACGCCGCCTCCCTCGGTCGCGGGCCTCCCGCCGTGGCCGCCCTTGGCCTCCCGCCGTGACCGCCCGCCGTGACTGCCCCTGCTTCCTGCCCCGCGGCCACCCGTCGTGGCCACCTCCCGGCCTCCCGCCGTGGCCGCCTCCCGCATTGGCCGCCTCCCGCGCCCGCCCCCACCGGGCGTGCCCCCGCCGCCCCCGCCCCCCGCACTGGGCGTGCCCCCGTGCCGCCCGGCCGGGCTAACCTTGCCGCTGGCAATGGGGGTTGCAGATGCGCGCAGGCATGGCCAGCCGGGGGAGGCTGGCACGAGCGGGGATGGTGGTTGCACTGGCGTGCGCCGCGGCATCCCTCACCGGGTGCGCTGTTGCGGCCGCGACGGCGGACGAGGCGCACCGCGACTTCGCGGGAGTCCTCGTCACGACCCAGGAACTGGTGGGTCGCGACTGGGAGGTGCGGGACGACCCGGATTCGCGAGCCTGCGCCAACTCCCACGGCGTTGCGGGCCTGCAGGCTCCCGCACTCAGGGTCGCGGCCGGGGCGTCGCGGGCTGGGTCGGCCGATGCCGCACGAGCCGTTGCCGAACAGTGGACCGCTCTCGGATATGAGGTGACGCAGACGCCCACGCTCGCCGGCCCTGACGTGGTCGAGGTGCAGGCTCGCGGCGATGAGGGGGAGTACCTGATCTTCCGGGCGAGCGACCAAGCGATGACTCTTCAGGGTGAGAGCGCCTGTGTGGCTTCGGCTGAGCGCTGAGCCGCAAGCGTGACCCCAACGCGAGAGCGCGTTACCAGTGTGACCTCGGCGCGGGAGCGCCCCGTAGAATTGCCCGGTGTCTGAAATCACCCCTGACGTGGTCACCCATCTTGCCTCCCTCGCACGCATCGCGCTGACCGACGAGGAGATCCAGACCCTCACTGGCGAGCTCGGCGCGATCGTGGACTCGGTGGCGAAGGTCAGCGAAGTCGCGACGCCCGACGTGCCGGCCACTAGCCACCCGATCCCGCTCGTCAACGTCTACCGTGACGACGTGCCCGGCGTGACGCTCACGACCGAGCAGGCGCTCGCCGGAGCTCCCGAGCACGACGGCAGTCGTTTCCAGGTGAGCGCGATTCTGGGGGAGGAGCAGTGAGCGCCGCCGCATCATCCGGTGCCGGGGCCACAACCTCTGAGCTGATCCGTCTCAGCGCCGCCGACCTCGCGGGCAAGCTCGCCTCGGGTGAGGTGTCGTCCGTGGAGGCAACTCAGGCGCACCTCGACCGTATCGCTGCCGTCGACGGTGACGTGCACGCGTTCCTCCATGTCTCAGCGGATGCCCTCGCCACCGCCGAGCGTATCGACCAGCAGCGCGCCGCCGGCGACACGCTCGGGCCACTCGCCGGTGTTCCGGTCGCCATCAAGGACGTGCTCTGCACGCTCGACATGCCGTCGACTGCGGGGTCCAAGATTCTGCAGGGCTGGATTCCGCCGTACGACGCCACGACCGTCGCGCGCCTGCGCGCCGCCGGCCTCGTGCCGCTCGGCAAGACGAACATGGACGAGTTCGCGATGGGTTCGTCCACCGAGCACTCGGCTTACGGGCCAACGAAGAACCCCTGGGACCTCACTCGCATCCCCGGCGGCTCCGGTGGCGGTTCGGCTGCTGCCGTCGCCGCGTTCGAGGCGCCACTGGCGCTCGGCTCCGACACGGGTGGTTCGATCCGCCAGCCTGCCGCAGTCACCGGCTCGGTCGGCGTCAAGCCCACCTACGGTGGTGTGTCGCGCTACGGGGCGATCGCACTCGCATCCTCTCTCGATCAGGTTGGCCCCGTCACCCGCACGGTGCTCGACGCCGGCTTGCTGCACGACGTTATCGGCGGTCACGATCCGCGCGACAGCACCAGCCTCAAGGATGTCTGGCCGTCGTTCGCCGAGGCCGCTCGCGTCGGTGCCCGGGCCGAGTCGCTCAAGGGTCTGCGCGTCGGTGTGATCAAGGAGCTCGACAGCCCCGGCTTCCAGGCCGGTGTGTCGCAGCGATTCCACGAAGCGCTACAGCTGCTCGAGGCCAATGGCGCGGAGATCGTGGAAGTGTCGGCACCCCACTTCGAGTACGCGGTCGCCGCGTACTACGTGATTCTGCCGGCCGAGGCATCCAGTAACCTGGCCAAGTTCGACTCGGTGCGCTTCGGCCTACGGGTCAACCCGCCCGGTGGCGGCACCGTCGAGGATGTCATGGCCGCGACCCGCGAGGCCGGATTCGGTGCCGAGGTGAAGCGTCGCATCATCCTGGGCACCTATGCGCTGTCGGCGGGATACTACGACGCGTACTACGGTTCGGCACAGAAGGTGCGCACGCTCATTCAGCGCGACTTCGCGGCCGCGTTCGAGAAGGCGGACGTGCTCGTCTCGCCCTCCGCGCCGACGACCGCGTTCGAGTTCGGGGCGAAGCTGGCCGATCCGCTCGCGATGTACCTCAACGATGTGACGACGATCCCCGCGAACCTCGCCGGCGTGCCCGGCATGGGTCTGCCGATCGGACTCGCCCCCGAGGATGGCCTGCCGGTCGGCTTCCAGATCATGGCGCCCGCGCGAGAGGATGCCCGGCTCTACTCGCTCGGAGCAACACTCGAGCGGCTCCTCGAAGACGCGTGGGGTCACACCCTACTGAGCCAGGCGCCGCAGCTGTAGCGAGGCTGGTCGAGTAGCCGCGCAGCTGTAGTCAGGCTGGTCGAGTAGCCGCGCCCAGGCCGGTCGAGTAGCCGCGCCCAGGCCGGTCGAGTAGCCGCGTAGCGGCAGTCGGGCCGGTCGAGTAGCCGCGCAGCGGCGTATCGAGGCCCGCCCGCCGGCTACCCCTCCCCGCCCAGCCTTTCCCGGTGGGCGAGCTGGTTCATCCGGTTACCGCATCGCACGCTGCAGAACCGTTTGGACCCGTTGCGGCTGAGGTCGAGGAGCAATCCTTCACAATCGGGTGCGTCGCACACGCGCATCCGGCCCGTCTCGCCGGTGCGAATCACGTCGACGAGAGCGAGAGCGACCTCGACTCGCATGCGCTCCGCCAGGGGTGCCTCGGAGTCGGTGGCATGCAAGTGCCAGCCGAAGTGGTCGTGCCTGGTGAGGAACGGCAGGGCCGAGGCATCCCGGAGCATGGCGTTGACTTCGATGACGGCGTCGTCGGCGTCGAGGGTCCAGATGCGGCGCAGGTGATCGCGGGTTTCTTTGACTTCGCGTAGTTCTGCGACGTCTCGGTCGAAGCGTCCGGAGTAGGTGACGGCGTCGAGCAGAGCGGTCAGATCGGCGGGCGTCGCCAGCTCGTCGAGCCCGCTGCGCGAGGCGCTGGGGTGCGTGTTTCCGAGGGTGACCGCGAACTCGAGAGTGTTCTCGGTGTCAGGGGCAAAATGCAATTTGACTCCTTATTCTCGACGAGTCTACTGTCGGGACTGTGACCCATCGATCCACCACCCGCGGCCTGATTCTGGGCGTGCTCGCATCGATGTCGTTCGGTACCTCGGGGGCGTTCATCAAGCCGCTTCTCGAGGGTGGGTGGTCGCCGGCAGCGGCGGTCACGATCCGGGCGGGGATAGCGGGTCTGGTGCTTCTGCCCATCGCCGTCATCGCCCTCCGTGGACGCTGGGCGGCGCTCTGGCGCGCACGCTGGCGCGTGATCGGGATGGGGTTGATCGGGGTCGCGGGCACGCAGCTCGCCTACTTCGCGGCCATCTCCCGCATCCCGGTGAGCACGTCCCTGCTGATCGAGTATCTGGCGCCCCTCATCTTGGTGGCGATCGTGTGGATTCGCACGCGCCGCACTCCTCGTGCCGTGGTGCTGATTGGTTCGGTGCTGGCCGTCGGTGGTCTGGTGCTCATCATCGGCCCGGGGGCGATTGCGGCAACCGACGGGCTGGGCATTGTGTTCGCGCTGATCGCGATGCTCGGTGTGGTCGGGTACTACCTGATCGCCGCCCGGCCCAGTAACGGGCTGCCGACGGTCGCGTTCGCCGCGTCGGGTCTGCTTCTGGGCTCTCTGACGTTGGGGGTGATCGGTGGTCTGGGCCTCCTTCCGCTGGCCGCCGATTTCGGGACCGTGCCGATGGGCGGGGCCGAGGTGCCGTGGTGGGTGCCGCTGAGTTTCGTTGCGCTGGTGGGTACGGCCTTCGCGTATGTGGCGAGTATCGCGGCATCCGAGATGCTGGGTTCGCGCCTGATGTCGTTCGTCGGACTGCTCGAGGTTGTCTTCGCGGGGCTTTTCGCGTGGCTGCTGATCGGGGAGAACATCTCGCTGGTGCAGGGACTGGGCGGGCTGCTGATCCTGGGTGGCATCGCGTTGGTGCGAATGGAGCGCGAGGCCGACGCGCCGCTCGAGCCGGGCTCGGTGGACGAGGGCGCGGGGTTGGTCTCGATACGCGGCGATGCCGCTACTCGACCGGCGGCGGGTGCGTCGGCCGGTACTCGACCGGCGGACTCTGGTGCCGCCTCTACTCCGCCCGCGCAGCCGTAGCCATCGCCCTGCGGGCCGCCGCGCTCTTGACGGGCATCGGTATTCTTCGCTGCTGCGGGTCGATCTCGGGCGGCGGAATCAGCCAATAGCTCGCCTTTTCGCGTTCGATCTCCCACCCGTTGTTGTGAAGCAGCAGGTGATGGTGTCGGCAGAGCAGGATGCCAGCCTCGATGTCGGTGCGCCCACCATCCCGGGCCCAATGATCGATGTGGTGGGCCTCGCACCAGCTGGGCGGGCGATCGCACTCGCCCCAGCGACATCCGCCGTCACGGACGCCGAGGCCCGTGCGCTGGCGTCCTCGGAAGAGTCGATCTTCCCGGCCCACATTCACCACCTGGCCGTCTGTGTCGAAGTGCACCGGCACCACGCCCGACTCGCAGATATGGCGCTCGACCGTCGCGATGCTGACGGGTTCGGTTTGGCCCTCGATGAAGCCCAGGCCGGCACGGGCGCGCAGGTCGTGGTCAGTGACGAGTACCTGCACCGCGGGACCGCGGCCACCCACGAGAGCATTCGGGCCCGTGAGGGCTCCGAGGTGCACGAGCTGAACGAACGCGTCGAGGGCGAGCTGCTCCGTGGTGCGGAGGTCGTGCGTGAGGTCGGCACGCGCGGCCTCGTCCGGGTCGACGAAACGGGGGCCGCCACGCCGCGGCGACGTGATGCCGTCGAAGACTGACGTGACGGTGGCCGCGGACTCGGGGTCGAGGAGGGCGGTGAGCCGCGTCATCCCGTCGGCCTGGCGGTGGAGGGTAAGTGACCGGCGCTCGCGTAGGGCAGCCTCTCGCTCGATGACCAGTGCGAGATCGAGGGCGAGCCGTTCCTCGCGGGCGCGCACGGCCAGAGCCTCGACTGTCAGCCCCGCAGCCACCGCCACGAGCGCCGACGCGGCAAGCGCGAGCGCATCCGACGGCACCTCCTCCGTGGGGGTGCCGAGCCCGGCGCGGATGGCTTCGGCCGCGTCGAGCGAGAGGGTTCCCGCGGCGACGGCGGCAGCGACATCCGCGAGCCAGGGTGCACGGTCGGGCGCCGGGGGAGCCGACGGCAGCAGCGACCCGACTCGAACAAGCGACGTGGCGCGAGCCTTGGTCGCTCCGGTCATTCGCTGCACGAGGCGCTCAGGGGTGCGATCGCCGAGGCGCTGAGCGAGTCCGGCGTGGCCTAGGTCGGGGCGCGAGCGGTGGCGCACCTCCGCGGCGATCGCGGCCGAGGCTGCGGTGACGCGCCGCTCCACCTCGGCCAGAAGGCGCTGCCGATCGAGGAGGTCGGTGTCGCTGAGGGCGCCGGTCGCGGGTGGGGAGTACGGAGCATCCAGCTCGATGAGGGCACCCAGAAGCGTCGCGGCGTCGGCGGGAGCCGGGGCGAGTGCGGTGCTGGGGGCCATGGGTCAATTCTCCCAGAGTTAGAACAAATGTTCGAGTAGAAGATCTTTCGCCGGAAGAGGCTGTGGAGGAGAGGAGCGTGGAGGAGAGGAGAGGAGAGGAGAGGAGAGGAGAGGAGAGGAGGGCAAGCAGGCAGGCAGGTTTCGATACGCGCCTTCGGCGCTACTCAACCGGCCGTGAGGGTTTCGATACGCGCCTTCGGCGCTACTCAACCGGCCGTGAGGGTTTCGATACGCCCGCTGCGCGAGCTACTCAACCGGCCTCCCCGTAGAATCGAACAATGGCCAAGCCCGCACTCATGGACTACGACAAGGCTCTCGAACTGTTCGAGCCGGTGCTCGGATTCGAGGTGCACGTCGAGCTCAACACCCAGACGAAGATGTTCTCCGACGCGCCCAACCCTGCCGCGCTCGGCAACGTGCACGCCGAGCCGAACACGTACATCACCCCCGTCGACCTGGGCCTGCCCGGCAGCCTGCCCGTCGTCAACGAGCAGGCGGTCAAGTACTCGATCAGCCTGGGCCTCGCGCTCGGCTGCGAGATCGCGCCGACGAGCCGCTTCGCGCGCAAGAACTACTTCTATCCGGACCTCGCCAAGAACTACCAGATCAGCCAGTACGACGAGCCGATCGCCTTCGACGGCAGCGTCGACATCGAGCTGCCCAACGGTCGCCAGATCACGGTTCCGATCGAGCGCGCCCACATGGAGGAGGATGCCGGCAAGCTCACGCACGTGGGTGGCGCGACCGGTCGCATCCAGGGTGCTGAGTACAGCCTCGTCGACTACAACCGTGCCGGTGTTCCGCTGGTCGAGATCGTCACCAAGATGATCGAGGGCGCCGAAGCGGATGCCCCGGAGGTCGGTAAGGCGTACGTCGCCGCCATCCGTGACATCGTCGTCGCGCTCGGCATCAGCGAGGCGAAGATGGAACGCGGCAACCTGCGCTGCGACGCCAACATCTCCCTGCGCCGTCGCGGCAGCGACACGCTCGGCACGCGCACCGAGACCAAGAATGTCAACAGTCTGCGCTCGGTCGAGCGTGCGATCCGTTACGAGATCCAGCGGCAGGCCGCGATTCTCGAGGCGGGCGGCACGATCACGCAGGAGACCCGTCACTGGCACGAGGACACGGGCGTGACATCCGCCGGACGTCCCAAGAGCGACGCCGATGACTACCGGTACTTCCCCGAGCCTGACCTCCTTCCTGTCGAACCGTCGGCTGAGCTCATCGCCGAACTGCGGGCCGCCCTGCCTGAGGCGCCAGCGCTCCGTCGCAAGAGGCTACAGGCGGCGTGGGGCTTCACCGACCTCGAGTTCCAGGATGTGGTGAACTCCGGCCTGCTCGTCGAGGTGGAGGAGACGGTGGCGGCGGGCGCGAGCCCCGCGGCGGCCAGGAAGTGGTGGACGGGCGAGATCGCGCGGCTTGCGAACGCGGCATCCGTCGACCCGTCGACCCTGGTATCGCCCAAGCACGTCGCGGAGCTCGCGCTGCTGATCGACATGGGCAGCCTCACCGACCGCCTCGCCCGCCAGGTGCTCGAGGGCGTCATCGCCGGCGAGGGAACCCCCGCCGAGGTCGTGCAGTCGCGTGGCCTGACTGTGGTGTCGGATGACTCCGCGCTCATCGCCGCGATCGACGAGGCTCTGGCCGCTCAGCCCGACGTGCTCGAGAAGATCCGCGAGGGCAAGGTGCAGGCCGCCGGCGCCGTGATCGGAGCGGTGATGAAGGCGATGCAGGGCAAGGCGGATGCTGCGCGGGTGCGCGAGCTGGTGTTGGAGCGGGCGGGCCAGTAGCTCAGCTAAAGTCGGGCCGGGCCGGTTCATCCGGAACCGCGGGCAATCCTTGGGCGAAGATCGCATCGAGCATCCGCGTCGCCTTGTCCGGCAGCACTTCGCCTGGGTAGTACGTCTCGTAGAGTTCAGCCGCATCGGCGGGCCCATCAACGCCGCAGATTGCGAGCAGGTTGGCGATATCGTCGTCATCGCGGCCCGCGCGACTCGCACGCAGTTTCATCGCCAGAAGAGTCGCCGCTGAGGCGACCCAGACGCTCACGTCGTCCTCCGCGTACAGCGGCTCCCAGCCAGCATCCGTGGCGATCGGTATGAAGTGCGCGGCCTTGGCATTGAGCCAGTCCGCGGGCCATCCGTTGGCTTCAGCGACTTCCGCTGCCACAGTCAGCGTCTGCTCCGCCGGGTGCAGCTTCGCGTCGATATCTTCGGTGGTCCGCCGTTCGAAGTAGCGCAGCGAGAGTGCTGCGCCGCCGATGATCCGGATGCCCGCCGGCTCGCCGCGCTCGCGCAAACGCACGACGACTTCGCGAAGCCCGCGGATCAGGTCATCGCGATCGAGACTCATCAGTAGCTCGTGAGGGTCTCTTCGTCGATGAGCACGCCCCGGTCGAGAAACGCTTTCGGTACTCGCTGCCGGTCGACCGGCACGACGTAGCGACCGGCGCTGAAGGTCCAGGACTTACGCAACGCACGTGAGGGTTCGCGAGTCCAGGCGGGCACAGGTAGCCCTTCTTCCTGCAACCGGAAGTCGACCAGCCCGGCAAGTGCGGCGTCCCAGTGCTTCACTCCGGTGGGCGCTGGCTCGGCGATCGCGAGTGCAAATCGCACCTCGTTGTGCTCGGCCGCGAGGTTGTCATTCAGCTGGATGAAGTGCCGCAGCGCGCTCGCAGAATCAGCACCGGCCAGAGCGTCAGCAATCCGCTCCCCAATGGTGGCCGCGTCTGCACGGCGGGTGGGAATGCTCACCAACGAGCGTCCAGTTGCCGCCAATAGGCGCTCCAAAGTGGCGACCGTAGGGATCCGGTCGCCACTTTCAATGAGCGAGAGGGATGACGCGGCAATCCCCGAACGCTCACCGAGCGTCTTCTGGCTCAACCGACTGGCGCGTCGGGAGCTGCGAACAAGAGTCTCTGCGGACACATGAATCACCTCAATTAATTACTAGAAAGTAATTATAGAGCTTCAAACAAGAATGTGGAGGCTTTCGAGGAGACCCCACACCCAACTACACCAACTCCACCGGCGCCCCATACGCCGCAACCATCTGGTCGGCTGTGAGCAGCACGATCCCCTCCTCGCGCGCCTGCGCGACCTGGATCCGGTCGAACGGATCCTTGTGCAGCGGCGGGAGGTCGGAGACGGCGAGCGCGTGGTCGCTCGTGATCGGTAGTTCGTGGGCGCCGTTGGTGATGAGTCCGCGGCGCAGGAGCCGGGCATCCACCGAGAAATCGGAGCGACCCAGCGTCGATTTGATGGTGATCTCCCAGATCGCAGCCGCGCTGAAGAGGAACTCGTTCGCGTCGTCGGCTAGCAGCGTCCGCGCGGCATCGCTCAAGCGATTGGAGTCGGCCGCGGCCCAGAGGATCAGCTGGGTGTCGAGCAGGTAGATCACCGGGATGCCGCGGGTCCCGCGCCCTCGAACTGTGCGGCGAGTTCGTCGCCGCCCATCCGGTCGAAGTCGTCGGGGATGCGAATTCGACCGCTCATGAAGCCGACAAGGCTGCGCGGCCGGGGCGGTTCCGCGTCGAGGGGCACCAGACGGGCAACAGGCGAGCCGGCCTTCGCAATCACGACGGACTCGCCCTCAGCTACGTCGTCGACGAGACGCGAGAAGTGGGTCTTGGCATCGTGGATGTTGACCGATCGCATGCCTCAAGGATAGTGGACTAGGTATGGTTAGTCCATCGAGCTCAGAGGGAGCTGTGGACTGGTCGACCTCTCGAGCAGCTTGGGCGGATGCGCCGGTCGTCACCGGCACCGACCGCCCCATCGCTAAACTCCCCACCATGCCAACCGCATCGACCACGCCCACCGACGCCCACTCGATGCGGGCCGCCATCCTCACCGGCTACGGCGACGCCGACAAGCTGCAGATGCGCACTGTCCCGCGCCCCACGCCCGCGGCAGGCCAGGTGCTCGTGCGCGTCCGCGCTGCGGGCGTCAACGACTGGGATTGGGGCCTCGTCACCGGAATGCCCCGCATCAGCCGCCTCTTCCAGGGACTGTCCCGCCCCCGACGCACGATCCTGGGCCTGGATGTCGCGGGCGAAGTCACCGACGTCGCCCCGGGTGTCACGCGCTTCCGCCGTGGCGACCGGGTACTCGGTGATCTCTCCAGCCACGGGTTCGGCGGCTTCGCCGAGTTCGTCGCGACCGACGACCGAGCCTTCACCCGCATGCCCGACACGATGAGCTTCACGGATGCCGCGGCCCTCCCTCACGCGGCCAACCTCGCCTTGCAGGCGCTCACCCTCGCCGACCTCAAGCCGCACGACCGGCTGCTCATCAACGGCGCGGGAGGCGGGGTGGGGTCGCTCGCGGTGCAGATCGCCACCCACCGGGGCGTGACGGACATCGTCGGCGTCGACCACGCATCCAAGCTCGACTTTCTTCGCGAGCTCGGCTTCGCACGCGCGCTCGACTACACCGCGACCGACTTCACGCGTCTGCCCGAGAAGTTCGACGTCGTGATCGACGCCAAGTCCACTCGCTCACCCTCCAGCTACGCGCGCGTGCTCGCGCCGGGCGGCCGGTATGTCACGGTCGGCGGCAACGCGGGCAGCCTGCTGGGCCTGGCGGTGTGGGGCCGACTGGTCGGCCGCCGCACGGGAACCCGCCTCTCGCTCGTCATGCTCAAAGCCAACGCCGAGATGGATGCCGTCGTCGAGCTCTACAACTCGGCGGTGCTCCGCCCGCGTATCGACAGCGTGCGACCCCTGGCGCAGATCGCTGACGCGGTGGCACGCTTCGGGCGAGGCGAGCACCGCGGCAAGGTCGTTGTCGAGATCGACTAGGCCGCGCCGCGGTGCCCTGCACGACTCCCGCTAGTTCGTGACCTCGGGGTCGAGAACCAACGGCTCGATCTCCATCGGCTCGGGCAGCGCGATCACGCCGTCGACGAGGCTGACGACCGAGTTCCACCAGCCCTCGTCCATCTGCATCGCGTAGCCGGGCACCAGCCAGGCGTTGCCGTCGACGTCCCAGAGGAGCACGAGGGTGGCGGTCGCGTTGTCGACGGTCACCTCGACGAACTCGGGGGTGGGCTCGGGCATGGGGTCGACGGGAACGAGGGTCGAGTCATCCGGGGCCACCGGGGTTTCGGTGGGGATGTCGGTCGGCACCGGCGTCTCGGTCGGGGCGTCGGTCGCGGCGGGTGTCGGTGCGTCGGTCGGGGCATCCACCTCGGTGGCGCCGTCGCGGGCGAGGTCGGTCGCGAACATGATCGGGCCGCCCTGGAAGTCGGGACCGGCCGAGCCGAACCAGCGACCGTCGGAGAGGCGGTCGACCGCGGCCGCGGGCGAGACGGTGTCGAAGGTGCCCTGCGCCTGCACGCTGACCGAGTGACCGTAGGCGTACGAGAGCTCGCCGGTGTTGGTCCAGCTCACGTTCCAGCTGAGGGCGGTGCGCTGTCCGTCGACGCTGAGGTAGGCGGTGGCCGTGGTGCCCCAGTCGTCGGCGTAGATGTCGATGTCCGCGGCATCCACCGTGTAGCCGGTCGAGGCGAGGAGCGTCTGGGCCAGCGAGCGAGCCTCGTCGGCGCTGGGGGCGAGGTTGGCGGGAGCGTCGGCCGGGAGCACGCAGCCGTACTCGGTCGACTGCTCGGGAGTGACGGATGGGTCGCACACGTAGACGGGGCTGGCCGCCGGGTCGCTGTACCACCAGTCGCCGGTTCCGTAGGAGCTGAACGAGACGTTCGGGGCGGTGCCATCCTGCGGGCCGACAACCCAGGTCGGGTAGGTCTCGTCGGAGTAGTCGGCCTTCACCGGGGTTCCGTCGACGCCGAGTGCGGCGGCGAGTTCGGCGGTGCGCTCCTCGGGGTCGGAGCCGTCGACGGTCAGGCGGTAGACCTGCCCGCTGCCGCCCTCGGTGGAGAGCGACGCACCAGCCGTGTAGTGGTAGTCGACCCACCAGCCGATCTTCATGCTGCTCGAGACCGCATCCCGGGCACCCAGGGGGGCGGATGACGCGGACGCCGCAGTGAACAGCGGCGCGCGGGGCGACAGCGCCGGAACCACCACGAGCGCCCCGACCGTGACGGCGGCGATGGCGAGCCCGGCGCTGCCTGCGATGCGCAGGGTGCGGCCTGGGGTAGCCATGTGCGGGGCCGGTCGGGTGCCGGCTTCGGTCACCAGCTCGGGGGAGAGTTCGGGGGCGGCTCCGCGGTCGAGGCTGTGGCGGAGGCGGTTGCTGAGGTCGTCGTGATTGCTGCTCATACGGGGGAAATGTCGCGAGTGGGCGTTTCTTTCACCGGCATCCGAAGAATCTCAGTCGGCGAGCAGCGCCGCGAGCTTTGTGCGCGCCCGATGCACCCTGATGCTCGCGGCATTCACGCTCGCCCCGAGCGCGACCGCGAGTTCGGCCGGCGGAAGGTCCTCGACGAGGGCGAGGGCGAGAACCTCGCGTTCGGCGGGGCGAAGCCGACGCCACGCCGCTGCGAGGGATGCGTCAGCCACGACGATCTCCTCGGCCGACGGTGCGGAGTCGGCTAGCCTGAGTGCCGCGAGGAGAGACGTGCCGGTCGCCTGCTTGCGTCGGTGATTGGCGACGACGTTCGCGGCGATGCGGTACAGCCACGGCAGTTCCTCGCCCTCGGCGACGCTAGCGCGCTTGCGCCACGCGATCGCGAACACGTCGGCCGCGAGGTCCTCAACGTGTTGCCGCTCCACCCGCCGGAACAGGTAGCCGCTCACCGCGGGAAGGTACTGAGTGTAGGCGCGCTCGAACGACGCGTCGGAGGGTGGCATGCCTCCAGCCTCGTGCGCGCGGCGTTGGATTACAACGCAACGTTTTGGGGGAGTTGAGCGTCTGGGGGGACCTCGCCTAGTTGCCGACGATTGCCCTCCGCAGGTCCTTCATCAGCAGGAATAAGTGCAGCGGGTCGGTCGGCGACGGCTCGAACTCGGCGAACCGGAGGTAATAGTCGCGTGCTCGGTCATCCTTCGCGTGCACCAACAGGGCTCGCACCCCGATCTCGTCGGCGGCTCGGTCGACGCGCAGCAGCGCATCTCTGACGAGCATGCCGCCGAGCCCCGCGCCCTGGTGATGCTCGTCTACCGCGAGTCGGGTGAGCAGGATGACCGGGATGGGGTGACGGGGCACGCCTTTGGTGACGCGAGTCGTGGCATCCGTGTGCTCGACGGCGCCTGTGGATAGCGCGTAGAAGCCGGCGATGCGCGCCCCTGACATGCTGACGAAGACGGTCGCCATGCCCGACTGCTGGTTGGTCAACGCGTGGCGGCCGATCCACTCGTCGAGGTCGGGCTGTCCGCATCGGAACTCGCGCACCGGGTCGCTCGCGGCGAGCTTCCTCGGGCGGCTGAAGCGCGTGCCGTCAGTCAACGAATACGTCGTCGGCGGCGAGGAGTTCGGCCAGCCGTGGCTTGTACTTCACGGGGCGTTCGAGCAATTCCTCGAATGCGCGCCATGACTCGTCATCGAGGGTGAACCAGCGTCGGCCGGCGAGCACCTGCTCGGCGGCGACTGCGGCGCTGCCGATGACGAACTCGCTCACGCTCGTACTGCTGGCCTCGGCCGCACGACGGATCAGGCTCGCCTGTGATGGCGCGAGCCGCACGTTGATGCGCGCGCCCTTGTTCTCGCGGTCGATGGCTCCCGAGGTGGTCATGGCAGGTCCTCTCTGTACGTCGATTGTACATACAGGTGTGTGAACGGCAGAACGTACGCTACGCCTCCGCGGTTTCGTCAGTTGCGGGCTATCCACGCCACCGCGCGGTCGCGAGCGGCTACCCCCACCGCTCCACGACCCCGCGGAACCACACTTCAGCCCGGGAGATTGCATCCGGGTGCACGGTTGGGTCAGCGCTCTCGTAGAGCTCGTGCGCCATCGCGAGCTCGTGCGTGATGAAGTCATTGATCACTGCGGGCACCGCGCCTGTACCCACCTCTCGCGTGGTGCTCTTGAGCGCGATGAGTTCGGCCACCGTGTCCCTCACCTCGGCGCCGGGATCGGTCTGACCGATCAGCGAGGGCAGGTCCATCGGGGGCACGCCGTCGGAAGGGTTAGAGCGCAACCAGAGGAGGGTGGCCGCAGGGCGCAGCGCGTAGAAGACACGCTTCAGGCTGAGCTTCTCAATCGGCCCTTCGCGCTGCTGGAGGCCGACGTGCAGGTAGTGGCGGCCCGCACGCACCGGGTCGTAGAGGGATGACGCGAGCTCGAGCATCCCGTCACGAAACTCGATATTGCCCGAGTAGACGATGGGCGAGCGTAACCACTCGGCGACGGTCGCGTTGCCCTTGACCAGGAGTTGGACGGCCTTGACGATGTCCCAGCCGTTGACGTCGTAGATCTTGTCGAGTGGTGTCTCGATCACATCGCGGGCGGGCCACGGGGTGAGGTAGCGATCGTGCGGGCGCGCGTAGAGGAATCGGCAGTCGTAGTCGCTGTCGGGCGAGGGGAAGCCCCACGCGCGACTGCCGCTCTCGATCGCCCACAGGATGCGCACGTCATGATCGGTCGCGACGCCGCTGAGGCGTTCGTCGATCGAGGCCACGATCGCGGCATCCATGGTGTCGGGGATCGTTCGCATGAGGTGAGGGTATCGGTTGTCACCGGGCGCTGCTCACTCTCGAAGATCGCATGGGATGATCGACGTATGACCGACCGGTTGGTTGACTCGCACTGGGACTTCGAGGCCCTGGAGTCGCCCGTCGATGAGAGTGCTTTCCACGAGTTCCGTCGCGTGGCGATGCGATCACCCGAAGGCGTTCGCGTTCGCGCCAGGCTGGTCGGAGCGGTTCCCGCACTTATTGTTCTGGGGTCGGCGACTGCATTCAATGCGGCCGTCCTCGTGTGGCTTCTCACCGTGGTCGCGTTCAACGCCGACCTGACAGCGAAAGGCTTCGGCGCGCTGGGCTTGGTCATCTTGGGGTGCTCCTTCTGGTTCATCGTCGACATCATTCGACGGGAGACCCGTGGGCTCCGTCCTTGGCGGGCGTGGTTTCGGCTCGACCAGTTCGCTCACGCGAACAGACTGACGTTCGCGCCGGAGATCTCACCCCCAGACCACCAGGGAGTCATCTTCACCACAGGGGAGGATCGTCTTGCCTACGACGTGATGCGCACCTCCGACGGACGCAGTGTCGAGATCGGCAACTTCCGGGCTGTGGGCGAACTCGGACCCCGTCGGGTGGCGGCGTGGGGCTACGTCGCTATCCGCCTCGGTCGGGCGATTCCCCACATGGTCGTAGAGTCACGGGGGAATCGGCGCACCAGCCTCCCCGCGGCCCTGTCCCGCCAGCAGGTCCTCAGTCTTGAAGGCGACTTCGATGCGTACTTCACGTTGTACGCGCCGCGGGAGTACCGACCCGATGCCCTGTACGTGTTCACGCCTGACCTGATGGCGCTCCTCATCGATCAGGCGGCCTCGTTCGATATCGAGATCGTCGACGACTGGCTTTACCTCTACAGCCGCAAGCCATTCGACATGCTCAGCAGGAAGCCCTATGAGTTGGTCGAGCAAGTCGCCCGGACTGTCGGTGCGAAGTCTGTGCGTCGCACCTCGCGGTACGTGGATGCTCGGATGGGCGACCAGTCTGTCGCTTCAATTGCCGGGCCGGGCCGTCGTCTCACACGGCGACTGTCGCCAGTGTTCGTCGCTGCGTTCGTGGTCATCGGCTTGATGATGGTGGCCACGGTCTGGGCGATCGTTGTCACCGTGCTGAATCGCCTGTAGCACCACTACGCTCACCTCATGCCACCCGCCACGCACACCTTCAGCACCGCCCTGTGGGAGATGCCCACGACCGCCGCGGCGTGGGTGTTCGTGACACTGCCGGCCGAGGCATCCGAGGCGATCAGAAGCACGCCGCGACCTCCGCGACCGGGCTTCGGCTCGATTCGTGTGAGCGCGACGGTCGGTGGCTCGAGGTGGGCGACCTCGATCTTTCCCGACTCGAAGTCCGGACGCTACGTGCTGCCCGTGAAGAAGTCAGTGCGTAAGACGGAGGGCATCGACGTGGGCGACCGGGTTGAGGTGACCGTTGACGTTCTGGAGTAGAGCCGCAATCGCGGTGGCCGCCACTGTCGCGGTCGGCGCTCTCGCGCTGCTCACGGCGTCCGCGATCGCGGACGGGAGGCCGGCGACCTGCGTTGAAACCGGGTGCTTCTGCGAGGCGGTGAGTGGCGGCATCCCGAACCAGATCGAGGCGAGTTGGAGTTCGCTGGCGTTCGTGCTGCTCGGGGTGTGGGTCATCCTGCAGCGCGGGGCACCGGCGACCCGGGAGCGCACCCTGCTGCCGCTCGCGGGCATCACGATGGTCGCGATCGGCGTCTCGAGCTTCGTATATCACGCGACGCTCACGTTCGTCGGCCAGTGGCTAGACGTCTTCAGCATGTACCTCCTCGGCCTGCTCATCGCGCTCGGCGCACTGTGGCGGACCGGGCGGCTCGGCGGCAGACCCGCTGTTGCGCTGTACGTCGTGCTGGCGGTCGGGCTCGGTGTCGCTCAGTTCATCTACCCGGATGCCCGCCGCATCCTCTTCGCGCTGGTGCTGCTGCCCGGGGTGATCCTCGAGCTGACACCGTTCATCGCAGGTCGCGGGCCGGGGTCACGCCGCTGGGTGCTCGCCTCGCTCGCCACCTTCGTCGTTGCGTACGCGGTCTGGCTGCTCGATCAGTCGCAGCTGTGTGATCCGCACTTCTGGCTGCAGGGTCATGCGCTCTGGCATGTGCTCGGCGCGGTCGCCGCGCTGCTGCTCACGGTGCACTGGCGGCGCACCGCGCACTGACCGTGTGACACATGTCCCCACAACGGGAGGTTACGAGGCCCTAGGTGCCATGGTTGACTCTGTCAGGTGAGCCAGTATCAACAACCGGGTCAGAATCATCAGGTTTACATTCAGCTCGCACCGCGGCCGAGTACGAATGGCCTCGCTGTAGCCGCGCTGATATTGGGAGCCATCGGCCTTGTCATCGGGCTTATCCCGATCGCGGGAATATTCTTGTTTTGGGTACCCGCGTTGCTCGCGATCATCTTCGGCTTCATCGGCATCTCGACAGCCTCGCGGTTGAACGGGCTCAACAGGCCGCAGGCCATTTGGGGCGTGATCCTTGGCTTCGCCGCTGGACCCGCGTCACTGGTCGCGCTCTTGATGGTGGTGGCGTTCGGACAAGCAGTTTCCACGCAGCGCTGACCTCCGCCTAGCTACCCCACTCGACCGCTATCGTCATTGCGGCGAATACGAGCACATTCACCACCACGGACGCCCAGAACGCCGCTCGGAAGCTCGACTTGATGGTCTTGTGATTGAACACTAGCTGGGCGATGATCGCGCCCGGCCACCCACCGAGCAGGCCCTGCAGGAGGAGCGTTGCTTCTGACACTCGCCACCCGCCCGTTCGAGCTTGGTGCTTGTCGTACGCGTAGGTGGCGAATGTAATCGCGCTGACAGCCAGATAGATGCCCGTGACGATTAGCGGAACTGGATGGACCATATCGAGCGCCACATACGCAACAAGGAATAGCGTGATTGCCACGAGACTCGCGGCTCTCGCGCGCGGCCTCTGAGTGCTCCGACCGGGACCTTGCACGTCGAGTGCTTGAGGGCGGCCGTCTCTCCCTCGACCCGGGCGATACGACACTATGTCGCCGACCTGTGGCCGCCCGATAATTCGACCGAACGACGACACATGCACGAAGAGGTCCGCCGAGCGGTCGGTGGGCCGAACGAACCCGAATCCCCGCTCGTCGTTCCACGCAACGAGGACTCCGTCGACGCGTGCGCTGGCCATGCGCCGATGATAGCGGCGGCGGCACTACCTGCGCCGCACCACCTCAACCCCGCGCCCCGGATGCCACGACTCGACCACGAGCTCGTCGCCCTGCACGGTCGTCACCACCGCCTCGGAGATCTGTAGCTCGAAGTACGCACCGGGGACCCCGCCCCCGGGCGCAGAGACTGCCACCAGTACTCCCGCCAGCTTCGCGTCGCCAGCACCGAGCGACCCGGGTGGCGGCTCCAGCGTGGGGGAGTGCAGGGCAACTCTCGGGTCGCGCTCGACATCGGCGAGCTTGCGCGAACCCGGCATCATGCCGAGCGTCACGTGGTCGTCGTCGAAGGCGAGTTCGCTGCCGCTGATCCGTGGTGAGCCGTCCGCACGCAGGGTCGCGAGCGTCTTGTTGGTGCCCGCCTCGAAGACGGCACGGACGCGAGCGGCGAACTCGGGCGCATCCGATCGAAGCTCTCCCCAGGTTGTCATGGGGCCACCATACGAAGCACGGGCGACATCCAGCCCTCGATCAAGTAACCCGGGTAGCGAGGCTCACTCACTACACTGACCCCATGTCTGCCGCCCGACGCCCGCTCCGCAGCTGGCCCGACGCGCTCATCGCTGCAATCGACCAGCTGCCGGCCGCACCGTGGCTCGTCTACCTCGTGGCCACTCTTGTCGCCGTTGGCGTCTTCATCGGGCAGCGCCTCGCCGAGGGGATCGAGATCAACCCGGTGACCGTGGGATATACGGCACTCACCTTCCTGCCGCTCGCGGCGATGCACTACGCGAACCGGGCGGCAGCGAGGGCGCTGGACGACTTTCGCCCCGCGCTCGGCAGGCTGGAGCCCGAGTACGACGGTCTGCGCAGGCGGCTCACCACCATGCCGTTCTGGCCTGCCATCATCGCCGCGCTCATCGGCGCAGGCGTGCTCGTGATCGGCCAGTTCACCGCAGGCGGACTGTGGGGCATGAGACCCGAGTATTCGACGGGCACGAATGTCGCTACCGCGATCATGCAATTGATTCTCAACATGAGTTTCGCCGCCTTCGTCTTTCACACGGTCGTGCAAGTGATGGTGATCGTGCACATTCACCGGGATGCCACGGCCATCGAACTGTGGAACACCCCACCCCACAACGCATTCTCCAACCTCACCCTGGTGCTCGCGATCGCGATAGTTGTGCCCTACTCGCTGGTCGAGATCCTGTCGGCCCTGAACTCGCAGCTGACGGTCGTGGAGATCACGATCTACGCGGTGGCCATGGGGCTCTCCGTCGCGGTCTTCGTACTGCCGTTGTCGGGCGTGCGGTCGCGGCTGCTCCGGGAGCGCACACGCGAGTTCGACGAGACCGGTCGCGCTTTCGCTGTGGCGGCGGCTCAGCTTCGCGCCGCCGTCGAGTCGGGAGATGTCGCATCCGCACCCGCCCTGAAGGATGCACTCACCGGACTCGCGCTCGACCAGGAGCGCCTCCGCACGGTCTCGACGTGGCCTTGGACGGCCGACACCTTCCGCGGGTTCGTGACGACTCTCGGGATCCCGCTGGTGCTGTGGTTTCTGACGAACCTTCTTGGGCGCGTGTTGTTCTAGTACGCCAACCAGGCGAGCACGATCGCCCGTGCGGCATCAGTGTTCAGGTCGTCGGTGACGGGCAGGCTTGCACGGATGTCGGAGTGCCACGTCAGCAGTGCGTGCGGGTCACCGGTGAAGCGCGTCGTGGCACCCTTGTGCTCCGCCACGCCAGTGCCGCGATGGAGGATGAGGCGCACGGCTCCCTTGCCGTCGACGTTGACCGTCAGCCGGTCCTCGCCGGCGAGTGAGAAGTTGGGCGAGTTCCACTTGATCGCCTCGACGGTGCCAGGTTCGGCATCCGTGACGAGAGTACGTAGGAGTTCGACCTTGGAGCGCACCTGAGGGGTCTGGGCCGCAAGGAACTCCTCGACCGTCGCGAACTGGGGTCGAGCCACCGCTACCCGCGATCCTTCAGACGCACTCGCCGGGCCTGGCCGTCCTCCTGCAGCTCGGCGACGGCGGCCTGGGCCTTCACGAAGTCGGTGAACGACTTGTAGCCGATCTTCTTCTCGTCGAAGCCGGCATCCAGTCGCTTCATCTGCTGCTTGAGACCGGATGCCGCGACCCACCCATCCACGTTGTCGTCGCCGCGGCGCACCCGCAACGCGCGCACCATGAGCTCGACCGCGTCGCGTTTCGGATCGGGCGCCACAGGCTCTGTGGTGGCAGGGGGAGCCGGTTCGTCGTCCACGAGGTCGCCGTAGTAGCTGAACTCGTCGCAGGCGTTCTTGAAGGCGGCGCTGGTCGATCCCTGCACGCCGATGCCGATCACTGTGCGTCCCAGCCGGCGGGCGCTCTGCGCGAGCGGAATGTAGTCCGAGTCACCGGCCACGATCACGATGTGGGTGATGTCGCGCAGCCGGAAGAGGTCCTCGACGACGTCGATGGCGAGCCTGATGTCGGCGCCGTTCTTCGTGCCGGAGGTGTTGAAGAGTTGCACCAGATCGACAGCCCGATCCACCAACTGCTTCTGATAGCGCGTGTTCGCGGGCGCAGCCCAGTCGGCGTACGCGCGGCTGATGGCAACGGCACCGAAGGACGACGCGAAGTCGAGCACGGCGCCGATGTTGACGGTCGCCTCCTGCAGGCGGTCGCCCGTCTTGCCCGCGGCACCGCGCGCCTTTTCCTTGATGAACGCGCCACGGCCGTGCACCGCGTCGTACTGCGAGATCACGATGTTGTCGAAGTCGATGTAGACGGCGACGCGGGTTTCGGTGGGGTCGGCCATGGTCACACGCTACCCGGTGCTCCGGTGGTGTCCCGCGAAAGCGGCTCTAGTATTGCCGGATGCACGCGCCCGTGACCCTGCGCCGCACCACCCCTGATGACTGGCGCGCCTATCGCGCCCTCCGGCTGCGGTCGCTCGAGCTCGCACCCGATGCCTACGGGTCGACCCTCGACGCTGAATCCCCGCAGCCCGACGAGTGGTGGCGCGGTCGACTCGCCACATCGCATACCCTGCTTGCCGAGGTGGACGGCGTCGCGGTCGGCATCGGCACGGGCATCCGGGACCGTCACGAGATCGGGTCGCGCGAGATCGTGGGGCTATGGGTCGAGCCGGAGTTCCGTGGGCGTGGCATTGCACGCGAGATGATCGAGACGCTCGCGGTCTGGGCTCGGGATGCCGCGGCGCACGCCATCGCGCTGTGGGTCTCCGACGGCAACCCTGCTCGCCGCGTCTACGAGCGCGCGGGCTTCGTCGCGACGGGCGAGCGCGACGTGGTGCGCGGAACCCTCATGGAGGAGCGGATGCGTCGTACCCTTGAGCGGTCCGAGCCGCGGGAGACTCCCGGCTGGCGTTCCGGTGGAATTGTTCTCGATGGGGAGCCGCTCGATCTCGAGGGGATCAACCCGTGGCTGCACTCCTGGGTCGACACCGGCGAGATCGTCTGGATGCGGCATCCGTCGTACCCGACGCAGCTGCACGACATGCCGATGTATCTGATCGCGGCCGAGGGTCGTTACATCACCTTCGCCGCGGGTGAGCTGTCGAACACCGTGTGGGGCTTCTACCTCCCCGTCTGACTACCGGGCTTCCTGTCTGGGCCGCACCACGCGCTCGAAGATCAGGATGCCCGCCGCGACGACAGGAATCGCGACGAGCGCGCCGAGGATTCCGCCCAGCGATGCACCCCCGATAGCGGCAACGATCACGAGCGCCCCCGGCACCGCCACGGCTTTGGCCATGACCTTGGGGCTCAGGATGTATGCCTCCACCTGCATGTAGACGAGCATGATCGCTCCTGCGATCAGCGCACCCCAGAGAGTGATGGGCAGAGTGGCGAGCACGACGATCGAGGTCCCAATGACGGGGCCGACGACGGGGATGAGCGCACAGATGAATGCGACGAGCGCGAGGAGCAGAGGAACCGGTCCCCCCACGATCGTCACCACGATGAACGTGATGACCGCATTGCACACAGCGAGGAACAGCTGCCCGGCCACATACTTGCCAACCGACTGGAGGATCTCATCGGTGACCGACATGAAGCCGGCACGACGCGACCGCGGCACCGCCTGGTACACCTTCGTCATCACCAGGGGCAGAGTGAGGGTGAAGTACAGGGTCAATACGGTGACGACGATCACCGCGGTGACGGCCTCGCCGAGGCCTGAACCGATCGCCAGGATCCCGCCGCCGATGGTGACCCACTGGGCGGGGTTGCTGATGAAGGCGACCAATTGCTGGGTGAGCGCGTTCGTGTCGATCCAACTGCCGAGGTTCTGGGTGACCCACTGCACCCACGGTTGACTCGGCAGGCTCGCGGCGAAGGCGGGGGCATCCCGGATGATGTTGCTCACCTGGGCGATGATGGTCGGCACGACCGCCAGCGCAACGAGCGCGCCGATCACGAGACCGAGCACGACGATCGCCAGCGATGCCACCCAGCGGGGCACCCCTCGCCCCGTGGCCCAGCGGATCACAGGCTCCAGCGCGAGCGCGATGAAGAACGCCACCCCGATGTAGGCGAGCACCGTGCCGAGTGCACTGATGGCGCCGAGGATGAACAGTCCGATGCCCACGCCGAGGGTGCCCAGCAGTCCGATCTGGAGGGCATTGACCTGGATGCGCCGGGTCGCCACTGTGGGCGTGCCGGTCGACTGCGCGAGGGATCGCGATGGCCTGAGGGTCGGTTCGGATCGTGTCATCGTGAGGCGAGACTAGCGATCAACTCTCCTCGTAGGGGGGAGGCGCGGCGACCGCTGTCGGGCGCCTCCGCCATTGCACAACCGCTGCTGCGAGACCAGAAAGCATCACCACACCGCCGATCAACTCCAGCGCGCCCGGTACCTCGCCCTGCACCAGCCACGCCGCGACGATTCCGACCACGGGCACGATCAGCGTGAAAGGCACGACGGCGCTGGTCGGATAGCGCGCGAGCAGGGTGTTCCAGATGCCGTAGCCGATGAGCGATGCGGCGATTGCGGTGTACAGAGTCGAGAGGATTGCTGCGACCGAGAGGTGGGTGAGGGCATCCCAGACCACTGGCGGTGACTCCACGATCACTGCCAGGGCTAGCGCCGGCAGGGGCACGACGGCACCGCTCCACACGACCAGCCCGAGTCCGGATGCCGCCTTCGAACGGCGGGACAGCACGTTGCCGATCGCCCACGACAGCGCCGAGCCGAGCACAACCAGCAGCGGCAGCCAGGGTGCTGACGCACTGTGCCCGACGATGACGAGCACGAGGCCGAGCATCCCGATCAGCACACCGATGGCTTGCCGTCGCGATGGGCGCTCCCGCAGGAACAGGGCCGAGATCACGATGGAGAAGATCACCTGGGTCTGCAGGATGAGTGACGCCAACCCGGGCGGCATCCCGAGGGCGAGGGCGAGGTAGAGCAGGGCGAACTGGCCGAGGCTGAGGAACGAGCCGATCAGCAGGATGTTGCGCCACCCGATCGTCGGCGGCTTGATGAAGAAGATGGCCGGGATGCACACGGCGACGAATCGCAGGGCCAGGAACACCAGCGGGGGAACGTCGACCAGCCCGGCATCGATGATCACGAAGTTGGCGCCCCAGATGACCACAACAAGAAGCGCGAGGAGTGAATGTCGTGGGCTCATGGGCATCCTCACACTATCGTCATCAGCATGACGACCCCGCGCCCCTGGATCTCGCGCAAGCGCCACTGGATTCCGCTCGCCCTGCTTGCGGCGGGTGTCAGCTTCGCCGTGGTCGCGACCCTTAGCCCTTGGCCCGCGGCCCTGCTGATCCGTGCGCTGTTCGAGCAGAGCGCCGCCAAGACGGTCGCCGAGATGCAGCCGTATGTTCCGGCATCCGGTCTTGATGCCCAGCTGGATGTCGCCTACGCCGACGGCGGCGCAGACACGACGTTCGACGTGTTCTCGCCGTCGGGCTCAACCGAGCCGCTGCCCACGGTCGTCTGGATTCACGGCGGTGCCTGGATCTCCGGCAGCAGTCGCAACGTTGACCCCTACGTGCGGATCCTCGCATCGAAGGGCTACACAACTGTGGCCCTGAACTACACGGTCGCTCCCGATGCGACCTACCCGGTGGCGCTCACCCAGCTCAATGATGCGCTCGCCTTCCTGGTCGCGCACGCCGATGAGTACCGTATCGATCCCGACCGCATCGTGATCGCCGGTGACTCGGCGGGCTCCCAGTACACGAGCCAGCTGGCGACGATGATCACGAGTCCGGTCTACGCAGAGAAGGTGGGGCTGACGCCGGCGCTGAGCCCCGATCAGCTGCGCGCGGTGATCCTCACCTGCGGCATCTACGACGTGAGCGGCATCCCGGATGCGCCCGGCCTGGGCGGCTGGGGGTTCAGAGTCTCGCTCTGGGCCTATCTCGGAACCAAGGACTGGTCCAACACCCCCGGCGGCGAGCTCATGTCGACGCTCGACGATGTGACGGCGGACTTTCCCACCACCTGGATCACGGGCGGCAACGGCGATCCGCTCACGGCGACGCAGTCGATTCCGCTCGCCGAGAAGCTGTCAAGCCTCGGCGTGGATGTCACGACCGTCTTCTATCCCGACGACCACGTGCCATCACTGCCGCACGAGTACCAGTTCCACCTCGATGACGCCGACGCCCAGGCCGCGCTGACGTCGATGGAGGCGTTCCTGGGCAAGGTCACGGGCTAGCGATCCCGGGCTAGCGATCAGGCGGTCGCGAATCGCTTCGCGGAGCGCTCGCGCGCCTTGGCCGCCTCGACCTCGCGGTCCTTCGGGGGAGTGGTAGCGACGAGGTCCTCGAGAAGGTGCTGGGTGATGTGGGCGATCTCGTGCACGGCACGATCGAACGCTTCCTGGTTTGCCTTGGACGGCTTCGTGCTGCCGCTGATCTTGCGTACGTACTGCAGAGCGGCCGCGTTCACCTCGTCGGCGTTCGCGGCGGGTTCGAAGTTGTGAAGGGTGTGGATGTTCCGGCACATGCCATCGAGGCTAGCTGCGCGCCGCGACATCCACACCCCTATGTCAGACCCGACTCTGACGGGCGATGAGCATCATGCGAGCGAGCGTGATGAAGAACACCGCGAATCCGCCGACGAGTGCCAGCCACGACCAGAGCCAGCCGACGGTCATGGTGAGCACGATGAAGACAGCAATCGCAACCGTCCAAATGACGACCGTGTAGATGCCGAATCGCGCCGCAACCGCAGGGTTCTGCGTGAAGGGGTCATCAGCCACGTACTGGCGCTGCAGCTCAAGCGCCCACGGCTTCGTGCGATTGGTCTGGGTGACTCCGAGCCACACGAAGGCGAGAATCGACAACACCGTCGGAGGCACACCGAGTACGACCGCCCAGAACGGCTGCTGGGTGACGAGCGCGGCTGCGAGGGAAACACCCAGTGTCATGGCCAGGGATGCCGCTCCGAAGGCGAGCGCCCGGCCGGTGGGCATCGGGTAGTGCTGCGAGGTCTCCTGGCGCAAGGCGAGCGTCACAATGACTCCGACCGAGAGCGCTGCGGCAACGGCGAAGGCAACAGCCGTCCACATCGGAACGATGCCGAACGCGCCGAGCACCACCCACGTCACGCTCTTCGCAAGAACCAGCGAGAACAGCACCGTCAGCAGCACGAAGATCGGACGGAGCCGCACCCGCTGGCTGGGGTGCGGCACGCCGGCGGGGTGTCCCTCGGCCGCGAGACCGTCGAGCAGGTCACGGATGTCGCCGAGCTCGCGCACCGCGGTGGTGGCTGCGGTCGCGTCATCCGCGCCGCCGGACACAAGCTCTGCGACGCGGGCCGACAGGTTGGAGCGCAGCTCCTCCTTGAGGTCGAGCGAGTCTGGGGTGACGGGAACTTCGGCGAAGGCCTCGTCGAGGTAGCGGTGGATGGAGGTGACGGTGCTCATGGTCACGCGCCTTTCAGGTTCAGGAGGGAGTTGATGATGCGCTGGGTTGCGGTCCAGTCGGCGAGATTGCGCCGGTAGATGGCCCGGCCGGCGTCGGTGATGCGGTAGTACTTGCGGCGGCCGCCCTGGGTCTCGTCGCCCCAGTAGGCCTCGACGAGTCCGTCCTTGACGAGGCGGCGGAAGGTTGCGTAGAGCGTCGCTTCTTTGATCTCGTAGTCGCCACCCGTGGCATCACGGATGGTCTTGTAGATCTCGAAGCCGTACCGATCGACCTTCAGCAGCACGCCGAGCACGATCGTGTCGGTGTGCCCCCGGAGAAGGTCGGAGGAGAGCGGTTCGCGTTCGAGGGACTCGGGCATGTCAAGTACTGTATCAGGCACAGTAGTTCACGGCAAGAACCTGATGCTGCCCGATTGGCGACCAGCCCCAACGACTGGCACAATAGCGAGCATGATTCACGACAGCGCCCATAATCGCAGGGGCCGGATCGGCAGTATCGCCGCGGCATCCGTCGCTCTCATCGCAGTGCTGACCGGATGCTCGCCCACCGGGCCGATCACGCCGGTCGTGACGTCTGCCGGGCTCGACCCCACGCTGCCCGGGTACATGCAGGCGACCGGGAGCGTCTCGGGAGTCTCGGAGGACGGTGGCAAGTGCGTCTTCACCTTCTGGGCAGACAGCGGTGCAGCAACCAGACTCACCGGTCCCGGTGAGGCGACCGGACTGCGCACGGACTGTGGCCCAGTGAAGGAGGCCGTCGGCTTCCTCGTCGGCGGCACCTACCAGGTGGAACTCACGTACGAGGCGCTCTCGGGCGAGACTGTCAAGGGCGCGCGCGTCCCGATGGTCCTTCCGGTGCCGACCAACCTGAACCCGTAGCTTTCCGCCGGGAGTAGCATCGAGCCATGAGGTTGCTCACCGGCAGATTCGTCGCGCTCACCGCGATGCTTCTCATGGCGTTCGCCCTGGCGCAGGGAGCCACTCCCGCCGCCGTGGTCGCCTCGGTCGCCGCAGTCGTGCTCGCCACCGCGGGCGCGATCCGCCTGACCTCGGTGATCGTCGGCTCGCGTCAGGTCTCCGTCGGCGAGCAGGCCCACGCGCGCCACCTCATCCAGCTCGGGATGCCCGCGCCGCAGCATCCCGACACCGCGGGTCGCCCCCGCACCCGAGCCCCTTCGATGGTGGTCGCCACCACGTAGTCCGAACCGCACTGAGCGGATGCTGCGTGGTACCCACCACCCATCCGTTTCAGATCGAAGGACTTCTTCCGTGGACATCTTCGCGTTTCCCCCTATCGCCGCGCTCCTCGAGGGCGCCTACCGGCTCGTCCAGTTCCTCTCCTCGCTCGTTCACCCGCTGGTCGGCACCGCGGCGGCGGCCGTCGCCATCGTGCTTCTCACCGTGCTGGTGCGGGCGGTGCTCATCCCGGTGTCGGCCTCCCAGGTGAAAGCCGAGTGGGGTCGCCGCCGTATCGCACCGCGGCTTCAGGCCCTGCAGAAGAAATACAAGAAGAATCCGGAACTGCTGCAGCGCAAGACCCTCGAGCTCTACCGATCCGAGAACGTGTCGATGTTCGGGGGATTCCTGCCGACCCTGTTGCTTCAGGCTCCCGTTCTCTCGCTTGTGTACGCCCTGTTCCTGCACTCGACGATCGGCGGGCATCCCAACGATCTGCTGACCGAACAGCTGGGGTCGGTGCCGCTCGGCTCGACGCTGTGGCAGGCGGGCTGGCCCGGAGTGCTCGTGTTCGTCGCGCTGTTCTGCGTGATGGGGATAGTCGCGTGGTTCTCCCGGAGGACGGCTCTTCGGCTCGCCCTGCCGAGCGAGGGGCAGTCGGCACTGCTGCGCGCGCTCAGCTGGGCGCCGTTCCTGACGATCGTTTTCGCTGCTTTCGTGCCGCTCGCGGCGACGATCTACCTCGCGACGACAACCCTCTGGACCCTCATCGAGAGGGCACTGCTGCGGCGACGGCACTGGGGGGAGTCCGGCTCCGCCGTCGGGGCGGTGCTGACGTCGCCGTAATTACTCGGGCACAGCGGCGAGCGCACGCGCGACAGCGTCTATCGCGGTGGCGATGTCGTCGTCATCCGTCGACCAGTTGCTGACAGAGATGCGCAGGATGTCGCGGCCATGCCACTTCGACCCCGACATCCACACGGCTCCGTCCGCGATCAGGGCCTGAGTCACCGCGCGGGTGCGCTCGTCGCTTCCGAAGGCGAGTGACACCTGCGTGAACACCACCTCGTTGAGCACCTCGACTCCCGGAAGGGCGTCGAGGCCGTCGGCGAGGGCTCGGGCGGTCGCCGCGAGGCGCTCGACCATGGCGATGGTGCCGGATCTGCCGAGTTGCCGCAGCGCCGCCCACACTGGGATGCCGCGACCACGCCGCGACATCTCGGGCACCAGCTCGAAGGGATCCGCCGGCGCGCCCGCATCCTGGATCAAGTAGCTGGTCTTCACGCCCAGGGCCGCACGCGCGGCCTCCGGGCGCGCGACTATCGCGACCCCGCAGTCGTACGGCACGTTGAGAGTCTTGTGGGCGTCGGTTGCCCACGAGTCGGCCAGCTCGATGCCGTCGAGCTGCTCGGCCCACTGCGGGCTCGCCGCTGCCCACAGGCCGAATGCGCCATCCACGTGCACCCAGGCACCGTGGTCGTGAGCGATCGTGATGAGTTCGCGCATCGGGTCGAACGCACCGGAGTGGAGGTTGCCGGCCTGCAGCACGACGATCACGGGGCCGCTCACGAGGGCGAGCGCCTCAGCGAGGGCCTCGGGGCGCATCCGGCCCTCGTCGTCGGCCTCGACCAGCGTGGGCAGCCCGAGCCCGAGGTAGCGCAGCGCGAGATCCACGCTCGCGTGCACCTCGGCGCCCGCGAGCACGTGCACCGGCGGGGCACCGATCAAGCCCTTGCTGTTGAGGTCCCAGCCTGCTCTCGTGAGCACGTCGCCGCGCCCGGCGGCAAGGCCCACGAAGTTGGCCATCGTGCCTCCGGTCGCGAAGCCGACGTCGCATCCGGCGGGCAGGCCGAGCAGGTCGAGGATCCACGCGCCGGCCGCCTCCTCGATCGCGGCGGCCGCCGGTGTCGCGTAGCGCATGCCGGAGTTCTGGTCCCAGGCGCTGACCAGCCAGTCGGCGCCGAGCGCAGCGGGCAGGGTGCCACCCATCACCCAGCCGAAGAATCGGCCAGATCCGATAGCCATGAGACCCGGATCCGCCGCGAGTGCCAGCTCGTCGACGACCTGCGCCGCGTCGGTGGGATGGTCGGCGAGTCTACCGCCGAATGCCGCGAGCATGTCATCGGCAGTGGCTTTGGGGCGAATCGGGCGCGTCGGCAGCGTATTCAGCCATTGCCTGGCATGAGCGGCCGCACGGTTGAGGGGCGCGGTGTAGTCGTCTGGCTCCAGTGGCATGGCTCGACGGTACTCCGGCGGTTCGCCGACCGCACCCCCGCCATCGGCCCGATACGATCACGGCGTGGGCGGATCTGGGGAGAACGTGGGTGGATACCCGTTCGACCACGTTCTCATCGCAGCCCAACAGGGCGCGCCGTGGGCCAACACCCTCCTCTGGGCCGAGTACGCCCCCGCGGTGAAGGCGTTCCTCACCGCGCGCGGGTCAGAGGAGCCGGAGGATCTCACCAGCGAGGTCTTCCTCGCCGTGTTCGACGGGCTGCACGCGTTCTCCGGCGACGAGCCCCAGTTCCGATCATTCGTCTTCACAATCGCCTACCGACGCCTCGTGGATGAGCTTCGTCGCCGCTCGCGTCGAGGTCTCCACTCACCGTGGTCGCCCGGCGTCGACGGTCGCGCCGCCGCAAGTGCCGAGGACGAGGCTTTCACCCGGGTGGGGGACGACGCGGCCAGAGCGCTCCTCGATGGTTTGCCGGAGGACCAGCGGAATGTGATGGTGCTGCGCATCGTGGCCGATCTCACCGTCGAGCAGGTGGCTCACGTGCTGGGTAAGCGACCGGGTGCGGTGAAGGCTCTCCAGCGCAGGGCGCTGGACTCCCTGCGAAGAAAGTTGTCCTGACCCGTACCCTTTTTGGCTGGTTCAGCGATAGCGATCAGTGATGGACGAGAAAAGGCTGACCGACGCGCTGGAGCGGTTGCGTGCGCACGCGTACGAGCGGCCGCCGCAGCCGTCGCGTCAGCTATCGGATCGCTTGGATCTGCGGATGCTTGCCGACCTGCCGACCGTGAACGGTGCGGTCCAGGTCGTGGTCGCGGTCGAGGCGCCAGAGCGGCGGAGCCGACTGCGTGCCATCCTGTCGTGGCTGGCCGGGCTCGGCATCGTCACCAAGGTCGTGCTCGGCATCGGCGTTGCGGCCATCGCGACAACCGGGGTCGGCGCCGCCGGCGCACTCCCCGCGCCCGCCCAACAGCTGTTCGACTCCGTACTCCCCGGCATTGCGCCGCATTCGAGCGAGACCGCGGATGACCCGAGCGACCAGCCGGGCGACGACATCCCCGGCACCACTGAGCCCAGTACCCACACCGCCGTTCCCGAGGATGAGGACGGTACCGGCGATGAGTCGACAGAGGGCGACGGCGCCGGCAAGCCGGCCGACACCCCCGGCAACGGCGGCGACGGCACGGGCAAGCCGGCCGACACCCCCGGCAACGGCGGCGACGGCACCGGCAAGCCGGCCGACACGCCCGGCAACGGTGGCGACGGCACCGGCAAACCCGACAACACGCCTGGCGGCAACCCCAACAAGTAGCCACCCCACGAGTTCGAGTGGTCCCTCGCTTACGGGAAGTGGGGGACCACTCGGCACCTTTCATGACGTCGTGAGACGCCCGGTTACGTTCGGTGTCGGTGCGTGACGTCACATCGGACGGATGCCGCGGCATCCGCCCTACGGTGCCCTCATGACACTTCTCGACACCGTGACCCCGCCCACGTCGACCGCAGCTGAGCGCGCGGACCGACTCACCGCCGCAGGCGCTGCCTGGGGTGCCCGCATCGCCGCTGACACCGCCGCCGCACAGCTCACCTACAAGGTCCGTGGCCGTGGCGAGGGTAGCGTCGCCTCGCTCATCACGGCCGGCAAGCACAGCTTCCTGGTCGACGAGCCTGCTGCGCTCGCCGGCGACGACGTGGCGGCGAGCCCCGTCGAGTTCGCGCTCGGTGCTCTCATCTCCTGCCAGATCGTGGTCTACCGCCTCTACGCGCAGGCACTCGGCATCCAGGTCGACGACATCTCCATCGACGCCGAGGGCGACCTCGACGCCCGCGAACTCTTCGGCATCGAGGGCGGCGCGCGTGCCGGGTTCACCCACGTGCGCCTGGCCATCACCATCACCGGCCCCGAGACCCAGGAGCGCTACACCGAGCTGCGCGACGTGGTCGACCAGCACTGCCCGGTGCTCGACCTGTTCGTCAACGCGACCCCGGTGAGCGCAACCGTCACCAAGGGCTAGAACGTCGTCGGCCCGCTCTAGCATCACTGCATGCCGGAGCGGGTCGAGGCGTGGTGGGCGAGACGCCAGTGGTCCAAGGGTTCCGCCGTGCCCTACGCGATCGGGGAGTACCGGCACGAGTGGGCCCGCTGGCCTGTGCTGGTGCGGCAGTATCATCCCGACCTCAACTCGGGAGTCGTGCTCTCTCAGGTGCCCCCGGCAGCGGATGTCTGGCTGCAGTGGCAGTGCGAGGTCGGCCACGTGTTCGTGGCCACCCCTTCGGAGGTGCGCTCGCGTGCTGGCGTCTCGCGGCGCCGGTCGTCGTGGTGCCCCGACTGCTTCGCGGGCGCGGCCCCGCCGAAAGCCCGCCCCTCGAGGGCCGTGCGTCTGTGCGCGAAGTCGGATGCCCCGGCCCACCCCATCGGCGAGCCCTTCGTAAGCGCGTGCGCCCCCACAGCCGCGTCCGCGGCCGAGCCGCGCCTGGTCCAGCTGCTCAGCTCACGCCTGGCCTACTCGGACGGTTTCAACGCGATCCGCGTACCGCGTCCGTTCTTCACTCACCTGGAGGTCTGGCCCGACATCATCCTGCCCGAGCTGAGGGTCGCGATCGAGTACGACACCATGGGTCGCAATTCCACCGAGCATGTGGGTCAGCGCGAGGTGCTCGACAAACGCAAAGACCGGTTGCTGCGCGCGGCGGGCTGGGAGGTGGTGCGGGTCAGGACGGGCAAACTTCGGCCCATCGGGGAGCATGATGTCGCGGCATCCGGGGTGACGGGCAAGCTTGTCGATCGGTTGCTCGATGAGCTGCGGGTGATCCGCGGCGACCTGATCGTGGACTGCTATCTGCGGTAGTGTCTGGCACGCGCCCGCGCGGTGGTGCGCGTCGAGTGGAGGTCAGTGGTGCGAGTGTTCCCGCAGCGATGGTGGTACCTCGGTGTCGGCGCGGTTCTCGGACTGATGATCGGTGCGGGGCTGGCGGCGCGAATCACCGACTCCGACACCGGCAGTACTCTGGGGGGCGGAGGTCTCGGCGCGATCGCCGGCATTCTCTTCGGGGTTGCGGTGATCACCGCGGCTCTTCCTCACGACGCACGCCTGTTCCGGCTCCGGCGACGGTTTCCCGACGCGGTGGTACTTCAGGCGCTGAGGGACGAGGACAACGCCGCCGTTCTCCACGACGTGGCGACGGTGCCCGCTGCGACTCGATTCTCCGTCGTGTTCGACGGCACAGGAGCCAGTCTCTGGGATTCGGCGGATGCGGCAGAGCCGCTCGTCGCCTTCCCCTGGGCCCAGATCGGCGCCATCACCGTGGGCGGCATGGTGCGACCCACCCGGCTCGGTACTCGTGCCTTCTTCCGACTGGTCGTCGCTCTCCTCGTGCGGGGTGAGACTGTCGCACTTCCGTTCGGAGTGGAGCGCGTCCCGGCGTTCCCCGGCGGGCGCACGACCCTGAGCGACGGGGAGTTGGAAGCGGTCGTGGAGCGACTCACCGAGGTTCGCCCGACCACCTGAGCCCGGCACAGTTCGCCAAGAATTCACCTTCGGTCTCGAGGCCCGCGAGCACACTGGTGCAATGGAGATCGCGACCGACCTGCTCGTCGAGGTGCACATTCCCCTGACGCCCACCCCCGACCTCGACCCCGAGGATCAGTTCGACTGGATCGACACGGTGCTCGACTTCCTCGAAGAGCTCGAGGACTCCGGCGAGGTGGCCCTGTACGACGACGGCGAGTCGCTCGACGGCATCTACGTGTTCTCGATCCACAACGCGACCCAAGCCGAACTCCTGGCGATCGCCCGACGGGTCGCAGACCTGCCCGGCGTGCCCACCGGTGTGTTCGCCGTGGTCACCGACATCGAGGCCGAGAACTACGGCGAAGGCGAGCGCTTCGACATCTCGTAAGCTCACCACTATGAGCTCACCACGATCAGGTTCGCTCCGGTCGTCACGATGAGCGTGCCGACCGCGTCGTACCTCGAATCGGTGGACGATGTCGTCGCCTCCTTCGAGACCACCTCGACCGGGCTGACGACCGCACAGGCCGACGAGCACCGAGCCCGTTTCGGTTCGAACGTGATCGTGGAGGTCACGCACGAATCCGGTCTGCGGCGCTACCTGCGCCAGTACAAGGACTGGATGATCGTGCTCCTGCTGGCGAGCGCGGTCGTCACGGGCATCCTCGGAGATTTCGGCACCGCAGGCGTGCTTGTGGTGCTCGTCGTGCTCAATACGCTCATCGGCTTCGTGCAGGAGTACCGCGCGGAGAAGACGATGGAAGCACTCGAGCGGCTCGTCGACCCGCTCAGCGAGGTCTACCGTGACGGGGAACTGACCCAGGTCGCCTCCACCCTCCTCGTGGTGGGCGATGTGGTGCGGCTCACCGAGGGTTCGTCGGTGCCCGCCGACGTGCGCCTGATCCGGTCAACGGCGTTCTCGACGAACGACTTCGCGCTGACCGGCGAGAGCGATCCGACTCGCAAGTTCGTGCAGGCCATCCCGCATGAGGTGCCTGTCGCCGACCGGCACAACATGGCCTTCGCAGGCACGACCGTGGCGACCGGTGAGGCGTTCGCTGTCGTGATCGCGACGGGCATGGGCACCGAGCTGGGTCGCATCGCCAGGCTCAGCCAGTCCGCTCCGGTCACCCGCAGCCCTCTGCAGCTCGAGACCACCAAGATCGCGCGCTACGTGACCTACGGCGTGGCTGTGGTCACGGCGATCGTGCTCGTGATCGCCGTGCAGTCCGACCTCGCGATCAAGGATGCACTGCTCTTTGCCGTCGGGTTCGCGTGCGCTCTGATCCCGCAGGGTCTGCCCGCCGAGGTGAACACCGCCCTCGCGGCCGCAGCGGGCATCCTCGCCAAACAGAACGCCCTGGTCAAGCGCCTCAGCGCCGTCGAGACCCTGGGGGCCACCCATGTGATCTGCACCGACAAGACGGGCACGCTCACCAAGAACCAGATGACCGTCACCGAGTTGACCGTCGGGGGTGCGACCTACACGTCAACCGGCACCGGCTACGATCCGGCGGGTACCATCACCCCGACCGCACGAGGGGATGCCGCGGCTCGCCTCACCGCGTTCCTCAGCGTCGGCGTGCTCGCCAGCAACGCGCGGCTCGTGCCGCCCGCAGCCGACGAGCCCGCGTGGCGCATCCTCGGCGATCCCACGGAGGGCGCCCTGGTGGTGCTCGCCCGCAAGGGTGGCCTCGACGTCGACGCCATCTTGGCCGCCAATGAGGAGATTGGCGAGTTGCCGTTCGACTCCACCCGTAAGCTCATGACTTCGATTCGTCGCGGGGCCGACGGCACGATCACCGCCTACTCCAAGGGCGCTCCCGAGAGCATCCTCGAGCGGGCCACGCGCATCGTCGACGGAACCCGGGTGCGACCCATCACCGCCGCCGACCGGGAGGCCCTGCTCGCGGTGCACACCGAACGAGCGACGCGCGCGCTGCGCAACCTGCTTTTCGCCACCCGCACGGTCACGGCCAAGGACGCAGCCACCAACGATCTGCACGTCATCGAGAAGGATCTCACGGTGCTGGGGATGGTCTCGATGATCGACCCGATCCGCGCGGCGGTGCCCGCGGCGATGGCCGATGTGCTCGCCGCGGGGGTGAAAGTCAACATCGTGACCGGCGACTTCTCGCTCACCGCGGAGGCCATAGCCCGCCAGGCCGGGCTCATCGGTGACGACGGCATCATTGTCGTCACCGGCGCCGAGCTCGCCGGGATGTCCGACGAGGTCGTTCTGGAGCACGCGTCCCGCGGGGGCACGGTCTTCAGCCGCGTCGCCCCGGAGGACAAGGTGCGCATCGTCGACCTCGTCAAGGCCGCCGGTCTCGTCGTGGCCGTCACGGGTGACGGCATCAACGACGCCCCAGCACTGCGCCACGCCAGCATCGGCGTCGCGATGGGCGCGACCGGCACCGACGTCGCCAAGCAGGCCGCCGAGATCGTGCTGCTCGACGACAGCTTCGCGACCCTTGTCACCGCGATCCGTCAGGGTCGCACGATCTACCGCAACATCAGCAAAGGTGTGCTCAGCTGCCTCACCTCGAACGCCGCCGAGTTCGTGGCCAACTCGGCAAGCCTCGCCCTGGCATCCCTCGGGGGAGTGCCGCTCGCCCTCAACGTGCTGCAGATCCTCGCGATCGACCTGCTGGGCGAGATCTTCCCGATCGCAGCGCTCGGGCGGGATCGGGCCGAGGGGGAGACCATGAAGGACCCTCCTCGTGACCCGCTGCGGCGCATCCTGAACAAGCGGTCGATCTTCGACATCTTCTGGGCAGGCGCGCTCATGGGCGGGTTCGCCATCGTCAACTACCTGCTGTTCTACGGACGTGCCGGCATCGACCCGTTCACCGAAGTCGTGCCCGCCGACGTGCTCGCGCCGGCGACCACCATGACCTACGTCACGATCATGGTCTGTCAGCTCGTGAGCATCGTGCAGCGGCGAAGTGTGCACGGATTCTTCACCCGCTACCAGTTCACGAACCGCACGTTCTGGCTGGCCATCGGCGTCGCCGTCGCGATCATGCTGGTGATCGTGTACGTGCCGTTCGTGGCTGGCTTCTTCGGCACTGGTGCGATCAGCCTGCTCGACTGGGGATTCGTGCTGCTGGCCGCCGTGGTGTTCCTCGCCCTGCGCGAACTTCAGCGGGTGCTGGGGCTCAGCCGGGTGTGACCGCGAACTCGCGCGCGTCGAGCTTGCGGACGGCCTTGCGGAACGCCATCGCCGAGTGCGGCCAGCTGACCGTGTTGCGGCCCTCGGCGTCGAGGTAGTAGCTGGAGCATCCGCCGGTCAGGTAGACCGACGTGCGCATCGTGCGCTGGAGGGACTCGTTGTAGGCGCGCAGAGCTTCGGGGGTGGCCTCGATGGTGCCGCCGACCGCGGCATCCAGGGCCTGAAGGATGTAGTCCACCTGCGACTCGATGATGTAGATCATGCTGTTGTGGCTGAGGATCGTGTTCGGTCCGTTGAGCAGGAACAGGTTGGGGAAGCCCGGGACCGCGGTGCCGCGCAGCGCCGCCGTGTGCGACGCCCAGTGCTCGGAGAGTGTGCGGCCGTCGGTGCCGCGCACCAGGCGAGCGACCGACGGTTCGGTCGCGTTGAAGCCCGTGCCACCGATGATGACATCGACCTCGTGGCGGGTGCCGTCGGCCGTGACGATCGTGGAGCCCTCGATCGCCGTGATGGCGGTGGTCTCAAGGCTCACGTTGGGGCGGGTCAGCGCGGGATAGTAGGCGCTGGTCACGAGGATGCGCTTGCAGCCGATGCGATAGTCGGGCGTGAGCTTGGCGCGCAGCGCGGGAGCCTTCACCTGCTTGCGCAGGAAGGCGAGTGACTGCTGGGCGGCGGCCGCACCGACCGGCTTGTACTTGAAGCCGAGGAAGTTCACCTCGGCCCGGAGGAACTCGAGCCGTCGGGCGATTCGCTGCAGCGCGGGCAAGCGCCGGAACGCGCGGCGTCGACGCTCAGAGGTCGGCTTGTCGTTGCGGGGGATGATCCACGGCGCCGAGCGCTGGAACACCGTCAGGTGCCCCGCGACCTTCGCCACCTCCGGAACCACCTGGATCGAGGATGCCCCGGTGCCGATCACGGCAACCCGCTTGCCCGCGAGGTCGACCGAGTGGTCCCACTGCGCCGTGTGGAAGCGCGGGCCGGCGAATGACTCCAGGCCGGGGATCGTCGGCCAGACCGGGTCGATGAGCGGACCGTGTCCCGAGACGAGCAGGCGGGCGGTGAGTTCGCCGGTGCTCGTGGACAGGCGCCAGAGGTTCGCCGCGGCATCCCAGCTGGCCCCCTCGAGCTCGGTGCGGAACAGCATGTGCTCGTAGAGTCCCTGCTCGCGGGCGGTCGAGCGCAGGTACTCGAGAATCTCGGGTTGGGAGCCGTAGCTGCGCGACCAGTCCGGGTTGGGCGCGAACGACAGCGAGTAGACGTCGCTGCGGATGTCGCACGCGGCACCCGGGTAGGTGTTGTCACGCCAGACCCCGCCGACGTCGTCAGCGCGCTCGATGACCACGAAGTCCCGGATGCCCCGGCCAGCCAACCGCGCCGCCATCCCGATACCGGCGAACCCCGCCCCCAGCACAGCAACATCGACGTGGCGGACAGGGGCTTCGGGAGACTTCGGCGTCATGGCAATCAGTGAACCACAACTCCGAATCTGCTTCCCACGCGTCTCATAGCAAGCACATAGGCACCAGCGGCTGAATGTAACTCGTTCACCTGCCGTTCATCTGCCCAGGAGTCATCCCATGGATCAGTTCCTCATGCTCGCCCTCGACCTCGTGGCCATCTCGGTGCTCACCTTCGGGCTCTACTTCCCCCGTCATCGGCGTCGCGACCTCGTGGTCGCGTTCCTCGTGGTCAACGTCGGGGTTGCTGCCGTCTCGGCTGTGCTCGGCACGACCGACGTGGGGCTGGGACTCGGACTCGGCCTGTTCGGGGTGCTCTCGATCATCCGTCTGCGCAGTTCGGAGATCGCCCAGCACGAGGTCGCCTACTATTTCGCCGCGCTGTCGCTGGGCCTGATCGCCGGACTCACCACGACGCTGAGCCCGCTCATGATCGCCCTCATGGGGCTCATCCTGCTGGTGCTGTTCGTCGGCGACAACCCCGCGATGTTCCGTCGCTACCGGCAGCAGACGATCGTGCTCGACTCCGCGTACACCGACGAGACGGCCCTGCGCGACGCGCTCGAGCGGATGCTCGGAGCCAAGGTTCACCGGGTGGCGGTCACGAACCTCGACCTCGTGAACGACTCCACCACTGTCGACGTGCGCTACCAGCTCAGCGATTCGGTGCCGAGTCACGAGTCGCTGGGAGTGGGGCGATGAGCACACTCGCACCGATCTCCCTCGCCGAGCTCACCGCCGCCGCGGAGCTGCAGACCCGTGTCGATCGCAAGTACGTGCTCACGCGGGCACAGGCCGGCACGGTGCTCCGCGACCTCGCTCCCGACACGCGGGTGCTCGAGATCGACGGCACGCGGGCGATGGCCTACGAGTCCGTGTACTTCGATACCCGCGACCTGCTGAGCTATCGCATGGCAGCGCACGCACGGCGTCGGCGGTTCAAGCTGCGCACTCGCAGTTACGTCGACTCGGCGACATCCTTTCTGGAGATGAAGACCCGGGGTGCGCGCTCGACGACAGTGAAGGAGCGCATCGAGTACGATCCCGCGCACCGGGATGTGCTTACCGAGGAAGGTCGCGAGTATGCGGACGCCGCGCTCGATGGCCTCGGCATCCCCGAACCGGAGCGGCTCGAACTGCTGCCGACCCTGGTCACTCGCTACCGCCGCCGCACGCTCTACCTGCCCGCGTCGGGCAGTCGGGCAACCGTCGACACGGATCTCTCGTGGGAGTCCGACGACGGCACCACGATCCTGCGGCCCGACCTCGCGATCATCGAGACCAAGTCGGGATCGCGCATCTCCGAGGTCGATCGGCTGCTGTGGGGCCACGGGCACCGCCCCGACCGCATCTCCAAGTTCGGCACGGGTCTTGCCGCCCTCCGCCCCGATCTTCCCGCCAACAAGTGGGCACGGGTGCTGCGCCGCCACTTCGGTGTCTGACGCACGCGTCCTAGGCTTGCCCCATGGCTGAGCTCGATGGACGCGTGGTGCTCGTTGTCGGCGCATCGGGAGGTCTCGGCTCGCGACTCGTCGCCGAACTCGATGCCGCGGGTGCGACCGTACTGAGCGCATCCCGGAGCAGCCCTACTTCGCTTGATCTGCGTGACCCGCAGAGCATCCGCGACTACGTCGGGGCACTGTCCGTCCTCGACGGAGTGATCGTCGCCGCGGGAGTCGTCGCCTTCGGCCCGGCAGATCAGGTCTCCGACGCGGTGCTCGCCGAACTGTTCGCGGCCAACGCGGTGGGCCCGATCACCCTCATTCGTGAGCTGACGCCCCTGCTCGCGGAGTCGGCCGCCGCCGGCCGCACGCCGTTCATCGCCACGCTCAGCGGCATCGTCGCGGAGTCCCCGACGGCGGGATTGGCGGCCTACTCGGCGTCGAAGTCGGCGCTCGCCGCGTTCGTGTCCGCAGCGTCCCGAGAGCTCCGGCGTGTGGGAATCCGTGTTCTGGATGCCCGTCCCGGCCACACCGAGACCGACCTGTCACGGCATCCGATCGCGGGAACCGCGCCCGCGTTCCCGCCGGGTCTGGACCCGACGACTGTCGCCAGCCGCATCGTGCAGGCGATCGTCGCCGACGAGAAGGACCTGCCGAGCAGCGTCTTCGCGTAGACCCTACGCGCCGAAAACCACTCCCGTGAGTGACTCGGAGACATCCCAGAGCCGCGCTGAATCATCGTCGCGCAGGGCGCGAGCGGGCACGTGCGCGAGCTTCACGCCGCCGCGCAGCTCAAGGAAGCCGTCCGGTCCGTAGTAGGCGCCGGGGGTGGCATCCTCGCTCGTCGCCGCATACAGTGCGGGCAGGATGCCCTGCGCCACAGGCTGGAGGAACGCGTCCGCCAGCCGCCGGCCGATGCGACCGTACTCGCGGCCCTCGCGCGGGCCCGTGGTCTGCAGGTTGGTGGCGGTTCCGCCCGGGTGGCCGGCCGTGCTGAGGATGCCCCAGCCACTGTCATCGCTGCGCTTCTGCAGCTCGCGCGCGAACATCAGGTCGGCGAGTTTGGACTGGCCGTAGGCGGTGTACGGAACGTACTTCTTCTCCGACTGCAGGTCGTCGAAGTCGAGTCGGCCGCGCCTGGCGTAGATGCTCGACAGCATCGCCACGCGGGGGTGCTCGGCCTTACGCAGAAGGGGCAGCAGCCGCCCGGTCAGCGCGAATGCGCCGAGATAGTTGCCGCCGAACTGCAGCTCGAAGCCGTCGACGGTCACGCCACGCTTCGGGGGTGCCATGACTCCGGCGTTGTTGATCAGGATGTCTACCGGCCGCCCCTCGGCGATTCGAGCGTCGGCGAAGGCTCGGATGCTCTGAAGCGACGCGAGGTCGACCAACTCGACCCGCCCGGCGCCGAGTCGGGCCGCCGCATCGTCGCCCTTGGCCCGATTGCGCACGGCGAGGATCACGTCGGCACCCGCCGCGCTGATGCGCTGCGCGAGCCCGAAGCCCAGGCCGCTGTTGGCGCCGGTGATGACGGCAAGGCGTCCGCTGAGATCGGGAACGACGACGGGCAGAGTGGCTGACATGTCACCATCCAACCACGCGGGCGGCGTCGGATAGTCTCGTGCCGTGGGAGCGAGGACAAGTATCGCGAGCGTCACCCGGTGGGCACGCGGGCTGTTCCCGGTGCGGGTGTGGCTGCACTTCCTCGACCGCAACGGGTTCCTGCTCGCCGCGGGCATGAGCTATCAGGCCCTCTTCGCGGTGTTCGCCGCGGCCTACGTCGGGCTCTCGATCGCCGGCTTCGTACTCGTCGGTAACGAAGCGGTGCTGGATGCCGCGATCACTCTCATCAACACCTGGGTGCCCGGCCTGCTCGGGGCCGACGGAATCATCGATCCCGAGGCCTTCCGCGCGACGACGACAGTGCTCAGCTGGACCGGCCTCGTCGCCCTCGGCAGCCTGATCTGGACCGCCATCGGGTGGGTGACCTATTCGCGCATGGCGGTGCGCACGGTGTTCGGTCTCGAGAAGGACAAACGCAACTACGTCGTCATGAAGGCTCGGGATCTGCTGGTCGCCGCCGCCTTCGGCGTCGCCCTGCTCGTCGCGGCGGCGCTCTCCGTGGCGAGCACCGAGCTGCTGGACTGGATCTTCTCGCTTCTCGGGTGGAGCACCAGCTCCGAGGTGTTCCGCATCAGCGTACGGGTGTCCGGCCTCGTGCTCGTCTTCGCGATCGACACCCTGGCGCTCGCCGCGATGTTCCGGTTCCTCTCCCGCGCAGCGATCCAATGGCGGCGACTCTGGGGCGGTTCCCTCCTCGGTGGTGCTGGCCTCGTCGCACTCCAACTGCTTGGCTCACTCCTCGCGGGTGGCATCACCCGCAACCCGCTTCTGGCGACTTTCGCCGTATTCGTCGGTCTGCTGCTGTTCTTCCGTCTGACCAGCATCGTGACGCTCGTCGCGGCAGCGTGGATCGCTGTCGGCGCCCACGATCGCGACGAGTCGCTGCGCCTGGTAAGCCCCGAACAACTCGACCGCGAACGAGCCGACGCCGAACACCGCGCGCTGCTGCTCGCCGCGCAGGTTCGGGTGCGGGAGGCTCGCGCCGGCCTCGACGCGGCGAACTGGTTCGAGCGCCCGTCGGCGAGGCGCCACCTGAGGGGTGCCGAGGAGGAGCTCGAGCAGTTGCGCGACCGAACCTAGGTCGCTCAGTCCTCCGCACGAAGGCGCACGGCCTCCGCCCGAAGGTCCTCGGCTCGCCGGGCCGCGCGATCGCGATCCCGGCCGAGCGCCCGCAGGTCGCGATCGGACTCGCGCAGCTCGTCCTCCACTTCGGTGACCTGCTGCTCCAGCTGCTCAAGCCGGGACTGCAGTCGTGTGCGCGCCGACTCGACCGACTCGATGCGGCGGTCGATGCCCGTCACCTCGGTGTCGGCGGCATCCGCGCGCTTCTCCGCCTCCTTGGCCGCACGCACGACGGCGAGGTCTCGCACGGGCGCGCGCCGGGCGGCCCTCGGAACGGCCGACACCATGGATGCCTCGGGCGCGGCGACAGCGTCATCCAGATCAACGGGCTCAACACCGTCGCCCACCAGGGGCCGCACGAGTCGGCCACTGCGCACCGCCGCAGCGGCCGCCGGATCCCCGAGCGCTGCCTGCAGCGTCGCGGCGACCTCATCGAGTGCCGAGTTGGTGAGCACGTGGTGCGCGTCCGCCGCAAGCTCCGCCGCCTCGCGGGCGAGTGCCGATACGAGGCGGCGACGCTGCGAGGTCAGTTCGGCAAGCTGGTCGCGGTCGAGGTCAGACTGGGCCTGGCGCATCAGTGCGCCGAGATCTGCGAGCTGGGCGAGTTCGTCAGAACGGTGTCGAGCCAGCAGATTCACACCCCACGCCGCGGGCGAGGCCTTGCGCAGCACGCTCACGCGCTCGGCGAGCTCGGTGTCGGTCTCGTCTTTGAGTGCGCGCACCCACACGTTGCGCGCAGCGGTGAACTCGGCGGGCAGCAGCCCGTACAGTTCATCGGCGATCTCGGCCAGTGTCGGCATGGGACCATCCGAACACGATCAGTCCGCTGCCGCCAGTACCCTCGCTACGCGGGCAGCATTTCCGGCAGACGAGGAACTCGATTCCGTCTCGCATCCGCGCGGGCGGGGCTCTACGGCAGAATGGCCTGTGTGACGCAGCCGACCACCACCACTGAAGCCGGGGCCGTGAGCAGGACCGATGACCTCGCCGCAGCGATCACCGCGTTCTTTCGCGCGCTGGAGAGTTCGCGCAGCCGCGATGCGCTCGAGGTGCAGCTCACTCCGACGGAATACCGGGCACTGGCCAGGGTGGTGGAGGTCGGCAACAAGACCCCGAAGCGTCTCGCCATCTCGATGGGGATGTCGACGGGCGCCATCACCGCCATCTCCGACAGTCTGGTGGCTCGCGGATTGCTCGAGCGCGTCGCCAACGAGGCCGACCGTCGCAGCGTGGTGCTGCGGCCCACCCCGATGGGTCGTGAGCTGGTGGGCCGACTGTTCGGCAACTACAGCCGTGTGATCGGCGCTGCGGTCGAGGGCCTGTCCGACGCTGAGGTGCAGCAGCTCACGGTCGTGCTCCACAACCTCACCGAGGGCCTCAACGCCAGGAGCTGACCTGATCGCCTCGCGGCGTCACCAGCCGAGTGTGCCCGGTTCTCCCTTGAAGGGGCCGACAACGCGCGACGTGATCCACCCGCCGTAGAAGCCGCCCGCCTGCGGGGTGACGGTCTCGCCGTCCACCGTGCACGAGTCCATGGCCGCCGGGTACAGGGAGACGTAGTCGGCGAGCTGCTCGTACCCGGGGGACGGGGTCGGGTAGAACCAAGCCGATCGCTCGGCCGTGGCATCCGGTGTGCGGATCGTCAGGTACCTGGCAAGACCCTTGTACTCGCAGAAGCTGGTGCCCGCGGCGGGCACGAGAGCCCCGTCGGGGAAGGCGGCGCGCGGCAGATAGTAGGCGGGCGGATGACTCGTCTCCAGCACCCGCAGCGCCTCCACGGTATCGACGATCACCGCGCCGCCGAGCCGAACCACGACCCGCTCGGGCGTGGACTCCACCCGCGGCGGCCGCGGGTAATCCCACACGGACTCCTGCCCGGGTTCCGGTTGCACGCGCACGATCTTCGCCACCCTGTCGAGCCTACGCCCGAGGGCTGTGCGGGAGGGATCGGCCGGGTTCGACGAAGGCTAGGCCCAGACGAGCCGCTTGCCGCTGAAGCCCTTGAGCTGCCCGTATTCGGTGGTGCCGCCGAACAGTGCGCGCTTGTAGGGCAGCAGCACGACGAGGGATCCGCCGGCCTTGTGCTCGAGGCGCACCTCGATCGCGTCGGTGCGCTCCTTCTCCAGGCGGCTGTTCAGCACAATGGCGGTGCAGACGGCATCGCGCTCGAGCTGCCGCAGCTGGTCGAGGAGGTTGACCAGGATCGTCTCGACCGACGGCGGCTTGCCCTTGGACTCCTTGTCATAGGCGACGAGGATGTACCGGCCGTCTTCGCTGAGGAAGACCGCGAACGGGTCGAAGTCGCTCGCCTTGGCGAGGTTGCGCTGCGCCAAGGACAGCGCGGAGTCGAGGAGGGAGTCGAGCTGGGTCTGCGCCTGGGCGCTGACGTCGTCCCTCCACGAGTTCATGCTCAAACGCTACCGAGTCAAGGCCCCTCACCGCTGGCGACACTACGGGGGGTAGGCCATAGGGTGTTTGCATGAAAGCACACCTGAAGGGCAGTCACTACGTCGCGGCGATCATCGCGGGCATCGTCGGCAACATCTTCTTCTCGGCCGGGTGGAGCCTGCTCGGCGTCACTCTGTTCTTCGGCCTGTTCGCCGCGATCTTCGGCGGGTCGATCGAGTCGATCATCGGGCAGTTCACCGATCCCGCCGCGATCTCCGGCTTCTTCTCCAGTGCCGGCGGCATCGCTGCCGGACTGACGGTCGGCTTCTCGATCGCGGCTCTGGTGCTGGTGGGCCTCGGCGTGCTCTTCAGCGGTCTGATCCTCAAGGGCGGCAAGGTGCGCAAGCCGTGGGCGACGACCTGGCTGTCCGTGCTCATCTCGGCGCTGCTGTCGGTTCCGCTCTTCTTCGTCTGGCTGGCGATCGCCAACAACACCAATGGAGCTCCCATCGCCCTGGTGGTCGTGCTCGGCACGGCGGTCGTGGGCATCCTGATCTGGCTCTGGATGACGTGGGCGCACCGCGGCTACGCGAGCGAGTTCGCTGGCGCTTCTGCGTCGGCTACGGCCACGGCTACAGCGAAGATCGCGCCGGCGGATGCGCCAGCCGAGGTCGAGGCGGCGCCGGTCGCCGAGGCTCCCGTCGCGGCCGCTCCGGTCGCGAAGGCGCCCGCGGCGAAGACCACGGCAGCGAAGCCGCCCGCCGCGAAGAAGACTCCGCCAGCGAGTTCCTAGCGGGGCGCGTCGAAGAATCCGACGAGCGCCGCGGTGATCTCGTCGCGCGCCTCGGCGCTCGTGATCGTCGCGACACCGTCACCGGACTGCACGCCGTAGTTGCCGAATCCCGCGTGATTGAGGCCCTCCACCTGCACGAAGGTGGCCGTCGCCGGCAACAGGGATGACGCATCCGCAATCTTCTGCGGAGTGCTCAGGCCGTCCTCGCTGCCGCCGATCGACAACACCTCGAGCTCGGTGGCGGACAGATCGTTGGCGCAGTAGCTGCCGAACAGCACGAGGCCCGCGACATCCGGGTCGTCGGCGAGCATGCAGCTGCGCACCCCACCCAGGGAGTGCCCGCCGACGAACCAGCTGTCGACGCCGGGTGCGTCGGCCGTGAACGTCGAGAGCGGACGGGTGTCGAAGAACGCGAGGTTCAGCGTGGGCTTGGTGATGACCACTGTCACCCCGGCCGTCTCGACGATCCCACTGAGCTTGAACAAATAGGCGTAGGGGTCGACCTTCGCGCCCGGGATGAACACGAGACCGTCGCCCGAGGCCGTGCCGGTCGGGGTCATCACGATCGAGTGGTCGGTCGAGGTGATCGAGATAGCGGGGTTGGTCCACGCCTTGATGGCGTACTCGCGCTCACCGCGCATCACCATGTTCGCGTAGAACAGGAAGCCGACCACCAGCAGCACGAGCACCACGATGATCGCCAGCACGGTGCGACCGAGGCCGCGCAGGAACCGGCGCGCGCCCGGCATCGTCGAATCAGTCATGGCTCCATTCTGGAGTAGGGTCGGCCCGTGGCCGAACGAATCGACACCCTACTCATCCTCGGCGCCGGCGGCGACCTCACCTCCCGGCTGCTCCTGCCGGGCGTCGCGAGCTACCTCGGCAGCGAGCGCGGCGAAAGACTGACGGTCATCGGGGTGGACCGCGGCGAGGTGACCCCGGCCCAGTGGCGTGAGCGCGTGACCACCGCGTTCGCCACGGAGAACTCTCGGCTGGCGGCATCCGTCGCCAAGTCATCGATCTATCTGCAGGCGGATGCCACGAACCCCGCCGATCTGGCCAGGGTGCTGGCGCAGGCTCCGGGCCGCATCGCCGTGTACTTCGCGCTGCCGCCCGCGGTCACCCTGCTCGCGGTCAAGGCGCTGGACTCCCTCGAGCTGCCGAAGGGCATCCTGTTCGCGCTGGAGAAGCCGTTCGGAACCGACCTGGCCACGGCGAAGTCGCTCAACCGGAGGCTGCAGAAGATGCTGCCCGAGGAGCAGCTGTTCAGGGTCGATCACTTCCTCGGCAAGTCGACCGTGCTCAACCTCCTCGGGTTGCGCTTCGCGAACCGCATCTTCGAACCGCTGTTCTCGGCGCCGAACATCGAGCGGGTGGAGATCACGTTCGACGAGGAGTTGGCACTCGAGGGCCGGGCGGGCTACTACGACAAGGCGGGCGCCCTCGTGGACATGATCCAGAGCCACCTGCTGCTGGTGCTGGCGCTGGTCGCGATGGAGCCGCCGGCCAGTGTCGATTCGGAGGACTTGCGGGGCGGCATGGCTCAGGTGCTTCGGGCGACCCGGCCGTGGCGCAAGAACGGCACGTCCAGCCGTCGCGCCCGCTACGGCGCGGGCACGATCGACGGTCGGCGCCTGCCCGCCTACGTGGACGAGAAGGGGGTCGACCCTGGTCACGGCACCGAGACTCTCGCCGAGCTGACGTTGGCCATCGACAACTGGCGCTGGGCGGGTGTGCCGTTCGTGCTGCGGTCGGGCAAGGCACTGGGGGAGGCGCGACAGGAGATCGTCATCGTGTTCCGCGATGTGCCTCACCTGCCCACCGGTCTGCGCGGCATCGCCGGTCCGTCGGCGCTGCGCATCTCGCTCAAGCCGGCCACCCTCGACCTCGACCTCGTGATCAACGGCGAGGGCGACCCGTTCACCCTCGACCGCACGGTGCTGCACACCGACCTCGGCGCGGGGGAACTCAGCGCCTACGGTGAAGTTCTGTCGAGCCTGATCGATGCCGACCCGACGCTGTCGGTGCGCGGAGACGTCGCTGAGGAGTGCTGGCGCATCGTCAGCCCCGTGCTCGCGGCGTGGCGCAAAGACGCGGTGCCGCTGGAGACCTACGCGGCCGGTTCCGACGGTCCCAACTCGTGGGGCCGCCGTTAGCCTGCGCGGCTAGGGGGAGGCGCTAGGCGAAGAATCCCACGAGCTCGGGTTTGATCGCGTCATCCTTCACCTGGTGGGTCTGGCCCGCGAGAGTGCGCTTGATCGAACCGGGGATGGCGCTGGCCACCCCGTCGACCGCGGCGACCATGTTCGGCTTGGCCTTGCTGCCGCCCATCACGAGCGCCGGGGTGGTGATGCGGCCCAGCGTCGCGGTGGGCACCTCGAAGCCGTGCATGATCGTGGCGTCGTAGGGCAGGGTGTGGGCGACCGCCTTGAGCGAGGTGAACACCTTCGGCATCAGCCGCATCATGAGCGGCAGGAACGCCGGGCCACCCACCATGTCGACCATGAAGTAGCCGACCGCCCCGCCCCGGTCGCCTCGGTCGAGCCGGGCGTTGAGCTCCGCGAGGAAGTCGGGCTTCACGCCCTTCTTCTCGGCGATTCCCACGTAGGGCGCCTCATAGCTCGCCAGCTTGCGCATGCGAACACCGGATGCCGCAGCCTGAAGCACGAGCGCGCCGCCCGACGAGTACCCCAGCACGTAAGCCTCCTCACCGGTCGCGTCGATGACCGCCGCGAGGTCTTCGTACTCGCGCTCGGGCGCGTACTCGGGACTATCGCCGCTCTCGCCCCGGCCGCGCCGATCGTAGAAGTACACGGTGTACCGGTCGGAGAAGGCGGTCGCCGCGCTGCGGCACGGGCCGAAGTCGCGGTAGCACATCGCGCCATCGACGAGCACGAGCGCGGGGCCCGAGCCCACCTTCTCGTACGCGATGCGGGTGCCGTCCTTCGACGTGACGAATTCGGTCATGCCTGTGCTCCTTCGAAGATGGTGGTGAGCTTGTCGAACGATTCGTTCCAGCCCTGGGTGGTGGGTTCGACGAAGCCGTCGGGGAACGGTCCCTGGTGCATCGTCAGGCGGGTGGTGTCGCCGTGGTCGTGCAGCTGCACCCGCACGATCACGTTGTCGAGCTCGCCGAATCCGGTGTCGGCGGCGAGGGACATCTCGAGATAGGTGGGCGGCTCGGCGATCAGGATGGTCGCCGTGAGCGGGTGCACACCGTACTCATCCTCCATCGTGAGCTTCCAGACGCCGCCCTCGCGCGCATCCACTTCGACGCTCTCACGGGGCACGGTCACCATGTGCGGTCCGAACCACTGCACGAGCAGGTCGGGGTCGGTCCAGAACTTCCACACCACGTCGATCGGCGCGGCAAAACTGCGGGTGATGTACACGTCGCGGTCGGTGACGGCCGGCAGTTCTCGGTCAGTCATCGGGGGTCTCCTTCTCTGCCTGTGCCTGTTCCTGGTAGGCGGCGAGGGCGTGGTCGAGGGTGTCGAATGCCGAGTTCCAGAAGCGCTTGTACCGTTCCATGTACTCGCTAGCCTCCTTCAGGGCCGCCGGCTCCAGATGACTGAGGCGCGCAGTTCCCACCCGCGTGCGCGAGATCAGGCCGGCGTTCTCGAGCACCTTGAGGTGCTGCGAGATGGCTGGCTGACTCATGGCGAAGGGGCTGCCCAGTTCGGCGACGCTCGCGTCCCCCGCCTCGAGGCGCGTGAGCAGCGCCCTGCGGGTGGGGTCGGCGAGTGCAGCGAACACCGCGCTCAGCTCGTCTACGGGCATCCATAACCAATCTATTTCATAAGCAATTGCCTATAGAATAGGGATGCCCGCGGCCGCTGTCAAGCGTCGCGCCTCCCATCTCGCAACCCGCGTGCTACGAATAGCAGTTATGACACGAAGCTCGAGCGCGCAGGCGACCGCGGTAGCCCAGACCACACCGAAGCGCGCCTGGGAGATCTCCGGCCCGCTCGACCCCACAAAGTACTACCCGAAGTTCGGACCCCTTCCCGCGGTCGTCGGCGTGCGGGATCAGACCGGCCCGTGGGACACCGTCGGTCAGAGTCGCACGCTCGTGCTCTCCGATGGCAGCTCCGTGGTCGAGACGATCACCGACGCCGACTCGCCCACCTTCTTCGCCTACGAGTTGAGCAACTTCACCAAGCTGTTCGGAAGGCTGGTCGCGGGGGCACGCGCCGAGTGGCGGTTCGAACGCACCGACGCCGGCACGAGCATCCAGTGGACCTACACGTTCCACGCCAAGCGCGGCCGCGGCTGGATCGTCGCGGCAATCGTGCGCCTGTTCTGGGCGCGCTACATGACCCGCGTGCTGCCGCCGATCGCGCGGGCAGTCGAGTCAGCGGCGGGCTGAGTTCCTATGCCGTCTTCATCACGTCGGCGGTGAAGCCCTGCACTCGCGCGAGCAGCCCGTCGATGCGTTGCTCCAGCAACTGCTCCTGACTCTGCAGGGCCGAGGCCGGCGGCAGGATGCGGATGAGGTGCGAGCACGCGAGGTCATCGCAGATGTAGGTGCCGATCGTGTTGCCATCGCGACCCGCCTGGCCTGCGCGGGCAGCGGAGAACATCGTCACCTGGTCGCTCGCCCGGGTGATGCGGCACAGCGCGCACATCGCCGCGATGCCCGGCTGAAGCGAGAATTCGGAGGCCCGCAGCACGATGCCGACGGGCCGATCGTCGAGCCAGTGCACCAAGTAGCCGCGCTGGTGGGACTGCTGGTCGCGCCAGCCGAGGTACTCGCGTACCTCCCAGATCACGTCGTGCAGTCCGGGCATGGGAACGCGCTCAGCCTCACCCTGTGACGCATTCACGAAGCTCGCGCGGATCTCCGCCGGGGTGAGGGGCTCCATCCCTCCAGCGTACATACCCGCGCCGTTGCGGAGGATGACACGCGACGTGACCGACAGTGTTGTGCACCGCGTCGGCGAGTCATCCTCCGCGACTGTGGTGCGGACGGGTTACGGCGCGGTGAAGCCCGCCTCCGCCATGTCGATGACCTGCTGGGTCACCGCATCCGCAGCCGCCCTCGGCAGTGCGCGCAGGGGCCCATCGATCAGCAGCATGGAGAGCCCGTGCACGCTCGACCAGGCGAGGAACTCCGCGTTGGGTCGCCGCGACACCGGCATGATCTCGGATGCCACGAACTCATCCAGCGCCGCCGTGACGAGCTGGAACGGGGTGAGGCCGCTGGGCCCGGCCCGCTCGGGGCTGGTCGCGCGCTCCAGGTCTGACGATGCGATGAACGCCGTGCGGAACAGTCCCGGATTGTCGAGCGCGAAGGCGACGTAGCGGGTGCCGACGGCCCGCAGGTGCGCTCGAGCGGTCGCCGCGGCATCCGGCTCGCGCACCGCCCAATAGCTCTCGTCGATCGCGGCCGCCAACTCGGCTTGAGCTGCGTCGCACACGGCGGCGAGAAGTGCTTCGCGGTCGGCGAAGTGACGGTAGGCGGCGTTGGGTGAGACGCCGACCCTTCGGGTGGCTTCGCGGAGCACGACGGCCTCGGGGCCGCCCTCCCGCGCGAGCTCCACGCCGGCCAGCACGAGAGCGTGTCGGAGGTCGCCGTGATGATAGTTCTCACGCGGCGGTGCGGCCGTGTCCACGGTCATAGCGCCTGTCCTTCCGGTGGACGATGCCCTCATCCTATGACAGTGTTTACACCGTAAACATGATTGTGAGCAGGGGATGACGCCAACGCAGCCAACGCAGCCGACGCGCCGCACTCTGCCGCGGGCGCTCACGCCGTTCGCCAACGGCCAGTACCGCATCCTCGCTGTCGCGCTCACCATGTCGCTGTTCGGCTCGGGCGTCTGGCTGGTGGCGCTGGTCTGGCAGATCATCGCCTTGGGCGGCTCGCCGATCGAACTTTCGTTGGTAGCCACCGGCAGCGCTGTCGGCATGATCCTCGCGGTGCTGTTCGGGGGAGTGCTGGCCGATCGCATCCCGCAGAAGCGCATCCTGCTCGCCGTCGAGGGCGCAAAAGTGCTGGTCGTGGCGGGTGTTGCCGCTCTCGCGCTCATGGGCACCCTCGAGGTCTGGCACCTCGTCATCGCGGCCACGATCCTGGGGGTCGGCGAGGGGTTCTTCTACCCCGCCTACTCGGCGCTGCTGCCGTCCGTGCTTGCGGCCGACGACCTGCTGGCCGCGAACGGGGTCGAAGGGGTGCTGCGGCCGACGGTAATGCAGGCGCTGGGGCCGGCCATTGCGAGCGCGGCGATCGCCGTGGCATCCCCGGCCCTGGCGTTCGTGATCGTCGCGGCCGCCCAGGTCTTCGCGGTGGCGGGGCTGTTCTTCCTGCACACGACACCCGTGCGGCGCGAGCTGGGGGAGCCGACGCATCCGCTTAAGGCCTTCTTCGGCGACATCGCCGGCGGCTTCACCTACATGTTCAAGACGCCGTGGCTGCTGGCCACCCTGCTCTACGCGTGCCTGTTCGTGCTGGTTGTGATCGGCCCGATCGAGGTGCTGCTGCCCTTCGCCGTGAAGGATCAGACCGGCGGCGGCGCTGGCGCCTACGCGATCGTGCTGGCCGCGTTCGGCATCGGTGGAGCGGTCGGGTCGATTGTCGTCGCCTCGCTGAAGCTGCCGCGCCGCTACCTGACGGTGTTGAACCTGCTGTGGGGCGCGGGCTGTATACCGCTGCTCGTGATCGGCTTCACTGACCAGCTGTGGGTGATGGCCGCGGTGGTGTTCATCACCGGCTTCGGGTTCTCGGCGGCGACCGTGATCTGGGGCACTCTGCTGCAGCGCCGGGTTCCGGCGGCCCTGCTCGGTCGGGTCTCCAGTCTCGACTTCTTCGTCTCGCTGGCCCTCATGCCCATCTCGATGGCGCTCGCTGGCCCGGTCGGCGTTGCCATCGGCATCCCCGTGACCTTCGTCGTGGCCGGAGTCGTGCCGACGATCCTCGCGGTCGCGGCCATTCTCATCGCGCGCATGCCGAAGGACGAGATCGAGAATCCCCTCGATGCCGCCCAGCGCGAAATCGACCCCTCGAGCCAGGAGATCCTCGGCCCGGGAACGCCCATTCAGGGCTGACAGAAGGAGCACACCATGTTCGAAACGTCACCGGCCTTCAGCGGATTCTCCGTCGACGACATCGACGCCGCGCTCGAGTTCTACGGCACCACACTGGGCCTGAAGGCCAGCCTCAACCACATGGGGATGATCGATCTCCACCTAGCGACCGGTGGCCACGTGATCATCTACCCGAAGCCCAATCACGAGCCCGCGACGTTCACCGTGCTCAACTTCCCGGTCGACGAGATCGATGACGCGGTCGACGCCCTGGTGGCCGCCGGCGTGACCTTCCAGCGGTACGAGGGAATCGGCCAGGACGAGAAGGGCATCGCGCGCGGCAAGGCGGCGAACCAGGGACCGGACATCGCCTGGTTCACCGACCCGGCAGGCAACATCCTGAGTGTGCTCTCGGACTGAGTGATCGGCCGCTCGCGGACTGATTGACTGGGGGCGTGGATCCCGCGCTCATCGCCCGTCTCGCCGCCGACCTGACCGCGGCGGACTTCACCGTCGACGGCCTCACCGAGCTGTGGGGCGAGGATGCCGCGGCAGCCCTTCACCGTGGCCAGCGGGTACCGGCGTCCCGCGCGCTCACCGACTCGCCGCTCTCGACTCTCGCCCGCGCGCTGGTGCTCGGATACCCCGTCGACCCGGCAGCCCTCGACCGCGCGCTGCCCACCCTCACCGCCGCCGGCGCGGTCACGCTCGGACTCGCGGATGCTGCGGGCTCGCCCCTGCTCGACCTGCGGCCGTACTCCGTGGTCGACGCTCGCGGCGTCGCCGCGTGGTGGATCGCCAGTGACCTGGGCGAGTTGGCGCTCGGCCACGCGATACCCGAGCATCACGTGTTGGGGGTGGGTGGGGCATCCACGACTCTGAGCGGGCTGATGCTCGCCGAGCCGGTCGAACTCGCGCTCGACCTGGGCACCGGCTGCGGCATCCAGGCGCTGCATGCGGCCCGGCACGCGAAGCGCGTGATCGCCACGGACATCTCCGAGCGCGCGCTGGAGCTCGCCCGGTTCAACGCCGCGCTCAACGGGTTCGCCAACATCGAGTTCCGGCTGGGCAGCCTGTTCGAGCCGGTCGCTGGGGAGCGCTTCGGACACGTGGTGAGCAACCCGCCATTCGTGATCACGCCGCGGATCGCCGGCGTGCCCGAGTACGAATACCGCGACGGAGGCATGGTCGGCGACGCGCTGGTCGCTCAAGTCATGCGCGACGTCGAGAAGCACCTCGTGCCCGGCGGGATCGCGCAGCTCCTGGGCAACTGGGAGTCCGGCGCCGTCGATGGCCTCGACCGCGTGCGCGGCTGGGTCGAGGCGACCGGCCTCGACGGCTGGGTTGTGGAGCGCGAGCGGCAGTCGGTCGAGCAGTACGCCGAGACGTGGATCCGTGACGGCGGCACCCGCCCCGGCCCCGAGTTCGACAGGCTCTACGCGGCCTGGCTCGACGACTTCGCCTCGCGCGGCGTCACCGAGGTCGGCTTCGGGTACGTCACCCTGCGGCGGCCTCGCTTTGGTGCGCCGACGCTTCGTCGCTTCGAGCACTACGGCGAGCCGCTCGGTGGTTCCCTCGGCGACCACATCGCGGGGGTGCTGGCCGCCCACGACTGGCTTCAGGCTCGGGATGCCGCGGCCCTCGCCGCCGCCAGCCTCAGCGTCGCACCCGACGTCACGGAGGAGCGGCACTACTGGCCGGGCGAAGAACACCCCACCGTCATGCTCCTGCGCCAGGGATCGGGCTTCGCCCGCACCATCCCGGTGGGCACCGCGCTGGCCGCGGTCGTCGGCGCGTGCGACGGGACGCTTTCGGTCGGCACGATCGTCACTGCGGTCGCCGAGCTGCTCGAGGTGGATGCCGCGGCGCTTGCGGCTGAGCTGGAACCGCAGTTGCGCGAGCTGGTGCTGGTGGGGGTGCTGCTGTACTAGTCGGCAGGACCGTTCGGGATGCGGGGCAGCCCTGGCCGAGAATCATGTGCGTCTAAGTTCCTCATCTCCGCACGCTTTCGATTGATGGACTGCACCATCGGTTCAGCGTCCGCTATCCACTTGGTTACTCATACTCTTGCCCGTTCGATGGCGGCCCGATACTCCGCCCGAGTCAGAGCAAGTTCGCCTGCCCGTCGGAGCACTTTCCCCGTGCGGAAGTCGACCAAGTCGACATCTGGTCGATGAGGCAGCGGTCGAGTCGTGTAACCGGCCGCGATTTCGCGTTGTTCCACTCGACCGGCCGGCGAGGGCCCCGCATTTGCCCACGAAACGGATGACAGTCCAATGGCCCCGAGGCAGATTGCCGAAATCGAACTCCACGTCACGCCCTGGGCGCCAGCCACGGCGAAAGGGATCATCAAACCAACAAGTGCCCAACCGCAGACCATGACGATGCTGTGGATGTTGTCCCACTCCTGAGCTGACCGTCCTGAAAGTAGCTGGTGCTTTTCGACCGTCACCTCGTCAGCTCCCTAGTTTCGATTCACCGATTATCCCGGAGGCCCCACGGGTGCTACGGCAAATGCCCTGGCGGCAAGGATACCCACCCGCGCCGCTACCCAATCGACGCGGGCCGCCCTGCCAAACTGGTCTCCGCACTTCTCGCCCACACGCGCAGCTGGAGGAACAATGGCGTCCCAGAATTCCAAGGTGATCGGACTCGCGATCGCGGGTGCGGTCGGCGGTTTCCTGTTCGGGTTCGACTCGTCGGTGGTCAACGGCGCGATCGACGCGATCAAGTCCGACTTCGCGCTCGGCGACGCCCTCCTCGGTATCACCGTCGCGATCGCCCTGCTCGGATGCGCCGTGGGCGCGTTCGTCGCGGGCCGCCTCGCTGACCGGCTCGGGCGCATCCCGGTCATGCTCATCGGCTCGGGGCTGTTCGTGGTCAGCGCGATCGCCGCAGGCCTCGCCACCGAGGTGGGCGTGCTCATCGCGGCGCGCGTCGTCGGCGGACTCGGCATCGGTATCGCCTCGGTGATCGCCCCCGCGTACATCGCGGAGATCTCGCCGGCGGGCATCCGCGGTCGACTGGGCTCGCTGCAGCAACTCGCGATCACGGTCGGTATCTTCGCGGCCCTGTTATCGGATGCCGTCTTCGCTGGCCTCGCGGGCGGCGAGTCCCAGCCGCTCTGGCTCGGTCTCGCCGCGTGGCGGTGGATGTTCCTGGCCGGCGTCGTTCCCGGCGTCGTCTACGGACTCATCGCGCTGCGCCTGCCGGAATCCCCCCGTTACCTCGTGCTCAAGGGCGACACGGTCAAGGCGCGCGCGGTGTTCGAGAAGTACTGGCCCGGGCAGGACGCAGACGTCGCGCTCGGCGACATCCAGCGTTCGATCGACACCGAGACCGCGGCTCAGCGCACGGGCACGTTGCGCGGCAACCGCTTCGGGCTGAAGCCGATCGTGTGGATCGGCATCATCCTTTCGGTGTTCCAGCAGTTCGTGGGCATCAACGTGATCTTCTACTACTCGACCGAGCTGTGGGATGCCGTCGGCTTCACCCAGGCGAACGCGCTCGCGATCTCCGTGGTGACAGGAGTCGTCAACATCCTCGTCACCCTCGTGGCGATCGCGCTCGTCGACCGGATCGGGCGTCGGCCGATCCTCATGACGGGATCGATCGGCATGGCACTGTCGCTCGGGACGATGGCCCTCGCCTTCAGCCAAGCGACGGCCGGGGCATCCGGGCCGGTGCTGAGCGGCGCGTGGGGGCCGATCGCGCTTGTGGCGGCGAACCTGTTCGTGGTGTTCTTCGGCGCCAGCTGGGGGCCGCTGGTCTGGGTGCTGCTCGGCGAGATCTTCCCGAACTCGATCCGCGCGCGGGCGCTCGGTGTCGCGGCGGCCGCGCAGTGGATCGCGAACTTCATCATCACCGTGACCTTCCCGTCGCTCTCGGCCGCGTCGCTGCCGCTCACCTACGCGGGCTACGCCGTGTTCGCGGCGCTGTCGTTCTTCTTCATCCTGCGGGTGGTACCCGAGACGAAGGGCATGAAGCTCGAGGATGCCGACGACCTGCTGGCCGCCCGCGCCGCTGGTTGAGTGGCTGCCTCCGGCTGGTTGAGTAGCCGCCTTCGGCGGCGTATCGAAACCCGGTGCCTAGCGCCCCGAAACTCCGTCGAAACGATCCTCACCTAGAGTGATTTCGTGGCCAAGAAACCCCGCGACTCCAACCCGACCGACTCTGCCGGCGTGCCGGATGACGCATCCCCGACCACCCCGTCGCGCCGCACATTCCTCAAGACCGGTGCCGCCGGGCTCGGCGGCCTGGCTGTCGGTGCCGCGGGAGGTGCGGCCGTCACCGCCGCGGTGACGAGCCAGCAGGCATCCCCGTTCGACCCCCTTGCACCCCGAAGCGAGCCCGGCTTCGATCACGTGGTCGCGATCATGTTCGAGAACCGCTCGTTCGACAACATCCTGGGCTACCTCTACGCAGCCGACGAACTGCCATCGGGCGTCACCTTCGACGGTCTGGCGCAGGGCAACTACTCCAACACGGCGCCCGACGGGTCGACGGTCGACAGCCATGTCTACACAGGGGCCACCGATCTCGTGATGAGCCAGCCCCAGCCCGACCCGGGCGAGGCGTACGCGCACGTCAACACTCAGCTGTTCAACACCGTCGAGCCCGACAGCAATGAGCGTCTGTACGACAACCAACTCGCCGCGCCGTACAACGCGCCAGCCAAGGGCTCATCGCCGGACATGTCCGGCTTCGTGCGCGACTACATCATCAACTTTCGCGAACTGAAGAAGGGCGTGGAACCCACCCTCGACGAGTACCGCACAATCATGGGCAGCTTCTCGCCCGAGATGCTCCCGGTGTTCTCCACGCTGGCAAAGAACTTCGCCGTCTACGACGCCTGGTTCTGCGGGGTGCCATCCCAGACCTTCACGAATCGATCCTTCTTCCATGCATCCACCTCCCACGGCTTCGTGACCAACATCGAGGGTGACGGGTACGCCAAGTGGCTCGATGCGCCAGCGGTCCCGACGATCTTCAACCGACTCGAAGAAGCCGGACTCACCTGGCGCGTCTACTACGACATCGGCCAGATGGTCTCGCTCACCGGCATCCTGCACGCCCCGTCGCTCGAGAAGTATTGGAAGACGAACTTCCGCAGCATGGAGCAGTTCTACGACGACGTCAGCACGGGCAACCTCCCCGACTACGCGTTCGTCGAACCTCGCATGATCTTCAATCACAACGACATGCACCCGCCGTTCGGCGCGTTCCGGGAGAGCGAGTTCGAGGGGCAGCCCGTGTATGACAACGCCGTGTCCGACGTGCGCGCGGGAGAAGCGCTTCTGCACTCGGTCTACTCGGCCCTTCGCGATTCCCGGTCGCAGTCCGGCTCCAACGCGGTCAACACCGCCCTGCTCATTACCTTCGACGAGCACGGCGGAACCTACGATCATGTTCCGCCGCCGACGGCAGTTCCGCCGACCCGCGAGGCCCCGAAGGGTGAGATGGGGTTCGCCTTCGACCGGCTCGGATGCCGCGTTCCCGCGATCCTCGTGAGCGCCTACACCCAGGGCGGCTCCATCATCCACGACGAGATGCACCACGGATCGCTCATCGCAACGCTCACCCGCCTGCACGGGCTGGAACCCCTCACTCGACGTGACGCCACCGCAAACACTGTGCTCAACGCAGTCAACCTGTCGGTGCCGCGACAGCCGTACGAGTGGCCGACGACGCATCCCCAGTACACGCCGCCCAACCCCGAGTCGGTTCCGGCGCCGCACGAGGAGCACAAGCACCACCCCCTCACTCCTCCCGCACAGGGGCTGCTCGGCCTGCTGCTGGCCAGGTACGAGCCGGGGGCACCGCAACCGAAGACGTACGGTGAGGCCTACGACGCGCTCGTGAAGCACGGAAAGGGTCTGTTCGGCGACCGCGACTGAGCCGGATGTCGCGCCCGGCGCGTGCAGCGGGCATCCACGGTTCTCCCATCATTCGCAAAGGAGCGACTGCGAGAATCAATGCATGTCCCGTCGGCGATTCCTCACGAGTGTGATCGCCGCGCTCTACTTCGGGGCGCTGATCGGACTGACTTTCGTGCCGACCACCGAGCAGGCTCGGGCCAGCTGGCTGCTGCCGGTGACAGTGTTCGTGCCGGTCGGACTCCTGCTCGTGCTGCTCATGGGATCGCGCCGGTGGTGGGCTGCCCTGGCCTTCAGCCTTCTCGGCGCCGCGTGGATCGAGGCCGCCCAATCGATCTGGATGCCCGTGGGTTACGCCCAGACCAGTGACATCCTCCTGGCGAGTCTGGGTGCCGTCATCGGTGTCGGTGTCGGAGTGCTGGTGGGGCTGCCCGCGGTGCGTGCCCTGCGCTCACACGACTCTCCCAGCATTGTGACGCAGGCTGGCAGCAGGGAAATCCCCTAGGACTCATCAGCCTCCCGGTGCGACCATACCGCCGGATTGCGTGTGCTGGAGCTTCCACCCCTCGTGCCGCGTCGCACGTCCTAGCGTCGTCGTGCGCATCATCCGGAGATTCTTGCCGTGCCCCACTACCTGCCTCGCCATGTCCTCGTGCCCGCCATTCCCCGGCACATCGGATTCCTCAACTACAACCGCCGGTTGCTCGCGATGGGCGCCGTCGTGGCCAGTGGTGCAATGGGTGGCATCTACGCGATGCCCGCCTCGGCCGAGGTGATCCACGAAGAAGTGCACGTCGCCGAGCTGCAGAGCTACATGGCTCCGCCGATCGCGATGCCTGCGATCGTGCGTGACTCCTTCGGGATGTCGACGTTCACCCTGGTGCAGTGGCCCGTTCCATCGACCACCGAGCTGTCCAGCGGGTTCGGCTACCGCTCATGCGACGGATGCTCGACCAACCATCTCGGAATCGACCTCAACCCCGGAAACGGGTACCCGATCCAGGCTGTGGCCGACGGCGTCGTCGTCACGGCGGAGACCGACGGCGCGCTTGGCGTGCATGTCGTCATCGAGCACTCCGTCAACGGTGAGATCGTTCGCAGCATCTACGGGCACATGCAGTTCGGCTCGATGATGGTCGCCGTCGGTGACACCGTGGCGCGCGGCCAGCAGATCGGCGTCGTCGGCAGCACGGGGGAGAGCACCGGTCCCCACCTGCACTTCGGCATCATGATCGACGGCGCCGAGGTCGACCCCCTGCCGTGGTTGTTGAGCAACGTCAACAGTTGAGTTCACAGCATCCGTCTAGCTCTCGTTCGTAGGCTGGCCCTGTGATGCGAGCACCGCTCGCGACGGGAGGAACCTCAGATGGGACTGTTCGACCGCCTCTTCGGTGACGAGCCCAACCAGGCCGCAGCGCCGCCTCGCCGCGCGCCGCGATCCGACGACGAGATCGCCGTCGAGCGCTACCGCTACCTGCTGCGCACGGCGCCGCCGGAGACTCTCGAGCAGGTGCACGCCGAGGCGTTCGCCAAGTTGACCGACGAGCAGCGTGCCATCATCTACCGCGACCTCGCCGCCAACGGTGAGACCCCGCGAGGCACGGATGCCGCGAGCCTCGCCCAATCCGCGACCCGCTCTGAATTGCGCCAGCCCGGCTCCCTCGAGCGTTCCTTCCAGGGGCCGAGCTTCGGCAGCATGGTGGGCAGCTCGCTGCTGGGCACAGTCGCCGGCTATGTGATCGGTTCGGCGCTCGTGAGCGCGTTCATGCCCATGGACTTCGGTGGGGACACCGCGGGTGCTGACTCGGGTGACTCGGGTGCCGACACGGGGGCAGACGCGGGCGGTGCCGATGCCGCGAGCGCGGATGCCGGTGGCTTCGGCGACTTCGGCGGCAGCGCAGACTTCGGCGGCGGCGACTTCGGTGGCGACTTCGGCTTCTAGGCCGCGCCTTCGCCATGGGCAGTGCGGCCGCAGTTAGCCTCGTGCGGTGAGTGATGACCGATACGGCGGCGATGTGCTCGCCGATTTCCGGCTTCAGCGTGGTCCGGCGCGCGTGCCCGAACTCGCTATCGAGCCGGGACTCGTCGTCGAGGAGACGGCGACAGGCTACGTCGGCGCCGTCGTGCGGTTCGCGAACGGCCTGATCGAACTCGAAGATCGTCGCGGTGCGGTGCGCACGTTCCCGCTGGGCCCCGGATACCTCGTCGACGGCCGCGCCGTCTCGCTGGTGAAGCCCACCCCGGCAGCGGCTGGCCCGCAGCGCACGGCCAGCGGATCTTTCGCGGTTGCCGAATCGCGCGCCCGGGTAGCCCAACCGAGCCGCATCTTCGTCGAGGGCCGCCACGATGCCGAGCTGGTCGAGCGGGTGTGGGGTGACGATCTTCGGGTCGAGGGTGTTGTCGTCGAGTACCTCGAGGGCATCGACCACCTCGAGGCGGTGCTCGCGGAGTTCCGGCCCGGTGCGGCACGTCGCGCGGGGGTGCTCGTGGATCATCTGGTGCCGGGGTCGAAGGAGAGTCGCATCGCGCAGGCGGTGGCCGCCGGACCGTTCGGCGCCGCGGTGCTCGTGGTCGGGCATCCGTTCGTCGACGTCTGGCAGGCCGTGCGGCCCGAACGGCTCGGCCTGACCCAGTGGCCGGTGATCGACCGCGGCACCGAGTGGAAGCACGGCGTGTGCGAGGCCCTCGGGTGGCCGCACGAGTCGCAGGCTGACATCGCGCGCGCGTGGCAGCGCATTCTGTCCACCGTCTCCAGTTTCGCCGACCTGGAACCTGCCCTGCTTGGTCGGGTCGAACAACTCATCGACTTCGTCACCGAGCCTGCGCAACACTGAGCAAATGACCGAACCTGCCGTGGCCGTGCACACCGATCCGGTCGCCCTGGCGGCCGAACTCGTCGCGATCGACTCGGTCAATCCGTCCCTGGTGCCCGGCGCGGCAGGTGAGCGCGCCGTCGCCGACTTCTGCGCCGCGTGGCTGGCTGCCCGCGGGTTCGAGATCAGCTGGCTGGGAGCGGCTGACCGCCCCTCGATCGTGGCTGTCAAGCGCGGCACCGGCGGCCGATCGCTCATGCTCAACGGCCACCTCGACACCGTCGCGGCGACGCCCGTACAACTCGTGCCCGCCCTGCGCGATGGTCGGCTCTACGGTCGGGGTGTCTTCGACATGAAGTCCGGGGTGGCAGCGATCATGATCGCCGCAGCCGAGGCGCGGTGCACTGGTGACGTGATTGTGGCACTGGTCGCCGACGAGGAATTCGGCAGCACGGGCACCGAGCAGGTGCTGGAGACGTTCACCGCTGACGCCGCAATCGTCGCCGAGCCGAGCGGCCTGGAGCTCACCGTGGCCCATCGCGGCTTCGCCTGGTTCGAGGTCGCGATCAGTGGGCGGGCGGCGCACGGGTCCCAGCCCGAGCTCGGCGTGGACGCCATCGCCCACGCCGCCCAGATCATGAGGGCGCTCGACGAACTCGGGCGCTCGCTGGCCGCCGGGCCGACGCATCCGCTGCTCGGTCAAGGAACAGTGCGCGTCTCGACGATCTCCGGCGGGGTGGATGCCGCCACCGTCGCGCCCTCCGCGACCCTCACCATCGAGCGGCGCTTCCTGCCCGGCGAGGGCCCCGACGCCGTAGAAGAAGAACTCCGGCTCACCCTCGGAACCCTGCTGGACAGTTCAGCGCCCGACACCGCCCGCGCGACCCTGAGGCGACTCGTGGCCCGGGGAGCTTTCGAGGCCGCGCCGCAGTCGCCGATCGTCGACGTGGTGTCCCGACACACCCACACGGTGACTGGCTCGGCGGTTCGCCGCGGCGAGCCGTTCTGGACCGACGCCGGCCTGTACGCCGAGGCGGGCATCCCGTGCGTCATCATCGGAGTCGACGGGGGCGGCGCCCATGCCGACGAGGAGTGGGTGACGACCGGGTCCATCCGTCAGCTCACCGAGATCCTACGCCGCACGATCGAGGAGTTCTGCGCCTGAGGTTGCGGAGCTCCCTCGGGTAGGTTGGGCTTCATGGCTCGAATGCTCCCCAGCGTGTCCATCGTCATCCCGGCTTACAACGAGGAGGAGACGATCCGGGCCTGCGTCGTCGCAGCCCTTGAGCAGACGGTCGCCGCCCACGAGATCATCGTCGTCGACAACAAGTCGACGGATGCCACGGCCGCGATCGTGCACGCCCTGCAGGCCACCTACTCCGGCATGCCCATCATCTACCTGCAGCAGTTCGAACTGCAGGGCCTCATCCCCACCCGCAACTTCGGACTCAACCACGCCAGCGGTGACGTGATCGGTCGCATCGACGCCGACTCGGTGCTCGAGCCGACCTGGGTGCAGGAGGTGCAGCGCATCTTCAGCGACCCTGAGGTCGCAGCCGCGACCGGTCCGGTCATCTACTACGACATGCCGCTGCGTCGCTTCGGTGCCATCGCGGACGACGCCCTGCGCCGCGCGCTCGTCAAGGTGACCAGCGAGTTCCACCTTCTGTTCGGCAGCAACATGGCCCTGCGCGCGAGCGCCTGGCGTGAGATCCGGGATGACGCGTGCCTCGACCCCGACGATGAGCTGCACGAAGACGTGGACCTGTCGATCCACCTCAACGAGCACGACCTCACGGTGACCTACTCCTCCGACATGGTGACCGGAATGTCAGCCCGGCGCCTCGATGACTCGCCCCGCCAGTTCTACAACTACGTGATGCGCTTCGAGCGCACCTACGACAAGCACAACGTGAAGAGCCTCACGCTGCGGGCGCCGATGGCGATCTTCCTGTCGGCGTATCCCGCGCTGAAGGCGATGCGACTGGGCCGCAACCGGTGGGCGAGCTTCCAGGAGAGCCAGCCGGCCGATTAGCCGCTGGTTGAGTAGCCGCTGGTTGAGTAGCCGCCTCCGGCGGCGTATCGAAACCGCTCCCCGAGCGTCAGCCCAACACGAGCACGAGACTCGTCTGTCCGCACGCGATCTGCTCGGCCGTGTCATCCGGTCGAAGGATCGCGCCCGTCGGTCTGTGCGGGTCGGTCGAGACGACGACCCGCCGCGACGCGTTGACTACTGTGGCGGTCGAGCCGATCGCGCGCACGTGCGGCAGCAGCGTTCGCTCGATGTCGTTGACGTAGAGGTCGGCGCCTGCGACGCCGATCATGCGGCCCTCGTACATCACGGGAACGGTCAGGGTCAGCGTGTAGTCGTCGGTGCAGAGGTAGTCCACGTACGGGCCGGTGATGTGCGGGGCCCCGGTCGCCGCCGGTACGCGCCACCACTCGAGGGTCGTGTAGTCACGGAAGCTCTCCGACGACGGGTCCTCCTCGGCTTCCAGCCGCCTCAGCGCGGGGTCGGCCGACCCGACCCCGAAGGTGTTGGCGTGGCCCAGCCACCACGCCAGGTGCCACTCGGCGTCGGAGATGAAGCCGGGGGATGCGACGAAGCCGGCCCCGATGATCAGTGCGTTGGCTGCACTCAGGCCCGGCACCACGAGTGCCTCCACGAGTTCGTCGATCTCGGTGACCGTGACTCTGCCGTGGTGTGCAGCGACGTGCCGTTCGATCGCTGCGCGCCACGAGTCGATCTGCTCGAAGACCGTGCCGAAGGTGGCGTCGACAGCGGTGACGGCATCGACGACCGCGGATCGTGTCGCAGTTGTCATGTCAGCCCCTCCGTTCGAGCTCGGCCTTGGCGTCGAGCAGCCACTCTATGGCTCCCGCGATGTGTGCAACAGTAAGCCGCCTGGCCGTCTCGCCGTCGAAGTCCTCGATCGCGGCCACCACGGCGAGGTGCGCCTCGCGGCTGCGCACGCGATGGGTCTCCTCGCGCAGGCACAGCCAGAGCAACGGGGCGAACTCGGCCTGCAGGCGCAACTCCTCGCGCACCAGCCGCGCGGACTGCGAGAGCGCGGCGACCTCCAGCCGGAAGGTGCCCTCGCCTCGGCGCGATGAGGTCTCGGCCGTGGCATCCGTCGCGTCGATGGTGGCGTGCAGGTGCTGGATGTCGTCGGGCGTCGAGCGGTCCGCCGCGAGTTCTGCCGCCATGGCCGCGATCGCGGAGTAGTACACGCCCATGTCGCGCAGCTCGACCCGGGAGAGCGCCTTCACGCGCCGGTCGATGCGGGCAGTACGCGAGCCTTCGGCGATCACGAAGCTCCCGCCGTCGCGCCCACGCCTGGTCTCGACGAGCCCGAGTTCGCGCAGCGCCTCGAGCGCTTCGCGCGTGGTCACCGTCGCGACGCCGAACTGGCGGGCCATCTCCGACTCGCTCGGCAGACGCTCACCGTGGGAGAGCAGGCCTAGTTCTATGGCGTCGGTGAGCCGCTGCGCGACGAGCTCGGCACGGCCTCCACCGGCGACCGGCGCGAACACCGCGGCCCGCGCTGCTGTGGTCGAACGGATGGACTGGGGCATCGTGACACGACCGTAACATGCCCGAGACTTGCATGACATCTGCTTCCATATGATTTACTACAGGACAGGCAAGGAGGCCCTGCGTGACATCAGCAACGCCTGCAATTCGGCTCACCGGACTGACCAAGACGTTCGGCTCGGTCAACGCGGTCGACCAGCTCGACCTGGAGATCGGCGAGGGAGAGTTCTTCTCCATGCTCGGTCCGAGTGGCTCGGGCAAGACCACTGTGCTGCGCCTCATCGCCGGCTTCGAGCTGCCGACCTCCGGCACCGTCGAGCTGCAGGGCGTGGATGTCACGCACCGCGCGCCCTTCGACCGTGACGTGAACACCGTCTTCCAGGACTACGCGCTCTTCCCGCACATGACGGTGCTGGAGAACGTCGCGTACGGGCTGCGAGTGCGTGGAGTGGGTCGCGCAGAACGCGCCGAGCGCGCGGAGGCGGCCCTGGCATCCGTCGCCCTCGCCGGCTTCGGCGGCCGCAAGCCCAGCCAGCTCTCCGGTGGCCAGCGCCAGCGTGTTGCTCTCGCCCGAGCCACCGTTGTGCAGCCCAAGGTGCTGCTGCTCGACGAGCCACTCGGCGCCCTCGATCTCAAGCTGCGCGAGCAGATGCAGGTCGAGCTCAAGGAGCTGCAGCGCTCCCTCGGCATCACGTTCATCTTCGTGACGCACGACCAAGAGGAGGCGCTGACGCTCAGCGACCGAATCGCAGTCTTCAACCACGGGCACATCGAGCAGCTCGGCACGCCCACCGAGATCTACGAGGCGCCGTCGTCGCCGTTCGTCGCCTCGTTCGTGGGCACGTCCAACATCTTCGACCCGAGCGAGGCCGAGCGGATGCTGGGCCGGACATCGACGGTCTCCATCCGTCCCGAGAAGATCGCCCTCCACACGCCCGCGTCCAAGCCGGCCGCCGGAACGGTGTCGCTGCCCGGCACCATCAGCGAGGTGATCTACCTCGGCACGTCCACGCGCATCCTCGTCGAGCTCGAGGGCGGCAAGCGCCTGACGGTTCTCGAGCAGAACGCTAGCTCGCGTTCGGCGCTCGATCGACGTGGCGAGATGGTGCACGCGCGGTTCGCCAGCGCCGATCTCGTAGCACTTGAGCCGGTCGCGGCCTGATAGATCCCGTACCCCAGTCCCCACCAGAGAAGGAGCACCAGCAATGCGAACAACAGCAACCCACCGCCGCACGATGCTCGCGGGCCTAGCGCTCGCGTCATCGGTCGCACTCCTGAGCGCCTGCGGAACCAGTTCCGGTTCCGAGGGCTCAGGCGAGGAGGCCACCAGCCTCGGAGAGATGGAGGGCAGCGTCTCGATTCTCGCGTGGCCCGGCTACGTTGAAGACGGCAGCAACGACCCGACCGTCGACTGGGTAACCCCCTTCGAGGAGGAGACCGGCTGTCAGGTCACCAGCAAGAGCTACGGGACTTCCGACGAGGCGTTCAGCCTCATGAAGACCGGCGACTACGACGTGGTGGCCGCCTCCGGTGACGCAAGCCTGCGCCTCGTCGCTGCCGGCGATGTCGCCCCGGTCAACACCGACCTGCTGAAGAACTACGACGGAATCTTCGACTTCCTCAAGATGCAGTCGTGGAACAGCGTCGACGGCGTGAGCTACGGCATCCCGCACGGCTACGGCGCCAACCTGCTCATGTACAACACGGACGTCTTCCCCGACGGCCTGACCTCGTGGAGCGCCGTGTTCGATGACGCCTCCGCCAACGCCGGCAAGGTCACCGCCTACGACTCGCCGATCTACATCGCGGATGCCGCGGTGTACCTCATGGCGACGCAGCCCGACCTCGGCATCACCAACCCCTACGCGCTCGACGAGACGCAGCTCGCTGCAGCCGTCGACCTGCTGAAGGCACAGCGCGCCAACATCGGCGAGTACTGGAGCGACTATCTCAAGGCGATCCAGGCGTTCGAGACCGGTGACAGCGTCGTCGGTACGACATGGCAGGTCATCCAGAACTATGTGACTACGGGTAACACCGCGGTCGTGCTGCCGGATGAGGGAACCACCGGGTGGTCTGACACCTGGATGATCTCTTCGACGGCGAAGAGCCCGAACTGCGCCTACGCGTGGCTCGACTACATCGCCAGCCCTGAGGCCAACGCGCAGGCGACGGCGTACTTCGGCGAGGCTCCGTCGAGCCTGGCCGCGTGCGACTTCCGTGACGACTGCGAGGCCTTCCACGCCGGTGACGCCGACTACGCGTCGAAGATCTGGTACTGGTCGACCCCGATCGCGAAGTGCCTCGACGGTCGCACCGATGTTCAGTGCACCGACTACTCGCAGTGGACGACCGCCTGGTCGGAGATCAAGGGCTAAGTGACCTCCACCCCCACGACCGCGCGTGCCGGGGACTCCCTCACGGAGTCCCCGGCACGCAAGGTCTCCGTATTCCTGAGCCAGCACGCCCGGGTTCGCCTCGGGCTGCTGCTCTCGGCGCCCCTCTTCTGGCTCGGCCTGGTCTACATCGCCGCGCTGGCCGCGCTGCTCATCACCGCGTTCTGGACCGTGGACAGCTTCACCGGCCAGGTGCAGACCACCTGGACGCTCGACAACATCATCACGGTGCTGACCGGGTCGCTCTACCAGACGGTCACGCTGCGCACCGTGGGTGTGGCGCTGCTGGTGACGATCGTCGACATTCTGGTCGCGCTGCCCATCGCGTTCTTCATGGCGAAGGTCGCGAGTCCGCGACTGCAGCGCATCCTCGTCATTGCTGTGCTCATGCCGCTGTGGGCGAGCTATCTCGTCAAGGTCTACGCGTGGCGCTCCGTGCTCTCGCAGGGCGGCATCGCCGAATGGATCGCGCAGCCCTTCGGTGGCTCCAGCCCCGGCTACGGGCTACCCGCCACGATCATCACCCTCGCCTACCTGTGGCTTCCGTACGTGATCCTGCCCATCTACGCCGGGCTCGAGCGGGTGCCGAACTCGCTGCTCGAGGCATCCAGCGATCTGGGTGCGAAGACGTGGCGCACGCTCGGTTCCGTCGTACTGCCGATGCTGTGGCCGGCGATCATCGCGGGCTCGATCTTCAGCTTCTCGCTCTCGCTGGGCGACTACATCACCGTCAACATCGTCGGTGGTGCGAACCAGCTGCTCGGCAACCTCGTCTACACGAACGTGGGCGCCGCCAACAACCTGCCGCTCGCCGCCGCGATCGCGCTGATTCCGATCGCCATCATGGTCGTCTACCTCACGGCCGCCCGCCGCACGGGCGCGCTCAACAACCTCTAGGAGCCCCGGATGACCGTCAGGAGCACCCCGTGAGACTGAGCCGCGCCGCGCGCGTCACCCTCGGCACAGTGACCACGCTTATCCTCGCCGTGATCTACCTGCCGCTGTTCGTGGTGTTCGTCAACTCGTTCAGCACGAGCACCAACCTCACCTGGCCGCCGCCCGGCTTCACGCTTGAGTGGTGGGGCAAGGCGTTCCAGAATGCGGGCGCTCTCGAGGGCATCACCACGAGCGTTCAGATCGCGCTGGCCGCGACCGCCATCTCGCTGATCCTCGGCACGATGATCTCGCTCGCCCTGCAGCGCTTCGACTTCTTCGGTCGGGATGCCGTCAGCCTGCTGGTCATCCTGCCGATCGCGCTGCCGGGCATCGTGACCGGTATCGCACTCAACAACTTCTTCCGCACCATCCTCGATGTGCGGCTGGGGATCGCGACCATCATCGTCGCCCACGCGACATTCTGCATCGTGACGGTGTTCAACAACGTCATCGCGCGGTTGCGGCGGATGGGCACCTCGCTGGAGGAGGCATCCGCGGATCTGGGCGCCGGAGTGTGGACCACGTTCCGGTTGGTGACGTTCCCGCAGTTGCGCTCTGCGCTGCTGGCCGGCGGCCTGCTCGCGTTCGCGCTCTCGTTCGACGAGATCATCGTGACGACGTTCACGGCTGGCGCTGGGGTGACGACGTTGCCGATCTGGATCCTCGACAACCTGTTCCGCCCCAACCAGGCGCCGATCGTCAACGTGATCGCCGTGGTTCTCGTGATCGTGTCGATCGTGCCGATCTACCTCGCGCAGCGGCTGTCGGGGTCGGAGCAGCTGCAGAAGTAGGGTGCGGCCGTTCCACGCCGCCCCTACTCCGCCGAGTTCGCCTAGATGGCCAGTGCTGAGCCGTCTGCACCCACCATCCAGGCGAACTCGGCGTAGTTGCAGTCGTTGGCGGATGCGCCGGGGCTAGAACTTCCGCGTGAACGGCAGCGGTTTGCGCATCCGTACGAGCAGCAGCAGGGGCACGAGCACGTACGGCAGGTTGAACGCGAGGAACTTCAGCGGATTCTGCGTCTGGAACTCCGGCTCACCGAAGAACTCCACCCCGAACACGATGATGCCCGTCACGCCCGCGATCATCGTCGCGTAGATCACCGCGGGCAGCTGGATCCAGTTCCAGCCGCGGATGAGCGCGGGCACCAGCACGAGGTAGAACGCCATGTAGACGAAGGCCGACAGACCGGTGACGATGCGCATCCAGACCGGCGGGTTCATGAACAGCGGGTCGGCGTCGTGCGCGTACCAGTAGTTCGAGTCGACGAGGAACGTGCCGTTCGGCTGGCTGAAGTCGATGCCGACCGTCGGCAGCATGTCGGCGATACACGAGGTCACGATGAACAACGTGAAGAAGACCGCGAACACGATGTCGATGGGCCGCTGGCGCAGGGGCAGATTCTCCGGATGCACGGCCTCACGCTACTAGAATGGAAGCCGTACACGGGAGTCCGGTGAGCCGGGCTGAGAGGAAGCTTCTCCAAGCTTCGACCGTCGAACCTGATCTGGATCATGCCAGCGCAGGGAGGCCTCTTTGAATCCCGTGCCATTCATCAGGAAAGGCACGTCATGTCTGCATCAACAACCATCCCCACCTCGCGATTCACCTGGCGAGTCGTCGACATCGTCGTGGCGAGCGTCGTCGGCGTCGCCAGCGGTCTGCTGTTCGTGGTCTGGAACATCGCGTCGGTACCCGTGACCGACCCGCTCAAGGCGCTGCTGCCGGGCCTCCAGGCCCTCGGCGGCGGGTTCTGGCTGTTCGCCGGCCCCCTGACCGCGCTCATCGTGCGCAAGCCCGGTGCCGCCCTCTTCGGCGAGCTCATCGCCGCGGTCGTCTCGGCCCTCGTCGGAAACCAGTGGGGTGCGCTCACGCTTCTGAGCGGCGCGGTTCAGGGTCTCGGCGCCGAGATCGTCTTCGCGGCATTCCTCTACACGAACTGGCGTCTCGGCGTTGCCCTGCTCGCCGGCGCCGGGGCTGGCCTCGCGATGGCGATCACCGACCTCATCGTCTGGTATCCCGGCTCCGACACCCTGTTCGTCACGGTCTACACGATCTCCGGAGTCGTCGGTGGGGCGCTCATCGCCGGGCTGCTGTCGTGGCTCGCGGTGCGGGGGTTGGCGCGCACCGGCGCCCTCAGCCGCTTCGCCGCCGGCCGAGAGATCGCGACGCGGGTCTGACCGAGCCGGCGCAGGTCTCCGCCTCCGGCTGGGGGTGGCGACCGGCCGCGCGGCTGGCGTGGGCACTGCGCGGCCTCGACCTGAGCATCGCACCCGGAGAGCGGGTGCTGCTGCTCGGGGAGTCCGGCGCGGGCAAATCCACCTTCCTGCGCGCGCTGGCGGGCGTTCTCGCGCCCGACGAGGGTGACGCAGAGGGTTCGCTGCTCATCGACGGCGCGGCCCCGGCTCCCGGGCGCGCGGGGCTCGTGCTGCAGGACCCGGACTCCCAGGTCATCCTCGCCCGGGTGGGCGACGACGTCGCCTTCGGCTGTGAGAACCTCGGTGTCGTCCGCGACGAGATCTGGTCGCGCGTGCGCCACAGCCTCGACGAGGTGGGCCTGCGGGTGTCCCTCGACCGCTCCACCGCGAACCTCTCGGGCGGCCAGAAGCAGCGCCTCGCCCTCGCCGGCGTGCTCGCCATGGGGCCCGGGCTGCTCCTGCTCGATGAACCGACAGCCAACCTCGACCCGCAGGGCGTGACCGAGGTTCGGGATGCCGTCGGCCGGGTCCTCGACGCCACCGGCGCCACGCTCGTGGTCGTCGAGCATCGCGTCGCCGTGTGGCAGGACCTCGTCGACCGCGTGATCGTGCTCGGCCCCGACGGACTGATCGCGGACGGCAGCCCGACCGCGGTGCTCGACCGTCAGGGCGCCGATCTTGCGTCGCGCGGCATCTGGGTGCCGGGGCATCCGCCGACCCGCCCAGTCAGGCGCCCACGACCCGTCGCCCAGATTGAGTTGAGCGCCCGCGCACTGAATGTGGGCCGCACCCACGCCGTGCTCGAGGGCGTGGAGCTCGACGTGTCCAGCGCTCGGGGCCTTGCCATCACGGGGCCGAACGGCAGTGGCAAGTCCACCCTCGGGTTGACTCTGGCCGGGTTGCTGCCGCCGGTCGCCGGTGAGCTGGCCGCCTCGGATGACCTGCGCCGGGGCATCCCGCCGCGCCCGTGGAAGTGGCGCTCGCGTGACTTGCTCACCCGCATCGGCACCGTGTTCCAGGAGCCGGAGCACCAGTTTCTCGCCCCGACCGTGAGAGCAGAGCTGGCAATCGGCCCGCGCGCCCTCAAGCTGCCGCAGGCGGAGGTCGACGCCAGGGTGAGCGACTTGCTCGAGCGGTTGCGCCTGACGCACCTCGCTGCGGCGAACCCGTTCACCCTGTCGGGCGGCGAGAAGCGCCGGCTGAGCGTCGCCACGGTGCTCGCCACCCGCCCCCGCCTGCTCGTGCTCGACGAACCGACGTTCGGCCAGGACTCCCGCACCTGGTCGGAGCTCGTGACGATCCTCGCGGAACTCATTGACGACGGCTCCGGCCTGGTCATGATGACCCACGACACAGAGCTGGTCGCGACGCTCGCCGACGTGACGCTGGAGCTGACATGAGCGTCAACCCGGTAGCGAAACTCGGTGCGGCGCTGCTACTCAGCCTCTGCCTTATCCTCACCATCGACTGGGTGTCGGCCGCCGTCGCGCTCGGCCTGGAACTCCTGCTCTTTCTCGCGCTGCGGCCGGCGGTCAGCGGCTTCTGGCGACGCACCGCTGCCGTCTGGATCGCCGCCCCGTTGACGGCCGTCACGATCGCGCTTTACGGCCAACCGAGCGGCACCGTCTACGCCGAGTTCCTGTTCGCTCGGGTCAGCGAAGGGTCGGTGACGCTCGCGATCGCGACATTTCTCAGAGTGCTCGCGATCGGGCTTCCCGCTGTGGTGCTGTTCGTGACGATCGACCCCACCGAGCTCGCCGACGGGCTCGCACAACGCGTGCATCTTCCCGTGCGCTTCGTGTTGGGTGCCCTGGCGGGGATGCGTCTGGTGGGGCTGTTCCTCGACGACTGGAAGTACCTTGCACTGGCACGCCGCGCCAGAGGGGTTGCCGATCGCGGCAGGGTGCGCAGGCTGGGTGGCCAGGCGTTCGCCCTGCTCGTGCTCTCGATCCGCCGGGGGAGTGCCCTCGCCACCGCGATGGAGGCACGCGGGTTCGGATCCTCCACCCCGCGGTCCTGGGCGCGGGACTCGCCGTGGCGGGCTCGCGAGTGGGCCGCTCTAGGCACGGGACTGGCCGTCGGGCTCACAGCGATCGCGGCGGCCATCGCCGCGGGAACGTGGAACTTCATTGTCGGCTAGACGCAGAATTCTCATCGACGGTCGGTCGGGCTCGGGCAAGACCGAGCTCGCCAGGTCCATCGCCGCCCACTGGCCCGAGGCGCAGCTCGTGCGCCTCGACGACCTGTACCCGGGCTGGGATGGGCTGGATGCGGGCAGTGCGGCCGTGCCGGGCATCCTCACCGACTACCGGTGGCGCGCCTGGGACTGGGTGGCCGACCGACCCGGCGACCGGCACGACCTCGACCCGGCCCGCCCGATCATCGTCGAGGGGGTGGGCGCCATCAGCGCCGCCAGTCGGCCCCTCGCTGACCTGGCCCTGTGGGTGCATCTGGATGACGCGACCCGCAAGCAGCGCGCCCTGGCCCGTGACGGCGACACCTATGCCCCGCACTGGGACCGCTGGGCGGCCCAGGAACTGCGCTATCTCGCGCGGGAGAACCCGCAGGCTCTCGCCGATGTCACGATCGCACTGGATGCCGACGGCCACCCAGGTGCAATAGTGGAGCCATGACCTCGCCGTTCATCTCCGTCTCCGAACTCGCCGACGACCTCGAAGGTGCGACACCGCCTGCCGTGCTCGACGCGAGCCTCGTGCTGCACACCGCCACCTTCGACGGCGACTACCGGCGCGAGTCGGGGCGTCCGCGCTGGCTGGCCGGTCACATCCCGGGGTCGAAGCACGTCGACGTCGCCGAACAGTTCAGCGACACGACCTCGCCGCTGCACTACACGCATCCCGAGCCGCAGGCGATCGCCGACGAACTCGCGCGGCTGGGCATCCGCAAAGGTGACCAGGTTGTCGTCTACGACTCGACCGGCACTCTCTGGGCGGCACGCCTCTGGTACCTGTTGACCTGGATCGGCGTGCCCGCCCGAGTGCTCGACGGTGGCTACGCGGCGTGGGTTGCGGGGCAGCAGCCCATCGAGACGGGGGAGACGCCCGCCCCCGAGCCGGTGCCCGCGTGGCCCGCCGATGCCGTGCGCCGCGCCTGGGTGAGCAAGCAGGAGTTGGTCGAGCGCGCGGCCGACGACGACCGCCCGCTGGTGTGCGGCCTCCCCGCCGGATCGTTCACGGGCACCGACCCCTCCCGCTACGCCCGGCGCGGGCACATCCCGGGCAGCGTCAACGTCTCCAGTCGCGACCTCTTCACCTCAGACGGTCACGTCAGAAGTCGCGTCGAGTTGATCCTCGCCTACGACACCGCTGGCGTGGATGTCGCCGCCACAGCCACTCCGGAAGTGCTGCTCTACTGCGGGGGCGGCATCTCTGCCGCGGCCAACGCGCTCACGCTCGCCGCCATCGGCACCACGGCCGTGCGCATCTACGATGGCTCGCTCGAGGAGTGGACGGCAGACCCGTCACTGCCACTGGAATTGGGTGAGGCGCGCTAGCTGCGCTTCCACGTCTGGGTGACGTCGGAGCCGCGCGGGTGAATCGTGAGGGTGTCGCCGCTGCAGGTGATCTCAAGGCCCACGGCGTCATCGAAGCTGGTCTGAGGCACGGCGAACGGAAGATCCTCGACGACGGTGCCGTTGTTGTCGGCGACCGTGTCGATGGTCACGCCGGTGCCGTCCCACTTGCGGGGGATGGCCACTTCACCGCTGATGTAGGCGGCGCCGGTGGCCTTGCCTGAGTGCGTCTGCTTGATGGTGAGGATCTGGTCCGTCGCGGGCACCGTCGTGATCGTGAGCGTGTAGTCCGGGGTGAGCACGACGTGCCCCTCGATGCTCCAGTCGAGGGTCTGGGTTCCCGTGACACTGACGTCGGTCACCGAGATCTGCTCCGCGGTGAGCGCGGCCTTCACCTGCTCGGCAACATCCGTCATGTCGGTCGTCCAGGTGTGCCCGAGCGAGCACTGGGCGATGCCCGTGAGCGGTGTCTCACCCTCCGCGGAGGTGAGCAGAGAGCACGCCGACAACCCGGGCACCAACGCCGCCGTCAGAATCAGGGTCGACGCCCAGCGCACACCCCTCGGTCGCGTTCCCCTGATCGCACTCATGAGCAAATCCTACTTTCTCGCGGGGTGCCCTATAGACAGTGGCGCCTCTTTGGTGCCTAACCCTCAGCAATCCAGTGCTGGGTGAATGGACTGGTCGCCACGTGAGTGCTCAGTGCGTCGCCCGAGCAGGTCGTCTCCATGTCCGTGTCTCCCAACGTGTCGCTGGGGATCGAGATGGGGGAATCTGATGCAACGCCATTGATGAGAAACGTGTTCTGCACCGAGTAACCGGCGTTGTCCCAGCCGCTGAACGTGAGGGTGGTCGAGTCGCCCACCCACTCCCACTGCCCGCGTGGCTCGCCTGAGTGGGTCTGCACGACGGTGATGACGATGCCGTCGCCGCTATCGATGGACAGGGTATAGGTGACATCCACACTCGCCGAGGCCGTGCCATCCGAGGCGAACTCGATGCTCTGGCGGCCCTCGGCGGTCGACTCCGTCACAGTCATTCCGCCGGAACTCATCTGGGTGGCGAGCTGGGCGGCGAGATCGTCGGTGTCGAGCACCCAGGTGCGATCCTCGACGCAGCTGGCGGCGCCGGCGCCGGAGTCCGTGCCGGAGTCAGTGCCGGTCGAGCTGCCCGGATCCGTGCCGGCGGACCCCGGCTCCTCGCCGCCGCCAAGCGAGCACCCCGCCAAAGTGAGGAGTAGCACTGCGGCTCCAGCGAAGGGAACGGCGCGGTGGGCGTGGAACATCGGGGCCTCGATTCGGTCGTGACGGAATTCTACGTTTCGCTGACACGACGCATCAGGAACGTTATCGGGTTGACATCAAGCCCAGCCGAGTTCATGCAACTGGGCGTCATCCAACCCGTAGAAGTGCGCGATCTCGTGCACGAGGGTCACGTGGATCTGATCCTTGAGCTCCTCCAGATCGGCGCTGATGGCCAGAAGCGGTTCGCGGTAGAGAATGATCCGGTCCGGAAGTTCGCCGAAACCGTACGCGCCGCGCTCCGTCAGCGCCACACCGTCGTAGAGCCCGAGAAGGTCGAGGCTGCCGTCCTCCGGGCGGGCCTCCGTCACGAAGACGACGTTGTCCAGACCGTCCACCATGTCGTCGGGCAGAAGGTCCAGCTCATCCACGACGAGGCGTTCGAACGCATCCTCGTCGAGCTCGTCGACCCTCACTCGATCACCTCCACCAGGGAGCCCTGGAGGTATCCCAGCCAGTCGTAGATCATCAGCATGTCCTCGTCGCCGAGGCCGGTGTCACCGTCGTCCTCGATCTGCAGCCTCGCGGCGAGGGCCAGACGCAGGTCGGTGAGGGTGCGCAGCCACGACTGGATGCCCGGCTCATCCAGCACCACCACCGGGGCATCGAGGTCAGCAAGCACCCGACGGGCGTTGGCGAGTTTGCGGTCGACGAGGGACTGCTCGGTGAGCCGTCTGTGGTCGGATGCCGCACTCTCATCGTCGCGGTAGGCGTCGGGCAGCAGGCGGGCCAGCGCGGGGTCGAGAGGGGGTGTGGAGGAGCCGCCGATGCCCAGCTGGGCGTACAGCATGTCGCCCGTGGCATCCGGGCCCCGCTGCTCGAGCAGTTCGATGAGCTCGCCGGCCAGGTCGGCGAGCACGAGAGCCTCGTTGCGGGTGAACCGCACCGTCACGCCCTCGTCACCGGGGCGGAACGGCATCACGAGTCCTCGCGAGTGAGGGTCGCCCAGAGCCCGAAGTCGTGCATGGCCTCCACGTGCCGTTCCATCTCCTCGCGCCCGCCCGAGGCGACCACAGCCCGTCCCTCCGTGTGCACGAGCAGCATCAGGCGATCCGCCTCCTCGCGGGAGTGCCCGAAGTAGCTGCGGAAGACCCACGACACATAGGTCATCAGGTTGACCGGATCGTTCCAGACGATCGTGACCCACGGGGTGTCGGGTGCGGATGCCTCGTCGAGTTCGACGCGCGGCGACTCGAGTGTCTGGGACACACGAACCTCCTGCCGAAAAGGAAAACGGCCTGACCACCGGTCAGACCGTTTCACTTGGGGTGAACGACGGGGCTCGAACCCGCGACATCCGGCTCCACAAGCCAGCGCTCTGCCAACTGAGCTACGCCCACCAAGAACTCCGCCGGTAAGGCGCAGCCTGAATAGTGTATTACATCGCGGTCGGTGCGGCTGCGCCAACCCTCGCGATTGCCGCACGAGCGGGAGGGCGGATCACTGGGGCTGGGCGAAGGCTTCCACGACCCGCGCCGCAATCGTCTGCACCTGCTCGGTCGTCGGCCCCGGCTCGGCGACGAAGACCGCTTCGCGGTAGTAGCGCAGTTCGCGGATCGACTCCAAGATGTCGGCCAGGGCTCGGTGACCACCATCCTTGGTGGGCGCATTGAAGTACACCCGGGGGAACCACCTGCGGGAGAGCTCCTTGATCGAGGACACATCGATGGAGCGGTAGTGCAGGTGGCTGTCGACCCGCGGCATGTACTTGGCGAGGAACGTGCGATCGGTGCCGATCGTGTTGCCGGCAAGCGGTGCCGTCTTCGGGGTGGGCACGAACTTCAGGATGTACTCGTTAACGGCGAATTCGGCGTCGGCCAGCGACACACCATGGGGGATCTCCTCGATGAGACCGCTCTCGCGGTGCATGTTGAGCACGAACTCTGCCATGTTGTCCCACGCAGCCTGGTCGGGCTTGATCACCACGCTGAATCCGGGGTCGACCGGCACCAGGTCGTAGTCAGTGATGACCACCGCAACCTCGACGAGTTCGTCGATCGACACGTCCAGTCCGGTCATCTCGCAGTCGATCCAGACGAGGAGGTCACTCGATGAAGCCATGGGCGAAAGTCTATCGTCGGGGTGCGATGCTCCCACTCGGTGCGCGGCGGAGCCCCGGAGTCTGGTAGGACTGACTCATGACTGGAACTCCTGAGCTCTCCCGCGGGGACGAGTACATCGTCTTCTACACCGGCGGCCCGTACGACGGCCAGACCGATCGGCGCATCAGCACCGACGGAACGTGGGAGTCCGAGATCACGGTGCTGGCCGCGGTGGACGGCAAGGAGACGCAGCTCGTCTACGCGTCACCGGTCGCGCACGCGGTCGGCGAGCAGGTGCAGGTCACCTACAGCTGGGATCAGCCCGACAGCGAGCCGCTCGAGGCTCTCGACGAGCGCAACGACGACTAGGAATCCTGATGCGCCCGACGTGGTTGGGCCTCACGTGAACCTGCTCTACTTCTCATCCAGCTTCTGCGACCCCTGCATCACCACGCGGCAGGTGCTCGCCGAGGTTTCCGCCCTGGTTCCGGCCGCACGGATCGCCGAGCTGGACGTCGCGCTCGCCACCGACGAGGCCGAGCGGGCGGGCATCCGGGTCACGCCAACTGTGGTGGTGCTGCGGGATGACGGCACCGAGGTCTTTCGCGCCGAGGGCGTGCCCACCGTGAATCAGGTGCTCGTGGCGCTGGCTAAGGCCGTGTAGGGAACGCTGCGGTATCGTTTACGACGGATAGAGCGGTCTTCCCCCCGTAGCTCAGAGGACAGAGCAGATGGTTTCTACCCATTTTGTCGGGGGTTCGACTCCCTCCGGGGGGACCAATCATCGGTAGTCGTCGTGCCAGGTGTGGCCGCGGCGCGTGAACGTCGCGATTACGTGACAGTTTCGGCATCGAATCTCGCATTTTGGCGACCTCGGCGAGGATCACGCTCAGGCCAGCTCCGCGGCTTACCAGCTCACCGATCCCGCGTACCTTCTCGCCCCGGACGTGATCGAATTCGAGAACCCGGATGTCGCGGTTTCCACAATCGACGCAGCCCTCCTTGAGCAGCGAATGTAGGACTGCTCGAGTACTCGCAATCCGTGCCTCGCTGGTGCGGCGGACATTGCCAAGGTGACGTTCATAGTTGTCGAGATAGTGCTGTCGCTGACAGGCGCGGCAGTACGCTTGCCTCCCATCGCGGCTCTTGGCCGACTTGTTGAACTCCGACTCGCTCTTGGATGCCTTGCACCGGTAACAGACCTTCATGGCGGGGACGCTAGATTCGGCCACCGTCACTTGACCTCGGATGCGTTCGACGGGCAGGGTTGGTCGCGTGAGAGTACGACTGATCATTGCGGCCGCGGCCGCGGCAGCCTCGGCCGCACTGCTGCTCGCCGGCTGTGCGCCCACTGGCCTCACCGTTGCCACGTTCCAGGTCGCGGGAGATCAGACCTACAAGATCGAACTCGCTACGCCCGAGTTGATCCAGCACGTCAAAGACCTCATGGCGGGCTCCGAGGAGGGGCGCATCCCGGTCGGCACCATCGTGCGAGACGATCCGAGCGTGAACGCGCCGTGGTCGTGGCACATCGACCCGGCAAGCCTCGAGTTCGCGGATGCCACGACCGAGGTCTGCGACGGACTGCCCGAGTACGTCGAGGACCGCACGCTCACCTCGGACATCTATTGCCCGTGGAGCGCGGTGCCGATCGCCCTGGAGGGGCCAGGCGCCTAAGCCTCGGCGCGAGCCCCGGCCATCGACGGCTCTTGGGCGGCTGCCCATTCGCGCTGCTTGGCGACCAGGTCGTCTTCGCCGATCGCCGACTCGTACTTCCAGGCGGCCAGATCGTCGGCGAAGAGCTTCTTCGCGCGCCCCGGCTTGGACTGCCAGGCGATGAGTCCGTTCTGTAGGTCGGCGAGGTTCTGCTCTGCCTGGTAGCTGTAGCTGGCGGAGTTGCGCTTCATCTCGGCCAGCTGGTGTGCGGCCCAGTCGGCGGCCACCGATGCGCCGGAGACGGGCAGCAACCGCACTCGTACCTCGGCTTCACTCATCTGGTGCTCGATGTGCTCCTTCTCCTGCGCGGATAGGGCATTCCACACCGCCGCCTTGCGGCCGGATGCGATGAGTGCGGCGACGGCGGAGGCCTTGGCCTGGCGGTCCTGGTGCGCGACGAAACGCTTCATGGAACTGCGCATGATGAGGCCGGCGATGATGCCGGCGGCAAGGATGGCGACGAACGGAAGGATGACCCCCGTGGTCACGGTCGAGCCTGCGTCGGAATTGAACCAACGGACGATTGCATTCCACCACTCCAGTAACATGACTGCACTGTAACCCCACGCGTCACGCGACCCGGCAAGCGCGCGGGCGTGTTGTCAGAAGCGGAAGCAGTCCATGGCGTCGTCCACGGTCCAGAACTCGCCCACCGCGAGGAAGCGTCGCTGCCGGGGCAGCATTCGCTTGGCGACGTACTTGTGGCCAGCGGGGGAGTCGATGCGCTGCACGTAGCCCAGCACTTCGCCCGTCGATCTGGTGATGCGCCACAGGTCATCGTGCAGCTGGATAGTCGCCACTCCGGCACGAATGCTGGTTCCTGCTGGAGCGAAGTCGAGTACGGTCACGGTGCCTCCCTGGAGATGCTGATTCGATGTATCGAACATACGTTCGACCACCGACATCTCAGTTCAGGGGCGCGACGTGTCAGTCACCAACGCCAGGTCGGCCTCGATCACGCGGTCAGGGCGCGAAGTCTGGGCGAGGATGATGCCGGCCAGCACAATCGCGGCGCCGACGAGTTGCAGCACGCTCAACGCCTCGCCCAGCCACAACCACGCGACGATGAAGGCGAAGATCACCTCGGAGGACGCCACGATGCCTCCCGCGGTCGCCTTCAGGCGACCAAGGGCCGCGAACGACAACAGGAACGGCAGGAAGGAGCCCATCACGAGCAGCCAGAGCAGGGGCATCCACAGCGGCACAATGACCGACGCGAGGTTGCCGCTCAGCGAGACGCGCTCCCCGAGGATGGCCGGATCCACCTCCCACCACCGGCTGAAGGGTGCCCACGCGAGGGCGGCGAATCCGCTCGTCCAGAACGCGACGGCGAGGGGAGATGTAGCGACCACCTGACGTTCGCCCACGAGGAAGTAGATCGCGAGTGTGACGGCCGCAGCCAGGGCCATCAGCACGCCGAGGCCGTCGAGAGTGCTCGCCCAGATCTGCGCGACGATCGTGAGACCGAGCAGCACGCACCCGACGGCGACCCAGATGCGCGGCTTGACCTTCTCCTTGAGGAAGAAGAAGGCGACAAGCGCGACCAGCAGCACCGCGAGGTACTCGAGAAGAAGGGCGATACCGACCGGCAGCAGCTGGATGGCGAACGCGTAGGTCACCTGCAGCAGGGCGAGCCCGACGACGCCGAGCAGCGCCATGATGGCGATCTGCTTTCGCGGCAGCCGGAACGCTGAGCGATCGATGATCAGCAGGATCGCGCCCGAGATCAGGAACGTGCCGAGCGTGCGGAACTGGGTGACCTGGGTTGGGCTCAGCCCGGTCGCAAGAACGACCTTGGTGACACTCCCGTTCGCCCCGAACAGCAGGGCCGCGAGAAAGCCGAAGAGGTAACCCACGTCAGCGGCGCGAGCCGGCGCCGTCCACAGCGAGCGGCTCGATGAGCGCCAGTTCCTCGGCCGTCAGCGGCGGCGAGTCGAGCGCCGCGAAGTTGTTCTCCAGTTGGGCGACGCTGCTGGCCCCGATCAACGCGCTGGTGACCTGCGGATGCCGCAGCACCCAGGTCAGGGCGAGCTGGGCGAGGCTCTGGCCCCGGGCCGCGGCGATCTCGTTGAGGGACTTCGCCAGCTCCAGATACTGCGGGTCGATGGTGTTCTCCGTCATCCAGCGGCCTTCGGCCGCACGGGAGTCCGACGGGATGCCCTTCAGGTACCGATCGGTCAGCAACCCCTGGTCGAGCGGTGAGAACACGATGCTCCCAGCGCCGATCTGGTCGAGCACGGGCAGAAGGCCGCGTTCGATGTGGCGATCGAACATGTTGTAACGCGGCTGGTGGATGGTGAGCGGAATCTTGTGCTCGGCCAGCGCCGCGGCGGCAGCCAGAGTCTGCTCGGGGGAGTAGTTCGAGACACCCACGTAGAGGGCCTTGCCCGCGTGCACCGCGCTGGCCAGTGCCCCCATCGTTTCCTCGATCGGGGTATCGGGGTCGGGGCGGTGCGAGTAGAAGATGTCGAAATACTCGAGCCCGGTGCGCTTGAGTGACTGGTCGAGCGACGACAGCAGGTACTTGCGCGAACCCCACTCGCCGTAAGGCCCGGGCCACATGTAGTAGCCGGCCTTGCTCGAGATGATGAGTTCGTCGCGGTACGGAATGAAGTCCTGCGCGTGCACGATCCCGTAGTTGGTCTCGGCCGAGCCGTCTGGCGGACCGTAGTTGTTGGCGATATCGAAGTGGGTGATTCCCAGGTCGAAGGCCCTGCGCAGGATGGCGCGCTGGTTCTCAATCGCTCGGTCGGCGCCGAAGTTGTTCCACAGGCCCAGTGAGACCCGGGGCAACCGCAGGCCGCTGCGCCCGACTCGTGCGTACTCGGTGGTGGCGTAGCGGTCGGCGTGTGCTTCGTAGGGCATGCCTCCAGCCTAGAGAGCTTCGTAGCGCCCGGTGACTGGTATCGGGCCCAGCAGCAGCACCAGAACTCGTTCACCAAGAACCCGTGACACGTCAGCGCACCGTGATACGACCCTGCTGCCAGAGCTGAACCGCAGCAACGCGGGGGTTGGAGTCCGCGTCGTCGTCGATTCCGAGGGCGGAGTAGAGGCGGGCGAGCATGGTCTCGGCGGCGCGAACGCTCGTGCCGCGGTGCTCGGCGACTGCCCGAGTTGAAGCCCCGCTGGCGAGAAGACGCAGAACCTCCGCCTGGGCTGATGTGAGCGAAAGTGCATCCGCGGGATCGTGCGGCTGGGCGACCTGCTCGCCTCCGATCGCCCGATGAACTGCATCCCCGAGTGCACCGACCTCCCTGAGCTGGGACTTGACGAGGTAGACCACATCACGCGGGATGGCTGCCGCATCCGGCACGGCGAGCTCGGGTGACTGGTGCGAGGTGAGCACGACCAATCCGACCCACGGAGCCTCTTCGTGAACGCGGGCCAGCAGGCTGGCCCCCGAGTCTCCGGGCCCGAAGTTCAGATCACTGATCAGGGCGTGCGGATCCAATCCCAGCACGAGTGACCAGGCGTCGGCAACCGTGCCCGCCGTCGACACCTCGAAGCCTTGGGATCGGAGTCCGTCGGCGACGAGTGAGCGCGTGAACGGATCGTCGTCGGCGACGATCACCCTCAGTCGCGAGCGCTCCGCGTCATCCATTCGCGTCTCCCTTCGCCGGGGACACCCAGTGCGACACGGTTCGGATCAGATCGGCGGTTGAGAACGGCTTGGCGAGGAACGCACTCATGGTGGTGACATCCGCTCGATCGGCGTTGCCGGCCAACCCGCTCATGGCCACGATCGGTATGCGCGGGGAGGACTGTGCGAGGGAGGCGGCCAGCGTCGCGCCGTCCATGACGGGCATCATGAGGTCGGTCACGACGAGGGCAACGTCGCTGTGGGCGGTGATGAAGTCGAGTGCCTCCTGACCGTTGCCGACGGCGGCCACAGTGTATCCGTGGCTCTTCAGAGCGCGACTGGTGGCGTCCCGGATCTCCTTCTCATCGTCCACGACCACGATCAGCTCCCCGTTGCCGCGCCCCGGCGGATCTTCGTCATCGACCGTGTCAGCGGGGGAGGACGTCGGCGCGGTCGACGGCAGATGCATCTCGAATCGAGACCCGTGGTGCGGTTCGCTGTACACCTGAAGAAACCCGCCGTGCCCAGTGATGATGGCCAGCGACGTCGGCAGGCCGAGGCCCGTTCCCGAACCGGCGGACTTTGTGGTGAAGAATGGCTCGAAGAGCCGCGCGATCGTCGCGGGCGTCATCCCCACCCCGGTGTCTTCGACCGTGATGATCACGAACCGACCGGGCGCGACTCGGTGTCGTTCGGCTTCGGAGCGCCCGACGCGCTCGGAGTGTGTCGACACCGACAGCGTACCGCCGTCGGGCATTGCGTCCCTCGCGTTGGCGGCGAGGTTCATCAGCACCTGGAGAAGTTGGGTGCGATCGCCGACGGTGTTCTTCGCCCGATCACTGATCGTGATCGACAGCGCGATGTTCTTCGGCAGGGTAGTGGTACACAACTCCCGGAACTCAGCCAGAAGCTCCCGGAGGTCGACCGGCACTCGCTTGCTTTCCACCCCGCGCGGGCGAACGACAGAACCTGCCGAATCATTTCTGCGCCCCGCAGCGCGCTGGACTCGATCGACGAAAGCAGCCGCTGGCGAAGCGGATCAGCCTCCTGCTCGGCGAGCAGTTGGGCCGAGGTGAGGATGGGGGTGAGCACATTGTTCAGGTCATGTGCGAGCCCGCCGGCGAACGTGCCGAGGCTGTCCAGTCGCTGTGCCCTGAGCAGAATGGCCTCTTCGCGCTTGCGATCGGTGATGTTGGTGTTGACCGTGAACAGCGTCTCCGGCTCACCCTGACCGTCGAGCGTGAGCGTCCAGCTCGAGTCGGCAATGATCGTGTCGCCCCACTTTGTCTGCTGCGCGAGTTCACCCCGCCAGTGCCCATCGGCGAACACCCGTCGGGTGGCCTCGTCGAACTCGTCGTGCCGGGCGTACAGCAGATCGCGCGCCGAGGTACCGATTGCCTCTTCAGCACTCCACCCGTAGATGCGCGCGGCGGCCGCATTCCAATACTGGATGACGTGGTGTGGGTCACGCACGATGATCGCGTCGTGCGCGACATCCAGAAGTGCACCGAGGGATCTGAGCCGGCTCTCGGAGGCGATCAATTGCAGACGGGAGTCCTCCTCGGCCGTGACATCCCGGAGATAGACCGCAAGTCCGTCGGGGGTGGGATAGGCGCTTGCCTCCAGCCACGACCCGAGCGGTTCATATCGGTCCCTGAGCGTCACGGTGTGGTTCTCGGCCACGGCGCGACGGTACGCGAGGCCGAAACCGCTGTCCTCCGCCTCCGGGAACTCCTCCCAGAGCGACCTGCCGATCAGTTCCGAGGCGGAGCGTTGAACAATCGCCTCACCGCGCGGGTTGATGTAGGTGAACCGCCAGTCGGGCGAGAAGAAGAGAAAGCCATCGCTGACGCTGTTGAGGATCGACTCGAGTCGACTCTCCAACGCAGACCGGATCTCCCGCGACGCCTCCAGTTCTTCGATGTCCCGTGCCATGCCGACGATTGCTACCACCTCGTCGTTATGAAGCAGCGGCATCAGCGTGACTTGCACGCGCACAGACCGGCCATCCGGCAGCGTTGCCGCATTCGTGTAGTGCGCTGTTTCTCCCCGAGCGACGGCAGCGAAGTGAGCGCGCACCTCGTCCCGTTGTTCGGCGGCAACAAGGGAACCGAAGGGCAAACTGTAGTTCTCGGGGGTGACGCCGAGGCGAGCGGTCAGTTGTGCGTTGGCATAGATGAGGCTTCCCGCCAGATCGAAGACGAACATCGCGTCGGGCAGGTCGTGCACGAGCCTGTCGATGCCGCTGGTGTGCAATAGCTCCAGGATCTGCGAGCGAACCATCATGGTCTGGTGGTTCTCGAGATCAAGTCGGTCACGGTCGACCTCAACTGCGTGAGGGGCACGGGCTTGGAGAGGTATCGGGTTTGCGGGCTCGATGCCTCCAGAGGCACCTCCGGTTGTCCACTGAGCAGCAGTATCGGCAGGTCGGTGGCACCGGCACGCACCTCGGCGAAGGTCTGCGCCAGGCTCGAGCCGGGCATCCGCACGTCGAGAATGAGAAGGTCAGGGGCGCAGGATGCCACGGCGCTCGTGACCGCGGATCCGTCACCCACCTCGACGACCCGAAAGCCCTCGCCCTCCAACGTGGCGCGCAGCACCGATCTGATCAGAGCATCATCGTCAGCGATGACGACTGTCGGGTTGCGGCCCCTGTCAGCCATGGGGCTAACTTTACGGCTGATTCGCGCTTTTCACAGGTGGTTTATGGACAACGCATCAAGATCGCGGGATGCCGCATCGAGGTATTCCAGCACCGTGTTCGTGATCGATTCGCTGCGAGAGTCATCACCGGATGCCAGTTCTTCGGCGTGGAAGTTCAGGGCCATGACGCACGCCGAGAGTCTGCCGTAGACGGGGCCGTGGAGGAGTTCCTCCAGTTGAACTCGTGCGGCCAGATCAGACTCATCGGCGAGTGCCACCAATTGGTCGGTCTCGAGACGGATCGCCTCAACCCGTTGGGCCAGATCCTCGTTGGAGTGGGCGAGCCCGACGGCTGTGGCGACATTGGCTCCGGCGATCGCCGAGCCGACCGGCAGAAGGATGAGCAGCGAGAGCATCTCGGAGATCGGCAGCCAACCGGGGGTGAGCGCGATGACTGCCGACCCTGCAGCACCGGGTATCAGGAAGGCGAGCAGAGTTACTGGCAGTGAGGGTCGGCCGAACCGTATCCGCGTGAAGCGCAGCGCCACCAGAGACAGAGCGAGAAGCAGCACCATCACCGCGATGGCAAGGATGGTTCGCAGCGCGAAGCCGAACCCCTGAAATCGCAGCGTGTCAGGTACGACCAGCGGCAGCATGGCGACCCCAGCGAGCGCTGCCGCGAGCAAGGGGCGGTCCGGGGGAAAGTCGAGAGCCGCCGAAATCGGCGCCCGCTGAATGTGGGCGACCGGGGCCGGTTGCTCGGGCCCGCGGGCAGCGACCAGGCGGGAGGTGTCGTACGCGACGCTGCTCACCCTCGTGGCCATGGCCGCGACCGAGCTGGGAGTCAGCCGGGGAGCGATCGTGGTGAGACTCCTGTGCAACTCCGAGATCACGGGCCCGATCGTGGACTGCACGGTCGCGACGAGGTGCTCCCGTCGCTCGCGAGCCGACTGGTCGACCCGAGCGCGTTCTGTTGCCCGCAGCAGCCGCACGGCGGTGAGTTCGCCCAGTAGATTGCGGCGGTGGTCAAGTTGGGCGAGCGTGTACGTGAATAGGGGACTCCACACCAGGCTGATCGCCACCCAGACCAGAACGCGGTAGCCGACGTCGGCCTCCGTGTGAAGCACCCAGGCATGCCAGGCGCTCCAAACGAGTCCGCGCACGACGCCGACACCGGCCCACAGGGCGAAGACCAAGCCGATGGGGATGACACGCCAGCGTCGCCGCAGCGCCCAGACGACAGCAAAGACCAGCACTCCGGCAGCGAGGTGTTCCAGAACGGCGAGAACGAGTGCCGCGCCCCAGCCGGAGGCACCGATCGTTGTCTCCTGAAGAACCACAAGGAGGGTGGTCGGCACGAACAGGATGAGCCAGCCTGGGACGTTCCCGGCCCACGGGCCGCCCATGGCCTCGCGAACGCTCAGCACGTGCACCTCACCACCTTAGCCAGCGATCACCAGGTCTGCCCGAGATGGGGCGGGCCGCTTCATCTCCAACCCGAATGGAGAAGAAGCGGCCCGGAGAGTGCACCAACCCGTTCGCTGATCCCCCGATCCCGCGTTCCGTCTGCGGTTGCGATGGGCGATGCTGCTTACCCGTGATCATTCTCCGAGGCCCGAATGGCCGGGGCAACCGGCCGGTCGTGGGGGTATTCGCATTGCGAACATCGCCCGAACCTCTCCGCAGGTCACGCGATGTCACCCAGGCATCCCCAGATCCTTCCCCCGCCTCGGGCGATCTGTGTCGTGGTGCTCAGACTGGTGCAACGGCCCCCGGTGCAGCGTCCCGGCACAGGGCTCACCGGGGACCGTCCACTACCGAAGGAGACACACATGACTGACACCATCACCCTCACCGGACTCGTCGCCACAGACCCGCGCCATGTCGTCACGAGCGAGGGGCTCGCGATCACCAGCTTCCGTCTCGCGTCGACGCAGCGACGATTCGATCGCAGTCAGGAGAAGTGGATCGACGGCGACACCAACTGGTACACGATCACGACATTCCGCCAACTCGCGATGAACAGCGCGGGCTCGGTCAAGAAGGGCGAGCGGGTTGTCGTGACCGGCCGGCTTCGCATCCGCGAGTGGCAGAGCGGGGAGCGCACGGGACTCAACGTCGATGTCGAGGCGGATGCCCTGGGGCACGACCTGGCGTGGGGTACCTCCACGTTCAACCGCAGCATCAGCGCGACCACGGTTTCCGCCGATTCAGGCTCGGCTGCCGCCGATGGACCGACTGCGCATGAGCCGTCCGCCGATGCCGAGGAGACGTCGGCGCAGTCCGACGAGTCGCGTCCCCTGGCCGCGCTGCCATTCTGACCGGTTCTGCAGGTTGCTGACCCTAGAATCACTGTGCGGATCGCACCGGCGGGCCGCGGAAGGACGCACCGATGCCACTGCGGTACACCCGTCACCTCGCGGCAGTCGCGGGTGTTGTGGCGCTCGGCGCGGTGCTCGCGGGATGCGGCGGCGCACCCATGCCGACACCGACCGCGAGTACGTCACGCAGCGCGACCCCCTCGCCAAGTCCCACCGCCAAGGCTCCCGTGTTCCACCCGGACGGCTCGGCGGCGGCAAACCAGCAGTACTTCGACTATGTCAATCGCGCACTGAACGCGTCATCCGGTCTGTCCGACGGCCGCACAATCGTGGATAACCTCGTGGCCGCTGGCTTCACCAAGGCCGACATGGAGGTCACCGCCGACACGACGGCGCTCGACCTCACAGTCGACTCGATTCAGGTGGCCGTGCGCATCAAGGGTGAGTGCCTCATCGGGGGATTCTCGTACGTGGGCTACCAGGGCATCGTTGCGCCACTTCTCGGCAGCGGCACGTGCCTCGTGGGAGCGACCCGCCCGATCGACTGGTAGGCCTCCGGCGCTCCCTACAATGGAGCAATGGCCGAATTCATTTACACCATGGTGCGCGCCCGCAAAGCGGTCGGCGACAAGCTCATCCTCGACGACGTGACCATGTCGTTCTACCCGGGGGCGAAGATCGGTGTGGTGGGCCCCAACGGAGCGGGCAAGTCCACGATTCTCAAGATCATGGCTGGCCTCGACACTCCATCCAACGGTGAGGCCCGGCTGAGCCCCGGCTACAGCGTGGGCATCCTCATGCAGGAACCCGAGCTCGACGAATCGAAGACAGTTCTCGAGAACGTTCAGGAGGGCGTCGCCGAGATCAAGGCCAAGGTTGACCGGCACGCGGCGATCGGGCTCGAGATGGCGGAGCCCGACGCCGACTTCGATGCCCTGCTCGCCGAGATGGGCACACTCCAGGAGGAGATCGACGCTGCGGACGCCTGGGATCTCGACTCCCAGCTCGAGCAAGCCATGGATGCCCTGCGCACTCCGCCCGGTGACGCCACCGTCGCCAACCTCTCCGGTGGTGAGAAGCGCCGTGTCGCCCTGACCAAGCTGCTGCTGCAGAAGCCCGACCTGCTGCTGCTCGACGAGCCCACCAACCACCTCGACGCGGAGAGCGTTCTCTGGCTCGAGCAGCACCTAGCGAAGTACCACGGTGCTGTGCTCGCCGTGACTCACGACCGGTACTTTCTCGACCACGTCGCCGAGTGGATCGCCGAGGTCGACCGCGGCCACCTCTATCCCTACGAGGGCAACTACTCGACCTATCTGCAGAAGAAGGGCGAGCGCCTCGAGGTGCAGGGCAAGAAAGACGCGAAGCTCGCCAAGCGCCTCGCCTCCGAGCTCGAGTGGGTGCGCAGCAACGCGAAGGGCCGCCAGGTCAAGTCCAAGGCACGCCTCGCCCGCTACGAGGAGATGGTCAACGAGGCCGAGAAGACCCGCAAGCTCGATTTCGAGGAGCTGGTCATCCCGGTCGGACCGCGCCTCGGCTCGCAGGTCATCGACGCGAAGAACCTGAAGAAGGGCTTCGGCGAGCGCGTGCTCATCGACAACCTCACCTTCACGCTGCCCCGCAACGGCATCGTCGGCGTCATCGGCCCGAACGGTGTCGGGAAGACGACCCTGTTCAAGACGATCACCGGACTCGAGCCGCTCGACTCGGGCGACCTCAAGATCGGCGAGACCGTCGACATCTCGTACGTCGATCAGAACCGCGGCGGCATCGACCCGAACAAGACTCTGTGGGAGGTGGTGTCGGACGGCCAGGACTTCATCCAGGTCGGCAAGACCGAGATCCCGTCGCGCGGCTATGTCAGCCAGTTCGGTTTCAAGGGACCCGACCAGCAGAAGAAGGCGGGCGTGCTCTCCGGCGGTGAGCGCAACCGCCTCAACCTCGCCCTCACGCTCAAGCAGGGCGGCAACCTGCTGTTGCTGGATGAGCCGACCAACGACCTGGACGTCGAGACCCTCGGCAGCCTCGAGAACGCCCTGCTCGAGTTCCCCGGTTGTGCGGTGGTCATCACCCACGACCGGTGGTTCCTCGACCGGATCGCCACGCACATCCTCGCGTACGAGGGCACTGAGGATGACCCGGCCAACTGGTACTGGTTCGAGGGCAACTTCGAGGCCTACGAGGAGAACAAGATCGAGCGCCTCGGCCCGGATGCCGTAAAGCCGCACCGCAGCGCCTACCGCAAGCTCACCAGGGACTAGGCCGGTCGAGTAGCGCGAAGCGCGTATCGAGACCCCTGACGACCATGACCAGACTGCACGTCGCCATCCCGCTGCGGTGGAGCGATTTCGACGCGTACGCCCACGTGAACAACGCCGAGATGCTGCGCCTGCTCGAGGAGGCGCGCATCCAGGCCTTCTGGCGTCCCGACGAGGGAAGCGACGGCGGCGCTGTGACGGCGGTTCTCGATGCCCGTCCCGGTGCCGAGACGATCAGCCTCATCGCGCGGCAGGAGATCGAGTACCTCGCTCCGATCCCGTACATGCGCGCCCCGATCGACATCGAGATGTGGATCGGCCGTATCGGTGGTGCGAGCCTGGAGATCTGCTACGAGCTGTTCTCGCCCGTGGGAGTGACGCCACGAGTGCTATTCACGCGCGCGGCAACCACTCTGGTGATGGTGACTGCTGCCACGGGTAAGCCTCAACGAATCGGGGATGAACTTCGCGCCCTGTGGGAGCCCTACGTGGAGCCACCCGTGCAGTTCACCAAGCGCGGTTAGGCGCTCGGCACCCGAACCATGCCTTCCTGCGCGACACTGGCCAGCAGCACTCCGTCGCGCCGATAGATCCGGCCCAGCGAGAGCCCTCGCCCGCCGATGGCATTCGGGGACTCCTGCACGTAGAGCAACCATTCGTCGACGCGTCTCGGCCGATGCCACCACATCGCGTGGTCGAGACTCGCCGCCTTGAGACCGGGATCAGCCCAGGCGATCCCGTGGCGACGGAGGATCGGTTCAAGGATCGAGTAATCGCTGGCGTAGGCGAGCGCAGCACGGTGCAGGTTGTCGTCGTCGGGCAGTGTGCCGACGGCCTTCAGCCACACGGCCTGGTGGGCAACCCTGTCGCCCTCGACAGAGAGGTAGACCGGTGAGGGCACGTGCCGCATGTCGAAGGGGCGTTCGGTGGCCCAGAAGCGAGCAACGGCGTGGTCGATCTCGCCCAGGTGCTCGGCCGCGCTCGGAAGACTCTCGGGTTCCGGGATGCCCGTGGGCATGTCGACTTGATGCTCCAGCCCGTCGTCCTCATCCTGGAACGAGGCGATCATGGAGAGGATCGGCAAGCCATTCTGATACGCCTGAGTACGGCGGGTGGAGAACGAGCGTCCGTCGTGGATCCGGTCCACGGAGAAGGTGATGGGCAGATCCACCTGCCCAGGGCGCAGGAAGTACGCGTGCATCGAGTGGACGACGCGCCCGTCAGGGCTCGTGCGCTGTGCCGCCACCAGCGACTGCGCGAGCACCTGCCCGCCGAACACCCGGCCGTGGGGCTGCCAGAGGCTCGGTCCGGTGAAGATGTCCTCACTGGTGCGGGCACCGGTGTCGGTGAGGTCGAGCGCTGCGAGGAAGCCGGACAGGGGGTCGCTCATGCCCTGTAGTTTAGGAGACTGTGACTGGCACCTTCACCCTCGTGGACTCTCTCGCCCTGGGCGACCTCCATGTCTTCCTCGGCCGGGCGCTGCGCGTCGACGATGGTTCGGTGCGTCTGATCGGCGGCTCGGGTGTTCTGGCGGTCTACGTCTCGGTGCTTCATCCGATAGGGCTCCTCGACGAGAGTCCCACTGTGCTCGGCCTGCGGACCTTTGCCCTGACGAGCCAGGAAGACTTCGACGTCGTCGTGCCGGTGCGATCACTTCTGATGCGCGTCGAGGGACTGCTGGAGTCTGCGGCGGCGGCCGATCCCACTGAGGGAATCGTCGTGACGATCCCCATGACGGTCAACACGGTGACTTGGGCGGCGATCTCTCCACCCCGTGGGGGATGGAACCCGCTTCCTGGGGCCGAGTGGAATGTGCTCGACCGAGTTGCTCGTGCGGGCATCGAGGAGGTCGCCAGAGCGATCCCGGATGGCACGGGTGAGCAGATCGTTCATCGCGTGCGCACGGAGATCTGGGGGCGCCCCATCGACAACCTCGACTTCGTGCCGGCGGGTGCGGCATTCGCTGCTCTGGCACTCGGATTCCTCGCCGAGGGTGAGGCAATCTCCATCTACGAGTCGGGCCCGTGGACTCGCCTGACCACCAAGCGCGGTCACGTGCTGGTGAAGCGTCGGGCGTGGTCCTTGGCTCGCTAGCAGCAGCTCGCTAGTCTCGTCTGATCTCCACCACCGGGATCACCCGGTCGGTGTTCGCTTGGTACTGCGCGAAGCCAGGGTTGCGGCTGGAGAAGCTGGCGAACAGTTCGTCCCGACGCTCACCCGCCACGGGAACTGCAGTACCCGCGAACGTGTCGATCCCGTGCTCGGTCGCCAATTCGACGCTCACCTGCGGATTCGCGACGAGGTTGTGGAACCACGCCGGATGCGTCGGGGCGCCGGCCTTCGACGCGATCACGTAGAGCCCACCAGCCTCCTCGAAGTAGACCATGGGCGACACGCGGGCCAGCCCACTCTTCGCTCCCGTCGTGGTGAGCAGCAGGAGGTGCGCGCCCTCGAAGGGACCACCGACCTTGCCGTCGTTCGAGCGGAATTCCGCGATGATCTTGTCGTTCCAGTCGGACACTCGCGCCAGCCTTAGTTGTAGAGAGTCGAGTAGGTCGAGAGCTGCTGCATCATGTTCACCATGAGCATGCTCGCCCAGACCGTGGAGATGACGAACGAGAGCACGATCATGCCGATTGTGGCCCACAGCACCGCCGAGCCGTGCCCGGTGCGGCGCTTGGTGACCACTGCCCTGCCGATTGCGTAGACCGGGTTGAGGAAGCTCCATGCCCAGTGGAATGGGCGAGGCACCCCCGCGGCCTGGAGCGTACGCCAGTCGCGGTAGGCCGACAGCACCACACCGGCGAACGCGATCCACCCGCCGACCACCAGGAGCACGTAGCCGGGGGAGGTGAAGATCTGCAACTCGGCACGCATCACGCCGGATGGGTCGCTGGGATCCAGGTTCGAGAACATGCCACTGAAGTCGATCAGGAACAGGAACGGCAGCGTGATGTAGGGCAGGAAGACGACGAGCCAGATCCACACGTTGTACACCTTCGTGCCCTCGGGCGCCTTCAGCTGGGCCACCGGAACGCCCGTCGCCGGGTCGTAGTAGTGCTCGGTCCATTGGGTGCCATCCCACCACCGGCTGCGCGCCGAACCGGCAGGGTCGGGATACCAGCCTGCAGCCACAGAGGGCGTTGACGAATTCGACATGGGAACTCCTTCGCTCGGGGCAATCCTAGGAGCGGTCGTCACCCGAGCTGCGCCACGGCGCGACCCGCGGCCCTACCCGAGAAGAGGCATCCGCCCAGGAAGGTTCCCTCGAGCGAGCGATAGCCGTGCATTCCACCGCCCCCGAAGCCGCTGGCCTCGCCTGCCGCGTAGAGACCGGGAATCGGTGCGCCCGCGCCATCCAGGGCCTGACCCGACAGATCGGTCTCGATGCCGCCGAGGCTCTTGCGGGTGAGAATGTGCAGCTTGACGGCGATCAGCGGACCGGCCTTCGGATCGAGGATTCGGTGCGGCTTCGCCACGCGGATCAGCCGATCGCCCCGGTAATGGCGGGCCTGCCTGATGGCGTTGATCTGAGCATCCTTGCTGAAGGAGTTGGTCAGCTCGCGGTCGCGCGCTTCGATCTCCAGCCTCACTCGATCCCGATCGATCGTCACCGTCGGGGACTTCGCCTGCATGCCGTCAAGGATCTCATCGAGCGTGGTGCCGACGATGAAGTCCTCGCCCTTGCTCTTGAACGCCTCGACCGGCCCGGTCGCACCCTTGCCGAGGCGCTGCCTCAGCAGCTCGCGCACACTCTTGCCCGTCAGGTCTGGATTCTGCTCGCTGCCGGAGAGGGCGAACTCCTTCTCGATGATCGCCTGGGTGGTGACGAACCAGGAGTAGTCGTATCCGGTGGCGACGATGTGCTCGAGCGTGCCCAGCGTGTCGAAGCCGGGGAAGAGAGGAACGGGCAGGCGGCGGCCCGTCGCATCCAGCCACACACTCGACGGCCCGGGCAGGATACGGATGCCGTGGTGCGCCCAGACCGGGGCGTAGTTGGTGATTCCCTCGACGTAGTGCCACATTCGGTCGCCGTTGATGAGGTTCGCGCCGGCCCGCTCGCTGATGCCGAGCATGCGACCGTCGACGTGGGCTGGGACGCCGCTGAGAAGGTGCTCCGGCGCTGCTCCCATGCGCTTCGGCCAGCGTTCGCGCACGAGGTCGTGGTTGCCGCCGATTCCGCCACTGGTGACGATGGTCGCTTCGGCGCGAGCCAAGAACTCGCCGGTGACATTGCGGTTGCTGGGTGCCCCACGCTCGGCCGCATCGGGCGCGAGGATCGAGCCGCGTGCGCCCACCACGGCTCCGTGCTCGACGATCAACTCGTCGACGCGGTGCCGGAACTTGAGCGTCACCAGTCCCGAGTCGACGCCGGCGCGCACCGCCCTGACGAACGGATCGAGAATGCCCGGCCCGGTGCCCCAGGTGATGTGGAATCTCGGAACCGAGTTGCCGTGTTCCGTCGCCGTGTAGCCTCCGCGCTCCGCCCAGCCGACCACCGGGAAGAAGCTCACGCCCCGCTCACGAAGCCAGGAACGCTTCTCTCCCGCCGCGAATTCGAGGTACGCCTCTGCCCACTGGCGGGGTCGCTCATCCTCAGCCCGATCGAAGCCCGCACTGCCGAACCAGTCCTGGCGCGCGAGTTCGTAGCTGTCGCGGATGCCCATCCGACGCTGCTCGGGGGAGTCGACGAGGAACAGCCCACCGAACGACCACCAGGCCTGGCCGCCGAAGCTCGCCTCCGGCTCCTGCTCCAGCAGGGTGATAGTCTTGCCCGCCGCGACCAGCTCCGCTGCGGCGACGAGCCCCGCCAGCCCCGCTCCGATGACTATGGCGTCGGAATCTGACATCTGGGCACTCCTTCGTGGCCGGCGTGGATGCTCTAGCTTAGGCACGTGAGGCACACAGTCGAGGTTGCGCAGGGTCGCTCCCTGCGTCGGGACATCCCCCGGATGACCCATGCCGAGTACGTGCGCGGACGACGCGATCCGGTCACGATTGTGGAGGCGCAGAACGCGTCGCGCGTGCAGGCCCTGGTGCCGCTGCGTCACGAGCGGATGACGGCATCCCCGTTCGCCTTCTTTCGGGCTACGGCGGGCATCATGGCGGCCGATCTTGCCCGCGGCGCGACCACGGGCATTCAGGTGGTCAGCTGTGGCGACGCGCACATCTCCAACTTCGGGTTCTACGCGTCACCTCAGCGCACGCTGGTCTTCGACCTCAACGACTTCGACGAGGCCGCCTGGGGTCCCTGGGAGTGGGACGTCAAGCGACTCGTCACGAGCGTCATCATCGGCGCGAGGGACGCGGGATTCAGCGAGGACCAGGCTCACCTCTCCGCGGTCGCCGCTCTCGACGGCTATCGCCGCGGGCTGGTCGACCTGCTGGCCATGTCCGCGCTCGACCGGTACTTCTACGGTCTCGACTTCGATCGCATCCGGGCGAATCTGGACTCAGGCGGCCGCGATGTACTCGATCGTGCGGCTCGACGCGCCCGCCGGCGACGCTCGGACACCGTCGCCGCTCGATTCACCCACGAGCAGGCGGATGGCACGCCACGATTCATCGACGACCCTCCGGTGCTGACCCGGCTCGACATCGCTGACCGCGACCGCCTTGAGCAGTTGTTCGCGGACTATCGCGCCACCACACGCTCAGACATATCGCTGCTGCTGTCGCAGTACACCCTTGCGGATGCCGCGACCCGCGTCGTTGGCGTCGGCAGCGTCGGCACCCGCTGCTCGATCCTGCTGCTCACCGGGCCGCGGGGCGCCTCCCTGGTGCTGCAGATCAAGGAGGCGCAGCCCTCGGTGATCTACACGTGGGGTGGCGTCGCCGAGGCCGCCGCGGTGCATCAGGGGGAGCGGGTCGTCACCCACCAGCGAATCCTTCAGGCAGTGTCGGACCCGTTCCTCGGCCACCTCGACTTCGATGGGCGTGACTACTACGTGCGCCAGTTCCGCGACATGAAGGGGTCGATCGAGATAGACGAGCTCACCCCCGACCAGTTCAGTACCTACGTCGCGGGGTGCGGTCGCGTTCTGGCCCGCGGTCACGTGCAGAGCCCCGATGCGCCGGCGATTCAGGGCTATGTAGGCCGGTCGCGCCGATTCGATCGCGCCATCGTCGATTGGTCGTTCGCCTACGCCGAGCAGTCGCTGGCCGACTTCGAGCGGGTGCGTGCCCAGGCACTAGCTTAGGAAGGCCGCAGCCGAAGGGAAGACGAATGACCGACTCCACACCTCCCACCCGCCCTCCGCGCTGGCGGCGGGCGACCGGGTTGACTCTCATCGTGCTCGGCGCGCTCCTCGCACCCGTTGCTCTGGTGAGCAACTGGGCCGTCGTCGAGCTGACCGACACGGATGCGTTCGTCGACACCTTCGCGCCACTTGCGCAGGATCCCGAGGTGCAGGGCCTGATCTCAACTACCGTCACGGACGCCATCAACGACCAGGTGGACATCCCCGCGCTCACAGGCCCGGTATTCGAGGGGCTGGGCCTCAGCCTCGGACCGGTGGCATCCGCTGGGGTCGGCGCCCTCGAGGACGTGGTCACAGCAGCGATCCATCAGCTCGTCGGCTCCACAGTCGAACGCTTCGTTGCATCGGATGCGTTCGCCACGGTCTGGGAGAAGGCCCTGCGGGTCTCGCACTCGCAGGTCATCGCCGCCCTCCAGAACGACGGCACGGTGCTCACCTTCGACCAGGGCACGGTGGGCATCCAGGTGGGACCGATCGTGGAGGCCGCCAAGTCCGCGCTCGTCGAGCAGGGACTCGGCTTTGCCGCGCGCATCCCGGAGGTCGACCGCACGATCGTCATCGTGAAGTCGGATGCCTTGGCCCAGGCGCAGGTGGCCTACGCGTGGGCCGTGGGCATCGCGGGCTGGCTGCCCTGGGTCGCTCTGCTGCTGCTCGTCGCGGGCATCCTGATTGCGGGCGGCTCGACATTCAGCATGGTGTTCACCGCCGCGGGGGTGACCGTGACCATGGTGCTCCTCCTCGTGGGTCTCGCTGTTGGCCGTGCGGTCGTCATCAAGGAGTTCGTCGCGGCCGACCTGCCCAGGGGCGTTGCGGTGCGGGTGTTCGAGCAGGTGCTCGGTCGCATGTACGCGACTGCGATCACCGTGATCGTCATCGCGCTGCTGCTCGCGATCGGCACGTGGCTGTTCCGGCGGTTCGAGGTTGCACGGCGGCTGCGTGAGCGGTTCCGGCCCGCGACCAGCGACTAGCGCCCGAGGATCGCGGCGGCGTTGTCGTCGATCCACGCCATCAGCGGCAGCAGTCGCGCCGAGAGTTCGCGGCCACGCTCGGTGAGGCTGTAGTCGACACGCGGCGGGATCGTGGGTTGAGCCACGCGGAGAACGAAGCCGTCGGCCTCGAGCACGCGCAGGGTTTGGGCGAGCATCTTCTCGCTGATGCCCTCCACGACCCGACGCAGCTCACCCCAGCGCAGGCTCTCCTCGCTCAACGCGATGATCACGAGCACGCCCCACTTGCTCGTCACGTGGTCGAGCACCGTGCGGGTGGGACACGCAGCAGGCAGGACCCCGTCGGTGAAGCCGGGCCCGCGCAGGGTGGTTACGCTCATGCAACTAACTTACCAGAAGGTGGGTACTGCCTGTCGGGAAGCAATACTGGATCGACGAGGTTGGCAGTACTGATCACAGAAAGGATCACCACATGACAATCGTCGTCACCGGCGCGACCGGACACCTCGGCCATCTCATCGTCGAATCCCTCCTCTCACGCGGAGTCCCCGCAGACCAGCTCGTTGCGGTCGGCAGGAACCTTGACAAGGTGGCCGACCTGGCCGAGCGCGGCGTCTCAGTCGCGGCAATCGACTACGAGGATGCGGCGTCCCTCGACTCGGCATTCGCGGGGGCGGACACCCTCGTGCTGGTGTCGTCGAGCGAGGTGGGCAAGCGGGCCACTCAGCACGCGGCAGCCATCGACGCCGCCGGCCGCGCTGGCGTCGGTCGGGTGATCTACACGAGTGCCCGGGCAGCGCGCACGTCGGCCCTGATCCTCGCGCCCGAGCACAAGGCCACGGAGGAGTACCTGGAGAAGTCAGGCCTGGCGCACACGGTACTGCGCAACGGCTGGTACCACGAGAACTATGTGGGCAGCGCGGCGCAGGCCGCGGCATCCGGGACACTCGCTTCAAGTGCGGGTGAGGGCACCGTCGCCAGCGCCTCCCGCGCCGACTACGCGGAGGCGGCGGCGGTCGTCGCGACCACCGACGGCCACGAGGGCGCCGTCTACGAGCTCTCCGGCGACACCGCCTGGAGTTTCGCCGAGCTCGCGGCGACGATCTCATCGATTGCAGGCACGCCGGTGTCGTACGCCGTACTCAGCCCGGAGGAGCACCACGCGGCTCTCACCGGCGCAGGCCTCGACGAGGGAACGGCCGGCTTCGTGGTCGCCCTCGACGGAAACATCCGCGACGGACTGCTCGGAAGCACGAGCGGCGACCTCTCACGACTCATCGGTCGACCCACTACCCCGATCGAGACGACCCTCGCGGGCGCGCTGAAGGCCTAGCGCTCAGTCGTCGAGGGTATTGACCATCGCCTGCGCGGCGCGATCCAGGTAGGCCCACAGGGTCGCGTCGTGCAGCGGTGACAGCTCAAGCGTGTCGACCGCGGCACGCATGTGCTTCAGCCATCGATCGCGCGCGTCGGGGTTGACCTTGAAGGGCGCGTGGCGCATGCGGAGCCGTGGATGTCCCCGCTCCTCGCTGTACGTCGTCGGCCCGCCCCAGTACTGCTCCAGGAATCCCGTCAGACGGTGAATCGCGCCCTCGAGATCGGGCTGCTCCGGATACATCGGCAGCAGCACCTCGTCGGTGCGGATGCCATCGTAGAAAGCGCGCACGAGCTTCTCGAACGTGGGTCGCCCGCCCACCTGCTCCCAGAAGTTGCCGTGCACCGACTCACCGCCTTGGCTCAGGCGTAGCGTCACCGGGTTGGGCTCGTGCGCGCCGCTCATGCGTCGTCCTTGTCTGAGGAAGTCTGGGTGGGCACCGGCTTGGTCGCGGGCTTCTTCTGGTTGGGTCGGTTCTGCAACGCCGGATCGATCAACGGCTTCGGCTTGGGACGTTGCGCCTTCGTGCTGCGAAGGCCCGCCGCGCCCGCGAATCCGGAGAGCATGACCGAGTTCAGTGAGGGCAGCTTCACGCCCATGTCGTCGAGCGCCTTCTTGAGTCGGTAGCGCAGTTCGCGCGCGACGTCATCCTTCGCGGTCGACCGGGTCTTCACGACCACGCGCACGACGATCGCCTCGGCTGAGATCGACTCGATGCCCCACAGCGACGGCTTCTCGATGATGCGGTAGCGCCAGTTCTTGTCTTCGGACAGTTCGACGGCGACCTCGAGGATCCGATCCTGGATCGCGTCGACATCGGAGTCGTACGGCACGGCGAGGTCGATGATCACCCGGGCCCAGCCGTGGGACATGTTGCCGAGTCGCAGGATCTCCCCGTTGCGCACGAACCACAGGGTGCCGTTGACGTCGCGCACCTGAGTGATGCGGATGCCGACATCCTCGACGACACCGGTGGCCGGGCCGAGGTCGACAACGTCACCAATGCCCAACTGGTCTTCGCCGACCATGAAGATGCCGTTGAGCACGTCCTTCACGATGTTCTGCGCACCGAAACCGAGACCGGCACCGACAGCGGCCGTGATGAGGGCGAACGCGCCTGTCGCGTTGGGGATCGTCACGTAGAAGATCAGCAATATCGCGACGAGCACGATGAGACCGGTCGTCGCGTTGCCCAGCACGCTACCGAGTGATCGGGTGCGCTGCACGACCCGCACCGCGGCAAGCGGCGAGGCGGCGAGTTCGCGGGTGTCGTCGACGTTGTGCTTCTTCTTCACCCCGCTCACCACACGGTTGACCACTCGGCGGATGACACGCAGCAGCACCCAGCGCAGCACGATCGCACCGACGATGATCGCCACGACGGTCAGCGGAACATGCCAGAACCCGATGAAGGTTCCGGCCTGCGTCCAGAAGTCCGTCCAGTCCACCGGATGCCCCTACGCGCGATCCCGAGCCTGCGCCTTGAGGGCGCGCTCGACGCCGGCGAGGTTCTCCACCACGAGGCGGCGCAGTGCCGGAACGTCGGGGTTCGCCGCAAGCCAGGCGTTCGTGGCATCCACGAGCTCCTGACTGGCCAACGGTGCCGGGTACAGACCCAGCACGACGTACTCCGCGATCTTGTAGCTGCGCGAGGTCCAGATGTCGTTCAACATGGCGAAGTACGGCTCGATGAGACCCGAGAGGCTCGACGGGTCGTTCGTGTGCTGGTAGCCCACCGTGACGTTACGCACGATCACGTTGGGAAGGTCGTCCTTGCTCACGAGCGAGTCGAAGGCCGCGCGCTTGGCCTCGGCCGTCGGCAACGTCGCGTGCGCTCGCGCTGCCGCCTGCTGGCCGTTGGAGGTGTTGTCCTTCTCCAGCGCCGCATCGATCACGACCGCGTCGGTCGCCCCGTTGAGGGCGAGACCCTCCAGCAGCTCCCAGCGCAGGTCCGTGTCGATCTCGAGCCCGTCGAGCGTGATCGATCCGTCGAGCAGGCCGGTGAGAGTCGTGACGTGGGCGGGTGTCGAGGCGATGTTCGCGAAGAACTTCACGAACTGGAACTGGGTGTCGGATGCCGCATCGGCGTCCTGTGCGAGCGCCCAGAGTGCGTCACCCACCTCCGCGATCGTGGCGTCGCGCTTGGCTGGGGCGACGTAGAACCGCGCGACAGTGAGCAGCTGCGTGAGGGTGGTGCGCACAGTCGTCGACTCGGTCTCGGCGGCGATGTTGTTCAGCACGAGCTGCACGTAGTCGCTCGGGCTCGCCTCGGCGTCGCGCGTGGCATCCCACGCAGCGCCCCACACGATCGAGCGCGCGAGCGGGTTGTCGATGTCCTCGAGGTGTTCCATGGCGACGGCGAGCGAGTGCTCGTCGAGGCGGATCTTCGCGTAGGCAAGGTCTTCGTCGTTGACGAGCACGAGGTCGGGCTTGGCCTGACCAACGAGCTCGGGCACCTCGGTGCGCACGCCATCGACGTCGATCTCGACGCGGTGATCGCGCATCAGCTTGCCGCTGTGCAGGTTGTAGAGACCGATCGCGAGGCGGTGCGGGCGGATGGTCGGGTACTCGGGATCAGCCTCCTGCAGTACGGCGAATGACGTGATCGTGCCCGCGTCGTCGGTCTCGAAGACCGGACGCAGGGTGTTCACGCCTGCGGTCTCGAGCCAGAGCTTCGACCAGCTGGTCAGCTCGCGGCCGCTGGTCTTCTCCAGCTCGGCGAGCAGGTCGCTCAGCTCGGTGTTGCCGTACTGGTGCTTCTGGAAGTATGCGGCGACACCGGCCATGAACTCCTCGAGGCCCACCCAGGCGACGAGCTGCTTGAGCACCGAGCCGCCCTTGGCGTAGGTGATGCCGTCGAAGTTGACCTGAACATCCTCGAGGTCGTTGATGGTCGCGACGACGGGGTGCGTGGAGGGCAGCTGGTCCTGGCGGTAGGCCCAGGTCTTCTCCATGGCGTTGAAGGTCGTCCATGCCTCGTGCCATTCGGTGGCCTCGGCAGTTGCGAGGGTCGACGCCCACTCGGCGAACGACTCATTGAGCCAGAGGTCGTTCCACCACTTCATGGTCACGAGGTCGCCGAACCACATGTGGGCGAGCTCGTGGAGGATGGTGACGACCCGGCGCTCCTTGATGGCGTCGGTCACCTTCGAGCGGAAGACGTAGGTCTCCGTGAACGTGATCGCGCCCGCGTTCTCCATGGCGCCCGCGTTGAACTCGGGCACGAAGAGCTGGTCGTACTTCTCGAATGGATACGGGTAGGCGAAGTGCTTCTCGTAGAACGCGAAGCCCTCGCGGGTCTTCTCGAAGATGTAGTCGGCGTCGAGGAACTCGCTCAGTGACTTTCGCGAGAAGATGCCGAGCGGGATGATGCGGCCGTCGCTCGACGTCAGCTCCGACCGCACCACGGCGTACGGCCCCGCCACCAGGGCGGTCACGTAGCTCGAGAGGATCGGGGTCGGCGCGAAGCTCCACGTGGCCACGTCACCGGCGACCTCGGGCGTCGGCGTCGGCGAGTTGCTCACTACTTCCCACCGGGCGGGGGCGGTCATCGTGAACTGGAAGGTGGCCTTGAGGTCGGGCTGCTCGAACACCGCGAAGACGCGACGGGAGTCGGGAACCTCGAACTGGGAGTACAGGTAGACCTCGCCGTCGACCGGGTCCACGAAGCGGTGGAGGCCCTCGCCGGTGTTCGTGTACTCGAAGTCGGCGACGACGACGAGCTCGTTCTCGGCCGCGAGCGCGGGCAGCGGGATGCGCACATTGTCGCCGTGCTCGATCTCGGTGCCGTTCAGGGTGACCGAGTGCACGGTGCGGGTGAGCGCGTCGATGAAGGTTGACGCTCCGGGTGTTGCGGAGAAGTGCACTCGAGTGAGCGAGCGGAACACCTCGCCACCGGTGGTGAGGTCCAACTCGATCTCGTAGGACTTCGTGCTGACGAGCGCAGCGCGCTCCTGGGCCTCGATGCGGGTGAGGTTCTCTCCTGGCACGTGCTTGCTCCCTGTTCGTTCGTTGCGCGCGGCTCGTGGCCGCATCGAACAAGCTTAGGAGACAGCCGCTGCAAGCAGGGGGTGGGGCGCGGTGAGGATCACGCGGGGACGAGGTCCGCCGTCTGCCGCGTGCTGCCCCGCACCAGGAACTCGGTGTCGTCGATGGCCTGTTCGAGGAGGATCGCGAGCCGGGCATCCGGGTCGGGGACACAGGCCAACGCGATGCCGATCGTCGAGGTATTGACCATGGCGGCGGCAGCGCGGATGCCGAAGTCGATTCGCAGGCTGCCGCGGTCGAGGAAGCGCTGAGCCCAGCGTCTGCCATCGGGAGCCTGATCGAACGCGCCCTCGGCAATCTCTCGAAGTGAGGGGGTGTCGATGGTCGTCAGCACGTTGAGCATTCCTGCCGCGATCGCCCGTTGTCGCTCGAGACTCGCGATCGGGTAGGCCGCGGCGCCCGCGCGCATGGCGATCGTCGCGGTGACCAACGGATCGTTCGACGTGAGTCCCACCACCCGCGGGATGAGGTGAACCAGCGACGACCTCGCCGAGTTGCTCGTCAGGTCGTTGACGTCGCGGGCGAGGGAGGCGAGCAGCGGATGTGTGCACGCCGGGTGATCACTCCACCGTTCCCCCGCAAGATACGACGCGAACTCCATGAAACACGCACCCTGACGAGGGTTGCGGTGTCGACCCGCCGACAGGATCGGCATGACTGAAGGAAACGAGTTCATGGTGCCCTCCTCACATCAGGTGTCTGTGCAAGTCTGCTCCTGACCCGCGACAAAGACCAGACTCTGAGGGGCGTCAGGGGCCGGGTGTACCGTGGCCGCATGAACCAGCAGGAACTCTTCCTCCTCGCGGATGCCACGCTCCGTTCGGTCATCGACCAGCTCACTCCCGAGCAGCTCGCGCTGCCCGCCCCTACCGCCTGGAGTCGCACCGAGAACCCGACCCTGCGCGACATCCTCGCCTCGCACGCCAAGGACGAGGCGTGGGTGCCCGACGTCGTCGCGGGTCGCACCATTGAGGAGGTCGGCGACCGCTGGGAAGGTGACCTGCTGGGTGACGACCCGATCGGCAGCTATGACCGACTGAACGACGCGGCCACTGCCGCGCTCGCTCACCCGCTCCACCTGGAGCGCGTGGTTCACCTCAGCTATGGCGACTTCCCGATGTCGACCTACTTCGAGCACACGACCTTCTACCGCACGTTCCAGGCGTGGGACATCGCGAAGCTCGCGGGCCTCGATGACACCCTCCCGCCCGAACTCGTCGACGGGGTGTGGGAGCTCGTGGAGGTGCAGGTCGAGGGGTTGCGGGCGATCCACGTGTTCGGACCCGAGATTCCGGTCCCGGCCGGCGCCGATGCCCAGACCCGGCTGCTGTGCGTGACGGGGTTCTGGCACGAGTAGGCGCTCCTAAACTGGTCAGCATGCGCATCCATATCGCGACCGACCACGCCGGCCTCGAGTTCAGTGAGGACCTCCAGTCGCACCTGCGGGCTGCCGGTCACGAGGTCATCGACCACGGACCGACGAGCTACGACCCGCTCGACGACTACCCGAGCTTCTGCATCAACGCGGCTATCGGCGTCGTGACCGACCAGGCCGCGGGCATCGAGTGCCTCGGCATCGTGTTCGGCGGATCGGGCAACGGTGAGCAGATCGCGGCCAACAAGGTGAAGGGTGCGCGGGCCGCGCTCGTGTGGAGCGAGGCGACCGCCCTGCTCGCCCGCCAGCACAACGACGCCAACCTCATCTCGATCGGTGCGCGCCAGCACACGGTCGAGGAGGCCAAGCACTTCATCGACGTCTTCATCGCTGAACCCTTCTCCGGTGAGGAGCGCCACGCGCGTCGGATCGCCCAGCTCGCCGAGTTCGAGTCCACGGGCCTGATCGCGGGTCACGAGATCGGGGTCTAGTGCCCGAGGGTCACTCCGTCCATCGGATCGCGCGCCAGTTCGCGCTGCACTTCGTGGGGCGTCGGGTCGCGGCATCCTCACCACAGGGGCGTTTCGCGGCCGGTGCCGCCCAGCTCGACGGTCACGTCATGACCGAGGCGATGGCCGTGGGCAAGCAGATGTTCCTCGAGTTCGACACCGGGCTGTGGCTGCGTGTGCACCTGGGTATCTACGGCGCGTGGGATTTCTCGGGCGACATCACAGCGGATGCCACGATCGCCTCGTCGAACGGACGCATCGGCCAGACCAACCAGCGCGGCACCGTGGTTGGTGAGCACGAGGATTCGCTCTCCAGCATCGGCGCCCCGCGCCGAACCCGACTGCGGATGGCCGAACAGGAGCGCCTCGAGACGCCCGCAGACACGTTTCCCCCGGAGCCGATCGGCGCGGTGCGCGTGCGCCTGCTGACGGATGCCACCTGCGCCGACCTGCGCGGACCCACCGCGTGCGACGTGCTCACCCCAGACGAAGTGCAAGCCGTGATCGCCAAACTCGGACCCGACCCCCTCGTCGACACGGGACGAGCCGCGGAGGACCGCTTCACTGCGACAGTACTGAAGAAACCCACGCCGATCTGCCTGCTGCTCATGGACCAGTCGGTGGTCAGCGGCATCGGCAACGTCTACCGCGCGGAGATGCTGTTCCGGGCGCGGCTGAATCCACACATCCCTGGTCGCGACCTGCCCGAGGCCACCGTGCGTGCGCTGTGGAAGGACTGGGCGAAGCTGCTGAAGATCGGCGTGAAGACCGGTCAGATGATGACGATGGATGGCCTCAGCAAGTCCGCCTACGACGGCGCCATGGCAAGCCGTGCCGACCGGCACTGGGTGTACCACCGCACCGGTCTGCCCTGCCGGGTCTGCGGCACCTCGATCCTCATGGAGGAGATCGGCGGTCGCAAGCTCTACTGGTGCCCCGTCTGTCAGGCCTGAGGTAGTTGCCGGTAGCTCTCACTCCCGCCCCCAGTCCTCGAGGAGCAACCCCGTGACCCGCGCGAACTCCCGCGTGTTGTTCGTGACCACCACAAGCCCACGTGATCGGGCTTGCCCCGCGATCAGGGCGTCGTACGCGCCGATCGGTGTGCCCGTGATCGCGAGCTCGGCACGGATGCGCCCGGCGTGTTCGGCGGCCGAGGCATCCAGCGGCATCACCTCGAGCAGGGCGAGGAACTCCTCCACCGCGCCCCGATTCTGATCCGGTCGTGAGGAGCGTTCGACCCCGTAGACGAGTTCGGCAACCGTGATCGTCGAGACGGCCATCTGGTCGGTGGCGGCTGCGAACCGCGCCCGGAGAGCCTCGGCTCGCGTGCGGAGGGCGAAGATGACGATGTTCGTATCGAGGAGATAGCGCACGCTCACAGTGTGCCGCGATCCTCCGGCAGGGGCTCGTCCCTGTCCACGAGGAAGTCCTCGGTCACCGTCGGTCCGTGAGCGAACCAGTGCTCCCACGTTCTGCCCCTGGGGCTGACGAGGCGACTGGAACCCACAACCACGACGTCCACCTCTCGTACGCTCTCGGGAAAGGCGACCTCCTTCGCCAGCCGCACGGACTGCGTGCGATTGTTCTTGAAGATCGTCGTGCGTGTCATGAGAGAAGTATATACCGGGTGTATATACGACCACGATGGCAGCATGGGAACATGCGACACACGCCCGGCTATCTGCTGACCGATCCCGAGGAGGTCAAGCGCCTCATCAGGGAGAACCCGTGGGCGACGATCGTCTCCCACACGGCCACCGGCCTGGTCGCATCCCACTACCCGGTGATTCTCGAGGAGGACGCCGAAGGCATCTCGATCGTGAGTCACGTCGGCCGCCCCGACGAGAAGCTGCACGAGCTCGGTCAGCACGAGGTGCTCGTCATCATCCAGGGTCCGCACGGCTACATCTCGCCCGGCTGGTACGACGAAGGGGACTTCGTTCCGACCTGGAACCACGTCACAGCCCACCTCTACGGCACCCCCGAGTTGCTGAGCGACGAGGAGAACTTCGAGGTTCTGGGGCGCCTCGTCGACGCCTTTGAAGACCGGATGCCCGAGCCCGTGCACCTCGACGTCGATGAGGACTCCGCCCGCCGGATCGCCCGCGGCACAGTGGGCCTGCGGCTGAGAGTCACGCGCTTCGACGCGCGCCTCAAGCTGAGCCAGAACAAGAGCCCCGAGGTGGTCGACCGCATCATCACCGAGCTTCAGGCGGGGGAGCATTACTCGAGCCCCGGACTCGCCCGCGAGATGCGTCGGGTGCACCATGATCCTTCGTAACGGTCGCCTGGGCGGCGACACCGTCGACCTGCGCCTCGTCGATGGTGTGATCGTCGAGATCGGAACGATCGACGAACCCGGGCTCGACTTCGGGGGGCGCTGGGTCATCCCGGGCCTGTGGGATCAGCACGTGCACTTCTCGCAGTGGGCGATGAGTCGCCAGCGCGTGGATGTCTCTGCCGCAACATCCGCAGCCGAGGCCGCAGCGCTCGCCGCAGCCGCCCCGCGCCCGCCCGCCGGGCTCGTGCTCGTGGGCGTCGGATACCGCGATGGACTCTGGCCGGACGAGCCGAGCTTCGAGGTGCTGGATGCCGCGATCCCCGACACCCCCGTCGTGCTCATCTCCGGCGACCTCCACTCCTGCTGGCTCAACTCCTCTGCCGCGGCCCGCTTCGGCGTGACGGGACCGCTGCTTCGTGAGGAGGACTGCTTCGCCGTCGTGGCAGCGCTCGACGACGTGCCCACCGTGGTGCTCGACGACTGGGTGGCTGACGCCGGCCGAGCGGCTGCGGCGCGCGGTGTCGTCGGCGTCGTCGACCTCGAGATGACCTGGAACACCGACAACTGGCTGCGCCGCATGGCTGCGGGCTTCGACAGCCTGCGGGTGCGCAGCGGTGTCTACCCGCAGTTTCTCGATCGAGCCATCGCCGCCGGCTACCGCACGGGTACCGAGCTCGGTCCGCTGCTGCACGTGGGCCCGTTCAAGATCATCACCGATGGGTCGCTCAACACCCGCACCGCCTACTGCGTCGACCCCTATCCGGGCATGGGCGACTACCGCGGGCTGCTCACGGTGGAGCCGGACGATCTGGTCGACTGGCTGGCGCGCGCCGAGGGGTTCACGCCGGCCGTCCACGCGATCGGCGACGCGGCCAACCACCTCGCCCTCGATGCGTTCGAGCGGCTGGGTATCGCTGGTCGCATCGAGCACGCGCAGCTGGTGTCCGACGAGGACTTCGCGAGATTCGCCGAACTGGGCGTCATCGCGAGCGTTCAACCCGAGCACGCCATGGATGACCGCGATGTCGCGGAGCGCTACTGGGCGGGGCGCACCGGGCGGGGTTACGCGCTCGCCTCGCTCCACGCTGCGGGCGCGACGCTGCTGCTCGGCTCGGACGCTCCAGTCGCACCCCTGGACCCGTGGGTGACGATCGCGGCGGCGGTCGGGCGATCGCGGGGGCGGGAGCCGTGGCATCCGGAGCAGCGCATCTCAGCGGAGGTGGCGCTCGCGGCGTCGGTGCAGACTCGGGTCGAGGTGGGCGCTGTCGCCGACCTCGCGGTCGTTGAACGTGACCCGCTGACCGCAAGCGAGGAGCAGCTGCGGGCGATGCCCGTGGCAGCGACGTTCCTCGCCGGTCGCGTGACGCATTCCACGCTCTGACGCCCACTGAGCCCTAGGCTCGCCCCATGAAGCTCACCTACCTCGGCACCGCGAGCGTGCTGCTGGAGTACTCGGGGCAGCGCCTGCTCACGGATCCGGTGTTCGACCCTGCCGGACGCACCTATTCGATGGCACCGGCCGGCGTACCCGAGCGATGGTTCGCGTCAACCCGCAGCTACGAGGTGCCGCTGACGACCGAGCAGATCGGCCACCTCGACGCCGTGCTGCTCAGTCACGATCACCACCGCGACAATCTCGACGACGCCGGCCGCGCGCTGCTGCGCTCGGCCGCGGTGGATGCCGTCATCTCGACGCCCGCCGCCGCCCGGCGACTGCGGCTCACCAAGGTCAGCGGCCTGCGCTCGGGCGACAGCACGGCGGTCGGCACGGCGACGGTGCGCGCGGTGCCAGCCCAGCACGGGCCGCGGTACGTGCCGCAGACCGGGCAGGTCACGGGGTTCGGGCTGACCGCAGTCGGCGAACCCAGCGTGTGGCTCTCGGGTGACACGGTGCTGACTGACGCGGTGCGGGAGGCCGCCCGCAGCATGCGAGGCATCGACGTCGCCGTCATCAACGCGGGCGGGGTGCGGTTCCCGTCGGCGCCGCTGGTCGGCAAGGCCCTGTTCACCTTCACGCCGGACCAATTCGTCGAGGTATGCCGCCTCGCCGACCCGCGGGTCATCATCCCGGTACACCGCTCGGGCTGGAGCCATTTTCAGCCGGAGAACGATCTCCGCCGCGCCCTCGAGGCCGCCGGTCTGCTCGAGCGCACGCGCTGGCTCGGCCTCGGGGAGTCGACCGAGATCGTGTGACACCCGGGGGTTACCCCCACCACCGATTGGTGTGGATGCCGCATGGCTGATCCGGGCGGCGGTCGCGAGGCTTGAGACAATCAAGGGAGACCGCCATGACAACAGCCACCATCACCGAAACTGCACCCCGCCCGCGCGGCTATGGATCGCTCTGGCGCGCCCTACCGCGCGAGCTGCTCTACCTGCTGATCACCTTCCCGATCGCCGTCACCGGGTTCGCGGTGAGCCTCGGACTCTTCTGGGCCGGGGTCGGAACGATCGTGACCTTCTTCATCGGCCTGATCTTCCTGGTCGGCGCCCTCTATGTCGCGCGTGGGTTCGGCACCGCCACGGTGGCGCTCGTCGAGTGGACCACCCGTCGTCCGATCCCGCGACCCGCGTGGCAGGATGCGACGGCACGCAGCGGGTTCCTGGGCTGGCTCCGGGCGGTCATCGGCAACGGGCACTACTGGCTCTACCTGCTGCACACGGCATTGCTCGACTTCATCATCTCGACCGTCACCTGGACGCTCACGATCGTCTGGCTCTCCATCGGCCTCGGCGGGGCGACGTCGTGGTTCTGGAGCATGTTCATCCCCGTGAGCGCGCAGGACTTCTACCTTTCGCGCTGGCTCTTCCCCCGCGGTCAGTTCGATGTGGTCCTCGTCGACAACCTTCTCTACCTGGGCATCGGCATCATCTTCCTCGTGACCCTTCCGCTCGTCACCCGCGGCCTCACCACCATCCACTGGCTCGTCGCCCGCGGTGTGCTGGCTGCCTTCAAGTCGGATGCCCTCCTCAAGGAGGTCGCCGACCTCACCGACTCGCGGGGTGCCGCCATCGCCGCTGAGGGTCACTCGCTGCGTCGGCTGGAGCGCGACATCCACGACGGACCGCAGCAGCGACTGGTGCGCTTGCAGATGGACCTTGCCGCCGCCGAGCGTCAGCTCGACACCGACCCCGAGAAGGCGCGCGACCTGATCGCGGAGGCGATGGAGCAGTCCAAGGAGGCGCTCGAGGAACTGCGGGCGCTGTCCCGCGGGTTCGCGCCGCCGATCCTGCTCGACCGCGGCCTGATCGCCGCGCTCGAGTCGGCAGCCGACCGGGCGGCCATCCCGACCCGGGTGGTGAGTGAACTGCCCGCCGACGGCACCCTGCCCCAGGAGATCGAACGCAACGCGTACTTCGTGGCGAGTGAGGCACTCGCCAACGCCGCCAAGCACTCCGGGGCCACCGAGCTCGACGTGCGGGTCGGGCTCGATGACGGCTGGCTGGTCGTGGCCGTCACCGACAACGGCGTCGGCGGGGCAGTGGCAACCCCCGAGCACGGCATCGCCGGACTCGAGGAGCGGCTGCGCGGCCTCGGCGGCACCCTCGAGGTCGTGAGTCCCACGGGCGGGCCGACCGTCATCACCGCACGACTGCCGGTGCCCGCCACCTAAACTGGGGCGCATGCTCAGAGTGGTGGTCGCCGACGACTCGGTGCTGCTGCGTGAAGGGCTCGTTCGGGTGCTGATCGAGGCCGGAGTCGACGTGGTGGGGGCGTTCGGCGACGCCGACTCGATGCTGGCGCAGCGTGAGGCGTTGCATCCGGATCTGATCGTGCTCGACGTGCGCATGCCCCCGACGTATCGCGACGAGGGGGTGCGCGCGGCGATCCGGGCGCGTGAGGCACAGCCCGAGGTCGGCATCCTGTTGCTGTCGCAGTACGTCGAGGTCGCCTACGCCCAGGAGCTGCTCTCGAGTGGACGCGGGGGAGTGGGGTACCTGCTCAAGGACCGCGTCGCATCCCTCGCCCAGCTTCAGGACGCCGTCGAGCGCATCGCCGCCGGAGGCACAGTGCTCGATCCGGAGGTGGTCGCGCAACTGCTCGGGCGCCGGCATGACCCGCTGGCGACCCTGACGCCGCGCGAGCACGAGGTGATGTCCCTCATGGCCGAAGGGCGCACGAATGCGGCAATCGCTCAAGCGCTCGTCATCGGCACCGGCGCGGTCGAGAAGAATGTGACATCCATCTTCCAGAAGCTGGGGTTGGATGACTCGGGCACCGACCACCGTCGTGTGCTTGCCGTGCTGGCGTGGCTGCAGCGCTGAGCGCTGCCCTAGTACTCGTACTGCTGAGTGACGGACCCGTCGCTGCCGTAGCCGTAGGCGGGCTGCATCTCGGGGCGCGGACGCTCGAGGTGGGTGGTCCAGCGCTTGCCATCCCACCAGCGCATCATCTCGGAGCCTGCGGGGTCGGGGTACCAGCCGAACGGAGCGAGATCGGCTGTGTTCTCGGTGATGGTCGACATGTCGGGTCCTGCAGTGCCCTGCCGCGGGGCTGTACGGGAGCGGCGGTTGGCCTACCGCTGGAGGCCGTCGGGTGGTGCGGTGTCCTCACTGTAGAGGACACCATCTGTCCCCCGGCAGCCCCCAACTCGGGGGGATCGTGGGAGCGCTCCCACGGCGGGACAACCGCTAACGCGGGCGGAACCCGCCCGAACGAACCGCGGCTCAGGACGCGAGCGGTCGATTGATGTCGCGGGTCGAGTACCCGAATGCGGGCTGCACCTCGGGGCGCGCGCGCTGCACGTCGGTGGTCCAGGCCGTTCCATTCCACCAGCGCAGCATGCCGGAGCCGGCTGGGTCGGGGTACCAGCCGAACGGGGGAAGTTCAGACTCGTTCATCGAAGGATCCTGCAGTGCCAGCCGCGGGCGATTGGGGGAGCGGCTCGGCCCACCGTGAGGGGCCAGTTTCGGGACGGTGTCCTCACTGTAGGGGACACCGGCTGTACCCGATACCCCCACTTGGGGGGCGTGACTGTATCGCTAGGATGGCACCGTGAACATCCTCGGCTTCCTGGTCTCGATCATCATCTTCATCGGCGGCTTCTACCTCATGGGCTCCTCGTTCTACGTGCCCGGCTTTGAGGCTGCCGTGTTCTTCCTGGGCATCATCACGAGCGCCATCGGCTTCGCGATCCCGGTGCACCTGCTCAAGCGCATCGACGGCTGACCCGTCCTCGTGGCGAGCCTCCTGAGCCGCCTCGCGCCCCTGGTCATCACCCTCAGGGGATCCAAGCGCGAGTTCAGCTCCCCGGAGCGCACCCTCGCCCGCATTGACCGCTTAGGTCGTCACCCTCGCCCCTTCGTCCCGCCTCGACTGCGAGGTGTCGACGTGTCAAGGTCGGATACGTCGGGCTGGCCTGTCTTCACGGTCGCCCCCGCCGACCCGGATGCCCGTACCGGCCGCCGCGCGATCTACCTCCACGGCGGCGTCTACTGCTACGAGATCGACCCCGTGCACTGGCGCTTCATCGCCCGGCTCGCCGTGGAGACGGGTGCCACGGTCACCGTTCCGATCATGCCCCTCGCGCCCCGCGGAACGGCCTCCGTCGTTGTGCCGGGCGTCGCCGACCTCACCGCCGCGCTCGTCGACGAGGTGGGAGCGGCGAACGTGTCGATCCTCGGCGACTCCTCGGGCGGTGGCATGGCCCTGGCCGTGGCGATGCTTCTGCGCGACCGCGGAGTCGCGCCGCTCGGCGCAACCGTGTTGATTGCGCCGTGGCTCGACATCAGCGGCACCGACCCGCGGCTGGCCGAGATCGCGCCGAGTGACCCGTGGCTCGCGGTAGCGGGAACGCACGCAGCTGGCGCCCTGTACCGGGCCGAGCTGCCCGAATCCCACCCCTACGTGAGCCCGATCCACGGGTCGCTGCAGGGGCTGGGGCCGATCGTGCTCTTCAGCGGCACGCGGGACATCCTGAACGCAGACGCCGTGCGGCTGGTGGCGTTGGCCGCGGCATCCGGTCACCCGCTGGAGTACCACGAGGGCGTCGGGATGATCCACAACTACCCGATCCTGCCGATGCCCGAGGGCGAAGCTGCACGTGCGCTGATAGTCGCGGCGATGGGTCGCTAGCGGGAATCCTCACGGCCACTTTCGCGTTCCACTCAGCGGAGGACACGAACAGTGAGCAAGATCTACGAAGAACTTGAGAACGACGACGGAACGGTCACGCGATACAAGCGCCACCTGAACGGGCGGGGGCGCATCGCCGCAACCGCAACAGTGGATGCCACGGCCTGGATCGACCCCTCGGCTTACGTCGAAGACGGCGCAACTGTGCAGCGCGCCGCACGCATCGGCGCGGGCAGCTGGGTCGAGCGCGACGCCGTGGTCGGCGCAGGAGCCATCATCGGTTCGGCCGTGAGCATCGGCGCGCAGGCGTGGGTGGGAGCGGCCGCGAAGGTCGGTAGCCACGTGCGCATTGGCGCTGGCGCGAAGCTCGAGAGCGGCGCGATCGTGGTCGGCGACTCGATCATTCCCGAGGGCGCGACTGTCGCGGGGCGCTCGGGGTACCAGCGCGCGGCGTAAGTTGGCGCCAGCGAAACGAAAAGCCCCGACCCATCCGGGCTGGGGCTTTCTCGTTCGAGGGGATGACGGGAATCCCCTACTGAGCCGCCAGCACACCGCTTCGCGGTGCGCTGGTCTGCTCAGCGGGGGCCCATTCGATTCACTCCACCATTTTCAGAATGAACAAAGGCCCCACCCATGCGGGTGAGGCCTTTCCTCATTCTGAGGGGATGACGGGAATCGAACCCGCGTAGTCAGTTTGGAAGACTGAAGCTCTACCATTGAGCTACATCCCCACGGTCGGCAAGCCGAGCGTTCGGCAGCTAGCCTAACGCATCATCCGGGCGCCCGATTGAGGTGCATACAGAGGGTGTCGCTCGCCGCTACGATTCGGTAGTCAGTACGCCCGAACCTTAGTGGGGACCCATGAACAAGCCGACCTTCTCCGAGCGCTTCCGCTACTGGTTCGACAACTGGATGTCGCGAGGAACCCTCGCGCTCATGGCCCTGCTCGGCATCGCCACCGTCGTGCTCGTGCTCGTCGTCGGCGTGATCGTGGCCATCTTCCGCCAGACGCCCGACGATGACCCGGAGCGGAGCTTCGGCGACATCCTGTGGGGCAACCTCATGCGCACGCTCGACCCCGGAACCATGGGCGGCGACAGCGGTTGGGGCTTCCGCATCTTCATGCTCATCATCACCATCGGCGGCCTCATCATCGTGGCCAGCCTCATCGGCATCATCTCGGGCGCGTTCGACTCGAAGGTCGAGGAGCTGCGCAAGGGTCGCTCGAAGGTGCTCGAGAAGGACCACACGCTCATCCTCGGCTGGAACTCGAAGGTGTTCCCCATCGTCAGCGAGATCTGCATCGCCAACGAGTCGCGCCGCAAGGCAGTGATCGTCGTGCTCGCCGACAAGGACAAGGTCGAGATGGAGGACGAGCTTCGCGCGATGGTCGGCAAGACCGGCAAGACGAAGATCATCTGCCGCACCGGTGACCCGATGAACCTCACTGACCTCGAGATCGCCAACCCCGCGAACGCGCGCAGCATCATCCTGTTGGCCGGCGACGACAGCCCCGACCCCGATGCCGACGTGATCAAGACCGCGCTCGCGCTCACCAACAACCCCCGTCGCAAGGCGGAAAAGTACCACATCGTCGGCGAACTCGAAGACGCCGCGAGCCTGGAGGCAGCCACCCTGGTGGGCCGCGACGAGGCGCACTGGGTGCTCGGCGACGACCTGATCGGTCGCATCACCGTGCAGAGCTGCCGTCAGAGCGGCCTGAGTGTTGTCTACTCCGAGCTGCTCGACTTCGACGGCGACGAGATCTACTTCACCGAGCAGCCGAGCCTCTACGGCAAGACCTACTTCGACACGCAGCTGGCCTTTGCCGACTCCACCGTGATGGGCCTCGTGAAGGCGGGCACGGTCATCCTGAACCCCGCTGCCGACACGCTCTACGAGAGCGGCGACCAGCTCATCGTCATCGCCGAGGACGACAGCGCCATCCGCCTCGCCACGCCCGGTGTTCCGGATGCCGCGGCAGTCAGCACCACGAAGGCCCTCAAGCCGAAGCCCGAACGCACCCTCGTGCTCGGGTACAACTCGGGGCTCACGCGCATGCTCGAGGAACTGAACGAGTACGTGGCTTCCGGGTCCAAGGTCACCGTGCTCGCCGATGTCGAGACGCCCGACTTCCCGAAGTTCGACAACCTGACCATCGAGTTCCGCCGCGGCGATTCGACCAACCGCGCCATCCTCGACAGCCTGAAAGTGGAGTCGTTCAACCACATCATCGTTCTCGCGTACAAGGGTCTCGACATCCAGCGGGCCGACGGCAAGACGCTCATCACGCTGCTTCAGCTGCGCGACATCGAGGACCGCGCGGGTGTCGACCTCAACATCGTCAGCGAGATGCTGGATGACCGCAACCGGGAACTTGCCGAGGTCACCAACGCCGACGACTTCATCGTCAGCGACAAGCTGATCAGCTTGATGCTCTCGCAGGTGTCGGAGAACAAGAAGCTCACCCAGGTGTTCGACGACCTGTTCTCCAGTGTCGGGTCTGAGGTGTATCTGCAGCCGGTGGAGCAGTATGTCGCACCGGGCACCGCCGTGAACTTCTACACGGTGCTCGAGGCAGCTCGCCGCCGCGGTGAGACAGCCCTCGGATACCGTGTTGCCGCCGACGCTCATAAGAGCGACAAGGGCTACGGCGTCACAGTCAACCCGGTCAAGACGGAGTCGGTCACGTTCTCAGCCGGCGACAAGATCATCGTTCTCGCAGAGGGCTAGACTTACTCGGTTGTCAATTCGCCAGGCAGGCGGGGCGTAGCTCAGCTTGGTAGAGCGCTCGGTTTGGGACCGAGAGGCCGCAGGTTCGAATCCTGTCGCCCCGACACGTACGACCACGACACACGATCCAGGAGAACCACAGCGTGAAGACCACTGTCGAGAAGCTGAGCCCCACCCGCGTCAAGCTGAACATCTCGGTCACCCCCGAAGAGTTGAAGCCGAGCATCGCGCACGCCTACGAGCACATCGGCTCGCAGGTCAACATCCCCGGCTTCCGTAAGGGCAAGATCCCGCCGCAGCTCATCGACCAGCGCGTCGGCCGCGAAGAGGTGCTGAACCACGCGGTCAGCGATGGCCTCGACAAGTTCTACCGTCAGGCCGTCACCGACGAGAAGATTCGCGTGCTCGGTCGCCCCGAGGCCGACATCACCACCTGGCCCGAGGTCAAGGACTTCAGCGGCGACCTCGAGATCAGTGTCGAGGTGGATGTGCGCCCCGAGTTCACCCTGCCGGACTACAGCAAGCTGACCCTCACGGTCGATGCCGCGGAGGTCTCCGCCGACGACGTCAAGGACGAGCTCGACAACCTGCGCAGCCGCTTCGGCACGCTTGTCACGGTGGACCGCCCGGCCAAGGCCGGCGACTTCGCCCAGCTCGACCTGGTCGCGAAGATCGGCGAAGAAGAGGTCGACTCGGCCACAAGCATCTCCTACGAGGTCGGTTCGGGTGAGCTCATCGAGGGCATCGATGAGGCCCTCGACAGCCTGAGCGCCGGCGAGTCCACGACCTTCGAGTCGACTCTGCTCGGTGGCGACCACGAGGGCGAGACCGCGCTCATCAGCGTGACCCTGCTCGCGGTCAAGGAGCGCGAGCTTCCCGAGGCCGACGACGACTTCGCCCAGATCGCCAGCCAGTTCGACACCATCAAGGAACTCAAGGCCGACATCAAGGAGCAGGTCGAGAAGTCGAAGGTCTTCGGTCAGGGCGCCCAGGCCCGCGACCAGATCGTCGACGAGCTGCTCAAGAAGGTCGAGATCCCCGTTCCGGCCAAGCTCGTCGAAGACGAGGTGCACCGTCACCTGGAGAACGAGAACCGCCTCGAGGATGATGTCCACCGCGCCGAGGTCGTCATCTCCACCGAGAAGACCTTCCGCTCGCAGATCCTTCTCGACTCCATCGTGGAGGCCGAGGAGGTCAAGGTCAGCCAGGACGAGTTGACCAGCTACCTCATTCAGGGCGCTGCCCAGTACGGCATGGAGCCGGGCGAGTTCATCCAGGTGCTCGACCAGAACGGCCAGATCCCCGGCATGATCGCCGAGGTCGCCCGCGTCAAGGCGCTCGCCGCCGTGCTCGCCAAGGCGAAGGTCGTCGACTCGAAGGGCAAGGCGGTGGATGTCTCGGCCTTCACCGCAGCCGTCACCGGCCCCGCGGGCGGCGACTTCGTCGAGGCCTCAGTGGGCTCGGGAGACAGCGACTCCCACGACAGCCACGGTGCCACCGGGCGCGACAAGCACGGCCGCAAGGCCGGCCACGAGCACTACGGTCACGACCACAAGTAGGACTTGACGGCAGAACGGCCCCGGGAGCGATCTCCTGGGGCCGTTGTCGTTTAGCGGGTCAGGATGCCGCGCGAAGGTCGCGTGCGGCGGCCGCGGTCGCGCAGTCGTGGGCCTGCTCCCACGCGAACGCGAGGAACGCGCTCGTCTCGATCGGACCGCTCTCACCGCAGTCCGCGCAGAACGGCTCGTACGCGACCAGTTCACGGATGTCGATGTCTGCCATGCCTCTATGCTCACCCCGACCTCCGACATCGCGGGGGAGGCACGCGGGCAAGCCGCCCAGCGGTGCCAAACCGAGCTACTCGCGCGCCGCCAACACGATCGCGTAGCTGCGCACCGACGCCGAGTACACCGGCAGGTAGTCGGCGAGGGCCGCGAGGGCGACGGATGCCGCATCCCGCTCGTCTCCCCGGCTCGAGAGTGCGAGCGCCAGGAATGCGGCGCCCGGACCCGTCCACTCATCGTCCGGATGCTCGGCCAGCAGCCGCTCCAGCATCCTCACGCTCTCGTCGTACTTGCCGAGGTTGCGCAGGGTGCTCGCGAGCTGGATCGTCGCGCGGGGCGATGTCGCGTCATCCAGACCCAGCTCGATCGCCCTGCGGTAGAGCGGCTCAGCCTCGGACTCGAGGCCAGCGTAGTCCCGGGCCGAGGCCGCCTCGAAGACTGCGGATGCCTCATCCGCGTCTCGCTCGGCGACCAGCGCATCGATCGCCGCGACCACGTCGAGGTCGGCCATCTCGTCGGCCGATGCCCACACCGCGCTCACGCGCCGCTGCCAGTCCCTGGCATCCCTATCCGCATCCACATCCACGCCGACACCCTAGCGCCGTTCCCCGCCTCGCAACCTTCACGCGGATCAGGACAATGGTGCGACACGCCGCTAGCAGTCAGTAGGGGAGCGGCGCGTCGCGCATCAGTCCTGATCGGCGAACAGGGGGATGCTGCGTGCCGGAGGCCCATCGCGCCCGCGGTAGCTGTGCGTGGTGGTTCGCGTGGCCAGAGCCGCGCTCTGCCCACGGCGAACACGGGCGATCGGCCGCGTGCGCTCGGCTAGATTCGACACAAGCGATAACTGAAACGGAGCGCAACCCCATGGCCGAACCGGCACTGGTCTCGAGCATTTTCGACCAACTCCTCAAGGACCGCATCATCTGGCTCGGGTCAGAGGTGCGTGACTCCAACGCCAACGAGATCTGCGCGAAGATCCTCCTCCTCGCCGCCGAGGACCCGAAGCGCGACATCTTCCTCTACGTGAACTCGCCCGGTGGCTCGATCACCGCGGGCATGGCCATCTACGACACGATGAAGTTCGTTCCGAACGACATCGTGACCGTGGGCATCGGCCTCGCGGCATCCATGGGCCAGTTCCTGCTCTCGTCGGGCACGAAGGGCAAGCGCTACATCACGCCGAACGCCCGCGTGCTGCTGCACCAGCCGTCCGGTGGTTTCGGTGGTACGGCCGCCGACATCCAGACCCAGGCGGGCGTCATCCTCGACATGAAGAAGCGGATGGCTGAGCTCACCGCCGAGCAGACCGGCAAGTCGGTCGAGCAGATCCTGATCGACAACGACCGCGACAACTGGTTCACCGCCCAGGAGGCGCTCGAGTACGGCTTCGTGGATCACCTCCGCGAGTTCGCATCCGACGTCGTCGGCGGCGGCGGAACCGTCACCACCGAGAACGCCAAGTAAGGACTGACCTGATGAACGACTTCACTTTCGGCGCCGCATCGGGCATGGCTCGCCAGACCCCCGAGTCCCGCTACATCCTGCCCACGTTCGAGGAGCGCACGGCCTACGGCTACAAGCGCCAGGACCCGTACGCGAAGCTCTTCGAGGACCGCATCATCTTCCTCGGCGTGCAGATCGACGACGCCTCGGCCGACGACGTCATGGCTCAGCTGCTCGTGCTCGAGAGCCAGGACCCCGACCGCGACATCGTCATGTACATCAACTCGCCCGGTGGCTCGTTCACCGCGATGACGGCGATCTACGACACGATGCAGTACATCCGTCCGCACATCCAGACGGTCGTGCTCGGCCAGGCCGCATCGGCCGCCGCGGTCATCACCGCGGGTGGCACCAAGGGCAAGCGTCTCGCACTGCCGAACGCGCGCATCCTCATCCACCAGCCCGCTGGCGGATCCGAGGGCTCGAGTCAGGCATCCGACATCGAGATCCAGGCCCGCGAGATCCAGCGGATGCGCGAATGGCTTGAGGAGACTCTCGCCCTGCACTCGAACCGCACGGCCGAGCAGGTGCACAAGGACATCGACCGCGACAAGATCCTGAGCGCCGAGGAGGCCGTCGAGTACGGACTCATCGACCAGGTGCTCTCGAGCCGCAAGAACGTGCCGGCGCTCGTCAAGTAGCCCGAGCACCGCAGAACACCAGCACCGCATCACGACCGAAGGGCCGCCCTCACAAGGGACGGCCCTTCGGTCGTTCCGGCTCTAGCTGCGGTTACGGCGCCCGATGACGAGGAACGTCACCAAGCCAGCGCCGAGCACGGCGACGATCGCGCCGCCGATCCAGAGCACGTCGCTCAGGTTCGCGTTCGGGCGCTCCGGAGCGGAGATGGGCACGGCTGTCTCCCCGGGCGAGGGCTCCGACGAGTCCGACGGCTCGGTCGGAACCGCGATCGTGCCGCCGCAGTCCGGAGGGCTCGCCGATCCCGCCGACTCCTGCGTGGCATCCACTGGTTGCCAGCTGAAGGCGATCTCGCCCGACACCGGGTGGCCGTCTTCGGAGACGACCTGCCAGATCAGCGTGTAGTCGCCCGGTTGGCCAAGCGTCGCGCCCGACGAGATGGTCGCGCCCGTGACCTGGATGCAGCCGTCGCCGTAGTACTGGCCCGCCGAATCGACGACCTGCAGCGCGAACCCGTCCGTGCTTCCCCCGAGCGTCAGCAGCGGAGCATTGGTCGTGACGGAGAACTCGCTTGGCACCGTGGTGACCACTTCACCGGCAGCGGGGGTCGACGCGACGACGTAGTTGTGGGCCTGTGCGGAGGCGGCAAGCCCCAGCACAGACCCGCCGACCATCAGCGTCGTGGCGAGCAGGGCCAGAGCCGTGCGACTCATGATGGTCGGCATCGACTACGCGTCCTTCTTGCGATGGGAGGTCAGTGCGATCACCACAGCGACCGCACCCAGCACGAGCCCACCGATTCCCAGCACACGAGCGAGCGTGTCACCGGATGCCGCGGCAGCAGTATCCCCGTCGACGACGATCTCGGCGTGCTCGTCGTCCGCCCCACCGCCAGCGTGGTGATCGGACTCGGGCACGTCGTTCACGTAGAGCACCGGCGCGGGGAACTCGGCGTCGGCCCCGGTCTCGCTCCAGCTCACGACGGTGCCGTCGCTGTACGTCTGGTCGACGGCGAGCACGACCGAGCCGGTGTCGGGCACGGGTCCGAGCACGAGTGGGAACAGTCCGTACTGCTCCGCGGTCAGCTCCGATCCGGGTTCGGCAGTCCAGATGACCTTGGTCACCGCTTCGGTGACCTCACCGTCGTCGGTGACCACGGGCTCGGGGAGGGTCTCCTTGACGAGCTCGGTGGCCCAGCCCTCGACCGGGGTGTAGCTGACGAAGCCGAACGGGGTGTCTTGCGGAAGGGTCAGCTCGATCTTGGTCGTGGTTGCGGTCGCGGACTCCGTGGGCACCTTGAAGGTGATCAGGGGATAGGTGCCGGGGTCCGACTGGTTGGGGTCGATGCCGACGTGGGCGCTCGCCGCCAGCGGTGCGGCCAGGGCGATTGCTACTCCGGCGACGAGCGCGGTAGCGGAGGTGAACAGGGATTTCTTCATTCGTGTAGTCCTTCGAAAGCGGTCACCGAACAGCGACCGAGAGTGGTGGGGCGAACCCCGGGGAATCGTGTGGGCGCTACGCGCCCGCAGTTCCCAGCGGGGGACCGCGCCGACTCAGCGAAGAACTGACCAGGACAATCAGGTATGGCGGGCGCGCGTCGATCGCGGTCAGACGCACGTGGCTCGGCGTTACAGTCACAGGCACCAGCACGCGAGTCAGGCGTGCCAGCAGGAGGGCGGCCGTGGTGGCCAGCCCGAAGAACGCAGCCTCACCGAAGCGGTAGACGAGGAAGGCGATGAGCCCCGCGGCGGCGTGCGCCAACCACATCGTGCCGGCGTGGTGGTGCGCCGGGGCATCCAGACCGATCGTCATGTCGGAGTGGGAGTGCGCCACCGACACCGGCGTACCGAGGCTCGAGAACAGGCCGTGGAACAGCAACTGGCTGATCGCCATGGTCGCTGCGAGTCGCAGGGACGACAGCCGGCTGCCGGCGAGGGCGGTGCCGACGAGACCCGAGATCACCAGGGATGCGACGATGCCGAACACGCTCGGCGCCAGCCCACCGGCGAGGGTGTGAGACACGGCGGCGACAGTTGTCGCGAACGCGGCGGCGCTCCACCCGCGGGCGACTCGCCCCCACCGTGAACCCATCCGCATCGTGTCGATCTCCCGTCGTGACCATCGTGCCACACCGCCAATGGCGGCCCGAAATCGCCGGGAATGGGCCGCGGCGCGCCGAGACGCGAAGCGCCGCACTGCCCGCCACCGTCCGCCGATCGGGTTAGGCTCGGTGTGTTGCATCAACAGCACACCACCGCGTGGGGAAGAGGTTCCGCTCATGGCTCGCATCGGCGAAAGCGCTGACCTCCTCAAGTGTTCCTTCTGCGGCAAGAGCCAGAAGCAGGTGCAGCAGCTCATCGCCGGTCCCGGCGTCTACATCTGCGACGAGTGCGTCGAACTGTGCAACGAGATCATCGAGGAGCGTCTCGCCGAGGCGGGCGAAGAGGTGTCGAGCGAATTCGACCTGCCGAAGCCCCGTGAGATCTACGCGTTCCTCGAGGAGTACGTCATCGGGCAGGAGCACGCCAAGCGCGCCCTCTCGGTGGCCGTGTACAACCACTACAAGCGCATCCGTGCTCGCAACACCATCACGTCGGCCGACGCGGTCATCGATGACGTCGAGATCGCGAAGAGCAACATCCTGCTGATCGGCCCCACCGGCTGCGGCAAGACCTATCTGGCGCAGACGCTCGCGAAGCGCCTCAACGTTCCTTTCGCCGTCGCGGATGCCACGGCACTCACCGAGGCCGGCTACGTCGGTGAAGACGTGGAGAACATCCTCCTCAAGCTCATCCAGGCCGCGGACTACGACGTCAAGCGTGCCGAGACCGGCATCATCTACATCGACGAGATCGACAAGATCGCCCGCAAGGCCGAGAACCCGTCCATCACCCGTGACGTGTCGGGCGAGGGTGTGCAGCAGGCGCTGCTGAAGATCCTCGAGGGCACAGTCGCGTCGGTTCCGCCGCAGGGTGGCCGCAAGCATCCGCACCAGGAGTTCATCCAGGTCGACACGACCAACGTGCTGTTCATCGTGGCAGGCGCGTTCGCGGGTCTCGACGAGATCATCTCCCAGCGAGCGGGCAAGAAGGGCATCGGCTTCGGCGCCCCCCTGCACAGCAAGGGTGACGACGTGAACCTCTTCAGCGAGGTGCTGCCGGAGGACCTCCACAAGTTCGGACTCATCCCCGAGTTCATAGGCCGTCTGCCCGTCGTCACGACGGTCACGCCGCTCGATCAGGTCGCCCTCATGGACATCCTCACCAAGCCGAAGAATGCACTCGTGCGCCAGTACCAGCGCATGTTTGAGATCGACGGCGTCGAGCTCGACTTCGATCACGAGGCCCTCGAGGCCATCGCGGACCTGGCAGTGCTGCGTCAGACCGGTGCGCGCGGCCTGCGCGCGATCATGGAGGAGGTGCTCGGACCGATCATGTTCGACGTGCCCTCCGATGACCAAGTTGCCCGCGTTGTCGTGACGCGCGCCGCGGTGCTCGAGAACGCCGCGCCGACGATCGTGCCGCGCAGCGCGCCGCGTGCGGAGAAGTCCGCCTAAGCCACGCACCGCCAAGTGGCCCGCAATAGGGGAACCCTTCGCGCCCTAGGCTGGGAGGCATCGACAGGCCATCCGTTCTCCAGCCGATCTCGGCGGGGTTCGTCGCTGCAATCTCTGGCTTCGCCAGTTCCTTCGTTCTGGTGATCGCCGGACTGCAGGCCGTCGGGGCGAGCTCCGCCGAGGCGGCCTCGGGTTTGTTCGCGGTCTGTATCGCCGTCGCGATCACCAATGTCGTCGCTGCCCTGACCCTGCGCATCCCGCTCGCATTCGCATGGTCGACTCCCGGAGCTGCCGTGCTACTGGCAGCAGCCACCCCGGGCCTGAGGTTCTCGGATGCCGTCGGGGCTTTCCTCGTGTCGGCAGCACTCATGCTGTTGTGCGGTCTGTGGCCGTTGCTGGGTCGCGCCATCACCCGGATTCCGCGGCCGCTGGCGAGTGCGCTGCTCGCAGGTGTGCTGCTGCCGATCTGCCTCAAGCCGGTCGAGGCGGTTGCGACCCTGCCGCTGCTAGCCGCGCCGATCGTGATCGTCTGGCTTGTGCTCTACCGTCTCGCCCCTCGGTGGGCCGTGCCTGCCGCGATGGTCGTCGCGGTCGTGTCGATCCTCATTGCGGCCGGGACCGACTGGGTCGGCGAGGCGGCGATTGCGCCGCAGCTGACCTTCGTCGCGCCGACGTTCGACCTGTTCACCATTCTCAGTGTGGGTCTGCCGCTGTTCGTGGTGACGATGGCGGGCCAGAACGTTCCCGGGTTCGCGGTGATGAGCGCCAACGGCTACGTCGCACCGCCGCGCTTCGCCCTCGTCTCGGGCGGCCTCGGCTCCGGAGTCGCGGCCCTGTTCGGCGGGCACGCGATCAATCTCGGCGCGATCACTGCCGCGATCATGGCCGGCCCCGAGTCGCACACCGACAAGGACCGACGTTGGATCGCCACCCTGACCAACGGCATCCTCTACGTACCGCTGGGGGCCGGTGCGGGACTCGCCGCCGCCCTCATCACCGCGGCCCCGGCAATTCTCGTGACCGCAGTCGCCGGACTCGCCGTCCTGGGCGCCCTGATCACCAGCATCGTGAACGCGCTCGAGCAGCCCGAACACCGCGTCGCGGCGATCGTGACCTTCGTGGTGGTGGTATCGGGCATCGTGATCGCGGGCATCGGCTCGGCCCTGTGGGGCCTCGCGGCGGGAGGCCTCGTGATGGCCTGGCTGGGCTGGCGTCGGCGTCCCACACCGACTGTGCCGTCATTCGAACCCTCATCCGATTCAGACGAGTGACCTAGGCTGACGACATGTCAGCTACCCCGAGCACTCCGCCCGCACTGCGGGAGCTCCGCCGCGCCGCCGTGATCTTCATCATCGTGTCGCTGTCTTTGACCGCGCTCGTAGGCATCGTCACGCTGCTCACGGCCTCCTTCGGCGAAGTCCAGGTGAAAGTCATACTCACCACGCTGTTGGTGGCCGGATTCAGCATCACGGCACTGTGCCATCTCGCCGTCGTGGGCAGGGCTCTTCGAGTCGTGGGCTTCGTGGGCATCGCCGCGTCGGGGCTGGCACTCATCACGGGAGTTGTCCTCATCTGGGGCAGTTGGGACAACTGGAACAGCGGCTGGGAGGCCCTCCTCAAGTCCTTCGCCGTGCTCGGCGTTCTTTCGCTGAGCCTCGCCCATGCGAACCTGTTGCTCCTACTGGGCGACCGTCCGTCGCCCCTCATCCGCTACGGACTCATCACCACCGTCGCGCTGATCGGCCTGCTCGCGCTGCTCATCATCCTGCCCATCGTCACCGACGGCCGCATCCCCGGTGACAACGATGTGTACTGGCGCATCCTTGGCGTCGTGGCGATCCTCGACGTGCTGGGCACGATAGTGCTGCCGGTTGTCAGCCGATTCACCACTGGCGGGCGTGCGGCATCAGTGACGATCCGCCTGCACGGGGATGCCGCGGCACGACTCACCCGCATCGCCGCCGAACGCGGCTCGACTCCCACTGCCGTCGTCGAGGCGGCGGTTGCGGACCTCCCCGAGGCCTAGTTCAGTCCTCGCCGATCCAGGAGCGGCTGGATGTCGGCGTCGCGGCCCCGGAAGTCGCGGAACGCCTCGAGCGGGTCCTTCGACCCACCCACGCCGAGCAGACGCTGGCGGAACCGGTCGCCGTTCGCGCGGGTGAGGCCGCCGTTCTCCTTGAACCACTCGACAGTGTCGGCGTCGAGCACCTCGCTCCAGATGTAGGAGTAGTAACCCGCGTCGTACCCGCCCGAGAAGGTGTGGGCGAAGTAGGTGCTCGAGTAGCGCGTGGGCACGGCAGGGTTGTCGAGCCCCGCGGCCCTCAGCGCCTCGGCCTCGAACGCGGCGACGTGGGGAATCGCGGCATCCGACCCGAGGGCGTGCCAGGCCTGATCGAGGAGGGCCGCCGCGAGGTACTCGCTGGTCGCGAAGCCCTCGTTGAAGGCGCTGGAGGCCTGGATCTTGTCGACGAACTCCTGCGGCATCGGCTCACCGGTCACGTGGTGCACGGCGTAGTTGGCCAGGACTTCGGGCCAGAGCATCCACATCTCGTTGACCTGACTGGGGAACTCCACGAAGTCGCGGTAGGTGTTCGTGCCCGCGAACTTCGGGTACGTGACCCGGGCGAACAGCCCGTGCAGCGCGTGGCCGAACTCGTGGAAGAACGTGTTGACCTCGTCGTAGGTCAGCAGGGTCGGCTCGCCGGCGGCTGGCTTGGGCACGTTGAGGTTGTTGGTGACGACCACGGGGTGATCGAGCAGGGTCGACTGCGAGATGAGCGAGTTCATCCACGCACCGCCGCGCTTGGAGTCGCGGGTGTACAGGTCGAGCGTGTACAGGCCGACGGGGGAGCCGTCGTCGTTCTTCACCTCGAACACGCGCACATCGGGGTGGTAGGCCGCGATGTCGGGCCGCTCGGTGAAGGTGATCCCGTAGAGGTTCGTGGCGGCGAAGAACACGCCGTCCTGCAGCACCCGCTCGGCCTCGAAATAGGGGCGCATTGCGCTCTCGTCGACGTCGTACTTCGCCTGGCGCACCTTCTCCGAGTAGTACGCCCAGTCGTGGGCCTCGATCGGATGCCCGGCCAGGGCCTCGAGGTCGGCCTGCTCCTCCCGCGCGTTCTTCGCGGCGGGTACCGCCAGCCGGTTCAGCATGGCGGCGACGTTGCCGGGGTTCTTGGCCGTCTCGTCGGCGATCACCCACGCGGCATGTGACTCGAAGCCGAGCAGCTCGGCCCGCTCGGCGCGCAGACGCGTGATCTCCAGCACGAGCTCGGAGTTGTCCCAGTCGCCGCCGCGGTTGCCGCGGGCACGCGAGGCCGCCATGATGCGCTCGCGCACCTCGCGGTTGGTGAGCGACGAGAGGAACGGATGCCCGGTCGGCAGCACGAGTGTGATCAAGTACTTGCCCTCAAGTCCGCGGTCCTTCGCCGCCTCGGCCGCGGCGGATACCTCGCCGGCGCCGAGTCCGTCGAGTTCGGAGACATCGTCGACCACGACGGCGAGGTCGTTGGTGTCGGCGAGCAGGTTCTTCTCGAACCGCGTCGTGAGCGTCGACAGGTGCTGGTTGTAGTCGCGCAGCCGAGCCTTCTCGGCCTCGTTGAGGCCAGCACCCGCGACCGTGTACTCCACGTAGTAGCGCTCGACCAGGTAGCGTGACTCGGCGTCGAGACCCAGCTGGTCGAGCTGGTCGTGGATCGTCGTGATGCGCCAGTAGAGCTGCGAGTCCAGCCTGATCGCGTCAGAGTGCGCGGCCAGCAGTGGGGCGATCTCCTCCTCGAGCTCGTTGGTGAAGTCGGTGCTGTCGGCCGACGACTTGTTGTAGAAGACTGTCGCGACCCGGTCGAGCAGCTGGCCGCTGCGCTCGAGCGGCAGCATCGTGTTCTCGAACGTCGGCAGCTCGGCGCTCGCGGTGATCGCGGCGATCTCCTCGAGCTGATCGGCCATGCCCTTCTCGAACGCGGGCCGGTAGTGCTCGTCGCGGATCTCGGCGAACGGAGGCATGCCGTAGGGCAGGGTGCTGGGCTCGAAGAAGGGGTTGGTCATCCCACCACCCTATTCTCGAAGTATGGAACAGCCCCACGAGCACTACACCCACGGCCACCACGAGAGCGTGCTGAAGAGCCACACCTGGCGCACGATCGCCAACTCGGCCGCATACCTCGAACCCCAGCTCGCGGCGGGGCTGTCCCTTCTCGACGTCGGCTGCGGCCCCGGCACGATCACCGTCGAGTTCGCCGACCGTCTCGCTCCGGGCCGTGTCGTGGGGCTGGATGCGTCGGCCGAGGTGATCGCGAAGGCGAGCGCCGACTTCGCTCGCCCCAACCTCGAGTTCATCGTCGGCTCGGTGTACGAGTTGCCGTACGCCGACGGCACGTTCGACATCGTGCACACGCACCAGACCCTGCACCACCTCGCTGACCCGGTCGCAGCACTGCGCGAGATGCGCCGAGTCGCCAAGCCCGGTGGTCTGGTTGCGGCCCGCGAGGTCGACTACGCCGGCACGATCTGGTACCCCGAGCTGCCCGGTCTCGACAGCTGGCTGAACCTGTATGAGCGAGTGCACCGCAGCAATGGCGGAGACCCGGATGCGGGCAGGCGAGTGAAGGCCTGGGCGCAGGCGGCCGGGTTCGGGGACATCGCGGCCACGGCATCCGTCTGGAACTTCTCGGATGAGACGGATCGCGAGTGGTGGGGGAGCATGTGGGAGGCGCGGATTCTGCAGTCCGCCTTCGCGGCCGACGCGCTCGCCAAGGGACTCGCGACGCAGGAGGAACTCGAGCAGATCAGCCGCAGCTGGCGAGAGTGGGCCGACCGGGAGGACGGCTGGCTTGCCATGCCGCACGGCGAGATCGTGGCGCGGGTCTAGACACGCAAAGAATCCGTTGCAAAGAGGTCATTGCAAAGATTGCTTTGCAATGGTAGCTTTGCATCATGTCCGAGGAGAAGTCGCCGTTCGCTGAACGCAAGCTCGACGCTGAAGCCCTGAAGGGTCTCTCGCACCCGCTGCGCGTGCAGCTGTTCGACGCGCTGTCCGTCTACGGACCTGCCACGGCCAGCGCCCTGGCCGACCGGCTGGGGGAGTCCAGCGGTGCGACCAGCTATCACCTTCGCCAGCTCGAGCGTCACGGGTTCGTTCGCGAGGTCGAGGGCAAGGGCACCGGTCGCGAACGCTGGTGGGAGCGCGTGCCCGGTGGGGTATCACTGTCCGCCACGGAGATCGATGACACCCCCTCGAATCGTGCGGCTACGCAGGCTGTGCTGCGTCAGTGGGAGCAGAACCGCTCAGTGCTCCTGAGTGACTTCATCGCGCGCGGCTTCGATGCCCTGCCCGCTGAGTGGCTGGATGTCTCGAATGTCGCCACCGCGAACCTGCGTCTCACCTCCGAGCAGCTCAAGCACGTCACCGACGCCTGGGACGTCTGGGCCCGGGAGATCCTCGAGCCGCTCCGCGGACAGAACCTGCCCGGGTCACGCCCCGTGCAGATCCACTTCAACGCCTTCCCCGTGCTCGGCGCAGAGGAGCACTCGTGATGCTTCTCCTCGAGCAATCCACCACCCCGACCACCGACCGCGTGTCAGTGGCTCACCGTACATTCGACACAGGCTCCACTCGTGGACAGGAGACCACAATGACTTCGCATTCCCTCGCGGCGACCCGACACCGGGCCCGCGGCATCGACCTTCTGGTCATGCGTGTGAGCCTCGCGATGCTGCTCTGGGCCCGACGCCGGGCCGGCCGCGCAGACCTGCCCCGTGAGGAGCACGAGCGTCGTCTCGCCATCCAAGCCGACATCGCGCGCCGGCAGCACGCCAACGCGCTGCTGGCAGCGCGTGTGCGCTGACCTCGCCACTACACGCTCCAGCCCCGGTACCGCCCCCGAAACGCACCCGGCGTCCTAGCGCCACCTCCTGTGCAGCTCCCCGGCGGTGTCGGGGCTGGTTCCGGATTGCACCGACAATGCAGAAGGTCCCGCGGCGTGCTGCCGCGGGACCTTCAGAAGCTAGTTCTGTCGCGCTATGCGGTGGCTCGGCGGCGGCGCGTGATCACGAGGCCCGCTCCACCAGCCAGCAGCAGCAGTGCGCCCGCAGCGATGGCAGTCGTTGCTGCGGTGTCCACGCCGGTGTTCGCGAGCGCCGGGGCGGCGGCCGCGGTCGGGCCCCAGTTCAGCACGGTGATCCCGTCGGGCAGGCCAGCGATGAGCCGGCCGCTGAAGGTATCGAACTCCACGCTAGCGTCGGTCGCAGCAGTGAAGGCGGCTTGGATGGCGGGATCGTCGTAGGGGTCGGCCGGAAGGTGGATGGTTACGAAGTCGGCCACGTACGTGGTCGAGCCGGCAGCGAAGGTTGTGCTGACGAAATCGTGGAACGTCTCCTCGCTGGAAATGTCACCCGATGAGGTGGTCGCGGTGTTGCCCGTCTGAGCCCACACCGATCCCGCCACCGTGGTCTGCGAGGTGGGGTCCGTGACGATTACCCAGGTGTCGCCAGCCGAGAGGTTCTCGGTCGTGCCGCCCGAGGATGAGAGGTACTGTCCGTAGTAGTCGTAGTTGTCGTAGAGGTAGAAGTCGCTCGTAGTGATGTCGGCGCCAGTGCGGTTCTCGATCGTGTAGAACAGGCGGGCCAGATCGCCGGTCGAGTACAGCCGGTAGCTGGGGGTGACGAAAATGCCGGGGGTGATCTCCTGGGCGTCGCAGGTGATCACGACGTCGCCGGAGCCTGCATCCGTCTCCAAGTCCGCGGTCGCCTCGTCGCACCACGCGTAATTGCCGTCTATGTACAACTCGCCGAAGTGGTGGCTGACAGAACTGAGGTTGCCCGCCTCGTCATACGTGTGGCCGATGCCTGCGCCGCTGCTGCGGAGCCCCCAATCGGTTCCGCCGATCACGTAGCTGCTGACCCACGGGGCGGCGATAGCAGGCGTGGCGATCACGAGAACGGAAGCGCCGACGATGGCGGCGGCAGCAGACAAACGGGCAGAGAGCTTCATGCGTAATCCCCAAGGGTAGAACGGGCAGTGCGATCACTCTAGCGCAGTCTCACAGCCCTTTCTCAGCCAGGCGCGCACTACTCGGTAGCGATCTCCACAGAACCATCGTGACCGACCCGGATGCTCCGAAATGCGAGAAGGTCCCGCGGCACAGTGCCGCGGGACCTTCTCGGTCTGCCTCTAGTGCGTTACGCGGTGGCTCGGCGGCGACGCGAGATCATGAGACCGACACCGCCGACCAGAAGCAGCAGGGCACCGCCAGCCATAACAATCGAGGCGCTGGCGTCAATGCCGGTGTTTGCCAGGGCGGGCGCGGCGGGCGTCGTCTCGCCCCAGTTCAGCACGGTGATGCCGTCGGGTAGGCCAGCGATAAGCCGGCCGCTGAAGGAATCGAACTCGGTCGCCGCCGCAACGGAGGCGTCGAAGGCGACCGTGGTCTCCGACGCTCCGTAGGGATCAAGCGGCAGATGCATCGTCACGAAGTCAGCCACGTACGTGGTCGACCCCGCGGCGAAAGTGGTGTTGACGAAGTCGTGGAACGACTCGTAGTTGCTGAGGATGTCACCAGACGACGTGCTGGCGGTGTTGCCGGGCAGCGCCCAGAAGGAGCCCGCAACGGTGGTGCCGGCGGTCGACGCCGTGATGATCCACTTGTCTTCACTCGCCAGCACACCGGTGGTGAGGCCCGTGGAAGACTTGAATACGCCGTTGTTGTCGTAGTTGTCGTAGAGGTAGAAGTCGCTGGCCGTGATGTCGGTACCGGTGCGGTTCTCGATCGTGTAGAACAGTCGGGCGAGGTCACCGGCCGCGTAGAGGCGGTAGTTGACGGTGGTGAACAACCCCGGAATCAGCTCTTCCTCGAGGCAGGTGATGACCGTGTCCCCGGTACCCGCGTCAGTTTCGACGTTCGCGGTGCCCTCGTCACAGGAAACATCATTGCCATCGATGTACAGCTCGCCGAATGAGTGGTTCACTCGATCCAGGTTGCCGGCCTCGTCGTAGGTGTGGCCGAATCCGGCCGCGCTGCTGTTGAGGTTCCACTCGGTCCCTCCGATGATCACCTGTCCGGTCCATGCGGCTGCGGCGACGGGGCCAGCGATCACGAGAACCGAAGCGCCGACGATGGCGGCGGCAGCAGACAAGCGGGCAGAGAGCTTCATGCGTAATCCCCAAGGGTAGAACGGGCAGTGCGCTCACTCTAGCGCAGGCTCACAGCCTTTTCTCAGTCTGGCGCACGGCTACTCCGTAACGATCTCCACAGAACCGTCGTGACCCACCCGGATGCTCGTGCCATCGTCGAGCTCCACCACGGGTCGACCCTCCAGCCACGTGAGCGTCCACCGCCACCCGTCGGTGGGGACACCGTCAAGCTCGCCCTCCACCTGACGGATCGCCGCGCGCACCGGCTCCTCGAGTCGAGCGGGCGGCTCGTCGCCGACGTTCCAGCGAGTGCCGAGCTGCATCAGAGGCTCTTCTCGTAGGTGACCCAGGTCGTCTTCGTGGCGATCCGGTCGTAGACGCGTTGAGCGCGCTCGTTGTCGGCTGCGGTGATCCAGCGCAGCGTGCCAGCGGGACCGGCGGCGCGGGCGAGGTCGGCGAGGTGCTCGATGAGGGCCGTCGCGTGGCCCGCGCCCCGGGCATCCGGATCGACGTAGAGGTCGTCGAGGAACCAGTCGCGGCCGCCCGTGAAGGTGTCGGGGTGCGAGCGGTAGTGCGCGAACCCGACGACGGTGCCCTCCTGCTCGGCGACGAGCGCGTCGACTCCCGACCCGGACTCGAGCAGCAGCTTCCACACCGCCGCGATCACGTCGTCGGTGAACTGCGTCTCGTAGAAGACCCCGTAGTCGGTGAACAGGCGCTGCCACGCCGCACGATCGGCGGGCGCGATCGCGCGGATCACTCTGCCACCTCGGCTAGCACGATGTCGCGCACCTCGATCGTGTCGGACTCCTCGAAGCCCAGCACTCCGATGCGCCCCACGGCCCGCAGGTCGGCGAGGCCGTCGCGCAGGATCGCAGGCCCGGTGATGAGTGCCGACACGACGTCGGCCTTCTGCGAGGCCTTGGCGTCGGTCTTGGCCCGACGGATGCCGATGAGCGCCTCGCTCACAGCCGGCAGCAGACCCGCGGGAGCGCCGCGCACACCGGTGTCCTGAATCGTCGGCCAGCTGGCGGTGTGCACCGATCCCTCATGGGTCCAGCTCCAGACCTCTTCCGTGGCGAACGGCAGGTACGGGGCGAACAGTCGCAGCATCACGTCGATCGCCACGCGCAGTGCTGTGGCCGCGCTCGCCTGATCCTCGGGGCCGCTGGCGCCGTAGGCGCGCTCCTTCACGAGTTCGAGGTAGTCGTCGCAGAAGGTCCAGAAGAACTGCTCGGCCGTCTCCAGAGCGCGGGCGTGGTCGTAGGCCTCCAGAGCCTCAGTGGCAGTGGTGACCACCGCGCCGAGGGTGGCGAGCATGTCGAGGTCGAGGGGTTCGGTCACGCGTGGGCCGGTGATCGAGCCTGTCGAGACCGGCTCCGGGAACGAGTACACGAACTTCGCGGCGTTCAACACCTTGATGGCCAGCCTGCGCCCGATCTTGATCTGCTTCGGGTTCTGCGGGTCGAACGCGGCATCCGTGCCCAGTCGACTGGATGCCGCCCAGTACCGCACCGCGTCGGAGCCGTGCTCATCGAGCATGCCCTTGGGCGTGACGACGTTGCCCTTCGACTTGGACATCTTCTTGCGGTCGGGGTCGACGATGAAGCCGGAGATACCGGCGTTGGTCCACGGCACCTGACCGTGCTCGAGTTCGGCGCGCAGCACCGTCGAGAACAGCCAGGTGCGGATGATGTCCTGGCCCTGGCTGCGCAGGGAGTACGGGAACACCAGGGCGAACAACTCGGGGTCGGTCTCCCAGCCGCCTGCGATCTGCGGCGTGAGGCTCGAGGTGGCCCAGGTATCCATGATGTCCAGCTCGCCGGCGAAACGAACGCCGCGGTCGGCCTCGGTGTAGCCGGGCGGCACGTCGGTCGACGGGTCGATCGGCAGGCTCGCCTCGTCGGGCACGAGCACTGCGCCCTTCTCGCCGTTGGCGTCGAGCTCGTACCAGACGGGGATCGGCACGCCGAAGAAGCGCTGGCGCGAGATCAGCCAGTCGCCGGTGAGTCCGCCGACCCAGTTCTCGTAGCGCACGCGCATGTGGTCGGGGGTGAAGGCGATCTCGCGACCCGCCTCGAGCAGAGTCTCGCGGAGCTTCTGGTCGCGGGCGCCGTTAGTGATGTACCACTGCCGGGTCGAGATGATCTCGAGCGGCTTGTCGCCCTTCTCGAAGAACTTCACCTGGTGGGTGATCGGCTTGGGATCACCGATCAGCTCGCCGCTCTCCCGCAGCAGTTCGACCACCCGCGCCTTCGCGCTGAATACCGTCTTGCCCGCGAGCTCGGTGTAGGCGGCCTGCGCCTCGGGTGTAGCGATCACATCGGGTGCTTCGGCGATGATGCGGCCGTCGGCGCCGATGATGGTGCGGTTGGGCAGGTCGAGTTCGCGCCACCAGATCACGTCGGTCACATCACCGAACGTGCAGATCATCGCGATGCCCGACCCCTTGTCCTGCTGGGCCAGGTGGTGGGCGACCACCGGCACCTCCACGCCGAACAGGGGAGTGGTGACGGTCGTACCGAAGAACGGCTTGTAGCGGTCGTCATCCGGATGCGCCACCAGCGCCACACAGGCCGCCAGCAGTTCCGGCCGGGTCGTCTCGATCTCGATGTCGCCCTGACCGTCGGTGCGGTGGAACGCGACCCGGTGGTAGGCCGCAGGCTGCTCCTTGTCCTCGAGCTCGGCTTGGGCGACCGCGGTGCGGAAGGTGATGTCCCACAGGGTGGGCGCATCCGCCTGATAGGCCTCACCGCGGGCGAGGTTGCGAAGGAATGCGCGCTGCGCCACCCGCTGGGCATCGTCGCCGATCGTGCGGTAGGTCAGTGACCAGTCGACGCTCAGTCCGAGCTGGCGCCAGAGGTCCTCGAACTGCTTCTCGTCTTCGGCGGTGAGTTCCTCACACAGCTCGATGAAGTTGCGGCGGGAGATCGGAAGCTGATCGGCGGCCTTGCCGCTCGTTCCCTCGCCGCCCTGCTGCGGAGGCACGAAGCCCGCGTCGTAGGGCAGTGTCGGGTCGCACCGCACCCCGTAGTAGTTCTGCACGCGGCGCTCGGTGGGCAGACCGTTGTCGTCCCAGCCCATCGGGTAGAAGATGGTGCGGCCGCGCATACGGTGGAAGCGTGTGACGAGATCCATGTGCGTGTAGCTGAAGACGTGACCGATGTGCAGACTGCCCGAGGCGGTGGGCGGGGGCGTGTCGACGGAGAACACGCTGTCTGGCCCGGCGGCGGCCGCGGCATCCCTATCGAACCGGTAGGTGCCGTTGGCCTCCCAGACCGGCCCCCACTTGTCTTCAAGACCTTCGAGGGCGGGCTTCTCGGGGATGCCCGGGCTGGTGGCGGACGCGTCGCTCGACGACATGAGGTCTCCGGTTCGATATGTGCGGCACCGAGTCTGTGTGGTCAGTGATCTCGACGGGCTCGATCACCGGCTCACGAAGGTGCCTGAGTGTGGGTGTGCTGTGATTCTACCGGAGGGGCTGTCTCTACTGAGTGTCACCGACGTTAGTCACCGTGATCGTCTTACTGACCTTTTGGCCGTTGCTGCCAGTGACGGTGAGAGTGTAGATCTGGTCTTCGCTCGGGCAGGGGAACTCGACGGCGTACTCGAAGTTGTCGTCGCTGTTGCCACTCGGGGGGAGATTGATGAACAGCGGTCCCTGGGAGGCATCCTTCGTGGCGACGCCGAAGTAGACGGCGTTCACGTTGGACGTCTTCCAGGCGAAGCCCAATTCATACGACGGCGGGTTGGGTGCCTGCGTGTTGCAGAAGATCTCGTCGGTGCTGACCGTGAAGCTGTTGATCTTCGTGCTGTTGTCGGGCGGCGGGGCCACCGTCTCCGTCGGGGTCGGTGTGGGTGTGGGGGTCGGCGTGGGCGTCTTGCTCGGGGTGGGGCTGGGTGTGGGCGTCGGCGACCCGCTAGCCGAGCCGGTCGGAGTCGGCCCCGGTGTCGGCACCCCGGATCCCTGGGTCAGCAGCACGATCAGCAGGATGAGGACCGCGAGCAGGAGCGCACCGCCGATGGAGGCGAGGATGATGATCAGGCGTCGTGACTTCGGGTCGCCCGCGGCGGTGGCTGCGGCTGAGCCATCTGCGGGCGGCGCGGGCGGTCCGCCGATGACTTCGGTGGGCGCATCCGCACCCGGCTGGTCGAACTTCTGGGTCGGGGTGTCGTCGCTCATCGGTCCCTCGAGGCTGTGGCAAAAAGAGACGGGGAGGACCCCCGAATGCGCCCAGCTTAGGGCGTTGTCGGGGCTTGGAACAACAGATCCTTGAGGACTGTTCAGGCGCAGTTGCTCTAGTTGAAATAGAACAATATACTGAGGTCATGATTCTTACCGTCGACCCCGCATCGGCCCTGCCGCTGTTCGAGCAGTTGGTGACGGGCATCCGCGGGCAGATCATCGGTGGATCGTTGAGCGCGGGGGAGCGGCTCCCGGCGGCGCGTGAGCTCGCGGAGTCGCTCGACATCAACGTGCACACAGTGCTGCGCGCGTATCAGATACTGCGCGACGAGGGCTTCCTCGATCTTCGACGCGGTCGTGGCGCGATCGTCGCCGACCGCGCCCGCGACTACGACGAGCTCGCCCGCCGGGTCACCCAGCTCGTCGCCGAGGCCCAGCGGCTCGGACTCACCCCCGCTGCGCTCAGCTCCCTGATTCGAGAGGCATACGAATGAACACCACGTCACGCCGTCGAGAGCAAGTGATCGGTCTGGCCCTCCCCGTGGCGATTCTCGTGATCAGCCTCGCGGTCATGTTCTGGGCACTGAGCGACCTGCCCGACCCGGTCGCAGTTCACTGGGGTCCGGCAGGAACGCCCGACGCCTTCGGTAGCCCGCTGCTGGCGTTCATCCTTATGCCGGTCACAGTTCTCGCCTACCTCGCGCTGCCGGCGCGCGTGCTCGCACGGGCGCACGATCGGGGCCCGACGGCCAATCAGCGCATCCTGCTCGCCGTGGGCCCATTCCTGTCGACAGTGCTCGGTGTAGTTCTCGCGGGGGGTCTCGCCATCCAACGCGGTCTGGATGACGCGGCCGCCGGCCCGTCGATCCTTCCCGTTGTGGCGCTCGCGTTCGGCGGCGGGATCGTGGTCGGCGTCGTGTCGTACCTGCTGCTGCCGGCCGGCCCAGCGGTCGAGGCGATCCCGGATGCCGCGGACCTCCCTGCCCGCCCGCTGGGCGTGGACGAGACCGCGGTGTGGATCCGCCAGGTGCGGCCCGTCGGGGCGGCACTGGCGATCATCCTCACGGCCGGTGCGATCCTCTTCATCGCGGGCGCCACGATCGTCGCGTTCGTGCAGCCGATTGCGGTGCTGCTGTTCGTGCTGCCAGCGCTCCTGCTCGTGTTCGGCTACGCCTGCACGTACTGGACGTTGACCGTCGACCGGCACGGGGTGCTTCTGCGTGGCGCTCTCACCTGGCCGGTCATCCGGATTCCGCTCGACCAGATCGAGTCGGCTCGGGTGATCGACGTCGATCCGCTGTCGGACTTCGGGGGATGGGGGCTTCGCTGGGCGCCACGCACCACAGGCATCATCGTTCGTCGCGGTGAGGCCCTGGAGGTGGCACGCCGGGGTCGGCGCACCCTCGTCGTCACGCTCGATCGCGCGGCGCCGGGAGCCGAACTGCTCAATGCCCTGGTCCTCCGTCAGCGTGGAGGCGTGCGGTAGGATTGTGACTATAGGCGCCGATCCGGCCATCACCGGGGAGCCTTCGGAAGAGCCGCTCTCGGGCGGGGTAGAACCGAACGGGTCAGCCCGTCATAGCTCTTGAGTGGCCCGGAACCGGTGGTCGAACATATCGAGACCATCGCCCGAGCAAGCGGGGTGGTACCGCGGCTAGTGCCTGTGTCAGGCCGATGTCGTCCTCGTGCAGAGTCCAGCACAGGAGCCACGATGACTTACCCCCGCCACACTCCCGACGAGTCGGTGCCGCCGAGCCCCACGTTCCCGTCGATCGAGGAGCAGGTGCTCGCCTACTGGCGCGAGGACGACACCTTCCGGGCGTCGGTCGATCAGCGTGAGGGCGCGCCCGAGTGGGTGTTCTACGACGGTCCGCCGTTCGCGAACGGTCTGCCGCACTACGGTCACCTCCTCACCGGCTACGCGAAGGACCTGTTCCCGCGCTTCCAGACCATGCGCGGCAAGCAGGTGCACCGTCGCTTCGGCTGGGACACCCACGGGCTGCCCGCCGAGCTCGAGGCGGAGCGTCAGCTCGGCATCACCGACAAGAGCCAGATCGAGCAGATGGGCATCGCGGCCTTCAACCAGGCCGCCCGCGACTCGGTGCTGAAGTACACCAAGGAGTGGGAGGAGTACGTCACCCGTCAGGCCCGCTGGGTCGACTTCGAGAACGACTACAAGACCCTCGACGTGACCTTCATGGAGAGCGTCATCTGGGCGTTCAAGCGCCTCTACGACAAGGGCCTCGCCTATGAGGGCTACCGCGTGCTGCCGTACTGCTGGCGCGACCAGACACCGCTGTCGAACCACGAACTGCGCATGGATGACGACGTCTACAAGATGCGTCAGGACCAGTCGGTCACGGTCACCTTCCCGCTCGATGGACCCAAGGCGGAGAGCCTCGGCCTCACGGCCGTCAAGGCTCTCGCCTGGACGACCACCCCGTGGACCCTGCCCACCAACCTCGCGCTCGCCGTCGGCCCCGACATCGAGTACGCCGTCGTGCCGAGCGGGCCGCTGGGCGCCGGGATCTCGACGGGCTCGATCACCGATGCCGAGGGGGTTGCGGAGTTCCTGCTTGCCGCCGATACCGTGGGCGCCTACGCGAAGGACCTCGGCTACGCCACGCCCGACGAGGCGCTCGAAGCAATCACGCGCCGCCTCCCGGGTCGCGACCTCGAGGGTGTGCGCTACGCACGCCTCTGGGACTACTACGCCGACACCGACGAGTGGGGCACGGGCAATGCCTGGCAGATCCTCGTCGCCGACTACGTGGCCACGGGAGAGGGCACGGGCATCGTGCACCAGGCGCCCGCCTACGGTGAGGACGACCAGATCGCGTGTGCTGCCGCGGGCATCCCCGTGATCCTGTCGGTCGATGAGGGCGGCAAGTTCCTGCCCATCATCGAGGATGTCGCGGGCCTGCAGGTCTTCGACGCCAACAAGCCACTCACCCAGAAGCTGCGCGCCGACGGCCGCCTGCTTCGGGTGGCCAGCTACGAGCACTCCTACCCGCACTGCTGGCGCTGCCGCAATCCGCTCATCTACAAGGCGGTGTCCAGCTGGTTCGTGCGCGTGCCCGAGTTCCGCGACCGCATGGAGCAGCTCAACCAGGAGATCAACTGGGTTCCGGAGAACGTCAAAGACGGTCAGTTCGGCAAGTGGATCGCCGGCGCCCGCGACTGGTCGATCTCCCGCAACCGCTACTGGGGAAGCCCCATCCCGGTATGGAAGAGCGACAACCCGGAGTACCCGCGCGTCGACGCCTACGGCTCGCTGGCCGAGCTGGAGGCCGACTTCGGCAGGCTGCCGCTGAACGCGGCAGGCGAGCCCGACCTGCACCGCCCCTACATCGATGAGCTGACTCGTCCGAACCCCGATGACCCCACCGGGAAGTCGACCATGCGTCGCATCCCCGACGTGCTCGACGTGTGGTTCGATTCCGGCTCCATGCCGTTCGCACAGGTGCACTACCCGTTCGAGAACGAGGACTGGTTCGCCACCCACAACCCCGCCGACTTCATCGTCGAGTACATCGGCCAGACCCGCGGGTGGTTCTACCTGCTGCACGTGCTGTCGACCGCACTCTTCGATCGCCCCGCCTTCAAGAACGTCATCAGCCACGGCATCGTGCTCGGCAGCGACGGCCAGAAGATGTCCAAGTCGCTGCGCAACTACCCCGACGTCAACGAGGTCTTCGACCGCGACGGCGCGGATGCGATGCGCTGGTTCCTCATGTCGAGCTCGGTCATCCGGGGTGGCAACCTCGTGGTGACCGAGGAGGGCATCCGCGGGGGCGTGCGCGAGTTCCTGCTGCCGTTGTGGAGCACGTACTACTTCTTCACGCTGTATTCGAACAGTCGGTCAGGCGGGTTGAGTAGCGCGGAGCGCGTATCGAAACCGCGCGAAACCTGGCGCACCGACTCCACCAACGTGCTCGACCGCTACCTGCTGGCCAAGACCGGCCAGCTGATCCGGGATGTCACGGCCGACCTCGAGGCGCTCGACAGCCCTCTCGCCGCAGCCAAGCTGCGCGACTTCGCCGACGTGCTCACCAACTGGTACGTGCGCCGCAGCCGCGACCGGTTCTGGGCGGGCGACGACACCGACGCGTTCGACACCCTCTACACGGTGCTGGAAACAGTGACCCGGGTGGCCGCGCCGCTCATCCCGCTCGTCGGCGAAGAGATCTGGCGTGGGCTCACGGGCGGGCGCAGCGTGCACCTTGAGGACTGGCCGGACGCGGCATCCTTCCCCGTCGACGACACCCTCGTCTCGGCCATGGACCGCGTGCGCGAGATCGCGTCGGCCGGACTGGCTCTACGCAAGGCTCGCGGTCTGCGGGTGCGCCTGCCCCTCGCGCGACTGACCATCGTCTCGAACGAGACAGCCGGTCTCGCGCCGTTCGGCGACATCCTGAGCGAGGAGCTCAACGTCAAGGCCGTCGAGTTCGAGACTCTCGATACCGGAAGCCTCGATCAGCACGGCATCGCTCGCCGTCTCACCGTCAACGCGCGCGCCCTCGGCCCTCGCCTGGGCAAGCAGGTGCAGCAGGTCATTCAGGCGGCCAAGGCCGGCGACTGGACGGTGACTGATGACGTCGTCACGGTCGGGGGCACCAGGCTCGAGCCGGGGGAGTTCGATCTAGAACTCGAAGCCGCCGACGTGGCGAGCGCCATCGCGTTCCTCAGCGGTGACGGGTTCGTCATCCTCGACACCGCGACGACCCCCGAACTCGAGGCGGAAGGCCTCGCGCGCGACGTGATCCGCGCGATCCAGGACACCCGCAAGGCCGCGGGACTCGAGGTCAGCGACCGCATCCAGCTCGCCGTCACCGGATCCGACGCTGGCGATATCGAAGCGCTCACGCTGTTCGCCGAGACCATTGCCGGCGAGACGCTCGCCGTCGCCTGGGTCTTCGATCTCTCGGCCGACCCCGCGCTGACCGCCACGCTCGGCTCGGCCGCCGGCCAGCGAGCCGAACTCGCGGCGGGGCAGTACGCGAACCGTGGTTCACTGGTAATCGACGTTGTGAAGTCGGGAGCGGTGAGTGTCTGAGTCAAACCAGTCCGATCGGGATGATGAGTTCGCGGATGACGCCGACCTCGGCGACGACGACTCGAACCCGCTCGCCGATCTCAGCCCGTTTGCCTCAGGTGACGAGGGCACGAACGTGGACGACGACTCCGAGTGGGACCTCGAGGACTCGGAGTACCAGGACGACGCCGACCGCGTCTATGAGGAGCTTCTGGCCCGCGTGGGCGAGGCCGCACCACAGCCGCGGCTGGAGCCGACTCGCCGCGTGACCGAACTGCTGGGCGACCCGCAGCGCAGTTACCCGATCATTCACGTGACCGGTACCAACGGCAAGACGTCGACGAGCCGAATTGCCGAGAGCATTCTGCGCGCCTACGGGCTGCGCACCGGGCTCATGACCAGTCCCCACCTGGTGCGCGTCAACGAACGCATCGTGATCGATGGCCAACCGATCTCCAACCGGGCGCTCGCGGCGAACTGGGCGGACATCCGCCCGTATATCGACATGGTCGACGCCGAGCTGATCGCCAACTCCGAGGAGACCCTCACCTACTTCGAGGCCCTGACCGTCTTGGCCTTCGCCGCCTTCGCCGATGCGCCGATCGACGTCGCCGTCATCGAGGTCGGCATGGGCGGCGAGTGGGATTCGACGAACGTCGGTGACGGGCAGGTCGCCGTCTTCACCCCGATCGCCCTCGATCACACGCAGCGGCTCGGGTCAACGGTGGCCGAGATCGCTCGCACCAAGGCGGGGATCATCAAGCCCGTGGCATCCGTCGTCTCGGCGGTGCAGTCCTCTGACGCCCTCGCCGAACTGGAGCGCGCGGTCGAGCTCACCGAGTCGAGCCTCGAGGTGGAGGGCGACGGGTTCGCGCTCGAGTCCTCGGCCGTCGCGGTCGGTGGGCAGGTCATCACGGTCCGCGGTCTCGCCGAGACCTACAGCGACCTGTTCCTGCCTATGTTCGGCGATCACCAGGGTCACAACGCGGCGCTCGCGATCGCGGCCGTCGAGTCGTTCCTCGGGGCGGGCACCCAGCCTCTCGTGGGCGATGTGCTCGCCGAGGGTCTTGCGACCGCGACGTCACCCGGACGCCTCCAGGTCGTGGGCGTCGACCCCACGGTGATCGTGGATGCCGCACACAACCCCCACGGCGCCGCAGCCCTCGCCGCGGCTCTCGGCACCTACTTCACGTTCGACGAGATCGTCGTCGTGCTGGGCGTTCTGCAGGACAAGGACGCCGCAGGAATCGTCGCGGCGCTCGCACCCGTGGCCGCCCGCTTCAACGTCACCCAATCGCAGTCCGAGCGCGCTGTGCCGCACGACCAGCTGGCCGAACTCGTTGTCGAGCACGCGGATCAGGACTCGACCTACCAGTTCGAGACCTTCGAGCAGGCGGTGGCGGATGCCCGGGCCTGGGCTGCGGAAAGTGATCGCCGCGCCGTGCTCGTCACCGGGTCGATCACCCTTGTGGGAGAAGCCATCGCGCTCGCGAGTTCGGAGCGCTGGAAGTGAGCGGGCCCCGTAGCCCGCAGGGCGTATCGAAACCGCCGAAACCCGCCCGTCGCGAGCGCACCGCGAGCGAATCGCTCCTCTCGATCGCCCTCGCGCTCGAAGCCATTCTCGTGTTCTTCGTCGCGCTCACCGCGTTCGGGTTGAAGGCTCTCGAGCCGCTGCCCGCGTTCATCGGCGGGGCCGCCCTGATCATCGTGCTCGTGCTCGCCGCACGGGTGGTGCGCTACCCGTGGGGCGTGTGGCTGGGATGGCTTCTGCAGGTGGTGCTTCTGGCCACCGGCATCCTGCTGCCCATCATGTATGTCGTCGCAGCCGCCTTCATCGGCATCTGGGTCTACTGCTTCGTCAAGGGCCGCCAGCTCGACAGTGCCAAGGCCGCGTATCTCGCGGCGAATCCCCAGCAATCCAAGGAGTCGTAAGTGTCAGTCGAAGAAACCCTCGTTCTCGTCAAGCCGGATGGCGTCGCCCGCAACCTGACCGGTGAGATCCTGCGCCGCATCGAGGCCAAGGGCTACCAGCTCGTCGACATCAAGCTTGTGCAGGCCGACCTCGACCTGCTCGCGGCTCACTACGAGGAGCACCAGGGCAAGCCCTTCTACGAGCCTCTCGTCGAGTTCATGCAGAGCGGACCCGTTGTCGCGATCCGTGTCGCGGGCAACCGGGTGATCGAGGGCTTCCGCTCACTGGCAGGCACGACCGACCCGACGACCGCGGCACCGGGAACCATCCGTGGCGACCTGGGTCGTGACTGGGGTCTCAAGGTGCAGCAGAACCTCGTGCACGGCAGCGACTCGCCCGAGTCGGCCGCGCGCGAGCTTGCTCTCTGGTTCGGCTAGATGGCGAGCATCGACAGCAGGTCGAGGCGCAGCTGCGCCACGATCGCGATGATGAGGTAGCCGGCGAGGGTGATCACGGGGACCCATCCGTAGAGCCGGTCGCCGAGCCGCACGAGCCCTGAGCCGAAGCGACCCTCGCGAGCATTGAAGAGGGTGAGGGCCCAGAACATCGGGATCACCATCGACCAGACGAGCATGCACCACGGGCAGAGGGTGCCCAGGTTGAAGATCGACTGGTAGGCGAGCCAGAGGCAGAACGCGAATGCCCCGGCGACGCCGATGTTGAAGGCGATCCAGAACCAGCGGGCGAAGGCGGCGCCGGCCAGCAGTGCCACGCCGACGGCGATCGGAGCGACGAATCCACCGAGTCCGATGATGGGGTTGGGGAAGCCGAGGATCGCACCCTGCCACGACCCGAGGTTCTTGCCGCACTGCACGATGACGCTGAAATTGCAGTCGAGGTCGGCCTCGGGATTGGCGAGCACGGCGAGCTTGTCGAGTGTCAGCGCGAGGGCCGCGTACCACCCCACCGCGCCCGTGACGATGAGCACAATGGCGAGCGACAGGGGTCTGCGCGGGACGGCGGCGTCAGTCATGTTCGGATTATTGCACGGGCCAAATCACGACTAACTGACAATGCGTGCGATAATTTGAGGTAGTCAGTCGAGCCGCGCTCGATCTGGCGCCAAAACAGCTTTACCGGGGCGGTTCCCGGGCCAGGAAAGCAACCCCAGAACCACGGTTGCGCGAGTCGGATAGCCAGTTCCGAGTAGTAGTGGCAGACCAAGTGACAACAAGTGTGGTGAGAGCACGACTGCACCGCGAGCCCAGAGCCCGGTGCAGGACCTGAAGAATTAGTAGCGGTCCCTCGCATTCAGTTGCGGCGGATAGCGCACGAGAGAGTACCCGGTGGGTGGCGCGGCCCCCTACCCGGGAATGGGAGTACACCAGCAATGGTGAATGAGAACATCGAAGATAGCCCCAAGAAGAAGTCGCGACTGTTTGGCCGCAAGGTAGCGGATGCCGCGGCACCCGTCACCCCGCCGGTCGAGCCCGAGGCGTCCGAGCCCGCAGTGCCCGAGCAGGCAGTGCCCGAGCAGGCAGCGCCCGAGCAGGCAGCGCCGGCGAAGGCCCCGGCCCGCAAGCGCACAGCGCCCAAGAGCGCGGCGGATCACGTGAACACCGCCGCAAGCGATGCGTCCGTTGCCGAGGCGGCGACCGATGATGTCATCGCTCAGGCGCCGACCCGCAGCCGCTCGAAGAAGGCGGCGCCCGCCGATGGCCCGGCCGAGGCATCCACTGATGCACCGGCAGACGCAGCTGTAGACGCGCCGGCCAAGAAGACGCCGCCGCGCCCGACCACGTCGCTGCTCTTCCAGGCACCCGACCTGCCTCCGCTTCCGCCGATGCCGCGCTCGGGTGCACCGCTGCCCGAACTCGACGAACCCGGCACCGTGCGCCGTCGTTCGCGTCGCCGCCCGGGGGAGGACCTGCGCCCCGGTGATGAGGCACCCAACACCGTCGTGCGCGTGCGCCAGCCGCGTCCGGAGCCCGTGCTCAGCAATGAGCCCACCCGCGTCAAGGGCTCCACGCGCCTCGAGGCGAAGAAGCAGCGTCGCCGCGATGGCCGCGACGCCGGCCGTCGCCGTCCCGTCGTCACCGAGAGCGAGTTCCTCGCCCGCCGCGAGTCTGTCGACCGCGTCATGGTGGTGCGCAGCAAGTTCGACCGCATCCAGATCGCCGTGCTCGAAGATGGCGTGCTCGTCGAGCACTACGTCGCCAAGGCGCAGGACGCCAGCCTCATCGGCAACGTCTACCTCGGTCGCGTGCAGAACGTGCTGCCGTCGATGGAGGCCGCATTCGTCGACATCGGTCGCGGTCGCAACGCCGTGCTGTACTCCGGTGAGGTCGACTGGGATGCCGCGGCTCTCGATTCCGACGGCAAGACTCAGGCTCGCCGCATCGAGCTCGCGCTCAAGCCGGGCGACCGCGTGCTCGTGCAGGTCACCAAGGACCCGGTCGGACACAAGGGTGCCCGCCTCACCTCGCAGGTCTCGCTGCCCGGCCGCTACCTCGTCTACGTGCCCAATGGCTCCATGTCCGGCATCAGCCGCAAGCTGCCCGACACCGAGCGCGCCCGTCTCAAGAAGATCCTCAAGGAGGTTCTGCCCGAGAACGTCGGTGTCATCGTGCGCACCGCCGCCGAGGGTGCAACCGAGGAGCAGCTGACGCTCGACGTCAACCGCCTCACCAACCAGTGGGCCGAGATCAGTCGTCTCGTGGAGACCCAGCAGGCGCCCGCGCTCCTTCACTCGGAGCCCGACCTGCTCATCAAGATCGTGCGCGATGTCTTCAACGAGGACTTCGGCAAGCTCGTCATCGAAGGCTCGGATGCTCGGCAGACCATCGAGGGCTACCTCCGTTCCGTCGCTCCCGACCTGCTCGATCGCATCCAGACGTATGAAGGCGCCGCCGACTCGTTCGACGAGTACCGGGTTTCTGAGCAGATCGAGAAGGCGCTCGACCGCAAGGTCTGGCTGCCCAGTGGTGGCTCGCTCGTGATCGACCGCACCGAGGCCATGACCGTCGTCGACGTCAACACGGGCAAGTTCGTCGGCTCGGGCGGCAACCTCGAGGAGACGGTCACCAAGAACAACCTCGAAGCCGCCGAGGAGATCGTGCGCCAGCTGCGTCTGCGCGACATCGGCGGAATCATCGTCGTCGACTTCATCGACATGGTGCTCGAGTCGAATCGTGACCTCGTGCTGCGCCGCCTGGTCGAGTGCCTGTCGCGCGACCGCACCAAGCACCAGGTCGCCGAGGTCACCTCGCTCGGCCTCGTGCAGATGACGCGCAAGAAGCTGGGCCTCGGCCTGCTCGAGACGTTCAGCGAGACCTGCGAGGTCTGCGCCGGCCGCGGCATCATCGTGCACCACGACCCCGTCACCAAGCACCGTCAGCAGACTCAGACGGCGCAACCCGAGCAGAGCGGCGGGCGCCGCAATCGTCGGGGCGGCGGCAACGCCGGCGGTGGGGCGGCCGTGGCATCCACGGTCAAGAACGGCGTGGGCAGCAACGGAACTCACGCGATCACCGAAGACGTGCGCAACGCGCTCGCCCGGGTCGCGTCGGTGACGGTGCACACGACCGAGATCGCGATCATCCCGGGCAACGCGCCCGCGGAGCCCGTCGAGGCCAGCACCCCGGTGGTTGAGGCACCCGAGGTCGAGGAGATTCTCGACATTCCCGTGGTGAAGCAGCCGCGTCAGCAGCGCAAGGTCTCCACTCAGGACGCGGAGCAGATCCTCGGGTCCGTGCTCGAGTCGCTGCCGGAGCCGAAGCAACCCGGACAGGGCCGCTCGCGTGTTTCCCGACGTGCGGGCAGCGCTGGGCAAGTGGTGAGTGCGCCCTCAGAGTAGGTCGAATACCGCACCGTAGACTGCACGCGTGGCGGCGCACACTCATCTCGACGAACGGTCGGGAGTCGATGGTGCGCCGCATTCGCACTCGCTGACACGTCCACGGCTGAGCGCGGCGCGCGTGGTGTGGTTGGTCGTCGGAGTGCTCGGAATCGCAGCGCTTCTCGTGCTCAGATTCGCGGTCGAACCGGCGGCACTCCCCAATCGGCTCCAGGATCTGCTGACCCTGAGCATCAGCGTGATCGTGGAGTCGCTGCCCTTCGTGATCCTGGGCATTCTGCTGTCGATAGTGGTTCAGGTGTGGCTCCCCGAGGGGCTGCTCATGCGGTACCTGCCGAGGAACCCGGTGGCTCGACGGTTCTGCATCTCCCTCTTCGGCATTGCGCTGCCCGTCTGTGAGTGCGGAAATGTGCCGCTCGCCCGGGGCCTGATCGTTGGGGGGTTCACGGTTCCGGAATCGATGACCTTCCTGCTCGCGGCGCCCATCATCAACCCGATCACGATCATCACCACACATCAGGCGTTCGGCTTTGACGACGGAATTCTGGTGGCGCGCATCATCGGTGGCCTCGCCATCGCGAACATCATCGGATGGCTCTACAGCCGCCACGCTCGCCCCTACGAGCTGCTGACCCCGAAATTCGCCGCCGAGTGCGCGCGGGCCGAGGGCGACGACCATCACCACTCGCGATGGGGCAAGAGTCTCGACATCTTCGTGCGCGAGTCCAGTGCGATCATGCCTGCACTGTTCATCGGTGCGCTCGCCGCGGGCGCGATACAGGTGCTCGTGCCGCGTGAGGTCCTGGTGTCGCTGGGCAGCAACCCGCTCTGGTCGGTACTGGCCATGATGGTGCTCGCCTTCGTCATCGCGGTCTGCTCCAACGTCGATGCGTTCTTCATCCTCCCGTTCGCGAGCACGTTCCTCCCGGGCTCGATCGTCACCTTCCTCGTGTTCGGCCCGATCATCGACATCAAGATGCTGGCGATGCTGCGCACGACATTCACCACCCGGGTGCTCATTCAACTCACAGTGATGGTCGGCCTGCTCAGCGCCCTCCTCGGATTGGTGGTCAACGTTGTGGCGTAATCTCCAGCGCTGGCGCGGCGTGGTGCTTGTGGCTGCTGTGACGGTGGCGACAGCGGTGCTCGCCGTGACCAACCAGCTGCAGCTCTACATCCACCCCCGCTACATCCTCTTCACCGTGATCATGGTCGCGATCGGCGGAGTCGTTCTGGTGGCGAGCCTGATCGCGCGCTCTGCGGGGCAGGAGGACTCCGAGGAGACTCCGGGCCGGGCATCCCGGGCGTTCAGTTATATCGGGCTCGTACTGGCCGCCGCACTCGCCGTCGGCATGCTCGCCCTGCCTCCCGCGACCCTGACGAGCGCGACAGCCCAGCAGCGCGACGTCAGTTCAACGACAGTGGGAGCCGACACTCAGGATGCCGCAGCCGTTGCTTCGGCACCGGCCGCCGCATTCTCTTCGTTCACGGTGATCGACTGGGCTTCGCTGCTGCGCCAGACCACCGATGTCTCCTTCTACCGCGACAAGCCCGTCAGCGTGGTCGGGTTCATCGTGCCCGACAGCGAGGATCCCGACAACGTGTTCTACGTGTCGCGGTTCTTCGTCACGTGCTGTGCCGTCGACGCGCAGCCGACGGGCATCCCCATCTACCTCCCCGATTGGTCGGCGACCTTCGACGCTGACGCGTGGGTGCAGGTCAGCGGAACCTTCGAGACCAATCCGAGCAGTGCGAGCACTCAGCCGCTCGCCGTACAGCCGTCCGAGATCACTCCGGTGGAGCAACCCAGTGACCCGTACCTCTACTGATCAGTTCCGGCGGTCGTTCGCCTGGCTCGTCGCGGTGCTGCTCGTGCTCTGCGCCGTGTTCGTCGCGCTCGGCTACCTGCAGGGTCCCAGGCTTACTGACGCACAGGTGGACACTCAGGCGGTCACCTCTCGCAGCGGCCAACAGCTGCGGCTCTTCGCGAACCAGCCCGTCGCTGCCGTTGCCGCCGATCAGATCACAGTGACGCCGGATGCCCGCGTCTCGGTCACGACCGACGGTGACGTGATCGCGGTGCAGTTCGACCAGCCGCTGCACTACGCAACCGACTACGTGGTGCGAGTGGAGGGTGTGCACAGCATCTCGCTGCCCCAAACCAGCACTCTCGAGTACCGGTTCACCACGTCAGCGCCCGAGCTCTTCTGGCTGCACCGGGCGCAAGGTGCCGATGATCAGATCGTCCGAACCGGCCTGACCGGCTCGGACACCACCGTGGTGTTCGCCTCGGAGCGGATCGTCGAGTTCGCCGTCGTGGGGCGGGCCATCGCTGTGATCACCGTCGACGGCGACGACCGCACCGCCCTCCAGTTGGTCAGTCTCACAGACGGTGCGGTGGAGACGGTTCCGCTGCCGGGCCCGGGCACGCTGAGCGATCTGGGGGCCTCCTCAGCGGCATTCGTGCTCGGGGTCGTCTTCACCCCCGACGGAGCTCAGGACGAGGTTCTCGGGGGACGGCAACTGCTCACGCTCGACCTCAGCGCGGGACGCACATTCGTTCCCGTTGAGGGCCTTGACGGCGCCCCGGTAGCGGTGGCCGACTGGCGATTCGTGCCCGGCGGAACGCTGCTCGTGGCGCAGAGCAGCGAGCAGACCATGTTGATCGCCGATGCTGCAGCGCCCGGCATCCCGACGCCGCTGGGCAAGTTCGCTGAACTGGTGGGCTTCTCCTCCGACGGTCGCACGATGGTCGTGCGCGATGTTCTGGGTCCCATCAGCGTGAACCTTCAGGACGCGGCACAGGCGCGCATCGAGCCGTCGCCTGTGCAAGGTGTGACGCCGTTCGTGGGACAGGTCGTGCCGCTCTCCGATGGCGGACTGGTCGAGAAGGCGGCGGTGCCGGGCGCGGCGGGCGCGTTCACTGTTGCATTGGTGGTCGACGACGGCAGCGCGGGGCGGGTGCTGTACACGACCCCGGACGGCAAGGGGAGCATCGAGACGTTCTCGCTCTCTCCCAATGAGCAGTTCGTCATCGCCGAGGTGGTGCCCGACAACGAGTCGACGGTGTCCGACGGCTACCCGCAGAAGCCCCGCTCGACATCGATCAGGACGGTGATCATTGATCTCGCATCGGGCGAGATCGTGAAGACGCTCGAAGGATTCGAAGCGCAATTCGCCGGCTGAGCCGGTGGTCGAGCACGCCGGTGATCGCGGCCGTCGGTGATCGAGCCTGTCGAGATCCCCGCGCGCGCCCCCACCTACCGATCCCGCTGAGGCACCCGCAACCCGCTCGCCTCGAGACGCTGCACGAATTCGCGCACGCCGACCGGCTGTGCGCCCAGAGCGACGAGCTCGTGCCACTTGTGAGCGGGCACGTCATAGTGGTCCAGGTCGAAGCCCCGACGCGGGATGCCCGCCGCCTCCGCGAACGCGTGCAACTCCTCCAGCGACGTGTCGCTGACGATGTGCGCCCATAGAGTGTTGTGTGCGGGCCAGATCGGCTGGTCGATGAGCACGGTCATGATGCGATCCTAGGCAGGCAGCGTGGAAATCTCAGTGAAGCGGATGCTCCGCACCCGCGGCGCCCTCGTGGCAGCCATCACGGCCCTCGCCGTGGGGCTCGCGCTCGTCGCCGGCCACCTGCTTCTCACCGTCATCGCCATGGAGCCGTTCGATCGCACCGGTTATGTGCTGCTCACGAGCGTTCTGCCGTTCACAGTGGGCTACTTCCTGGCTCTCTGGGTTGTCGCCCCGATCACGGAGCAACTCGGCGTGGGGCACGTGATCACGCGCGCAGTGCTCGCGACGGGCATCGGTGCCACGCTGTGGTTCGTGGTGCTCGGGCTCACAGGCGTCGTGACAGCAGTGTCGGCGACGTCCGATGTGCTGGGGATCGCGGCATCCCCGGGTCTGATCGGTGCCCAGCTCGCCTACGCTCTGCAGCAGGCGCTCACCGGTCTGGTCGTGCTGCTGCCTCTCGGTGTGCTCGGGGGAGTGCTGCAGTGGGTGTGGCGCACGGCGCATCCCGCCCCGCACCACATCGAGGGTCTCATCGACGTCTGATCGAGCGTTTAGAGTGGAAGCATGTCGTTCCTCGGTGTCGTCACAGTTCTCGGCCAGCTGGCCTTGGTCGCCATGGGCGGCCTGATCATCCTCGCCAGCCTGGTCGTGCTGGCGGGGATCGCATTCCCGGCGCTTCTGGCGCCGTTGTTCCCCTAGCGGGCGCCGTTTGACCCAGCACCCCGAAGTCGCGTATTGTTGACTCTTGGTGTCTGCTGGGCCAAGCCCGCATTCGATCACCAACAGCTTCCGCAGTGTTAGCTAACAATTTCTAAGTAAGGGCAATCAAGTGGTTTACGCAGTTGTGCGCGCCGGTGGGCGTCAGGAGAAGGTCGAGGTTGGCTCGATCGTCGTTCTCGACCGCATCCAGGCCGACAAGAACGGCAACGTCGAGCTCGTTCCCGTGCTCTTCGTCGATGGTGACAAGATCACCCACGACGCCAAGTCGCTGACGAAGGTCAAGGTCGTCGCCGAGGTTCTCGGCAACGAGCGTGGGCCGAAGATCGTCATCCAGAAGTTCAAGAACAAGACCGGATACAAGAAGCGCCAGGGCCACCGCCAGGAGCTGACTCGTATCAAGATCACCAGCATCGCGTAGGGGTAGACACTCATGGCACACAAAAAGGGCGCATCGTCCACCCGTAACGGCCGCGACTCCAACGCTCAGCGCCTCGGCGTGAAGCGCTTCGGCGGCCAGACCGTGCTCGCCGGCGAGATCATCGTCCGCCAGCGCGGAACCCACTTCCACCCGGGCGCCAACGTCGGCCGCGGTGGCGACGACACGCTGTTCGCGCTCGCGGCCGGTGCCGTCGAGTTCGGCGCCAAGGGCGGCCGCAAGGTCGTCAACATCGTCACTGCAGACTAGGTTTCGATACGCCGCTTCGCGGCTACTCAACCAGCGGGGAGCGGGCTTCGGCTCGCTTTTCCCGTTTAAGGCAACACCAACCGCAACCGCAATACCGCAACCAGAAGGAGGAGTGCCATGGCGTCATTCGTCGACCAAGTGACCCTCCACCTGCTGGCGGGTCACGGTGGCAACGGCTGCGTGTCGGTCAAGCGCGAGAAGTTCAAGCCGCTCGCGGGCCCCGACGGCGGCAACGGTGGAGACGGCGGCGACATCGTGCTCGTGAGTGACCCCCAGGTCACCACGCTGCTCGGCTTCCACCGCGCTCCCCACCGCAAGTCGGAGCACGGCCAGCCCGGTCAGGGCGACCACAAGGCCGGTACCTCGGGCGAGGACCTGATTCTCTCCGTGCCCGTCGGCACCGTCATCAAAGACGCCGAGGGCAACGAGCTCATCGACATGGATGCCCCGGGCATCCGCTACGTCGCCGGCCCCGGCGGTCAGGGCGGCCTCGGCAACGCCGCGCTCGCGACCACCAAGCGCAAGGCGCCCGGTTTCGCTCTGCTGGGAACGCCCGGCTTCGAGGGCGACATCTTCCTCGAGCTGAAGACCGTCGCGGATGTCGCGCTCGTCGGCTACCCGTCGGCGGGCAAGTCGAGCCTGGTCGCCGCCCTCTCCGCAGCCAAGCCGAAGATCGCGGACTATCCGTTCACGACCCTGCACCCCAACCTCGGCGTCGTCGAGTCAGGCGACACCCGATACACGATCGCCGATGTTCCGGGCCTCATCGAGGGCGCGAGCGAGGGCAAGGGGCTCGGCCTCGAGTTCCTTCGTCACGTCGAGCGGTGCACCGCTCTGCTGCACGTGCTCGACTGCGCCACCCTAGAGCCCGGTCGCGACCCGATCAGCGACCTCGACATCATCCTGGGGGAGCTCGGCGCCTACCCGGTTCCCGAGGGTCAGCTGCCGCTGCTCGAACGCGCCCAGCTCATCGCCCTCAACAAGATCGACGTGCCCGAGGCGCGCGACCTCGCCGACATGGTGCGCCCGGAGCTCGAGGCGCGCGGCTACCGCGTGTTCGAGGTCTCCGCGGCATCCCACGAGGGTCTGCGCGAGCTGTCGTTCGCTCTCGCCGCGCTAGTGCAGGCCGATCGCGCCGCGAAGGCGCTGGAGCCCGTCAAGCAGCGCATCGTGATCCGGCCGCGGGCTGTCGACGAGAAGGAGTTCGTCGTCAAGGTCGAGGGCGGCACCTACGGCAACGTCTACAACGTCGTCGGCACCAAGCCCGAGCGCTGGGTCGCACAGACCGACTTCGAGAACGAGGAGGCGGTGGGCTTCCTCGCCGACCGTCTCGCCAAGCTGGGAGTCGAGGACGAACTGTTCCGCGCCGGGGCGGTTCCCGGATCGACCGTCATGATCGCCGGCCGGGTCTTCGACTGGGAGCCCACGCTCTCGTCGACCGCCGAGCTCATCACGAGCCCGCGCGGCACCGACTCCCGCCTTGATGACAACCAACGCGCGACCAACCGTGCACGTCGCCAGAGCTACCTCGAGAGAATGGATGCGAAGGCCGCCGCCCGCGCCGAACTCGAGGCCGAGCGCAACGCCGGCATCTGGACCGACGATGAAGGATTCGCGGTCTCCAAGGAAGAGGACAGTGAGTAGTGTCGTGACCTCGCGCGCCGGTATCCCGCACGCGCGACGCATCGTGGTGAAAGTCGGGTCGTCCTCCGTGTCCGGGGAGAACGTCGGTCAGATCGGAGCACTCGTCGATGCACTTGCGGCCGCCCACGGTCGTGGGTCGGAAGTGATTCTTGTCTCGTCGGGGGCGATCGCCACGGGCATCCCCTATCTGAATCTGGATGCCCGCCCGACCGATCTGGCAACGCAGCAGGCCGCGGCCGCCGTCGGCCAGAACGTGCTCATCTTCCGCTACCAGGAGTCACTCGACCGGTACCGCATCGTGGCGGGACAGATCCTGCTCACCGCCGGCGACATGGAGAATCCGACGCACCGCTCGAACGCGCAGCGCGCGATGGAGCGTCTGCTCGGGCTTCGCATCCTGCCGATCGTCAACGAGAACGACACTGTGGCAACGCAGGAGATCCGCTTCGGCGACAACGACCGTCTGGCCGCCCTTGTGTCGGTGCTCGTGCGCGCTGACGTGCTCGTGCTGCTCAGCGACATCGACGCGCTCTACACCCGGCCGCCCGCGGAGCCGGGCGCCCTCAAGATCGAGACGGTGCCGTTCGACGATGACCTCGGCGGTGTCACCTTCGGCGACATCGGTGCAGCCGGCGTCGGCACAGGGGGAGCGGGCACAAAGGTCGCCGCCGCGAAGCTGGCCGCCGCATCCGGAATCCCGACCCTCCTCGCCGCGACGGGCAGTGTCGCCGAGGCTCTGGCGGGCGCTGAGCTGGGCACCTGGTTCGAGGCGGCACAGCCGGCCGAGTAGGCCGCAGGCCGTATCGGAACCCGCTGCAGCCGGTTGAGTAGGCCGCAGGCCGTATCGAAACCTCTGCGCCACTAAACTCGACGCATGCCTGAGACCGCCGTCGCCACGTCGTTCACCGACAAGCTCACCGCCTCGAGAGAGGCCGCCCGCGCCCTCGCCACCGCGACGACAGCGCAGAAGAACACCGCTCTGCGGGCCATCGCCGACGCCGTGCTGCGCAACCAAGCTCGCGTGCTGCAGGCCAACGAACTCGACCTCGCGAACGGCCGTGACAACGGCCTCAGCGCGGGGCTTCAGGACCGTCTGAGGCTTGACGAGAAGCGCCTCATCGCGCTCTCGCAGGCCGTACTGGAGATCGTGGCCCTGCCCGACCCGGTCGGCGACGTCGTGCGCGGGTCCAGCTTGGAGAACGGTCTGCAGCTCACCCAGATTCGCGTGCCGTTCGGCGTAGTCGGCGCGATCTACGAGGCGCGGCCCAACGTCACCATCGACATTGCTGCCCTCGCGCTCAAGAGCGGCAACGCGGTCGTGCTGCGCGGTGGCACGGCGGCCGAGAACACCAACCGGGTTCTGGTCGAGGTAATTCAGTCCGCGCTGGAAGAGGCCGGACTGCCGATCGACTCTGTGCAGACGATCGATGAGTTCGGTCGCGAGGGCGCCAAGGAGCTCATGCGGGCGCGCGGATTCGTCGACGTGCTCATCCCGCGGGGCAGCGCCGACCTCATCAACTCGGTGGTCGCCGAGTCGACGGTTCCGGTGATCGAGACCGGTGCGGGTGTCGTGCACATCTACCTCGACGAGTCCGCCGACCTCGAGAACTCGGTGGCGATCGTCCACAACGCGAAGGTGCAGCGGCCCAGCGTCTGCAACGCACTGGAGACTCTGCTCGTGAACGCGGCATCCGCCCCTCGCCTTCTGCCGCCGGTGCTGGCCAAGCTGCGGGAGTCCGGGGTCACCGTGCACGGCGACTCGCGCACCCTCGAGCTGTTCCCCGACGCGCTGCCCGCAACTGACGAGGACTGGTCGACCGAGTACATGAGCCTCGATGTCGCGGTGCGGGTCGTCGATGATCTGGATGAGGCGCTGGACCACATCCGTCAGTACTCGACCCACCACACCGAGTCGATCATCACCAACGATCTCGCGCGTGCGGAACGCTTCCTCGCCGAGGTCGACTCCGCAGTCGTCATGGTGAATGCGTCGACACGGTTCACCGACGGTGGCGAGTTCGGGTTCGGTGCCGAAGTCGGTATCTCGACTCAGAAGCTTCACGCCCGAGGGCCGATGGGTCTGCCCGAACTGACCAGCACCAAGTGGGTTGTGCGCGGGTCGGGCCAGGTGCGCGGATAGGATAGGGCTACACCCCGAACGGAGAAATGATGTCGCTGATCGCCCTCGCACTCGCTGAGACGGAGGAGCTTGCTCCCTTGATCATGCCTCCGCTGGCCTTCGCGGCGATTGCCGTCGTGGTGTTCGTCGCGCTGGCAATCGTCTCGTGGAGCTTCCGTGACGTGTCCAACCGTCACACGAAGAACCCGAACGGCTCCAACACGCACGGCGCGGGCCACTAGGTTCTCCTGCCCGCATGGCCGAGCCAGCACAGCGACGTGCCCGCATCGGTGTCATGGGTGGCACGTTCGACCCGATTCACAACGGCCACTTGGTCGCGGCGAGCGAGGTTCAGCAGCAGTTCGCTCTCGACGAGGTGATCTTCGTTCCCACGGGTCAGCCGTGGATGAAGCCCGGGGTGACAGAGGGGGAGCATCGCTACCTCATGACTGTCATCGCGACCGCCGCCAATCCGCGGTTCACTGTGAGTCGCGTCGACATCGATCGGGATGGCCCGACCTACACTGTCGACACCCTTCGCGACATCCGCGAGGCGCGTCCGGATGCCGACCTGTTCTTCATCACCGGGGCCGATGCGGTCGCCCAGATCCTCGACTGGAAGGACGTCGATGAGGTCTGGAATCTCGCGCATTTCATAGCGGTTTCGCGGCCAGGACACACCCTCACCATTCGCGGTTTGCCAGAGCAGGGCGTAAGCTCGCTTGAAGTGCCGGCGTTGGCGATATCCTCCACGGACTGTCGAAGCAGGGTGAGTCGGGGGTTTCCGGTTTGGTATTTGGTGCCCGATGGTGTCGTTCAGTACATCGCCAAGCACCACTTGTATCGGAGTAGCACATGACCACGTACCAAGATCCGCAGCCGCAGTCGCGGCGTGCGGTGCGGCAGGGTGAGCGCGGCGAGACTCCCGAGCAGCAGGAGCAGGCGCCTTTCCAGGGCCAGACTCCGCCGCAGTTCTACCCCGATTCCGCTACCGCTCGCGAGATGTGGGATACCACCGCGCGTCGCGCCGCACAGTTGCCGCCGGCGGCGGCCCCTCGACCGGATGCCCCGGCAGCAACATCCGGACGACGCTCGGCCCAGCCGGCTCCGACGGCCGCAGAACCACTGTCCTATTCCACCCAGGGCGCGCCCTCGACCCAGCAGGCGAGCCCGGCCCCGTCGTTCCGTCCTCGTGGTTCCTCGCAGGCGCCGGAGGTTCGCGCCGAGCAGCCCAGTGCCACCCACGTCGCCCCACCGATCATCCCCGCTCAGCCGGAGCCGGGAGCATTCCGCGTGCGCGACTTCAGCCCGGAGGGCCGCAGGTCGGCCGCCCCGCAGGCTCGTGTCGAGTCGCCGCTTGAGGCTCAGCAGGCGCCGCCCAGCGATCTCGACTACCACACCGAGGCTCGGATCGATCGGGCCGCTCCGCCGGCACCGCCGATTGCAGAGGTTCCGACGTTCGTTTCCCAGCCGCAGCCGGTTGCTCCCGAACTGATCCAGCCGCCGGTGAGCGAAGCCCCGGTATCCCAAGCGCCGGCAGCCCACTCGCCTGTGGACCTCATCCCACCGAGTGCCCCCGGCGTACCCGTGGAACAGACTCTGACTCGCCGCGAGCTGCGGGCACTGCAGCAGTCGGAGGCGGTTTCGTCGCCCGACCAGCCCGTCTGGGACCAGCCGGTGGCCAGCGTGCCCGCTCAGTCGCCGTTCCCTCCCGCGCCGGAGCCGGACGTCAACACGGCCCTTACGAACGCGATCACCGAGTTCGACCAGCTGTTCCAGGCACAGCCGGCGGCTCCGGCGCAGCCAACGCCGCAGGCCGACGCCGCGACACCCACCTGGACGGCACCCGTCGGCCACTGGTCGGTTCAGGCCGACCTCGATGACGACGAGTTCCACGAGACCACGATCAATCGCACCGTCGGCAGCGGTAGCACGGCCACGAGTGCTCTGGTGCTTCCCACGATTCCCGGTGGCCACGACATCCGCGGCCCCCTGACGGGCACCGGAGAGATCATGCTCACCGGCTCGATCGAGCTTCCGCACACCCTGAGCTCAACCGGCGCGACGGCACGGTTCGACAACGGCGGAATCGACGCATTGTTCGACGCGGGGGACGCCGAGGTCATCTCCACTGACTCGGCACCGGTGCGGGCGATCAAGGCGGTGAGCACCCACAACTCCGGTCAGGGTGTCACTCACACCCAGAAGCCGAAGGGCACGCGCACCCTCACGGTGCTGCTCATCGCCGCGTCATCCATGGCCGTCGTCGTCGCGGGGCTGCTCATCACGGCTTTCGCCCTCAACGTGTTCTGATCCTTGACGACACTTCCTTTCTCCTACTTCCTGAGGACCCTGTGACTGCATCTGCGCGCGCCCGCGAGCTTCTGACCGTGATGGCCCTTGCTGCCGACTCCAAGCAGGGCGAGGACCTGGTCGCACTCGACGTGTCAGGCCCCCTGCCCCTTACCGACATCTTCTTCCTCGCCACGGGTCGCAACGAGCGTAACGTTCAGGCCATCGCCACCGAGATCGAGGACAAGATGATCGAGGCCGGCGCCAAGCCGCTGCGCCGGGAGGGACGCGCTGAGGGCCGCTGGATCCTGCTGGACTTCGGCGACGTGGTCGCGCACGTCTTCCACGAGGAGGACCGCCTGTACTACTCGCTTGAGCGTCTGTGGAAGGACTGCCCGGCGATCGCTCTCGATCTGCCGGCGCCACGCACCGCGAGCTAGGTCATGACCGACGACCTGAGTCCGCGGCCGTCGGGCGTGCTGCACCAGTTCTCCTTCCTCGATGCGCTGGTCGCAGGTCTCTACGAGGGCGCCTTCCGGGCATCAGATGTGCTGGGCGCTGGCGACTTCGGGGTGGGCTGCGGCGACGCACTCGACGGGGAGATAGTGCTGCTCGACGGCGCCATGCACCTGTGTCGAGGTGACGGGCAGGTCGTGGATGTCGCGCCCGATGCCCTGCTGCCGTTCGCCGAGGTATCGCGGTTCACCCCGACCCACACCGAGGCGGTCGCCGACCTGACAGGGCTCGATTTCGACGCGCTCGTCGATTCGCTCACCCCCAGCGGTAACCTCTTCTACGGCATCCGCGTCGATGGTGTCTTCGAGCGGATGACGGTGCGCGAGGCCGTGCGCCAGCAGCAGCCCTATCGGGGTCTCGCCGAGGCCGTGAAGGGGCAGCACGAGGACACCTCCGCGCACACCACCGGCACCCTGATCGGGTTTCGCGGCCCGGATGTCTTCCAGGGCCTCAGCGTGGCCGAGTTCCACCTGCACTACATCAACGATGCCCGCAGCTTCGGGGGCCACGTCATGGACTTCCAGCTCAGATCCGGGATGCTCGCGCTCGAGGCCTACGACACCTTCACGCTGCACCTGCCGGAGGTCGCGTCGTACCTGTCTGCGCCCCTGCGCCGGCACGACTCGGACGCGGAGATCCGTGAGGCTGAGGGCTCCTAGAGCCCGCGCGTCAGCCAGGGCCGCAGGGCCCGCGTGACGAACGGCATGGCCAGGTAGGTCATGACCGGCGTGACCAGCAGCACCGTGACGAGCACGCGCAGCACGAGTGGCCACGCGCCGGTGATCGGCGACAGGGCCCAATTGGAGAGAAGGCTGAGCGGGAAGAACACGAGGAAGATCGACACCATCTGCTTCCAGCGCGGCGGCACGGCGCCCGTGGGTGAGATCACCTCGACGCTCGAGGGGGTGTCGAACCAGCCCTCGATGCCGGTGCGGCGTTCCTCCAGGGAGTGCTCCACGATCCCCAGCGCAGAGGCCACCCACCAGGCGCGCTCGTCGGAGCTCTGCCAGGTGGCAAGGGACGCGGCATCCGCGAACCGGTAGAGCATGTGCCACTGGGTGCTCGCTGGGTCGGGCCGCACCCAGCCCGAACCGAGGTAGCCCGGGTACGTGCTCATGAGGTCCTGGCCGGACCGGGCCCAGGCCGCGAACTGTCTGGCTTGCGCCGGGTCGACGAAACGGGTGATCGAGACCGTGACGGGTTCTTCGTGCATTCCACCATTCTCGACCGGTTCGCGCAGCCCGCGACATGTAGTAATCTTGACCAGTTGCCAATTGCGGTAACACTCAAGGGTCCATGGCGCAGCCCGGTAGCGCACCTGCATGGCATGCAGGGGGTCAGGGGTTCGAATCCCCTTGGATCCACAGTTGAAGAAGAGCCGTCCACCAGGGCGGCTCTTCTTGTATCGCGAGGTGGTGGGTGGATGGTGAAGGTCGACTTCAAGTCGCTCGATTCCTACCGCGCGAAGCAGGGTGAGTTCCGCATCGTCGACGTCCCTCCGCTGACCTACCTCATGATCGACGGGCACGGTGATCCGAACACTGCGGAGTATCGTGGCGCGATCGAAGCGCTGTTCCCCGTTGCCTACGCCCTCAAGTTCGCCAGCAAGACCTCGCTCGGCAAGGACTACGTGGTCATGCCCCTCGAGGCACTCTGGTGGGCGCAGGACATGCAGTCGTTCACGACTGAGCGCGACAAGTCGCGGTGGGACTGGACGGCCATGATTCTGGTTCCCGAGTGGACAACCCAGTCCGCGCTTCACACAGCCGTTGTGTCGGTGGGGGAGAAGAAGGATCCTCCAGCCGGCCTCCACCGGATCCGACTGGAGCGGCTCGAGGAAGGGTTGTGCGTGCAGACCCTGCACATCGGAAGCTACGACGATGAGACCGAGACGCTCGCACGCCTGCACGACGAGTTCATACCGGGAGCAAACCTGCGGATGACCGGCAAGCACCACGAGATCTACCTGAGCGATTCGCGCCGCGTCGCGCCGGCGAAGCTCCGCACGATCCTGCGTCAGCCCGTCACGACACCTGCCTAGACTGGGCACCATGGCGGCTCTCTCCTGGCTCGGCAGGCTCCTGCGCAATCGTCGGGCCGGGTCATCCCTCAGCATCTGGTTCGTTCCGGGGCTCCGCTCTGAGCGTGACCTGATCGTCAGCAGCCCGTCATTCGGTGACGGTGGTGCCATCCCGCAGCGCTTCGCTGGCCCCGGCGTGGGCGAGAACGTCTCGCCGGCGCTGGTGTTCAGCGGTGTACCCGTCGAGGCCCGCCACCTCGTGTTCGTGCTCGAAGACACCGACACGCCCAACTCGCGTCCACTCATCCACACTCTGTCGATTCTGAATCCGGATGCCACGTCCCTCCCCGAGGGCGCGCTCGATCGCACCGCACCCGGAGTGACTCACCTCAAGGGCGACTTCGCGACCGGATACAGCGGACCCCGCCCCATCCCGGGCCACGGCACACACCACTACGGCTTCATGCTCTTCGCGGTGGACGTCGACATCGACACCACCAGCTGGCGCACCGCTCTCGAGTCGATCGAGGGGCACGTGCTCGCCCGCGGTCGAGTGATCGGAACCTACGAGCGAGCCTGAGCCTCGACCTTCGCCTCGGAGGCCAGTCGTCGGCGCTTGACGGTGTCCTTGAACCACGTGGCATCCGGAATTCTGGCCAACAGCGGACCCGAGATGATCGTGATCAGCACGTAGGCCGCGGCCAACGGCGCGATCTGCGGCTCCAGGCCGGCGCTGACCGCAAGACCGGCGATGACGATCGAGAACTCGCCGCGCGGCGTCAGAACGAGCCCGGCCCGCCACCGACCGGGAACCGCGATTCCCGCCTTCTTCGCCGCCAGGTATCCGGTGGCGGTCTTCGTGCCCATGGTGAGCACCGCCAGCACCAGCGCGGGAATGAGCACAGGCACGATCGATGCCGGGTCGGTGGAGATGCCGAAGAAGACGAAGAACACGGTCGCGAACAGGTCGCGCAACGGCGAGAGCACGGCGGCAGCGTTGTGCGCCACCTGGCCCGACAGCGCGATTCCGACGAGGAACGCCCCGACGGCGGCCGACACGTTCACCTGTTCGGCGAGCCCGGCAACGAGCATCGTGAGCCCGAGCACGCCCAGCAGCAGCGGCTCGGCGTGATGTGACGTGAACGCTCGTGAGAGCAGGCGCCCGTGGCGAAGCGCGAGGTAGAGGATGACGACCACCACGCTCACTGCGATCACCACGGTGGTCGCGCCCTGAAGCAGCCCCGCGCCGATCACCAGGGCCGACAGGATCGGCAGGTAGAAGGCCATGGCGAGGTCCTCGATTACGAGCACCGACAGCACGACGGGGGTCTCACGGTTGCCCAGACGTCCGAGGTCGCGCAGCACCTTGGCGATCACACCCGACGACGAGACCCAGGTGACGCCACCGAGGGCGACGGCGGCGAGCCATCCCCAGCCCATGATGAGGGCGAAGGCAGCGCCGGGCACCGCGTTGAGAAGCCCGTCCATCAGACCTGCGACGCGCGCGCGCTTCAGGCTGGATAGCAGCTCCTCCGCGGAGTACTCCAGACCCAGCATGGCGAGCAGAAGGATCACGCCGATCTGCGATCCGACTTCGAAGAAGCTCTCGCTCGCGTCGAACGGCAGGAACCCGCCGTGACCTACGGCGAGTCCCGCGAGCAAGTACAGCGGAATGGGGGAGATGCCCACCCTCAGGGCGAGGCGACCGAGCAGGCTGAGTACGAGTAGGAGGGCTCCCACCTCGATGAGCAGTACGGTCGTCTCGTGCATCGGTGGGGTTACCCCGGTCCGCGGTCGATGATCTTGGCCAGTGCGTCGAGACCCTTTCGTGTGCCAACGGCGACGATCACGTCACCCTGCTCGAGAAGCTCTGTCGGCGTGGGGGATGCGATCACTTGAGTGCCGCGAGCGATCGCCACGATCGATGAACTGGTCAGCGTGCGCGCCTTGGTGTCGCCCATCTGCCTGCCGACCCACCCCGAGCCTGTGGGCAGCGTCATCTCCTCAGTGAACAGCCCCATCTCGCGAGTGCCCAGGCCGGTGACCCGACTGAGACTGAGGGATGCCCCGAGCACCTCCGCGAGCGCCGCGGCCTCGTCGTCGGTCAGGGCGATCGAGTCAGTGCTGGCATCAGGGTCGTCGGCGTCGAACAGCGCCAGATCGCGCTCGCCAGACCGCAGCGATACCACGCTGACGCGTCGTCCGCCTTCGGTGATCACGTCATTGCGCACGCCGATACCAGGAAGGTCAACCCGCTCGACTCGTACGCTCACGAGTTTGACCATACAGGAGGAGAACTCAGGCCGCGGCGCCCGCCGAGACGCCGTACTTCTTCATGGAGGTCTCCACGATCGTGAGACCCTCGAGCCCGGGCATCCGGGAGATGTGTTCGTCGAGCTTGCGGATCTCGCGCAGCCCCTCTTCGCCAGCGAAGATGTGGCCCATCACGTGGGTGACCTCGGCGGGCTCCATGACGCTGGATCCGACCGGTCCCCACGCGTTCTTCAGGGCGAACCGGGCAAGCACCTGAGCCTTCTTGCTCTTGGCGAGGCGCTCGCGCGCCTGGGTAGCGTAGAAGGCCACATGGCGCGCCTCCTGCTTGGCGATGCGCTTGAGCAGCACGGCGAGCACCGGGTGCTGCTCGAGCTCGGCAAGGCGGTTGTAGGCGGCTACGGCCGACCACTCGTTCGCGGCGCCCCAGATCATGTGTACGGCGATGAAGTCCTTGCCGACGATGTTGCCCAGGAGCGACTGCTTGATCGGGTCGAGCCGATCCTTCCAGCCGAGCTTGAGGCGCGTCGCCTTGAGCTCGTCGAAATCGACGGTGATGCCGTGCGCGCCGAGCACGGCGGCGAGGGCCTCGCCGTGCCAGAACTCCTCGCGGTTCCACATGGTCATGAAGGCCGAGACATCCGCCTCCTTGTGCGAGGGCGTCACCAGAAGGTCGCGCAGGTAGCAGACCGTGTGGTACTCGATGTCGCACATGTAACGGAGGCTGCGCAGCGTGGACTCGGGCAGCGGGTTGGTCTCGAAGTCGCCGAAGTCGAGGTCACCCCACATCACGCTCGTCGACGTGGCGGTGTAGTTGTCGATATCAAATGCCATGGGATGCCGCGGGGCTCTCCTCGAGAGAGGTCCCGCCTCCTTCCGTGGGGGTCTGTTTCTCGGATTCTAGGCGCTGAACCTGTCGAACTGCCGCCGGGTGGCGCTTCCAATCCAGAACATTCCAGCGCTTCTCCTGCGCGTGCCGGTAGAGCTGGATGTCGGGGTTGACCGCGCTGGGGTTGCCGAGCAGTTGGAGCCAGACCAGGTCGGCGTGGCTGTCGCCGTAGCCGTACGACTGGCTGAGGTTGAATCCGTTCTGGTCGGCGTAGTGGCGCAGCCACGCGGCGCGAGCCTCGTCGACGAGCGGCGGGTCGGCCAGGAAGCCGGTGAGCACGCCATCCTTCTCCTGCATGCGGCCGGCGACCACCTCGTCGAAGTAGGGCACGAACGGCGCCACCATGAGGTCGATCGTGCCGGTGACGAGGATCGTGCGGTGACCGGCATCCCGGTGCTCCTGCACTCGACGCAGGGCGTCGGGCAGGGCGCGGCGCATCATCGCCCGACCGAAGCTGCCGCGCACCAGACGTTCGATCTCGCTGACCTTGAAACCTTTGTAGCGGCGCATGAACGTGCGGATGAACTCGCCGCGGTCGCGCCGCTCGGCCCGCAGATACTTGGGCAGCGAGAAGGTGAAGTTCGCGAGGTCGTGCGCGACCCGCGACCGGGGAACGCTTCCCGCCCAGAGCTGGAGGTACTGCTTGACGAGATTCGATTCGAGCACAGTGCCCTCGAGGTCGAAGATGGCCACCACGTCGGAGCGCACCGGTAGCACACGGGCGCCACGCGTCTTGGCGGAGGGCCGGGTGGCGAACGCGCGCGTGAGGGTGGTGACGGCCGGGAAGTGGATCTCCTGGAAGTAGTGCTCCCAGTCGATCTCGGTGACGTCGAAGCCCTCGGTCTCCTGTACCTTCTTCGGCAGGCTCGCCAGCAAGGCACGCGTGTTGGTGTCGTCGAAGATGATCTCCGTCTGTACGTACGCGCGATACAGCTCGGTGAAGGCGCGCAGCTGGCTCAGCCCGTGCTTGCCCCGGGAGACCTCGTCGAGCCACTTGCGGGTGCGCGGGGTCGTGGGCAGCCGCTCGATGATCCTCTCCGCCCGCACCACCTGGTGTTCGCGCTTGGCGAGAGCCTTCTCCACTTTCTGGCCACCGGGGAAGCGCCACAGCGGAACCTTGATGTCGCCCTTCTCGTCGGGCAGCGGGTTGGCGGTGAAGTACTGGTTGACGTTCTCGTACATGCGATGGAAGGGCAGGGGGTTGCTCTTGCCCGACACGACCTGGAAGTACTCGGGCTCGTTCGGCTTGGCCGGCCGCGCGGCGACCGCGAGGGCCGCGTTCACCACGAAGTCGACCGGGATGACGTCGAGCACCGAGTCGGGCAGGCCGGGGAAGTCGGGCAGCTGGCCGCGCCCGTAGGCGATGATCAGCGGGTCGGCGACCTTGAAGCCGTCGATCCAACCGGGGAAGGGGTGGTGCAGCGCGCTCTCGATGATCGACGGACGAACCACCGACAGGCGGTGGCCCGCCTGCGACCACAGCTCTTCGGCGGCCCGCTCGGCGAACGCCTTGGTGAGCGTGTAGACGTCGGTCCAGCCGAGGCTTTCGGCGCGGGTGCGGCCGTAGTCGACGAGTCGCTCACGCACCCACTCGGAGCGGGCGGCCTCGGCGAAACCCGCCACGGCCTGCGGTCCGGTCTTGCCGTGACGGGCGCGCGCCTTCGCGAGGTGCTGGCGCAGGGCCTCCGGTTGGCGCGACTCGAGCTCGACGCGGGTGCGGGCCGACTTCGCGGCCTCGTACTCCGCGCGCCAGTCCACGGTATGGGTGAGGGATGCCTCGGGCGCGATGCCCTTGCGGATGCCGCCCACGTAGGCGGTCGACACGTGAACCACGTGCGGGTCGCTGCCGCTGGCGAGCAGGGCGCCGTAGACGCCGTGCGCTCCGCCGACGTTGGTGTCGAAGGCCTCATCGATGGGCGGATCGAACGACACCGTCGATGCTCCGTGGATGACCACGTCGATATCCGAGGGAAGGGTTCCGACGTTGGTCAGGCTGCCCTCGATCACGGTGATGCGCTTCGCAATGGCCTTGGTCGCGGCATCCTCACCGATCGATTCGATCCAGTTGGCGAAGACGGGCTTGCGCATGAGGTTGGCGAGCCGACCTTCGCCAGTCTGGCTTCCCTTGCCGCGCACGAGGATCGAGATGCGGGTGTCGGGATGCGACGACAGCAGTCGCTCGAGCACCGCCTGTCCTACGAACCCGGTCGCGCCCGTGAGGAACACATGCTCGTTGGTGAGCACCGGTGAGGACTTCGTGCGGGTGGTCGTCGTGCGTGTGGGAGTCACAGCCGTGCGGCCTTTCGGATCAGGGCGAGCCCGGACTGGCCGGGCAGGGTGTCGATTCGCTCATCGAGCTCGGCAACGAGGGCGGGTGCGGTGACGAACAGGTGGTCGAAGAAGAAGTGAGTCTCGTGCGCGGGCTCCGCCTTCGCGCCGATGGGCCACGGCGTCTTCGCCAGTCGCTTGCGTGCGAGCTTGCGGGCTTGCGGCGACTCGGTGAGACGGAAACGGGACTGGGCCTCGAAGAAGCTCAGCTGACGCTGCTTGATCTCGAGGAAGGTCGCGACGGTGCGATCGAACTCGGGGTTCGGGTCGAGGGCCACGAGGCGTCGGTACGCGGCCTGGGTGAGCCACTCGTCGACGGTTCCGAGCGTCATGTGCACGGCGATCATGGGAACGCCGATGATGTTGGCGACGATGGACTCGCGGATGGTGCGTTCGACCGGTGTGCGGAAGGGGGAACGGTCCGGCTCAGCACCCTCGGGCTGGTGAGCGAGCAGCACCTGCTCGAGCGCATCGGCGATCCAGTACTTCTCGAACGCCCAGGTCGTGAGGAATGCGGTGATGCGCGCGTCCTTGTGCGTCGCGGTCACGAGCACACTGCGCAGGTGCGTCATCGTCGCGCGCTCCACGATCTGGAGGTACCGGACGATCCGCAGTGTGGCGTCGCTGAGCGGCGCGGAACGATAGGCGGTGAGGTCCATCGACTCACGGTGGCTCCCGGCCGCCGTGCGTGCGAAGTCCCGAACATCGAAGTCGGGTGCGGGGAAGTCAGCGCGGCCCACAGACGTCTCCTGGTGCTCGGGCATCCGTACTACCTCCGGGAAACGGGACAAGTTCGGCCCAGTCTACCCGCCCATCGCTACGGTGCCCGTAGCGTAATGTATCCACCATGGCAACGGCTCTCGTCACGGGCGGCACATCCGGCATCGGTGCCGAATTCGCCCGCCAGCTGGCTGCCTCCGGATACGACCTCGTGCTCGTCGCACGCAACCCTGACCGCCTGGCGTCCGCGGCGGAGCGACTGCATGCCGATGCGGGCATCAATGTCGAGACGATCAGCGCCGACCTCAGCGACCGAGCGGATGTCGCGCGAGTTGCCGCGCGAATCGAGGATGCCGAGCATCCGATCGATCTTCTCGTGAACAACGCGGGTGAGGGATTCCGCACCGCTCTCGCATCGGCTGATGTGACTGCGCACGAACATGCCTTCGACGTCATGTGTCGCGCAGTGCTCGTTCTCGGGGGCGCGGCCGCGCGTGCCATGAGCGGTCGTCGCGGCACGATCATCAACATCTCCAGCCTGCAGACGTACTTGGCCACCGGGGCGTATGCCGCGAACAAGGCGTGGGTGACCGCATACAGCCAGAGCCTCGCGGTGGAGCTCCGCGGCACCGAGATCGGTGTCACGGTCGTGCTGCCCGGCTGGGTGCGCACCGAGTGGCACGAGCGCGCGGGAGTGCGTCGCAGCTCGCTGCCTGGCTTTCTCTGGACCCAACCCGAGGCCGTCGTGCGCATCGCGCTGCGGGACGCGCGGCGTGGCAAGGTCGTGTGCATACCGACTGTTCGGTACCGAGTGCTCGGCTGGTTTGCCCGTCACCTGCCGAATGCGGCTGTGCGCCGTATCTCTGCGGGCATCTCATCGGGACGCGACGAGGCGTCACCAAGCGATTCGGCCGGCGGCGCCGAATCTTCAGCCATGAAGGCGGACACCGCATGAGCAAGGGCGAGAAGAGGGATCGGTTCAATTCCCCGGCTGTCGCAACGGTGCGATTCGTCGCACAACGCGGCCTGCTGAAACCGCTGGTCTGGTCGTTGGTGCGCGTCACCGTGTACGGCAAGGACCAGATCGCCGAGCTCGACCGCCCCTTCATCGCCGTGGCCAATCACTCCAGCCATCTGGATGCACCGCTCGTGATCGGCGCTCTGCCCCGGCCCTTGGCGCGCTACCTTGCCGCTGGTGCCGCCGCCGACTACTTCTTCGACGTGCAGTGGCGCAAGTGGCTGACGACGCTGTTCTTCAATGCCTTTGCCATCGAGCGCAACTCCGAGGGCAAGCGCAGCGGGTCGTCCCGTTCGCTGCTCGAGCGACGAGTGCCCCTGCTGATCTTCCCCGAGGGCGGCCGCTCCAAGACGGGCGTCATGGGCCACTTCAAGCACGGCGCCGCGGCGTTGTCGATCGCCACCAAGGTGCCCTGCCTGCCCATCGCCCTCGTCGGGGCGAGTGACGCGATGCCTCGTGGCGTCAACTGGCCCAAGCGCGGAAGGCTGCCGGTTGCGGTAGTGTTCGGCGCGCCGATGCTTCCCGCCGCGGGTGACACGGCGGAGGATTTCTCCAACCGGCTTGCCGACGAGGTTCGCCGGCTCCACGCATCCGTGCAGCCCCACCCGAGTTGGGCGCACGCAGAGAAGGGAACGACATGACCTCCGTCAAGCACATGAAGTGGTGGGGCTGGGGCGTCGACGGCGTGGGCTTCCACTACGAGGACAAGCCCGGTTTCGCCCCGTTCGTGCTCCAAGCCGTGGGCCTTGACCTCTTGACGGCGGAGCGTGCCGGAGAGCCGGCGTTCGCAGACCTGAAGGTGCCGAAGTCCAACGCGACCGCCGCCTTCACCAAGACACTGGCCGGCATCGTCGGTGCTGACAACGTGTCGACCGATGACATGCTGCGCGTCATCCACACCTATGGCAAGAGCCTGCGCGACCTGGTGCGCATTCGCGGCAACATGATCAAGCGCTCGCCCGATGTCGTCGTCTACCCGGCCGACGAGGCCGAGGTGCAGCAGGTGGTGGATGCCGCCGTCGCAGCCAACGCCGTCATCATCCCCTTCGGCGGCGGCAGCAACATCGCCTCAAGCCTGGAGCCGCTTCCCGAGGAGAAGCGCACCATCGTCTCGCTGGACCTGGGCCGGCTGCGCAAGGTGATCGACATCGATGCCGACTCCGGTCTCGCGCGCATCGAGGCCGGGGCTCAGGGCCCCGACCTCGAGGAGCAGCTCAACAAGCAGGGCTGGACCATCGGGCACTTCCCCGACTCCTTCACCCACTCGACCGTCGGCGGCTGGGTCGCGACCCGCTCGTCGGGCATGCAGTCCGACAAGTACGGTGACATCGCCGACATCGCCCGTGGTCTGCGCGTCGTGCGCCCCGGTGGTGTGCTCGTGCTGCGTCCGCTGCCGAGCACGTCGAGCGGGCCGAGCGTGCGCGAGATGATCCTCGGTTCCGAGGGTCGCCTGGGCGTCATCACCGAGGTCACGGTGCAGGTGCACCGGGTGCCCGCCAAGCGCGATGTCTACGCCTACTTCTTCCCGAACTGGAAGTCCGGTATCGCAGCGATGCAGGAGATCTCGGAGTCCGACGCGGCTCCGTCGATCACGCGCATCTCCGACGCGCGTGAGACGGGTTTCTCGCTGGCTACGAGCAAGGATCGCAAGGGCTTCGACAAGTTCCTCGCCGGAACAGTGCTGCCCGGCCTCATGAAGTCGAAGGGCTGGACCCTGGAGGACATCTGCCTCAGCTTCATCGGCTACGAGGGCAGCGTCTCCCACGCCAAGCGTCAGAAGAAGCTCGTGGATGCCATCGTCAAGAAGCACGGCGGCATGGGCGTGGGCACGGGGCCCGGCATCCTCTACGACCAGAAGAAGTTCGACACGCCCTACCTTCGCGACTTCCTACTCGACATGGGCGCTGCCGGAGATGTCTCGGAGACCGCGGCCCCCTGGTCGAAGCTCGTCGCCCTGCACGAGGCGGTCTACGCGGCGGCCAACAAGGCCTACGACGAGATCGGCATCAAGGGCTGGATCATGAGCCACCTGTCGCACTCGTACCACTCGGGTGCGTGCCTGTACTTCACCTTCGCGTTCGTCTTCGACAAGGATCCGATCGGCGAGTACGACCGGGTCAAGAGCGCGATCCAGCAGGCGTTCGTCGACAACCACGGCACGATCTCGCACCACCACGGAGTGGGCCTCGAGCACGCGCCGTGGCTCGAGCAGGACATCTCGGTCGAGGGCGTCAAGGTCATGCGCGGACTGGTTGGTGCGGCCGACCCGAAGAAGAACTTCAACCCGGGCAAGATCTTCGCCGACTGAGCGGGTGACGAGCAGAGCTACGGATGCCCGGCCGGCGCCATGAGCGCGGGCCAGAGCAACCCGAGCACCGACTCGACCCACGCGTCGTCAGTGGCGCGACCTCGGATCATCTCGGCCACCACCACTCCGAGCAGCATGCTGATCACGAGCTCGATATCGAGGTCGGCGCGGATCTCGCCAGCGAGCGCTCGCTGACGCAGGTCCTCGCGGAACGGTCGTGTGGTCGTGCGGATCATGCCGAGCAGCAGCTCGGTGAAGTGCGGGTCGGCGTCGGCCATCACGGCCGCGATCGTGCCTCTCCCGACCACGTCCTCGATCGTGTCCCGCGCGTGGCGTAGCACCCAGCGCACGGTGTCCTGCGCGGTGAGCCCCGAGGGGATGGGAACGGCCGTGGCGGCTGAGGTCACCGCCGCTGTCAGCAGCGCGTCCCGGTTGGCGAAACGACGGTAGATCGTCGTCTTGGCGACTCCCGAAGCTGCGGCAACGGATTCGACACTCACGCCAGCTGGTCCCCGGCTGCGCAGCAGTACCAAGGCTGCGGTCGCGATGCGTTCGTCGACGTCCGGTCGGTGCGCTGGAGGTGCGGGCGCGGCATCCACCGCAGGATCCCCGGTCGCCGCACTAGCCACACTCCCATGCTAGGCCGCCCGACACCGCGAGACTGTGAATGCGCCTCACGCCCTTGACTCTGCGGGCGCGCGGGGTCAGTCTGAGGCTAGGACCAGCTGAAACAACCCGTAGGGTGCACGCCCTTGCTGATCATGATCGGTGCTGACCGAGTTCATGTCTTACAGCAGGGGGAACCTATGTCCGGTTCGTCATCTCACTTGATGTCGAAGTCCGCACTCGCGGTTGCGGCGCTGGTTGCCGCATCGGCACTCGTGCTGCTCACTGGCGTCAATCAGGCTCACGCCGTCGATGAGCCGGGGGATGCCGAGTTCCTCGGCACGGCCGAGGACTACGTCATCATTGCCGCACAGACCATCACCGAGACATCCGGGTCGGCTGTCGAGGGGGATGTCGCGCTCTACACCGGCACCGACCAACAGCTCCTGGTCGGTCAGGTCGACGGCGAGATCCATGTGGGCACGGATGCCGCGGGCGGCATCGCCATGGCCGATGCGACCGCCGCCTACAACATTGTTGCCCTTGCGCCAGCGACCAGCGAGGTCGTCGCCAATCTTGCTGGTGGCGTGTACCTCGCCGGCGTCTACCACTCGGCGGCAAGCCTGTTGCTCGACGGAACCATGGAGATCCACGGCGTGACGGCTGACGACGTATTCATCTTCCAGGCGTCGACGGAGGATCTCACCGTGCTCGCGGGGAGCCACGTCATCCTGACCGGGCTCGCTCAGGCGTGCAACGTCTACTGGCAGGTCGGAAGCTCCGCGACGATCGGGAGCAACTCGGTGTTCGTGGGAACCGTGCTTGCCTACTCGGACATCGCAGCTCAGACCGGCGCCACGATCGAAGGGCGGCTGATCGCACTGACCGGCGAGGTGACGCTCGATGACAACACGATCGATAGCCAGACCCTGTGCGTGCGCACAGCCGTGGTCGTCACTCCGACGATCACAACCACGACCACTACCAGCAGGCTGAACGGTGTCGTGACGGTCGATGTGGTCGACACGGCAACACCACCCGTGGTCGGCGAAGGACCGGATGCCGGTCGGGCGGGCAGTGTGGATCGCGAAGCGTTGGCCAGTACCGGTGCCGGCACCGTCGACTACTCCGTGCCGTTGACTGTTGTCGCACTCCTGTCGGTTCTCGGTCTCGGGCTGGTCTTCGTGTCGCGGGTGTCGTCCCGGCGCGAGACCGATTAGGTCCTCCCCGGTGGCCACGGACATTGCCCGCATTGACAAACGGGGGTAGACAGGTCATGCTCAGCCTCAGGAACAGCTAACAATGTCACGGGGTGCACCCCCACGCTGCTCATGTTCGGTGCTGATCGGTCATGGGGAGATCTGATGTCGTTGTTGTCAACTCGCGCGGTGGGCGCGGGGTTTCTGAGTCTGGGTATTGCTGTCGCCGTGTGCGCAGGGCCGATGGCGGCGTCCGCCGACATCGTTCCGACCATCGGTCTGGGAACCGCCTCGAGTTTCGCGGTACTTGCCGGCTCGACCGTCACGAATACCGGGGGATCTGTCATCGACGGCGACGTCGGCGTCAGCCCGGGGTTGGCGATCGTGGGATACCCGCCAGGGCACGTCAATGCTCCATCGGCCCTGTTCGCGGGCGCACCAGTTGATGGGCCGAAGGCCGACCTGGTCACGGCCTACAATCAGGCGCACGACACCCCGGCCACGAGCATCCTTCCCGAGCTGGGTGGTCAGACTCTGATCCCCGGCGGCTACTTCGGCACCGCCCACGGGCCTTTGCAACTGACCGGTGACCTCGTACTGGATGGCCAGGACAACGCCTCGGCCGTGTGGGTGTTCCAGACGGACAGCACATTGACGACGGCTTCCGGCAGCACCGTCAGCTTCATCAACGGTGGGTCCGTGTGCAACGTCTTCTGGCAGGTCGGCTCGTCGGCGACGATCGCTGGCGGCTCCTCGTTCGTGGGCACGGTGATGGCACTGACATCGATCACGGCCGTGACCGGTGCCGACATCGAGGGCAGGCTCCTGGCGCGCAACGGTGCAGTGACCCTGGACACCAACACGATCTTCGTCGATCCGGGATGCGTCACCGGCGAGGTCATCGACCGCACCGAGGGAACCGCGGACAGCGATTCGCTGGAAGCACTGGTTGCCAGTCGGACTTTGGCGGCCACGGGTGTCGGTGTCGCGCCAACTCTCACGGTCGCGGCGCTGCTGGGCCTGCTCGGTGTCGCACTGCTCGCGGCGAGATCCGTTGTCGCTCGTCGTCGCAGCTAGGGCAGGTCGCGAAAGTCCAGCACCCGGGTCACAACGTCATGGGCGATGTCCTCGACGGTGCGCCCGGACGCAAAAGCGTGGGCCCGCAAGCGGATGAACGCATCGGTTGCGGTGGTATCCAACTGCACCAGGATCATCCCCGTCGCTTGGTGCACCTCACGCCGAAGTGCTGGGACACTCCCAGACGGTGACGACTCGTCGTCTGCGGCACCGGCGAGAGTCCTTCGCACAGCGCGAGTGCTGGCTCGGTCGGTGAGTGCTCGAGCGATCTCGAGTTCGATGGTGGCCAGAGGGCCGGGAGTGGCACGGTAGAGGCAGACCACTCCGACGCTCACGGCGCCGATCGCCATCGGCAGGGCAAAGATGGCGCGCACGGGAAGCTCGGCGATGGCCGATGCGAACCCCGGGAACTCGATGAGCGGAGGGTTGGTCGTATCCTCGATCAACACGGCGGTCTGCGTGCGAATCGCGCTCCACTGCGGCCCCTCGCCAAGCTCGAACTGCACCTCGTCGAGTCGGGTTGCGGTTGCGTCCGTTGTGCAGACTGTGGACTGGCGCCCTGCGTTGTCGAAGACGGTGATCGATGCACCGGTGACATCCAGCCGCTGCACGAAGGGCTCGCACAGGGAGATCTCGGCGCGATCATCCGGCATGGGGTGCTTTCGGGATCGGTCGCGCATCACGTCGACCGCGCCGAGTCGGCGCGGGGTCGGTCGACAGTGTACGCCCCGACTGTGCGACCCGTCGGTACGCAGGTACACTCGGCATCAGATCCCCACCCGCATGATGGCGGCCGCGAACTCATCAGATTCCGTCAGGACATTCCATGGCCGAGGTATCGCGGGAGCAGCTCATCACGGAAGCGTTCGTGACAGTCGCCGACACCCTCATCGACGACTACGACGTCATCGACCTTCTTCATACCCTGGTTGACGTCTGCACCAGTGTGCTCGATGTGGATGCCGGCGGTCTGCTTCTCGCCGACGAGTCCGGCGACCTGCAATTGGTCGCCTCCACGAGCGAGCGCGCGGACTTCGTCGAGATCATGCAACTTGCCGCTGGCGTTGGTCCCTGTCTGGACTGCTTCAGCGGGGGGATGCCGGTCTCAGTCGCCGACATCGATCGGGACGGCGAGCAGTGGCCGGCCTTCCAATCGGCCGCTCTGCTCCAGGGATTCCACGCGGTCTACGCGACTCCGCTGCGCCTGCGGGGGAAGGTGCTCGGCGCGATGAACCTGTTCAGGTCCACTCCCGGCGAGCTCAACGCGCCCGATGCAGCCGTGGCGCAGGCGCTCGCCGACGTCGCGACCATCGGGATACTGCAGGAGCGCAGCATCCGGGAGACCGGAATCGTCACGGAGCAGTTGCAGCGCGCGCTCGAGAGTCGCATCCTGATCGAGCAGGCCAAGGGTGTGCTCTCGGCGATGGGCCTCATGAGCGTGGACGAGGCCTTCGAGGCGCTGCGCACGTACGCTCGGCGCAACAACCTCCCGCTGCGAGTGGTTGCTGAGGGCGTTGCCAGTCGCACCCTCGACGTTCTCGAGCCCAACGCCTTCGCTCCGCGCCACAAGTCGGAATGATCGGTCGTCCACAGCGCTAGCACAGGTGTACTGTTCGAGTAGTTGCTCTGGACCCCGGCGGCATCATCCGCACCGATGATTTGGGGATCTCGTGAGCATACATTCTGTAGTGGGCCCGCTGGTCACGCACGTGATCTCCATCGGAGTGCCGGCCCAGAGCTGGGCGCTACCACGTTGGTTCCGTGGGCGCCAGTCGCCGCACACGGCATCCCCGGCCAGGAGCGCTTGGCGACCGAGTTCCTCGCGGCGCTGCGCGATTCGTTCGCCCGGTCGCGGTTTCGCTGACGAGTCGGCGGGCTCGGCCGACTCAGATCTGCGGAACCCGGCGGATGACCGTCGGTGGTCCAGGGGCGTCTGTCAGGTTGGCGGTCGTCTGCTCGTTGACGGGTTCGATCGCGAAGGCCGTGTTTCTGAGTCCGTCGGTGATGAGTCGGGCGAGGTCTGCGGCTCTGCCGTCGAACTCGTAACTCGGAACGTCGTCGAAGTCGATGTCCAGCGCGTCGTGGCCACGAACGAAGCCGCCGAGGAACGCTGGCATTCCGGCGAGCAGGGCACGGTAGCGCACCCACCGGTGGTTGTCCCACCCGGTGTGAGTCTTCTTCTCGGACTTCGTGGGGTAGGTCTTCTCGCGGAACTGGGTGACGATCTCCCGGGCCGCAACCTGCCCACGATCCGCCAGACGATCGATCACGTCGGGCGACATGGTGAGGTTGAGCCCTCCCTCGGTCTTGGTCTGCAGCACACGCACGATCCGATCGCGGTAGCCAGGCGCGTCGAGGTGCGAGTTGTCATGCCAGTCCCTGGCGGTGAAGAAGATCGCTGCGGCGAAGCCCGTGACCGCGCCGATCCCGGACTCGGGGATGGCCTGGTAGCTCGGCTGAAGAGACAGGTTGTCCCGCGCGAGAACGATGTTGTCGCGCTGGTCCTCGAAGGGCTCCGTGCGCTCCGAGAATGAGCCGAGATTGATGGCGAATGTCGGGCGACCCGGCAGCGGTGCGTCGAACAGATGCACGGGGAAGTTGCTGGCCAGGCCGCCGTCGCTGAACCAGAGCTTCTCGTACTGCGGGGCTCCGGGTGGCTGCGCCGCGTCATCCGGAGAGGGCTTGCGGTAGCTCACGCTCCACAGCGGAACGGCGGCGATCAGGAGCGGGAAGCTCAGCGACATGCGGGTGGCGACGATCACGGGCAGATCCGCCGCGTCCGGGAGGCGACGCAGGGGAGGTGTGTTGGCCGCGGCCTCGGGATCGTCGGGGCTCGCGTCATCCAGCGCCCTCATGACGGCCGGAGGAAACAGAGTCGCCCAGACCGCAGGGTCGTACAGGAACGTGCGCGCCTTGAGGGGCATCTCGTAGGGCCGCGACCGGCTCAGGCAGGTGCTGATCATGCGCAGATCGATGCTGCGCTCGAACGGGGGGATGTCGCCGATCGACCCGGCGCGGAAGTTCCGCCGACCCGTCCACAGGTGGCCGAAGCGCAGTGGCCCCTCCTCGGCGGTGAGGCCCGCGGCCAGATCGAGCTTCGTCGAGAGCCAGTTGGTGAGGCCGTCGTCGCCGCCGGACGGATCCAGTCCCCGGCAGATGCCGAACAAGTTCGCGGGAACGCTCCGCGTGAGCTTCCAGCCCAGTCGAATGCCCACGGCGACGATCCAGCCGATGATGGCGAGCACTGCCCCGGAGGTGATGAGAAGGTACCCGGGCCACGAGTCGGCCAGAGCGCCGGCGATGATCAGCCCCACGCCGGGCAGCAGACCCAGGATGCTGGCGAGCGGGAAACCGCTGGCTATCGCGCCGACGATCGCCAGCGCTCGGGCGAACCCGGTGCGCTGACCGCCGTCGGGCCGGAATCCGGTGAAGGCCATGAGGATGGGCAGCAGCGCCCGGGTCGATCGCTCCGGCCGGAAGAGCGAGCCCAGATCCAGCTGGTCGGGCAGCTCATAGAGCCGTGCGAAGCCACCGCGTGACCGCCCGAATTCGGCGGCGGCGCCCAGCGCCGCACCGATGGCGCCCGCGGACGAACCGCCCATGCCACGGAACCGGTAATGGCGGGCCAGCTCGACGAGCGCTCGGGGGTAGATCACCCCCGACGTGATCCCGCCCTTCATCACCACGTCGCACTGATCGACGGGCTTGCGCTTCCACCGGGATGACTCCGGGAGTGTCGCCATGGGGATCCGATCTGTCTACCCCCATTCCTACCTCATGGGCGGGGTCGTGGGGGAGGGGGAACCTCTTTCGCCGCCATCACTCGGTGCAGCTCGATCGTCTCTGCGCCGCGCTTGGTGTCGACGACGGCGTGGGTCGCGGTCAGCGACAGCAGTACGCCGAGCGCATCGGTCGCCCGGCCGTCGTCGAGGCGGTAGCGGATCACGACCCGCATGCCGGGTTCGAGGTTCACCAACGGCTCGTTCACCAGCTGCTGGGCGCGTAGTCCTTGAGGAAGACGCCGAAGATGTCCTCGCCCGCCTCGCCGCGCACGATCGGGTCGTACACGCGCGCGGCGCCGTCCACCAGATCGAGCGGTGCGTGGAAACCCTCCTCGGCCAGCCGCACCTTGGTGGGATGCGGTCGTTCGTCGGTGATCCAGCCGGTGTCGACGCTCGTCATGAGGATGCCGTCGGTCTCGAACATCTCTCGGGCGCTCGTGCGCGTGAGCATGTTCACGGCGGCCTTGGCCATGTTGGTGTGCGGATGCCCCGGCCCCTTGTACCCGCGCCCGAACACCCCCTCCATGGCGCTCACGTTCACCACGTACTTGCGTCGCGCGGCGGCCGCGGCCATCGACGGGCGCAGCCGCGAGATCAGGATGAAGGGAGCCGTCGTGTTGGCCAACTGCACCTCGAGCATCTCCAGCGGGTCGACCTCGTGCACGGCCTGCGTCCACGAGTTGACGTCGTCGAGGTCGGGCAGCAACCCGCCGGCGTCGATGGCTGTGCCTGCGGCGAGCCGCTCCAGGGAGGAGTTGCCGGCGCCCATCGCCTGGTCGGCGAGCTCCTGGGCGGCCGCGCTCACATCGGCCGCCGCCGCGAGGATCGGGTGCGCGGCCAGGCTGCGCTCGAGGGCGAGCGGGTGTTGATCGTTCGTATGGCCGAAGGTGACCAGCTCGGGAAGCGGTCCGTCGGGCAAGGGGGCGAGTTCGGCATCCACCAGGGGTTGATAGGCGCCGGGGGAGCGGCGCACCGTCTGGGTCGCGTTGTTGATGAGGATGTCGAGCGGCCCTGCGGCGGCCACCGAGTCGGCGAGACCGATGACCTGGGCCGGGTCGCGTAGGTCGATTCCCACGATGCGCAGGCGGTCGATCCACTCCGACGAGTCGGGGAGGCTCGTGAAGCGGCGCACGGCATCCCGAGGGAATCGGGTCGTGATCGTGGTGTGGGCGCCGTCGCGCAGCAGACGCAGCGCGATGTACATGCCGATCTTGGCGCGACCGCCAGTGAGCAGGGCGCGCTTGCCGGTGAGGTCGGTGCGGGCATCCCGCTTGGCGTGGCTGAGAGCAGCGCAGTCGGGGCAGAGCTGGTGGTAGAACGCGTCGACGAGCGTGTACGGCTGTTTGCAGATGTAGCAGGCGCGAGCCTTGATCAGTGTGCCGGCCGTCGGTGCCGTCGTGCTCGTCGAGATCGGGATGCCCCGGGTCTCGTCATCGATCCGGTCCGGTGCGCCGGTGGCCGTGGCGGCGATCACGCTGCGGTCGGACTCCGCGATCTCCGCACGCTTCTCGAGTCGGCGCGTCTTCTTGACCGCCTTGAACATGCGGGCCGTGGCGCGCCGCACGGTGATGAAGTCCGGCTCCTCCTCATCAAGCTCGGCCATCTGCTCGAGCACTTTCAGGGTGGTCGCGAGCTCGGTTGGGTCGATGGAGGGCACACGAGATTCTACGCCGCCCCTGCGCGGCGTACGCTCGACTCATGGCCCGCTCCATCTTGATCGACTGCGACCCCGGGCTGGATGACGCCCTAGCCCTCCTGCTCGCTCACGGCGACCCGAACCTGAACCTCGTGGGGGTCACCACGGTCGGCGGCAACGTCGGTCTGGAGACGACGACGCGAAATGCTCTGCAGTTGCGTGAGTACCTCGGCTTCGACAAGGTCCCCGTCGCTGCGGGTGCTGCCGAGCCGTTGACGCGGCAGGTGCGTGATGCCGCCCACGTGCACGGGGCGGGCGGACTCGGCGACGTCGTGCTGCCGGAGGCGGTGCTGGAGGCGCACGACGACCACGCCGTCGACTTCATCATCGACACCCTCAGGGCCGCACCGGGGAGCATCCATCTCGTTGCCACCGGGCCTCTGACCAACATCGCTCTCGCACTCGAGCGCGAGCCCGCGATCGCGCGGTGGGTCGCCTCCTTCACGATCATGGGCGGGTCGTACACGCGCGGCAATGCGACGGTGGCGGCGGAGTTCAACATCTGGGCGGACCCGGAGGCCGCCCGCATCGTGTTCGACGCCGACTGGCGCGTGACGATGATCGGTCTCGATCTCACCCTTCAGGCTCAGGCCAACGCCGCCGTGATCTCACGCCTCAAGGAGCTCGGCAAGCTCGCCGACCACCTCATCGTTCCGCTGGCCACGTTCTACTTCAATCCGAACGACGAGGACTGGGACGGTCAGGCGGTGCACGACGTCTGTGCCGTGGCGTACGTGGCTCGCCCCGACCTGTTCACGGTGCGACCCGCTCGGGTTGATGTCGAGACGAACGGTGAGTTCACGACCGGGATGACCGTGGTTGATTTCGATCCGCCGATCGCCAATGCGAACGTCGCAACCCACCTCGACGTGCCCGGGTTCTGGGCGTACGTCGAGAACGTGTACGCGCGGGTGGCGCGCGAGCACAGTTAGGTCAGGCGCTGTCCCACTGGTAGGTCAGGCTCTGTCCCACTGGCAGAAGTGCAGCAGCACGCCGGCCGGGTCGTGCACGAACGTGACGAGAGCGCCGTAGTCCCGGCGCTTCGGAGCCTGCACTCGCGCGCCGGAGGCGGGGTTGGCGGCGATCTGGGTGCTGACGAGGTCGAACCAGGCCGCGGCATCCTCGACGGTGAAATGGAGCATCGTGTTCTCGGCGATCCGCCGGTCAGCGAAGTCCTGCAGGTAGAAGTGCTGCTCGGATGCCTCAACTAGGGCAAGACCGTCACCCACTTCGTTCACCGACCAGCCGAGCCCACGGTAGAAGTCGATCGACGCGGCGAAGTCGAGCGCAGGGATGAACGGGCGAAGGTCGGTCACCTGGGGCATCTCATCAGGCTAACCCGGGGTGCTCCACACCAGCTAGCGATCCGAGGGCAGCGTCGCGACCAGGGCATCGACGAGCCGAACGAAGCTGCGGTCGACGTCGAGGGGGAGACCGAAGCCACCCGCCGCTTCGAGGGCGACGAAGCCGTGCAGGCCTGATCGAAGCGTGCGGATCGCGTCGATCTCGTTGTCACCCTCGAGCCGGTAGGCGGCCAGCGCGCCCCTCAGCACGTCGACTGCCCTGACACTCGCCGCGAGCGCGTCGGCGTCCGTGGGGTCCGGGGCGGCGAGTGTCGCCGCGTACCGTCCCGGGTGAGCCTTCGCCCAACGGCGGTACTCGGCGGCGATCGAGCGCACCGCGTCTGCCCCGGATCGCCCGACTGCGGCATCCCGCATCACCTCGGCCAGCTCGGCTTTCGCCCGCGCCTCGATGGTGCGCTGCAGGGCATCCTGACCCGCTATGTGCTTGTACAGGCTGGGGGGCTGCACGCCGAGGCGGGCGGCGAGGGCGGCCAGGCTGAGCTGGGCGAGCCCCACCTCATCGGCGAGACGCTCCGCCTCGTCGACGACCCGCTCGGCGGTCAGGCCGGCCCTAGGCATTCGTGCCCAAATCGGCAAGGAAGGATGCCACGGCCGGAACCACGACGTCGGGCCGCTGCGACTGCGGGTAGTGGCCGGCCTCAGCAACCATCACGACGGTGGCGGACAGCTGGTCGCCGATCCATGCCGCCTCAGCGGCCGGAGTGGGGAAGTCGGGGTCCAGCTCGCCCATGATGACCAACGCCGGAGCCGAGACTGCGGGCAGCGCGGCCTCCGCGGGAGCATGGGTCGTGCGGGTGGTGCGGGAGAACGCCGCGCCGTAACCCGGGCGCTTGAGGGCGGCGGCGACCGTGGCCAGGTACTCGGTCTGGTCTTCGGGCAGTCGACCCTTGTAGAGCGACGGCAGGTAGCCCTTCCACACCGCGGCGGCCCACGGACGCGCCATCAGCACGCGGAAGGCCAGACGCATGGCGGCGCCGACGCTCGGCGGATTGCGCACGAATGGACCCACGAGCACGAGTCCGCGCACCAGCTCCGGTCGTGCGGCCGCGGCGATGACCGCGGAGCCTGCGCCCATCGAATTGCCGATGACGACGGCAGGCTCACCGAGGTGCTCGACGAGGGCGATGATGTCCCGGGCGGTGGCTTCGTCGTCATACTCGGCGAAGTCGGTGCTGCTGTCGCCGTGTCCCCGGAGGTCGGTGAGCGCGACGCGGTAGTCCGCGGCGATGAGGGAGGGGGCGAGGTGGCGCCAGGTGGAGCGCAGGTCTCCCATGCCGGGAACGAACACGACGAGAGGGCCGGCGCCCGCTATCTCGTAGGCGACGGTGCCGCCATCGACGGGGATCACATCCACTGAGCTAATGTTCATAGCCATAAAGCTAATGGACATAGCCAACGGTGTCAAGGGGGATGTGGCACGGTTGAGCCATGGCATCCGAACCGCTTCTCGAGCGCGCTCCGCGCCCCTGGAACGCGGATGCCGCGTACGACGCGTTCGAGGGCTGGGCATCCGGGCGCGGGCTCCCGCTCTACCCCGCGCAGGACGAGGCGCTGATCGAGCTGGTGTCGGGCGCGAACGTGATCCTCAGCACTCCGACCGGCACGGGCAAGTCACTGGTGGCGATCGCGGCGCACTTCGTCGCCCTCGCTCAAGGCAAGCGCACGTTCTACACCGCTCCGATCAAGGCCCTCGTGAGCGAGAAGTTCTTCGCCCTCGTCGACATCTTCGGTGCCGAGAACGTCGGTATGGTCACGGGCGATTCGAGCGTCAACCCGGATGCCCCGATCATCTGCTGCACGGCGGAGATCCTCGCCAACCTCGCCCTCCGCCACGGAGCCGACGCACCTGTCGATCAGGTCGTGATGGACGAGTTCCACTTCTACGCGGACCCCGACCGCGGCTGGGCGTGGCAGGTGCCCCTGCTGACGCTGCCGCGAGTGCAGTTCCTTCTCATGTCCGCGACGCTCGGGCCGATGAAGGAGCTCGCCGACGATCTCACTCGCCGCACCGGGCGTGAGACGAGCCTGATCACCGGTGTCGACCGGCCCGTGCCGCTGCAATACTCCTATGCACTCACGCCCGTGCATGAGACTGTCGAGGATCTTCTGCACACCGGTCAGTCGCCGATCTACATCGTGCATTTCTCGCAGGCGGCGGCCCTGGAGCGGGCGCAGGCGATGACGAGCATCAAGATCGTCAGCCGGGAGCATCGCGACGAGATCGCTGAGGCGATCGGCTCCTTCCGCTTCACTACGGTGTTCGGTCAGACCCTGTCACGCCTCATCCGTGCCGGCATCGGGGTGCACCACGCGGGCATGCTGCCCAAGTACCGCCGGCTGGTCGAGCAGCTCGCCCAGCGCGGTCTGCTGCGCGTCATCTGCGGCACCGACACGCTCGGCGTGGGCATCAACGTGCCAATCCGTACGGTGCTGCTTACGGCACTCACCAAGTTCGACGGCACCCGGATGCGCCAGCTCAGCGCCCGAGAATTCCACCAGATTGCGGGTCGTGCCGGTCGTGCGGGCTACGACACCGCGGGTACGGTCGTCGCCCAGGCTCCCGAGCACGAGGCCGAGAACGCTCGCCTGGTCGCCAAGGCCGGCGACGACATCAAGAAGGTGCGCAAGATTGTGCGCAAGAAGGCGCCCGAGGGTTTCGTCTCGTGGAGCCAGACGAGCTTCGAGCGGATGATCGCCGCCGAACCCGAGACTCTGACCAGTCACATGCAGGTCAGCCATTCGATGATCCTCAACGTCATCGCCCGCGGCGGCGATGCATTCCAGGCCATGCGCGACCTCATCTTCGACAGCCACGAGACGTGGAACAACAAGCTCGCCCTCGCGCGCCGCGCGCTCGCGATCTACCGCACTCTGCGCACCGCCGGAGTGGTCACTCAGACCGCCCAGGGCACGATCGCTCTCACCGTCGACCTCCAGCCGAACTTCGCGCTCAACCAGCCACTGTCGCCCTTCGCCCTGGCGGTGTTCGAGCTTCTCGACCCGGAATCGCCGAGCTATGCGCTCGACATGATCTCCGTGCTCGAGGCGACCCTCGACGACCCTCGGCCGATACTCTCCCAGCAGCAGTTCCAGGCCCGCGGCGAGGCCGTCGCCGCCATGAAGGCGGAGGGCATCGAGTACGACGAACGCATGGAACTGCTCGAGCAGATCACGTGGCCCAAGCCCCTTGAGGAACTTCTGGATGCCGCGTTCGAGACCTACAGCGCCAGCCAGCCCTGGATCGGCGACTTCGCTCTCAGCCCCAAGACGGTGGTGCGCGACATGTACGAGCGGGCCATGACCTTCGCCGACTTCGTGGGCTACTACAAGCTCGCGCGCAGCGAGGGCCTGGTGCTGCGGTACCTGTCCGACGCCTACCGCGCCGCGCGCCAGACGATTCCGGATGACGCCAAGACCGAGGAGCTGCGTGACCTCATCGAATGGCTCGGAGAGGTCGTTCGACAGGTCGACTCGAGCCTCCTCGACGAGTGGGAAGCGATGGTCAATCCGACCTCGGTGATCGAGCCTGTCGAGATCTCGCCGCCGAACCCGCCCTCAGTCCTCTCCAACCCGCGCGCCTTCCGCGTGCTCGTGCGCAACGAGTTGTTCCGGCGGGTGCAACTGGCCGACCTCGAGGACTGGCAGGCACTCGGCGAACTCGATGCGGCATCCGGGTTCGATGCCGACCGTTGGGCCGATTCCATGGACGCCTACTTCGACGAGCACGGCTCGCTCGGTACGGGTCCGGATGCCCGGGGCCCGGCGATGATCATCATCACCGAGCATCCCGATCACTGGGCAGTGCGGCAGATCTTCGACGACCCCGCGGGCGATCACGACTGGGGCATCAGCGCGACGGTGGACCTCGCCGAGTCCGCCGAGGCCGGCATCGCCGTCGTGCGGGTGACGGGCGTCGATCGGCTCTGAGCTGCGCGCGGATCTTGGGTGAACACTATTCGCGAACCCGGTTCGAGGACTACGCTGGCCGCAAGTCACCCCGCCCGAATCGGAGACGCCCCCATGAAGATCCTGTCTGCTGCCCTCGCCACCGCCGGTGCGTTCGCTCTCGCCCTCGCAGGCACAGCCCCCGCCATGGCGGCGGGGCGTGACATCGATCCCGGCGATTCGATGTACACGGTCAGCTGCGACGCTCTCGTCGACATCTACAACGACTGGCAGTTCATGTCGGTCGCGCCGACTACCGCGGTTTCGAAGCCCATTGGCGATGGCACAGGAAACCAGGACCTCGACTCGTGCGCCGACCAGCCCGCATACGACGCGTCCACGGGCAAGTCCTACTACGTGCGGATCACTTTCGACGGCGAGGACTCGCACTGGGCGCTCGCCTCGGTCAACGTCACGACTGGTGCGAGCACGACCGTCGCCGAATTCCTCTGGGAGAACGGCGAGTTTCCCACCCTCCCGAGGATCGATGCGATCGCCATCGCTCCGAATGGCACCGCCTACGCCCTTGGTGACGGCACCCTGTGGAGCCTCGATCTCACCAATGCGACGGTGGAGCCGATCGGCGAAACCCTCAGCGCCCAGGCATTTGCCTCCGACCCTCGCACGGGCGAGTTCTACGCGATTGAGTACGGGGGAGACGTCTACAGTTTCGACGACATCGCCAACACCGGTTCAGTGACGTTGGTGGGCTCGCTCGCCCATCCCGATCTGGATCTGGACGGTGAGGCCACCGGTGTTCGCGCACTCCAAATCGACGGCGATGGCACGTTCTGGATCGTGGTCGACACCCGTGAGGGACTCAGCGATCTGTGGAGCTTCACCCAGGCAGCGCTGACCTCGCCTGTGCTCTCCGGCCTCTTCACGGATGATCCGTTCTTCACTCAGGCTCTGCTGATCGTCCCCGGCGCTGCCCTGGCCGCAACGGGCGCTGACCTGAGTGCCGCGCCGTACCTTGCTGGCGGTGCTGCGCTTGCCGTGATCGCGGGCGGCGCGGTGCTGCTGATTCGCCGCCGCCGCGCCTAAGCGCCCCTAGAACACGTGGCGGTCGAGCCACTCGTTCCCGAACTTGCGCTCGGGGTCGAGTCGCTCGGCCAGTTCGACGAAGTCGCCGAGACGCGGGTACAGGCTCCGGTCGACCGCGTGGAACAGCTTTCCCCAGTGCGGTCGCGCACCGAACGGCGCGAGGGCTTGCTCGACGATCGGCAGCAGGGCCAGCACAGCGTCGGGCTCGAAGCGCCAGGTGAAGTGGATGCCGACGGCATCCGTCTCGTAGGCACCGCTCAGCCACAGTGAATCGGCGGCCATCGACCGCAGCTCCGACACGTGCAGAAGAGGCGTGATCCGCGCGTTCAACGCCCGAATCGCCTCGATGGCGGCGACGGCATTGCGCCGAGGCACGATGTATTCGCTCTGCAGCTCGTTGCCGTTGCTGGGCGTGAACTCCATGCGGAAGTGCGGCAGCCGATCGATCCACGGGCCAGGAACACCGCCCTGTTGGGTCGTGTTCGTCGGCTCCATCTCCGCGAGCGGGTGCTTCTCGACAGCCGCAGGCCGTGCGCCGTAGAGCTCCCTGGGCGGTCGAGCAGATCCGATGACACTCTTCAGCCATACCCGCCCGACGGACTCTCCCGACCAGTCGGTGAAGACGCTGACGCTGTAAGCCCTGCCCATGATGGCGTCGAAGTTCTCGATCAATCGCGTCCAGGTGAGGCCCTCGTAGACGTCCTGTCGCACGTCAAAGGTCGGCTCGATGTCGAGGGTCACGCGGGTGACGATCCCGAGAGCGCCCAGCGATACGACGGCTCCGTCGAACGACTCGTCGATCGGGCCGATCGTCACGAGTTCGCCGGATGCGGTCACGAGCTCGAGCCCCGCAACAGCGCGAGCGAGCGTGCCGTTGCGGTCGCCCGAGCCGTGGGTGCCCGTGGCGATCGCACCGGCAACGGAGATGTGCGGAAGCGACGCGAGATTGCGCAGCGCCCAGCCCTGCGCCTGCAGCGCGGTGCCGAGGTCGCCGTAGCGAAGACCGGCGTTGAACGAGACGGTCTCTGTGTCAGCGTCGATGCGGATGTCAGGGTCCAGTGCCTCGAGCGAGACGAGTTCAGCCGAGTCGGCCATTCCCGAGAACGAGTGCCGGCTGCCCAGTGCACGGATTCTCGGCGTGCGAGCCACCAGCTCCTGCACCTCGTCGACAGTGCGAGGGCGATGCACGGTGCTCGCCGAGTACTCGTAGAAGCCTGACCAGTTGGTGCCGACGGATGCCATGGCACCATTCTGTCCGCATAAACCTCCGGGGTCGGCATGGATCGCGTGCTGCGGGTGTTGACTGACTTCATGACTCGCCAGCAGCGCCTCGTCCTCGTCATCGCCGTGCTCGCCTCGTTCGTCGCCTTCCTCGACAGCTCAGTCATCAACGTCGCTCTGCCAGCCATGACTGGTGAGTTGGGCGGTGGGTTGACCGTGCAGCAGTGGATCGTTGACGCCTACCTCATCACGCTCGGGTCGCTCATCCTGCTCGCCGGGTCAGTGTCAGACGTCTACGGCCGGATCGTCGTGCTCAGGGTGGGGCTGATCGGGTTCGGGGTGGCATCCGTTCTGATCGCGGTCGCGGGCTCAGCCGAATTCGTGATCGCCATGCGTGCTGTTCAGGGCATAGCGGGCGCCCTCCTGGTGCCGAGCTCGCTGGCCATCATCATGTCGTCGTTCCGGGATGCCGCCCAGGCCAAGGCGATCGGCCAGTGGACGGCCTGGACCAGCGCTGCGTTCCTCGCCGGCCCGTTCCTCGGCGGCGTCTTCGTCGACTACCTGAGCTGGCGCCTCGTCTTCGCCATCAATGTGATCCCGATCATCGTCACGCTCATCCTGCTCGGGATGCTCGGCCAGAAGGACATTCGCAGGGCCGGGGTGCACATCGACTACCCCGGAGCCGTGCTGGGTATCATCGGACTCGGCGGACCGGTGTTCGCCCTGATCGAGCAGGGCAATCTCGGCTGGGCGCATCCGGCCATCTACCTGCCGTTCGGTCTCGGGTTGCTCAGCTTCGCCGCGTTCATCTGGTGGCAGTCACGCGCGAAGAACCCCATGCTTCCGCTGGAGCTGTTCCGCATTCGCAACTTCAGCGCCGGCAACCTTTCAACCGCACTGGTCTACGGTGCGCTGTCGATTGGTGGCTTCATCGTGGTGATCTTCCTTCAGGAGGTCGCCGGGTTCACCGCCACCGCCGCGGCCCTGGCCCTGCTCCCGGTCTCGATCGGCAACGTGCTGCTGTCGTCGTTCTTCGGCGGTCTCAGTGGCAAGTACGGGCCGCGGTTGTTCATGACCGCGGGCCCGATCATCGCGGGCGCGGGCTATCTGTTGCTGCTGGGGATGGGGCAGAGCGTCAACTACCTCGTGAATGTTTTGCCGGGCATCCTGCTGTTCGCTGTCGGCCTGTCGATGACGGTTGCCCCGTTGACCGCCGCTGTGCTCGGGTCGGTCTCGGCCGCCCAATCGGGCATCGGATCTGCCGTGAACAACGCGGTGGCCCGGGTCGCCGGACTGGTGGCGATCGCAATGCTGGGCGTGATCATCGTCGGCAAGCTCGACGTCGACGGCTTCCACCGCGTGCTCATCGTGACGGCTGCGCTTCTGATTCTGGGCGGAATCGTCTCGTTCGTGGGAATCCGCAATCCCACGAAATCAGCGGAGCCGTCAGGCGAGCAGCCTGCTGCCTGAGAAGGCCAACAGCGCGACCAGGATCACTGCGGCGACCAGGATCAGCGGAAATAGCACGCGACCCGCTCGCGAGGTTGCCGCGAGCACCGAGCACACGACCGCCACGACGGCGACGATTGCCGCTCCGATCGCGCGCACGGCGTCGACCGATCCGCTTCCGAAGAGAACGAGGGCTGCCGCGGCCAGGAGCGCCACCCCGATCAGTGCGCCCGACCACCGTGCCCCGATGAGCTGAGGAAGGCCTCGCACGTGAGTCGCCTCGTCGTCGTCGAGGTCGGGAAGCGCGTTGGCGAAGTGCGCGGCGGCACCGAGCAGCGCTGCGGCCCCGACCGCCCACGGTGCGGCCAGCGCAGGCACGGGCAGGGCGAGAGTCACCACCAGAGGCAGGCACGCGAAGCCGACCGCGTACGCGCCGAGCGACAGCGGTGTCGACTTCAGCCCCAGGTTGTACCCCCAGCCACACGCGATGAACACGACATGGGCGGCGGTAGCGCCCCAGCCCAGAGCAATAGTGATCAGCACCGCGAAGGCGAGCGCCACGAACGCGGCCGTGCGCACCATCGGCACCGTGAGGGCACCCGAGACGAGGGGCTTGTCCGTGCGACCGACTGCGCGATCCCGGTCGGCGTCGAGCCAGTCGTTCGACCAGCCGACGGAGAACTGGTGAGCCAGGAGCGCCGCACCGAGCAGCACGAGTCGCCATGGCTCGAGGCCGACCCCGACGCCGAGAACCACGCCCACAGCAGTCACCGCGACGCTAGGACCGGGATGGGTGGCTCTGAGCAGTTCGGGCAGAGTTCCGCTCATGGCCCCATCGTAGGTGGCACGGCCGGTGTTAGCATCGCGGCATGGCCAACGCGGGCGTTAGAGGCATCCTCGGTGTCGCGGCGATCGGGCTGGCCGTGGCGCTGATGGCAGGCTGCACGGCACCGCCGCCGGTGCTTCGACTCGCGTCTGGTGCAATCGCCCGTCCGGTCGATCCGATCGTGCAGTATGCCGATGCTCGACTGAGCGTCATGACTCTCGACGAGAAGATCGAGTCCATGCTCATGGTGCACGTGCCCGGGCTCGATGTGAGTGCGCTGGCGGCGTTCGCGTCGGAGAATCACGTCGGCGGTCTCATCCTCATGGGTGACAACGTTCCCGACCCGGCCGCCGACCTCGCGTCGATGACGAGCGGAATGAGCGCGGACCCCGGCCTGCCGCTGCTGCTCGGTATCGACCAGGAGGGAGGCATCGTCAGGCGCATCGACACCGACACCGCCGCCTCGGCGGAGGAGTTGCGCTTCCTGGATCCTGATGCCTCGCGCGACGCATTCGCCACCCGTGGTGCTCTGCTTCAGAGCCTGGGCGTGTCGATCAACTTCGGAATCGTTGCTGACGTCACGGGGGATCCCGACTCGTTCATCTACGAGCGGTCGCTGGGCTCCACCGCAGCGGATGCCGCGGCTCGAGTCGCCGCGGCCGTTGAGGGTGAGCGCGGCACCGTGCTGTCCACGCTCAAGCACTTCCCCGGCCACGGAGTCTCGCCGGGCGACTCGCACTCGAGCATCCCGACGACGGAGATCTCGCTCGACGAGTGGCGAGTCGATCACGAGCCGCCGTTCGCGGCGGGAATCGATGCCGGCGCCGAGCTCGTCATGTTCGGCCACCTTCAGTTCGACGCAGTCGACCCGCAGCCGGCGAGCCTGTCGCCGATGTGGCACGAGCTGCTGCGCACCGAGTTGGGGTTCGAGGGGCTCATCATCACCGATGACATGTCGATGCTGCAGAATTCGGGTCGAGACGACCTCGCCGATCCGTATCAGAACGCGGTGCGGGCCGTCGCGGCGGGCAACACGATGCTGCTGTACGTGGGCGCGGTGGACGTTCCGGGAGTCGTTGCCGCGGTTCGTGATGCGGTGCAGGCGGGCACGATCGACGAGGCTCTGATCGATGACGCGGCGTGGCGCATCCTGGCGGCTCGCCGTGTCGAGTCGGGGCAGACGGGGCCATTCGTGCACTGCTTCGAGCAGTGTCAGTCGATCATCGAGTGACCTACGGCGCCCACCGAAGAACCACGGGCTTTTCGATGAACTCGGCGAACCGATCGAAGGCGCGCTCGAGCCTGGCTCGGCCCCGCTGCGCGATCGGGGTGAAGGGCAGCAGCTCGATGTCGATTCGAGTGGCCCGCTGGGTGCGACGCCAGGTTCCGACCACCTGACCGTCGAGGATCAAGGTGGGCAGGAAGATGCCGTTGTTTCCCGGCACGATGCGGTTGCTGAACTCGGCCGCGAGCACTCCGCTGCGATTCTGGTAGCCGAGCAGGTACTCGTCGAAGCCGGCAAGTACCTGCGCGACCTCCGGCGCGGGCTCAAGCCCCGGCGAGAAGTAGTGCGGGACCGAGTCGAACTCGCGGCTGTCGAGGTCGGCGAGGGCGATGCCCTTTCGTGCGTCGTCGAGGGTGATGTTGGCCCACCAGGCGAAGTCGCGCTCGGTCGCTGGACCGTGACTACGGAAGTAGCGGCCCGCGAACTCGGCTAGCGCCTCGTCGCCGTCGAGTGCCCGTGGGGCGGTGACCCACTCGTCGAGCAGCGCGAAGGTCTGGTGCTTGCCGTGGACGGGCCCGAATACGATCACACCGTGCAGCGCGAGGTGAAGGAGCAGGTGGTATCCGCGCTGACCGGTGGTCGGCACTCCGACCGACTCGAAGGTGGCGAGGAGGTCGTCACGCCGCGAAGTGCGTCCGCCCGACAGGTGCTCTCGGGTTGTGTCAGCGACTATTCGAAGCTCGCGATCGGTGATTCCCAGACTCGCTCGTCGAGTTGCGGTCGTGGTTGCGGTGCGCGGTCGGCCGACCGCGAGCATCCACCCGAGATCCTCCGGCGCAACCAGATGCAGTGTGCCGCGCATCGGCCAGGAGCGCACGATCTTGCCGGCCGCGAGTGCGGCCTCGATCGAGGCATCCGTGCTGCCCGGGGAGCGCAGGCCCACCGACCACTTCACTCCCGGGAAGTCCTGGCCCTGCATGGCGAGCATCCAGCGCACCACATCGGCGGGCGTCCGATCCGCCCTCTCACCGAGCAGCTGTGATGCGCGCCGCAGCGCCGTCAATTCACGGAGCGTGCGCGACGACATGGCGCCAGTATGCCGGTACCCGGCGACAGGCGTCAGATGGTGGGGAGCTGGAGCCCGGTGAGCTTGAGCTCGATCGGCGCGTCCGCGACGCCGCGCGCCGGGGCGTTCTCGGTTGCCGCTGCCGTTGATGGCTGGGTAAGCGAGCCACCAACGAGCAGGGCACCGATGAGAACCCCGAGGGCCGTAACCACGCTGATGCCCACGGTGAGCTTGGTGGGCCGCAGGGTGCGGCGAAGCATCACGGCGAGCATCACGAGTGCAACGACCGCCGTCACAGCGACAGCAATCGTCACCGCGGCGGGCAGGCCAGAAGCGACCGGGGGGGCGGTCGCGATTACAGCGTTCATTGTGCTGTGTTCCTTTCGGGTAGGAACCGGATCTGTCGGGTACAGATCCCAGTTGCCCCGAGTCCTCCTTTAGGGGGACTCGACGGCCAGCGTTGAAAAAGTATCAGGGGCGGGGTAGTCGGGTCAAGCGGCGGCATGCCCCCGTTTGGGGGTCACGGCACTTCAATGCGCTCAGAGGGTGAGAAGGCCCGCCGCCACGAGCTGCTTCGACAGACCGGCGCCGTCGGGGGAGTAGAACCACGGCACCGCCGATCCGGCCTCGTGCTCGGCCTTGCTGCGGCCGCCCGCGAGCACAGCCTCTCCGGGGCTCAGCTGGCGGATGGCCACGCCTGCGACCTTGTCGGGATGCGCCGCCGCGAAGTCGCCGTAGATGCTTTCGTCGTGCTGACCGTCGTCGCCGATGAGCAACCACTTCATGCCGGGGAACTCCTGTGCAAGTCGCTCGAGGCTCGATCGCTTGTGGTCCTGGCCGCTGCGGAACCAACGATCGTGGGTCGGCCCCCAGTCGGTCAGCAGCAGAGCTCCGCGGGGGTAGAGGTTGCGTGCCATGAATCTGGTGAGGGTCGGCGCCACGTTCCACGCTCCAGTGGAGAGGTAGATCACCGGCGCCCCCGGGTTCGCCCGGGTGAGCCGCTCGTAGAGCACCGCCATTCCGGCGACGGGGGTGCGCGCGTGCTCGTCGAGCACGAAGGTGTTCCAGGCCGCGAGGAAGGGGCGGGGCAGCGCGGTGACCATGACCGTGTCATCCACGTCGGAGACGATGCCGAACGGGGCATCGGGGTCGACGATGAAGACTTTGGTCGTCACGGGCTCGGTGTCGTCGGTGCGCAGGCGCACCTTGCGCCATCCGGTGCGCAGGTCGACGGGGATGCGCACGTCGACGATGCCGCCTCGCTCCGGGCGTACGCGGCGCTCGACGGAGCCGATCGAGATCGTGACCTCGACGTCGTCAACGGGGATGCTGAAGAAGCTGCGCCAGCCCCGCACCTTAGCAGCCCGCTGCTTGGGTGCGTCCCCGCCCCGGGTCAGCACCACCCGGCAGAGCACACGAGCCCACCCCGGAGCCCCGTATCCGGCGTAGGGGATGATCGTGGTGGTCAGGCCGCGGCGACGACCGCGGCGCTCACGCCAACGATGGAAGGCATCCTCGATGCGAGCCGCGCGATGCATGATCTGCTTCGGCGCCCCGGCGGGGGTCACGGATGCGCCGGGTCGAGCCATTGACCCAGTCTGTCAGCTATTGCGCCGACGGGTCTTCTGCGGCGGGCTCGATGAGTTCGGGCGAGTTGTTGCGCACATTGCCCACGGCGCGCCCCACGGTATAGAACTCGGCACGCTCGGCGAGCTCCTCGCCGCCCGCGAAGGCGGCCTCGAGGACGTCCCGTGGCTCCTCGGTGTGCGGGTCGAGCCACTCATCGATCAGCTCGGGCTGCAGGAACAGGGGCATGCGATCGTGGATGCTCGCCAGGTCACCTGTTGCCGCCCGGGTGATGATCGTGGTCGACAGCAGCCACTTGTCCGGGGCGTCGTCTGCGGCAGCGGGATTGCGCCACCATTCGTAGAGGCCGGCGAAGGTGAAGAGCTCGCCGCCGGGCAGATGGATGAAGTGGGGAGTCTTGGTATCGCCAACGGTGTGCCACTCGTAGTACCCGGTCGCGGGTACGATCGCCCGGCGCTTGCGGATGGCGTTCTTGAAGTGCGCCTTCTCGCCCAGTGTCTCGATGCGGGCGTTGAAGGCGGTCACCCCGACCTTCGGATCCTTTGCCCACCCGGGCACGAGGCCCCAGCGCGCGGCTTCCAGTCGACGCACAGGGATGTCGTCGTCCGCGGCCTTGGGAATCGAGTCGAGCACGATCGACACGGGGTCGGTCGGGGCGATGTTCCACGACGGCGCCGGCAGGTTATCGGCGGGAAGATCGACGTCGAACAGGGCCACCAGATCGCTGCTCGCGCCTGCTACGACGAATCGACCGCACATGAGAACATTCTCACAGTTTCCGCCGACACTTCCTCATGTCGCGAGCTACAATATGTTTCGAACACTGAAGGAGATGGCCGTGACTGCGCACGACACCATGGAACACCTGCCCGAATCACTCGTGGCCCTGCGCAACTCGCCGGTGCAGGCGAGAAGCACCGCCCGTCTCACCGCGCTGCTGGATGCCGCGGCAGCCGTAGTCGACGAGATCGGCTTCGAGCGGCTCACCACGGCCATGGTTGCCGAACGCGCTGGTGCCTCCATCGGTACGGTCTACCGCTACTTCCCCGACCGGATCGCCCTTCTGCAGGCTCTCGCCGCCCGCAACCTCGAGCGTGTGCTCAGCCGTCTCGCCGACGAGGTCGTCGACCAGCGCCACACGGACTGGAGTAGCGCTCTCGAGGGAGCGTTCGACATCCTCGTCGCTGCGTTCCGCACGGAGGCCGGCTTCCGGGGACTGCGGGTCGGCGACGTCATCGACCTGCGCCCCGCACCGACCGAACGCACATTCAACTCGATCGTCTCCAACCGGCTGCTTGATGGCATGGTTGCGCGATTCGGGGTGGCAGACACCGCCGAGACCCGTTTCCAGTTCGAGGCGGCCATGGAGGTCGCCGATGCTCTCGTCGCTCGTGCCTTCGCCCGCGACGCTCAGGGTGACGAAGCATTCATCCAGGCGGCACGCGACGCAACCAGCGCAATGCTCGCCTCGCACTTCGGAGACTGAGCGGGCCGACCGTAGGTATGCGCGCGACCCTGGGTCGATCGCAAGAACTTCGTAATGCCAATCCGGAATGCCGGTGGCTCCGAATACTGTTGTGCCCTGAGTAGGTCGAAAGATCAGCGTCAGCGTACTGGCAAGTGTCGATTCGTGTTCGGGCACGAGGAATGAGCCGTATTACCCATGATCGAGTTCCGTTCGGTGTCGAAGCAGTTTCCCAATGGTGCTCGCGCGGTCGACGACTTCAGCCTCGTTATCCCGTCACGCAAGACCACGGTTCTGGTCGGGTCGTCGGGCAGCGGCAAGACCACTCTGCTGCGGATGATCAACCGCATGGTCGATCCCACGTCGGGCGTCATCGAGATCGACGGTGAGAGCATCCTCAACCGCGACCCGGTGAAGCTGCGACGCAGTATTGGCTACGTCATGCAGAACTCCGGCCTGCTGCCGCACTTCAAAGTGATCGACAACGTCGCCACGGTGCCCGTGTTGAACGGCGTGCCCCGCAAGCAGGCTCGAGCGCAGGCGCTCGAACTGCTCGACACCGTCGGCCTCGATCGCGAGCTCGCTGACCGCTACCCGAGCCAGCTCTCGGGCGGCCAGCAGCAGCGGGTCGGCGTCGCACGGGGGCTCGCGGCCAACCCCAACATCCTGCTCATGGACGAGCCCTTCGGTGCCGTCGACCCGATCGTGCGCGCCGAGCTTCAGCAGGAGACCATCCGGCTGCAGCGCGACCTGGACAAGACGGTCGTCTTCGTGACCCACGACATCGACGAGGCATTCCTTCTGGGCGATCAGGTCGTCATTCTCGAGGAGGGTGCCAAGATCGCCCAAGTCGGCAGCCCGACCGAGATCATGTCCAACCCGGCATCCGATTTCGTCGCCGATTTCATCGGGGTGCGCCAGGGCAAGCGTGCGCTCACGATCCGCGAGACGCCTCGCGGCAAGATCCTCGTCGATTCCGAGGGTCGGGCCGCGGGTGTGCTCTCCGGGGAGTTCTTGTGACCTGGGTGCTGGGCAACCTCCCTCTCATCGGGCGTCTCACGCTCGAGCACATCGGGCTGGCGATTCCTCCCATCGTGATCGGATTCCTGCTGTCGATCCCGCTGGGATTTCTTGCCTATCGCTACCGCCTCACCCGCGGTGTCCTGCTGACCGTGGCCGGCCTGCTCTACACGGTTCCCTCGCTCGCCCTGTTCGTTGTGCTGCCTCCGCTGCTGGGCATCAGCTATCTCAGCTCTCTCAACCTGTCGATCGCTCTCACGATCTATGCCGTGGCCATCATGTCCAGGTCGATGGCGGATGCCCTCACCTCCGTCGACCCCGCGATACGCCAATCGGCGACTGCCGTCGGGTTCGGCAGCTGGCGTCGATTCTGGACGGTCGAGTTCCCGCTCGCGGGACCGGTGATCCTCGCGGGCCTTCGGGTCACGGCGGTCAGCACCATCAGCCTCGTGACCGTCGGCATCCTCATCGGTGTCGAGAACCTCGGCTACCTGTTCACCAACGGGTTCCAAAGGCGCATCATCCCCGAGATCCTGGCTGGAGTCGTGACCGTGGTGATCATCGCGCTCGTCGTCGACTACCTCCTCGTGCTCGCTGGCCGCCTGATCATGCCGTGGGCACCGCGACGGCCTGGGCGGGTCCTTCGTGCCGCGCAGGTCGCTGAGGGGGCCTGACATGGGCCTCTTCCTCGACGCCCTCGCCTGGATCTTCTCCCCGGATCGGCTCACCGACAACCCCTCACTGCCGTTGCTTGTCGTGCAGCATCTCTTCTACACGTTCGTGTCGGTGGTGATCGCTGCACTGATCGCGGTTCCCCTCGGATACCTGATCGGGCACACCGGTCGCGGGCGTGAGATCGCGGTCGGCATCTCGGGGGCGGCGCGCGCGCTCCCGTCGTTCGGGCTCATCCTTCTGCTCGTGCTGGTCATCGGGGTGACCCAGAAACCACTGGCGGCGTTCATAGCATTCGTGCTCCTGGCGATTCCCTCGGTGCTCGCCGGCGCCTATTCCGGCCTCGAGCAGATCGACCGCCGCGTGATCGACGCTGCTCGAGCGGTCGGTATGACGGAGTGGCAGATCCTGCTGCGCGTGGAGATCCCGCTCGGCCTGCCCCTGCTGATCGGTGGGCTGCGGGCGGCAACGCTGCAGGTCGTGGCCACCGTGACGGTCGCAGCGTACATCGGCCTCGGCGGCCTCGGACTCCCGATCTTCGCGGGTCTTCCCCTGCGTCGATTCGACTGGATGCTCGGTGCGGCACTTCTGATCATCGTGCTCGCACTTCTTCTGGACGGCCTCTTCGCGCTGCTCCAGCACCTCGTCGTGCCCCGCGGAGTCACCGCGGGTCGCGTTCTGGATGTCCGTTCGTCGCCAGTGGGGCGGCGTGCGGTGGTGGGAACCCCCGCCGACTGAATGAGAAGGAAATGATGATGTTCACAGCTAGGAACAAGGGCCGGCTCGCACTGGGTGCGGTCGTGGTCGGGGCGGCATTGGCCCTGTCAGGGTGCGCGACCGGTGATCCGTTGGACTCGGGTTCGTCCTCGGGTGCGTCGGAGACGATCGTGGTGGGTTCGCAGGCGTACTACTCCAACGAGATCATTGCGGAGATCTACTCGCAGGCTCTGGAGAACGCCGGGTTCACCGTGGAGCGCAAGTTCCAGATCGGTCAGCGTGACGCGTACCTGCCGTCGCTGGAGTCCGGTGAGGTGGACTTGTTCCCCGAGTACACCGGCAACCTGCTGCAGTTCTACAGCCCCGACACCACCGCCACCACCTCCGACGACGTGTACGCGGAACTGAAGACCGCACTGCCCGACACGCTCACGGTGCTCGACCAGGCGGCGGCAACCGATCAGGACTCCTACAACGTGACCGCCGACTTCGCGGCCACCAACAACCTGAAGTCTCTGGCGGATCTGAAGAACGTGACCGTGCCGCTGACTCTGGGCGGCAACCCGGAGCTCGCCGAGCGCCTCTACGGCCCGGCCGGTCTTCTGGCCACCTACGGGGTGACCGTCGGCTTCACCGCCACCGGTGACACCACCGTCGAGGACCTCCTCGCCGGCACCGTCAACATCGCCAACGTCTACTCGGCTGACCCGCGCATCCAGACCGACAACCTCGTCACCCTGGCTGACCCGGAGGGCCTGTTCCTGGCCTCCAACGTCGTGCCGTTGGTCAACAAGGACGTCGCCGACCAGATCGCCGACGTCATCAACGCCGTGCAGGCCAAACTGACCGCCGAAGGACTCGTCGCGTTGAACGTGCAGTCCACCGTCGACCAGAAGTCCTCCGCTGACATTGCCACCCAGTGGCTCAAGGACAACGGCCTCAGCTAGTAACAACCCGAACGCCGGTTGAGTAGCGCGAACGACTGCTACTCAGCCGGCGTTTCGCCGTCCACTGCGCGCTCGAGCCGGCGCTTGACGAGCCACACCACGACGGCGAAGACGGCGATGATCCCCGCGAAGATGTAGCCCGCGTAGTGCAGGCGGTCGAGCAGTTCGCGGAAGGTGCCGGCCGCGAACGCCCCAACCGACACGTACGCGAGCGTCCAGATGATGGTCGCGGGCAGGGTCCACGCGATGAAGGTGCGATATCTCATCGGGCTCATCCCCACGGTGAGCGGTATGAGTGAGTGCAGTACGGGCAGGAATCGCGAGATGAACACGGCGACGCCTCCGCGCCGCGCCAGGAACGTCTCGGCGCGCACCCAATTGCGTTCACCGAGCCAGCGCCCCAGCCGCGACATCCGGATGCGGGGGCCGAAGAACCGACCGAGCGCGAACCCGATGCTCTCGCCGATGAGGGCTCCTGAGATCACCGCGAGCACGAGCGCGACGAACTGCGCTGGCGACTCAACCGCCGTTGCGGCGATGATCACGATCGTGTCTCCGGGCACGATGAGCCCCACGAGCACTGAGGTCTCGAGCAGGATTCCGAAGCCTGCGAGCGCCGTGCGCAGCACCGGATCGACGGACTGGACGACATCGAGCAGCCACAGAATGATGTCGTTCATGCTTCGACCCTAGATCGGGCGGCGCAGCGCATCCAGACGCGCACGCCAGGTTGCCAGTCGGCCGGGGTACTCGGCGAGCAACGGACCGTCGATCCACGCCGTGGCGATCCGGATGCCGTGAAGCGCGCTCAGGGCCCACAACTCGGTGCCGTCCAGTTCGGCGGGAGTCACGGCCTCCTCGTGACTGTCCAGACCGAGGGCGGCGGCGAGGGTGATCACGCTGCGTGCCGTCACGCTGTCGACCCGCTCGAACTCGGCGGGTGGTCCGCACAGGATGTCGCCACGCCACCACAGCAGCGAGCTGTAGGCACCTTCGACCACGTAGCCGTCGGGCGTGAGGATCACCGCTTCGTCGGCCCCCAGCTTCTGCACGTCGGTGCGGATGCGCAGCATCGCCTCGAGGTCGGGACCCTTCACTTGCGGCGTAGTTCGTGGATCCCGCCCGCGCCAGGTTGCCAGCACGGCCGATCGGCTTCGTTCGGGGGCGGAGCGCAACCGGAACACCAACCGCGGCCCGCCGAGACGCGAGTGCAGCTCGACCCGGGGAAACCAGTCACCCTCGCGCGGGATCGCGGCGATCGCGGCATCCCAGAACGCATCGACGTCGAGTTCGAGATACCGGCCGCGAGGGATCGACGTCATGAATCGCGTGCGGTGCAGCTCGAGACCGAGCGTGAGCCCATCGCTCACCAGCCACGAATCGGCGGCTTCGATCACCGTGAGGGTCATGTCGCAGTGCTCGAGCGGCTCGAGTGCTCCGTCACGCCACCGGAAGATCGACTGCACACTCATAGGGTTAGGGTATGCGTCCTCGGGTACACACGGCGTCCCTCGGTCGGTGGGTCGACCCTGCCGACGCCTGGGCCGCCCTGTGCGAGGGCGCGGATGCCGCTTTCTGGCTCGACAGTGGACCGAACGCGACCACCGGCACCAGCTACCTCGGCGTTGCCGCCCGGCTTTCGACGCAGTTCGATGGGCCGGTGCTGGAGTGGCTGCGCGCGCAGCAGTACGGCGTCGACACGTCTGAGGTCGGCTCCGGCTTCGCGCTGGGATGGGTGGGCTGGCTCGGGTACGAGCTGCGCGGCGAGACGATGGGCGTTGCGGTCGGGCGGGCATCCCGCTACCCGAATGCGGCCTGGATGTACGTAGACCGCTGTCTCGCCTTCGACCACGAGCGCGGCGAGGTGAGGTTGTTGTCCCTCGCCGCCATCGATGACTACCGTGCGCAGGTGCTTGCCGCGCTCTCGTCGGCCGAGCCGCGCGCGGTGGTCGAGCCGCGTTCGGTGGTCGAGCCTGTCGAGACCCCCGCGGTCACCTGGGCCTACTCCGACGAGCAGTACCTCGACATGATCGCGGACTGTCAGGCGGCGATCCGCGAGGGCGATGCCTACCAGCTGTGCCTGACGACCGAGGCTCGAGTGGATGCCCGTCCCGACCCCTACGCCGCCTACCTCGCGTTGAGGGCATCCAGCCCCACCCACCACGGGGCACTGCTCGTTGCTGGGGATATCGCGGTGCTCAGCGCCACGCCGGAGCAGTTCCTCAGCGTGTCTGCCGACGGCGTGATCGAGTCGAAGCCGATCAAGGGCACCCGCCCACGGGGGCTCACGGGCCTGGCCGACGAGGAGCTGCGCTTCGAGCTGGAGTCCAGCGAGAAGGAGCGCGCCGAGAATCTCATGATCGTCGACCTCATGCGCAACGACATCGGGCGGGTGGCCGCCGTCGGCTCCGTGACGGTCACCAGTCTGCTCGCGGTGGAGAGCTACGCCCACGTGCACCAGCTGGTCAGCACGGTGCGCGGTGTGCTCGCCGAGGGGCTTACCGGCATCGACGCGATTGCGGCCTGCTTCCCCGCAGGGTCCATGACGGGAGCGCCGAAGCGGTCCGCGACCCTGATCCTCGACTCGCTCGAGCAGCGGGCGCGCGGCATCTACTCGGGGGCGTTCGGCTACGTGGGGCTCGACGGGGCGATCGACCTCGCTATGGTCATCCGATCGATCGTCGTCGACGAGGCGGGCTCGACCGTGGGCACCGGTGGCGGCATCACGGCGCTGTCCGACCCCGGGGAGGAGCTCGCCGAGGCACGGCTGAAGGCCGCCGCCCTGTTGCGGGTCTTGGGTGTGCGCTAGTTCGGTACCCTTGAAGCTTGCCCCTGCAACGAAGTGGATTCCCTGTGACCGAGCACGACGAGCGCCGCGACGATACCGACGCCGCACCCGACTACGACATCGCCGCAATCGCCGCGAAGTGGCAGCCCGTGTGGGACGAGATGAAGCCGTTCGCGACCGACGACCCGGCCGACAAGCGCCCGCGCAAGTACATCCTCGACATGTTCCCCTACCCGTCGGGCGAGCTGCACATGGGGCACGCCGAGGCGTTCGCCTTCGGTGACATCGTGGCGCGCTACTGGCGTCAGCGCGGCTTCAACGTGCTGCACCCGATCGGCTGGGACTCCTTCGGCCTGCCCGCCGAGAATGCGGCGATCGAGCGCGGCATCAACCCCGCCACCTGGACCTACGAGAACATCGACGAGCAGAAGCTCAACTTCCGTCGCTACGGGGTGTCGTTCGACTGGAGTCGCGTGCTGCACACCAGCGACCCCGAGTACTACAAGTGGAACCAGTGGCTGTTCCTCAAGCTCTACGAGAAGGGTCTGGCCTACCGCAAGGAGAGCTGGGTCAACTGGGACCCGGTGGACCAGACCGTTCTCGCCAACGAGCAGGTGCTGCCGGATGGCACGTCCGAGCGTTCGGGCGCCGTGGTCGTCAAGAAGCAGCTCACTCAGTGGTACTTCAAGATCACCGAGTACGCCGACCGCCTGCTCGACGACCTCAACCAGCTCGAGGGCTCGTGGCCGGCGAAGGTGCTGTCGATGCAGCGCAACTGGATCGGCCGCTCCACCGGCGCCGACGTCGACTTCCGTGTCGAGGGCAGCGACCGCACCATCACGGTCTTCACCACGCGCCCCGACACGCTCTACGGCGTGACCTTCATGGTCGTCGCCCCCGACTCCGAGCTCGCGGCCGAGCTGGCGGCGGGTTCGACGCCTGAGGTGCAGGCGGCCTTCGCCGACTACCTGGTGCAGGCCCAGAAGAACACCGAGATCGAGCGTCAGGATGCGACGCGGTCGAAGACCGGCATCCCGCTCGAGCGGTGGGCGATCAACCCCGCCAACGGGGAGCGCATCCCGATCTGGACCGCCGACTACGTGCTCGCCGACTACGGTCACGGCGCAGTGATGGCCGTGCCAGCGCACGACCAGCGCGACCTCGACTTCGCCCGCGCCTTCGGGCTGCCGGTGCGGGTCGTGGTCGACACGACGGCTCCCGTCACCGGCGCCCTTCAGGTGATCACCGAGGAGATGCTCGCCGAGGGTCCGCCCGACCCGGTGTCGACCGGCGAGGCGCTCACCGGTGATGGTCGCATGATCAACTCGGGTCCGATCAACGGGCTGAGCAAGAGCAACGCGATCTCCAAGATCATCGAGCAGCTCGAGGCGGCGGGCACCGGCCGCGCCGCGAAGACCTACCGTCTGCGTGACTGGCTGATCAGCCGGCAGCGCTTCTGGGGCACGCCCATCCCGATCATCCACGGCGCCGACGGCGAGCTCGTGCCGGTGCCGCTCGACCAGTTGCCGGTCGTCTTGCCCGACACCGAGGGACTCGATCTGAAGCCCAAGGGCAAGTCGCCCCTTGCTGCTGCCAGCGACTGGATGACCGTCGCCGACCCGCGCGACGGCAGCCCCGCGCAGCGCGACGCCGACACCATGGACACGTTCGTCGACAGCTCCTGGTACTTCCTGCGCTTCCTCTCGCCGAACGACGACCTCGAGGCGTTCTCGGTGTCAGAGGCGGAGAAGTGGGCGCCCGTCGACCAGTACGTCGGCGGTGTCGAGCACGCGATCCTGCACCTGCTGTACGCGCGCTTCATCACCAAGGTGCTCTTCGATCTGGGCTACGTGAGCTTCACCGAGCCCTTCAGCGCCCTGCTCAACCAGGGCATGGTGCTCAGCGAGGGCAAGAAGATGTCCAAGCGCAGCCGCAAGGGCACCACGTTCACCGCGGAGGTCGACAAGCACGGTGCCGACGCGCTGAGGCTCACGCTCGCGTTCGCCGGCCCGCCCGAGGACAACATCAACTGGGAGGATGTCTCGCCCGCGGCGTCTGCCAAGTTCCTCGCTCGCGCGTTCCGCATCGCCAGTGACGTCGCGAGCGCCCCCGAGGTCGAGTGGAAGACCGGGGATGTCGCGCTGCGCCGTCTCACGCACCGGTTCCTGGCTGATGGCCCCGCTCTCGCCGAGTCGCTCAAGTTCAACGTGCTCGTCGCCCGCATCATGGATCTCGTCAACGCCACTCGCAAGGTGATCGACAGCGGTGCGGGACCGGCCGACGCCGCCGTGCGCGAAGCCGCCGAGGTGATCACGATCGCGCTCAGCCTCTTCGCGCCGTACACGGCCGAGGAGATGTGGTCGCGCCTGGGTTACCAGCCGACTGTGGCCCTCGCCGGCTGGCGCAAGGCCGATCCGACGCTGCTGATCGAGGATTCGATCGTCGCTGTCGTGCAGGTGGATGGCAAGGTCCGCGACCGCCTCGAGGTGAGCCCGAAGATCTCGAGCGACGAGCTGGAGAAGCTCGCGCGAGCATCGGCGGGCGTCATCCGGGCGATCGGTGATCGCGAGATCGTCAACGTCATCGTGCGCGCCCCTCGCATCGTCAACATCGCAACCCGCGCCAGCTAGTTCACCGCACCTGCGGGTGTGCGCCTCTGCCGCGACCCGCTGCGTAGCGTCGACCGGGTGGCAGCCGACCCCGACCCCCGTCACGCTCGCGTGCGCGTCGGCATCGGGGCGGTCGTCGTCCTGGTGCTTGTCGCCCTAGGGTGTGCCGTGCTCGTGTCGGCGTGGGGTGACCACGGGTCTGCGTTGGAGGTCGTGCAGTCGACGGGTGCGGCATCCGCGGCACCTGGTGCGGGGGTGGGCGCGGGTAGCGGCTCGGGTGCGCAGTTCTTCGTGCACATCCTCGGAGCGGTCGAGCGGCCGGGGCTCTATGGAGTGCGGGAGGGCGATCGCGTCATCGATGCGGTCGCTGCCGCCGGTGGATTCACCGACTCGGCCGACCAGTCGCAGGTGAATCTGGCACGGTTTCTCGTTGACGGGGAGCAGCTCTACGTGCCGACGGTCGGCGAGGCGCCCGCGTCGGCGCCCGGGGTGACGGCCCAGGGCAAGGTCAACATCAATACCGCCGATGCGTCAGCGCTCGAGACGTTGCCGCGAGTCGGCCCCGCGATGGCCGCCCGCATCATCGACTGGCGTGAAGTCAACGGGCGCTTCGCGGCGATCGAGGATCTCATGAGCGTCACCGGGATCGGTCAGAAGACCTTCGATGGTCTCAAGGAACTCGTGACGGTGTGATTGCCGACCTTCGACTCGCCATCCCCGCGGCAGTGGCCTGGATCGCGGCGGCAGTGGTCATCGGCATAGATCCGGCAATCCCGACGATCACGTTGTGGGTGGCTGCCGGCATTGCCACCGCCGTCGCTCTCGCCCGACGCTCGCTCGCGGTCGTCGCACTCGCGCTTGCGGCAGCGGCCCTCTGTTCGACATCCGTCGTGCTGCAGTCGACGTCGCGGCAACCGGCCGAGCTGGTCGCAGCAGCCGAGACGGGTCGGCAGATCGACGTCCTCGCGACTCTCACCGGGCGCGCGAGCGAGCGCTCCTATCCAGTCACGCTGGATGTCGTCGACGGCACGCCAGTGCACGTTCCGGTGATCGTGTTCGGGCCCGCGACCGACGCGGGTATCGGCACGACCGTGCGGATCACCGGAACGCTCACGGCAACCGACCCCGGCGACGACGCGGCCTTCCTCCTATTCGCCGAACGATCGCCCATCGTCGAGTCGCCGCCCCCGTGGTATCTCGACTGGGCGAACGGGTTGCGGGCTCGGTTCCTAGCGCAGACTCGAACGCTTCCGGGCGTCGGGGGAGACCTCCTCGCGGGGCTCGCCATCGGCGACACCACCGACGTCAGCGGCGAGCTCGATCAGGCGATGAAGTCGAGCTCGCTGAGTCACCTGACGGCCGTGTCCGGCGCCAACTGCGCGATCGTGATCGGGCTCGTGATGGTGGCGGGCGCGGCAGCCGGCGTTCCGCGCTGGGGTCGGGTCGCGGCATCCCTCGCCGTTCTGGTGGGGTTCGTCGTGCTCGTCACGCCCGAGCCGAGCGTGTTGAGGGCAGCCGTGATGGCGAGTCTCGTGCTGGCGACCCTGGCACGGGGTCGGCCGGTGCGCGGCATCCCCGTGCTCGCACTCGCGACAGTCGTCCTGCTCGCGTTCGACCCCTGGCTCGCTCGCAGCTACGGATTCGTGCTGTCCGTGCTCGCAACCGCGGGACTGCTTCTTCTCGCGGGTCCGCTGGCGCGGGTGCTCGAGCGATGGCTCCCGCGCTGGCTCGCCATAGTCATCGCGGTTCCGTTCGCCGCACAACTCGCCTGCCAACCGGTCATCATCCTGCTCTCGGCAACCCTTCCGACCTACGGCGTGGTCGCCAATGTGCTCGCCGCTCCGGCTGCACCGATCGCGACCGTGGTCGGGCTCGCCGCCTGCGTGCTTCTGGTGCTGATTCCGCCGCTCGGTGCGCTGCTCTGCCAGTTGGCGTGGCTGCCGTCGGCATGGATCGCGGCTGTCGCCCAGTTCTTCGCGTCGGCACCGGCAGCTCAGCTGCCCTGGCCCCCGGGCGCGGTCGGTGCACTGCTGCTCGCCTCGGGCACGGTGCTCGCGGGCTTCGCTGTGCTGGGCCGGCGGTGGGCGGTCATCGCTGTGGCCGTCGCGGGCGCCGTCTATCTCGGGCTCGCCAGCGGCAGTCGCATCGCGCAGGTCACCGGTCGCCCCGACTGGCAGATCGCGGCCTGCGACATCGGGCAGGGCGACGCCGTCTTCGTCCGCAGCCGCGGGCAACTCGCGCTGATCGACACGGGTCCCGATCCGGCGCTGATGAGGCGGTGCATGACCGAGTTGGGCATCGGGCGCGTCGATCTGCTGGTGCTCACCCACTACGACCTCGACCACGTCGGCGGTGCCGGCGCTCTGGTGGGCAAGGTCGATCGGGTGTTCGTCGGTCCGAGCAGCGATCCCGAAGACGACCGGCTGCGCAACTACTTCGTGGCGGGCGGTGCTCGGGTCGAGCAGGTCTCCCGCGGGCCGACTGGACTGCTGGGTGACCTTCGGTGGGAGGTCCTGTGGCCGCCCGCGCGCCTGGGCAGCATCGAGCCGGGCAATCCGGCGAGTGTGACCCTCGAGTTCCAACCCGTCGGCGAGTGCGCGGCCGGATGCCTCAGCTCGATCTTCCTCGGAGACCTCGGTGAAGACGCCCAGAACCGCCTCCTCGCCGCTGGCCCCGTGGGCACAGTCGACGTCGTGAAGGTGGCGCATCACGGCTCGCGCGACCAGAGCGAGCGGCTCTACCTGCGCCTGCACGCAACGGTCGGCGTGATCGGGGTGGGGGCAGACAACGGCTACGGGCATCCGACTGACGATCTTCTGGCGATTCTGGCTCGCGCGGGCACGACTCCCGCGCGCACCGATCGCAGCGGGCTGATCCTGCTCGCGCCCGGAGCCGCTCCCGGCACGGTGCGTGTCTGGAGCGAACGTTAGGCTGTGATCCGTGGCAGCCCCTAAGACCGTGATTCCCGTGCTCCAGTGGCATTCGGTGCGGCCAGCGCCGGTGGTGCTGGTGTCCGGTCCGGAGGAGTACCTGGCCGATCGCGCCATCCGCTCGCTGCGCGACCTGCTCAAGGCTGAAGACCCGAGCCTCGAGATCCACGACGTCGAGGCCGACCAGTACGGACCGGGGGAGTTGCTGACGCTCGCGAGCCCCTCGCTGTTCAACGAGCCCCGCCTCATCCGCGTCGTCAAGGTGGAGAAGTGCACCGACGCCTTCATCACCGAGACCCTCGACTACCTCTCTCACCCCGCAGACGACACCTACCTGGTGCTGCGGCACGCGAGCGGGGTGCGCGGCAAGAAGCTCCTTGACGCGATCCGCGCCGGCACCGGCGGCGGCATCGAGATCTCCTGCCTCGAACTGAAGAAGGACACCGAGAAGACCGAGTTCGCGGCGGCCGAGTTCGCCGCGGCCGGTCGCAGGGTCACCGGGGGAGCCATCCGTGCCCTCGTCTCGGCGTTCTCCGACGATCTGGCCGAGCTCGCGGCCGCGTGCCAACAGCTGCTCGCCGATGCGAGCGAGGAGATCACCGAGGTCACGGTAGAGAAGTACTACTCCGGCCGTATGGAGACGAACGCGTTCAAGGTCGCGGATGCCGCGATCGCCGGCCGTCGCGGAGAAGCCCTCGTTCTGCTGCGCCACGCCCTCTCCTCGGGTGCTGACCCCGTTCCGATCGTGGCCGCCTTCGCAGCCAAGCTGCGTACGATGGCGCGCATCTCCGGTTCCAACGCGCCGGCCGGTCAGCTCGCGTCGAAGTTCGGCCTCGCGCCCTGGCAGGTCGACCGCGCGCGCCGAGATCTGCACGGCTGGACCGACGAGGGGCTCGGTCGATCCCTGGAGACTCTCGCCGACACCGACGAGCAGATCAAGGGACTCGGCCGCGACCCTGTCTTCGCGCTCGAGCGCATGATCGGCGTCATCGCGAGTCGCGGCAGCAGCGCTTAACGGCGAAAGCCCCGCCGAGGCGGGGCTTTCGGTGATCGAGCTTGTCGAGATCAGAGATCTACAGCGCAGCAACCTGCTTGGCGATGGCCGACTTGCGGTTCGCAGCCTGGTTCTTGTGGATGACACCCTTGCTGGCGGCCTTGTCGAGCTTCTTGCCGGCCAGGGCCAGCGACGCGGTCGCCTTCTCCTTGTCACCGGCGGTGATCGCCTCGCGGGTCGCGCGAACGGCGGTCTTGACCTCGCTCTTGACGGCCTTGTTGCGCTCCTGCGCCTTCTTGTTGGTGCCGATGCGCTTGATCTGCGACTTGATGTTTGCCACGTGGGTGCTTTCTGTTGGTGTGAAAGGAGTTATCTCGCGAGCCTCTGGAGCGAAACTACGCGGAAGCCAAAGGTCAACATTACCATCAGGCGGCGGTCGAGTCCACCGCGTCGAGCAGGATGCGCGTGAACTCGCGCGGGCGGGTCAGGGAGACCATATGGGTGGCGCCGGGCACGTGGATGAGCCGGGCATCCGGTGCCGCGGCGAGGTAGCGGCGCTCCTCGAGACGGAAGTGGTCGAGGGTTCCGTTGACCAGCCAGATCGGCTGGGTGATTCGGGCGAGTGAGGCCACCGGACGCAGCTGCCGCAACTCCTGCAGCGCGTCATCCATCACCTCCAACGCCACGCCGCCGACGATCACGTCGGCGGCGAGCTCGGGGTCGCGCACTGCCAGCCGCACCGCCCAGTTGTTGAGCGCCAGCCCGCGGTCGGGAAACCGGTGGATCACCCGCGCCGCGACCCGCCACGAGTCGAGCACCACGCGGTAGGGCCGGGTGCCGCAACTCGCCGCGAGCAGTCCCACTATCGGCCGCCCGGCCAGCCCGGCGTAGTGGATCGACGTGTATCCGCCGAGCGAGAACCCGCACAGCAGCACCGGATGCCGCGCCGCCCCCACAGCGTCACCGATCGCCTCGACTGCTCCCGCCAGCGTGAACCGCTCGCCCATGCGTGCGCCGTGCCCCGGCAGGTCGATCGCGATGGCCTCGTGTCCGGCAGCCTCGAGAGCTGCGACCTGCGTGCGCCACATGGTCGCGGAGGTGCGCAGTCCGTGCACGAGCACCACCGAACTGGGCATGCTCCGATGGTAATAGCCTGAAGCCATGCCCTCCCTGGCCCCGCACATCCTCGGCGTTCCCGGCAGCGGAATCCGTCGCATCCACGAGATCGCGATCACTCTCGACGACGTGATCATGCTCGCGGTGGGCGAGCCCGACGTTCCGGTCGCGCCGCACATCGCCGCCGCGGCGAAGGCCGCGTGGGATGCCGACGAGACGAACTACACCGCCAATGCGGGCATCCTGCCGCTGCGCGAGGCGATCGTCGACAAGCTCGCGCGCGTCAACGATCTGCACGTCACAACAGACGAGGTCTGGGTGACGGTCGGCGCCACCCAGGGCCTGCACCAGGCCATGGCACTTACCCTCGGACCCGGCGATGAGGTGCTGCTGCCCGACCCCGGCTACACGACTTTCACGATGAACGCCCACATGCTCGACGCCGTGCCGGTGCCCTACCCCCTGCGCCCCGAGTCGGGCTTCATGCCGGATGTCGCCACCCTCGAGTCGCTCGTCACGCCCCGCACTCGCGTGCTCATCCTCAACTCGCCTTCGAACCCGCTGGGCACGATCTTCCCCGAGTCCGTGCTGCGGGAGCTCCTCGATTTCGCCCGCCGCCACGACCTCTGGGTGATCAGCGATGAGGTCTACGAGTACTTCACCTGGGGCGAACCCCACGTCAGCACGGCCTCGCTCGACACCGACGGCCGGGTGCTCAGCGTGTTCTCGCTGTCGAAGACCTACGCGATGACGGGCATCCGCATCGGCTACCTCGTCACCCCGCCGGGCATGGTCGACACCATGCGCGCAGTGCAGGAGGCGACGATCAGCTGCGCCAGCGCTCCGGGCCAGCACGCGGCCATCGCCGCGATCACGGGGGATCAGAGCCACGTGGCCGAGGCGCGTGAGCACTACCGGGGCAATCTCGCCGCGGCCACCGCACTGTTGGCGAGCCGGGGCATCCGCTATCTGGATCCGGGCGGCGCCTTCTACCTCTGGATCGACGTCAGCCATGCCTCGGGCGGCACCGTCGCCGACTGGGCGGAGAGCTTCCTGCGCGTGAGCGGTGTCGCCGTCGCGCCGGGCAGCGCGTTCGGTGCGTCGGGGGAGGGCTGGATCCGTGTGTGCCTGGCCGCCAAGCGCGACGACGTGCTCGCCGGCCTGGGGAGGCTGCCCGCGCCGTAATCCGGGGGTTAACTCCATACCGGCGGGCGCCGCCGAAAGCGAGGCTGGATGCATGACTGATACAGCTACGCTCCCCACCACCCCGACCAACACCACCACCACCGCGAATGCGGCCACAGACAGCCAGGTGCTCAGCATCCTGAGCCTGATCTCGGCCCTGTCCGGAATCCTCTTCGGCCTGGTGTTTCCCCTCTCGATCGTCGCGATCGTGCTGGGAATTCTCGCGCTCTCGCGTGAGCCGCGCGGTCGCACCATGGCCATCTGGGGCATCGTCGTCGGCGCCGTCCCCGGTGCCCTTGCGGTGATCGGCATCGTGTTCGCCGCTGCATTCCTGATTCCGTTCGGCGTGTTCGCCGCAGCATTCGGCGGTTTCTGATCGGCGCGGATGCCCGTGGTACCGCACCACGGGCATCCACCCCCGCGCGCGTCTCGTAAACTGGTGCGCGGCCCTCAGGGCCACTACGAGAGGCGCATGTTGAGTCCCAGAGCCACCACGGCACTAGAACCTGCCTCGACCGACCCCGCGTTCATCCGCAACTTCTGCATCATCGCGCACATCGATCACGGCAAGTCGACGCTCGCAGACCGAATGCTCGGTATCACCGGCGTCGTGTCCGATCGCGACATGCGAGCCCAGTACCTCGACCGCATGGACATCGAGCGCGAGCGCGGCATCACCATCAAGAGCCAGGCCGTGCGCATGCCCTGGGCGCTCGACGGCAAGACCTTCGCTCTCAACATGATCGACACCCCCGGCCACGTCGACTTCACGTACGAGGTCTCCCGTTCGCTGGCCGCCTGCGAGGGAGCGATTCTCCTCGTGGATGCCGCGCAGGGCATCGAGGCGCAGACTCTCGCGAACCTCTACCTCGCCCTCGAGAACGACCTCACGATCATCCCGGTGCTCAACAAGATCGACCTGCCCGCGGCGGAGCCCGACAAGTACGCGAAGGAGCTCGCCAGCCTGATCGGCGGCAACCCCGACGACGTGCTGCGCGTGTCCGGCAAGACCGGTGTGGGTGTGGATGCCCTGCTCGACCGCGTCGTCGAGCTCATCCCTGCGCCCCAGGGTGACCCGGCCGCGCCGTCACGCGCGATGATCTTCGACTCCGTGTACGACTCCTACCGCGGCGTCATCACCTACGTGCGCATGATCGACGGCAAGCTGAGCCCGCGCGAGCGCATCCAGATGATGTCGACGAAGGCCGTGCACGAGCTGCTCGAGATCGGGGTGAGCTCGCCCGAGCCGACTCCGACGAAGGGTCTCGGTGTCGGCGAGGTCGGCTACCTGATCACCGGTGTGAAGGATGTGCGTCAGTCCAAGGTCGGCGACACCGTCACTAATGCGTCCAAGCCCGCGACCGTCGCGCTGGCCGGCTACACCGACCCCAAGCCCATGGTCTTCTCGGGCCTGTACCCGATCGACGGCAGCGATTACCCGGTGCTGCGTGAGGCCCTCGACAAGCTGAAGCTCTCGGATGCCTCGCTCAACTACGAGCCGGAGACCTCCGTCGCCCTCGGCTTCGGGTTCCGCTGCGGATTCCTCGGGCTGCTCCACCTCGAGATCGTGACCGAACGCCTCGAGCGCGAGTTCGGGCTGGACCTGATCTCCACCGCCCCGTCGGTTACCTATGAGGTGACCACCGAGGACAAGAAGCAGTACACGGTCACCAACCCGAGCGAGTTCCCGTCGGGCACGAAGATCTCGCACGTGACCGAGCCCATGGTGCGCGCCGCCATCCTTGCGCCCAAGGACTACGTCGGCACGATCATGGAACTCTGCCAGTCCCGCCGCGGAACCCTGATCGGCATGGACTACCTCGGCGAGGATCGCGTCGAGATCAAGTACACGATCCCGCTCGGTGAGATCGTCTTCGACTTCTTCGACCAGCTCAAGAGCAAGACGGCAGGCTACGCCTCCCTCGACTACGAGCCCAGCGGCGAGCAGGAGGCCGACCTCGTGAAGGTCGACATCCTGCTGCAGGGCGAGGCGGTGGATGCGTTCAGTGCGATCGTGCACAAGGACAAGGCCTACGCCTACGGCGTGCTCATGACCGAGCGCCTCAAGAAGCTCATCCCGCGCCAGCAGTTCGAGGTGCCCATCCAGGCCGCCATCGGCGCACGCATCATCGCCCGCGAGTCGATCTCAGCGATGCGCAAAGACGTGCTCGCCAAGTGCTACGGCGGTGACATCACCCGCAAGCGCAAGCTCCTCGAGAAGCAGAAGGAGGGCAAGAAGCGCATGAAGATGGTGGGCCGCGTCGAGGTCCCGCAGGAGGCGTTCGTTGCGGCGCTGACCGGGGACGTGGAGAAGAAGGACAAGAAGTAGGGGTCTCGCGGGTCGAGCTTGTCGAGACCTCACCCGCGGCAACTCACGAACCCGAATAATGCTCCTGATCAGCAATAACTGACCGCGCACGAATGTCGGTGGCTCCTGTTTGTATTGAGTCATGGAGGAAGTCCAGACCCTGCTCGACTCGCGCCTTGCCGACGTGCGCCTCGAGTTCGGCATCGCGCGCGCGGAGGTCGCGCACGCCGCAATCGCCCGAGCACAGGCGGAGCAGATGTCGGCGATCGTCGCGACCCTCCGTGAAGCGCGCGAGTTCCCCGAGCTCTACGTCGGCCCCACCCAGATCGGCCCCACCGCCGTCGAGTTCGCCGAGCGGGCCGCCATCGCCGACCTCGCCGTGCGACTGAACCTCGCCGAGTCGACAGTGCGCGCCCAGGCCTGCGAGGCCGACACCCTGCGCACCCTCACTCCGATGTTGTGGGATTCGTTTCGAGACGGCCAGGTGTCCGCCGCCAACGCGTCGACTGTCGCCTCACTCTGCATTGGGCTCACGGATGCCGCGTGCCAGACGTTCGAGGCAGAGCTCCTGCACCCCGCAGCAAGCCTCGCGCCTGCGCGGTTCCGGGCCATGGCGCGTGCCCTGCGCGAGCGGCTGGTCGCCGAACCCCCAACCGAACGGCACGAGCGCGCGGCCGAGGGGCGCCGCGTCATCCTCGAGCCCGATCTCGACGGCATGGCGTGGCTGCACGCGTACCTGCCGGCAGATGCGGCCCAGCGCGTGTGGCACAACCTCAACCGCATGGCGCAGCGTCTAGGCAAGGCCAAGGGCGAGACTCGCACCATGGGCCAGCGTCGTGCCGACGTCGCGGTCGATCTGCTTGCCGGAGTGCTTGGGGCGGAAGGGGCAGTCGGGGTGACGGTCGGCGTGACCGTGCCGGTTCTGACGCTGCTGGGTGGGGACGAGCCCGCCATCCTCGAAGGCTATGGACCGATCGACGCCGAAACCGCCCGCCGACTCGCAGCCCATGCACCGAGCTTCTACCGAATCCTGACCCACCCGGTCTCCGGCACCGTTCTCGACATCGATCGCAGCAAGTACCGACCGCCGGCCGACCTGAAACGGATGGTCGGCATCAAAGATGTTGTGTGTTCATTCCCCGGATGCGGTCGACCGGCCCGCGAATGCGACATCGATCACATTGTCGCGTGGGCCGACGACGGAACGACCGCCGAAACCAACCTCGCGAGTCTGTGTCGACATCACCATCGGCTGAAACACGAAACCAACTGGACTGTCGAGTGCACACAGGGCGTCAGCACCTGGACAAGCCCGACGGGCGCGATCCGAACGAGCGATCCGCCGCCGTTCTAGGCGGCCCAGCCCCCGCCCTAGCGCACACCCACAACAACCAGCCCGCCCCCGCCGCATACCCTGTGGCGAGCATCCAAACGCTTTCTGACCGGCTCGAAGCCCGGCGTACAGTGACGCCATGAGTGACTTCAGGCCGCCGTCGTCCGATATGAACTTCATCCTCGAGCACGTGGTGGGGTACCGCGATGTCGCGGCCCTGCCCGGATTCGAGCACGCCGATCTCGAGACCGTCAGCGGTCTGCTCGACGAGGCCGCCGACTTCATGTCCAAGGTTGTCGCCCCCACCAACCGCGTCGGTGACAAGGTCGGCGCCCAGCACGACGGCAAGGGCAACGTCACCCTCCCGCCCGAGTTCAAGAAGGCGTACGACACCTACGTCGAGTCCGGCTGGAACACCCTGCAGTTCCCGGAGCAGTACGGCGGCGGCGGGTTCCCGTCGGTGGTTGGCCTCGCGCTGCAGGAGATGCTGCAGTCATCCAACATGGCCTTCGCGCTGTGTCCGCTGCTGACTCAGGGCGCAATCGACGCGCTGCTGCACTACGGAAGCGACGAGCAGAAGAACGCCTACCTGCCCAAGATGGTCTCCGGCGAGTGGACCGGCACCATGAACCTCACCGAGCCGCAGGCGGGATCCGATGTCGGTGCCCTCACCACGAAGGCCGTCCCGAACGGCGACGGCACCTACGCGATCACCGGCCAGAAGATCTACATCACCTGGGGTGAGCACGACATGGCCGAGCAGATCGTGCACCTGGTGCTCGCCCGCACGCCCGGTGCCCCGGCCGGCACGCGCGGCATCTCCTGCTTCATCGTCCCCAAGTTCATCCTCGACGACGACGGAAACCCGGGCGAGCGCAACGCGGTCACGGCACTCTCGATCGAGCACAAGATGGGCATCCACGGTTCCCCGACCTGCGTTCTCAACTACGAAGGTGCCACCGGCTACCTCATCGGCGAGGAGAACATGGGCATGCGCATCATGTTCGTCATGATGAACGTCGCCCGCCTCTCCGTCGGTATGCAGGGCGTCGCGCTGAGCGAGCGCGCCTTCCAGCAGTCGCTCGCCTACGCCAAGGACCGCCGCCAGGGCCTGGCGATCGGCGCGACCGGCAAGGACTCCGCGATCATCGAGTTCCCCGACGTGCGCCGCATGATCCTCACGCAGAAGGCGTCGATTGCTGCGATCCGCCGCCTCATGCTGCTGAACGCGAGCTACATGGACATCGCCAGCCACCACCCGGATGCCGCCGAGCGCACCCGCGCGACCGAGATCGTCGGCCTGCTCACCCCGATCTGCAAGAGCTTCGGCACTGACCTCGGAAACGAACTCACCTCGATCGGTCTGCAGGTGCACGGCGGCATGGGCTTCATCGAGGAGACCGGCGCGGCCCAGCACGTGCGCGATATCCGCATCGCTGCGATCTACGAGGGCACCAACGGCATTCAGGCCGCCGACCTCGTGGGCCGCAAGCTGGGCGTGCGGGACGGGGCATCCGTCATGGAGTTCATCGCCCAGATCCGCGGGATCCTGGGCGACCTGGATGCCGCGGGCGCCGACTTCGCGTCGATCCGCACCGAGCTCGCCCGCCAGATCGACGCCCTCGAGACCGCGACGACGTGGATGCTGCGCACCGGCGTCGCCGATCCCAACGCCGTTCTGTCGGGCTCGAGCCCGTACCTGCGCATGTGGGGACTGGTCACCAGTGCCTGGCTTCTGGCCCGTTCGGCTCTCGCAGCGGCACCGCTGGACGCTGACACCGCCAAGGAACAGCTGGTCATGGCCCGGTTCTTCGCCGAGCAGCTCCTGCCGGCCTGCGCCGGACTGCTGGGTGCTGCTACAGCCGGGTCGCGCGACCTGTACGCCCTCGACTTCTAGCCGCTCGACTTCCAGCCGCTCAGGCGTCGTCCAGTAGATTTGGACGATGCCTGAGCTCTGGGAGACGCCGGTCACCTACGGTGCCATCGGTGCGACGCAAGCGGCCGACCTGCTGCGCTACCCACCGACCGGCTACCGGGCGATCGAGCGCACGGCTCGCATCGGACACGGCGACGCCCGATTCAACTTCGCTTGGTCGTCGGCGTTGTCGTGGGGCATCCAGCGGGGCAGCGGATTCCGCATCCGCTCCATCGAGGCCCCGGCCGAGGTTCGGGCGCAGACGTACACGCCCGTCAGTTTCGAGCCCGACGGCACGCCGATCCGGCCGACGAGCGCGGCCGAGCACACGTTCGGTCCGGACGGGACGCCCTTCGTGTGCCCCGGCGACACCGTGGAACTGCACATCCCGGTGCTGGGTCCCTGGGGCGTGAAGGCTCCCGCGCGGGTGGTCTACGTGGTCGACGAGCCGAAGCGCAAGGGTTTCGCGTACGGCACGCTGCCGGGGCATCCGGAGGATGGGGAGGAGGCGTTCATCGTCTCCCAGCGCACCGACGAGTCGGTGTGGCTCACCATCCGGGCGTTCTCCCGGCCGAGTTCGCGCTGGTGGTGGGCGGTGTACCCGGCGCTCAGGGTCGCCCAGTGGTACTACACCCGCCGCTATCTGCGAGCGCTCGCCGCCCCGATCGACTGATCGATCGCGTCGATCGCGTCGATCGCAGCGTCGAGCCCGGTCGCGAAGTCGTGGATCACGAGCACGGCGTTCGTCGCGCGCAGCTCGTCGGCTGTGAACGACCCGGTGGCCACGGCGAGGAACGGGAAGCCGGCGCTGTCGGCGGCCTCGCCGTCCTTGGGGGTGTCGCCGACGATCACGGCGTGGTGGCCGGCGAGAGCGTTTCCGGCATCGGCGGTGAGGTGGTGGCGGGTGGGGGACTCGTGGCCGAAGTAGGAGTGCTCCCAGTCGAAGGTATCGGCGGAGTATCCGGCGGCCAGCACCTTGTAGCGCGCGCGGTTGGGTCCGTTGCCGGTGAGCAGTGCGTTGATCCAGCCGCGCTCGGCGAACGCCTCGAGCGCGGCGGCGGTGCCCGGCGCGGCTTCGCGCGGATACTCACCCGATTCGTGCTGCGCGAGTGACAACTCGTCGAGACGCACCAGCACGTCCGGCAGCAGGCCAGAATCGATGCCGTTGACCTTGAGCACCTCCGCGAGCAGTTGCCCCTCGGTCATCCCGTGCGGGTTGCTCACCCGCACCGTTGGTCGCACGCCCGTGACCTGCTCGATCGAATCGAGGTAGAGCGCGCCCGCGCGGCTGTTTCCCAGAATCAGCGTTCCGTCGATGTCCCACAGTATGTACGTGCTCACCCGTCCATTCTCGCGGGTGAAAGACTGGTCCCATGTTCCGAGCCGTGCGCGCAGCCACAGCGGCCTTCATGCGAAGTCCCGCGCGCTTGGTCATCGGCCCGCTCATCACCCCGATCGACCGGGCGCTGTTCCATGTCTCGGGCGGCCGGCTCAAGCTGAGTGCGCCCATGATTCCGTCGCTCATGCTGTTCACGACGGGCGCCAAGTCGGGCCTGCGCCGCGAGTCGCCCCTGATGTGCTTCCCACGCGACGACGGAACCTGGTTCATCGTCGGCAGCAACTTCGGTCTGGAGAAGCACCCGGCCTGGAGCTCCAACCTCATCGCCAACCCCGACGCCGAAATCCACTACCGGCGGCAGCTGGTGCCCGTGCGCGCCACGCTCCTGCAGGAGGCGGAGGCCGAAGCGATGTGGCCCGAGCTGGAGGAGCAGTGGCCGCACTACCGCGACTATGAGAAGACGGCGCGGCGGGACATCCGGATCTTCCACCTGGTGAGGCGCTGATGACGCCCAGCGCACTGCCGATCGCGGACCCCGCACCTCTCGACGGAGCACTGCCGCCATCGGTCGTGGATGACGCGGCCACCCGCAACTTCGGGGTCTACCTGCACGTTCCGTTCTGTCGCGTTCGCTGCGGATACTGCGACTTCAACACGTACACGAGTGACGAGTTGCGCGGAGCCAAGCGCACCGACTACGCGGGCCAGGCCGTCACTGAGGTGGCGTTGGCGGGTCGCGTGCTGCACGATGCCGGCCTGCCACCCCGGCCGGTGAGCACGGTCTTCTTCGGCGGGGGCACACCGACCCTCCTCCCGGCCACCGACCTGGCGGCGATGCTGCACTCGGTGGTCGACACGTGGGGGCTGGTCGACGGAGCCGAGGTGACGACCGAGGCGAACCCCGACTCGGTGGATCTCGACTACCTGCTGGCGCTGAAGCGCGCGGGCTTCACACGCGTATCCTTCGGCATGCAGTCGGCCGTGCCGCACGTGCTCGCGACCCTCGAGCGCACGCACGACCCCTCGCGAATCCCCCTGGTGGTCAAGTGGGCGCGCGAGGCTGGGCTTCAGGTGAGCCTCGACCTGATCTACGGAACGCCCGGGGAGAGCCTCGCCGATTGGGGCGAGTCCCTCGATCAGGCTCTGGCACAGAAGCCCGACCACCTCTCCGCCTACGCCCTCATCGTCGAGGACGGCACGAAACTGGCTGCCCAGATCCGTCGGGGCGAGGTCGCCGAGCCCGACGATGATCTCGAGGCGGACATGTACGAGCTCGCCGATCGCCGCCTCGGCGCAGCAGGCTACGAGTGGTACGAGGTCAGCAACTGGGCACTCGCCGGTGGAACAGACGGGCTCGATCGCCGCTCGCGCCACAACCTCGCCTACTGGCAGGGCCACGACTGGTGGGGTGTCGGGCCCGGCGCGCACAGCCACGTCGGCGGCGTGCGCTGGTGGAACGTCAAGCATCCGGCCGCGTACGCCGACCGGATCGCGGCCGGGCTGTCCCCGGCCGCCGGACGGGAGACCCTCGACGCCGATACGCGACGAGTTGAGGCGGTGCTGTTGCGCACGCGTCTGCGGGAGGGGATGCCCGTGGCTGAGCTCGAGGCATCCGGTCGCCATGCCGTCGCCGGCCTCATTGCCGACGAGCTGGTGGATGCTCGCGCGGCAATCGCGGGACGACTGGAACTCACCCTGCGCGGGCGTTTGCTCGCCGACGCCGTCGTGAGACGGCTGGTCGAGTGAGCTCCTAGCTCACGAACTTGATCGACAGCGGGTAGGTGTACGCCTCGCCGCGGTTGGCCGCCATCGCCGCAACGATGCCGAGCACGATGCTCGCGACCCAGGCGGCGAGTAGCACCAGCAGTCCGATGAGCAGCAGCGACGTCACGGTACCGACCGCGTACGCGATGATCAGCGTCAGCTGGAAGTTGAGGGCGGTGGCGCTGTGGGCGCGGATGAACGGGCCGCGATCCTTCAGCACGAGGTAGCCGATGAGCGAGGGCAGGAAGCCGAACAGGATTCCGCCGATGTGGATGAGCGTGGCCCAGAGCTTCTCGTCGCTGGGGCTCAACGGCTGGGCGGGAGTCGCGTAGGGGTTGGCGGGCGGGGGCGGGGTCGTGGACATGGCCCCATTAAAGCAGCGAGCCCGGAGGCAGTGCCCCCGGGCTCGCCGTCAGACGAGTGCTACTTGATGAGGCGGATCGACACCGGGTAGCGGTAGGAGCCACCGGCGTTGACCTTCTGGAAGCCCATGATCGACCAGATCAGCGACATGACCCAGACGGCGAGCGGCAGAAGCCAGCCGATGAAGCCCCAGATGCCGAAGGTGACGGCGGTGAGGATCGCGTTGATGATGAACACCGCGACCTGGGCGATGGCGGCGGTGATCTGGAAGTTCAGCGCCTCCTTGGCCTCAACGTTGGTGATCGTGCCGCGGTCCTTGAAGATGAGCCAGATGATGAGCGACGGCAGGAAGCCGATGATGCCACCGAGGTGGGCGAAGGATCCCCACTGCTTGTCCTCGGCGGGAGTCAGAGGGGCGGCCGGGGCGGGAGTTGCGTCTGTCATGGTGACCTTTCGATGGGTTGGGTTTACGTGGAACTACTTGACGAGGCGAAGTGCGAACGGATAGCGGTACGAACCGCCACCCTGAACTTTCACGCCGCCGAGGACAGAGAGGACTGCGTTGACGATCCACCAGATAAGCGGAAGGTAACCGACGAGATCGCCCACGACGTACACTCGCGCGGAGTAGGCGACGAAGCTGATGATGGCTCCGATGATACTGAGGGCGATCCAGCCGATGGTGAAGGTGATCTGCCAGTTGAGCGCTTCGCGGGACTCCTGCTTGGTGCGCTCGCCGCGCTCCCGGAATACCAGGAACACGATCAGTGAGGGAAGAATCCCGACAATCCCGCCGAAGTGAGCCAGCGATGCCCAGAGCTTGTCCTCCGCTGCCGTCAGCGGCGCGGCCGCAACGGTAGGGGGTGGAGCGTCGGTCATCGAACGGGTGCCTTTCGGGGGTGTTGATGGTGTCAGCACAAGGTATCGCTATGGAACACGGCGTGCAACGGTTTGGCAACGGCGAGTCACGGTACAATTGGCAGTCAGCGCAACAGAGTGCCAACAGCGAGAGGCGGTGGTCCCAGTGGTCTCCGAGCGGGGTCTTGAGGTGCTTCGCGTCATCGTGCAGGACTACGTCGCCTCCCGCGAGCCGGTCGGCTCGAAGTCGATCGTCGAGCGGCACTCCTTCGGTGTGTCGGCCGCGACGATTCGCAATGACATGGCTCTGCTCGAAGACGAGGAGCTCATTGCTGCTCCCCACACGTCGTCCGGTCGGGTTCCGACCGACAAGGGGTACCGCGTCTTCGTCGACCAGCTCGCCGACCTGAGGCCGCTGAGTCCGGCCCAGCGCCAGGCCATCGAGGGATTCCTCGGAGAGTCGATCGACCTCGATGACGTCCTGGCGCGCACCGTCCGCCTGCTCTCGCAACTCACCCATCAGGTCGCACTCGTGCAGTACCCCTCGCTGGCCAGCTCGCGAGTGCGGCACATCGAGCTCGTGCCCCTGAGCGACACGCGACTCATGACGGTATTCATCACCGACTCCGGTCGGGTTGAGCAGAGGCTGCTCGACATCCAGTCGCCGATCGATGAGACGTTCCTCGGCGAGCTCCGGGCGAAGCTGAACGCCGCGCTCGTCGGCGTGGGCCTCACGGATGCCGCGGCATCCCTCACAGCATTCGCCGACGGCTTCCCTCCCGAGCGTCGCCACCTCGTCACCCAGGTCACGTCGACCCTCGTCGAGCAGGTGCTGGCCAATCGCCAGGATCGGCTGCTCATGGCGGGTACCGCCAATCTGGCGCGCACCGAGGAGGACTTCGGGGGCAGCATCTTCCCGGTGCTCGAGGCGATCGAGGAACAGGTGACCCTGTTGCGCCTCTTCGGCGAGATGGAAGTTGAGACCGGAGGCGTCGCGGCGCGAATCGGGCGCGAGAACGCGGGGTTCGGGCTCGGCGAGACATCCGTGGTGTCGAGTGAGTACTCGACGTCCGGCGGGAATGTAGCGCGGCTCGGGGTGTTGGGCCCTACGCGCATGGATTATTCGAACAACATGGCCGCGGTGCGGGCGGTGGCTCGCTACCTTTCCCGCCTGCTCGGCACCGATTGACAACGACGAGGACTGTTTGTGGCTGACCATTACGAGGTGCTAGGTGTCGAGCGCACGGCGACACCCGAGGAGATCAAGCGGGCGTACCGCAAGCTCGCCCGTGAACTCCACCCCGACGTGAACCCGAGTGCCGAGGCATCCGAGCGATTCAAGGAAGTCACTCACGCGTACGACGTGCTGAGCGACCCGCGCGAGCGTCAGCAGTACGACCTGGGGCCCCAGGCTGGCTTCGGCGGTGGTGCCAACTTCGGTGGCTTCAGTGACATCTTCGAGACATTCTTCGGTGGGGGCGGTGGCCGCACCAGCGGACCGCGCTCCCGGCGTGAGCGGGGCCAGGACGGTCTCGTCAAGGTGGAGGTCGACCTCGACGAGGTCATCTTCGGCACCAAGCGCGACCTCGAGGTCACCACGGCGGTGCTCTGCGAGACCTGCAATGGCTCATGCTGCACTCCGGGCACGTCCCCCGCGCGGTGTGACATCTGCGGGGGCTCCGGCCAGATCCAGCGCACCATGCGCAGCCTTCTGGGCAACGTCGTCACGTCCAACCCCTGCGGCACCTGTCAGGGCTACGGAACCATCATCGCCAACCCGTGCGTGACCTGCGCGGGCAAGGGCCGAGTGCGCGCTCAGCGCAAGATTCCCGTGGACATCCCGGCTGGCGTCGACACCGGTCTGCGGCTCCAGATGCCCGGACAGGGCGAGGTCGGCCCAGCCGGCGGGCCGGCTGGTGACCTGTATCTGGAGATCAAGGTGCGTCACCACGAGACGTTCAGCCGCAACGGCGACGACTTGCTCGCCACGGTGGAGGTTCCCATGACCTCGGCGATCCTCGGCACCCGCACGACCCTCAAGGGGCTCGACGGCGAGGTGCTCGTCGACATCAAGCCCGGAACCCAGAGCGCCGAGGTCATCACGATCAAGGACCGGGGCATCACCCACCTGCGCGGGCAGGGGCGCGGCGACCTCCGGATCGGAATCCAGGTCGTGACACCGAGCAAGCTGAGTGCCAAGGAGAAGGCACTCGTCGAACAGCTCGCGGCGGCTCGCAAGCAGCCGGAGCCGCAGTTCGCGCACTTCCAGCAGGGCCTCTTCACCAAGCTGCGCGACCGGTTCATGGGGTTCTAGGCCCTTGGCCCACTTCTACCTCGACGAATCGCTGGTGTCGGCCGCCGTCGGCGATCGCATCTCGATCACCGGTGCCGAGGCCAGGCACGCGGTCACCGTCAGCAGGCTGGGCGTGGGGGAGTCGATCTCGATCGGCAACGGGGCCGGGCTCGTGGTCGCGGGTGTCGTCGTATCCGCGGAGCACACCGAGCTGGTCGTGGAGGTGTCCGCCGTGACCGAGGTTCCGCGCGCGACGCCGGCCGTGTTCCTCGCCCAAGCCCTGGCGAAGGGCGACCGGGATGAGCTCGCGGTGCAGGTCGCCACCGAGCTCGGCGTCGATGGCGTCATCCCGTGGACGGCCGCTCGCAGCATCTCACGGTGGGAGGGCGCCAAGGTCGCCAAGGGCCGCGACCGGTGGGCCGCCGTGGTGCGCGAAGCATCGAAGCAGTCGGTGCGACCGTGGTTGCCCGATGTGCTCGACCTCGTCACCACCAAGCAGCTGGCGCGCCTGGCATCGACCGACCAGGCCGAGGGGGTGCGGATGCTCGTGCTCGAGCCAACCGCGGCGACTCCGTTGTCCGCCCTCGACTTCGACGGGCGCGACCTGGTTCTCGTCGTGGGGCCGGAGGGTGGTATCACTCCGCAGGAGCTCGACGCCCTGAGCGCCGCGGGCGCCGACATCGTTCGACTCGGCGACGAGGTGCTGCGCACCTCGACAGCAGGCCCGGCGGCGCTCGCCGTGCTCGCGGTCGCTCTCGGCCGCTGGTGATGCGGGAAACGTTAAGCTGGTATCCATGAGCACCGAGCCCTCGATCTTCTCGCGCATCATCGCGCGGGAGATCCCCGCAGACATCGTCTTCGAGAACGATGCCGTGATCGCGTTCCGCGACATCGCGCCGAAGGCTCCCGTGCACATCCTCGTGGTGCCGAAGACCCAGGCCTTCGCCAACGTGAGTGAGCTCGCTGCCGGTGACCCCGCCCTGCTGGCGACGGTCGTCGCTACGGCGCAGGCAGTCGCCGATGAGTACTGCGACGGAGAGTTCCGTCTGGTCTTCAACACCGGACCCAGCGCGGGCCAGACGGTGTTCCACGTGCACGCCCACGTCTTGGGCGGCACCCTGTCGGAAGGCTCTCTTGGCCAGTAGCGAGGTTCCCGCCGGTGACGCAGCGCGCGTCGAGCTCGAGGTGGACGGTGTCGCAATGGTTCGGCTGCTCGGTCCTCAGGACCGCCTGCTGTCGACCATCGAGAAGCAGCACCCTCGCGTCGACGTGCTCGTGCGCGGCAATGTGATCACCCTCATGGGCGAGCCGGCCGAGGTGCACGCCGCACAGGAACTGGTGGAGGAGCTCATCGCTATGGTGCGCAACGGCCAGGAGCTGGGGCCCGTCGAGGTCTCGGCATCTGCACGAATTCTCGACTCCAAGTCGGGCAGCCCGGCCGAGTTGCTGAGCCAGGCGATCCTCACCGCGCGGGGCAAGAGCATCCGGCCGAAGACTCTCGGCCAAAAGCAGTACGTCGACGCGATCGACGTCAACACGATCGTCTTCGGAATCGGGCCGGCAGGAACCGGCAAGACCTATCTGGCGATGGCGAAGGCCGTGCAGGCGCTTCAGCGCAAGGAGGTCGACCGCATCATCCTGAGCCGGCCCGCGATCGAGGCCGGCGAGCGACTCGGATTCCTGCCCGGCACCCTGACGGACAAGATCGACCCGTACCTTCGCCCCCTGTACGACGCGCTCAACGAGATGATGGATCCCGAGCTGGTTCCGAAGCTGCTCGCCAGCGGAACCGTCGAGGTGGCGCCGCTCGCGTACATGCGCGGGCGCACGCTCAACAACTCCTTCATCGTGCTCGATGAGGCTCAGAACACCACTCCCGAGCAGATGAAGATGTTCCTCACTCGCCTCGGCTTCGGCTCGAGGATGGTCATCACCGGCGATGTCACCCAGGTGGACCTGCCCGCCGGCGCATCCGGCCTGCAGCTCGTCACGAAGGTGCTCGCCGACATCGACGACATCCACTTCGCACGTCTGACGAGTGCCGATGTCGTGCGCCACACGCTTGTCGGACAGATCGTCGACGCCTACACGAAGTACGACGCCGAGAAGCAGCTGCAGAAGTTCGAGAGCCGGGAATCCCCGCGCAAGCGCGACAGACGATTCGGACGGTAGCCGCATGAGTATCGAGATCAACAACGAATCGGGCATCGCCGTCGACGAGCAGGCCATCCAGCGTCTCGCCGTGTACGCACTCGATCAACTGCACGTGCACCCGGATGCCGAGCTTGCGATCGTCTTCGTCGACGAGGCCGCGATGGAACAGCTCCACGTGCAGTGGATGGACGAGCCCGGCCCCACCGACGTGCTGAGCTTTCCCATGGATGAGCTGCGCCCAGGCAGCGAGGATCACCTCACGCCCGCCGGGTTGCTCGGCGACATCGTCGTCTGCCCGCAGGTCGCCATCGCCCAGGCGGAGACGGCGGGTCATTCGCCCCTCGAGGAGATGCTGCTGCTGACGACCCATGGCATCCTTCACCTGCTCGGCTTCGATCACGCGGAGCCCGAGGAGGAGAAGGAGATGTTCGGCATTCAGCGCGACATCCTCGTCGGATTCGCTCTGGCCGAGCGACGACGGTAGACCGATCATGGTGATCGGCGTCTTCTTCAGTGTCGCAGGGCTGCTGGTCGTCTTCGGCGGCCTACTCGCCGCCGCCGACTCGGCGTTGTCGGTGCTGAGTCGCAACGATCTCGTCGAGCTCGCCGCATCCAGCCGCTCCCGCCGCTCCCTTCTGGCCATCTCTGCCGACCCCGGCGCTCACGTCAACGCCCTCAACTTCATGCGGATCGTCGCCGAGACCACCGCTGCGGTGCTCGTGACACTGGCCTTCGCGAGTATCTTCACCGACTGGTGGTGGACGCTGCTGGCCAGCGCGCTCATCATGACCGCGGCGTCGTTCGTGCTGGTCGGGTCCAGTCCCCGCAGCGTGGGTCGGGTCAACGCGAGACCGGTGATGCGTGTGGCAGCACCGATCGTGCGCGCCACTCGCGTCATCCTCGGTCCCCTCGCGGATGCGCTCGTCGCCATCGGCAACCGGGTCACACCGGGTCGCCCGCGCACGGCGACGTTCTCGAGCGAGGAGCAGCTGCTCAGCATGATCGACGAGGCCACCGAACTCGACGTGCTCGAGGAGGATGACCGTGAACTCATCCACTCGATCTTCGAGTTCAACGACACCGTCGTGCGCGAGGTCATGATCCCGCGCACCGACATGGTCACGCTCGACGTTGACGCGACCATGACCGCGTCCCTCGGTCTGTTTCTCAGCAAGGGCGTCTCCCGCATGCCCGTGATCGGTGAGGATGTCGACGAGGTCATCGGTGTGCTCTACCTCAAGGATGTCGCCCGCGTCGTGCACGAGCAGACCCTCGATGCCGCGACGCTGACCGCCGGAGAGCTCTCCCGCCCGGCGCTGTTCGTGCCAGAGTCCCAGAAGGCGGACAGTCTGCTGCGCCAGATGCAGGTCGAGTCCAGCCATTTGGCCATGGTCGTCGACGAGTACGGCGGGATCGCCGGGCTCGTGACCCTGGAGGACCTCATCGAGGAGCTCGTCGGCGACATCTCCGACGAGTACGACCGCGACGTTGCCGAGGTCGAGCAGCTGGGCGAGGGTCGTTACCGTGTGAGCGCGCGGCTGCCGATCGATGAGTTGGGTGACCTCTTCGGACTCGAACTCGAAGACGACGAAGTCGACTCGGTCGGGGGACTGCTGACAAAGGCTCTCGGGCGCCTGCCCGTTTCGGGATCGAGTGCCGAGTACTCGGGCCTCATACTGACTGCTGAGCGCACCGAGGGTCGGCGCAAGCGAGTCAGCACAGTGCTCGTCGAGCGAGATCAGGCCCTGATCGACGTGCAGACCGCCCTCGACAACAAAGAAACCGGTGATTGAGCGTGTCGAAATCTGAATCGCAGTTCCGGGCGGGATTCGTCTCGTTCGTCGGGCGTCCCAACGTGGGCAAGTCGACGCTGACGAATGCGCTGGTCGGCGAGAAGGTCGCGATCACCTCGTCGAAGCCGCAGACGACCCGCCGTGCCATCCGGGGCATCGTGCACGCCCCCGACGGGCAGCTCATCATCGTCGACACCCCCGGCATGCATCGCCCCCGTACCCTGCTCGGCGAACGCCTCAACAGCATCGTGCAGACCACCCTCGGCGATGTCGACGTGATCGGACTGTGCCTGCCCGCCAACGAGAAGATCGGGCCCGGGGATCGCTACATCAACGAGCAACTCGACTCGTTCCCTCGGGCGAAGAAGGTGGCGATCGTCACCAAGATCGATGCGTCATCGCGACCCGGTGTGGCCGAGCAGCTGCAGGCCGTGAGTGAGCTGCGCGACTGGGATGCGATCATCCCGATCTCCAGTTTCGACAAGGTGCAGCTCGACATCCTCTCAACCGAACTGATCAAGCTCATGCCGGTGTCGGAACCGCTCTATCCGGATGACGCTGTGACCGACGAGACCACCGAGGAGCGCATCAGCGAGCTCATCCGCGAGGCGGCCCTCGAGGGGGTCTCCGACGAGCTACCGCATTCCATTGCCGTCACCATTGACGACATGATCGAGAGCACCACCAAGGACCTGCTGGAGATCTACGCCAACCTCTTCGTCGAGCGCGACAGCCAGAAGGGCATCATCATCGGTCGCGGCGGTGAGCGGCTGCAGGACGTCGGCGCCCGGGCGAGGGCCGAGATCGAGAAGCTCGTCGGTAGGCAGGTGTTCCTGTCGCTGCGGGTCAAAGTCGCCAAGGAGTGGCAGCGCGACGCCAAGCAGCTCGGCCGGCTGGGTTTCTGAGCCATACATCGCTGGGATGATTCTGCACGCGCTGGAGCGAGCGGGCACTCGCGGCGGCATAGCGTAGAGGCATGTTCCGGCGTCTGAGCGTCTTCCAGCTGGTCGTCGACATCGGGTTCGCCGCCGCGTGTCTGGCTGTGCGCTTCACCATGACGATCGAGAACCCGGCAATGGCTGCGGTCGTCGTGCTCATGGCGCTGGCGCTCGCACTGCGGCGCGTCTCCCCGGCGCTCGCACTGGCCGTCGCATGGGTCGGTGCAATACTGCAGATGCTCGCGGGGATGACTCCGGATGCCTCGAATCTCGCGATTCTCGCCGTGCTCTACACCTCGGCGCGCTACGGCACCCGCATCGTGCGCTGGCTCGGACTCGCGTCGGCGGGGCTCGGCGCGCTGGTCGCCACGATCTACCTCACGAGTGGACCGGGCTTGGGACTCCCCGATTCGCGAGTGCTGCTCGGCGCCGTTCTCACGTTCGTCGGCTCGGCCGCCGTGCTCGGCCTCAGCTGGACTCTGGGCCTTCTGGTGCTCACCTGGCGCACCTCGATCGACAGTCGACGGGAGCGCGGCGCCGCCCAGCGGGCGGTGATCGTCGAGCAGGAGCGCAACCGCATCGCGCGGGACATGCACGACGTCGTCGCGCACTCCCTCGCGGTGGTCATCGCCCAGGCCGACGGTGCGCGCTACGCCTCGGCGACCGACCCTGCTGTGGCACAGGACGCTCTCGCGACGATCGCGACGACGGCCCGTGAGGCGCTCGGCGATGTGCGGTCGCTTCTCGCGCAACTGCGCCACGAGCAGGGAGACGGGCCGAGTCCGACCCTGGCCGATCTGACCGCCCTGGTCGAGCAGCTTCGGGCGAGCGGCCTGTCGGTCGACGTGTCCGGGCCGATCGACGCGACCTCCTTGCCCGCGGCGCAGCAGCTCGCCCTCTACCGCATCGCCCAGGAGGCACTGACCAATGCCCTTCGCCACGGGCGGCCGGGCGGGCGCGCAACCCTGTCCCTCGATGTCGGCGCGGATGCCGCGACCCTGACCATAGCGAACACCCTGGCCGAGCATCCGCGCCCCGTGGGTCGCGCCGGTCACGGAATCACGGGAATGACCGAGCGCGCCCATCTCGCGGGTGGCAGCCTCACCGCGACTGCCGAGGGTGACTCGTTCGTCGTGACCGCGCGCATCCCGGTCGGGGCGCGCTCGTGAGCGTCATCCGGGTTGCGCTGGTCGACGACCAGGCGCTCTTCCGCGCGGGCATCCGCATGCTGATCTCGTCGCAGCCCGACCTCGAGTTCGTCGGCGAGGCCGCCGATGGCAGGGAGGCCCTCGAGGTGATTGCGAGCCAACGCCCCGATGTCGTGCTCATGGACCTGCGCATGCCCGTCATGGACGGCATCGCCGCGACCGAGCAGATCATGGCGGCTCCGCGCCCGCCCCGAGTGATCGTGCTGACCACCTTCGACCTCGACGAAGCCGCGGCGCGGGCCCTGCGCGCCGGGGCGAGCGGTTTCGTGCTCAAGGACAGCGAGCCCGAGTTCCTACTCGCGGCCATCCGCAGTGTGCACGCCGGCACAGCAGTGGTGGCGGCCTCTGCCGTGCGCGAGCTGTTCGAGCACCTCGGGGGCGGTCGTCGGGAGGTCGCCGGCTCGCTCGATCCGCTCAGCCCGAGGGAGCGCGAGATCTTCCGGCATGCGGCGGCCGGCCGCAGCAATGCCGAGATCGCGGCTGCTGAGTTTCTCAGCGAAGCAACGGTGAAGACTCACATCAGTCGCATCCTCGCCAAGCTCGGCCTGCGCGACCGGGTGCAGCTCGTGGTCTTCGCTTACGAGAACGGTCTCGTGTGAGTCATCCTTCAGGATGAGTCGAACGCGACTCGCGGGCGATTCGGCAGCACCGCCTCCCTCCGTAGCGTCGACAGCATGGAAATCACCCCCTCCGACCTCGGCCTCGTCGCCCGGGTCACCAATCTCACCAAGTCCTACGGCGCGGGAGCCACCACCGTGACCGCTCTCGCCGACATCAGTCTGGGCATCCGTCGCGGGGAGTTCACCGCGATCATGGGCCCGAGCGGTTCGGGCAAGTCGACGCTCATGCACATCATGGCGGGCCTCGACTCACCGACGGGCGGCCGGGTGTGGATCGGCAACACCGAGGTCACGAACCTGGGCGACACCGAACTCACCATGATCCGGCGCCGGCGGGTGGGCTTCGTGTTCCAGTCATTCAACCTCGTGCCGACGCTCGACATCGAGGGCAACATCCTGCTGCCGTTCGAGCTGGAGGGTCGACGACCGTCGTCCGAGGAGCGGGAGTGGATCGACTCGCTCATCCAGTCTCTCGGCCTGACCGACCGCCTGCGCCATCGCCCGTGGGAGCTGTCGGGCGGTCAGCAGCAGCGGGTCGCCATCGCGCGGGCCCTCGGTTCGCGCCCCGAGCTGGTCTTCGCCGACGAGCCCACCGGCAACCTCGACTCGCGCACCGGGCGTGAGGTGCTCACCCTGCTTGCGACGGCGAGCTCCGAGTACAACCAGTCGATCGCGATGGTCACGCATGACCCCGTTGCGGCGAGCTACGCGGACCGTATCCTGTTCCTCGCAGACGGCGTCCTCGTCGATGATCGAGGCCGGTCGACCGCCGCCGAGATCAGCGCCCTCATGCTCGAGATGGAGGCGGCGTCATGAGGCGCACCGCACGCGAGCACGCGCCGAGCATCCTCGTCGCTGCCCTCAGCGCCGCATTCGGCGTCGCGCTCCTTCAGGGCACGGGAGCGCTCGCGCTCATGATCCGCGCCGACGACACGCTCGGTTCGAGCACGGCCGCAGGCATCGCCCTCGCGTCGGTGGCGATCGTGTTCATAGCGATTGCTACGTACGTCGCCGCGATCGTCACCGCCAACACCTTCGCCACGATCATCGCGGGCAGGGTACGCACCATCGCCCTGCTGCGGCTGCTCGGTGCAACTGCTGTGAGCCAGCGTCGATCCGTGGCTCGCGAAGGCTTCGTCGTCGGATGCCTCGGCGCTCTCATCGGTGCAGTAGCTGGCACCGCGATCACCGCGCTCGCTCTCGGGGCGGCCGCCCTCGCCGGCTGGATCCCGAGCCTCGCCTACTCGTTGGTGGATCCCGTGCTGCTCGTGCCGATCGTCGCCGTGATCCTCACCACCTGGATCGCATCCTGGGTGGGTGCTCGTCGGGTGCTCGTCGTCTCGCCGCTCGAGGCGCTCGGCGCCGCGCAGGAGCGCAGCGTCGAGCAGGTCGGTTCGCGGCGGGCGAGAAACGCCACTGCCCTCGTGATGGTCATCCTCGGCTTCGGGCTGCTCGGCCTCGGTATCCTCGCCGGTCTCGTGAGCCAGGCCGGAGTGCTGATCGGCATGGTCGGCGGCATGGTGTCGTTCACCGGGGTCGTGCTCGGCGCCCACGCGATCATGCCGTGGACTCTGCGGTCGATCGGTCGCGTGTTCGGCGGCAGCGCATCCGCGCGCCTCGCTGCAGCGAACGCCGTGCGCTACCCCGAACGCAGCACGCGCACGACGATCGGCATCGTCATCGGTGTGACCCTCGTGACGATGTTCGGCGCCGCGGGCGGCAGCTTCCAGTCGCTGTTCGACCGTCTGCTGTCCGGCGAGGATGATGCTGCCCAGATCAGCCTCACGATCGCTGCCGTCGTCGGCATCTTCTCCGTGCTGGTGGGCTTCAGCGCGCTCATCGCTGCGGTCGGGCTCGTCAACACCCTGTCGCTCGGCATCATGCAGCGCACCAGGGAGCTGGGCCTTCTCCGGGCACTGGGTTTCACAGTGCGACAGCTGCGCGCGATGGTGATCGCGGAAAGTGGTCAGCTTGTTGCCGCAGCTATTGTCGTGGGTCTTCTCCTCGGTGGTTTCTACGGCTGGGCGGGAGCGCAGTCGATGCTCGCGCTCGTCACCGGCTTTCCGGCGTTCGTCGTCCCAGTCGTGTCGCCGGTGCTGCTCGCCGTGGTGGTCGGGGGAGCCGTGCTGCTCACGATCGTGGCATCCGTGGCCCCCACCCGGCGGGCGACGAGAGTGTCGCCGGTGACAGCGCTTGCCGTGGAGTAGGTGACCTCACTCGCTCGTGTCGCGCAGAAGGCTTCGCACCGCGACGACTCCGGCACCGTACTGCTGGTCAGCCCACGCCTGCACGGTGCCGTCGTCGTGGAGCACGTCCACGAACACATAGCCGTTGTCGATACGTGCACCGTAGACCTCCACCGGCGCCTCGTCGGAGATCCGGCCGAGCACGCCGGCGAGCGTCCCCTCGTCTGCGGTACCCGCGTTGGCGGGGTCGAGCAGCGGATCCTGGATCGGCAGGGGGTCGTACAGGGCGAGCTGGATGGCGCCACTCACCGTGAGGGTGGTGCCATCCCATACGCCCCACACCGCGTAGGTTCCCCAGGTCGTGCCTGCGGCGGTTTCCTGCCCGTCGACCGTGCCCCAGTCCCAGCCCACGAGTGGCACCCCGGTGCACTGAGGCGGGTATGACTCGAGTACCGCACCCAGGCACAGCTGCGCCTGGTCGTCGACCGTCTGGATGACCGTGCCCTGTCCCACCACGTCGCTGCTCGTCGGGGTGGGCTCGGCACCCGGTGACGTTCCGCCCGCGCAGGCGGTGGTGGCGAGCACCGCGGCAAGCACGAGCGGGAGCAGGGATCGGGCGGAGCGGGATGACCTCATGCCCTCAGTATCGCCAAGGGCATGAGGCATCCACCACCCAACGTTTGGATGCGCTCAGTCGTCAGTAGATCGCCCAGAAGGAGTTGAGGATCTCGTCACGCACCGTCGACTTGTCCTCGTCGGAGACCATCTGGATGGTGCAGATGATGAAGTGCGTCTTGTCCGCGTCCTGCGCCACGATGGACACGTAGTCGGTGCCGACCCCGCCACAGTTCTCGAAGTAGACGTAGGTGCCCACGTACACCCCGTCGTCGTAGTCGCCGGTCTCGGGCGCCTCACACTCGGCGCCGGGACCCGCGATCGTGCCGTTGATGATGTCCTCGATCACGATGCTCGGGTCCTGCGTCGACGAGACGCTCACGCCGGGCACGTCCCATCCGCTCTGCCAGGCGGCGATGTCGGGAGATGCGGTCACGTTGTAGAACACCACGCCGGAGCTGTTGGTCAGTTGCGCGCCGACCACGTCGGTCCAGGTCGACGGGACGTTGACGCTCACGATGCCGCTGTCGTCGTACACGGTGGTGAAGTCGGAGGCGGGCGGGATCGGCTCATTGGTGGGCTTGTCGACCTCGATCGGTTCGGCCGTCGGTGCCGTGGTCGTCGGTGTGACCGGGGTTGCGACGATCGTCGTGCAGCCGGTGAGTGCGAGTGGGAGGGCGGTCAGAACGGCCGCGACGGTCAGGATGTGACGCTGTGACATGGGCATGAGGCTCTCCTCCAGAGCTGGTGAATGTGATTCATCGAGTATGGCGAATCGCGACGCATCCGCGCGACTCCCAGTGCTACCCTTGACGTGTGTTCGGTCTGCTTCTTCTTAGCTGCCGCGACGAGTCCTAACCTCAGGCCTCACTCGTCGCGGAGACTGGTGTTGGAAGAAACACTCTCGGTCTGACCCTCAAAACTCGTCAGCGACCCAGACATCCCTAAGGACACGACCTCATGAAGAACACCCAGTCGGCTTCTGCAATGCCGATCCACAAGTACAAGCCGTACCACGAAGTGTTGAACGTCGATCTGCCCGACCGCACGTGGCCGAGCAAGCGCATCACCCACGCCCCACGCTGGTGCGCCGTCGACCTCCGAGACGGCAATCAGGCCCTCATCGATCCCATGAGCCCGGAGCGCAAGCGCGTCATGTTCGAGCTGCTCGTGCGCATGGGCTACAAGGAGATCGAGGTCGGGTTCCCGAGCGCCAGCCAGACCGACTTCGACTTCGTCCGCACCCTCATCGACGAGAAGCTCATCCCCGACGACGTGACCATCCAGGTGCTCACGCAGGCGCGCGAGGAGCTCATCAACCGCACGTACGAGTCCCTCATCGGGGCTAAGCAGGCGATCGTGCACCTCTACAACTCGACGAGCGTGCTGCAGCGCGATGTGGTCTTCCGCACCGACAAGCAGGGGATCATCGACATCGCCCTCAACGGCGCGCGACTGTGCAAGGCGGCGGAGTCCATCGCCCCCGACGTCGACATCTACTACGAGTACTCACCCGAGAGCTACACGGGCACCGAGCTCGAGTTCGCAGTCGAGGTGTGCAACCAGGTGCTGGAGGTGTTCCAGCCGACGCCCGACCGCAAGGTGATCATCAACCTGCCCGCGACGGTCGAGATGGCCACGCCCAATGTCTACGCCGACTCGATCGAGTGGATGTCGCGGCGCATCAACCACCGCGAGAACGTGATCATCTCGCTGCACCCCCACAACGACCGGGGCACGGCGGTGGCGGCGGCGGAGCTCGGCTACATGGCCGGCGCCGACCGCATCGAGGGCTGCCTGTTCGGCAACGGTGAGCGCACCGGCAACGTCGACCTGGTGGCGTTGGGCATCAACCTGTTCACCCAGGGCATCGACCCGCAGATCGACTTCAGCGACCTCGACGAGGTCAAGCGCACCGCCGAGTACGCCAACCAGCTGAAGGTGCACGAGCGCAGCCCGTGGGCCGGCGACCTCGTCTACACCGCGTTCAGCGGATCGCACCAGGACGCGATCAAGAAGGGCTTCGAGGCGATGGAGGCCGACGCGAAGGCGCAGGGCGTCTCGGTCGACCAACTTCTCTGGGCCGTGCCGTACCTGCCGGTCGACCCCAAGGACCTGGGCCGCGGCTACGAGGCCGTCGTGCGCGTCAACTCGCAGTCCGGCAAGGGCGGAGTCGCCTACCTGCTGAAGGCAGACCACGCGCTCGACCTGCCGCGCAAGCTGCAGATCGAGTTCAGCGCCGTCGTGCAGGCCAAGACCGACGCCGAGGGTGGCGAGGTCACGAGCGACGAGATCTGGGCCATCTTCCAGGACGAGTACCTGCCGGCTCCGGCCGAGCACCCCGAAGACAAGTGGGGGCGTTTCGAGCTTCTCTCCACCCGTACTGCGAGCGACATGACGGGCGAGACCACGCTCGACGTGCGCCTGCGCGTCGGCGAGGAGGTGCAGGCGGCGAGCGGCACGGGCAACGGTCCTATCGCCGCGTTCCTCGGCATCATGGCGGGGGAGGGAATCGACGTGAAGCTCTACGACTACGTCGAGCACGCCCTGAGCGCCGGTGGTGACGCGCTGGCGGCCGCTTACGTGGAGCTCAACGTCAATGGCAAGCGGCTGTGGGGTGTGGGTATCGACCCCGACATCTCGACGGCGTCGCTCAAGGCCGTCGTGTCTGCGGTCAACCGAGCTGTTCGCACCGAGGCTGGCGACCGCGAGCTCGTCGGCGTCTGACGTGAACAACCTCGACCACCTCACGCGGGTGACCGGGGCATTCCTGCGTGATGTCAGCGACTCCGACCCGGTCGCTCCGCTCGCTGACATCCGCTGGACCGTAGCCGATCTCGCGGCCCACCTCGGTGAGGTGCATCGGTGGGCCGCGGGTAACGCTCGCACGGGAAAGCGCGGCGAGCGGCAGAACGTGCCCGAGCTGTCCGTGCCTCTGGCCACCTGGTACGAGGCGAGCCGTGACATCCTGCTGACCACTCTCGAGGAGCTCGACCCTGCCGCGGACTGCTACACGCTGAGCGCGGTCGACCGGTCGGTGGCGTTCTGGCACCGGCGTCAGCTGTTCGAGACACTCGTTCATCTGTGGGACCTGCGCAGTGCGGTGGATGCCGCGGCGCCCCCAGCACCGGAGGTTCCCCCCCGAGGTGCACGCCGATGGCGTGTCAGAGCTGTTCGACGTGTTCCTGCCGCGGTCGAGCGATGCTGATCGAGTTGACCTCGGTGGTGGCATCCGGTTGATCGCTACTGACACCGGGCACGTGTGGAGCTTCGGCAGCGACTGGCGGCGCGAGGGTGACATCGACGTTGCAGCCACGGTGTCGGCCCCGGCTGGCGACCTTCTGCTCTGGGTGTGGAATCGCGCGAGAGCTCGCGACGGGGTGCGCCGTGAGGGCGATGCTGACATCATCAGGCGCTTCGAGAAGGCCCACGTCAGGCCTTAGGGGAGTCCCCTCGAGGAGTGCGACGAATGCGCGGCACCGTCGTGATTGCCCGCTGTTCGGGTAGCGACCAGTTGAACAGCACCGCGAGCACCCGCACGCTGAAGGTCAGGATCACGCACGTCGTTGCCGCGATGAACACCGGCACGCCGAACCCGAGGAGCACGGCGAGGCTGGTGGTGCCGATCGCGGCCGCGATGGCGTACAGCGAGCCGACATGCATGAGCGCGATGGGACGGTAGAGCAGAAGGTCCCGCAGGATCGATCCGCCGACCGCCGACAGCACCCCCACGAAGATCGCGGGAACCACGGGCAACCCCAGCGCGAGGGCCTTGGTCGTTCCTATGGCACCGAACAGGCCGATCGTGAGTGCGTCGAGCGCATTCACCAGCGGACCCATTCGCGAGATCAGTCGTTCGAGCAGCATGCCGAGCAGAGCAGCCCCGGTTGCGACGATCAGGTACCAGTTGGAACTGAGCGCCGCCGGCACTTCGGAGAGCAGGACGTCGCGCAGGATACCCCCGCCGAAGCCAGTCGCAATGCCGATGATCGCGACGCCGAGCAGGTCCAGCCGGCGGTCACGGAACTGGGCGGCGAACAGGGCTCCCTGCGCCGCGCCGATTCCCACGGCCAGCAGGTCGGCCCAGAGCGGGATCACGAAGAGCGGTGTCACGCCTCAATCGTGCCACGTGCTCATCGACGCACCTCCCGCTCGACGAATTCGGCAAACGTCTCACGGCCGTAGCCGGGCAGCCCCGGCATGTGCCTGCCCTCCTTGAAGGTGCGAATGGTTCGTCCGACGAGGGGCAGCGTCCACACCGGTTTGTGGGTTCCCTCGGCCTTCTGGAGTAGGTCGATCGCGTCGCGAAGGCGCAGCTGCTCCGGGCCGCCGATGTCGGCGACCCTGCCCGACGGGCCCGCCTCCACGAGCTCGACCAGTCGCTGTGAGACCTCCTCGACCGCGATCGGCTGGTCGGGCACATTCAGGTTCAGGATCACGGGAAGTCGACGCGAGAGGTTCGCGAACATGCGCAGGAAGCTGTGGAACTGCGTCGCCCGCAGAATCGTGCACGGGATGCCCGAACTCTCGATCACGCGCTCGCAGGCCAGCTTGGCACGGTAGTAGGGGTACGGCACGGCGTCGACTCCCACGATCGAGATGTACACGAGGTGGGTGACTCCGGCTGCCCGGCACGCGTCGACGAGAAGGGTGGTCTGCGCGACATCCCTGCCGCTGGCTGTCGTCGCGAGGTGGAGCACGGTGTCGACACCCGTCAGGGCCTCGGTCAGTCCCGCGCCGGTCGACAGGTCGCCGACAACGCGGCCCGGTCCGGGGGTGCGGCTGAGGACTCGGATGTCGCGTCCGGCGACGGTGAGAAGCTCCGCGGTGGGGCGCCCCAGGGTTCCGGTGCCGCCAGTGATGAGGATGGTCATGGTGTCCTTTCGGTGACGTTCACCAGCTATGACCGATCAGCGCCTAGGAATGTGACAGGGCGCTCGCCGCAAACCGTTCGAGCTTGTGCGGGTTCATCACGATCATCAGCCGCCGTACCCCGTCGGGCGCGATGTCCAGGGTCCACAGCGCGACGGGATGCCCCTCCCGCACACCCAGCATCGCGCCCGCGCCATTGGCGACCACCGCCACGGTCTCGATGCCCTGCCCGAACTTCTCCAACACTCCGAGGATGAGCTGCGCGACCCGCTGGCGACCGTGCACAGGCTTGCGAGCGGCGCTGACCAGCCCGCCGCCGTCGGAGAGCGAGACAGCATCCTCGCTCAGGGTCGCCTCGAGGGCCTCGAGATCACCGGACTGGGCGGCGGCGAGGAAGGCGGCGAGCAGGTGGTCCCGTTGGCCGCCGGTGACGACGGTTCTCCGCTCCTCGGTGATGTGCTTGCGCGCCCGGCTCGCCAACTGGCGAGCGTTGGCCTCGCTCACCTCGAGAACCTCGGCGATCCGCTGGAACGGATAGTCGAACGCTTCGTGGAGTACGTACGCTGCGCGCTCCGCGGGCGTGAGCCGCTCCAGGAGCAGCAGCACCGCGAGCGAGAGCGCCTCGGTGTTCTCGGCCCCGAGGGTAGGGTCGGAGGTCGTGTCGACGGGCTCGGGCAGCCAGGGTCCGACGTACACCTCGCGACGAGCCCGCGCGGAGCCGAGGGCGGTGAGGCTGAGCCGGGTCACCACCGTGGCGAGGTAGGCGCCCGGATCGGCGACATCCGCTCGATCGGCAGACTGCCAGCGCAGCCACGCATCCTGCAGCACGTCCTCGGCGTCGGCAGCCGTCCCGAGCATGCGGTAGGCGATCCCGAACAGGCGACCGCGGTGCTGCTCGAAGAGGTGCTGTTGTTCTGAAAGCCCGACCGACGCCACGGCACCATTCTGCCCCGCGGCGACGGTGGCGCGGGGGATACTGGAACGGTGCCGACCTACCGTGACGAAGCAGTTGTGCTGCGCACCCACAAGCTGGGTGAAGCCGACCGCATCGTCACGATGCTGAGCCGCCAGCACGGCAAGATCCGTGCCGTGGCCAAGGGCGTGCGGCGCACCGCCTCCAAGTTCGGTGCCCGACTCGAGCCGATGATGGTGGCCGACATCCAGTGCTACGTCGGTCGCAGCCTCGACATCGTGCAGCAGGCCGAGTCCCTCGGCTCCTACGGTGCCGACATCAGCGACGACTACGCGAGCTACACCGCCGGCAGCGTCATGGTCGAGACCGCTGACAAGGTCACGGATGACGACGGCAGCCTCCAGCAGTACCTCCTGCTGGTCGGCGCCCTGCGTTCGCTCTCGCGGCGGGAACACCACCCGAGTCTCACGCTGGACTCCTACCTCCTGCGTGCCCTGTCTATCGCGGGTTGGGCGCCCAGTTTCGTGGACTGCGCGGTGACCGGGGCCCCTGGCCCGCACACGGTGTTCGTCGCGCAGCTCGGGGGAGTGGTGGCCGATGAGGTCGCCCCTCCCGGTTCACCTCGCCTCGACCTCGATACCCTCTCCCTGCTCGGTGCGCTGCTCGAGGGCCGCTGGGAGGTCGCGGAGGCGGCCGAGGATCGGTCCCGAGCCCAGGCCAGCGGCATCGTGGCCGCCTACACGCAGTTCCATCTCGAGCGCAGCCTGCGCTCGCTCCAGCACGTGGATCGCAGCGCGTGAGTGTCGGCAAGACGCCCGTCGCCAAGACACACAAGGACGCCGTCGACTTCAAGCCGATCGACTGGACCGGCCTCTACCCGCCAGCCCTACCCAAGGGCGCCGTGCCCGAGCACGTCGCGATCGTCATGGACGGCAATGGGCGTTGGGCGAACGGCCGTGGCCTCACCCGCGTCGAGGGCCACAAGGCGGGCGAGGCGGCGCTGCTCGACGTCGTTGCCGGCGCCATTCAGATCGGCGTGAAGCACGTGAGCGTCTACGCCTTCTCCACCGAGAACTGGAGCCGCTCGCCTGACGAGGTCAGATTCCTCATGGGCTTCAACCGGGACGTGCTTCACCGCCGCCGTGACCAGCTCAACGATTGGGGAGTGCGGGTGCGGTGGGCCGGGCGCAGGCCGCGACTCTGGGCATCCGTCATCAAGGAGCTCCAGTTCGCGGAGAAGCTCACAGCCCGCAACTCCGTGCTCACGCTCACGATGTGCGTCAACTACGGTGGCCGCAACGAACTCACGGATGCCGTACGCGAGATCGCAGCGGACGTCGCCGCCGGCCGCCTCTCTCCCACCGGCATCAGCGAGAAGACCATCCAGAGGCACCTCTACCAGCCCGACCTTCCCGACGTCGATCTGTTCGTGCGGAGCTCGGGCGAGCAGCGCACGAGCAACTTCATGCTGTGGCAGAGCGCCTACGCCGAGATGGTCTTCCTCGACACGCTGTGGCCGGACTTCACCCGGGAGAACCTCTGGCACGCGATCCAGCTGTATGCGAGCAGAAGCCGTCGCTTCGGCGGCGCGGTGGACGCGCCGAGCGTCTAGCTCACTAGGCTGAGCGGATGCCCACCACCACTACCCCCATCCGCACCGGCATCATCGGGTTCGGCCTCGCCGGTCGCGTGTTCCACGCTCCGTTCATCGCCACGAACCCGGCCTTCCGGCTCGACCTCATTTCCACGGCGAACCCGGATCGTGCCGCTGAGGCCGCCGCCCAGCATCCGGGGGCCGAGATCGTCGCGACTCCCGACGAGTTGCTGGCTCGCGCCGGGGATCTGGATCTCGTCATCCTCGCCTCGCCGGCGCACACTCATCTAGAGCAGGGTCTGGCAGCACTGGAGGCGGGCGCGGCGGTCGTCATCGACAAGCCCTTCGTTCCGACCGTCAGCGACGCGAAGAAGTTGATCGCTGCGGCCGAGGATGCCGACCGCGTGCTAACCGTCTTCCAGAACCGGCGGTGGGACGGCGACTTCCTCACCGTCAAGCGCCTGATCGCCGAGGGTGCGCTCGGTACAGTGCACCGTTTCGAGTCGACCTTCGAGCGCTGGTCAGGCCCGAATCGCGACCGCTGGCAGGACACGACGACCATCGAGCAGGGCGCGGGCATCACCTACGATCTCGGCAGTCACCTCGTCGATCAGGCCCTGCAGTTGTTCGGTCCCGCCGTCGTCGAGCAGGCCGAGCTGCAGATCGTGCGGGATGGCGCCGTCAGCGACGACGACGCCTTCATCTCGCTTCTGCACTCGAGCGGGGTGCGCTCGCATCTCACGATGAGTCGGGCTGCGGCCCAGAGCGGACCCCGGTTCCGCGTGCTGGGGTCCGAATCGGGGTACACGGTCTACGGTCTCGACGGGCAGGAGCCGGCGCTCAAAGTGCAGAAGTGGCCCGGATCCGACGGCTACGGCGTGACCCCCGAATCCGAGTGGGGTCTGCTGGGCATCGACGGCTCCGAAGCGGGCCTGACCCCGGTGCCGACCGAGCCTGGCGACTATCCCGCGTTCTACGCGGGAGTGGCCGCCGCGATCCGCGACGGAGCGCCGGCGCCGGTTGATCCACGTGATGCGCTCGAGGTCGTCCGTATCCTCGAGCGGGCGCACAGCCTCTCGGCGGCCGACTAGGTCACTCGGGCCAGACCCCAGTCGGCCCCGTCAACTTGCTCGAGAAGCTCGATGGTCGCGGCAATGCTGGGCACCCGCCGCGAGCCGTTCTGCACGACGAGCTGGATGCTGCGATCGCTCGACGGGGTCGTCGAGCGAACTGTCGCGCCCTGCGGTACGGGTGCGGTGGCCAGCGCGAGCTGCGGCAGCAACGCAACGCCGAGGCCCGCGGCGACGAGGGTCAGCACCGCGATGGCGTTGTCGGTTTCGAGCTCGATGTTCGGGGTGACGCCCACGGCTTCACAGGCGGCCAGCAGGTGGCCGCGGCACAACGGGCATCCGGCGATCCAGCGCTCCTCCGCGAGGTCTGCCAGCGCCACCTGGTGACGATCCGCGAGGGCGTGGCGATCGGGGATCGCGAGCACCACCGGCTCGGTGAACAGCGGCACCGACTCCAGTGAGACGTCAGCCGGACGATGCGGGTCGGACCGGTCGCCGGGATAGGCGAAGGTGATCGCGAGGTCGACAGCGCCGTCACGCAGCATCGCGATCGCCTCGGGCGGCTCGGCTTCGACGTACCCGACCGTGATGCCCGGATGACGCTGGCGCATGCTGCCCAGAAGCCGGGGCACGAGCGTGGATGACGCCGTGGGAAACGCCGCAACTCGCACCGTACCCGCGGCGAGGCCCACCAGTTCCGCGAGATCTCCGCTGGCGGCATCCAGGGCTGAGGTGATGGCGACGGCGTGCCGAGCGACGACCTGCCCGGCCTCGGAGAGACGCACGCCACGTCCCGAACGGATGACCAGCGGCGTGCCGAGGCGGGCCTCCGACCGCCGCAGGTGCTGGCTGATGGCGGGCTGGCTGTAGCCCAGTGCGCGCGCGGCTGCGCTGATAGTCCCGTGCTCGGCGATGGCGCGCACAATCCGGATCGAGTGCAGGTCGAGATTCGCGTCCATGACCGGAAGCATAATGCTCAGTTATTGAAAGCATGACAAGCATGCCCTTGTTGCATGTTTTCCGGACCGCGATGCTGGAGCGCATGACATCCAGCGCCCTGACGAAGGCCATCGACGAGTTTGGTGATCCCCGCGGGTATCTTGCCGTGGCGTCGATCGGCTTGCCCCCGCGAGCAGCCGTCGACGCTCTGTCCGCCGACCTGGCGGCGTGGGCCGCTGCGGACCGGGATCCACAGGGCTACGACGCCAGCATCGAGCGAGCGCGCGAGTCCTACGCGTCGATTGTCGGCGTACCCGCGTCGCGCGTTGCGCAAGGTTCGCAGACGTCGGTGCTCACCGCACTCATCGCGGCCGCCGTGCCAGCGGGTGCTGAGGTTCTGATTCCCGACGGCGACTTCTCGTCGATCGAGTTCCCGTTCCTGCAGCGCACGGACATCCGCGTGCGCAGCGTGCCTCTCGCCGCCCTCGCGGATTCGATCACCGGCGACACCTGGTTGGTGGTGTTCTCGCTCGTTCAGTCTGCCAACGGCATCGTTGCCGACGTCGATGCGATCATCGAGTCGGCGTCGCGCCACCACACGTACACATTCTGCGACGTCACGCAGGCGGCCGGCGTGCTCCCCGTGGATGCCTCGGTGTTCGACGTCACGGTCTGCCACACGTACAAGTGGCTGTGCTCGCCGCGCGGCGTCGCGTTCCTGACGCTCAGCGAGCGATTCGACCCCCACGTGACCCCGCTGCAGGCGGGGTGGTACGCGGGCGATGACGTGTGGCGCAGCACCTACGGTCCGGACATGCATCTGGCCCACGATGTGCGTCGGTTCGACGTGTCTCCGGCCTGGCAGGCGTGGGTGGGCGCCGAGCACTCCCTCGCTCTGTTCGCCGGCCTCGACATCGCGGAGGTCTGGGATCAGGCCTCCGGGCTCGGCGACGCGCTGTGTGACGCTCTCGGAATCCCTCAGCAGCACCAGGCGATCGTGACCTGGCCCGACGAGTCCGGCACGGACTTGAAGAAGCTCGTCGCGTCGGGCGTGCGCGCATCGGGTCGGGCCGGACGTCTTCGCGCCTCGTTCCACCTGTGGAACGACATCTCGGATGTCGATGCGGTCGTGGCAGCGCTGCGCTCCTAGCCGCACTCCTAGCCGACGCCTAGTGGTCCTCGGCCCCGGCGAGCTTCGTTAGACTGGCGCAACCGCCGACCGGGCATCCAGCTCGGCTGTTTATTGGAGTTCTCGTGGCAACCCCCAGCAATCTCGACGCCGTCATCAACCTCGCCAAGCGCCGGGGTTTCGTCTTCCAGTCCGGGGAGATCTACGGTGGTTCGCGCTCCGCGTGGGACTACGGTCCGCTCGGCACCGCGCTCAAGGAGAACATCAAGAAGCAGTGGTGGCAGACCGTCGTTCAGGGTCGTGACGACGTGGTCGGCATCGACTCCGCGGTGATCCTTCCGCGCAAGGTGTGGGAGGCGTCAGGGCACGTCGAGGTGTTCTCCGACCCGCTCGTCGAGTCGCTGCACACCCACAAGCGCTATCGCGCCGATCACCTGCTCGAGGCGTACGAGGAGAAGCACGGGCATCCGCCGGTCAACGGCCTCGCCGACATCAAGGACCCCGACACCGGCCAGCCCGGTGCCTGGACGGAGCCGCAGAACTTCTCCGGCCTGCTGAAGACCTACCTCGGCCCCGTCGACAACGAGGAGGGACTGCACTACCTGCGGCCCGAGACCGCTCAGGGCATCTTCGTGAACTTCGCCAACGTGCTCGGTGCGAGCCGCATGAAGCCTCCGTTCGGCATCGGTCAGGTGGGCAAGAGCTTCCGCAATGAGATCACGCCCGGAAACTTCATCTTCCGCACTCGCGAGTTCGAGCAGATGGAGATGGAGTTCTTCGTCGAGCCCGGTACTGACGAAGAGTGGCACCAGTACTGGATCGACGAGTCGCTGCGCTGGTACACCGACCTCGGCATCAACCCCGAGAACCTGCGGCTCTATGAGCACCCCAAGGAGAAGCTCAGCCACTACTCGAAGCGCACCGTCGACATCGAGTATCGCTTCCGCTTCCAGGGCAGCGAGTGGGGCGAACTCATGGGCGTCGCCAACCGCACCGACTTCGACCTGAAGACGCACTCGGAGGCATCGGGCACCGACCTCTCCTACTTCGATCAGACCAAGGACGAGCGCTGGGTGCCGTATGTCATCGAGCCCGCGTTCGGGCTCACCCGCGCGCTCATGGCCTTCCTCATCGACGCCTACGCCGAAGACGAGGCGCCCAACGCCAAGGGCGGGGTCGACAAGCGCACGGTGCTGCGGCTCGATCGCCGACTCGCGCCGGTCAAGGTCGCCGTTCTTCCGTTGTCCCGCAACGAGCAGCTCTCTCCGCTGGCCAAGCAGGTTGCTGCCGACCTGCGCAAGCTGTGGAACGTCGACTTCGATGACGCGGGAGCAATCGGTCGTCGCTACCGTCGTCAGGACGAGATCGGCACGCCGTTCTGCGTGACGGTCGACTTCGATTCCCTCGACGACAACGCCGTGACCGTGCGCGAGCGCGACAGCATGGAGCAGGAGCGCATCCCGCTCGAGCGTCTGCGCGGTTACCTGGCCGAGCAGCTGATCGGCGCCTAAACGCGATTGTCCACAGGGATGCCGCGGCGCGGGTATTCCACAGGCTAGGAGATCGCGGCCCGTGCCGCAGGGCTCATGTCAGACCCTTCTGGCATGACCTTCCGAACCCGACTCGTCGCCACCTTGTTCGCCTGCCTCGCCGGCTCCGCCCTCGTCGCGGCACCCGGCATCCTCGCGGCGCCCGCCTCCGGGGCCACCACCGGCGCCGGTATCGCCAACATCACCCCCTACGGCGGCTATCTCGGCAACTACATCGCGCCCGACGGCACTCGCGTGTACTGCATCGACCCGGTCCTCGACTGGCCGAGTGGAATCACCGGTGATGGCGTGCTCACGTCGAGTCTGACGACGAGTTGGGGTGAGACGCTCGACGCCGATGTGCTACGCAAGTTCGATACCGTGCTGGGCCGGTACGGCCAGACAGACGACCCGGTGCTCGCCGCCGCGGTGAGTGCCTACCTCTACGGTTTCACGAGCGGGTACGCGCGCACCTACGGCGGTGGCGTTGACGCTGCGCTGCACTTCATCAATGGCGAACCCGAGGTGGAGGCGACATTCCTCGGGATCTGGGAGGAGGTCGAGGCGTCGAGCGCGCCGGTGCCGCCGTCTGCCGAGGTGACCATCGAGATGAGCGATGCCGATGCGGGCGTCGTGCGCATCTCGGCGGTTCCCGCGGACGCCGCGGGGCAGTTGATTCTCGAGGGCGCGGTCGTAGCCGACTCGGGGGAGTCGACAGTTGCCGTCAGCGGCACCGATTCGGTGGCGATCGTGAGCACCCCCGAGGATGCCGCGGTCGACTACTCGATCGCCGCGACCGCGACGTTCGTGACCGCGGCGGGCCCTCAGCCGCAGGTGACTCTGTACGAGACGGGCTCCCAGCAGCGAACCATCCGGGATTCGGGTGCCGCGCCGGTGGAGTTCGCGTCGTCGGCCCGTGTGGAGGTTACCCGCCCGGTGCCCACGGCCGAGACACCAGCGCCGACGCTCGCGGAGACCGGTCTCGCGCCCTCCGGAGTGCTCGGTGCCGGAGTCGCGCTCGTGACCGCCGGACTGATCGTTCCGTTCGCACGCCGATCCCGGGAATACGGATCGCGAGCGCGCGTTATCCCTGAACGTGACTGAACCCATCAAGGTAGACATCTGGTCCGACGTGCAGTGCCCCTGGTGCTACATCGGCAAGCGCAAGTTCGAGTCCGGCGCCGCCCAATTCGGTGGCGACGTGGAGGTCGAGTACCACTCGTTCGAGTTGGCTCCCGACACTCCTGTCGACTTCGACGGCACCCCGGTCGACTACTTGGCTCAGCGCAAGGGTCTGCCGACCGCCCAGGTCGAGCAGATGATCGAGCGGGTGGTGGGCATCGCCGAGTCGGTCGGTCTCGACTACGACTACGACCACATCCACCAGACCAACACCGTGATCTCACACGAGCTCCTGCATTTCGCCAAGAGCAAGGGTCGCCAGCTGGAGATGAAGGAGCGCCTTCTCAAGGCCTACTTCATCAACGGCGAGCACGTCGGCCGCATCCCGGATCTGGTCGAGATCGCCGTCGAACTCGGCTTCGACCGCGACGAAGTCACCGAGGCGCTCGAATCGCACCGCTTCCTGCCCGACGTGAAGGCCGACGTCGCCCTCGCCCGCGAATACGGCATCAACGGGGTTCCGTTCTTCGTGATCGACGGCAAGTACGGGGTGTCCGGTGCTCAGGATGCCGCAACCTTCGCTAACGTGCTCTCACAGGTCCAAGCCGAAAGAGAAACCACCCCGTGACGGATGCCATGACTGCCCCTCTTCCCGTCATAGTGACTCCGGGACTGACGCTCACCCCGCTGGGCGACCCGACGGCTGCCGCGTGCGAGGGTGACTTCTGTGCCATCCCTGACCACCACACACAGGCGATCATCAACCGCAAGCTGGACGAGGACGCGGTCTAGCTCGAGAGAGTGTTCGCGGCCGTATCGACGGGTGCGAAGGTCACATTGAGTCGCTGGTCGACCGTGATGAGCAAGTTGATCGCGCGTCCGTCGGAGTCGTCGGCGGAGCAGGTGAAGCTGCTGTTGGCAGTGAGTATGGGCGCGGCTGGCGGGCACTCCACGTTCCAGGTCGTTGCTGTCTCGTGAGCAAGTGCCGAAGCGAGCTGAGTTTCGAGTGCGTCCACGGCGATGGACGCACTGCGTGCATTGATGAGCGGCAGAAGGGCGAAGTAGGCCACCAGGCCGCTGGCGACGAGCACCAGAACGAACACGTTGCTGGGTGCGTTGGAGATCACGCCCTGGCGTTTGAGGCTGACGCGGCGAACGATCAAGTACACGAGGGGGCTCGGTAGTAGCGCCCACCAGATGAACCACCACGGCGACGACGGGGTAAGACCGAGGCCGCGGATGCCGATCCGGTCCCAGATCACGAGCCCGATGAAGCCGAGCGCGAGGCCGAGGTTCAGCGCCCACAGGATGGGAATCAACGCCGTCGTGGGAGCCGCGAGAACAATCGCCTGGGCGACGACGGAGAGCATCGGTGACACGGCGAGCAGCCAGATGGGCAGAGTGTTCGCCGAACGGGTCGGCGCAATGCGGGTCGGCGCGGCGACGACGTGGGCGAACGGAACGTATGTCGAGTCCATGGGAACGTACGACGCTGTGGTCGTCAGTGCTGGCGTGGCCGGCGCGGGAATCAGGGCCGGCGCGGGGGCCGGCGCCGGGAAAGGCTTGACATGCTCTGTCCAAGCCAAGCCGCCCCACCAGCGCAGTTGGCCTTCACCGGTGGGATCGGGATACCAGTCGGCAGGCGGATAGGCCGCTGGTGCCGAGCTGTACGCAGTCGACGGGTCTGACACGAGCAACCTCCCCCGCGCAGCAGTCTAGACAGCCTGTGAGGATAGCTCGATCCCCCGTTCGGGCGACGGAAGGGTCGCTCTCAGCGACCCGTCGACAGGTCGATGAGCTCCTGAGCCGTGGAGTCGGCGTCCGCCCGGGCGGCAACCCTGCGCGGGATGCGCGTCATCGGGTCCACCTCCGGCCGATCGCCGAGCGCCGCATCCGCATCCCGTCGCGGGCGCAGTCGCTCACTGACGAGACCGCCGAGCACGGCACCCACGGCGAAGCCGACCGGCAGCAGGAACAGGTTCACGACGGGCGGGGCACCGAGCAGCGTCGTCGCGGCGTACAGCACCGCCGTGCCGATGACCGCTCCGACACCGATCGCCCAGGGCCAACGGTTCACCCGCGAGTTCGCGTCATCCCATGCCCGCTGCGCGGTGATCTGGGCCGCCAACTCCTCGGCGGGCAGTGTGCTCACCCACAGCTTGCGGTCGAATCGCACGACATTGGGGTGGCTCTCATCGATGGGCATGTGTGGTCCTAGTCGCTGATGTCCGCGACGGTGGCGCTGAATCCGCGCACGAGGTCATCGGCGAGCACCCAGGCACTGTAGCCGTGCTCACCCGCGCCCATCGCGATGCGGGCGCCGCGCATCCGTTCGTCGGCGTAGACGGGCCACGCGGTCGTGCTGCCGAACGGGGTGATCGTGCCGCGCTCGTAACCGGTCGCCTCGAGGGCGAGCGCGGCATCGGGCAACTGCAGCTTGTTGACTCCCACAACGGCGCGCAGTTTCGCCCAGGAGATCTGCCGGTCGCCGGGCACGAGCGCGAACAGGAAGGTTCCGTCGTGCCGTTTCACCACGAGCGACTTCACGATCACGCTGGGGTCGACGCCCAGAATCGCGGCCGCCTCCTCGAGCGAGTTCGCCTTCGGGCGTTCGATGATCTCGATCGGGATGCCACGGCTCGCGGCATCCGCGGCCACCCGTTCGCGGCCTGCGGCGGGCATCCCGTCATTGTCTGGGAGAATTGTCACGTGACCATTCTCGCGGACGCTCAGACGAGCGCAGCACCCACGCTGCACATCGGGCCCATTGCGCTCGATGTTCCGGTCGTGCTCGCGCCCATGGCGGGCATCACGAACACCGCGTTCCGCCGCTTGTGTCGCGAGTACGGTGCCGGCCTGTACGTCTCCGAGATGATCACCAGTCGTGCCCTGGTCGAGCGCACCCCGGAGAGCATGCGGCTGATCCGTCACCACGAGTCCGAGACCACCCGCAGCATCCAGCTCTACGGCGTCGACCCGAAAACCGTCTCCGAAGCAGTCACGATGCTCGTCGCCGAAGACCGCGCAGACCACATCGACCTGAACTTCGGATGCCCGGTGCCCAAGGTGACGCGCAAGGGCGGGGGAGCGGCACTGCCGTGGAAGCGGGACCTGTTCCGCGAGATCGTCGAGCGCGCCGTGAAGGCGGCGGGGGACATCCCGCTGACCGTCAAGATGCGCAAGGGCATCGACAGCGACCACCTCACCTACCTCGAGGCGGCCCGCGCTGCGTCCGGCGCCGGGGTGGCGAGTATCGCCCTGCACGCCCGCACCGCCGCCGAGTTCTACTCGGGCACTGCCGACTGGTCGGCCATCGAGAAGCTGAAGAACACGATCACCGACACCCCGATCCTCGGCAACGGCGACATCTGGAGTGCGGATGACGCCCTGCGCATGGTCGACGAGACCGGCTGCGACGGCGTGGTGGTGGGCCGCGGGTGCCTGGGCCGCCCGTGGCTGTTCGGGGACCTGGCGGCGGCCTTCAGGGGGGAGACCCGCAAGGCCGAGCCGACCCTCGGCGAGGTCGCGGCAGCGTTCAAGCGCCACGCTGAGCTGCTGGTCGAGTTCTTCGACGAGGAGGACAGGGCGTGCCGCGACATCCGCAAGCATGTCGCCTGGTACTTCAAGGGGTACGCGGTCGGCGGCGAGCTGCGTGCGGCACTGGCCACGGTCAAGGATCTCGCCCAGCTCGACGAGCTGCTCGCCCAGCTCGACCATTCCCAGCCCTACCCCGGCGCGGACGCCGAGGGCCAGCGCGGTCGCGCGGGAACCCCGAAGAGCCCGAGCCTGCCGCAGGGCTGGCTCGACAGTCGCGAGCTTCAGGAGACCCACCGCGCCGAGCTCACCGAAGCCGAGTTGAGCACCAGTGGCGGATAGCTCGGAATACTCGGCAGCGGACCGGGAGCGCTGGCTGCCGGAGGAGCACTCGAGTCGCCGCAGCGACTTCGCCCGCGATCGCGGCCGCGTGCTGCACTCCAGCGCGCTTCGCCGGTTGGCGGCCAAGACGCAAGTGCTGAGCCCGACGGCCGGCCTCGACTTCGCGCGCAACCGCCTCACCCACTCGCTGGAGGTCGCGCAGGTCGGCCGCGAGCTCGCCGACAGTCTCGGGCTCGACCCCGATGTCGTCGACACCGCGTGCCTCGCCCATGACCTCGGCCACCCGCCGTTCGGCCACAATGGCGAGCGCGCGCTCAACGACTGGTCCGCCGACATCGGCGGTTTCGAGGGAAATGCGCAGACCCTGCGCGTGCTCACCCGCATCGAGCCGAAGGTCTTCGGCGACGACGACCGCAGCTACGGGCTCAACCTCACCCGGGCCAGCCTCGACGCCAGTTGCAAGTATCCGTGGCCCGCGGCCCAGGGCGTGCCCGACCCGAGTGGGCGCAGCAAGTACGGCTTCTACGACGACGACACCGAGGTCTTCCAGTGGTTGCGTGCCGGGGCACCGGATCGCCGTCGGTGCATCGAGGCACAGGTCATGGACCTCTCCGACGACATCGGCTACTCGGTGCACGACTTCGAGGACGCGATAGTCAACGGGTACGTGGACGTCACCGCCCTCGGTGCCCGCGTCGACCACGACGACCTCGTCAACTCGATGTTCGAGTGGATCGGCGGGGAGGTCACCCACGACGAGCTGATCGCGGCCTTCGACCGGCTCGACAGTCTCGACTTCTGGATCGAGCGCTGGGATGGCTCGCGTCAGGCACACGGTCGCCTCAAGAACCTCACCAGCCAGCTGATCGGACGGTTCGCCGGCGCTGCCACCCAGGCGACCCGGGCGGCCCACTCGGGGGTGCTGTCCCGGTTCGGCGCCGACGTTGTGGTGCCTCGCGAGATCCAGGCGGAGATCGCAGTGCTGAAGGGCATCGTTGCGGCGTTCGTGATGTCGACCAACGCTCGACGGCCGATCTACGCGCAGCAGCGCGACATCCTGTCCGAGCTCGCCGATGTGCTGCTGTGGACCGGCCCCGCCCACCTTGATGCCGGATTCCGGGCCGACTGGGATGCCGCGGCGACCGATGAGCAACGCAAGCGCGCCGTCGTCGACCAGGTGGCATCCCTCACCGACCAGTCGGCGATGGCGTGGCATGAACGCCTGGTCGGTTGAGTAGCCGGAACGGCGTATCGAAACCCGACCTACAATCAACACGTGGCTGGCCTCATCAAACGAAGCGATATCGACGAGGTGCGCTCCCGCACCAACCTCGCCGACATCGTGGGTGACTACGTCACGCTGAAAAGCGCCGGTGTCGGGTCGATGAAGGGCCTGTGTCCCTTCCACGAGGAGCGCAGCCCGAGCTTCCACGTGCGACCGCAGGTGGGGTTCTACCACTGCTTCGGCTGTGGCGAGGGCGGCGATGTGTTCACCTTCCTGCAGAAGATGGACCACGTCTCGTTCTCCGAGGCGGTCGAGCGCATGGCGGCGCGCATCGGCTACGAGTTGCACTACGAGGACGGCGCGGCGGCGACCGATCACGGCGTGCGCGCCCGCATCCTCGCGGCCAATCAGGCGGCCGCCGAGTTCTACGCAGCTCAGCTCACGAGCGACGAAGCAGAGCCGGCCCGCCGGTTCCTCGGAGAGCGCGGCTTCGACAGTTCGGCTGCGCAGCGATTCGGTCTCGGCTTCGCTCCTCGAGGCGGAGCGCTCGGGCGCTCGCTGGCGGCGCTCGGCTATACCGATGAGGAGCTCATCTCCGCTGGACTGCTCGGTCGGGGCGATCGCGGTGACGTCTACGACCGTTTCCGCGGACGGCTGATCTGGCCGATCCGGGATTCCACCGGCGCAACCCTCGGCTTCGGCGCCCGCAAGCTGCTCGACGACGACGGCGGGCCCAAGTACCTCAACACCCCCGAGACCGTGGTGTACCACAAGAGCCAGGTGCTCTACGGGCTCGATCTGGCCAAGCGCGACATCGCCCGCGGCCGTCAGGTCGTGGTTGTCGAGGGCTACACGGATGTCATGGCCTGCCACCTCGCGGGCGTCACGACCGCGGTCGCCACCTGTGGCACCGCGTTCGGGGTCGACCACATCAAGCTCGTTCGTCGCATGATCGGCGACGTCGACAATGCCGACACGACCGGCACCGGCGAGGTGATCTTCACGTTCGACCCTGACGAGGCCGGCCAGAAGGCGGCCAGTCGTGCGTTCGGCGAGGAGCACCGCTTTGCCGCGCAGACATTCGTTGCGGTCGCCCCCGACGGACTGGACCCCTGCGACCTGCGGCTCAACCGTGGTGACGACGCAGTGCGTCGGCTCGTGAAGACCAGGCGGCCGCTGTTCGAGTTCAAGATCCGGCGCGAGCTGGCTGCGCACGATCTCGAGACCGTCGAGGGCAGAGTGGCCGCACTGCGCGCCGCGGCGCCGGTCGTCGCGAGCATCCGGGACCAGGCACTGAGCGTGGGCTACGTGCGCAACCTGGCGGGGTGGCTCGGCATGGATCCCGGCGAGGTGGGGCGCGCGGTGGCATCCGTTCGCAGTGCGACGCCGCGGGCATCCGAACCCGACCGATCGTCGTCGCAGGAGCAGCCGGTCGCCGAGGCCCTCGATCTCAGGAAGCTCCCCACCGACCCTGCGACCCGACTCGAGCGTGACGCGCTCATGGCGATGCTGCAGTACCCGGGCGAGGTCGGCGCAGATCTGGTGCGGCGTGCCTCCTCGGTCGCCTTCGTCGACAACACCCTGTCGGTGGTGCGCGACGCGATCGCTACGAGCATCGAGCACATCGCGTCCCCCGACTGGCTGTCGCGCGTCGCGGCTGAGGTGCCCGCGCCCTTCGAGACCCTGGTCAAGCAGCTCGGCGTCGCCCCGATTCCCGAACGCGCCGAGCTCATCGGCGTGTACTGCAGGGGAGTGACGGCGGCCCTCGTGGATCGCGATCTCCTGCGTCAGAAGCGTGACCTTCTCGGAACCATGCAGCGTATCGACTCGGTCGCCGAGCCGGAGCGTTTCGCTCAGGTGCAGCGCGACCTCGTGCGCGTCGAGGCAGAACGGCGAGCATTGCGCGACGAATAGTTGATTCGAACGCGTGATTCTTGCGTCAATGGCCGACCACATTTCATTCCCGTAAAGAATCGTCAGATCTTGGGTCTTGGATTCGGGACCGCCCGGTTCCGTGTGTTAGACCTGAACCAACAGCAACCTCGTCTACCCCCTACCCGGGGGTGAGACGAAGGTGTGTCCACAACAGGAAGAGGTAGACGGATATGACATCCGCATCCACGAAGCGCGCCCTCGGCGTGCTCGCCGGCACCGCAGCATTCGCGCTCGCGCTGACCGGTTGCACCGCATCAGGCGGTGGCACCGACGACGGTGCGATCCTGGTCGGCACCACCGACAAGGTCGTCACACTCGACCCGGCCGGTTCGTATGACAACGGCTCATTCGCCGTGCAGAACCAGATTTACGCCTTCCTCCTCAACTCGCCGCTGGGCAGCCCCGACCCGCAGCCCGACCTCGCGGAGTCCGCCGAGTTCACTGCTCCGAACGACTACACGGTCGTGCTGAAGCCCGACCTGAAGTTCGCCAACGGTCACGACCTGACCGCATCGGACGTGAAGTTCACGTTCGACCGCCAGCTCGCGATCGCCGCACCCGATGGCCCTTCGAGCCTGCTCTACAACCTCGAATCCACCGAGGCTGTGGATGACACGACCGTCGTCTTCCACCTGAAGGCGGCCAACGACCAGGTGTTCCCGCAGATCCTCACCACCTTCCCCGGCGCGATCGTCGACGAAGAGGTGTTCTCGGCCACCGAGCTGACCTCGGATGACGACATCGTCGCGGGCAAGGCGTTCAACGGCCAGTACGAGATCGCCAGCTATGACTTCAACAAGACGATCGAGTTCGTTCCGAACCCGAACTACGCAGGTCTGCTCGGCCCGGCACAGAACAGCTCGGTCATCCTGAGCTACTACGCCGACTCGTCGAACCTCAAGCTCGACGTGCAGCAGGGCAACATCGATGTCGCGTACCGCAGCCTCTCGGCCACGGACGTCGCCGACCTCCGCGCCGACGACAACGTCACGGTGCACGATGGCCCCGGTGGCGAGATCCGCTACATCGTGTTCAACTTCAACACGCAGCCGTACGGCGCGACCACCGCTGAGGCCGACCCGGCCAAGGCTCAGGCCGTTCGCCAGGCTGTCGCCTCGCTGGTCGACCGCCAGGAGATCGCCGACCAGGTCTACAAGGGCACGTACACCCCGCTGTACTCCTTCGTTCCGGACGGCTTCACCGGTGCCACCACCGTGCTGAAGGACCTCTACGGTGATGGCTCGGGCGGTCCGGATGCCACGAAGGCGGCCGCGATCCTCGCCGCTGCTGGTGTCACGACGCCGGTCGCGCTCAGCCTGCAGTACAACCCGGACCACTACGGACCCTCCTCGGGTGACGAGTACGCGCTGGTGAAGAGCCAGCTCGAGGCCGATGGCCTGTTCACGGTCGACCTGCAGTCCACCGAGTGGGTTCAGTACTCCGAGGACCGCGTCAACGACGTCTATCCCGCGTACCAGCTCGGCTGGTTCCCGGACTACTCGGACGCCGACAACTACCTGACGCCGTTCTTCCTGACGAACAACTTCCTGGGCAACCACTACTCGAACCCGACGGTCGACGACCTGATCACCCAGCAGGGTGTGACCCAGGACCCGGCCGAGCGCACGGCGATCATCGAGCAGATCCAGGCGGTCGTCGGTGAGGACCTGTCGACCGTGCCCCTGCTCCAGGGTGCACAGGTCGCGGTCTCGGGCAAGACGATCGACGGGCTCACGCTCGACGCGTCGTTCAAGTTCCGGTTCGCCACCCTCGTGAAGGGCTAGTCGCTCAGCGGCTAGAGTCGATCCCAGCTAGTAGCGAGGGGCGGTCCGTCCGCGGGCCGCCCCTCGTGCACGACATCCAGGAGACATGAGGCGGCGATGACGGCACCTGAGATCGCCGGACCTGCGTCGGTCGTACCGACGACTCGGCCCGGCACCGGCGGCAACAAGCTGCTGCGGTTCATCATCGTGCGCTTCCTGTTGATCTTCCCCACGATCTTCATCCTGGTCACCTTGGTGTTCGTGCTCATGCGCACGATCGGTGACCCGATCACCGCGGCGCTCGGTGGCCGCCTTCCCGCCGACCAACTCGCCCAGCGCATCGAGGAGGCCGGCTACAACCGCCCCATCCTGGTGCAGTACTTCGAGTACATCGGCCAGGTGTTCACCGGCAACTTCGGCGAGACCATCAGTGATCACCGTCCGGTGGTCGACGTGCTGGTGCGCTACGGCGGCGCGACGCTCGAGCTCGCGTTCTACGCGCTCATCGTGGCGTTCATCGTGGGAATCCCGCTCGGCATGCTCGCGGCCTACGTGCGCGATCGGTGGCCGGATGCCATCCTGCGGGTCTTCGCGATCCTCTGCTACGCCACCCCCGTGTTCTTCGCCGGCCTGTTGCTGAAGCTCATCTTCGCGGTGGGGCTGGGCTGGCTTCCCGTCGCGGGACGGGCATCCGTTCGCACGGAACTGCAACTGACCCGCGTGGACGATCCGACGGGCATCTACCTCATCGACGCACTGAAGACATCCAACCCGGGCGCGGTCTACGCCGACCTGCTTGCCCACGCCGTACTGCCGGGTGTGGCACTCGGTCTGCTGACCGCGGGAATCTTCCTGCGTCTGGTGCGCACCAACGTGATCGGCACGCTGTCGATGGACTACGTCGACTCCGCGCGCTCACGCGGGGTGCGCGAGTACCGCCTCGTCACCAAGCACGCGCTCAAGCCCGCGTCGATCCCGATCATCACCGTGATCGGACTGCAGATCGCCGTGCTGCTCGGTGGTGCTGTGCTGACCGAGACGACGTTCGAGTGGCAGGGGCTCGGCTTCATGCTCACCCAGTACCTCACGGCACGTGACTTCGTCGCGGTTCAGGGCATCGTTGCTCTTCTCGCCGTCATCGTCGCCCTCACCAACTTCATCGTCGACATCATCGCTGCACTGATCGATCCGCGGGTGAGGTACTGATGACCAAGATTCTCGATCGGTTGCCCGTGGTGCGCCACGTGCGCCAGAGCGTGGGACTTCAGCGCGGCATGCTCGTCACGGGCCTGGCCATCACGGCGGTGTTCGTGCTGACCGCCATCTTCGCCCCCATCATCGCCCCGTACGGCTATTCGCAGCTGCGGGACGCGAGCGGAACATTCGGCGCGCAGCTGCCGCCCGGTGGTGCGCACCTGCTGGGTACCACCGTCGGCGGCTACGACGTGCTGTCTCGAGTGATCTGGGGAACCCAGACCGCCGTCATCGTGATCATCGTGGCCGTGCTGCTGTCGATCTTCGCCGGAGTGGCTCTCGGGCTCATCTCGGGATACATCGGCGGGTGGCTCGACCGCGTGCTCGTCGTCATCGCCGACGCGATCTACGCGTTCCCGTCGCTGCTGCTTGCCATCGTCGCCGCCATTGCGATCTCGGGGGGCCAGTCGAGCTTCTGGGGAGGCATCCTCGCGGCGGCGATCTCGATCACGTTCGTGTTCATCCCGCAGTACTTCCGGGTGATCCGAGCCGAGACCGTGCGCATCAAGTCGGAGGCCTATGTCGAGTCCGCGAAGGTCATCGGCTCGGGTGCACCGCGCATCATGGTGCAGCACGTGCTGCGCAACGCGACGCGCACGCTGCCGTTGATCTTCACACTCAACAGCTCGGAGGCGATCCTCACGCTCGCCGGCCTGGGCTTCCTCGGCTTCGGAATCGAGCCGACGGCGGCCGCCGAGTGGGGTTACGACCTCAACAAGTCGCTCTCCGACGTCACGAGCGGCATCTGGTGGACTTCGCTCTTCCCGGGACTTGCGATAGTGCTCTCGGTGCTCGGCATCACGCTCGTGGGCGAGAGCCTCAACGATCTGGCGGATCCTCGTCTGCGCACGCGCCGGCGTGCGGAGGTCGCTGCGCACACCCCCGATCCGCTGGAGGTGCAGCCGTGAAGACGGTGGTCGACATCCGCAATCTCGAGGTCACCTTCGCGACCGACGGGGGTGACATCCCCGCGGTCGATGACGTGAGTCTCACTGTCGGCTCGGGTGAGGTCGTCGCCATCGTGGGCGAGAGCGGCAGCGGCAAGTCGGTGACAGCCAAGTCGATCATCGGCCTGCTGCCCGAGACCGCGGTCACTCGCGGCGTGATCCTGCTCAACGGTCGTGACGTCGTGGGACTTACGGGGGAGAAGCTTCGCGCCACCCGTGGGCTGGATGCGGCGATGGTCTTCCAGGAGCCGTCGACCTCTCTGAACCCGGTATATACGGTCGGGTGGCAACTCGCCGAGGGTCTGCGCGCGCACGGCAAGTACAGTCGCCGCCAGGCGCGGGCGAAGGCCATCGAGTACCTGGGCAAGGTGGGTATTCCCGAGCCCGAGAAGCGCATCGACCACTACCCGCACCAGTTCTCGGGTGGCCAGAAACAGCGGGTCGTGATCGCCATGGCGCTCGCGCTCGACCCCGAGCTGATCATCGCCGACGAACCCACCACGGCACTCGACGTGACCGTGCAGGCGGAGATTCTCGACTTGCTGCGCCGGTGTCGCGACGAGTTCGGAACGGCGATCATCCTCATCACCCACAACATGGGCGTCGTGGCCGACCTCGCCGACCGGGTCGTCGTCATGTACGAGGGCAAGGTCGTGGAGCAGGCCACAGCGACGAAGCTGTTCGGCTCGCCGCAGCATCCGTACACCCAGAAGCTTCTCGCGGCTGTGCCGCGCATCGACACCACACGCGAGCGCACGCCAGTGGCGGAGGCGCCACCGGTTGTGCGGGCCACCGACCTTGTGATCGAGTACCCCGGTCGCTTTGGTCGCGGCGGATTCCGGGCAGTCGACCGCGTGAGCTTCACCATCGCCCCGGGCGAGGTGCTGGGACTCGTCGGCGAGAGCGGCAGCGGCAAGACCACGATCGGGCGGGCCATCGGCGGTCTCACCAAGATCAGCGGGGGATCGCTGCAGGTGCTCGGCCACGAGATGCTCACAGTGCGGGAGCGGGGCTTCAAGCCGGTGCGCGAGCAGATCGGCTTCGTCTTCCAGGATCCTGCATCGAGCTTCAACCCGCTGCTGACGATCGCCCAGTGCGTTGCCGAGCCGCTCATCGTGCACGGCCGGGCGGGGGATGCCACGGCAGCACGCCCCCGCGTCGACGAGTTGCTCGAAGCGGTGCAGCTGCCGCGGGCTTTCGGCGACCGCTACCCCCACGAGTTGAGCGGAGGACAGCGCCAGCGAGCCAGCCTCGCACGCGCGCTCGCACTCGAACCCACCCTGCTCATCGCCGACGAGCCGACCAGCGCGCTCGACGTGTCGGTTCAGGCCCGCGTGCTCGAACTGTTCGCCGAGCTGCAGAACCAATTCGGCTTCGCCGCCCTCTTCATCAGTCACGACCTCGCCGTCGTCGACACTGTGTCCGACCGCATTGCCGTGCTGTACCGCGGCGAGCTCGTGGAGGAGGGGCCACCCGCGCAGGTGCTGGGAGCGCCGGAGCATCCGTACACCCAGCGACTTCTGGCGTCGCTGCCGGTGCCGGATCCGGCCGAGCAGGCGGTGCGTCGCGAGGAGCTTCGGGCACTGACAACCAGGGGAGAGGAATGACCGCGGTTGTCGTGCAGGACCTGTCACTGCGGTACCCGTCAGAGAACCCCGACACGCGATCGGTCGCCGTCAACGGTGTGAGCTTCACCATCGAGCCGGGCGAGGTGCTCGCGGTGGTGGGCGAGACGGGCTCGGGCAAGAGCACCCTCGCCCGCGCGATCGCTCTCGAGGCCGACCTCTCGGCCGCGGACTCGCCGATCATCAGTGGCGGATCGCTGAGTGTGCTCGGCACGCAGGTGCGTGGCATCTCCGCCCGCAAACGGGACCGGCTGCGGATGCAGGTCGGCTACCTGCGGCAGGAGGCCGGCGACTTCCTCGAGCCTCGCCTGACGGTCGGCGAGAACGTCGCCGAGCCGATCTTCTCACGTGACCGTCGCTTCGATCAGGACGAGGCGGGGTACGCCGTCGCCACCCTCATCGACGCGGTGCGCCTCCCGCTGGGCACGATGAACAAGTACCCTCACGAGCTCAGTAAGGGCCAGCGGCAGCGGGTGGCGATCGCCAAGGCGCTCATCCTTGAGCCGACACTGCTGATCGCCGATGACCCCACGGCGGGAATCGACGTGACGGTGCGCAGCGCCGTGCTCGACATCCTCGTGCACCTGCAGAAGCAACGCGCGTTCTCGGCCCTCATCGTCACGGCCGACCTCGCCGAGGTGCGGCGGGTGAGCACCCAGGTCGCGATCATGCACGGCGGAATCTTCGTGGGGCTCGGGCAGCTCGAAGAGGTGCTCGCCGATCCGCGTCATCCGTACGTCGCAGGCCTGGCCCGATCGCTCGACCACCTGCAGGACGCCGGATGACGCGTCGCACCCCCGGCGAGCATCGGGACCTGGTCGCGCCGTCCGCCGCCCCACTCACGCGCCCCCAGCCCGGCCCGATCGCGATCCTCCCCGAACCGCGTGCGTCCTTCGTCGCCGCGGTGGAGTCAGCGGGCGGTGTCGTGGCGCCGCTCTCCGACGAGACGCGAGGCCTGATCTGGCTCGCGCCGGCTGAAACGCCCGAGCTCGTTGAGCTCCTGCAGTCGCATCCGGGGATCGGCTGGGTGCAGCTGCCCTGGGCCGGCGTCGATGCGTTCGCGTCGACGCTCAAGCACTTCGTCGGTAGCAGCAGCCCGCTGTGGACCAGTGCCAAGGGCTCGTACTCCGAGCCTGTGGCGGAGCACGCCCTGGCGCTGACTCTGGCAGTGCTGCGCGGGCTTCCCGAGAAGGCCCGCGCCACCAGCTGGGCGCCGGTGAAGGTCGGAACATCCCTCTACGGTCGCCACGTGCTGGTGGTGGGCGCCGGTGGCATTGCGGTCGAGGTCATGCGACTGTTCGCCCCGTTCGAGGTCGAGTTCACGATCGTGCGCCGCTCGGCCGATCCGCTGCCGGGTGCGCAGCGCACGGTTCCCGTCGCCGACCTGTTGTCGGTGTTGCCCGATGCCGATGTCGTCATTCTTGCGGCCGCCGCCACCGACGAGACCGCCCAGCTCATCGGTGCGACCGAGCTCGCCGCGATGAAGTCCAACGCGGCACTCATCAACATCGCCCGCGGCGCTCTGGTCGACCAGGAGGCTCTGCTGGCGAGCCTCAACTCGGGCCACCTGGCGGGAGCCGGGATCGATGTCACCTCTCCCGAACCGCTGCCGGACGGGCATCCGCTCTGGCAGGCACCCCGCTGCATCGTCACCGGCCACACCGCCGACACTCCCGAGATGACGGAGCCACTGCTCGCCGAACGGGTGCGCCGCAACGTCGAGGCACTGCTCGGCGACGGTTGCTTCGTGGGCGTGGTCGACCCCGCCGTAGGCTACTGACGACGCGGTGTCGAACTCGGTTTGGGGATCGCGCATCCTTTGGTAAAGTAGGCAAGCTGAAAAGCCAATCCTCGATAGCTCAATTGGCAGAGCAATCGGCTGTTAACCGATAGGTTCTTGGTTCGAGTCCAAGTCGGGGAGCGAAGGCCCGGGTCCTCCACGACCCGGGCCTTTCTTGTTTGCTGGCAGGTCCGCGCATACTCACCTACTCCCGGGGGAGTACGTGAGCGACACCGCCCGGCCGATGCCGCAGGGCGCGCACGGGCCTACGATCGAGGGATGCACCAGCCGCGAGATCCCCGGCGAGGTCAGTGGCGTTCCCGCTGGGACCCCGATCGCTGGCAGCACGGCTGGCAGGGGCGCTGGCCCGACGGACTGGAGATGCCTCGACCGCGCTCCTCGGCTCGCATGCGGCTGCTGTTCCCGGTGTTCGTCTCACTCGCGATTCAGGTGCCGCCCTCGCTGTACTGGATCCTGTTCCAGAGGCAGCATTCGCCGTCGGTGCTGATCGCCGCCGCGCTGTCGGTCATCGGGCCGCTGTTGCTGCTCGCCGCGCGCCGCTTCCCTGGTCCCGTCGTCGCGCTGGTGACCGCCGCGTCCTGCGTCGATCTTGTGCTCTCCATCTCCCAACCGGGTCCGCCGTTCATCGCTCTCGCATTCGCGATCGGCGGTGCCGTGCTGCGCGGCGCTCGGCTGTGGGCCTGGATCTCGGTCGGCACCGGGTGGCTGGTCACCCTGGTGGTCGGCTTCATGGTCGGCCTCGATTGGCGTCCTGCCCAGATTGCCATCACCACCCTCGGCATTCTCATCGTCTTCGGTCTCGCAGAGGGCATGCGCACCCGCCGCGAGCACTACGAGGAGTACCGACGCGAGTACACCCAGCGCAAGCAGTCCGAGGTGCAGGCAGAGCGCGTGCGCATCGCGCGGGAACTCCACGACGTGCTCGCCCATTCGCTCAGCCAGATCAACGTGCAGGCCAGCGTCGGTCTCCATCTGATGGACAAGCAGCCCGAGAAGGCCTCCGAGGCGCTCGCGAGCATCAAGGAGACGAGTAAGACCGCCCTCGACGAAGTGCGTTCGGTACTCGGAGTCCTGCGGGCCGAGGACGGCCGGGACCCGACGGCACCGCTGGTGCCAGAGCCTGACCTCTCGAGGCTGGCCGGGCTGGCGGCATCCGTCACGTCCCAAGGGGTCGAGGTGACGTTGTCCAATTCGCTGGATGCCGCGCCGCAGGCCGTGCAGTTGGCGATCTACCGCATCGTGCAGGAGGCCCTCACCAACGTCGTGCGCCACGCCCGCGCCACGCGGGCGACCGTGGACATCTCGGAGGCCGACGGCAGCTACCTGATCGCCGTGGCCGACAACGGAGTGGGGCTCTCCGACGGGCGTGACATCACGACCGGCCGTGGGCTGCTCGGCATGCGGGAGCGCGCGGAGCTGCTCGGCGGAACGCTCGACGTGGGTCCAGGGCCACGGGGTGGCCTGCTCGTCATGGTCGCCATACCCCAGAAGGAGCACGCATGATCCGCGTCGCAATCGCCGACGACCAGCAGCTGATTCGCGCGGGATTCCGCAGCCTGCTCGAGGCGGAGCCCGATATCGAGATCGTGGGGGAGGCCGGCAGCGGGTCGGAGGCGGTGTCGCTCGCGGTCGCGACGCGTCCCGATGTCATGCTCATGGACATCCGGATGCCCGACGGTGACGGCCTCTGGGCCACCGAGCAGATCGTGAGCAACCCCGACCTCGCGCAGACCCACATCGTGATCGTCACGACCTTCGAGCTCGACGAGTACGTGGGTCGTGCCATCCGGGCGGGTGCCAGCGGATTCCTCGTGAAGGACACCGAACCCGACGAATTCATCCGCGCCGTGCACGTCGTGGCAGCCGGCGACGCATTGCTCAGCCCCACCGTGACTCGACGGTTGCTGGAACGGCTGTCGAGCGAGCTGCGCGAGACGCCCGACGCGAGCCAGTTGTCGGTCATCACCGATCGCGAACGTGAGGTCCTCGCCCTGGTCGGACAGGGGCTCACCAACGAGGAGATCGGCAAGCAGCTGTTCCTGAGCCCGCTCACCGCGAAGACGCACGTCTCGCGCATCATGGCCAAGCTCGCGGCCCGAGACCGGGTGCAGCTCGTGGTCATCGCGTATGAGACCGGACTGGTCAGCCCCGGCCGCACGGAGTAGTCCGCGGCACCGGCGTGCGCCCGGGGGAGTAGTGAAGAACACTTCCTGAGGCAGATTCGCCACACGACGCGTGCGAGCAGTCTTGATGCAGTGGCCCACTACCGGGCCCTCTAGTGAATGGATGCATCGTGTTTACAGCTCTCACCGTCGCAACTCTCGCGTCTCACCTCGGTGGCCCGGGCTTCGGCTTCGGCTTCCTGCTCCTGTTCCTGATCCCGCTGTTCTTCTTCGGGCTCTTCGTGCTGTTCGCCAGCATCGGGCGTCGTCGCTGGATGCGCGCGGGCGGCTTCGGTCCCGGCTACGGGCACTTCGGTCACGGCGGCTGGGGCTCCGGCGCGCGCAGTGCCGAGGCGACTCTCGCCGAGCGCTTCGCGCAGGGCGACATCGACGAGAAGGAGTACCGGGCTCGCCTCGAGGTGCTGCGGGCCAGCAACCCTCCAGTGGCCCGGTAGTCACCAGCCGCTGAACGGATAGAGTCTCCCTCTGGGCCCACGCGCCCGGAGGGAGATTCGTCGTTTGGCCAGAGATCCGGAGACCACTGCGGCGATCCGCGCGAGCCTTGCGGTGGGCCTCGCCGTCGCCGCGTATGGGATCTCATTCGGCGCCCTGTCGGTGGCTGCCGGACTCGACGTCTGGCAGACGTGCGTTCTCAGCCTGCTGATGTTCTCGGGCGGGTCGCAGTTTGCCCTCGTGGGCATCCTCGCCACCGGCGGCGCCGCGGCGGGTGGCGCGGCCATCGCGAGCGCTGCGCTGCTGGGCACGCGCAACGCCCTCTACGCCCTGCGCGTGGCCCCGTTCATCGGCGTGCGGTGGCCGCTACGAGCCCTCGCCGCCCACTGGACGATCGACGAGACCACGGCGGTCTCCACGGCCCAGCCCACCCTGGCGGGCCAGCGTGCGGGCTTCTGGTGGACCGGCGCCATCATCTACGTCGGCTGGAACCTCATGACCCTCCTCGGGGCCCTCATCGGCGACCTGCTGGGTGACGTGAGCCAGTACGGTCTGGATGCCGCGGCCGCCGCCGCATTCCTCGGACTCCTGTGGCCGCGGCTGCGCCAACTCCAGCCCGTCGTTGTGGCGATCGGTGCGGCGGTGGTCGCCGCCGTGCTCACCCCCGCCCTTCCCCCCGGGATCCCCGTGCTCGCCGCCGCGCTCGTGGCAGTGATCGTCGGCCTCACCAACTGGCTGGGCCCGAAGCCGGGCAAGCTTGGGCCGATGTCGGACAGTGCGGCGGTGCCCCGATGACCGTCTGGCAGATCATCATCCTCGCGTCGATCGCCGTGCTGGCGATCAAGCTGGTGGGCTACCTGATCCCGCCCTCGCTGGTCGAGCGCCCCACTCCCGCCCGCATCGCGAACCTCCTCACGGTGGCGCTGCTGGCCGCCCTCATCACGGTGCAGACGCTGGGGGTGGGGCAGGGCATCCAGATCGATGCCAGGGTGCCCGCGCTCATCGTCGCCGCGGGCCTGTTCGCGCTGAGGGTGCCGTTCATCTTGGTGGTGATCGCCGCGGCCGCCGTCGCCGCGCTGATCCGGCTGGTGTTCTAGCGCGGTCGTATCGCTAGCCCTCGGGGTGGTCGACCCCGGGCATCCACGAGTTGCCTTCGGATCCCCAGCCCTTCTTGCGGATCACCTTCGCGACGTCCTTCGCGTGCTTGTGCTCGAGGCGGTCGGCGTACAGCACACCGTCGAGGTGGTCGTTCTCGTGCTGGAAGATCCGGGCCAGCCAACCCTCGGCGGCGATCTCGAACGGCTTCTGCTCGAGGTCGACGGCCCTGAGGATCACGCGGGGCGCGCGCCGCAGCGGGTAGCGCTCGCCCGGGATCGACAGGCATCCCTCCGACTCCTCGTCCTCGTCGGCCTCGCCGATCGCTATGGGGCTCAGCCAGAGTTCCGGGTTGATGGCGACGCCGCTATGGGTGACGTCGTCGTCGTCGGTCCAGTTGTAGACGAAGACGCGCCGGCCCACGCCCACCTGGGGTGCGGCGAGGCCCACGCCCGGTGCCTCGCGCATGGTGTCGATCATGTCCTCGACCAGTTGATGCAGCTCGGGACCGAAGTCGGTGACCGCCGAGGCGACCTCGTGCAGCACAGGATCGCCAGTGATTCGTATCGGGAGTACGGCCATTCACCCAGAATATCGGGGTGCAAACCGGTAGATTCATCGGGTGCCACCCGACTTGCAGGACATCGCTGACAGCCTGACGCTCAGTTCGTCGGCCGCGATCGGCATTCCTCTCGCCCTGACCGCAGCCGTGCTGCTCGCGGTGGGAACCCAGTTCCAGAACCGTGGTGTCGTGCAGGTGGATGCCGCCTCCGAGCGCAGCGCGAAGACCGGCCTCAGCCTCGGCCAGCTCAAGTCGCTCCTCGCGCGCCCCGCGTGGGTGATCGGGAGCCTGCTGCTCGGCGTCGGCATGGTCGTGCAGCTGTCGAGCCTCGCCTACGCTCCGCTGATCGTCGTGCAGCCGCTGGGTGCCGTGGCTCTGGTCATCACCGCGATCCTCAATGCCCGCCTGAGCAAGGTGCCGCTGGATCGTGTGTCGATCCGCGCGATCGTCGTGTGCGTCATCGGGGTGGGAGCGTTCGTGACGATCGCGGCGTTCGTGGCGGAGTCGCATCCGATCACCGAGACCCAACTGGTGACGGTTCTGCTGATCCTCTCGGTGGTGCTCGCGATCTTCATCACGCTGTTCTTCGTGATGCGCAAGCGCACGCCGCGGCCGATCTTCTACGTGATCGCCGCCGGAACCCTCTTCGGATTCGTCGTCACCCTCGCCAAGGTCGTGATCGACCGCGTGCGCACCATTCTCGCGGGCACGTTCAGCTTCGGGCCGGCCGACATCCTCACCGTGCTCTGCCTCGTGGGTCTGGGGGCAGCAGCGCTGCTCGGCATGTACTTCGTGCAGACCGCCCACTCGTCGAACCCGCCCGATCTCGTCGTCGCGGGACTGACGGTCATCGACCCGCTCGTCGCCGTCTCCATCGGCATCATCGTGCTGGGCGAGGCGGCCGGAGCGCCGCTCTGGGCGATCTTCGCCTTCGCCGCTGCCGCCGCCGCCGCGATCTGGGGCGTGCTCTCGCTCGCTCGTCACCACCCGCAGACCCACCCGACCACGACACTGGCCGACACCACTGCCAGCTAGCTCCGCCGCCCGTGCGGTACGGTGGATTCAGCCCCACCGCGCCCCCGCGCGACCTTCGAGAAGGAATCCTTCAGCCTGTGGCCACCACTCCGCGCCGTTCTCCCCACGAGGGCAAGCCGCGTCTTCGCATCCTCATCGCCGCTGACACCTTCTGGCCGGAGATCAACGGTGCCGCCACCTTCATCTCCCGCCTTGCAGCGGGTCTCGTCGAGCGCGGGCACGATGTGCACGTCGCCGCCCCCAGCTACAGCAACACCAAGCTGGGTCCGCGCGAGGAGGAGCACGAGGGCAAGCGCTTCACCGTGCATCGCATCTACTCGTGGCGGTGGTACCCGCACCCCTGGCTGAGATTCGCGCTGCCGTGGCGCATCAAGCAGAACAGCGCCAAGATCCTCGACCGGGTTAGGCCCGACGTCGTGCACTTCCAGTCGCACATCGTGATCGGTCGAGGCATGACCATCGAGGGGCAGAAGCGGGGCATCCGTCTCATCGGCACCAACCACTTCATGCCCGAGAACCTCATGGAGTACACGCTGATCATCCCCAAGTTCCTCGCGAACTGGGCGATCGGTCTGGCGTGGGCGGCGGCCGACCGGTCCTTCGGCCGCGCCGAGGCCGTCACCACCCCGACCCGCAAGGCGGCGGACTACCTCGAGGCCAACACCTCGTTGCGCGGCGTCATCCCGATCTCGTGCGGAATCGACGCCCACAACTACACGCCGAGTTTCGCGCCGCGCACCGAGAACCGCATCGTGTTCCTCGGCCGTCTGGTCGACGAGAAGCAGATCGACAGGCTCATCCGCGCGTTCGCGATTCTGAAGCCCGAGCTGAACGCTCAGCTGGAGATCGTCGGCGGCGGCGAGCTCGAGGGCAAGCTGCGGGCGCTGGCCACGTCGCTCGGAGTCGGCGACCGGGTGAAGGTCACCGGTTACGTCGATGAGTCCTACCTCCGCAACGCGCTCACCCGCGCGACGGTGTTCGCGATGCCGTCGATCGCCGAGCTGCAGAGCATCTCCACCATGGAGGCGATGGCGTCAGGTTTGCCGATCGTGGCCGCCGACGCGATGGCGCTGCCGCACCTCGTGCACGACGGTGAGAACGGCTACCTGTTCGAGCCGGGCAACGTGCAGCAGTTCGCCGAGAAGCTCACGGCGGTGCTCGAGATGACCGACGAGCAGCTGCGGCCGTTCAAGGAGGAGAGCCTGCGCATCGTCGAGTCCCACGACATCCAGCGCACTCTGGACACCTTCGAGAGCCTGTACCGCGGCGAGCCGGTGGCTCCGCCCGGGGATGATGCTCCGGAGTCCGAGAAGGCGCACTAGGGGCGGTTGTTCTAGGCCCGAATCGGGGCTTTGACCGGGTATTTCTCACCTTTCCGGCGCGGTCACGAATGTCGGTGGCCTCTGTTCTGATTGAGTCATGGAAGCCCCCGAGATTCTCCTCGACGCGCGTCATCCCGACGTTCGCATCGACCTGGGGATGGCACGTGCCGAGTTCGCGCAGCGTGCGGCAACGAGGGCTTTCGCCGATCAGCTCGCCGCGATCCACGCGACCCTGATCGAGGCGCGGGAGTTCCCCGAGGTATTCGTGGGCCCACTGGCCGCGACCATGCCCGACGCCGTCGAGTTCGCGGAGCGGGCCGCGGTCGCCGACCTCGCCATGCGGCTGTTCCTGGCCGAGCAGACCGTGCGTGCGCAGGACCACGAAGCCAGCGTGCTGATCGGTCGGGTGCCCCGCGTCTGGTCGGCGCTGCGCGAGGGCGACGTCTCGGTGCCCAACGCGCGCGCGATCGCCGAGATCGTCGACACCCTGCCCGAGCCGGCCTGGCTCCCATTCGAGGGTGCGGTGCTCACCCCCGCGACGACCCTCGCGCCGGCCCGCTTCCGCACCTTCGCCCGCGCCGCCCGCGACCGCGTGCACACCGAGCACCTCGCCGAGCGCCACCGCCGCCGCGTCGAGGAGCGGCGAGTCTGGATCGAGGCCGACATCGACGGCATGTCCTTCCTGCACGCCTATCTGCCGGCCGAGACCGCCGCCCGCGCGATGGCCCACCTCGACCGCGTCGCGACCGCGCTGGCCGCAGCACCCGACGAGACCCGCACAAAGGCGCAGCTGCGCGCGGATGCGGCCGGGGATGCCCTTGCCGGTGTCCTCGGTGCTGCGGGTGGCGGAGCTGCGGGTGCCACTGGCGTCACGGTCATGGTGACCGTGCCTGTGATGACCCTGCTCGGCGTGGGGGAGGAGCCGGGCATCCTCGCCGGTCACGGACCCATCGCCCCCGACGTCGCCCGCCGACTCGCGGCGCACGCGCCCTCGTTCCACCGACTGCTCACCCACCCGGTCACGGGCGCGATCCTCGACCTCGACCGCACCACCTACCGGGTGCCTGCCGACTTGAAGCGCCGGGTGCGCATCCGTGACGGGCAGTGCACCTTCATCGGCTGCGGTCGGCGCGCGGAGGACTGCGACCTCGACCACACCGTCGCCTGGACCGCCGACCACGGCCCGACCGCTGACACCAATCTCGCCGCCCTCTGCCGCAACCATCACCGCCTCAAGCACAACACCCGCTGGCAGATGACACAGGATGCCGCGACCGGCATCACCTGGACCAGCCCGACCGGCGCGACCCGCGGTGCCGACCCGCCGCCGTTCTAGGCAGTATCTTGGAATTCGGCTCGCGCGCCTCGATGCGCGCGGCCGCGGGGCGGTAGCTCAGCTGGTTAGAGCAGCGGACTCATAATCCGTCGGTCACGGGTTCAAGTCCCGTCCGCCCTACTGGGATTATTGTATGACTTCGCCTGATTCTGGACGTTTGGTCTTCGGGTGATGGTTGACGGTGTTCCGGATGATGCTTGACAGTTC
>Ga0102832_1000082_pt1 | contig 268345 bp, 232 predicted proteins | sample EBPBio282013_DNA_FD_88942 | JGI IMG/M metagenome (GOLD analysis project Ga0102832, IMG submission 88942) | Wastewater treatment Type I Accumulibacter community from EBPR Bioreactor in Madison, WI, USA - Reactor 2_5/28/2013_ DNA (Illumina Assembly) | ecosystem: Engineered > Bioreactor > EBPR >...
TATGCACGTGCGGTCCGGTGGAGTTGCCGGTCGAGCCCTGGTTGCCCAGGTCCTGTCCGTAGCCCACGCGCTGGCCGACCTTCACGTCGATGCTCGACATGTGGAAGATCCAGGCTTCGCGCCCGCTGTTGTCGCGCACCACCACGGCATTGCCGGCGCTGCCCATCGGGCCGGCGCGGACGATGGTGCCCTCCAGCGGCGACGGGATCGCCTGCTGCAGCTGCGACTGGCCGTTGCGGTGCAGGACGATGTCGCGCACCTCCAGGGTCTGGCCGTTGCGCACCCGGGTCTGGTAGTCGTGGTGCGGCTGCATCTGCGAAGGATCCTTGACCGAGATCGCCGGACGATGGCCGGTGCTGTACACGGTGTAGGGCGCATACGTGGCCACGTCGCCCGAGACCGGCGGCGTCGGCGAGGGCCTGGGTCCGGGGGCCGGCGCCGGCGAGGCCGCATCGCCGCCGCGCGGGATGCGGATCGACTGCCCGGCGTAGATCAGGTTGGAATCGCGGATGCCGGGGTTGGCCTGCATCAGTTCGCCGACCGTGGTGCCGTTGCGCGCGGCGATGCCGCTGAGGGTGTCGCCACCGCGCACGGTGTAGCTGGCGGTCTGCGCGGGCGGCGGGCGGCCGCCGGGCAGGGTCAGCGATTGCCCGGCATAGATCAGGTCGCGGTTGCGGATGCCCGGGTTCGCCTGCATCAGCGCGTCGACCGTGGTGCCGCGGCTGGCGGCGATGCCGCTGAGCGTGTCGCCGGCGCGGATGGTGTAGCGGGAACCGCCACCGCCGCCCCCGAGTGCCAGCTGCTGGCCGGGAAAGATCAGGTCGGGGTTGCGGATGCCGGGGTTGGCCTGCAGCAGCGCGCCGACACTGGTGCCGTGGCGCGCGGCGATGCCGCTGAGCGTGTCGCCGCCGCGCACGGTGTAGCGGCCGCCCGTGTCCGGTGCCGGCGACGGCCCGGGACCGGGAGACGGACCGGGCGCGGGCGTGGGGCGATCGGCCGGCGGCGGCGCGGCGCCATCGATGCGGCCGCGCACGAAGCTGGTTGCCTCGCCGGCGGTGATGCGCCCGTCGCGGTTGAGATCCAGCGGCGCGTTCATGCGGTATGCCGCGCTGCCGCTGGAGAACAGCGTCGAGCCCGGGTCCGGGCGCGGGCTGCCATACAGCACGGTGGTATAGACGCCTTCGAGCGTGTTGAGGTCGCCCGGGTCGGAGCGACGCGCGAAGTAGCGTTCGACGTACTGCAGCTGGTCGGTCGCGCTCATCCGCGCCAGCGCCTCGGTGCTGGTGCCCAGTTCGCGCGCGGTCGCGGGCATGAACTGGATCAGGCCGGTGGCGCCGCTGCCGGCGCCGTTGCGGATGCCCGGGCTGAAGCTGCCGCCGGTCTCGAAGCTCATCACCGCGAGCAGGTATTCCGGCTGCGTGCCCAGGCGCCCGGCCATCGCTTCCACGCCGCGGATGAACTCGGGCGTGATGTTGCCGTTGCCGCGGACACCGGCAATGCGGTTGTAGTCGAACCCGCCCGGGCTGAGGTGATCGCCGGCGACGTTGCCGGTTCCGGTGTGCGACTGCACGCTACCCACGGCCATGTGCGCTGCCCTCCCTCGCGACGGAACGACGGCGCGCGATGCCTGGCGCCGTGCACGTCGAAGCCTAGGCAACCCATCCGGCGGGGTGTAGCCGGGGCTGACCCTAGATCGCCCGGAAGTCGCCGCCCGTGCCGACGACCGCCATCACACATTGGCGACGCGCCCAGGGCGGCGCGCGTTCGAGGCCATGGTCGCCGGCAGCGGCCAGCGCGTCGGCGTCCGCGGCTTCGAAACAGGTTCCCGATCCCGCTTTGGTGCATGCCGGGCACGTCGCGGTTCACGGAGAAGCCCTGCAGCCGACAGATGCCCTCGGCGGACGTGCATGAACAGGCAACGACCGGGTGGTAGCGTGCCGTGGCCCCTCTTCAACACCCCGGAGACGCACGCCATGTACTACAGCAGCGGCAACTACGAAGCCTTCGCCCGGCCGCGCAAGCCCGAAGGCGTCGACGGCAAGACCGCCTGGTTCGTCGGTTCCGGGCTGGCCTCGCTGGCCGGCGCCGCGTTCCTGGTGCGCGACGGCCAGATGCGGGGCGAGCGCATCACCATCCTCGAGCAGATGCAGGTGCCCGGCGGCGCACTCGACGGCGCGAAGGTGCCGGAGAAGGGCTTCGTGATCCGCGGCGGGCGCGAGATGGAGGACCATTTCGAGTGCCTGTGGGACCTGTATCGCACGATTCCCTCGCTGGAAATCGAGGGCGCCAGCGTGCTCGACGAGTTCTACTGGCTCAACAAGGACGATCCCAACGTCTCGCTGCAGCGCGCCACCGTGAACCGGGGACAGGATGCGCAGACCGACGGCAAGTTCACCCTGAGCGACGCCGCGCAGAAGGACATCATCCGGCTGTTCCTCGCCACCCGTGCGGAGATGGAGAACAAGCGCATCAATGAAGTGATGGGCGAGGAGTTCTTCGCCAGCAACTTCTGGATGTACTGGCGCACGATGTTCGCGTTCGAGGAATGGCACTCGGCGCTGGAGATGAAGCTCTACGTGCACCGCTTCGTCCACCACATCGGCGGCCTGCCCGACTTCTCCGCGCTCAAGTTCACCAAGTACAACCAGTACGAATCGCTGGTGCTGCCACTGGTGCAGTGGCTGAAGGCGCACGGGGTGAGGTTCCAGTACGGCACCGAGGTCACCGACGTCGATTTCGACGTCGCGCCCGGCCGCAAGCAGGCCACGCGCATCCACTGGCTGCGCGACGGCGCCCGCGGCGGCGTCGACCTCGGCGCCGACGACCTGGTGTTCATGACCATCGGCTCGCTGACCGAGAACTCCGACAGCGGCGACCACCACACCGCGGCGAAACTCGACGAGGGCCCGGCGCCGGCCTGGGACCTGTGGCGGCGGATCGCGGCGCAGGATCCCGCGTTCGGCCGGCCGGACGTCTTCGGCGCGCACATTCCCGAGACGAAGTGGGAATCGGCCACCATCACCACCCTCGACGCGCGCATCCCCGAGTACATCCGCAGGATCTGCAAGCGCGACCCCTTCAGCGGCAAGGTGGTCACCGGCGGGATCGTGACCGCGAAGGATTCAAGCTGGCTGCTGAGCTGGACCGTCAACCGCCAGCCGCACTTCAAGGCGCAACCGAAGGACCAGATCGTGGTCTGGTTCTACGGCCTGTTCGTCGACGTCGATGGCGACTACGTGAAGAAGCCGCTGCAGGACTGCACCGGCGAGGAGATCACGCGCGAGTGGCTGTATCACCTCGGCGTGCCGGAAGACGAGATCGATGCGCTCGCGGCCACCGGTGCGAAGACCGTGCCGGTGATGATGCCGTACATCACCGCGTTCTTCATGCCGCGCCAGGCCGGCGACCGTCCCGACGTGGTGCCCGAGGGCGCGGTCAACTTCGCCTTCATCGGCCAGTTCGCCGAATCGAAGCAGCGCGACTGCATCTTCACCACCGAGTATTCGGTGCGCACGCCGATGGAGGCGGTGTACACCCTGCTCGGCATCGAGCGCGGCGTGCCCGAGGTGTTCAACTCCACCTACGATGTCCGCAAGCTGCTGGCCGCGACCGGTCGCCTGCGCGACGGCGCGCCGCTGGACGCGGTCTGGCTGCGCCGCGTGCTCAACGACACCTTGCGCGGCTTCCGCGCCCAGCAGGGCGACCTGTCGCGGCACCAGTTCAAGCTGGTGCCGGACCCGGACTGACGCCGGCGCGCGGCGTCAGGGCCGCAGCAGCACCTTGCCGCCGCGACCGGGGCGCAGGCTTTCGGCCGCGGCCTTCGCGGCGTCGCCGAGGTCGTAGACCGCATCCACCGGCAGCTTCAGCTCGCCCGCGAGCGCGCGCTGGATCAACTCGCCCACCAGCCGCCGCTTGTCGGCCGCCGACATCTCGCGGCTGACCTTGCTGCCCCAGAAGCCCTTGACCACCAGGTGCCGGAAGATGACGTCGCCGGAGGGAATCACCATCGGTTCGCCGCCCATCGAGCCGAACGACACCAGCACGCCGTCCATGCCCAGCAGCGAGACGAGGTCGGCGCTGGCCTGTCCGCCGACCGAATCCACGGCCGCGTGCGCGCGGCCCTCGCCGAGGATCGCCCTGGCGGTGTCGCGCCAGTCGTCCTGCGCGGTGGACACCACGTTCTCCACGCCGACCGCCGCCATCTCGTCGATGCCGGCGTCGCGCCGCACCAGGCTGAGCACGTTTACGCCGCGCGCGCGGGCCAGCATCGCCAGGGTCTTGCCGACCGCGCCATTGGCCGCATTCTGCACGATCCACTGCCCGGGATCGACGGCGAGGAACTCCAACAGCATCAGCGCGCTCAGCGGCATCGCCACCAGCTGCGCGGCGACCTCGTCTGGAATCGCATCCGGCAGCGGGATCGCCATGCGCGCGGAGGCGAGGAAATAGTCCGCCCAGGTCCCGCGCCCGGACGCCGCGTTCACGCGCTGGCCCAGCTGCAATCCCTCGACGCCTTCGCCCAGCGCATCGATCACGCCGACACCTTCGCTGCCGCCGATCGCCGGCAACGTTGGCTTGTAGCCGTACTGCCCGCGGATCGTCCACAGGTCGTGGTTGTGGATCGGCGCCAGGCGCGTGCGGATACGCACTTCGCCCGGGCCGGGTTCCGGCAGCGGGCTGTCGCCGGCGACGAGGACTTCGGCGGGATTGCCGAACGCTGAATACAGGGCGCTGCGCATGAGCAAGGTTCGCGAATGGGGGAAGCGCACACGCTAGCCCATGCGGCGTTGGAACGCGAAATCCGTGCGCGGGCAAGCACATGAACATCGCGACTAACCGCGCGCAACGCGGCGGCGTGCCCGCGCGGTAGCATGCGCGTCGATGCGGCGGACGCCATCGCCGCGGCACGACCAGGAACACGACGCCATGCACGAACCCGCGTCCAGCACAGCGCCGAGCCATGTCCGTGGCGAGACGCGCACGCCGCTGCTGGAAGACACCGTCGGCGCACTCGTGACGCGGATCGCGCGCGTGTGGCCACAGCGGCCGGCGCTGGTGGCGCCCGCGCAGGGCGTGCGCCTGGACTGGCGCGACTTCGATGCCGCCGTCACGCGCCTGGCCGCCGGACTGCACGCGCTCGGCCTGCGCCGCGGCGAGCGCATCGGCATCTGGTCGCTCAACCGCGCCGAATGGGTGCTGATGCAGTTCGCCAGCGCGCGTGCCGGGCTGGTGCTGGTCAACATCAATCCCGCCTATCGCACGCATGAACTCGAGTACGCGCTGACCCGGGTCGGCTGCCGCGCGCTGGTGCTGGCGCGCGCGTTCAAGACCTCCGACTACGTCGGCATGCTGCGCACGCTGGCGCCGGAACTCGGCGAACACGCGCCCGGGCAGCTGCAGGCCGCGCGCCTGCCGGACCTGCGCCACGTGCTGGTGCTGGGCGATGGCGACGACGTGCCCGGCGCCTGGCGCTTCGACGCCATCGCCGACTGCGACGATGCGGACGCGCACGCCGCGATCGCCGCGCTGCAGCCCGCGCTCGACCCCGACGATCCGATCAACATCCAGTTCACCTCCGGCACCACCGGTGCGCCGAAGGGCGCCACCCTCAGCCACCGCAACATCGTCAACAACGGCTTCTTCGTCGGCGAATGCATGCGCCTGACCGAACAGGATCGCCTGTGCATCCCGGTGCCGTTCTACCACTGCTTCGGCATGGTGCTGGGCAACCTTGCCTGCGTCACCCACGGTGCGTGCATGGTGGTGCCGGGCGAGGGTTTCGATCCGCTGCTGACGCTGCAGACCGTGCAGGACGAACGCTGCACCGCGCTGCACGGCGTGCCGACGATGTTCATCGCCGAGCTGGACCACCCTGACTTCGCGCGTTATGACCTGTCGACGCTGCGCACCGGCATCATGGCCGGCGCGCCCTGCCCGATCGAGGTGATGCGCCGCGTGCAGCGCGACATGCACATGACCGAGGTCACCATCGCCTACGGCATGACCGAGACCAGCCCGGTGAGTTTCCAGAGCGCCACCGACGACCCGGTGGACAAGCGCGTGACCACGGTCGGCCGCATCCTGCCGCACCTGGAGGTGAAGATCGTCGACATCGACGACCGCGTGGTGCCGCTGGGCGAGAAGGGCGAGCTGTGCACACGCGGCTACAGCGTGATGCTGGGCTACTGGAACGACCCCGAGCGCACCGCCGACGCCGTGCGCGACGGCTGGATGCACACCGGCGACCTGGCCACGCTGGACGAGCAGGGCTACTGCAACATCGTCGGCCGCGTGAAGGACATGGTGATCCGCGGCGGCGAGAACGTCTACCCGCGCGAGGTGGAGGAGTACCTGTTCCGCCACCCCAAGGTGGCCGCGGTGCAGGTCTTCGGCGTGCCCGACGCGCGCTACGGCGAGGAGCTGTGCGCCTGGATCATCGCCAAGCCCGGCATGGCATGCAGCGAGGACGAGATCCGCGCCTTCTGCCGCGAGCAGATCGCGCACTACAAGGTGCCGCGCTACATCCGCTTCGTGGCCGAACTGCCGGTCACGGTGACCGGCAAGCCGCAGAAGTTCCTGATGCGCGAGGCCATGCTGCGCGAACTGGGGCTGCAGGCGCAGGCCACGGCCTGAGGACAGAAAAGCCTCGGGCCGCGGCCTGGAAGACCGTCAGGCGACGGCCTTCTTCACCGCGCGGCGGGCGCGCTTGACCGCCGGGGCCTTGGCCACGTCGGCGGCGGCCTTGCGGGTGCGGCGGGCGGCGGTGCGGGCCTTGGCCTCGACCGTGCGGGCCTTGGCCTCGACCGTGTCGGTGGCCTTGGCGACGCTGCGCGCGGCCTTGCGAACGGCCTTCTTCACCGGGTGCGCGCCGACGGCGTCGGCCAGCTGGGTGGCGCCTTCGGCCAGGCGGCCCGACAGCGCCAGGCCCACCTTGGCGGCCGGCAGGCTGATGCTGGCAGCGGCGTCGAGGCTGCTGACGATCGCCGGCTGGCGCACGTCGGCGGCCATGTCCGCCAGCTTGGCGACCTGGGCGACGGCGAATTCGCTGCCGCGCACGATGCCGGCCTCGACGCGCTGCTGCGCTTCGTCGATGCCCTTGACGACGATCTGGTTGACGCGGTCGCGCACGGCGTCCAGGCGCTCGGCCACTTGCGGCGCCACGCGCGTCGCCCGCGGCAGCACCTGCTCCTGCAGGGTGCCGTCGACCATGCTCACCAGGCGGCGGCTGCCGGCACCGGTGGCGGCCACCACCTGGGTGGCGGCGGTGCGGTAGTTGGCCATCGTCTCCATCGTGATGCGGCTCAGGCTTTGCGTGGTCATTCGTGTGTCCTCTCGTGCCCGCTGTCCGGGCTGGTTTGTCGATGGCACCGAGTTTGGTCGCAAACTTCTAGAGAGCCCAACCGAAAGCACGCCGCTTTCGCTAGAGAGAGCCCCCTACGGAAACCCCCCGCGCGGCTGGTAGACGCGGACGTGGTCGACCTCCAGCGTCGCCGGCAAGGCGGCGGCGTCGACCGCGCCGCCGAGGTCGCCGCCGAGCGCCAGGTTGAGGATCAGGAACTGCGGCCGGTCGAAAGGCCAGCCGCCGGGGTCGGCCGCGCCCTGGTTGGGGTAGTGCCAATGCACCACGCCGTCGACGCCGAACCACAGGCCTTGCGCCGTCCACAGCAACTGGTAGTCGTGCAGCGCGCGGCAGGCGTCGGGCCGCCGCGCGTTGCCGTGCGCCGCCGCGCCGGCGCTGCCGGCCGCCGTGTGCACGGCGCTGGACACGCGCTGCGGCGCGCTGCCCACGTGTTCGAGGATGTCGATCTCGCCGTCCTCGGGCCAGCGGCCGCCGGCGCCGACCAGCCAGATCGCCGGCCAGGTGCCGCGCCCGCAGGGCATGCGCGCGCGCACCTCGAAGAAGCCGTAGGTCCACGCCGCCTTGCCGCGCGTGATCAGCCGCGCCGAGGTGTAGCGCTGGCCGCCCCAGTCGGGCGCCGCGGACGGGCTTTCGAGGCGCGCGGTGATCAGCAGCCGGCCGCCGCGCACCACGGCGTTGCCGGCGCCCGGGCCGCCGTAGTACTGCTGCTCGTGGTTGTACCAACCTTCCTTGTTACGCGCGGTGTCGTGCACCCACTTCGCGGGGTCGGGCGGCCCGTCGCGGTCGAACTCGTCGGACCATGCGAGCGCGTAGCCGGGCGGCGGCGCGAGGCGCGGCGTGGGCGGCGATGTGGGCGGCGATATTGGCGGCGGCGCGGTGGGCGCGGTCATGGCACAGCCCGCCAGCAGCGCCGCGGCGAGCGCCGCCGCGACGGGCCTGCCGCCCCTCATGCCGCGCCCCTCACGCCGCGCCCCTCACGCCGCGGCCTCCAGCCGCCGCCCTTCGGCGTCGAAGCACAAGGCGCGCGCCGCGTCGGGCTGCACGCTGAAGCCGTCGCCGGGCACCAGCTGGCCGTCGGCGGCGGCCAGCTTGGCGGTCAGCAGGCCGCCGACGCCGTCGACGCGCAGGTGCACGATCGCGCTGTCGCCCAACTGCTCCACCAGCACGACGGCGGCGGCTATGCCCTGGCCCGGCGGCGCGCGGCGCAGGTGCTCGGGCCGCAGGCCCACGCGCTGCACCGGCGCCGGCGCGCCGGCGGTGACGGCGGCCCACAGCGCCGCGTGCGCCGGGCTGCTGGCGGCGGTCGGCCGTTCGAGCAGGTTGACGCGCGGCGCGCCCAGGAAGGCGGCGACGAACTGGTTGGCCGGCCGCTGGTACAGCGCCAGCGGCGCGCCCACCTGCTCGATGCGGCCGGCGTTGAACACCGCGATGCGGTCGCCCATGGTCATCGCCTCCACCTGGTCGTGCGTCACGTAGATCATCGTCGTGCCCAGCTCGCGGTGCAGCCGCGTCAGCTCGATGCGCATGTCCACGCGCAGCGCAGCGTCGAGGTTGGACAGCGGCTCGTCGAACAGAAACACCTTGGGCTTGCGCACGATCGCGCGGCCGATGGCCACGCGCTGGCGCTGGCCGCCTGACAGCGCCTTGGGCAGGCGATCGAGCAGCTCGGTGATGCGCAGCGTCTCGGCGGCGCGCCGCACCTGGGCGTCGCGCTCGGCGCGCGCCACGCCGGCCATGCGCAGCGCGAAGCCCATGTTCTCGGCCACCGTCATGTGCGGGTACAGCGCATAGCTCTGGAACACCATCGCGGCGCCGCGCTCGGCCGGGTGCACGTCGTTGACGCGCTCGCCGTCGATGCACAGCTCGCCGGCGCTCACGCTTTCCAGCCCGGCGATCATGCGCAGCAGCGTGGTCTTGCCGCAGCCCGAGGGGCCAACGAAGACCATGAACTCGCCGTCGCGCACGTCGAGGTCGACGCCGCGGATGACCTCGCTGGCGCCGAAGCGCTTGTGCACGCCGCGCAGGCTGACGCGGCCCATCAGCGCGCCCCCGCGCCGGCCGTGGCGGCGCGCCAGTCGGCCAGCAGCCGCCGGTACCACTGCGCGCTGGCCTTCGGGGTGCGCTGCTGGGTGGCGAAGTCGACGTGCACGATGCCGAAGCGCTTGCCGTAGCCCGAGGACCACTCGAAGTTGTCCAGCAGGCTCCACACCAGGTAGGCGTCGACGGCGGCGCCGCCGTCGCGCGCGTCGGCCACGGCGCCGATGTAGCGGCGCAGGAAGTCGACGCGGTCGTCGTCCTGCACCGTGCCGTCGGCCAGCAGTGCGTCCTTGAACGCGGCGCCGTTCTCGGTGATGCGCAGCCGCGCCGGCGCGTAGTCGCGCTGCAGGCGCAGCAGCAGCCGCGTCAGGCCGTCGGGGCAGATCTCCCAGCCCATGTCGGTGACCGGCAGGCCTTGCGCGGCGGCGTCCCAGGGGCCGGCGGCGCTGACGACGACGCGCGTGTAGTTGTTGATGCCCAGGAAGTCCAGCGGCTGGGCGATGGCGGCCAGGTCGCCCGGCTGCACGATGGGCGCGTCGGCGCCCAGCGCGAAGGCCACGTCGTCGGGGTAGCGGCCGTGGAACAGCGGCTCGCAATACCAGCGCAGGCCGAGGCCGTCTTCCAGCCGCGCCTTGGCGACGTCGGCCGCCGTGTCGCTGGCCGGTTCCACCGACGACAGGTTGAGCACGATGCCCAGCGCCGCGGGGCAGCCGTCGTCGCGCAGCGCACGCAGCGCCAGGCCGTGGCTAACCAGCAAATGATGCGCCACCTCAAAGGCGGTGCGGCGCGACTTCAGGCCCGGCGCGAAGACGCCTTGCTCGTGCCCCAGCACGGCGATCACCCAGGGCTCGTTGTGCGTGACGATGCTCGCGCAGCGCGCGCCCAGGCGGCGGGCGATGCCGCGCGCATAGTCGACGAAGTGCTGCACCGTCTCGCGCGCCGCCCAGCCGCCGCGCTGCTGCAGCGCCTGCGGCAGGTCCCAGTGGTTGAGCGTCAGGTGCGCGGCGATGCCGCGCGCGGCCAGGCCGTCGACCAGCCGCTCGTAGAAGCGCAGCCCGGCTTCGTTCCAGGCGCCGCAGCCCTCGGGCTGCACGCGCGGCCACGAGACCGAGAAGCGGTAGGCGCCGACGCCCAAAGCGGCGATCAGGTCGAGGTCGGCTTCGAGGCGGTGGACGTGGTCGCAAGCCACGTCGCCGTTGCTGCCGTCGGCGATGGCCCCGGGAACGCGGCAGAAGCGGTCCCAGATCGACTCGCCCTTGCCGTCTTCGCGCGCCGCGCCTTCGATCTGGAAGGCGCTGGTCGCCACGCCCCAGACGAAGTCGCGCGGAAAGCGCGCGGCCAATGCGGCATCGGAAAGCATCATCGGATTCATTTCACGGCGCCGGCGGTGAGGCCGGCGATCAACTGCCGCGACGAGACGGCGAACAGCACCAGCAGCGGGATCGTCGCGATCGCCGAGCCGGCCATCAGCGCGCCCCATTCGGTGTTGGATGGGTTCTGCAGGCTGCGCAGCGCCAGCGGCAGCGTGAAGTTCTCGACGCTGCGCATCACCACCAGCGGCGCCATGAAGTTGTTCCACGACCCGATGAAGGTCACCAGCCCCAGCGTGCCCAGCGCCGGCCGCAGCAGCGGCAGCGCCACGCGCCAGTAGATGCCGAACTCGCCGCAGCCGTCCATGCGCGCGGCCTCGATCAGCTCGCGCGGCACCGCGGTGGCGGCGTACTGCCGCACCAGGAAGATGCCGAAGGCGCTGGCCGCGCCGGGGATGTACAGCGCGCGGTGCTCGTCGATCCAGCCGAGCGCATCCATCACCATGAAGCTGGGGATGATGTTCATGAAGGTGGGCAGCATCATCGTCGCCATCACGAAGGCGAACAGCGCCTCCTTGCCGCGGAACTCCAGCCGCGCGAAGGCGTAGCCGCCGAGCGAGCAGAACAGCAGCGTCAGCGCGGTGGAGGCCAGCGCGACGTAGACGCTCCAGCCGACGTTGCGCCAGAACGGCAGCTGCTCGGTCAGGATGCGCAGGTTCTCGTCCAGCCCGCGGCCGAAGACCAGCGGCGGCGGCAGGCTGAAGATCTCGGCGCGCGTGTGCGTCGCGAAGACGAACATGAACCAGAACGGCGCCATCATCACGAGCGCGCCCGCGGCCACCAGCGCATAGGCCAGGCGGGCCCGGGTCTCGGCGGGGTGCGGCGCCGTCATTCGGCAGGCGGCTTGAGCAGCCGCTGGGTCAGCCAGGTGAGGCCCAGCACCACCGCGAACAGCAGCCACGACATCGCGCTGGCGCCGCCGAAATCGTTGAAGTCGAAGGCCATGCGGTAGAGGTACATTGCCGCGGTGAGGCCGGCCTGGTCGGAGCCGCCACGGCCGTTGGTCAGCACGAAGGGCTCTTCGAAGAGCTGCAGCCCGCCGATCACGCTGAGCGTGACGCCGAAGAAGATCATCGGCCTGACGCCCGGCAGCGTGATGTGCAGGAACTGCCGCCACGGCGACGCGCCGTCCAGCGTGGCGGCCTCGTACAGGTCGCGCGGAATGGCCTGCATCGCCGCCAGGTAGAGCACGAGGTTGAAGCCCAGGTAGCGCCAGAACACCACCAAGGCGATGGCCGGTTTGATGTACTCCGCGCGGTTGAGCCAGTCGATCGCGCCGATGCCGGCCAGGCGGTCGAGCAGCAGGTTGACGAGCCCGTAGTCGGTGGAGAAGAACGACGCGAAGAGGATCGCCACCGCGACGGTGGAGGTGATGTAGGGCAGGAAGTAGGCGCCGACCAACGCGTCGCGGCCGCGGCGCACGCGGCGCTCGATGAAGGCGGCCAGCGGCAGCGCCACCAGGTGCTGCGGCACGCCCGAAGCGACTGCCAGCCACAGCGTGTTGCGCAGCGCCTTCCAGAACCACTCGTCGCCCAACGCGAAGGCGAAGTTCTCCAGCCCCACCCCGTGCATGGCGTGCAGCCCGCCGGTGGGGTCCCAGCTCTGGAAGGCCAGCCACAGCGAGAAGAGCAGCGGGAACAGCCCGAACACCGCGAACAGCACGAAGAACGGCGCGATGAACACGTAAGGCGCCCACTGCGGCGGCAGCCAGCGGCGGCGCCGGCGCGGCAAGGGCGCAGCGGCGCTCGTCATCGGTTGGCCCGCCGCTCCAGCAGGCGGCGCGCGTCGGCCAGCGCCTGCGGGATGCTTTTGCCGCGTTCCAGCACCTGGTCGAGCTCGGCGCCCATCACCTCGTCGGCGAAGGGGCCCTGCTTGTGCATGCGAAGCGCCGGCAGCGTGCGCGCCGCCTCGCGCCACAGCCGGCGCGCGCGCTGGCCGCCGAGAAAGGGCATGGGCTCGTCGAAGTAGGGGTCGTCGTGCGTCGCCAGCAGCGTGGGGAAGGCGTCGATCTCCTTGAAGGCGCGCAGCTGCACCGTGGGGTCCAGCGTCATCAACCGGATGAAGTCCCAGGCCAGCGCCTTGCGCCGCGGCTCGGCGCGCCGCGCGATGGCGTAGAACGATCCGCCGTAGCCGACGTTGGCGTCTTCAGGCAGCGGCGCGGCGCGCCAGCGGCCGGCCGTTTCGGGCGCCAGCCAGCGCGCCAGTTGCCCGCTCATCCAGGCGCCGGCCAGCGCGGTGGCCACGCGGCCGCGGCGCAGGCTTTCCACCCACTCGTTGCTCCACAGCGCCTGGCGCGCATCGAGCCCGGCCTGGCGCACGCGGCGCGCCAGCTCGAAGCCGCGCACGAAGCGCGGGCTCTCCACCTGCACGCGGTTGTCGGCGTCGTAGTACAGGCCCTCGCCCGAGCGCAGGCCGGCGCGCACGACGATGTCCTTGACCTCCTGCGCGTGGCCGATCAGCCGCGCGCCGGTGCGCGCCAGGATCTGGCGGCCGGCGTCGAGGTAGCTGTCCCACGACTGGGTCAGCCGCTCGGCGGCGACGCCGGCGCGCTCCAGCACGTCGGCGCGGTAGAACATGGTGCCGGGGCCGATGTCGGCCGGCGCCGCGATGACCTCGCCGCGCGCGTTGGTCGCCTGGTCGTAGGCGCCCGCGACCCAGCGCGCGCGCTCGTCGCCGATGCGAAACGGCGGCTGCCGCAAGTCCTCCAGCCCGCCACCCTGCGCGAAGCGGCCGACGAAGCTGATGTCCAGCGCCATCACGTCGGGCAGCCGCGACGCGGTGGACAGCGCGGTGGTCATCGCGGTGTGGTGGTCCAGCCACTGGCGGCCGACGACGTCCAGCGCCACCTCGGGGTGGCGCGCGCGCCACTGCGGCTCGACCCAGCGGATCAGCTTGTCGAGCAGCGGGTAGGCGGCCACCGTCAGGCGCGGCACCTCCGGCGGCGTGGCGGCGGCGCCCGCCCAGGCCGGCGCCGCCAAGCCGCAGGCGAGGATCGTGCGCCGCGTGGGCTGCGTGGAGAGCGTGTTCAAGAGGCCGCGCGAAAGGCGCCGGCGCGGGAGCGGCCGGCGGGGCGAATTATTAACGCCGAATTAATGCGCGGCGGGCTCGGACATACCCGGCATCGCGGCCGGCGGCGCCGGCGGGGCGCTCGACGGCGCGGTCGGCGGCGTTGTCGACGCCGCGGCCGACGATGTTGCCAACCCCGCGGCCGACCCCGCGGCCGCCATCGCCGCCGGCAGCACCATGCGGGCGATCAGCCCGCGCGGCTCGGCGGCCAGCAGCGACACGCTGCCGCCGTGGCGCTGCGCGATCTCGCGCACGATGGCCAGGCCCAGGCCGCAGCCGGTGCCGTCTTCGCGGCCGCGCACGAAGCGCTCGAACACGCGCTCGCGGTCGGCCGCGGGCAGGCCGGGGCCGTCGTCCTCGACCTCCAGCACCGCGTGCGCGCCATCGCGGCGCGCGCGCACGGTGATGCTGGCGCCGCTGCCGGCGTAGTGGATGGCATTGTCGATCAGGTTGGTCAGCGCCTCGCCCAGCAGCAGCGGCACGCCGTCCACCGGCAGCGGCGGCGGCTGCGGCGCGCCGTCGTCGGGCCCGGCGAAGCCGAGGTCGGCGCCGGCGGCCAGCGCGCGCGGCACAATCTGCGCCGCCACCGCGCTGGCCAGCGCCGCCAGGTCGACGCGGCTGCGCGCGCTGGCGGCGGCCGAATCGGGCTCGGCGCGGGCCAGCGCCAGCAACTGGTTGACCAGCCGCGCGCTGCGCTGCGCACTGGCGTGCACGCGCTGCAGCCGCTCCACCAGCAGCGGCTCGCGCGCGTCGTGCAAGGCGATCTCGGTCTGGCTCTTCAGCCCGGCCAGCGGCGTGCGCAGCTGGTGCGCGGCGTCGCTGATGAAGCGCTTCTGCGCCGTCACGTGCTGGCGCTCGCGCTCCAGCAGCGTGTTGATGGCGCCGGCCAGCGCGCGCACCTCCAGCGGCGCGGCGTCCAGGCCGATCGGCGCCAGGTCGTTGGCGGCGCGCCCTTCCACCTGCAACTGCAGGTGCTTGAGCGGCCGCAGCCCGGCGCGGATGCCGGCCCAGACGATGACCGTCATCAGCGCGATCAGCACCGACAGCGGCAGCGCCGTGTCGACCAGGATGCTGCGCGCCAGCGCCTCGCTGCTGGCACGCGAGCGCGCCACCTGGACCAGCATGGTGCCGTTGCTCGTGCCTTCGGCGCCGAACGGCAGGTACAGCGCGACGACGCGCACGCGCTCGGGCGCGGCGGCGGCGCCGGCGACGTATTGCGCGTCGAAGAAGTACGGTTCTTCCATGCGCGGCGCGGCGATGCGCGCCGCCGGCAGCAGCGGGTCGCCGAGCAGGAAGCGGCCGGGCGGCGAACTCACCGCATACAGCACGCGGTCCGACGGGTCGGCCTCCAGGATCTCCTGCGCCGAGCGCGGCAGGTCGATGAAGAGGCCGGTGGCCGTCGGCTTGATTTGCCGCGCCAGCGCGCGCGAGGCCTGGGCCAGGCTGGCGTCGATGGCCTGGTGCGCATAACGGCCGACCAGGTTGTACGTGAACAGCGCCGCGGCGACCCACAACACCACTTGCGGCAGCAGCAGCCAGATGAAGAGCGTGCGGTGCAGCGACCTTGCACCGTGCACGGCGCGGTTCATGCCGCGCCCGGCTCGTCCTCGAGCAGGTAGCCCAGCCCGCGGACCGTTCGGATCGACAGCGCCGAGCCTTCGAGCTTGCGGCGCAGCCGGTGGATGTGCACCTCGATCGAATTGCCGGCGCCAGGCTCGCTGCGGTCCTGGTCCCAGGCCTGGGCGATCTGCGACTTGGTCACCACCTGGTCGCGCTGCGCGAGCAGCAGGTCCAGCAGCATCCACTCGCGCGGGCTGAGGTCGATCACCGTGCCTTCGACGCTGGCGCGCCGCGCCTGGCGGTCGAAGCGCAGCCGGCCCGAACTGAGCGTCTGCGCCGGCGCGCGCTGGCGGCGCAGCAGCGCGTGCAGCCGCGCTTCCAGCTCGGGAAAGTCGAAGGGCTTGGTCAGGTAGTCGTCGGCACCGGCGTTCAAGCCGGCGACGCGGTCGTCCAGCGAGTCCAGCGCCGTCAGCACCAGCACCGGCAGGCTGCGGCCGGCCTGGCGCAGCCGGCGCAGCACGGTCAGGCCGTCGACCATCGGCAGCCCGAGGTCGAGGATGGCCAGGTCGAACGGGTGCTTGAGCAGCAGGTACTCGGCCACCGCGCCGTTGGGCGCGGCCTCGACCGTGAAGCCGGCGCGCTGCAACTGGGCGGTCAGCGCGTCGGCCAGCAGCGCGTCGTCTTCGGCCAGCAAGGCGGTGATCGCGGAAGCCATGGCGCATTCTGTCAGCGGGCCGGCGCCGGGGTAAGGGTTAACATGAGATTAACGATGCATCGCGTTCGTTAAGAATCTCCGCCAGACGTTGCCAACGCCGATAACGGCCGCCGTGCGCGGCTGGCACCCGAGGAGACAGCCCCGATGCGCCGAACAGCCCAGAGCCCCCGGTTGCGCCGTGCCGCAGCCCGCCAACCCCATGTTTCGCTGCACCCGGTGGCGGCGGCCTCGCTGCTGCTGGTGTCGGCGCTGGCGCAGGCCCAGCAGCCGGCGCAAGACCCGGCGCAGCGCGTCGAAGTCACCGGCATCCGCGGCGCGATCGAATCGTCGATCGCCATCAAGCGCAACGCCGACGGCGTGGTCGAGGCGGTGACCAGCGAAGACATCGGCAAGCTGCCCGATACCAGCATCGCCGATTCGATCGCGCGGCTGCCCGGCCTGGCGGCGCAGCGCATCGACGGCCGGCCTTCGGCGCTGTCGATCCGCGGCCTGGGGCCCGACTACGCGGGCGGCCTGCTCAACGGGCGCCAGGTGGTCAGCGCCGGCGAAGGGCGCTCGCTCGAATACGACCAGTTCCCGTCGGAGCTGGTCAGCAAGGTGCTGGTCTACAAGACGGCCGACGCCTCGGTCATCGGCCAGGGCCTGTCGGGCACGGTCGACATCCGCCCGGTGATGCCGCTGGACTTCCGCGGCCGGCAGCTCTCGATCAGCGCGCGCGGCGAGAAGAACTCCTACGGCGGCCTCTCGCCCAGCGGCAACGGCGGCACCGGCAACCGCGTGAGCATTGCCTACGTCGACCAGTTCGCCAACAACACGCTGGGCGTGGCGCTGGGCTTCGCGCACCTGGACACCCCCGGCCAGGCGAAGAAGTTCGAGTCTTGGAAGTACGGCGACTACGTCGGCCAATGGGGCGCCGGCGCCACCGGCGTGCCGTCGCTGGGCGTGGGCAACAACCGCGCGGCCTTCGCGCAGGGCTTCGAAGCCAGCGTCACCTCCAGCAAGCAGGTGCGCGACGGCTTCATGGGCGTGCTCGAGTACCGCCCCAACAAGGATTTCCGCAGCACGGTCGACCTGTACTACTCGAAGTTCGACCAGGAACGCGTGGGCCACCACTGGGTGGGCGACATCGGCTTGTGGTCCAGCCCGCCGGCGGCCTTCAGCAACACCAGCACCGCCAGCATCGACGGCACCACCGTGCTGGCCAGCGGCAGCGTGGCCAACGGCCGCAGCCTGGTCTACGACAAGAACTTCAACCGCACCGACAAGATCACCGCGGTCGGCTGGCGCAACGAACTGGGGCTGGCCGGCAACTGGAAGGCGATGGCCGACATCGGCTACTCGCGCGTCGACCGCGACGAGAACTACATCCAGAGCGTGGCGCGCTCGACGACGCCGACCACGCTGACCTTCTCCGGCCTCGACACCGTCGACAACTTCGGCTGGAGCACCAACCAGAACCTGACCGACCCGTCGACGGTGGTGCTGACCAACAACCCCGACTGGGCCGAGATGCGCACGCCCAAGTTCAGGGACGAGACGAAGTCGGCACGCCTGTCGGCGCACAAGGACTTCGAAGGCAGCTTCCTCGCCGGCATGGAGGTCGGCCTGGGCTACAACCAGCGCGACAAGTCGGTCGAGTCGGCCTCCTACCGGCTGACGCTGGGCAGCACCAACGTGGCCATCCCCGCCGCCGCGGTGGGCGCGCCGGCCACCATCGGCATGGGCGGCATCAGCACCGACATCCTCACCTGGGACGTGCCCAGCGTGATGGGCCTCTACACGGCGGTGCCCAAGGACCCCTGGTCCGCCAAGGACAACCGTTATGCGGTGCACGAGAAGGTGGCCACCGCGCTGCTGAAGTTCGAGGTCGATTCCAAGCTCGGCTCGGTGCCGGTGCGCGGCAATTTCGGGCTGCAGGTGGTGCGCAGCGAGCAGTCGTCCGACGGCTTCGCCTGGAACGACGGCGGCAACGCCGGCTCGGGCCAGGTGATCCCGGTGCACGGCGGCGCCACCTTCACCGACGTGCTGCCCAGCCTGAACCTGGCGTTCAGCCTGCAGAGCGACCTGATCGCCCGCGTCGGCCTGGCCAAGACCATGGCGCGGCCGCGCATGGACGACATGCGTGCCGGCGCCGACCAGCCGCGGCTGGTGGCCAACTCGTCGGCGGCCGGCGAGACGCAAGGCCACTGGACGGCCAACAACGGCGGCAAGCCCGACCTCGAACCCTGGCGCGCCAAGTCGCTGGACCTGACGCTGGAAAAGTACATCGGCAAGCGCAGCTACGTGGCGGTGGCCGGCTTCTACAAGTGGATGGACTCGTTCATCTACTCGCAGACCACGGTGCGCGACTTCTCGGGCTTCCCCAACTACTCCAGCACGCTGGTGCCGGGCTGCCCGGCGTCCAACCCCGGCTGCAACCCCAACCTGGGCGAGCTGACGACGCAGGCCAACGGCCGCGGCGGCAAGGTGCACGGCATCGAGCTGATGGGCGCGCTCGACGGCGCGCTGGTCACGCCGGCGCTCGACGGCTTTGGCATCGTCGCCAGCTACTCGGTCAACGCCAGCGACCTGCCGCTGGACAACAACGGCAACCGCATCAAGCTCGACGGCGCCTCGGGCACCGTCTACAGCCTGACGGCCTACTACGAGAAGCACGGCTTCTCGGCGCGCATCGGCCAGCGCTACCGCTCGGCCTTCACCGCCACCACGCGCGGCGTGCTGCTCAACACCGAGACCAGCACGCACATCGACGCCGAACGCCAGGTCGACCTGCAGATCGGCTACGCCTTCAACGACGGCGCGCTGCGCGGCCTGTCGCTGCTGCTGCAGGTGAACAACCTGACCAACGCGCCGGCGGTGCAGCGCCAGAGCGCCGAGATCGTGGGCAGCGCCGGCAACAAGGCGGCGCTGCTGCCGTGGCGCTACGAGAGCTTCGGCCGCGCCATCCTGCTGGGCGCCACCTACAAGTTCTAAGTTGGCCGACCGCCTCGTCAGCAAGGTCGTCATCGTCGGCGGCGGCACGGCCGGCTGGATGGCGGCGGCCGCGCTGGGCAACCAGCTGGGGGCGAGCTGCGAGATCACGCTCGTCGAGTCGGACGAGATCGGCATCATCGGCGTCGGCGAGGCGACGATCCCGCACATCGCCACCTTCAACGCCATCCTGGGCATCGACGAGAACGAGTTCCTGCGCGCCACCCGCGGCACGTTCAAGCTGGGCATCGAGTTCGTCGACTGGGGCGCCATCGGCGACCGCTACCTGCACGGCTTCGGCGCCGTCGGGCCCGAGCTCGACGGCCTGCCGTTCCACCACTACTGGCTGCGCCTGGCGCTGGCCGGCGAGCGCAGCGACCTGGCGCAATACTCGATCAACGCCGCGGCGCCGCGGCGCGCGCGCTTCATGCGCGCCCGGCGCGACATGCCGGGCTCGCCGCTGGCCGAGATCGTCAACGCCTTCCATTTCGATGCCTCGCTGTATGCACGTTACCTGCGCGGCATCGCCGAGAAGAAAGGCGTGCGCCGCCGCGAAGGCCGCATCGTCCAGGTGCTGCAGCGCGACGATGCCGGCTTCGAAGGCTTCATCTCCGGCCTGGTGCTGGCCGACGGCAGCCGCATCGACGGCGAGCTGTTCGTCGACTGCTCGGGCATGGCCGCGCTGCTGATCGAGAAGACGCTGAAGGCTGGCTACGAAGACTGGTCGCACTGGCTGCCTTGCGACCGCGCCGTCGCCGTGCCCTGCCGGTCGGTCGAGCCGCTGCTGCCGATCACCCGCGCCACCGCGCATTCGGCCGGCTGGCAATGGCGCATTCCGCTGCAGCACCGCATCGGCAACGGCCACGTCTACAGCAGCCGCTTCATGGACGCCGACGAGGCGACGGCGATCCTGATGTCCCACCTCGACGGCGCGGCGCTGGCCGAGCCGCGCCACATCCGCTACGTGCCCGGGCGGCGCACGAAGATCTGGATCAAGAACTGCGTCGCGCTGGGGTTGGCGGCCGGCTTCTTCGAGCCGATCGAGTCGACCAACATCCACCTCGTGCAGACCGGCATCGCACGGCTGCTGACGCTGTTCCCGCGCACCGGCTTCGACGCCGCCGACATCGCCGAGGCCAACCACCAGGCGCGGCTGGAATACGAGCGCGTGCGCGACTTCATCATCCTGCACTACAAGGCCACCGAGCGCAGCGACTCGCCGTTCTGGAACCACTGCCGCACGATGGCCATCCCCGACACGCTGCAGCACAAGATCGACCTCTACCGCAGCAACGGCCGCTTCTTCCGCGAAGACAACGAACTGTTCGGCGAGCCGAGCTGGGTGCAGGTGATGGAAGGCCAGCGCATCCACGCCCGAGGCTGCCACCCGTTCGCCGAGCAGCGCCCGCTGGCCGAGGTGCGCGCCTTCGTGGCCGACACGCGCTCGGTGGTCGAGCGCTGCGTCGACGTGATGCCCGGGCATGCCGAGTTCATCGCGGCGAACTGCGCCGCCAACGGTGCCGCCGCCACCGTTCCCGCCTGACGCCATGACGCGAGCCGACTCCACCCGCGACACCGCCGCCCCGCAACGCCGCGACTTCCCGCCGGACTTCCGCTGGGGCTGCGCCACCGCGTCGTACCAGGTCGAAGGCGCCGCGCACGCCGACGGCAAGGGCGAGTCGATCTGGGACCGCTTCTGCACGCAGCCCGGCGCCATCCGCGACGGCAGCAGCGGCGCCGTCGCCTGCGACCACTTCCACCGCTGGCCGCAAGACCTGGACCTGGCGCGCGACCTCGGCGTCAACGCCTACCGCTTCTCGGTGGCCTGGCCGCGCATCTTTCCCGCGGGCCGCGGCGCGGCGCCGAATGCCGCCGGGCTGGACTTCTATTCGCGCCTGGTCGACGGCCTGCTCGAACGCGGCATCGAGCCCTGGCTGACGCTGTACCACTGGGACCTGCCGCAGCCGCTGCAGGACGCAGGCGGCTGGGCCGCGCGCGCCACGCTCGACGCCTTCGCCGCCTACGTCGACGCGGTGACGCGCCGCCTCGGCGACCGCGTGAAGCGCTGGATCACGCAGAACGAGCCCTGGTGCGTGGCGATGCTCGGCCACCACGAAGGCGTGCACGCGCCGGGCCGGCGCGACCTCGCCACCGCGCTGCAGGTGGCGCACCACGTGCTGCTGTCGCACGGGCAGGCGCTGCCGATCATCCGCGCCAACGTGCCAGATGCGCTGGCCGGCATCACGCTGAGCCTGCACCCGATCGCGCCGGCCGGCCCCGGCGCCGCCGACGCGGCCGCCGCTTTCCGCCACGACGGCCTGCGCAACCGCTGGTTCCTGGATCCGCTGCACGGCCGCGGCTACCCGGCCGACGTGTGGCAGCGGCTGGGCGCGCTGGCACCGACCGTGCTTCCCGGCGACCTGGAAGCGATTGCGCGGCCGACCGACTTCCTGGGCATCAACTACTACTTTCCCGAGCACGTGGCCGACGCGCCCGGCCACGGCGTGCTGGAGGCCCGCGTCGTCGAGCCCGGCGCCGAGGTCGAGCGCACCGGCTTCGGCTGGGAGGTCGCGCCCGACGGCCTGGTGCGGCTGCTCGATCGCGTGCAGCGCGACTACCGCCCGGCGCCCATCGTGCTGACCGAGAACGGCGCCACCTACGACGACGTGGTGACGCCCGACGGCCGCATCCATGACGCTGAACGGCAGCGTTACCTGCAGCGCCACGTGGCCGCGGCACGCGAGGTGCTGGCGCGCGGCATCGCGCTGCAGGGCTACTTCGCCTGGAGCCTGCTGGACAATTTCGAATGGGCCGAAGGCTACCTGCGGCGCTTCGGGCTGATCCATGTCGACTACGCCACCCAGCAACGCACGCTCAAGGACAGCGGCCTTTGGTACCGCGACTTCCTGCGCGCGTGAACGGCGGCGCGCGGCGCGGCTCGCGGCCTTGCCTGCGCTGCTGGCCCTGCTGGCGCCGCTGCTGCTGGTCGGGCCCGTCGCCGCGCAAAACGCCGCCGCGCCGCCGCGGGTGCGCGCCGAGGTCGTGCACTGGTGGACCTCGGGCGGCGAATCGGGCGCCGTGCAGGCGCTGGCCGAGGCTTACCGCGCGGCCGGCGGCGCCTGGGTGGACATGGCGGTGACGCTGGGCGAGCAGGCGCGCGCGGTGGCGATCAACCGCATCGTCGGCGGCAACCCGCCGACCGCGGCGCAGTTCAACACCTCGCGCCAGTTCCTCGACATCGTCGAGCAAGGCATGCTCAACCCGATCGACGACGTCGCGGCGCGCGACGGCTGGGACCGCTTCCTGCCCGAGATCGTGCTCGACGCGGTGCGCGTCAACGGCCACTACTACGCGGTGCCGGTCAACATCCACATGCCGACCTGGATCTGGATCTCGAAGGCGGCGTTCCGCAAGGCCGGCATCGCGGCCGAGCCGCGCAGCATGGACGAATTGTTCGCCGCGCTCGACCGCCTGCAGGCCGCCGGCCTGGTGCCGCTGGCGCACGGCGGCCAGGCCTGGCAGGACAGCATCGTCTTCACCGCGGTGCTGGCCAACGTGGGCGGCCGCGAGCTGTACCTGAAGGTGCTGCGCGACCGCGACGCCGAGGCCATCCGCTCCGACGCCTTCCGCCAGGTGCTGCTGACCTTCAAGCGGCTGCAGGGCTACGTCGACGCCGGCTCGCCGGGGCGCAACTGGAACGACGCCACCGCGCTGCTGATCAACGGCAAGGCCGGCGTGCAGTTCATGGGCGACTGGGCCAAGGGCGAGTTCACCGCCGCCGGCCAGGTGGCGGGGCGCGACTTCGGCTGCATCGCCGGCTTCGGCGCGGCCACGCCCTACATCATCCAGGGCGACGTGTTCGTGTTCCCGAAGACGCGCGACGCCGACGCGCTGAAGGCGCAGAAGCTGCTGGCCGGCGTCATCACCGCGCCGGCGACGCAGCTCGCCTTCAACGCGCGCAAGGGCTCGATCCCGATCCGCACCGACATCGACGTCTCCAAGCTCGACGTCTGCGCGCGCCAGGGCATCGCCGCGCTGAAGGACCGCCAGCGCCCGGTGGGCAACGGCGAGATGTACCTGACGCCGGAACAGAACGGCGCGCTGGCCGAGGTGCTGACCGCCTACTGGAACCGCAACATCGCGGTGGAAAAAGTGCAGCGCGACATCGTCGCGTCGCTGCGGCGATGAGCGCGCGCGCCGCGCTGCCGGCGCTGGCGGCCGTGGCGGCCGTGGCGATCGGCCTGCTCGTCGCGCTGGGCCTGGCCGGCTGCGCCCACCGCGGCGCGGCGGACGCGCAAGGCCCGGCGGTCGAGGCCTGGTTCACCACCGGCGACCAAAGCCGGCTGCTGCAGCGCGACGAGCTGCCTCGTTACTTCAACGCCACCACCGCGGCGGCGGCCGGCACGACGACGATCGAGGTCGACGACACGCGGCGCTACCAGGTCATGGCCGGCTTCGGCGCCGCCATCACCGATGCCTCGGCCTGGCTGATCCAGCGGCGGCTGAACCAGGCGCAACGCCAGGCGCTGCTGGAAGAGCTGTTCGGCCGCGGCGAGCGCGGCATCGGCTTCGACCTGACGCGGCTGACCATCGGCGCCTCGGACTTCTCGCCGCGCCACTACAGCCTGGACGACCGCCCGCCCGGCGAGACCGACCCCGAGCTGCGGCACTTCTCGATCGAGCCGCAGCGCGCCGACGTGCTGCCCGTGGTGCGCGCGGCGCGGCGCATCAACCCGCAGCTGCAGGTGATGGCCTCGCCGTGGAGCGCGCCGGCCTGGATGAAGACCAGCGGCAGCCTGATCCAAGGCCGCTTGCGGCCCGACATGCAGGAAGTCTTCGCCCGCTACCTGGTGCGTTATGTCGAGGCCGCCGCTGCCGAAGGCGTCGACATCTTCGCGCTGACGCTGCAGAACGAGCCGGCCTTCGAGCCCGAGGGCTACCCCGGCATGCGGCTGGAGGCGGCCGACCGCGCGGCAGTGATCGGCCGCCACCTGGGCCCGCTGCTGGCCGCGCGCGGGCTGCGGACGCAGATCATCGAGTGGGACCACAACTGGGACGCGGTGCAGGAGCCGCTGGCGGTGCTGGCCGACGCCGAAGCCAGGCGTCATGTCGCCGGCGTCGGCTGGCATTGCTACGTCGCCGAGTCGCACTTGCCCAACCAGAGCGTGGTCCACGACGCCCACCCCGACAAGGACACCTGGTTCACCGAATGCTCGGGCGGCGCGTGGAAGCCGCACTGGCCGGAAACGCTGCCGTGGATGGCGCGCACGCTGATCATCGGCACCACGCGCCACTGGGCGCGCGGCGTGCTGATGTGGAACCTGGCGCTCGACGAGAACCACGGCCCGCGCCTGGGCGGCTGCCCCGATTGCCGCGGCATGGTGACCATCGATTCGGCGACCGGCCGCGTCACCCGCAACATGGAGTTCTACGCCTTCGCGCACGCCAGCAAGTTCGTGCGGCCGGGCGCCCGGCGCATCGCCTCCAGCGAAGGCGCCGACGGCGTCGACAACGTCGCCTTCCGCAACGCCGACGACGGCTCGATCGTGCTGGTGGCCTGCAACTCGGGCGCGGCGCCGCGGCGGCTGACGGTGCGCCACGGCGCGCGCGCCTTCGAGGTGGAACTGCCGCGCGAAAGCGTCGCCAGCTTCGTCTGGCGGCCCTGAGCTTCAGGCGGCGCGGCCGAGCGCGCGCGCCAGCGCCTGCGCCAGCGCGGCGCGCGTCAGCGGCTTGGCGATGCGCACCGCCACGCCGGCGGCCGCGGCGCGCTGCTCGAAGCGCGGGCCGCCCCAGCCGCTGGCCAGCACCACCGGCAGCTGCGGGCGCAAGGCATGCGCCGCGGCGGCCAGCGCGGTGCCGCTGAGGCCGGGCATGCGCTCGTCGGTCAGCAGCAGCTCGAAGCGGTCGGGCTCGGCGCGCAGGCGCTGCAGCGCCTCGGCGCTGGACGCGGTGCCGAAGGGCTCGTAGCCGAGGCCGGCCAACATCTCCTCGGCCAGGCGCACCAGCGCCGGCTCGTCGTCGACCACCAGCACCGCCTCGCCGCGGCCGAGCGGCAACGCGGCATCGGCATCGGTATCGTCGTTAGCTGGCGGCGGCGCGGCGGGCATGGCGTCGCCGTCGCTGCACGGCAGGTAGAGCTCGAAGTAGGCGCCCTCGCCGGGCCGGCTGTGCACGTCGATGGCGCCGCCCAGTTCGCTGACCACGCCGTGCACCACCGCCAGGCCGAGGCCGGTGCCCTGGTGGCCGGCGGCGTCGCCGCGGCGCGTGGTGAAGAAGGGTTCGAACAGCCGCGGCAAGGCCTCGGCGGCGATGCCGTCGCCTTCGTCCTGCACGCCCAGCCGCGCGTACAGCCCCGGCTGCAGCCGGCCTTCGAACAGCCGCCGCCCGGCGGCCACCGGGTGCAGCGCCAGGCTCACGGTCAGGCAGCCGCCGGCTGGCCGCGGCGGCTGCTGCATGGCCTGCAGGCCGTTGACGCACAGGTTCATCACCGCCTCGAACACCGCGGCCGCCTCGGCCTGCACCACGGCCTGCGGCGCCTGCAGCCGGCGCTGCAGCGTGATGGCGGGCGGCAGCGAGGCCTGCAGCATCTGCAGCACCTCGTCGACCAGCGGCTGCAGGCGCAGCGGCGCGTGCGGGCGCGGCGCGCCGCGGCTGAAGGCGAGGATGCGGTCGACCAGCGAACGGCCGCGCTGCCCGGCCTGCAGCACCTGGTCGAGCTGGCGGGCGGCGGCCGAGCCCTCGGCCACCTGGGCGCGCGCCAGTTCGCCGTAGCCGACCACCGCCGCCAGCACGTTGTTGAAGTCGTGCGCCACGCCGCCGGCCAGCGTGCCCAGCGCTTCCAGCCGGCGCGCGCGCGCCAGTTGTTCCTGCAGCCGCTCGCGCTCGGCGCGCGCGCGCGCGTTGCGCAGGCCGAGCAGCAGCGTGGCCGCCAGCGCCGAGGCGGCGAAGGCGCCGACCAGGCGCGCCTGATCGGTCCAGCCGGCCAGCGTTTCGGCCTGCCCGCGCGAGACCACCAGCATCATCTGCTGGTGCGCCAGCGGCCGCGCCGCCACCAGGCGAACGCTGCCGTCGTCCAGCGGCATCGGCCGCGCGGCGCCGGTCTCGGGCCAGTTCCACACGCCGCGCGCCACGGCGTCGGGCTCGGCGGTGCGCGAGTTGTCGCCGGGGCCGTCGGCGATCAGCGCGCCGTCGCTGCGGTACAGCGCCATGCGCGTGTCGGGCGACGGCGCCAGCTTGGGGAAGTCGCGGTCCAGGAACTCGGGGTCGGCGACCAGCATCACCACGCCCTGGAAGCGGCCGGCGGCGTCGCGCCAGTCGGTGGCGACGGCGATGGCCGCGGCGCCGGCGGCCGCGGCGGCCCCGGCGACGCTCGCCGCCGCCTGCGACACCGCCGCAGCAGCCGCCGCCGCGGCCGCCGGCCGCGCCGGCGCCGGGTACGGCAGGCTCACGCTCAGGCTGCCGGGTGTCGCGCTGCGCACCGCCGCCAGCAGCTCGGGCGGCGCCGGCGGCGGCAGCCGCGGCTGCGACGAGGCCAGCGGCGCGCCGCGCTCGTCGGCCAGCACCAGCGCCCGAAAGCGCGGCAGGCCGGCGATGCGCGCGCGCAGCAGGCCTTCGGCGGCGGCGCTGCCGGGCGCCCAGCGGCCCTGCGCCAGTTCGTCGCGGCTGGCCTGCAGCACGGCGTTGGCGGCGTCCAGCGTGGCGTCGGCCTGCGCCGCCATCGCGCCGGCCAGCGAGGCCAGGTGGCGCAGCTCGGCGTCCACCGTCTGCCGGCGCAGCGTCCACAGGCCCAGCACGACGGCGGCGGCCACCAGCAGCTCGGCCAGCAGCAGCAGGCGCAGCGCATGCAGCCCGAGGGCCGGCGAGCGCCGGCCGGAAGCCGCTAGAGTCGCATCGACGAAATTCACGCCGCCAGTCTGTCATGCCCGCGCTGCCGATTCCGGAAACCGCGGCGGTTGCGCCGCCGCCGCTGCCGCATGTGCTGGTCGTCGACGACGACCCCGCGCTGCGCGCGCTGCTGCAGGAATACCTGGGCGACCACGAGCTGCGCGTGACCGCGGTGGCCGACGGCGCCGCGATGATGGCGGCCTTCGACCGCGAGGCGGTCGACCTGGTGGTGCTCGACCTGCGGCTGCCCGGCGACGACGGCCTGCGCCTGGCGCGCCGGCTGCGCGAGCGCGCCGCCGTGCCCATCGTGCTGCTGACCGGCCGCGCCGAGGAGGCCGACCGCGTGATGGGCCTGGAGCTGGGCGCCGACGACTACGTGACCAAGCCCTTCAGCCCGCGCGAGCTGCTGGCGCGCATCCGCGCCGTGCTGCGGCGCAGCCAGATCACCGCGCAGACGCAGGCCGAGGCGGTGCCGCCGGACGACCGCCGCCGCGCGCTGCGTTTTGCCGGCTGGGAGCTGAACCTGCGCACGCGCCGCCTGGTGGCGCCCGACGGCCGGCGGGTGGAGCTGAGCAACCACGAGTTCAACCTGCTGGTGGCCTTTTGCGGTGCGCCGCGGCGCGTGCTCAGCCGCGACCAGCTGCTCAGCCTGTCGCGCCTGAACCATGCCGAGGTCTACGACCGCACGGTCGACGTGCAGGTACTGCGCCTGCGCCGCAAGCTGGAGGCCGACCCGTTCCACCCGGCGCTGATCGTCACCGAGCGCGGCGCCGGCTACCGCTTCGACAGCGCGGTGGAGACGCTGTTCTGAGCGCGCGGCCGAAGCGCGCCGCGGCCGCGCTGGCGCTGGCCGCCGCCTGGCTGTGCCAGGCCCAGGCCCAGGTCCAGACCCAAGCGCAGACCCAGGCGCAGACCGCCGCCGAGCCGCCGCGCATCGGCCTCGTGCTCAGCGGCGGCGGCGCGCGCGGCGCGGCGCACATCGGCGTGCTGGAGGTGCTGGAGCGCCTGCGCGTGCCGGTGCACTGCGTGGCCGGCACCAGCATGGGCGCGGTGGTGGCCGGCGCCTGGGCCGCCGGCGTCAGCCCCGAGCGCATGCGCGGCGAGCTGACCGTGGTCGACTGGGGCGAGCTGTTCCTCGACAGCACCGACTACCGCGACTTGAGCCTGCGCAACAAGCACATCGTGCAGCGCTTCCTGCCCGGCACCGAGCTGGGCTTCTCCGCGCAGGGGCTCACCGCGCAGGCCGGCCTCGTGGCCGGGCAGCGCATCAAGCTGTTCTTCAACGAGCTGGTGCGCACCGACCTCGGCGAGCCCGAGCTGCAGTCGCTGGCGCTGCCGGTGGCCATCGTCGCCACCGACATCGGCAGCGGCGAGCGCGTGGTGTTCCGCACCGGCCCGCTGACGCAGGCCATGCGCGCCAGCATGTCGGTGCCCAGCCTGATGGCGCCGGCCGAGGTGGGCGGGCGCCGGCTGGTCGACGGCGGCCTGGTCGACAACCTGCCGGTCGACGAGGTGCGCGACCTGTGCCGGCCCGACGTGGTGATCGCCGTCAACGTCGGCTCGCCGCTGCTCAAGGCCGAGCAGGTGACGGGGCTGCTGTCGGTCACCGCGCAGATGGTCAACATCCTGACCGAGCAGAACGTGCAGCGCTCGATCGCCAGCCTGAAGCCGACCGACATCTACCTGCGCCCGGCGCTGGACGACATCGGCGCCGGCGATTTCGAGCGTCATGCCGAGGCCGCCGACCGCGGCCGCGCGGCGGCGGAAGCGTCGAGCGACCGGCTGGCCGCGCTGGCGCTGCCGCCGGCGGCCTACGCGCAATGGCGCCAGCGCTTCGAGCAGACGGCGCGGCTGCCGCCGCGGGTCGACGAGATCCGCATCGCCGGCCTCAGCCGGGTGTCGTCGTTCGCGGTGCAGCGCCAGCTGCGCCAGCGGCCGGGCGAGCTGCTCGACGGCCTGCGCCTGGGCCGCGACCTGGTGCGCGTGTACGGCGACGGCGACTTCGAAGGCGTCGACTACCGGCTGCTGCGCGAAGGCGATCGCAACGTGCTGCAGGTGCAGCCGACCGAGAAGCGCTGGGGCCCCGAATACCTGCGCCTGGGGCTGGCGCTGTCCAGCACCGCCAGCCAGGGCGCCAGCTACTCGCTGCGCGCGGCCTGGCAGCGCACCTGGCTCAACGCCTGGGGCGGCGAGCTGCTGGTGGTGGGCGAGCTGGGCAACACCAACGGCGCCAGCGTCGAGTGGTTCCAGCCGCTGGCGGCGTCGCCCACCTGGTTCTTCGACAGCGGCGCGCTGTACCGGCGCGAGCGGCTCGACCTCTTCGTCAGCAACGACCGCGTGGCCGAGTACGTGATCGAGAAGGCCGGGCTGCAGCTGGCCGTCGGCGCCAACGTGAGCGATCTCGGGCAGCTGCGGCTGGGCTGGCACGAGACGCGCTGGAAGCCGTCGCTGACCACCGGGCTGGCGCTGCTGGCCGACGGCGCCAGCAACCAGCACGGGCTGCTGGCCACGCTGGAGATGGACCGGCTGAACCGCCGCTTCTTTCCGACCGACGGCTGGTCGCTGCAACTGCAGGCCACCGACAACCGCGGCGACGGCATCGCCTACACGCGCGCCGGCATCGACCTGCGCAACGCCTGGCCGCTGACGCAATGGGTCATCGGCACGCGGCTGGCCTGGACCGGCTCGCCGCGCGGCACGCTGCCGGCCTGGGACGGCGCCTCGCTCGGCGGTTTTCTCAACCTGTCGGCCTTCTCGGCCAACCAGGTGGCCGGTGATTCTGCGCGTTATGCCCACGTGCGCGCCGAGCGCGTGGTGGGCACCATGCCGCTGGGGCTGCGCGGCGACTTGCGCATCGGCGGCGCGCTGGAAGTCGGCCGCATCGGCGGCCCCTTCGTGCCAACGCGGCACACCGGCTGGCTGAACTCGCTGACCGGCTACGTCGGCGGCGACACGCCGGTGGGCCCGGTCTATCTGGGGCTGGCGTACTCGACCAGCGGCGTCGTCAACGCCTACCTGTTCATCGGCGCGCCGTGATGAGCCCCCCCCGAAGCGCCTGCGGCGCCTCCCCCCAGGGGGCGCCGCCAGCGGCCCGGCAAAGCCGGTTCCGCGGCGGCTGCTTGGTTGCGCCTGACTATGCGACCCGCGTGCCGCCTTGCGGGAGGTAGCTCACGTGGCCCGAGGGCACGTGGCCGGCGGCGTGCTCGACGTGGCCGGTCTGGTCGTCGAAGAAGAAGTCGGGCTCGAACTCGCGCAGGAACTCGCCCTTGGGCAGGCCGCCGAGGAACATCGCCTCGTCGACCTCGATGCGCCAGTCCATCAGCGTGCGGATGGCGCGCTCGTGCGCCGGCGCGCTGCGCGCGGTGACGAGCGCGGTGCGCACGCGCATCGGCCCGGCCGGCGCCTGCTGCAGCGCGTGCAAGGCCTGCAGCAGCGGCTTGAAGGGGCCGGGCGCCAGCGGCACCGTGCTGCGCTCGCGCTCGTGGCTCTGGAAGGCCGACAGCCCGTCACGCTGGAAGACCTGCTCGGCCTCGTCGGAGAACAGCACCGCGTCGCCGTCGAAGGCGATGCGCACCTCGTCGGGATGGGCGTCGGACGCGCGCGCGCTGTGCGGGTAGACGCGCGCCGCCGGCACGCCGGCGGCCAGCGCCGAGCGCACGTCGGCCTCGTTGGTCGACAAGAAGAGGTTGGCCGCCAGCGGCTTCAGGTAGCGCCAGGGGCTGGTGCCGCGCGTGAACACGCCGCGCTCGATGGGCAGTTCGTAGTGCTGGCACGAGCGGAACACGCGCATGCCCGACACCGGGTCGTTGCGCGAGAGGATCACCACCTCCACCCGCGCCGCGCCGGCGTGGTTGAAGGCCAGCAGCTTGTGCGCCAGCGAAAACGCCACGCCGGGGCGCGCCGGCTGCTCCAGCCGCTGCAGTTGAAGCTGCATGTAGGCGCGGTCGTCGGCGGCCTCGAACAAGCGGTTCTCGTCCTCGAAGTCGAACAGCGCGCGCGAGCTGATCGCGACGACGAGGCGGCCTTCGAGGGTGGCGGGCATCGCCGCATCATAGTGATGGGGCGCGGCACAATCGCGCCGCCCCGATGATCGACGTCCAAGACCTGCGCTTCGCCTGGCACCGCGCCGGCCCCGAGGTGCTGCGCATCCCCGCGCTGCACATCGCCGCCGGCGAGGCGGTGTTCGTGCACGGCCCCAGCGGCTGCGGCAAGAGCACGCTGCTGGGCCTGCTGGCCGGCGTGCTGCTGCCGACCGCGGGCGACGTGGCGCTGCTCGGCCAATCGTGGGCGGGGCTGTCGGGCGCGGCGCGCGACCGCCTGCGTGCCGACCACGTGGGCTACCTGTTCCAGCAGTTCAACCTGCTGCCTTACCTGAGCGTACTGGACAACGTGCGCCTGCCCTGCCGCTTCTCGGCGCGCCGCGCGCAACGCGCGGGCGACGTGACGGCGCGCGCGCAGGAACTGCTGGCCGCGATGGCGCTGCCGGCCGACCACTGGGGGCGCCGCGCCGACGCGCTGTCGGTCGGCCAGCAGCAGCGCGTGGCCGCGGCGCGCGCGCTGATCGGCGCGCCCGAGCTGGTGATCGCCGACGAGCCGACCTCGGCGCTCGACGCCGCGCTGCGCGACGGCTTCATGGCGCTGCTGCTGCGCCACTGCGCCGCGGCCGGCAGCACGCTGGTCTTCGTCAGCCACGACGAGCGGCTGGCCGCGCCGTTCGCGCGCCGGATCTCGCTGCCGGAACTCAACCTGGCGGCCGCCGCGCGATGAGGGCGTCGACATGAAAGCGCTGCTGGCCATCGCCGCGCGCAGCGCCTGGAACCGCCGGCTGACGCTCAGCCTGGTGGCCTTGTGCATCGCGCTGGCCACCGGGCTGCTGCTGACGCTGGAACGGCTGCGCAGCGACGTGCGCACGAGCTTTTCGCAAGCGGTGTCGGGCACCGACCTCGTCGTCGGCCCGCGCATGGGTTCGCTGCCCTTGATGCTGCACGCCGTGTTCCACCTCGGTGCCGGCGGCAACGGCATGCGCATGGACAGCGTGCGCGCGCTCAGCCAGCAGCGCGCGGTGGCCTGGACGCTGCCCGTCGCGTTGGGCGATTCGCACCGCGGCCGGCCGGTGCTGGGCACCACGCCCGAGTACTTCACGCGCTTCCAGTACGGCGAGCGCCAGCCGCTGCGCTTCAGCCAGGGCCGCGCCTTCGCCGGCACGCTGGACGGCTTGTACGAAGCGGTGGTCGGCGCCGAGGTGGCCGAGCACCTGGGCTACCGGCCCGGCCAGGCGATCACGCTGCAGCACGGCGGCGACGAGCTGCGGCACGAGCACGAGGCCGGCCACGACGACAAGCCCTTCACCATCGTCGGCGTGCTGGCGCCCACCGGCACGCCGGTGGACCGCACGGTGCACGTCAGCCTGCCGGCGCTGCAGGCCATCCACCTGGAATGGCAGGGCGGCGCGCCGCTGCCCGGCGTGCACATCGCGCCCGAGCAGGCGCGCAAGTTCGACCTCGAGCCCAAGCAGGTCAGCGCCGTGCTGGTCGGCCTGAAGGTGCGCGCCGCGGCCTTTGCCGTGCAGCGCTGGGTGGCCGAGTACGAGGCCGAGCCGCTGATGGCCGTGCTGCCCGGGCTGGCGCTGGACGAGCTGTGGCAGGTGCTGGGCGCCGCCGAACGCGCGCTGCAGGCGATGTCGGCGCTGGTGGCCGCGGTCAGCCTGGCCTCGCTGGTGGCCGTGGTGCTGGCCGGGCTGAACGAGCGCCGGCGCGAACTGGCGGTGCTGCGCGCCGTGGGCGCCGGGCCGCGCCACGTGCTGGGGCTGCTGACCATCGAGGCGGCGCTGGTCACGCTGGCCGGCTCGCTGCTCGGCGCCGTCGTCGCCACGGCCGCGCTGGCGCTGGCCGCGCCCTGGCTGCAAGCGCGCTGGGGCATCGCGCTGCAAGGCGGCTGGTGGCCCAGCAGCGGGCAGGCGCTGCTGTGGGCCGCCGTCGTGTTGGCCGGTATGCTTGCCGGACTGATACCAGGCCTGCGGGCCTACCGCCTGTCGCTGGCCGACGGGCTTTCGCCACGGAGCTGATGCCTCGATGCTGCGCCGGACCTTCGTTTGCCTGCTGCCCCTGGCAGCCGCCGCGCCCGCCGGGGCGCAGACGCCGCCCCGCTTTCGCGAGATCAAGTGGGACGAGCTGGTGCCCGCCGGCTGGGACCCGATGAAGGACCTGAAAGACCTGCAGCAGCTCGACGGCCTGACCGACGCCGACCCGCGCGCCGCCGAGCTGCTGAAGAAGATGCGCGCCGTTTGGGACCAGGCGCCGTCGAACCCGGCGCTCGACGGCCAGAACGTCCGCATTCCCGGTTATGTGGTGCCACTGGAAGAAGGCAAGGACGGCGTCGCCGAATTCCTGCTGGTGCCCTACTTCGGCGCCTGCATCCATTCGCCGCCGCCGCCGGCCAACCAGATCATCCACGTGCTGCCGCGCAGCGTGGCCAAGGGCGTGCGCTCGATGGACGCGGTGTGGGTCAGCGGCACGCTCAGGCGCGAGAAGGTCGACTCGCTGATGGGCACCGCCGGCTACCGCTTGCAGGCGCTGAAGGTCGAACCCTATGTCCAACCGTCACGCTGACATGAAACCCCCACGCTCCCTTCGTTCGCTGCCCCCCCGAGCGGGCGGTCGGTCCCTTCGGAACGGCCGGGCGGTACTGACATGAAGAACGGCAACGACCTCACGCGCAACACCTTCGCGGTGCTGGCGCTGGCCCTGCTCATCGGCGCCTCGCTGTGGGTGCTGCGGCCCTTCCTGGGCTCGACGATCTGGGCCACGATGGTGGTGGTGGCCACCTGGCCGCTGATGCTGCGCATCCAGGGCCTGGCCGGCAACCGGCGCTGGGTGGCGGTGTCGGTGATGACGGTGCTGCTGCTGCTGCTGTTCGTGGTGCCGCTGACGCTGGCCATCGTCACCATCGTGCAGAACGCCGACCAGTTGGCCGAATGGGGCAAGCAGCTCACCAGCTTCCGCCTCAGCCCCAAGCCGCCGGCGTGGCTGCTGGGCGTGCCGATGGTCGGCGGGCAGCTCGGCCGGCTGTGGGAGCAGGCGGTGGCCAACGGCGTCGACGGCATGCTGCAGCAGCTGACGCCCTATGCCGGCAACCTGACCAAGTGGTTCGTCTCCGAGATCGGCGGCGTCGGCTACCTGATGCTGCAGTTCCTGATGACGGTGATCATCGCCGGCATCCTGTACGCCAGCGGCGAGGAAGCCGCCGACCAGGTGCGCCGCTTCGCGCGCCGCCTGGCCGGCGAGCGCGGCGAGTCGACCATCCAGCTGGCCGGCGACGCCATCCGCGGCGTGGCGCTGGGCGTGGGCGTCACTGCGCTGGTGCAGGCGGTGCTGGGCGGCATCGCGCTGGCCATCGTCGACGTGCCTTTCGCCGGGCTGCTGAGCGCGGTGATGTTCATGCTGTGCATCGCCCAGTTGGGCCCCACGCCGGTGCTGGTGCCGGCGCTGATCTGGGTGTTCTACGACGGCTCGGTCGGCGGCGGCATCTTCCTGATCGTCTGCACCATCGTGCTGACCTCGCTCGACAACGTGCTGCGCCCGGTGCTCATCCGCATGGGCGCCGACCTGCCGCTGCTGCTGATCTTCACCGGCGTCATCGGCGGGCTGCTGGCCTTCGGCCTGGTGGGCATCTTCGTCGGCCCGGTGGTGCTGGCGGTGGCCTACATGCTGCTGGAATCGTGGATGAACGAGCCGCCGCCGCCGCTGAGCTGACGCCGCGCGGCAGCCGCAGCAGGCCGGTTCAGCCAAGGCCTGCACACAAATGCGCCGGCGCGCGGGCGCTATTCGGCCCATCGTTTGTGGCACGCTTTGGTCGAATGGCGCAGCTGTCGCACGGAGGTTTCGTCGCATGAGCAAGAGCAACGACCTGGTTCCCGTTCCGCGGGCCCCCGCCCGCGGCCTGCCGATCGCCAGCATGCGCAGCGTCTACCGCGTGCACGACGTCGAGCGGCGGCTGGACAAGCTGCCGCAGCGCGAGCACGAAAGCCTGCGCGCCACCTACGAGCGCATGCTGGAAAAAGGCGCCGAGCGCTTCCAGGTCAAGCCCTCGGGGCTGCCGGCGATGGAGCACCTCTACGACGAGCTGCCCAACTTCACCGAGGTGCTCGACGAGGTGCGCCGCCAGCTCGCGCTGTGCCAGGACGGCCCCGACGCGCTGGAGATCACGCCGATGCTGCTGCTCGGCCCGCCGGGCATCGGCAAGACGCATTTCGCGCGCGAGATCGCGCAGTTGCTGGGCACCGGGCTCGGCTTCATCTCGATGAGCAGCCTGACCGCGGGCTGGGTGCTCAGCGGCGCCTCGTCGCAGTGGAAGGGCGCGCGGCCGGGCAAGGTGTTCGAGACGCTGGTCGACGGCAACTACGCCAACCCGGTGATGGTGGTCGACGAGATCGACAAGGCGCGCGGCGAGCACGCCTACGACCCGCTGGGCGCGCTGTACAGCCTGCTGGAGCACGACACGGCCGAGGCCTTCACCGACGAGTTCGCCGAGGTGCCGATCGACGCCAGCCAGGTGATCTGGGTGGCCACCGCCAACGACGAGCGGGCGATTCCCGAGCCCATCCTCAACCGCATGAACGTGTTCGAGCTGCGCGCGCCCGACCGCGACGCGGCGCGCCGCATCGCGCGGCGGCTGTACCAGGCCATCCGCGCCCAGCACGGCTGGGGCCATGCCTTCGACGCCGAGCCGCCTGAAGCCGTGCTCGAACGCTGCGCCCAATGCGCGCCGCGCGAGATGCGCCGCGCCTGGATGACGGCTTTCGGCAACGCGCGGCTGGACGGCCGCGCCACGCTGGAGCTGCGCGACCTGCCCGACGCCGGCTCACGCCGGCAGCCGATCGGCTTTACCCACTGAGCCGTCTTTCGGCCGCCGCGCCTGGCGCACGAAGGCGACGAGCTGCCACACGAAGAACAGCGCGATCAGGCTGACCAGCGTGGCGCTGATCGGCCGCGTGACGAAGGCCGAGAAGCTGCCGCGGCTGAGCAGCATCGCGCGGCGGAAGTTCTCTTCCAGCATCGGCCCGAGGATGAAGCCCAGCATCAGCGGCGCCGCCTCCAGGCCCAGCCGCAGGAAGGTGTAGCCCAGCAGCCCGAACACCGCGGTGACGTAGATGTCGTCGAGGTTGTTGTTGACGCTGAAGGTGCCGATGCAGCAGAAGAACAGGATCGCCGGGAACAGCGCCGCGTAGGGGATCTTGAACACCGACAGCCAGTACTTGACCATCGGCACGTTCAGGAACAGCAGGAAGCAGTTGCCGATCCACATGCTGGCCACCAGGCCCCAGAACAGGTCGGGGTGCTCGCCGATCATGTTGGGCCCGGGCTGGATGCCCTTGATGATGAAGGCGGCCATCATCAGCGCCATCACCGCGTTCTCGGGGATGCCGATGCTCATCAGCGGGATGAAGCTGGTGCGCGCGGCCGCCTCGTCGGCCGCCGCCTGGCCGGCCACGCCTTCGATGGCGCCCTGGCCGATCTCTTCGCGGTGCCTGCTGAACTTCTTCTCCACCGCATAGGCGCCGAACTGCGCCAGCGTGGGCCCGCCGCCGGGCAGCAGGCCGAGGATGGAGCCGATGACGCTGCCGCGCAGCGCGCTGGGCACGATGCGCTTGAACTCGGGCCAGGTCGGCATCAGGTCGATCTTGCCGTTGAAGGGCGTGAACTGGTTGCGCGCGTCGAGGTTCTTGGTGATCTCGGCGATGCCGAAGCAGCCCAGCGCCACGCTGATCAGGCCCACGCCGTCGGCCAGGAAGGCCTGGTCGAAGGTGAAGCGCTGCATGCCGCTGGTGACGTCGGTGCCGATCTGCCCCAGCAGCACGCCGACCAGCGCCATCGCCAGCCCGTTGAGCAGGCTGCCGCCGGTGGTGACGTAGCTGACGCAGACGAAGCCCACCAGCATCAGCGCGCAGTAGTCGGCCGGGCCGAACAGGAACGACACCTCGGCCAGCGACGGCGCCAGCGTCGACAGCACGACGATGGCCACGCTGCCGCCGATGAAGCTGGACATGCCGGCGGCGAACAGCGCCAGCCCGGTCTTGCCCTTGAGCGTCATCGCATAACCGTCGATGCAGGCGACGATGCTGCTGGCGTGCGGGATCTTCATCGTGATCGCGCTCACGCTGTCGCCGTACTGCGCGCCGTAGTAGATGCCGGCCATCATGATCAGCGCGCCGCCGGTGGGGATCGAATAGGTCAGCGGCAGCAGCAGGCTGATGGTCGACAGCGGGCCCAGGCCGGGCAGCAGGCCGATCAGCGTGCCCACCGTGCAGCCGATGGCGCAGTACATCAGGTTGGCCAGCGTCAGCGCGTGGCCGAAGCCGAAAGCCAGGTTGTGCAGGACGTCCATCACAGCAGCGGCAGTTGCAGGCCGAGGAAGTAGCGGAAGGCGAAGGCGATGGCGATCAGCACGGCGCTGATCTTCAGGTTGCGCCGCCACGAATAGCCGTCGCCGGCGAGCGCCGAGACGAACACGAGGTAGACCACGGCCAGCAGCATCTTCAGGTGGTCGGCGATCAGCACGAAGCCGATCAGGCTGGCCAGGATGATGGCCATGTTGCGCACGTTGAAGTGCATGGCCTCGGGCGCGATGAAGCGCGACTTGACGACCATCGCCAGCCCGATCAACCCCAGCACCACGCTGATCATCAGCGGGAACAGCCCGGCGCCGGCGCGCGCGAAGCTGCCCAGCGGATAGCCCGCGGCCGGCACGCCGAAGAACAGCGCGATGGCGATCAGCGCCACGCCGCGCATCAGGTTCTGGTTGAGCATTCTTGCCCTCCTCCACCGGCACTGTCGCCAGCGGCGGGCAAGGCTTGATGACCGGCCTCGTTGCAGCTGAAACCGCCCGGCGCCCTTGCTCCGGGCGGCCGGGCGGCCGGGCGGATCAGTCCAGCGCCAGCGCGGCGCCGTCCAGCGCGACCTGGGTGTCGGTGATCAGCCGCGTCGGCACCGCAGCGAGGTAGGGCTCGAAGCGGCCCTTGGCCTCGAAGCGCCGGCGGAAGGCCGAGGCGGCGAAGCGCTCGGCAAAGCGCGGCACCACGCCGCCGCCGATGTAGAGCCCGGCGCGCGCGCCCAGCGTCAGCGCCACGTTGCCGGCAAAGCCGCCGAGCAGCGCGCTAAAGAGGTCCAGCGTCTCGCCGGCCAGCGCGTCGCTGCCGTCTTGCGCGGCCTGCACGATGGCCTCGGCGCTGGCGCCGGCCGGCGCGGCGGCGTCCTCGCCTTTCAGCTCGGCCAGCGCCGCGTACAGCAGCGGCAGGCCGGTGCCCGAGAGCAGCCGCTCGGCCGAGACGTGCGGGTGTCGGCGGCGCACGCGCTCGATCAACGCGGCCTCCTGCGCATTGCCGGCGGCCAGCGTGGCGTGGCCGCCTTCGCCGGGCAGCGCCTGCCAGCCGCAGCGCGTGCGCAGCACGGCGCCCACGCCGAGGCCGGTGCCGGGACCGACCACGGCCAGCACGGTGCCCGGTGGCGCGGTGCCCCGGTCCGGCGGCGCCGTCGGACCGATGGGCCGCCACTGCTCGGGCGCCAGCCGCGGCAGCGCCAGCGCCAGCGCTTCGAAGTCGTTGACGATGAGCAGCTCGTCCAGCCCCAGCACCTGGCGCACCGCTTCGCGCGAGAAGTCCCAGTCGCTGTTGGTGAAGGCCACGCGGTCGCCGGCCACCGCGGTGGCCACCGCGAAGGCGGCTCGCTTTGGCGCGCGCCAGGCCGCGCCCAACCGGCCCTGCAGCTCGGCCAGGTAGGCCTGCGCCGCCTCGGCCGGGCCGGGGTGCTCGCTCACCGGCAGCGTGCGGCGTTCGTCCGGCGCCTGGCCGGGTGCGCCGATCCAGCCGAAGCGCGCGTTGCTGCCGCCGATGTCGGCCACCAGGCGCGGGTAGCCGTCCGCCGCCGGGCCGGCCGCGGGCACCGCAGCGGGCGCCGGCGCGTCGCTCACGGCTTGCTGCCGAACAGCGCCGCGGCGCGCTGCTTGATCTCCTGCAGCTCGCTGGCGCTCACCGAGTACTGGCCGGTGGTGCGGTTGACGTCGACCTTGAACTCGACGTCGCGGCCGCGGTTGGACAGCACGCCCGAGCTGAACTCGTAGTCGTCGCGCTCCCAGGGCGCGCCTTCGGCCTTGGCGTCGTAGTCCTGGTACTCGACGCGGTAGATCTCGCCGCTGGCCAGGTTGAGCTGCGCGGTGCTGGTGATCACGTCGTCCGAGGTTTCGTCGCTGATGGTGATCGGTACGGTGAGGTCCAGAGTCTTGCCCCTTTGGGTTGATGGTGTCGATGGGTTCGCGGCGCGCATTGTCCGCCGCCGCGCGGCCGCCCGGTCAACGCGGCGGGAGCCCCGCCGTCCAGGCCGGCAGCGTGTAGCCGCTGAGCAGCGCCGCCACGCGTAAAGCACCGGCCGCCAGCGCCGCCAGCGCCAGCGCCAGCTCGGGCGACAGCCCGGCGGCATGCGCGCCCACCAGCACCCAGCCGCCGGCGAAGGCGCACACGGCGTAGGGCCGATGGTCGCTGAAGGCGCGCGGGATCTCGTTGCAGACCACGTCGCGCAGCACGCCGCCGAACACCGCGGTGACCATGCCCATCAGCACCGCGACGATGGCCGGCATCTGCAGGTCCAGCGCGATCTGCGTGCCCGAGGCGGCGAACAGCCCGAGGCCCAGCGCGTCGGGCCATTGCATCGCACGCTCGGTGGGCGCGATGTGGCGGCCGCGCATGAACAGCATCGCCGCGCCGCACAGCGCCAGCAGCGCCCACAGCCAGTTGGCGTGGTGCACCCAGAAGAAGGGCCGGCGGTCGAGCAGCACGTCGCGCAGCGTGCCGCCGCCGAAGGCCGTGAGCCCGGCGACGACGACCACGCCCACCGCGTCCAGCCGCTTGCGCGCCGCCTCGATCAGCCCCGACAGCGCGAAGGCGACGATGGCCACCGCCTCGATCGCGACCTGCGCCTGCGACAGGCTCCATGGCGAAGGCAGCGGGCTGGGCATGGGTGGGCGGCTCCGGCGGGAAAAAAGACCCCGCGATCATCCCGGATCTTCGCCGCCCGGCGGCCGAACAGGCCACGATTGCCGGCGTTGTTCGGGCGCTCGGCGCGCTTCAGCCGGGCGCCGCGCGGTCCGATAGAAGCTGCATCGCCATCCGCCTTGCCCACCCGACCATGCAAGCCGATCCCATCATCGCCGACCGCGGCGAATTCGTCGACGCGCTGCACTCGCTGCGCCAGGGCCACGTGCTGGTGCGCACCAGCGAAAGCGCCGGCGGCTGCGTGCTCGACGGCAACATCGTCTACCACTCGTACCCCACGCTCAAGCGCTACGGGCTGATCGACGAGTTCCCCAACCCGCAAGGCTTCGTCAACGCCAGCTACTACCGGCTGACGCCGCGCGGCCGCGACTTCGCCGAACGCGCCTGCAGCGCCTGGCGCCGCCAACCCATGTGGCAACGGCTGGCCGTGCGCTTCACGGGCTGAAGCTGACGGCCCCCGGCCGCCTGGCGGCCGGTCCCCGAGGGGGCTGGGCTCAGAACCGCGAGCCGGGCTCTTCCAGGAAGGCCAGTTCCTCGGCCGTGCTGTCGCGGCCGAGAACCGCGTTGCGGTGCGGATAACGGCCGAAGCGGGCGATCACCGCCTGGTGGCGGCGCGCGCTGTCCAGCCAATCGGCCTGCGCCGGGTGCTGGGCCGCCAGCGCGCCGAAGAGGCGCAGCGATTCGGCCTGGTCGGCGGCGTCTTCGCTGTGCTCGAACGGCAGGTAGGCAAAGCAGCGCTGCAGCGGTTTGAGCTTGCGGTCGCGGCCGCCGGCCACCAGCGCCTTGGCGGCGGCCAGCGCCTGCGCGTCGCCGGCAAAGGCGCGCGGCGTGTGGCGGTAGGCGTGGCGCGTGAACTGGTCGAGCACGACGATGCGCGCCAGCGCGCCCGGCGGCGTGCGCTCCCAGTCGGCCAGTTCGCCGGCCAGCGCGGCGCGGAGCACGGCGCCGAAGCGGGTGCGGATGGAGACGTCGAACACCGCGTCCTTGCGGAACCATTCGGGGTTGACGCTCTCGGCGTCGCCGAACCAGACATCGATCACGGCTTGGGCATCGGCGGGCAGCGGGTCTCGCATGGCGGCGATGTTAGGGCGGCGCCTGCGCGCCGGGCTGCGGCGGATCAAGCGCTGCGCCGCAGCCGCATGGTCGGCTCGGCCGCCGCCGGCGGCGGTTCGAAGCCGGCGCTCAGGTGCAGCCGGCCCTCGGCATCGGCCAGCACCAACTCGACGTCGGCCAGCCCCTCCACCAGCGCCAGCCCGCGCTCGGGCCCCAGCACGCAGACGGCCTGGGCCAGCGCGGCGGCAGTGGAGGCTTCGGGCGCGATCACGCTGACGCTGCGCGTGCCGGCCGTCGGCCGGCCGCTGAAGGGGTCCAGCACGCGGCGCGGCGCGGCGCTGGACGCCGCCAGGTCCTGCAGCGGCAGCAGGGCCAGCGCGGCGTCGGCGTGCTGCGGGTCGCGGATGGCCAGCATCCAGGGCTTGCCGCGGCGGTCGCCCAGCACCCGGCTGTGCGGCCCCACCGAGACGATGGCGTGCGCGATGCCCAGGCGCTGCAGCAGCGCCACGCCGCGGTCCACCGCATGGCCTTGCAGGAAGGCGCCGAGGTCGATGCGCATGCCGGGGCGGGCGAAGCGCAGGCTGGACTGCAGCGGATCGAACTGCAGCAGCCGCCAGCCCACGGCCTGCCGCGCGCGCGCCAGGCCGGCGTCGTCGGGCGCGGCGGTGGCGGGACGCCCTTCCTGCTGCACGGCCAGCGCCGCCACCGTCACGTCGAAGGCGCCGCCGGTCAGGCGCGAGAACGACAGCGCGCGGCCGAGCAGCGCGCACAGCTCGGCGCTGAGCAGCAGCGGCCCCTGCGCGCCGGCGGCGTTGATCAGCGCCAGCTCGGAGCCGGCGCGCCGGGCGCTGAAGGCGCGCTCCAGGCGTTGCATCTCGGCCAGCACGGCGGCCATCGCGGCGGCGCCGCGGGCGCGGTCTTCGGCCCACAGTTGCACGGTCAGCGCGGCGCCCAGCGCGAGCTGCTCGCGCTGCATCCAGCCGCCCTGCGGCGCGGTGCCGCCGCGCGGGTGGCCGGCGTTGCCTGAGCCCCGATCCGCCATTGCTTGCATCTGCCCCTTGGGTTGCAGCGGCGATGCTGGCCGCCACCGGCGCGGGTGTCCAGCCCGCCGGCGGCAACGGGCATCAGTCTTACATCCGGTGGCGAATCAGTCGGTGTCGGCGCGGCGGCGCGCCGGCACGTCGGGTCAGTAGGTTTCCAGGTGCAGCCGGCCTTCGCGCTTGAGCGCGGCGCCGATCGGCTCCCACGGCAGCCCGGCCTGCTGCGCCACGTCGCGCAGCGCCAGCATCACGCCTTCTTCCATCGCCTTCAGCCCGCAGACGTAGAAGTGGCTGGCGCCGTCCTGCAGCAGCGCGGCCAGGTCGGCGGCGCGTTCGCGCATCAGGTCCTGCACGTAGCGCTTGGGCGCGCCGGGCGTGCGGCTGAACGCGAAGTTGATGTCGATGAAGTCTTTCGGCAGGTTCTGCAGCGGCCCGAAGTAAGGCAGCTCCTGCTGCGTGCGGGCGCCGAAGAACAGCATCAGCTTGCCGCCCTCGAACTTGCCGGACTGGCGCAGGCGGCGCCGCCACTCGGTCATCGCGCGCATCGGCGCGCTGCCGGTGCCGGTGCAGATCATCACGATGTGGCTGCGCGGGTGGTTGGGCATCAGGAAGCTGGTGCCGAAGGGGCCGATGACCTGCACCTTGTCGCCGACCTTGAGGTCGCAGACGTAGTTGCTGGCCACGCCGCGCACCGGGCGGCCCTGGTGGTCTTCGAGCACGCGCTTGACCGTCAGCGAGAGGTTGTTGTAGCCGGGCCGCTCGCCGTTGCGCGGGCTGGCCACGCTGTACTGGCGCGCGTGGTGGGGGCGGCCGGCCTCGTCGGTGCCCGGCGGGATGATGCCGATGCTCTGCCCTTCCAGCACCGGGAACGGCATGGCGCCGAAATCGAGCACGATGTGGTGGGTGTCGTATTCGGTGCCGACCTGGGTGACGCGCACGTTGCCGCTGACGGTGGCGGTGATGCTCTTGTCGGACGCCTTCGGCCCGTACAGGTTGGTGTAGCCGTGCGCCGCCGACCACGGCGGCAGCGTGGCGTTCCAGGCGCCGCTGTTGAAGACGGTCTCGCCGCTGGGGTCGGCGGCCGGCGGCGGCTCGGGCAGCGGCGCCTGCGCATCGACCGCGACGCCGGCGGCCGCCAGCTCGTTGGCCGACAGCTCGGCGGGCAGCACGTCCCAGCCGAGCTGCTCTTCGACGCTGTAGGCCTTGAGCCGCGGCATCTGGCGCCAGTTGTCGATGCTGCCGGTGGGGCACGGCGGCACGCAGGCCAGGCAGGTGTTGCACTTGGCCGCGTCGACCACGTAGTTGCGCGAGTCGTGCGTGATCGCGCCCACCGGGCAGGTGGCCTCGCAGGTGTTGCAGCGGATGCAGATCTCGGGGTCGATCAGGTGCTGCCTGATGACGCCTGCGTCGGCCATGTCCATCAAAGTCTCCTCGGTTGTCATCCCCTCCGGGGACAGGTCGCCGCAGGCGACCAGGGGAGTGCGGTGTTAGCGCGCCGAACCGGATCCGGGTCCCCCGGTCCGGTTCGGTAGCCCCCTCGGGGGGCGGCCGCCCGGCGGCCGGGGGCTCACATCAGCCGAAGCGGACGTACTCGAAATCGACGGGTTGCCGGTTGATGCCCATCACCGGCGGCGCGATCCAGTTGGCGAACTTGCCGGGCTCGACGACGCGGCCCATCAGGCTGGCGACGAAGGCGCGGTCGCCGGCGCTGGGCAGCCATTCGTCGACCTTGGCGTCCCACTCGGCCTGGCTGATGACGCGGCCCTCGGGCGAGACCTTGACGCCGGCCAGCGAGCCGATGTTGCGGTGGAACGCCTTGTGCGGCGCCTTCAGCCGGAAGGGGATGCCGGCCTTCTCGATCACCTTGTTCCAGCGCTCGACGCCGGCGATGCTGTCCTTGATGTAGTCGTCGCGCAGCACCTCGTTCAGCGCGTTGAGCATCGGCACTTCCTTCTCCACCAATTGGCCGTTGGCCACCTGCAGCACCTTGTAGTGCTGGCCGCGCAGCTGGTGGTCGTCGTTGCGCTTGCCTTCCTCGAAGCGGCCCTTCAGCCCGGTGCTGTAGAAGGTGGCGGCGTTGCTCGACTCGTCGGCGCCGAACAGGTCGATGGTGACGCTGAAGTGGAAGTTCAGGTAGCGCTGGATCGTCGGCAGATCGATCACGCCGGCCTCGCGCAGCTTCTTGGGGTCGTCGGTCTTCAGCTCGTTCATCGCCGCGCAGGTGCGCTGGATGACGCGGCCGACGCCCGACTCGCCGACGAACATGTGGTGCGCTTCCTCGGTCAGCATGAACTTGGTGGTGCGCGCCAGCGGGTCGAAGTTGCTCTCGGCCAGCGCGCAGAGCTGGAACTTGCCGTCGCGGTCGGTGAAGTAGGTGAACATGAAGAAGCTCAGCCAGTCGGGCGTCTTCTCGTTGAAGGCCTGCAGGATGCGCGGCGTGTTGGCGTCGCCGCTGCGGCGTTCGAGCAGCGCCTCGCCTTCCTCGCGGCCGTCGCGGCCGAAGTACTTGTGCAGCAGGTAGACCATCGCCCACAGGTGGCGGCCTTCCTCGACGTTCACCTGGAACAGGTTGCGCAGGTCGTACTGGCTGGGGCAGGTCAGGCCGAGGTGGCGCTGCTGCTCGACGCTGGCCGGCTCGGTGTCGCCCTGCGTGACGATGATGCGGCGCAGGTTGGCGCGGTATTCGCCGGGCACGTCCTGCCAGGCGGGCTCGCCCAGGTGGTCGCCGAAGTGGATCTTGCGGTCCTTCTCGGCCGGGTTCAGGAAGATGCCCCAGCGGTAGTCGGGCATCTTCACGTGGCCGAACTGCGCCCAGCCCTGCGGGTCGACGCTGATCGCGGTGCGCAGGTAGACGTCGAAGTTCTGGCTGCCGTCGGGGCCCATGTCGCCCCACCATTGCAGGTAGTTGGGCTGCCACTGCTCGAGCGCGCGCTGCAGCGTGCGGTCTTCCGACAGGTTGACGTTGTTGGGGATCTTCTCGCTGTAGTTGATGCTGCTCATGGTGATTCCTTAAATTCGGTTCCAATCGAAGGCGGCCTTGTCGCCCTTGCCGTAGACCTTGAGCGCGCCCTTTTCGCCGACGGCGTTGGGGCGCTGGAAGATCCAGTTCTGCCAGGCCGTCAGGCGGCCGAAGATGCGGGTGAACATGTTCTCCTGCCCGTTGAAGCGCAGGTTGGCTTCCATGCCGGTCAGCGCGTCGGGGCTCATCGCGACGCGCTCCTCGATGGCGATGCGCGTCTCGTCGGCCCAGTCGATGTCGTCGGGGTTGCTGGTCACCAGGCCCAGCGCGAAGGCGGCGTCGGCGTCCAGCGGCTGGCCGATGCGCGCGCGCACCGCGTCCAGCGCCGGCTGCTCGCCGTAGAAGCGGCGCGCCAGGCGGCTCTCGCCGGTGGCCATCGGATAACGGCCGAAGTTGGCCTCATCGACGGTGATGGTCGGCGCGCGCGCCGCGTCGTCGGGCAGCGCCAGCATGTAGCTGCGGTCGCAGGCCAGCGCCAGTTCCAGGAAGCTGCCGGCGAAGCACGAGCCCGGCTCGATCAGCGCATACAGGCTGCGGCTGCTGACGTCCAGGCGGCTGAGCGCGCGGCGCAGCAAGCCGGTGGTCTCGCGCACCAGCCAGTGGCCGGCGTGCTGCTGCAGCACGGCGTCCATCGCCAGCACGGCCGCCGCTTCGCCCTCGGTCTTGATGAGCCACAGCCCGATGTCGGGTTCGTTGGTGCGCATCATCAGGATCGCGTCGTCCAGCTCGCGCGCCAGCGCCAGCGGGTACCAGGCGGCGCCGGCGGCCTCGATGGCCGCGACATCGGCCGGCTGCGCGCCCTGCGGGGCCTGCACGGTGAGGGTGGCGACGCGACGCGCGCGGTCGATCGCCACCGCCACGTGGCCGTAGCGCAGCGCGTCGGCCTCCACCGTGCGCTGCAGCGGCGTCAGCGTCACGCCCTTGGGATTGGTGGCAACTGCCGGACGGTCGCTCTGCGCCGCCAGCTGCAGCGCGCGTTCCTGCACCTTGGCGGCGAAGGCGGCCGGCTTGGCGATGTCGTCGACCAGCCGCCAGTCCTTGGCCTTCTGGCCGCGCACGCCTTCGGTGGTGGTGCAGAAGATGTCGGCCAGGTCGTGGCGCACGTGGCGCTTGTCGGTCACGCGGGTCAGGCCGCCGGTGCCGGGCAGCACGCCGAGCAGCGGCACCTCGGGCAGGCTGACGGCCGAGTTGCGGTCGTCGACCAGGATGATCTCGTCGCAGGCCAGCGCCAGCTCGTAGCCGCCGCCGGCGCAGGCGCCGTTGACGGCGGCCAGGAACTTCAGCCCGCTGTACTTCGACGAATCCTCGAAGCCGTTGCGCGTCTCGTTGGTGAACTTGCAGAAGTTCACCTTCCAGGCGTGGCTGGACACGCCCAGCATGAAGATGTTGGCGCCCGAGCAGAACACCTTGTCCTTCAGGCTGGTGACGACCACGGTGCGCACCTCGGGGTGCTCGAAGCGGATGCGGTTGAGCGCGTCGTTCAGCTCGATGTCGACGCCGAGGTCGTAGCTGTTGAGCTTGAGCTTGTAGCCCGGCATCAGGCCGCCGTTCTCGTCGATGTCGGCGGCCAGCGTGGCCACCGGGCCTTCGAACTTGAGCTTCCAGTGCTTGTATTGCGACGGATCGGTCTGGTAGTCGACGCGGGGGGTGCTGCTCACGGCGGGCTCCTTCGGGCTGCGGGGCGGGATCGATGAGTAGGCATCATATTGCCTGTTCTGACTCAACGCAAGCGATTTATGCATTATTTTTCGTGTCGATGCCTTGGCGTGCCGGGGAAACTATACGCTTGACAGCGATCGGGGTCGTGCCTACAGTGCGCAACAGGCAACATATTGCATAAATCGACATGAACACCCCGACGCCCGAAGCCTTCCGCCAGCAGATTGCCGGCCTCACCGCCCAGCTTCAGGGCCGCGCGCTCGACGGCGCGCTGGACGACTGGCTCAACCGCGAACACGGCGCCGCCAGCGCCAGCTACGCGGCGCTGAAGGCCGCCTGCCAGGCCGGCGTGGCCGCCGGCTGGCTGTGCAACCGCGAAGGCGGCGGCATCCGCTACGGCCGCATCTTCAAGCCCGCGCCCGACCTGCACGGCTTCTCGGTCGACGTGGTCGACATGCGCGACATCGCCGGCCCGCACCACGTGCACCCGAACGGCGAGATCGACCTGATCATGCCGATCGAAGGCGACGCCTTGTTCGACGGCCGCGCCGCCGGCTGGCTGGTCTGCCCGCCGGGCAGCGCCCACCGGCCGACCGTCAGCCAGGGCCGCGCGCTGGTGCTCTACCTGCTGCCCGAGGGGCAGATCCAGTTCAGCTGAACCCACCGAGGACCAACGCCATGCCCCCCAGCACAGTGCCGCCGCCGGGCGAGCGCTTCAACTTCGCCCAGCACCTGCTGGAACGCAACGCCGGCCGCCCCGGCAAGACGGCCTTCGTCGACGAGCAGGCCAGCCTGAGCTACGGCGAGCTGGCCGAGCGCGTGCGCGGCCTCGCCGCCGGCCTGCGCGCCCTGGGCATCAAGCGCGAAGAGCGCGTGCTGCTGCTGATGCTGGACAGCGTGGACTGGCCGGTGGCCTTTCTCGGCACGATGTACGCCGGCGCGGTGCCGGTGGCCGTCAACACGCTGCTGACCGCCGACGACTACGCCTACATGCTGGAGCACAGCCGCGCGCAGGCGGTGCTGGTGTCGGGCGCGCTGCTGCCCACACTCACGGCGGCGATGGTGAAGAGCGATCACGAGGTCGGCAAGGTCATCGTCTCGCGGCCGCTGGCGCCGCTGCACCCGTCGGAGGTCGACTTCGAGGCCTTCGTCGCCGCGCAGCCGCCGGCGCCGCGGCCCGCCGCCACCGGGCCCGACGACCCGGGCTTCTGGCTGTATTCGTCGGGCTCCACCGGCCGCCCCAAGGGCACGGTGCATTCGCACGGCAACCCCTACTGGACGGCCGAGCTGTACGGCGCCGGCGTGCTGGGCCTGCGCGAGGACGACGTCTGCTTCTCCGCCGCCAAGCTGTTCTTCGCCTACGGGCTGGGCAATGCGCTGAGCTTCCCGATGAGCGCCGGCGCCACCACGCTGCTGATGGGCGAGCGGCCGACCCCCGAAGCCACCTTCAAGCGCTGGCGCGGTGTACCGGCCGGCCCCCACGGGGCTCCGCCCCTGCCCCCCGAGGGGACGCTCGCGGCGCCGGGCGACCCGTCGCCGCTGAAGCTGCTCAAGCCCACCATCTTCTTCGGCGCCCCCACCGGCTTTGCCGGCATGCTGGCGCACCCGGCGCTGCCGCCGCGCAGCGAGCTGGCGCTGCGCCTGGTGTCGTCGGCCGGCGAGGCGCTGCCGGCCGAGCTGGGCGAGCGCTTCAAGCAGCACTTCGGCGTCGACATCGTCGACGGCATCGGCAGCACCGAGATGCTGCACATCTTCATCAGCAACCGGCCCGACCGCGTGCGCTACGGCAGCACCGGCTGGGTGGTGCCGGGCTACGAGATCGAGCTGCGCGGCGAAGACGGCGCGCCGGTGCCCGACGGCGAGATCGGCGACCTCTACATCCAGGGCCCGAGCGCCGCGATGATGTACTGGGGCAACCGCACGAAGACGCGCGAGACCTTCCAGGGCGGCTGGACCAAGGCCGGCGACAAGTACGTGAAGAACGCCGACGGCAGCTACACCTACAGCGGCCGCAGCGACGACATGCTCAAGGTCAGCGGCATCTACGTCAGCCCCTTCGAGGTGGAAGCCACGCTGGTGCAGCACCCGGCGGTGCTGGAAGCGGCGGTGATCGGCGTGCCCGACGCGGAGGGCCTCACCAAGACCAAGGCCTTCGTCGTGCTGAAGGCCGGCGCCGCGGTCTCGGCCGACGAGCTGAAGACCTTCGTCAAGGACAAGCTGGCGCCGTACAAGTACCCGCGGCAGATCGAGTTCGTCGCCGAGCTGCCGAAGACGGCCACCGGCAAGATCCAGCGCTTCAAGCTGCGCGAGAAGGAACTGCAAGCCGGATGAGCAGCCAGCGCATCGAACTGCCCTGGGACGGCCGCCGCGTCCGCATCGAGCACCGCTGGCTGCGCGCCGACGACGCGGCGGCGCCGCTGCTCGTCTTCCTGCACGAAGGCCTGGGCTCGGTGTCGGCCTGGCGCGACTTCCCCGCAGAGCTGTGCGAAGCGGTGGGCTGCCGCGGCCTGGTGTACTCGCGCCCGGGCTACGGCCGCTCGACGCCGCGCGCGGCGGGCGAAACCTGGACGCCCGAGTACATGCACCGCCAGGCGCTGGAACTGCTGCCCGCGCTGCTGCGCGCGCTGGGCGTCGAGCAGCCGCCCTGGCTGTTCGGCCACAGCGACGGCGGCTCCATCGCGCTGCTCTACGCCGCGCGCCACGCGGTGGCCGGCACCATCGTGCTGGCGCCGCACATCCTGGTCGAGGACCTCTCGGTCGAGAGCATCGCCCAGGCCCGCCAGGCCTGGGCCGACGGCGACCTCAGCGAACGCCTGGCGCGCCACCACGACGACGCCGCGTCGGCCTTCTTCGGCTGGAACGACGTCTGGCTGAGCCCGGCGTTCCGGCACTGGTCGATCGAGGACGAGATCGCCGGCATCCGCGGCCCGCTGCTGGCAGTGCAGGGGCTCGACGACCCCTACGGCACGCTGGAGCAGATCCGCGGCATCGCGCGCCGCGTGCCGCAGACGCGGCTGCTGGAGCTGCCCGACTGCGGCCACGCGCCGCACAAGGACCAGCCGGCGGCCGTGATCGCCGCCGTCCGTGAGGTGATGCCGGGCCGCCGAGGCCGCTGACGACGCCGACGCCGTTGAAGACGCGCTTCGCCTCAAGTCGAGGCGCGAAACGGCCGATGTTGCGGCCATGAAGCCGTCTCCTTCGCCTGCCGCCGCCGCCGGCGCCATTCCCGCCGCCGCGCCGGCCGATGCCTTGCAGCCGTTCCTCGCGCTGGCCCCCATTGGCCTGGTGCAGGCCGCCGACGATGGCCGCATCGCTTTCGCCAACGCGCTGGCCGCCGAACGGCTGCAGCCGCTGGCCGGCGAAGGCGGCCTGCACAACCTGTTCGACGCCTTGCTGAGCGTGGCGCCCGATCTGCGCGCGCAGGCCGCGGCCTTCACCGCGCCGCAAGGCCTGCTGCTCGACCACCTGCCGCTGCACCCGCGCTCGGCCAAGCCGGCGTCGCTGGCGCTGACGCTGCTGAAGCTGGCGCCCGGCCGCTGGCTGGCGATGATCGACGACACCAGCGCCGAGACCCGGCGCGAGCGCGAGCTGCAGCAGCTGCAGGCCTGGACGCACGGCATCGTCAAGGGCGTGGCCGACCACGGCCTGGCGACGCTCGACGCCCAGGGCCTGTGCCGCGACTGGAACGCCAGCCTCGGCCGCGTGACCGGCTTCGATGCCGACAGCCTGGTCGGCCGCTCGCCGGCGCTGCTGGCGGTGGACGCCGCGGCCGCCGAACGCCGCCTGGCCGAACGCCTGCTGCTGGCCGATGCCACCGGCTGGAGCCACGACGAAGGCTGGCTGGCGCGCCCCGACGGCAGCCGCTACTGGGGCAGCAGCCTGATCACGCCGCTGCGCACGCACGACCTGCCCGAACCCGGGCCGCGCTGCTACAGCCTGATCGTGCGCGACATCTCGCACCTGCGCGAAGCGCGCAGCGCGCTGCGCGGCTCGATCTCCAGCGACCCGCTGACCGGCCTGAGCAACCGCCGCGCCTTCCACGAAAGCGGCGAGCTGGAACTGGCGCGCAGCCTGCGCGCGCCGCGCGCGCTGGCGGTGCTGCGCATCGACATCGAAGACTTCGTGGCGCTGCACGCCGAGCACGGCCACCCCGCCGGCGACGCGCTGCTGCGCCACCTGGCCGGCGGGCTGAGCGCCACCTTGCGCAGCAGCGACCTGGTGGCGCGCACCGGCGGCCCGGCCTTCGTGGCGCTGCTGTGCGGCGCCGATGCGGCGCAGGCGCTGGGCGTGGCCGAGCGGCTGTGCCGCCACGTCGCCGGCCAGGTGCTGGAGGTCGACGGCGTGCCGATCCGCTACCGCATCAGCGCCGGCGTCGCCGCGCTGCAGCCGGGCGACGCCGCGCCGAGCTGCCTGGACGAGCTGGTGCTGCGCGCCGACTGCGCGCTGGACGCGGCGCGCCGCCGCCCCGGGCTGCCGGTGGGCTGCTGGAGCGAAGACACCGCGACGGCCGCGGCCGCCTGACGGCGCCGGCAGCGGGCGGCTGAGCTAAGCTGCCCGCCATGGACACCACCCTCTTCCCGCGACTGCGCGACCTGTTCCGTCAGCTCGGCCTGCCCGACGAGCCGGCGGCGATCGACCGCTTCATCATCGAGCACCGCCCGCTGCCGGCCGGCACCGCGCTGTGCGACGCGCCGTTCTGGTCGCGCTCGCAAGCGCAGTTCCTGCGCGAGCAGATCATGGCCGACGCCGACTGGGCCGAGGTGGTGGACATGCTGTCGGCGCGGCTCGAAGGCTGAGCCGCCGGCTCACACCCGGCGCGCGCGGCCGGCCCAGTAGGGCTCGCGCAGCTTGCGCTTGAAGAGCTTGCCGCTGTCCTCGCGCGGCAGTTGCGCGTGGAAGCTCACCAGCCGCGGCACCTTGTAGCCGGCCAGCCGCTCGCGCACCCAGTCGCGCACCGCTTCTTCGGTCAACTGTGCGCCGGGCTGCGGCTGCACCGCGGCGGCCAGGGCCTCGCCGAACTCGTCGTCGGGGATGCCGAACACCGCGCAGTCGGCCACGCCGGGCATGGCGTGCAGCACGGCCTCGGTCTCCGCCGGGTAGATGTTGACGCCGCCGCTGATCACCAGGTCGGCCTGGCGGTCGACGATGAACAAGTAGCCCTCGTCGTCGAGGTAGCCGACGTCGCCCATGGTCTTGAGCCCGCCGCGCTCCATGCGCGCGCGGGCCTCGGGGTTGCCGGCGTAGCTGAAGTCGCTGAACGCCGGCTGGTCGATGTAGATCAGGCCGGGGCGGCCGGCCGGCTGCTCGCGGCCTTCGTCGTCGAGGATCTTCAAGGTCACGCCCGGCAGCGCGGCGCCGGCCGAGCCGGGCTTGCGCAGCGCCTGCTCGCTGGTCAGCAGCGTCATGTAGCCCAGCTCGCTGGCGCCGTAGCACTCGTTGATCACCGGGCCCCACCACTCGATCATCGCGCGCTTGACCTCGGGCGGGCATGGGCTGCCGGTGCTGGCCACCATGCGCAGCGAGCCGACGTCGTGCGCCGCGCGCTGCGCCGCCGGCAGCGCCAGCAGGCGCACGTACATCGTCGGCACCAGGTAGGCGTGGCTGAGGCGATGCGCGGCGATGAGCTGCAGCGTGCGCAGCGCGTCGAAGCGCGGCTCCAGGAACAGCGTGCCGCCTTCCTGCGCCACGCCCAGCGCGTAGCTGTTGGGCGCGCTGTGGTACAGCGGCGCCGACAGCAAGGCCTGCATGCCCGGCGCCAAGCCGTAGGCCAGGCGGCGCAGGTCGAGCGCGGCGCGCGATTGCGCCGGCGTCATCGCGGCGCGCACGATGCCCTTGGGCCGCCCGGTGGTGCCCGAGGTGTAGAACATCGCGCCGCGCGGCGCGGCCGGCGCCTCGCCGGCCAGCGGCGGCGTGGCGTCGCGCAAGGCCTCCCAGGCCGGCGCCGCGCCGCTACCGTCGCCACCGATCGCGTAGACGGCGGTGGTGCCGGGCTGCAGGCCGTGCAGCGTGTCCAGCAACCCGGCATCGGCGATGAAGACGCGCGCGCCGCTGTTGCCCAGGATGTACTGCACCTCATCGGTCTTGAAGTGCCAGTTGACGGGGCACCACTGCGCGCCCAGATGGCGCACCGCGACCATCAGTTCCAGCGCCTCGGGGCTGTTGCGCTGCATCAGCGCCACCACGTCGCCATCGCCCACGCCCAGCGCCTGCAGCGCGGCGGCCGAGCGGCGCCAGCGCTGCTCGAAGGCGTCGGCGGCCAGCGTGCGGCCCTGGAACACCAGCGTCGGCCGCATCGTCAGCGCGCCGGCCGCGGGCTCGGCGCCGGCACGCGGTCGAGGTCGAGCAGCGAGATCTCCTGGGATGCGTCGGCGGGCCCGGCGAGCGGGGGGTCGGCCTCGATGTCGACCGGCTCGGTGTCGGCAAAGGTCATCTTGCCGGACTGCGCCTCACGTTCGGCGCGCTCGTCGCCGAGCGCCAGCATGGCCTGCAAGGCAGCGAGCTTGGCCTTGTGCGCCTGTTCGGGGTCCAGCGGCGGCGCCGGTGCGGCGGGCGCTGCACGGCGCAACGGCGTGGGCGCCGGCGCCGGGCCGGCCGCCTTGCGCGCCGCGGCGGGCGCCGCCGGCCGCGGCGGCTTGACGCTGCCGCGCGCCGCCGTTTTTTGAAGCTGGTGCTGCTGCAGCCGGCGCTGCCGCAGGCGCTGCCGCGACGACAGCCGCAAGGCCAGCGCCACCCCCAAGCCGGCCACCGCCACGACGATGGCCACCACCAGAAGCAGGACCTGCAGTGCAACGCTCATCGGCCTCCCCAGCGACGAACGTGCGCAACATAGCGTGCGGCCCGCAGCCTGTCTACCCTGAGCCCCGCGGCGCATCGCGCGTCCGGGGGGTGCCTCGTCACTCGCGCTCGAAGATCAGGCGCAGCGCCAGCCGCCGCTGCGGCGCGGCCAGCGTGCCCAGTTCGGCCAGCATGGCCTGGCCGCGGTCGCACGCCGGCTCGGGCGGCGCCGGCGCCACCGGCGGGCGCCACAGCTCGGCCAGGCGCTGCGGTGCGCGCAGGCCCAGGGTGCGGCGAATGACTTCCAGCTCCAGCGCATTGGGCTTGCGCACCGGCGTGCCGCGCGGCGGCTCGTCGAGCGCGGCCAGCAGCCACTGCGCCTCGCGCCAGGCCAGCGCCGGCGGCAGCCGGCGGTGCGCCGCCACGTCGCCCAGCAGCAAGGCGCGGCACAGCTCGGGGTCCAGCGCCAGCAGCGCGCCGATCTGCGCCTGCAGCAGCTCGGTGAACAGCCAGCGCGTTTCCGGACTGGCCTGCGCCAGCAGCCCCGGCAGCAGCGCGGCGACGACCTCCTGCGCCGCCACCTGCACGGCCTCGGCGCCCTGCGCGCTGGCGGCGCCCATGCGCTGCACCGCCAGCGCCTGCACGCCGGGATAACGCCGCTCCAGCGCCTGCCACAGCGCGCTGGCGCTCAAGGCCTCGGCGTAGTCGGCCACCGTGGCGCCTTGCGGCGCCGGCAGCTCCACGTCCAGCGGGCGGCCGGGCACGGTCACCAGGTGGGCGGCGGCGCGCTCGTCGGCGTCGGGCACCCAGGGCCGCGCCGGCGGGCTGGCCAGCACCTTGTTGACGAGGTGCGCATCGAGCCCGGCCTGCGCCAGCTGGCCGCCCAGCACGCGGTTCAGCACGGCCTGGTACGGCGGGTTGAAGGCGCCGGCCGAGAGCCGGTGCAGCGCCAGGCTGGCGCCTGGCAGCACCTGCCGCTGCGGCCCGGCCAGGAAAGCCAGCGCGCAGACGCCGCTGCAGGCGCCGACCACGCGCGTGGCCAGCGCGCGTGCGCGCAGCGCCGCGGCGATGCGCAGCGCCTCGGGCAGGCGGCCGCCGGCGACGTCCAGCGTCACCAACCGCAACTGGGGCGCGCCGGCGAGCGCTTGCGTCACCGCGTCGGCACTGCCCAGCGCCAGCGGGCCCTTGACCTGCAGCCGGCGGCCGTCGGCCGACAGCGCCACGCTGGCCTGGCCCAGCGGGTCGCGGCCGACCGCCAGCCATAGGCGGTCGACCATTTGCGGCGCGAACTGCAGCGCGGCCCAGACCACGCCGCCGAGCAGCAGCGCGGCCATCGCCACGGTGGCGGCCGCGGCGCCGATGCGCTCAGCCGCGCGGTAGCGCCACGGCTGGCGCGCCGCGCGCCACACGCCCAGCAGCCCGAAGCCCAGCAGCGCCAGCAGCAGCGGCCAGCCCAGCAGCAGCAGCAGGCTGCCGGCGCGCAAGGCGAAGTTGCCCAGGTGGCCGGCGGCGTCGACCATGCCCAACAGCAACAGCAGCGGCAGCGGCAACCACAGGCCGACGACGACCACGCTCTGTGCCAGCGGCAGCTCGCCGGCGCGATGGCGGGCGAGGAAGCTGCCGCCGGCGACATCGGCTTCGACCACCAGCGCGCCGCTTTGGCGGTCGTGCCAGGCCTGCGGCTGGCGGCTGCTGTCGGTCCACAGCGACGCGAAGCCGCCGCTCAGGCCGCTGACCCAGCCGGCGGCCCAGCGCCGCAGCGCGCGCGGCAGCGACAGCGGGCGCAGGCTGTCGGCGGCGACCACTTCCTGCTGCAACAGCAACTGCCCCGGCGTGCCGCCGAACACGCGCCAGCACGGCAGCGCGCCCAGCGACAGCAGCAGCGGCAAGGCCAGCAGCCAGAGGCCGGCGCCCGCCCGGCCCGCGGCCTGCCAGGCCCAGCACAGGGGCAGGCTGACCAGCAGCAGCCACAGCGCGTCGATGCCGAAGGCCAGCAGCCGCGGCAGCGGGCCGACGACCTCGCGCGGCGGGTCGTCGATGGCGTGGCGGCGGCTCAACGCGGCCACGCCCTTGCCGGCGCGCGCCGCGGCGCGCCGGGGGGCACGGCAGCGGCGGCGCCGGCCGGCAGCGGGGTCCACGGCAGCAGCGTTGGCGGGCTCATCGTCGATACGGGGCCGGCCTTGGAGCCGGCGAACGAGTCTAGCCGCCGTGGGCGACCCGCCGGCCTGCCCCGCCGGCCCGTGCTAGGGCAAGATCGCGCCACCGCAAGCCGCAGGAGACGACGCGATGGACATGGGACTGCAAGGGCAGGTGGTGCTGATCACCGGCGGCAGCAAAGGCATCGGCCTGGCCTGCGCCCAGGCCTTCGCGGCCGAGGGCGCGCGGGTGGCGATCGCCTCGCGCGACGCCGCGCACCTGGCGGCCGCCGCGGCGCGGCTGCACGCCGCCGGCCACGGCGTCTTCACCCACGCCGCCGACCTGCGCGAGGCCGCGCAGGCCGAAACGCTGGCCGACGCTGTGGAAGCCGCGCTGGGCCCGGTGGACGTGCTGGTGACCAGCGCCGGCGCCGCCTTGCGCACGCCGGTGGCCGAGCTGACGGCGGCGCATTGGGCGGCGGCCATGCAGGCCAAGTACTTCACCGGCATCCACGCCATGCAGGCGCTGCTGCCGCGCATGGCGGCGCGCGGCCGCGGCGCGGCGGTCAACGTGGTGGGCGCCGGCGGCAAGCTGGCCACGCCGACGCACCTGCCCGGCGGCGCAGCCAACGCCGCGCTGATGCTGGCCAGCGCCGGCCTGGCCAACGCCTACGGCCGCCAGGGCGTGCGCGTCAACGTCGTCAACCCCGGACTGGTGGCCACCGGCCGCATGCACGAAGGCCTGGCGGCGCAGGCGCGGGCCAGCGGCCAGAGCGTGGACGCCGTGCTGGCGCAGCAGCGCGAGCGGCTGCCGCCGGGCCGCATCTGCGAGCCCGAGGAAGTGGCGCGCGTGGTGCTGTTCCTGGCCTCGCCGCAAAGCAGCTACGTCAGCGGCGCGGTGCTGGCGGTCGACGGCGCGCTGACGCCGATGGTGGTCTAGCGAACAAGCCTCAGGCGGTCCACAGGTCGAGCAGCGCGGCCTCGAAATAGCGCGCAAAACGAGCGGCATCGAACAGCGGCGACGCCAGCACCTGTCGGCGCAGCCCGGCGCGCAGCCGCGCCAGGCCGTCGAGGTCGGCGGCCCAGCGGCGGCCCAGCGCGAGGTAGGCCTCCTCGTCGGCGGCGATCCAATCGGCCAGGCCGGCGTTGGCGGCGATGGTCTCGCCGTTGTGGGCGACGAAGCGGCTGCCGCGGCGCGTGATGACGGGCACGCCCATCCACAGCCCTTCGAGGCTGGTGGTGGCGCCGGGGAAGGGGAAGGGGTCGAGCGCGATGTCCACGCGCTGGTAGGCGCGCAGGTAGTCGGCGCGGTCGGTCGGCCCTTCCAGCAGCAGTTGCGCCGGCGCCAGCCCCTGGGCCTGGAAGCGCTGCGCGAGCGATTGCGCGAAGGCGGGGTCGGCCAGCTGCCTGTTCTTCAGCAGCAGGCGCGAACCGGGCAGCGACTGCAGCAGCCGCGACCACAGCGCGACCACCGCGTCGCCCAGCTTGGCGGCGTTGTTGAAGCAGCCGAAGGTCAGCGCGCCGCTCGCCAGCGCCGGCAGCGCGCCGACCTCGATGGCTTCGGCCGGCGGCGTGAAGCAGAAGTAGGTCTCGGGCAGGCGCACGATGCGCTCGACGAAGTGCCCTTGCTCGGCCGCCGGCGTGACCTGCGGGTCGCCCAGCACGGCGTCGATCGCCGCCAGCCCGGTGCTGCCGCAATAGCCCAGCCAGGCCAGTTGCCGCGGCGCCGGCCGGCGCGCGAACACCGGCAGCCGGTTGTGCGCGGTGTGGCCGGCGAGGTCGATCAGCACGTGCACGGCGTCGCCGTGGATGCGCGCGGCGGCCGCCGCGTCGTCCAGCCCCACCAGCGGCTGCCAGCGCTCGAACAGCGGTTGCAGCCGCGCCGTCATCGCGTCGCGGCGGTCGCTGCTGGGGTAGGCGATCAGCTCGAAGCGGCTGCGGTCGATCGCCGCCAGCGCGGCCTGCAGGAAGTGGCCCACCGGGTGCTCGCGCAGGTCGCCCGAGACGAAGCCGACGCGCAGCCGCGCCGGCGGCACGGCCGCGCAGCGCCACTGCGTATAGGGCGCGCCGGCGGCGGCGGACACGGCGTCGCCATAACGCCGCGCTTCGGCGCACAGCGCTTCGGCGTCGGCCGTCTCGACGTAGTTCAGCGCGAAGATCAGGTTGCTGTGCGCTTCGTGGTAGTCGGGCTGCAGCGCCAGCGCGCGCCGGCAGCCGTCTTGCGCCTCGGCGAAGCGGCCCTGCTCGATCAGCGCCACGCCCAGGTTGCTGTGCGCCTCGGCATAGTCCGGGCTCAGCGCCGTGGCGCGGCGGTAGCAGGCCTCGGCTTCGGCCAGCCGGCCTTGCCCCAGCAGCGCGATGCCCAGCGTGTTGTGCGCCGGCGCATGCGCCGGCGCCAGCGCGATGGCGCGGCGCGCCGCCGCCTCGGCCTCGGCCGCGCGGCCCAGGCCGAGCAGCAGCAGCGCCAGGTTGCCCTGCAAGGGGCCGTGGCCCGGCCGCAGCGCCAGCGCGCGCCGGCACGGCGCTTCGGCGGCGGCGAGGTCGCCCAGTTGGATCAGCACGGTCGACAAATGGGCCTGGGCGTCGACCAGGCCGGGCTTGAGCGCTACCGCCCGGCGCAGGCTGGCCGCCGCCTCGGGCAGGCGGCGCTGCGCGGCCAGCGCGCGGCCCAGGGCGACATGGGCCTCGGCATGGCCGGGATGCGCGTCGACCAGTTCCTGCGCCAGCGTGCGCGCCAGCGCGGCCATGCCGGCGCGCAGCGCGCCGCTCACGGCCTGCAGGTCTTGCGCCGAAGGGCCGACGGGCTGCTTGCGTTTCATGGGAGGCAAGTGTCGCCGCTGTGGGCGCGGTAAAACGCAGGCCTGCCCATTCAACCCGCCCGAAGCCGGAGGCCGCGATGTCCGCTGCAGCAAACCCCGTCACGCCCGTCGCGCTGGTGGTCGGCGCCGGCGACGCCACCGGCAGCGCGATTGCCGCGCGCTTTGCGCGCGAGGGCTACATCGCCTGCCTGACGCGGCGCTCGGCCGACAAGCTGCAGCCGGCCGTCGACGCCATCCGCGCCGCCGGCGGCCAGGCCTTCGGCTACGGCAGCGACGCGCGCCAGGAAGACGAGGTGGCGGCGCTGGTCGAGCGCATCGAGAACGAGCACGGGCCGATCGAGGTGCTGGTGTTCAACATCGGCGCCAACGCGCCCTGCAGCGTGCTCGACGAGACGGCGCGCAAGTACTTCAAGGTGTGGGAGATGGCCTGCTTCGCCGGCTTCCTGAACGCGCGCGAAGTCGCCCGGCGCATGGTGGCGCGCGGCCGCGGAAGCATTCTCTTCACCGGCGCGACGGCCTCGCTGCGCGGCGGCGCGAACTTCGCGGCCTTCGCCGGCGCCAAGCACGCTTTGCGCGCGCTGGCGCAAAGCCTGGCGCGCGAACTGGGGCCGCGCGGCGTGCACGTGGCGCACGTGGTGGTCGACGGCGCGATCGACACCGAGTTCATCCGCAGCCGCTTCCCCGAGCGCTACGCGCTGAAGGAGCAGGACGGCATCCTGGACCCGGCGCACATCGCCGACAACTACTGGCACCTGCACCGGCAGCCGCGCGACGCCTGGACCTTCGAGCTCGACCTGCGGCCTTACATGGAACGTTGGTGAGGACCCGACGACCGGTCGCTCGGTCGCGCGGTCGCGCGGTCGATCAGTCGATCAGTCGATCGGTCGATCAGTCCTCCAGCAGCGCGCGCAGCATCCACGCGGTCTTCTCGTGGATGTCCATGCGCTGCGTCAGCAGGTCGGCGGTGGGCTGGTCGTCGGCGTCGTCGGCCACCGGGAAGACCTCGCGCGCGGTGCGCGCCACCGCCTCGTGGCCCTGGGCCAGCAGCGCCACCATTTCCATCGCCTTGGGCGGCGTGGCCGGCACGTCCTTCAGCGAGCTGAGCTTCTCGAACTGCGCGTACGAGCCCGGCGCCGCATGGCCCAGCGCGCGGATGCGCTCGGCGATCGGGTCGACCGCGTTCCACAGCTCGGTGTACTGGGTCATGAACATCGCGTGCAGCGAGTTGAACATCGGCCCGGTGACGTTCCAGTGGAAGTTGTGCGTCGTCAGGTACAGCGTGTAGGTGTCGGCCAGCAGCCGCGACAGCCCGCCGGCGATGGCGGCGCGGTCTTTGTCGCTGATGCCGATGTGGATGGCGGCGGGGCTGCTCGATGCTGACTTCTTGGCCATGGTCTTGCCTGCGGGGAGGCGGTGAACGATGAGGGCGACAACGATAGCGCGCGGCCGCGGCCTTGTCTGCCGCAAGGCTTCGTCGAAGGCCTCATCGACGGCGCACGAGGCGCAGGCTACGGCGCCGCCGCCAGCTCGTAGATCGCGAAGCCGCCGTTGCGGTACACCAGCGTGAGGCCGGCCACGTCGTCCTGGCGGTTGCCGATGAAGGGCAGCAGCCGCGCGGCCAGCGTGTTGGCGCTGGCCGCGTCGCGCAGCGCCACGGCGCGCAGCACGTTGCCCGGCTGCTTGATGACGGTGTAGGCCACCTGCGGCGCGTCCTGCAGCCAGCCGCGCACGCCGCGCACCGAGCGGTGGACGTCGCCGGCATCGTTGAAGTCCTGGAACGAGACGCCGATGGCCTGCGGGAACATCTCGCCCAGCAGCAGCACGTCGCGCACGTGCAGCACGACGAGGGCCTTGCGGCCGCCGACCAGCGCGCGCAGCCGGCGCACGCCTTCGTCCTCGGCCGCCACCAGCGCGCCGGCGAAGGTCTCGAAGGCCTGGCGCTGCGCGGCGTCGGCCTCGCTGTCGGCGTCGGCGCTGCCGCCCCAGAAGGCGCGCTCGGCCTGCATCACCTGCGCCTTGCGCGCGGCCCAGTTCGGCGGCACGAACAGCGGCAGCGCGAGGTGGCGGTCGAAGCGCATCGCGCCGCCGCCCCAGTGGCGCAACTGGCGCGAGGTGTCCCACCACGCGAGCACCGGCGTCGCGGCGTCGCGGTGGCGCGCCAGCACCGCCGCCAGCGCCTGCGTCTCGTCCTTGGGTGGCGGCAGGTAGAGCAGCGGGTCGTCGACGCGGGCGCGCCAGGCCAGCAGCACGCGGCTGCCGTCGCCGGCCGCGGCAGTTTCGGCTTCGGCGACGACGCGCTCGTCGGCCGCGGCGACGACTTGCAGCGTGCGCAGCGGCGCGGCGGCCGACGCGGCCGCCGGCGCGGCTTGCGACGATGACGATGACGATGACGACGACGCCGCCGCGGCCGCAGCCACCTCGACATAGCGATAGGGCGCCGGCACGTTCGCGTGCCGCCACAGCGTGGCCGCGGCCAGCGCCAGCAGCGCCGCGCCGGCCAGCCCCAGCAGCGCGGGCCCCGCGCGGCGGCCGCGCCCGCCGGCCGCGCCGCGGGGGCCGATGGCCGGCACGGCGGCCATCAGCGCCGCTCGTCGTGGCAATCGTCGGCGCCGTCGCGCCGCCGGCGGCGCAGCGCGCCCAGCAGCAGGCCGCCGCCGGCCAGCGCCAGCGCGCCCGAGGCGGCCAGCGGGTGCTCGGCCAGCACCTCGGCATCCAGCCAGCCGGCAGCGGATGCACTGGCGTTGGCGCTGGCGTTGGCGCCGGCATTGGTGCCGGCGTCACCGCGCCGGTTCAGCCACGAGGTGCGGCGCGTCGCGCCTTCCAGTTGCTGCAGCCGCCGCTCGGTCTGCGCCTTCTCGCGCAGCAAGGTGTCCTGCTCGCTGATCAGCGTCTGGTCCTTGATCAGGTCGCTCCAGCCGTGGCTGTAGGTCCAGCCGCCGGGGTTGACGTGCTGCAGGCCCTTCATGTAACGCGCAATGTGCTGCTCCCACATCTCGGCGAAGGTGCGGTCGACCACGGTCGCGTTGTTGCCCTTGCTGAAGAACAGCGAGGCGAAGGCGCCCGGCTCGTCCTTCTCGGGCTCGGGCAGCGGCGGCCGGTTGGTCTTCTGGCCGACCAGCAGCTGGTCGTCGTAGAGCTTCTGCACCACCTGGCGCGTGTCCTCGACGAGCTTGACGCCGTCGAGGATGCCGGTGTCGACCATGCTCAGGTAGGTCTTCGCGAAGCGCGGGCTGTGGCATTGCGAGCAGGTGCCGGCCCAGGCCTCCTGGCGCGCCTTGAACCAGGGGTGCTGCAGGTTGTCGGCGATGCTCTTGAACGGCAGGAAGCCCCAGCGCACCTTGCGCGTCACGTTGTGGCTGTACTGGCCGTTGAACTCCATGTGGCAGGTCTGGCAGGTCGGCGCCGTCTGCCCGCCCTGGGTGAAGGCCTTGGCCAGCGGCGCGTTCCAGTCCCACTTGCCGCCGTGCACCTGGTAGGCGGTGCCGTGCTTGGACAGCAGGAACTGCTCGTACTCGTTGTGGTCCACGCCGTTGTGGCAGGTGGCGCAGGCCTCGGGCTTGCGCGCTTCCACCGCCGAGAACTCGTGCCGCGTGTGGCAGCCGTCGCACTTGGCCTGGTTGTAGTGGCACATCGTGCAGCCGGCGGCCACGTCGCGCTGCTGCAGCGCGGCCCAGGTGGCGGTCTCGACGTTGGCGGTGTAGTCCACCGCGTGCGAGGGATGGCCCGGCGCCCATTGCTTCTGCGGCCAGACCTGGGTATCGCGCTCCGACTCGGCCTCGGCGAACTGCTTGATGTGGCAGGTGCCGCATTCGGCGCGGCTGGGCAGGCGCAGGTCGCGCACGTGGTGGCCCGAGGCCTTGCCCACGCCCATGTGGCAATCGATGCAGCCCACCTCCTTCAGCGGCTGGCTCGCGCCCAGCAGGCCCTGGCTGCGCAGGTTCTGCTCGACCTCGGTGACGATCGCCTGCTTGTACGCGCGCGCATCGCCGGCCGGCAGCTTGCGCAGCGCGTCGAGGTTGGCGTGCACGCTCTTCTGCCAGGACTGCACCCAGCCGTGCGTGACGGCCTGGTGGCATTGCACGCATTGCTCGCGCGTGGCCTCGATGTTCACGTCGGGCGGCTTGTAGAACAGGCTGGGCGCGAGGTACTGGTCGATCGCCGCCGGCTCCCACCACTTGGCGAGCTTGCCCTTGTTCAGGTTCTGGCGGTAGCGCGCGGCCAGCGCGTCGTACAGCTCCTTGGGCTTGGCCGAGCGGCTGAGGTTCAGCGCCTGCAGTTGCTCGTCGGGCACGGTGTCCCAGATCTGCGCCGGGGCCGCGACGCTGGCCAGGGCCAGCCAGAGCAATAGACCGGCGCGAGCAAGAATGCGGTTCATCTCGACCCCTCCGTGGCTGGCGCGCTGCGGCGCGATGGCTCCGTCGGCCGATGGTCCGGGCCGGCGGCGGCCGCAGCAAGGGCCATGGGCGGCCGGCGCGATGGAGCCATGGCGGCGGCCGCGGCCGGCCGCGAGCGTGTCCCCTGCGCGGCGCCGATGGCCGGCGCGTTACGCCGACAGCTTTCGCGTTACGCCACGCCGATGGCGCGTGCCACGCGCGCAATGCCGGTGTCGATCTCGTCTTCGGTCAAGGCGGCATAACCCAGCAACAGCGCATGCTGCCAGCGTCGCTCGGGCTCGCCGTCGTCGCCCAGCCAGGCGTTGCCGCGCCGCAGGCCGTAGACGCCGACGCCGGCTTCGCGCGCGCGCTGCTCGATCGTCGCCGCATCGGGCAGATCGCCGCCGGCCTGCCACAGCACGTGCATGCCGGCGTGCGCGCCGGCCGGCTGCACGGCGCCGAAGTGGCGCGCCAGCGCCGCCAGCAGCGCGCCGCGGCGCGCCGCGTAGTGCCGGCGCAAGCGGCGCAGGTGGTGCACGAACTCGCCTTCCTGCAGGAAGGCCGCCATCGAAGCCTGCACCAGCCAGGGCGAGCCGTTGGTCAGCAGCGCCTTGACGGTGGCGGCCGCCTCGCGCAGCTCGCGCGGCACGATCATGTAGCCCAGGCGCAGCCCCGGCGCCAGGCTCTTGGACAGGGTGCCGAGGTAGATCACCTGCCCCGTGCCGTCCTGCGCCTTCAGCGCCGGCAGCGGCGCGCTGTCGTAATAGAAGTCGCCGTCGTAGTCGTCTTCGATCAGGTAGCCCTCGCGCTCGGCCGCCCAGCGCAGCCAGGCCTGGCGGCGGCCGGGCGAGAGCGCGGCGCCGGTGGGGTACTGGTGCGCCGGCGTCAGGTAGACGACGCGGCACTCCGGCGGCAGCGTGCCGGGCACGGCGCCGTCGGCGTCGACGGCCACCGGCAGCACGCGCGCGCCGTAGCTGGCGAACACGTTGGCGGCGCCGGCATAACCCGGATGTTCGACGCCAACGGCCGTGCCCGGCCCCAGCAGCAGCCGGGCGACGACGTTGATGCCTTCCTGGATGCCGTTGGTGACGACCACGTCGTCGGCCGTGCAGACCACCGAGCGCGCCGCGCCGCTGTGCGCGGCCACCGCGGCGCGCAGGCGCTGCAGGCCGGCCGGGTCGCCGTAGCTGCCGTCGCCGTGGCGCACGTCTTCGGCGAGCGAGCGCTCGACCAGCCGGCGCCAGGTGGCGGCCGGGAACAAACGCGGGTCCGGCCGGCCGACCCAGAAGTCGAGCGCCAGGCCCGCGCCCTGCGCGGCGCGCGGCGGCTGCAGCGCATGCATGCGGCCCTGGAACAGCGGCCGCACGCGCTCGGGCGCGGTCCCTGTTGGCGGGGGCGCCGGCGGCACGGCCGCCGGCAGCGGCTTGGGCGCCTGCAGCGCGACGAAGGTGCCCAGCGGCGGCCGCGCCTCGATGAAGCCTTCGGCCGTCAACCGCTCGTAGGCCAGCGCCACCGTGTTGCGCGAGACGCCCAGTTCGGCCGCCAGCTGCCGCGTGGCCGGCATGCGCAGGCCGGGCTGCAGCCGGCCGTCCTCGATGCGGCTGACGAACTCGTCGAACAGCTGCTCCTGCAGGCTGCGGTCAGAAGCCGGTTGGAGCTGGATGGGGATCTGCATGGTCGAAGCCGCCCATGCGCAGTGTCGCTCAGGCCAGGGCCCGCGCCGCCGGGCGCCGCCACAGCCAGGTGAGCGCCATCACCACCAGCGCCAGCGGCACCAGCGAGCCCAGGTTGAGCAGGAACCAGCCCTGCGTGGTGACCAGCGCGCCCGACGCGAACGAAGTGACTGCCGTGGTCGTGAAGACGCAGAAGTCCATCGTGCCTTGCGCGCGCATGCGCTCCTGCGGTCGGTAGGTGGTGGTCAGCAGCGTGGTGGCGCCGGTGAACAGGAAGTTCCAGCCGACGCCCAGCAGCAGCAGCGCGGCCAGGAAGCGCTCGAACTCCAGCCCGGTCAGCGCGATGACGATGCACGCCAGGTTGAGCACCGCGCCCACCGCCATGATCGGCAGGATGCCGAAGCGCTGGATCAGGTGACCGGTGAAGAAGGCCGGCACGAACATGCCCAGCACGTGCCACTGGATGACCATCGCCGCGTCGCTGAACGGCAGCCCGCAGCGCTGCATGGCCAGCGGCGTGGCCGCCATCAGCAGGTTCATCACGCCATAGGCCAGCGCGCCGGCGGCGATGGCGACGACGAAGGCCGGCTGGCGCGCCAGCTCGGCCACCGTGCGGCCCTGGTCGCTGCCCGGCGCGGCGGCCACGTGCGGCGGAAAGCGGATCGTCGACATCACCGCCAGGCCGATCAGCGCCACCCCCACCAGCGCCGCGTAGGCACCGGCAAACGGCGCGGGCAGCCAGTCGCGCGTGGCGTTGGCGAGGTTGGGGCCGATGAAGGCGCCGGCCACGCCGCCGGCCATGACCAGCGAGATGGCCTTCGCCTTGTGCTCCGGCGCCACCAGCTCGGGGCCGGCAAAGCGATACAGCTGCGCATTGGCGTTGTAGAAGCCGGCCAGCACGGTGGCGGCCAGCACGCCCCAGAAGCTGCCGCGGCTGACCGCCAGCGCGCCGCCGGCCGCCGTGAGCGCCGCGACGACCAGGCCGATCTGGAAGCTGCGCTTGCGCCCCCAGCGCGCCTGCAGCCGCGCCACCGGCGCCGCCGCCAGCGCGCCGCCGACCACGTAGCCCATCACCGGCAGCGTGGCCATCCAGCCGGCCGGCGCCAGCCGCAGCCCGACCAGGCCGTTGATGGCGATGAAGGTCACGTTGTTGGTCAGGAACAGCGCCTGGCAGACGCACAGCAGCAGCAGCGAGCGGTTGGGTTTCATGCAGTCTCGCGGTCAGCGATTCTCGAAGGGCAGGCCGGCGGCCATTCTGCGCGGTGATCAAGGCGCGCCGGCGTCGGCCAGCCCCAGCGCCTTCTGCGCCAGCGCCAGGAAGGCGGCGCGCTCGGCGGCCGACAGCGGCGCCAGGATCTCGGCCTGCAGCGCTTCCACCACCGGCCGGCTGGCGGCCAGCAGCCGCTTGCCTTCGGGCGTGAGGTGCAGCAGCCGCGCCCGCCGGTCCTGCGCGCTCACCACGCGCTGCACCAGGCCCTTGAGTTCCAGCCGGTCGATCACGCCGCCGATGGTGGCGCGGTCGAAGCTGATGGTCGACGCCAGGCTGGCCTGGTCGACGCCGGGCTGCTGCGCCACGGCGTCCAGCGCCGCGAACTGCACCGAGGTCAGCTCGAACCCGGCGGCCTGCGTGCGCGCCAGGAACACCTGGGTCGACTGCTGGTGCAGCCGGCGGATCAGGTGGCCGGCCATCTCGATGCGATCCATCGGCGCCTCCGCGCGTGGGCGGCCCGGCGCTGCCGCCACGGCCTTGCGCCGGGGTTGACGCTTTTGCTCAGTATACATATCATATGCTTTCTTATCGATTGTCGCCACGGGGGCGGCCGAGGACACCCACCATGCAATTCCACCTCAACGGCTTCCGGCCCGGCGACCCCGACGTTTTCCCCGCCGCCGCCGGCCACCGCCGCGCCGGCGACCCGTTGCCGCCGACGGTGGACGTGCTGATCGCCGGCGCCGGCCCCGCGGGCCTGTGCCTGGCGGCGCAACTGGCGCGCGTGCCGCAGATCCGCACGCTGCTGGTCGAGCCCAAGCTCGGGCCGATGGAGAAGGGCCAGGCCGACGGCATCAGCGTGCGCTCGATGGAGATGTTCCAGGCCTTCGGCTTTGCCGACAAGGTCAAGCGCGAGTCGGTGTGGATCAACGAGACCACCTTCTGGGCGCCCGGCGCGGCCGCGCCGCTGACGCGCGTGGCGCGCGTGCAGGACGTGCCCGAGGGCACTTCCGAAATGCCGCACGTGCTGATCAACCAGGCGCGCGTGCACGACATGTTCCTCGACCTCATGCGCCATGCGCCGAGCCGGCTGCAGCCCGACTACGGCCTGAAGGTGGCCACGCTGAGCATCGACCCCCATGCGGCTGAGTACCCGGTCACCGTCACGCTGGAGCACACCGCGCCGGGCCGCGAAGGCCAGACCGCCACCGTGCGCGCCAACTACGTGATCGGCTGCGACGGCGCCCGCTCGGCCGTGCGCGGCGCCATCGGCGGCGCGCTGCACGGCGACGCGGCGCACCAGGCCTGGGGCGTGATGGACGTGCTGGCCGTCACCGACTTCCCCGACTGGCGGATGAAGTCCTTCGTGCGCTCGCAAGGCGACGGCATCCTGATGGTGCTGCCGCGCGAAGGCGGCCACCTGGTGCGCCTGTACGTCGAACTCGACCGCCTCGGCGAGCACGAGCGCGCCGCCGACCGCGGCATGGGCAGCGCCGACATCATCGCCAAGGCGCAGCGCATCTTCAGCCCCTTCAAGCTGGACGTGAAGGAAGTGGTGTGGTGGTCGATCTACGAGATCGGCCACCGCCTGACCGACAAGTTCGACGACGTGCCCGAGCCCGAGGTGGCCACGCGCGCCCCGCGCGTCATGCTGGCCGGCGACGCCTGCCACACCCACAGCCCGAAGGCCGGGCAAGGCATGAACGTCTCGATGGGCGACACCTTCAACCTGGGCTGGAAGCTGATCTCGGTGCTGACCGGCCGCGCCGATGCCGCTTTGCTGCACAGTTATTCAGGCGAACGGCGCGCTGCCGCCAAGGGCCTGGTCGACTTCGACCACCAATGGGCGCGCGTCGTCGGCGCCCGCGCCGAGGACGACGCCGCCACCGGCCCCGACGGCCTACCGCGCGTGGCGCGCGAGTTCATCAACAACCTGCCCTTCACCTGCGGCCTGACCATCCGCTACGAACCCGGCGCGCTGACCGGCGTCGCCACGCACCAGCGGCTGGCAACGGGCCTGCCCATCGGCAAGCGCTTCCATTCGGCGCCCGTCGTCCGCCTGGCCGACGCCAAGCCCATGCAACTGGCCCATTGCATCGAGGCCGACGCGCGCTTTCGCCTGTTCATCTTCGCCCCCGCGGGCGATGCCGGCCAAGCCGGCGGCGCGGTGGCCGCGCTGTGCGACTGGCTGCAGCACGACCGCGCCTCGCCGCTGCGCCGCCACACCGCGCCGGGCGAGGACGTCGACGCGGTGATCGACGTCCGCGCCGTCTTCCAGCAAGGCTTTCGCGCGCTGGACTACGGCGCCCTGCCGGCGCTGCTGCGCCCGCAGGTCGGGCGTTATGGCCTGTGCGACTACGAGAAGGTCTTCTGCGTCGACGTCCAGCGTGGCGAGGACGTCTTCGCGCAGCGCGGCATCGACCGCGCCGCCGGTTGCCTGGTCGTCGTGCGCCCGGACCAGTACGTGGGCCACGTGCTGCCGCTGGACGCGCGCGCCGAGCTGGCGGCGTATTTCAACGGCATCCTGCGCGTGCGGGGCTGAGGGCGCGAGCGAGGCGCCGCGCGCGATCCATCAGGCCACGGGCGCTTGAACGATCTGCAGTTCGTTGCCCGAAGGATCGCTGAACGTCGCCAGCACGCCGCCCCAGGCCTGCCGTTCGGGCGGCCCGCTGAACGCCACGCCGACGGCAGCCAAGGCTTCGTACGCGGCTTGCGCGTCGGCGACCGCGAACGAGAGCCCCGTGAAGCGCCCGACCAGCGCCCGTTCTTCTGCCGGTGCGTCGGGCGCAACGGCTTCGACGACGAGGTCGATCGCCGCTCGAAACACGCAGTAGCCGTGCGCCGATCCATCGGCCTTCATCGACAAACCGAGCGCTTCGGCATAGAACCGCTTGGCGGCATCGAGGTCCCAGACAAAGACGCGCGCGGCGCCGATGGTCATGTCGATGTTGGCCATCGGCTTAGGCCGCTTGGGCGTGCAACGCGATGCGATTGCCTTCCGAGTCGAGCACGATGGCGCGCCAGCCATGAGGGCCGATTGGATGGGGCGGCTGCAGGACCTGGCCGCCATGCGCCGAGACCGCGGCGACCGCCGCTTGAAGTCGACCGTCGGCGTTGAGGTAGACGAGCGGTCCGGTCGCTGACGGCCGGTTGTCCTGGTCGGGCAGGTAGAGGCAGCCGCCGACATCCTGGCCCTCGTGTTCGAGCAGGCCGAAGACGAAGCCCGGCCCGCCCTCCTTGGTGACCTTGGCGCCGAGCACGGCTGCATAGAAGCCGATGGCCCGGTCCAGGTCCGTGACCGGGATGTCGACCCAAACGACGCGGTTGCTCATGCCTGACTCCTTCACGTTGGCGCCGGTCTCGGCTTGACGATGGCGTGGTTGCCGTTGGCTCGATCGTCGCGGACTGTGCCAGGTTTCGCGGCGGCCGCGATCGGGTCGATCACGACCGCTGCCTCGCGCCCACCACCTGCGCCAGCACGTCGGCGGCGTCGGCGGCGTTCGTGCCGCGCCAGGCGACGATCTGGTCGGGGCGGATCAGCGCGAGCGGCGCTTCGTACAACTCGCGCAGCGACGGCTGCGGCAGCCGCACGACGCGCAGGTCGACGGCCCGCGCCTGCGCCGCGGCTTCGAAGGCGGCGGTGGGCGGCGCGTCCGGCCCCAGCGCCAGCAGCGTCCATTCGCCGTGGAACAGGTCGTACAGCGAGCGTCCATCGTCCAGCCAGGCATGCGGCGGGCGGCCGCCGGGGCTGGCGGTGGCGGTGTAGTGGTTCGGCTCGTCGGGCGGCAGGGCCGCACCGTCGCCGACGATGATCGGCGAGCCGTCGTAGCGGCCGCCGAACGTGACCCCGGGGATGTTGAACTCCAGGCGGGCATGCTCGTCGAGGTGCCTGGAAGCGAGCTGCCGTGCGGCGTCGCCCTCGGCCGAGTCGGCGTCGAGCTCGGGCTTGGCGGCGAACAGGCCCACCGAGTCGGCAAAGCGCCGCGCATAACCGGTGTTGCGCGCGGCCAGCGGCTTGCGCTCGGCCTCGTAGCTGTCCAGCAGCGCCAAGGGCGCGTGGCCGCGGATCACGCTGGCGAGCTTCCAGGCCAGGTTCACCGCGTCTTCGATCGCCGTGTTGTAGCCCAGCCCGCCGGTGGGCGTGAACAGGTGCGCCGCGTCGCCGGCGATGAACACGCGGCCCTGCTGCATCCGTTGCGCGACCAGCGCGTGCCCGGCCAGCCAGGTGCCCATCGACAGGATCTCGATCGGCAGCTCGGCGCCGACGGCTTCGGCGAACACGCGGCGGGCGTCGGCCTCGGTCCAGGCGTCGGCATCTTCGCCCGGCCGCAGCGCCGCGTGGAAGGCGTACTCGGAAACGCCGTCCACCGAGGCCATGAAGGCACGCCGCTGGTGATTGACCGCGACGTACATCCAGGCCTTGGGGTGGCGCAGCGCCGACAGAAAGCTCGGCGCGCGCAGGTACACGGCGAACATCTTGCCGCCCATGAACTCGCGCTGGATGCCGGTGACGCCGCCCCACTCGATGCCCAGCGCGTGGCGGACGAAGCTGCGCGCGCCGTCGGCGCCGACCAGGAACCGGGCGCGCACCGCCTGCGCCGGGCCGCCATCGGTCGGCCGCACCGTGGCGCTGACCGACGCGCCGTCGTCGCTGAAGCGATCCAGCGTCCAGCCGTAGCACACGTCGTTCGAGGGCCATGCCTGCGCGTGGCGGCGCATCACCTGCTCGACGAACTTCTGCGACACGCGGTGCGGCAGCTCCGCCGCGCTCCACGAGCCGGTCATCGACTTGATCTTGACCACCGCCTCGGCGGCCGTCGGCAGGCTGATGCGCGCCAGTTGATGGCCGGCGTAGCGGGTGAAGTAGGCGATGTCGGTGGGGTGGTCGGCCGGCAGGCCCAGCGAACGGATCTCGTGCGCGAAGCCCAGGCGCCGGAAGTGCTCCATCGTGCGCGCCTGGGTCGCGTTGGCCTGCGGGTTGAAGGCCGTGCCCGGCTTGGCATCGACCAGCAGGCAGCGGATGCCGCGGCGGCCCAGTTCGTTCGCCAGCATCAGCCCGCAGGGGCCGCCGCCGGCGATCAGAACGTCGGTGTCGAGCACGTCGGTGTCGAGCATGGGCCGTGCCGCTTCGGCGGGCCGGGGACTGGCGCTCATCGGAGACCTTCCTCTGAATCGACAAATGCTTAGGTTACCGAAGCAATCGGTCGTATGCTACCGGGAATCCACCATGACGAACGCGGCCGATCCGAAGGCGTACCGCTGGCGACTCCACAACCCGGGCCGCGTGCTCAGCAATGCGCTGCGCCGCTTCGAGGAGCGGGTGCTGGAACTGATGGGCGAGGCCGGGCACGCGCAGACCCGCCGCTCGCACGTGAACCTGACGCGCCACCTGGACCTCGGCGGCACGCGCATCACCGAGCTGGCGCGGCGCGCGGCGATGACCAATGCCGCGATGACCGAACTGATCGACCAGTGCGAAGCGCTCGGGCTGGTCGAGCGCGTGATCGACCCGACGGACAAGCGCGCGCGCATCGTGCGCTTCACGCGGGCCGGCCTGCGCTGGCTGGATGCATTCGGCCGCGCCGTCGCGCAGGCGCAGGCCGAGATGGCCGCGGAAATCGGCAAGAGCAGCCTGACGGCCGTGATGAATGAACTTGCGCGTTATGCGGCGCCGATGGAACCCAGCGACGCGGGCGCTTGACCTAACGCGGAAATCGGGCGTCTGATTCGACCGTCACGCTCTTGGCCAAGTTGCGCGGCTGGCTGCGGCGGCGCGGCTAACTGTTCCGAGCCAATAGTGTGGTGAACCCCGATTGAGCATTGGCGCGGGTTCGCAGCGGGGCGATTCGGCGCCACGCCATCGGCGTGTCGTGGGCGCGGGCTGGGTCCGAGTGAGCGAGAACAGCCGCAGCGAGCAATACAGTCGTGAACGACGTGTCAGGCGACACGACGCTCAACGGATGTCTGCTTGAAGCCGACGCTGACACCAGAACCTCTTCGTCGGGCGTCTAGATTCGGCCATTACCAGACATCTGCGCACATCAGCAAAGAGCCATAACGCCTTGACCAAATATATATCTCAGCCGGTCAATAAGAGAAACCGCGTGGCAAACCAATGCAGGACACGCCCTCCAGTGGCATGACGACGTTTCGGCAAATCACTTGCGGAGACCTCCGCGGCATACAGGTCTTCATCGGAGGCGCTTTAACAAGACGCTCAACGCTTGACCAAGTCGCTCGCATTGCGTCGAACAGCGCGTAGGCATTCCTTCTGGACTGATTCATCGGTCATGGCACGCGCCAACATCACGGCGCCTACACTTTGCGCCAGAAGCGCCCAGGCCGCATCTTCATCCCTGGTGAATTGGCCAATGAGGTCTTTCATCTCCTGGACGCCCTCTTGAAACCTCTGTCTTGTTGCGCCGTCCGCCCTGGAGACTTCTGCCGTCATCGCCGGCAGCATGCAGCCTTCGGATGGTTTGGCGACGTGTTTCGTGCTCAGGTAGCCCGCGATGGCCTTCTCAAATTCAATCGGGTGCTCGGGAGGCAGGTGGCTGAATCGGTCGAGTGATTTCTCAATCTCGGCATCGACGACGGCGCTGAACAGACCGGCCTTTCCGTCAAAGTGCCGGTAGAGCGCGCCACTGGTGACGCCAGCCGCCGAGGCCAGGGCGTCCACACCGCTGCTGAAGAATCCGTGCTCCTTGGCAAAGCTGCCACTAGCTGCCAGCAGGCTTTGTCGCGTCGTTTCCTTTTGATCTTTGGGGTATCGCATGGACTGTTGTCGAGAAGGCTAGCGCGCCGCGCTGGTTTGATAACGTTCATTATCCATGAAGCGGAAGTCGACTGCAATGTTCGTTCGCTGTCATCATTGACCTGCCCCCTTCAGCCGTACCAACGATGAGGCCGAAGTCCGGGTTGCAAGATCAGCCGTTGTCTTCGTTGTTGGCTGGCTGTTGAGCTGCATCGCCGGCGAGCCGGCGATGCAGCTCGGCGAACCTGGCTGGCGGCATGCGCCCGATGCTGCTGTGCGGCCTGACTTGGTTGTAGTCGTGTCGCCAGGCGCTGATCGCCGTGCGGGCTTGGTGCAGCGTCTGGAACCAGTGGTCGTTCAGGCACTCGTCCCTGAACTTGCCGTTGAAGCTCTCGATGTAGCCGTTCTGCATCGGCCGCCCCGGCTCGATGAGGACATGGCGTACGCCGTGGCCTTGTGCCCAGGCCATGAAGGCACGACTGGTGAACTCCGGCCCGTTGTCGGTGCGCACAGCGCTCGGGTAGCCACGGAAGATCGCCGCGCGGTCGAGCAAGCGCGTCGTGGATGCGCCGGTAGCCGAAGCGCCTGCGCGCGTGCGCGATCTCGACGATCCTGTTGCCAAGCTCCGTGGTCATGGGGTCGGTCTCGGGTGGGTTGCGGTAGCTGTCGCGGGCGAGCCCCACGAGTCATGAAGAGCTTGACTGCACTTGCATTTATAAGATAACGTTCGTTCCGGTAACGTTCGTTATCATCGTTTTATCGAGGCTCACGTGTCCACCCATCACACCGCATGCATCCTCTGCTCTCGTAACTGCGGCCTGCTGGTCGAAGTCGAGAATGAGCAGTTCAAGAAGATCAAAGGCGATGACGACTGCCCAAGCAGTAAGGGCTATATCTGCCAGAAGGCCGCGCGATTGACGCACTACCAGAGCCATTCGGATCGGCTGACGCACCCGTTGAAGCGCACCAGCGACGGAAGCTTCGTGTCCATCTCGTGGGACCAGGCGCTCGACGAAATCGCAGCCAAGCTCAAGTCCATCAAGAGCCAATATGGCGGCAAGGCGTTCGCGTTCTACGGCGGCGGCGGGCAAGGCAACCACCTGGGGGGCGCTTACAACCAACAGTTGCTCCGCGTGATGGGCAGCCGCTACCGCTACAACTCGCTGGCGCAAGAAAAGACGGGCGACTTCTGGGTCAATGGCCGGATGTTTGGCAGCCAGAAGTGCCACACCACCGAGGACGTCGAGCACGCTGACTACCTGCTGGTCATTGGCGCCAACCCCTACCAGTCGCATGGCATCCCCAGTGCCCGCGACACGCTCAAGCACTTCAAGAACGACCCCGCCAAGACCTTGGTCGTGGTCGATCCTCGCAAGACCGAAACCGCCAAGATGGCGGACATCCACCTGCAGCTGAAGCCTGGAACCGACGCCTACCTGATGTCCGCCATGCTGAGCATCATCGTCAGAGAGGGCCTGCACGATGAAGACTTCCTGCGCACCCGTTGTCAAGGCTTCGATGCGGTCAAGGCGGAACTGCTCAAGGTGCCTGTGGAGCAATACGTCCAAATGGCCGACGTGCCCATTGAAGCTGTCTACCAGGTGGCTCGCGGCTATGCCAAGGCGCAGCGAGGCTGCCTGCGCATCGACTTGGGCATCCAACAGTCGCTCAACAGCACGCTGAACTCCTACCTTGAAAAGCTGCTGTTCCTGGTGACCGGCAACTTCGGCATTCATGGGGGCAACAACCTGCATGTGGGACTGATGCCTGTGATCACCGACTCCGACGAGCGAAAGCCCTCCACCGTGCGAACCGTTCGGCATGGCATGTTCCCGATCAGCGCCCTGTACCCTCCTAACCTCCTGGCCGATGAAATCAACCATGACCACCCCGATCGCATCCGGGCTCTGTTCGTGGACAGCGGCAACCCTGCTTCCACGATCGCAGACACTGGCAAGCTGGAAGAGGCCTTCAAGAAGCTTGAACTGATGGTGGTCGTGGACGTGGCCATGACCGAAACAGCTCGCCACGCTCATTACGTCCTGCCTGCGGCGTCCCAGTTCGAAAAGACAGAAGCCACAGGCTTCAACCTCGAGTTCCCGGAAAACTACTTCCACCTGCGCCACCCCATATTCGAGCCAACGGGCGATGCCTTGCCCGAGGCGGAGATCTACACACGCCTGCTCGAAAAGATGGGCGCTGTGCCCAAACGCTACCCAGTCCTCTCGTTCATCGCCAAGCACGAACCCAAAGCCACTGGCCATGCCTTGTTCATGGGCGCATTGGCCCTCAAGTTCTTGAAGCAAAGCCGCTTGAAGCAGGCTCCCTCGTCTGTCTTGTACCGCACGCTGGGTCAAGCCATGGGGCCGCTGGGAAGCGCCGCATTTTTGCTGCCTTTGTCCATCGTCTTCGCCAAGGCACACCCTGCGGCAGTGCGCCGCGCAGGCGTGCAGGCGCCCTCGTGGAAGCTGGGTTACGAGCTTTTTCAACGCATCCTGAATTCGCCTCAAGGTGCTGTGGTCAGCCGCCACGAGATGGATGACACGTGGTCACTGATCGCTCACGCTGACAAGAAGATTCAACTGGCCGATCCGGAGCTGATCCAACTTCTGGTGCAACTGCCACAGCAACACATCGACCAAACCTGCGACAGGTTCCCCTTGGTGCTGATGGCCGGTGAGCGGCGCTCCTACAACGCCCAACAGATCTATCGGAACCCGGCCTGGCGCAAGCAGGATCCGCATGGCGCCCTGCGCATTCACCCGGACGACGCACAGAAATATGGCTTGCAGAACGGCGGACGCGCCATGTGCGAGTCGGAGGCGGGCCGCATTGAGGTGCATGTGGAGGTGGACGAGCAAACGCGCCCCGGCTTTGTCACCTTGCCGCACGGCTATGGCATGCGCTTTCAGGACAGCGCCCCCATCGGCCCCCAAATCAATCGGCTCACGCCCAACACTCGACGTGACCCGCTGACGCACACGCCCTATCACAAGTACGTTCCTGTCAACCTCCTTCCGATTGCTGCATGAGCACCTCCAGTTCGTCTCCTTTCTTGGCTGAAACCGTGACCAGCGTTCATCACTGGAACGACACGCTGTTCAGCTTCAAAACCACCCGTAACCTAAGCTTTCGCTTTCAAACTGGCCAGTTCGTGATGATCGGCCTGGAAATGCAGGGACGGCCACTGCTCAGGGCTTACAGCATCGCCAGCCCGCACTACGAAGAGCACCTGGAGTTCTACAGCATCAAGGTACCCGACGGTCCGTTGACATCCCGTCTGCAACACCTGAAGGTCGGAGACAGCCTGCTGGTTGGCAAGAAGCCCACCGGCACCTTGATCAACGACAACCTGCGTCCTGGTCGCAATCTCTACTTGCTGAGTTCGGGAACGGGGCTGGCGCCCTTCATGAGCACCATCACCGATCCAGTTTATTACGAGGCCTACGAGCACATCGTTCTCGTGCATGGCGTGCGCTACGTCAGCGAACTTGGCTATCGGGACTTCATCACCCAGGACTTGCCTGGCGACGAATATCTTGGCGAGATGGTGCGTGCCAAGCTGCGCTACTTCCCGACGGTGACCCGGGAAGACTTTCCTCAGCAAGGACGTGTGACCGACCTGCTCGACCAAGGCGAGATCACACGCAGTCTGAACCTGCCCGATCTTGACCCCGAAGTCGATCGCATCATGATCTGCGGCAACCCGGGTCTGTTGACCGATCTGGTGGCCATCCTGGAGCGACGCGGGTTTGACGAAGGATCGATGAACAAGCAGGGCTCGTATGTGATCGAGCGTGCTTTCGTCGAGAAGTAAGACCTCCACAGAAATGAGGAGAACCACATGACCTTCGTCGTCACGGATGCATGCATCCAATGCAAGTACACCGACTGCGTGCAAGTCTGCCCGGTCGACTGTTTTCAGGAGGGCCCCAACTTCCTGGTCATCGATCCACAAGGCTGCATCGACTGTGGCGTTTGCGTGCCCGAATGTCCCGTAGAAGCCATCTACGCGGACGACGATCTGCCTGCAAATCAGCAGCCGTTTCTGCAGCTCAACGCAGAAATCGCAGCCAGCGGCAAATGGCCAATCATCACTGCACAAAGGCCACCATTGAGCGACCACGAATCGTTCAAGGACATCAAGGGCAAGCTGCATTTGCTGGATCGTGCGGGCGCCTGATCGACTCCTGATCGACCGGTTCGGCCGGCGGATCAACTATCTCCGCGTGTCCGTCACCGACCGGTGTGACATGCGATGCAGCTACTGTATGCCTGTCGGATTCAAGGGCTTTGAAGAGCCAGCGAACTGGTTGACGCATCAGGAGTCCATCCGCCTCGTTCATCTGTTTGCCACTCTGGGCGTCAGCAAGGTGCGCATCACAGGTGGTGAGCCTCTGCTCAGACGCGGCGTGGCCGATCTGGCGCGTGGCTAACCACAGAGACCGTCGAGGTTGCCAAGGCGACTCGCCTGAAGGCTACTTGGGCGAGTTGGTCTCGAGTCCGCTTCGATGTCTCGCAGGCCATGCGCGAGCGGGAGCAACTGTTCACGCTTGGTTGGCACTGCGTCGGCTTCTGGCACACGCACCCCGAAGCCGACCCGAAAATGTCAAACGAGGACCGGGCGTTGGCCAAAGAGCATGCGCGTGCTGCGATGACAGTGATAAACGGGTTGGTGTTTGCCATCGTCGGTACCCAGCCTCTACCAACCGGCCTTCGCGTTTGGTGTCATAACGGCGCCGACTTGACTCCTATGGCCTTCATATCGTTGGCATCGGGAGCTGCCGACGTCTGGGCACCGCAGGGTAGATGAGAGCAGTCGCAAAGTCGGGACCATGCTATCGGGCAACCCGCAACTGCAACTGCATCCACAAGTAGCAATCGCTGTCGCGGTTGCGGTTGCGGTTGCGACCACGCTCCGCACCGCCCAGCGTCTTGAAGCGCAGTTTCAGGTACGACTCTCGACACGTCCACAGTAAGCAACTACGTTCTCACTGTCGGCAACCTGGTTAGGGAGTCTGTTTTTCCGTCAGCGACTCTGTTTCCAGTAACCGACTCAATTTCCCGCGCACATAACGCCGCACAAGAGCGTACCCGTCATTCGACGGTCACGCTCTTGGCGAGATTGCGTGGCTTGTCCACATCCGTCCCCCGCGCGCAGGCCGTGTGATACGCCAGCAACTGCAGCGGCACCACGTGCAGGATGGGGCTCAAGGCGCCGTAGTGCTCCGGCATGCGGATCACGTGCACGCCGGGGCCGCTTTCGATGCGGGTGTCGCTGTCGGCAAACACGTAGAGCTGGCCGCCGCGGGCGCGCACTTCCTGCATGTTGCTCTTGAGCTTCTCCAAGAGCGCATCGTTCGGGGCCACGGTCACCACCGGCATCTGCGCGGTCACCAGCGCCAGCGGGCCGTGCTTGAGTTCGCCAGCGGGGTAGGCCTCGGCGTGGATGTAGCTGATCTCCTTGAGCTTCAGCGCGCCTTCCAGCGCGATCGGGTAGTGCAGCCCGCGGCCGAGGAACAGCGCGTTCTCGCGCTTGGCGAAATCCTCGCTCCAGGCGATGACCTGCGGCTCCAGCGCCAGCACGGCCTGCACCGCCACCGGCAGGTGGCGCAAGGCCTTCAGGTGCGCTGCTTCGTCGGCCTCGCTCAGGCGGCCGCGAACCTGGGCCAGCGCCAGCGTCAGCAGGTACAGGCCGACGAGCTGCGTCGTGAAGGCCTTGGTGCTGGCCACGCCGATCTCCACGCCGGCGCGGGTGATGTAGGCCAGCTCGCACTCGCGCACCATCGCGCTGGTGGCCACGTTGCAGATGGTCAGCGTGTGCGGCATACCCAGGCCGCGCGCGTGCTTCAGCGCGGCGATGGTGTCGGCCGTCTCGCCGCTCTGGCTGATGGTGACGACCAGCGTGCGCGGGTCGGGCACGCTGTCGCGGTAGCGGTATTCGCTGGCGATCTCCACCGTGGTGGGAATGCCGGCGATCGCTTCCAGCCAGTAGCGCGCGGTGCTGCCGCTGTAGTAGCTGGTGCCGCAGGCGAGGATGAGCACGCGGTCGATGTCCTTGAAGACGCGGTAGGCGCCGTCGCCGAACAGCTCGGGCGTGATGCCGGCCACGCCTTCCAGCGTGTCGGCAATGGCGCGCGGCTGCTCGAAGATCTCCTTTTGCATGTAGTGCCGGTAGGGGCCCAGCTCGGCGGCGCCGCTGTGCGCGTGCACGGTGCGCACCAGGCGGTCCACGGGCACGAAGCGGCCGGCCGCGTCGCGCGCGCTGATCCACACCTTGCCGAGCTGCAGGTCGACGACGTCGCCTTCTTCGAGGTAGACGATCTGGTCGGTGACGCCGGCCAGCGCCATCGCGTCGCTGGCCAGGAAGTTCTCGCCTTCGCCGACGCCCAGCACCAGCGGCGAGCCGGCGCGCGCGCCGACCACGCGCTGCGGCTCGTCGCGGCAGAACACGGCGATCGCGTAGGCACCGCGCAGGCGCGGCAGCGCGCGCTGCACGGCGTCGAGCAGGTCGCCTTCGTAGAGGTGCTGCACGAGGTGGGCGATGACCTCGGTGTCGGTCTGGCTGGCGAAGGCGTAGCCGCGCGCTTCGAGCTCGGCGCGCAACTCGTCGTGGTTTTCGATGATGCCGTTGTGGACGAGGCCAATGCGCGCGCGCGCCGCGCCTTCGTCCACGCCGTCCAGCGCGCCAAAGCCGGTGCTTTCGGGGCTCATGCCGGGGCCGGCCGAGAAGTGCGGGTGCGCGTTGTGGACCTCGGGCGCGCCGTGCGTGGCCCAGCGGGTGTGGGCGATGCCGGTGCCGGCTTCGATGTGGCCGCTGTTGACGGCGGCTTCCAGCTCGGCCACGCGCGAGGTGCTGCGCGAGCGGCGCAGCTCGCCGCCTTGGTGCACCGCCACGCCGCAGGAGTCGTAGCCGCGGTACTCCAGGCGCTTCAGGCCTTCGATGAGCACCGGAACGATGTTGCGCTTGCTGACGGCACCGACGATTCCGCACATGGTTGAGAAGTCCTTGCTGCTGGGGATAGCAGGGATGCTAGGCGCAGTGACTTGGCGTTTTCTTGCAAACTTTCGTCATCAACGCACAATTTGGCCGTATCCAAGCCAGCTCGCAATCAGAGATCATTTATTGATCGAAATTGACGCATCATTGCAAGATGCTAGCCCTTGACACCACCGACCGCCGCCTGCTGGAACTGCTGCAGGCCGACGCTTCGCTGTCCAATCAGGCGCTGGCAGAGCGTGCGCTCACCTCGCCAGCCACCGCCTTGCGTCGGGTGCGCCGGCTGGTCGACGCCGGCGTGATCGAGCGCCGCGTGGCCTTGCTGTCGCCGGCGGTGCTGGGCGCGCAGGCGCTGAACGCCATCGTCGAGATCACCCTGGATCGGCAGGGCGCCGAGCATCTGGAGGCCTTCGAGCAGCGCGCCGTGAACGATGGCGCGGTGCAGCAGGTCTGGCGCGTCTCGCCGGGGCCCGACTTCGTGCTGGTGGTGCAGGCGGCCGACATGGCCGACTACCAAGCGCTGGTGCAACGCCTGTTCACGCAGGACGCCAACGTGCGCAACGTGAAGGCCTACTTCGCCGTCAAGCGAGCGAAGTTCGACCCCCGCCTCAAGCTCCCGGCGCTGCCGCCGACTTCAGCACCGCCAGCCCCTTGAGGTACTCGCCCTCGGGGAAGACCAGCGTCGTCGGGTGGTCGCAGGCGCCTTCCAGCCGCGCCAGGATGGCGCCGTCCACGCCGGCATCGGTGGCCGCGCCGGCCACGATCTTGTGGAACAACTCGGCACCGATGCCGCCGCTGCAACTGAAGGTCAACAGCAGCCCGCCCGGCCGCAGCAGCTTGAGCGCCAGGCGGTTGATGTCCTTGTAGGCGCGAGCCGCGCGCTCGGCGTGGCTGGCGGTGGGCGCGAACTTGGGCGGGTCCAGCACGATGGCGTCGAACGATTCGCCGACCTTCAGCCGTTCGCGCAACAGCGCGTTGACGTCGGCGTCCACCGCCTGGTGGCGCGCTGCGTCGAAGCCGTTCAGCGCGACGTGCGCCGTGGCGCGCTGCAGCGCCGGCGCCGACGAGTCGACGCTGACCACCTCGGCCGCGCCGCCGGCCAGCGCCGCCACGCTGAAGCCGCCGGTGTAGCAATAGCAGTTCAGCACCCGCTGCAGCCCGAAGTGGCGCACCCAGCCGGCAAACCGCGCGCGGTTGTCGCGCTGGTCCAGGTAGAAGCCGGTCTTGTGGCCTTGCGCCACGTCCAGCGTCAGCCGCCAGTCGTGTTCGCGGATGGTGATGACGGTGTCGCCGTCGCCGCGCAGCCAGCCGCTGCGCGATGCCAGCCCTTCCAGGCCGCGCACGCCGGAGTCGCTGCGCTCGTACAGGCGCGCGGCGCCGCTCATGAGTCCATGTGGCTCTGCCACTGGACTCATGCCCCCCCGGGGGGCGGCCGGCGACGCCGGCCTGGGGGCACACTGCTCCAGTAGCAGGTCGGCGATCGTCTCGCGCCAGCGCTCGGTGCCGGCGGACAGGAACTGCGCGCTCAAGGTGTCGCCGTAGCGGTCGACGATCAGCCCCGGCAGGCCGTCGGCCTCGCCATGCACCAGGCGCACGCCGTCGCTGTCGATCGGCAACCGCGCGCGCAAGGCCAGCGCGGCGGCGATGCGGCGGCGGAAGAAGTCGCGGTCGATGCGCTCGGCCTCGTCGAAGCTCCAGGCGCGCAGGCGGATCATCGAACTGGGGCTGTACGCGCCCCAGGCCAGGAAGCGGCCGTCGGCGGCCTCGATGCGCACCGTCTCGCCGGCGTCGGCCTTGCCGCGGTCGACGCTGCCCTGGAACACCCAGGGGTGGCGGCGCAGCAGCGAACGCTCCTTGCCCTCACGCAGGCGGACGATCTTCATGGGCGGCCATTGTCGCGTGGCCGCCGGCCGGCAATACTGCCGAGCACGCCGGTCACCGAGGACGCGCCATGGCCACTGCCCAGCATCTCGTCACGCGCACCCTGGTCGTCGGCGCGGCGGCCGCGTTGCTGGGGTCCTGCGCGCAGCCGCTGCAGCCCGACCTCAAGGCCACCGCGCCCCGGCTCGACGGCTTCGGCAGCCTGCCCTCGGCGGCGGCCATCAGCAGCGCGTCGCCGGCCGCGCGCCAGCGCTTTGCCGACGCCAGCCTGCAGGCCTACGCCTTCAACGAAGCCGAGGCCGTGCGCATGTTCAAGGCCGCGCTGGCCGCCGACCCGGCCTGCGCGATGTGCGCCTGGGGCGTGGCCTGGCAACTGGGCCCCAACATCAACGCACCGCAGCGCGGCGACATGAGGCAAGCCGAGCGCTATGCCGACCTCGCGCTGCGCAACGCCGCGCTGGCGCCGGACCTGTCGGCGCGCGAACGGGCGCTGATCGAGGCGATGGCGCTGCGCGTCGGCCACGCCAGCACCGCGCGCGAGACGGCCCCGCTGCGCGCCGCCGTCTGCAGCAGCAGCGGCGGCGACCCCGACGCGCGCCGCGACCCGCTGGAGCAGGCCTATGCCGACCGCCTGTACCAGTTGCTGCAGCGCTGGCCCGACGATGCCGACCTGCTCTCGCTGTGGGCCGAAGCCGAGATGGTGGCCACCTCGGGCGACTGGTTCGACGACAAGACCGGCCGCTACGCCGCCCGCCTGGGCGAAGTGGCCGACCGGCTGGAACGCGCGCTGCAGGCCCAGCCCGCGCACACCGGGCTCAACCACTACCTGATCCACGTCACCGACACGCGCGCCCAGGCCCACCGCGCCGTGGCCGCGGCCGACCGCCTGGGGGCGCTGGCGCCCAAGGCGCCGCACCTGGTGCACATGCCGGCGCACACATACGCGCATATCGGCCGTTATGCCGACGCCACGCGCGTCAACCAGCAGGCGGTGGCGCTGGACGTCGAACTGGCCGACCTGCAGAAGGCCCAGGGCTTCAGCGTCAGCAAGGACTGGCGCAACCATAACCAGCATTTCCAGTGGTTCGGCGCGCTGATGGAAGGCCGCGGCGACCTGGCGCTGGCCGCCGCCCGCGAGCTGGCCACGCGCAACGCCGCGCGCAAGAGCCCGTATGCCGACTACCTGCGCGCGCTGCCGGCGCTGACGCTGCTGCGCCTGGAACGCTGGGACGCCCTGCTGGCCGAGCCGCCGCCGGTAGACCAAAGCGGCCTGGGCCGCGTGCTGCACGGCCATGCGCGCGGCATCGCGCAGTTGCGTCGGCAGGACCTGCCGGCCGCGCTGAAGACGCTGGCCGAGGCGGCGGAGGCCAACGCACAAGTGGCGCGTGGGCACGCCGAGGAAAAGGGCTTCGATGCCTGGCTGCGCAAGACGGGCGACGGCGCCATCGCCCGGCTGCTGGGCGAGATCGCGCTCACCCAGGGCCAGCCCGAAGCGGCGCTGGCGCAACTGCAGCAGGCGGCCGAGGCGATGCGCGAGTCCGACGAGAACGAGCCGCCGTTGATGGCCGCCGGCGCCGGCGTGATGCTGGCCGACCTGCAACTGCGCAGCGCCCAGCCGGCGCAGGCCGAGGCCACGCTGCGCGACGACCTGAAAGCCTGGCCGAACAGCGGCTGGGCGCTGCGCGGCCTGCTGCGCGCGGCGCAGGCGCAAGGCCAGGCCGCCGCGGCCGCCGACTGGGGCCGGCAACTCGCCGCCGCCTGGCCGCTGGCCGACGCGGCGCTCAAGGACGCGCGCTGAATCGACGAGCCGGCCGGCACCGCCGCGTCAGGGCGCGGCCGGCGGCAGCAGCATCTGCTCGCGCCACACCATCGCGCGGTGGATGCGCGTGTGCGCGCTCGGGTGGTCGAAGAAGACGAACTCTTCCACCGGCCCGGGCTGCGTCTTGCGGTATTCGGCCAGCTTGAGCATGACCTCGGCGAAGCCCAGCGGCTCGCGCGACAGGTTGAGGCCGAAGATGTCGGCCTCGGTTTCGTGCTCGCGGATCAGCGTGCTCATGATGGGCGTGGCGATGAACAGCGCCAGCGACAGCACGGCCGCCAGCAGCGGCAGCGATGCGATGTCGAACTCGTCGCGCAAGCGCCAGCGCGCGCCGAAGCGCGCCAGCAGCCGCCGCATCGCCCACGCCGTGCAAGCGAACAGCAGCAGCGCCAGCGCGGCCAGTTCGAGCAGCATCTTGGGCATGTGGAGCAGCGCGTAGTGGCCGATCTCGTGCGCCATCACGGCGCGGATCTCGGGCAGGCTGCTGCGGTTGAGCAGGTTGTCGTTCAGCCGCACCTGCGCCAGGCCGCCGAGGCCGGAGACGTTGGCGCTGACGCGCGTCGTCTGGCGCGAAGCATCGACGACGTAGACCTCGTTGGCAGGCACGCCGCTGGCGCGCGCCATCGCCAGCACGGCCTGGCGCGCCGGGCCGTCGGGCACCGGCTGGTAGCGGTTGAACAGCGGCTCGATCCACAGCGGCGAAACGAGAATGACGATCGCCAGCATCGCCACGGTGGTCAACGCGCCCCAGGCCCACCAGCGCGCGCCGGCGCGGCGCATCACCGCGTACAGCACGGCGGCGCCCAACGCGGTCAGCCCCACGGCGACGGCAAGCCCGATGAGCTGCTGGCCGAACCAGTCGCCGAAGCCCTGCGTCGCCATGCCGTAGGCGTGTTCGCGCACGAAGCCCTGGTAGACGGTCAGCGGCAGCGACAAGACCCAGCCGGCCAGCGCGTAGGCGGCGCCGTACAGCGCGTCGCGCTGCCAGCGCCGCCGCAGGTGCGCGTCGGCCCAGTCGCGCAAGGCCGTCGACGGCCGCGTCCACAGCAGCAGCGCGGCGATCGCCAGGCCCAGCAGCTGGTTCCACAGCTGCAGCCAGTAGCCGCCTTCGAAATAGGCGTCGGAGCGCGCGACCGATGCCGCCGGCAAGCGCGCCAGGTAGGCCTGCGTGGCAGCCTCCGGGTCGCGCGGCAAGGCGGCACGCCAGGCGTCGTCGGCCGGCTGGATCACGAAAGCCGCGGCTTCGGCAGCCTGCGCCGTGGTCGGGGCCACCAGCGCCAGTGCCAGCGCCAGCCACAACGGCAGCAACAGCGGCAACGCCCACATCATCCACAGGCGCGCCGCCGCGTGCAGGCGCTTCGCAGGTCTCGAAAGCATGGTGATCTCCTCAACCGTGGCGCGCTGCGCGCATTCCATCAAGCCTTGCGCTTCGCCCGCGGGTGCGCCGCGTCGTAGGCCTTGGCCAGGTGCTGGAAGTCCAGCCGCGTGTACACCTGCGTAGTGGCGATGCTGGCGTGGCCCAGCAGCTCCTGCACGGCGCGCAGGTCGCCGCTGGACTGCAACAGGTGCGACGCGAAGCTGTGGCGCAGCATGTGCGGGTGCACGCGCGTCGGCAGCCCGGCGCGCAGCGCCTGCGCCTGCAGCCGCTTGCGCAACTGGTTGGCGGTGAGCCGCCCGCCGCGCTGGCTGACGAACAGCGCCGGCTCGCCCGCGGCCGCCAGGGCCGGCCGCAGCGCCAGCCAGCGCGCCAGCGCGTCCAGCGCCGGCCGGCCCACCGGCACGCCGCGGCGCTTGCGGCCCTTGCCCAGCACATGGGCCATGGCGTCGTCGCGGTCGATCCAGCCGGCGGCGTCGGCGCCGGCAGCCACGTCCAGGCCCAGCAGCTCGCCGATGCGCAGGCCGCAGCCGTACAGCAGCTCGACGATGGCCTGGTCGCGCGCCAGCAGTTCGGGGCGGCCGGCAGCGGCGGCGTCGGCCGCTGCCTTGGCGTCGGCATCCGCCAGCGCCACCGCCTGGTCCACCGGCAGCGCCGACGGCAACGGCCGCGCTGCCTTGGGCGCGCGCACGGCCTGCGCCGGGTTGCTGGCGACCAGGCCGTCGCGCCCCCACCAGGCGTAGAGGCCGCGCCAGGCCGACAGGTGCAAGGCGATGCTGCGCGGCGCCAGCGACTGTGCGCGCAACCCGGCCAGCCAGCCGCGCAAGTGATGGGCCTGGGCTTCGCGCAAGGCCACGCGCTCGGCGGCGGCCAGGCGCTGCAGGCGCACCAGCGCGTCGCGGTACAGCGCCAGCGTGCGCGCGGCCAGACGCCGCTCGACCTGCAGGTGGCGCAGATAACGCTGCAGCTCGGCGTCCAGCGGCTCCTGCGCCAGCGCGAGCGGCGGCGCGGCCATCGTCAAGCCCGTGGCAACAGGCGCGACAGCGCGGCGCTGGCGACCTCGCCGATGCGCATCAGGAACTCGGTGCCCATGTCGGCCGCGTAGCGCGTGGGGTCGGGCGAGCCCAGCACCAGCAGCCCGAAGGCGCCATCGGCGGCGCCGTGGCGCAGCGGGATCAGCGCCAGCGAGGCCACGGTGGTCGGCTCGTCGAGCCAGCGCGCGGCCTCGAAACCGGCGTTGACGCCGCAGTACGGCGCCACCAGGCTGCCGGCGAAACTGCGCGCATCGTCGCTGACCGGGCTGGCGAAGCCGGCGCCGGCGAAGGCGGCGTCGGCGCCCCACACGCGCACCGCGGCCTGCGGGATCAGGAACTCGTGGCGCAGCTCGTCGACCACCACGCGCGGCAGCTCGGCGGCGTCGGCAGTGAGGAACAGCGCGCGCGTCCAGCGGTGCAGGCGGTCGGCGATGGCCAGGTTCTCCTGGCCGTGGCGCAGCATCTCGACGATCTTGCGCTCCAGGCCTTTGATGCGCTCGCGCAGCATCTCCATCTGCCGCTCCTGCAGCGACACCGCGCGCTGGCCGTGCGGGCTGGTGAGCTGCACGCTGGACAACAACTCGGCATGGCGCTCGAAGAAGCCGGGCGTGTTGGCTAGGTAGTTGGCGATGTCGTTCTCGGTGATGCCCTGCACCCCTTGATGACCGGTCGGCACGTTCACAGTTCGATCTCCCCTTCGAAGACGGTCTCGGCCGGGCCGGTCATCAGCACCGGGGCGTCGCCGCCGGCCCATTCGATGAGCAGCCGGCCGCCGCGCGTGTCGACCTCGACGCGGCGGTCCAGCCAGCCCAGGCGGATGCCGGCCACCACGGCGGCGCAGGCGCCGGTGCCGCAGGCCAGCGTCTCGCCGGCGCCGCGCTCGTAGACGCGCAGGCGCACCCGGTCGCGGCTCGCCACCTGCAGGAAGCCGGCGTTGACCTTGCGCGCAAAGCGCGGGTGGGCTTCGATCAGCGGCCCGTCGGCCGCGACCGGCGCCGTGTCGACGTCGTCCACGCGCTGCACGGCGTGCGGGTTGCCCATCGACAGCACGGCCACCTCGCAGCGCCGGCCGTTGGGCAGATCCAGCGGCCACCGCTCGAAATCGCCTTCGCGCCGCGGCTGCAGGCCGCTCGCATCGAAGGGCAGCCGCGCGTGCTCGAACAGCGGGCGGTTCATGTCCACCGTCACGCGGCCGTCGTCGCGCAGCTCCAGCGTCAGCAGGTTGTTGACCGTCTGCACGCGGATGCGGCGCTTGGCCGTCAGGCCGCGGTCGTGCACATAACGCACGAAGCAGCGGGCGCCGTTGCCGCAGTGCTCGACCTCGTCGCCGCTGTTGTTGAAGATGCGGTAGCCGAAGTCGACGTCGGGCTGCTCGCTGCGCTCGACCACCAGGATCTGGTCGGCGCCGACGCCGAAGCGCCGGTCGCCCAGCCGCTGCACCTGCGCCGGCGTCAGCGCCAGCGGCGCGCGCGTGGCGTCGAGCACGACGAAATCGTTGCCCGCGCCCTGCATCTTGGTGAAGCGCAATCGCATGGCGGCGGATTATCTCAGCCGTAGAGCGAGGGCTCGCCCGGCGGCCGCGTCTTGAAGCGCTTGTGCACCCACAGGTACTGGCTGGGGTTGCGGCGGATTTCGGCTTCGATCCACTCGTTCATGCGCCGCGCGTCGGCAAGGTCGTCGTCGCCGGGCCAATGGTCCCAGGGTTCGCCGAAGCGCACCACGTAGCCGCGGCCGCCGGGGAGGATTTCGGTGACCACCGGCTGCACCGTCATGTTCAGCGATCGCGCCATGCGCGACGGCGCCAGCAGCGTGGCCGCCGGCACGCCGAAGAACGGCACGAAGGCGGCGTCGCGCAGGCCGAAGTCCATGTCGGGCAGGTTGAAGAAGATGAAGCCGCGCTTGATGGCGCGCACCAGCGGCAGCGCGCTTTCATGGCGCGAGAAGGCCGCGCCCTGGCCGAAGCGGTAGCGGCCGCGGCGGATGGCCTGGTCGAACACCGGGTTGCTTTGCGCCTGGTAGATCGTCGCCACCTGGCGCGCTTGGTACAGCTGGCTGGCGGTGCCGGCCACGTCCATGCCGACGAAGTGCGGCACCAGCCACATCACGGCGCGGTCGGGGTGGCGGTCGCCCCAGCCGATGTCGCCTTCGACGCGGATCAGCCGCCGCAGCCGCGCCGGGCTGGCGTACCACAGCAGCCCGCGCTCCAGCGCGCTGCGCACGAACCACTCGAAGCAGCGGCGCGCGATGGCGCGGCGTTCCGCCGGCGGCAGCTCGGGCAGGCAAAGCTCCAGGTTGCGCAACGCAATGCGCCGGCGCGAGCCGGCCAGCCGGTACAACAGCCGCCCCAGCACCACGCCGATGGCCGCCAGCAGCGGCAGCGGCAGCCAATGCAGCAGCCAGACCAGGGCCAGCACGAAGCGCGCGCCCAGGTGCTTCACGCGGCCTCCGGCCGGCGCGGCGTCTTGTAGCGGTGGTAGCCCCACAGGTACTGGCGCGGGCAGCGGCGGATCACGGCCTCCATCGCGCGGTTGATCACCGCGGCGCAGGCCGCGTCGTCGCCGCCCTCGGGCAAAGGCTCGGGCAGCGCTTCGGCGTGCACCACGTAGCCGGCGCCGCGCGGCAGCCTTTCGGTCCACAGCAGGCCGACGGCGGCGCCGGTCTGCTGCACCAGGCGCGCGGCCAGGGTCATGGTGTAGGCATCACGGCCGAAGAAGGGCACCCACACGCCCATGCCGTCGGGCGGCACCTGGTCGGGCAGCAGGCCCACGGTCTCGCCGCGGCGCAAGGCGCGCAGCATCTGGCGCACGCCGGCCAGCGTGGCCGGCGCGGTGGCCAGCGCGGGGCGGGCGCGCGCCGTCTCTTCCAGTTCGCGCAGCCAGCGCTTGCGCGCCGGGCGGTACAGCACGGTGACCGGCTGGCGCTGGCCGAAGCGCTGCGCGTAGGCCTGGGCCGAGACTTCGAAGCTGCCCAGGTGCGGCGTCAGCAGCACCAGGCCGCGGCCGGCGTCGAGGAGCGCCTGCAATTGCTCCAGCCCGTCCCAGCGCAACGGGTCGGCGATCGGTTGCGCCGGCGGGCGCAGCCACAGCCGCGGCAGCTCGGCCACCAGGCGCCCGGCCTCGGCCACCGAGGCGCGGCGGTCGGCGGCCGCGACGCCCGCGAGTTGGGCGTTGGCGCGCAGCCGGCGGCGGTAGCTCGGCGACAAGGCGTAGGTCAGCCAGCCGAGCGCGGCGCCCACAGCGTGCAGAAGCCACAGGGGCCATGTCGACAGCCAGCGAACCAGGGACAGCATGCTTCCTATAATCGACGGGTCGCTGAGTTAAAGGACAACTTGCGGGGCGACACGCGGCGCGAAGGATAACTTTCGCGCCGCCGGGCCGGCCGGCCCTCATCCGCTAAAGCGTTCGCCATGTGCCCCAAAAGCCCCGGCGACGCAAGCCGAGCAACTTCAGGAGCACACAGCAAGTGGCGAACGATTTCCTCTTCACGTCAGAGTCCGTGTCCGAAGGCCATCCCGACAAGGTGGCCGACCAGATCTCCGACGCCATCCTCGACGCGATCTTCAAGCAGGACCCGCGCAGCCGCGTGGCCGCCGAGACGCTTTGCAACACCGGCCTGGTGGTGCTGGCCGGCGAGATCACGACGCAGGCCAACGTCGACTACATCCAGGTGGCGCGCGACACCATCAAGCGCATCGGCTACGACAACACCGACTACGGCATCGACCACAAGGGCTGCGCGGTGCTGGTGGCCTACGACAAGCAAAGCAACGACATCGCGCAGGGCGTGGACCACGCCAGCGACGACCACCTGAACACCGGCGCCGGCGACCAGGGCCTGATGTTCGGCTACGCCTGCGACGAGACGCCCGAGTTGATGCCCGCGCCGATCTACTACGCGCACCGCCTGGTCGAGCGCCAGGCCCAGTTGCGCAAGGACGGCCGCATGCCCTACCTGCGCCCCGACGCCAAGAGCCAGGTGACGATGCGCTACGTCGACGGCAAGCCGCACAGCATCGACACCGTCGTGCTGTCCAGCCAGCACGCGCCCGAGTGGAGCCTGGGCGACAAGATGAAGCCGCAGTTCGTCGAGGCGGTGATCGAGGAGATCATCAAGCCGGTGCTGCCGCAGGAATGGCTGAAGAACACGCGCTACCTGGTCAACCCGACCGGGCGCTTCGTGATCGGCGGCCCGCAGGGCGATTGCGGCCTGACCGGGCGCAAGATCATCGTCGACACCTACGGCGGCGCCTGCCCGCACGGCGGCGGCGCGTTCAGCGGCAAGGACCCGAGCAAGGTCGACCGCTCAGCCGCTTATGCGGCGCGTTATGTGGCCAAGAACGTGGTCGCCGCCGGGCTGGCGCGGCAGTGCCAGATCCAGGTGGCCTACGCCATCGGCGTGGCGCGGCCGATGAACGTGACCGTCTACACCGAAGGCACCGGCAAGATCCCCGACGACCGCATCGCCGCGCTGGTCAACGAGCTGTTCGACCTGCGGCCCAAGGGCATCATCCAGATGCTGGACCTGCTGCGGCCGATCTACGAGAAGACCGCGGCCTATGGGCACTTCGGGCGTGAAGAACCCGAGTTCACCTGGGAAAGAACCGACAAGGCAGCCGCGCTGCGCGCGGCTGCGGGCCTGTAAGGCCCCGAGCAAAGCGAGCTTGTCGGTTCTTCGGCGCAGGCTCACATCGCGCAGCGATGTGAAGGCCCGCAGGGCCGGGCCGGAGCCAAAGGACTCACGCCCTTCAAGCCCCCACGCAGCACCGGTTGTGCCCCCCCACCTGCGCCTCGCGCAGCGCGCTGTCGGCGCGGTCCAGCAGCCGCTGGTAGTCGGGGTGGCCGTCCCACAGCGCGGCGCCGATGCTCACCGTGATCGACAGCCGCGCGCGGCCGGCCGGCGCGCGCACGCGCATGGCCTCGACCTGGCGGCGCAGGCCCTCGGCCACCGAGGACAGCGCCTCTTTCGAGGTGTCGACCAGCAGCACCAGGAAGCGCGCGTCGCCGATGCGGAACACGAAGTCGCCGGCGCGCACGCTGTCCAGCATCAGCGCGGCCACGTCGGACAGCGCGGCGTCGGCGCCGTCGGCACCGACGGTCTCGCGCACGCGGTCGAAGTGGTCGATGTCGACCGCCAGCAGCGCGAAGCAGCCGCGCTGGCTTTGCGCCAGCGCGATCTCGCGCTTGGCCACCGACGGGAAGTAGCGCCGGTTGAGCAGCCGCGTCACGTTGTCGCGGCCGTCCTCGGCTTCGATGTAGCGGTCGAACATCGAGGTCAGCAACTGCTTGATCTCGTCGATGCGCTGGTTCAAAGCGGTGACGATCTCGCGCGCATCGGCATGCTGGTGGCGCGCGCGCCGCAACTGCGGCAGCCAGTCGCCTTCGATGTTGTGCATGCAATGGCCGATGCGCTCCAGCTCGGGCGAACCCTCGAACAGGATCGAGCCCTTGTGCTGCAGCCACAGCCCGAACTGCGAGCTGCTGTGCGCCGCCGGCACCAGCCCGGGCGGGCCATCGGCGGTCCAGTAGCCGGCCATCAGGATCTGGTGCGCCCATTCCAGCAGCTGCGACTTCTGGCGCTCGCGCTCGGCCATCATGTCCTGGTGCAGGAAGAACAGCCGATAGGCTTCGTCGGACCGCGCCATGCGGTTGGCGTTGGCGACGTAGGCTTCGTTGATGGCGTCGATCGCCAGGTCCATCATTTCGTAGACGTACTGCACCGCCTCGCCCAGCTCGGCGCGCGGCAGCGAGGCTTCGGCCAGGCGCGCGACGATCTCGCGCTTGAGCAGCCGGGCGCCCTGCGCCACCAGGTCCATCGGCACGCCGATGCGCGCATGGACCTCGCCCGTGCGGCGCTGCATCAACACCAGCTCGGGCACCGGCGTGCCGGGCGCGAACAGCGCGCGCAGCCAGCGCGCCATCGAGGCATGCAGGCGCCGGTTGACGACCTCGTGGTCCAGCAGGCCGGCGCTGCGCGGCTCGGCCAGCATGTGCTCGTAGAAGGCGCCGGCCAGCGCTTCGGCGTTGGCGTCGACGCTGTGAGCCACCTGGTGCCGCAGCACCGGATTGAATTCACCGAGAAACCCGCTCCAGGCGGGCGGGACGTCGACGATCTTGGGTCTTACCGACATGCAGATGCGGATGTTGTCTTGGATTCGCCGCCCGACGGACAGCTTGAGCGTGATTTCATGCGCAACCGGCCCCGGGTGTTCGTGAACGACGATCGTCCCCGACGGCAGCCCCGCCTGTGAAGCCTCGAAGTCGAGGTTATTCCTTAAAAAACATGAAGCCGGGTGCGCGGCGGGTTGTGGCCGGCCGCGCCGCGCGGCATGCTGCCGGCCGCCATGATGCGCCTGGAACCGACCGACCTGCAAAAGCCGCAACCCGCGCTGTCGCTGCGCTTCGGCGCTTTCGAACTGCGGCCGCACACGCGGCAATTGCTGGCCGACGGCGTGGAGCTGCCGATCGGCGGCCGCGCCTTCGACCTGCTGCAGGTGCTGATGCGCCGCCACCACGAAATCGTGTCGTCCGACGAGTTGCTGCTTGCCGTCTGGCCGGGCCAGGTGGTCGAGCCCAACAACCTGCAGGTGCAGATCTGGACGCTGCGCAAGCTGCTGGGGCCGCGCGCCATCGCCACCGTGGCGCGCCGCGGCTACCGCTTCGTGCCCGAACTGGCCGGGCGCCGTGGCGGCGCCGAGGCCGCGCGCGGGCCGGCCGAAGCGGCGTCCGGCATCGCGCTGCCGGTGCTGGCGGTGCTGCGAACACACCGCCACGCCACGCTGACCGGCGACAACCTGCCCGCCCTGCTGCGGCTGGCGCTGGCCTGCGCGCACCAGTTGACGGCCCCGGCTGGCGGCACGGTGTGGCAGTTGGACGGCTCGGCGCTGGACGACGGCATGGATGACGCCCGTGACGACGACCGCAAAGACGGCAACAACGCCGGCAGCAACGCCGGCCAAGCGCCAGCCAGCCGGCCGCCGGCGCTGCTGCGGCGGTTGCCGCGGGTGCACAGCCGGCCCGACATCCTGGTGCTGCAGGCCGGCGTGGCGCCGGCGCCCGGACTGGCCGAGGCCATCGGCCAGGGGCTGATGGCGGCGCCGCTGCTGCGCGTGCTGGCGGTGGCGGGCACGGCCATCGGGCTGCCGCAGGAACAGGTGCTGACCATCGCGATGCCGGCCGCCCGGCCCAGGCCCGAGGCGACGCCGCTGCGCTGGCAGGGGCGCGGGCGCTGAGGACGCTGAACGCGCTGGGCGCCGCTCAGTTGCGCTGCACGCGCACCTGCACGGCGCGCGGCGCGGCGGCCGCATCGGCCCACACGCGCAGGCGCAGGCTCAGGGTGTCCAGCCGCACGGGGCAGCCCAGGTCGCGGGCGTCGACGCGCATCGTCACCGGGCCGTGGCCCGGCCGCTGCGGCGACATCGCCGCCAACAGCTCGCCGGCGCTGGCCAGCAGCCCGCCGCGGCTTTCGCAGCCGTCGAGCTTGTAGACCACGCTGAGCCCTTCGAACACTTCCACCGAGCGCAGGTGCTCGGGCTGCAGCCGTTCGATGCTGATGGCGGCCATCCAGCCCGGCGCGCCCAGCAGCGGTGGCCGCACCGGCCCCGCCCAGCCGAAATGCAGCACCCATTCGGTCGGCAACTGGCCGCTGGCCGGCGTAATGGCCTCGCGCGACAGGCACGACAGACAAGACAAGCAGGACAGCGGGTACTCGGCGTCGGCCGGCCGGCAGACGCCGCCGGGCACCGCAACGGGGTCGACCGCGGACTGGAACATGCGGCGCATGCTAGGCAGCCGCGCACTCAAAAGTCCTTTATTGCGTCATTTGACGGGTCAAGCGTCAAGCATCCCGTACACGATCGCCCTCGAGCTTCAGTGCGCCGCTGGCCGCCAGCTCGCGCACGAGTTGTTCGACCCACTGTCGCAACGCGTGCACGCCGGCGGGGCGGAAGCGCTCCCACACCTCGTGCAGCAGCGGCGTGGCCGCCGTCCATTGCAGCAGGGCCGGCAGGGCTTGCTCGCGCTCTTCCATCAGGTGGTACTTCAGCAGCACCTTGGCCGCGTGGCGGGCGTGGCGCGCCGGGTCGTCGCGCTGGCCTTGCAGGCGCCGACGGGCGCGCGCCAGCGCGGCCGGTACGTCGTCGAAAGGCCGGCCGTGGCCGGGCACCACCAGACGCACCGGCAAGCCGGCGATCAGGTCCAGCACCTGCGCCAGGTCGTCGAAGCCGGGCTCGCCCTGCAATTCGGGGAAGACGATGCCGAAGCCGTTCTCCCACAGCGCGTCGGCCGACAGCAGCACGCCGTGGCGGCGGTCGAACAGCATCAGCATGTGCGGGTCGTGGCCCGGCGCCGGCAGCAGTTCCCAGTCGCGGCCGCCGGCGCGCAGGCCTTCGCCGGGCTGCAACGCGGCGCCGGCGTCGAAGCGCTCGATGCGCTGGCCGGTGCTGCGGTAGCTCAGGGCCGCCGCGTCCCATTGCTGCACCGCCTGCCGCTGGCCGGGCGGAATGGCGATCGGCACGCCGTAGTGCTGCTGCAGCAAGGCGTTGCCGCCGCAGTGGTCGGAGTGCAGATGGGTGTTGGCGATGCCCGCCAGCGGCCGGCCGGCCAGTTCGCGCTGCAGCAGCGCCAGGGTCTGCTCGGCGTGGTTGACGTGCGAGGTGTCGACGAACCAAGCGCCCGCCTCGCCGGGCGCGGCGTGGATCAGCACGTTGTTCGACGACAGCCAGCCGCGCTCGAAGACGGCCAGGCCGTCCAGGGGATCGCTGCCGGCACGGGTCACCGCGGGTCCTCGACGGGGGATGAGACGATGCGCGCATTGTCGCCGCCGCCTCGATGACTCCGCCGACCCTCGCCCAACTGCGTCGCCATGCGATCGCCCGCTCGCTGTTCAAGCCCACCACGCTGCCGCGCGCGCTGCAGCGCCTGGGCTTCGTGCAGGCCGACCCCATCCGCGCGCCGGCGCGCGCGCAGGACCTGACGCTGCGCCACCGCGTGCGCGACTACCGCGCCGGCGACCTGGAGCGCCGCTACCCGCGGCTGCCGATCGAGGAAGACTTCCTCGTCAACTACGGCTTCGTGCCGCGCGCCGTGCACCACCTGATGCACCCGCGCCGCGCGCGCCAGGAGTGGACGGCTGCGCGCTGGGCGCAGGCGCACGCGGTGCTGGACTTCGTGCGCGAACGCGGCGTGGCGCACCCGCGCGAAGTGGACCAGCGCTTCGCGCACGGCAAGACGCGCAACTGGTTCGGCGGCTCCAGCAATGCCAGCACGCAGTTGCTGGACGGCATGCACTACCGCGGCCTGCTGCGCGTGGCGCGGCGCGAAGGCGGCATCCGCCTGTACGCCGCGCGCGAGGCGGCAGCGCCGCCGGCCGACGCCGCGCAGGCCTTCGACGCGCTGCTCGACATCGTCGTCAACCAATACGCGCCGCTGCCCGAACGCTCGTTGTCGGAACTGGCCAGCCACCTGTGCGGCGGCGCGCCGCAGTGGCGCGGCGAGCGCGGCGCCTTGCTGGCACGCGCCCGCGCGCGGCTGCCGCAGGCCGAAGTGGACGGCACGCGCTGGCTGTGGCCGGCCGGCGAGAACCCGGCGTCGCGCCGCCACGCGGTGGACGCGCAGCAGCTGCGGCTGCTGGCGCCCTTCGACCCCGTGGTGTGGGACCGCCGGCGCTTCGAGCAGTTCTGGGGCTGGGCCTACCGCTTCGAGGCCTACACGCCGCCGGCCCAGCGCGTGCGCGGCTACTACGCGCTGCCGCTGCTGTGGGGCGAAGCGGTGATCGGCTGGGCCAACGTCGGACAGGCTCAAGGCCGGCTGAGCGTCGAACTCGGCTACGTCGGCGGCCGGCCGCCGCGCGGCGCGGCCTACCGGCAGGCGCTGGACGAAGAACTCGACCGGCTGCGGCGCTTCCTCAGTCCTCGATAACCCCGCGCGCGGCCAGCAGCGCGCGCGCCACCTCGGCCACGCCGTCGCCGCGCTCGCCCTGCGTGATCCACGCCGGCCAGTGCTGCAGCTCGGCCGCGAAGCGGCGCAGGTTGGCCACGCCCACGCTGTGCACGAAGTGCTGGAACATCGGCTGGTCGTTCGTGCTGTCACCCACGTAGACCCAACGTTCGACCTCATCGTCCAGGCGCCGCCCGAACAGGCGCTGCAGCATCCACTGCGCCGCGGTCCACTTGCTGTGCTCGCCGAACCAGCCGTTGACGTGGATCGAGCTGACGGTGGCCGTCATGCCCGCCGCGCGCATCAGCGCCACCACCTCGGCGATGGCGGCCGGCGGCAGCTGGTGGAACTCGCTGTGGTCGATGGCGATGTCGGTCAGCCGGCCGCCACTGTCGGCGGCCAATGCGGCGCCCGGCACCTGCAGCAGCACCTGCCGCGCCACCTGCGCCAGGCGCTCGGCGTTGCGCGCGCGCGTCGCTTCGTCCTGCACGAACTCCGTCCGCACGCCGCCGGCATCGGGAATCAACGCCACCGCGCCGTTCTCGGCCACCAGCGCCGCCAGCGGCCACTGCGCGGCGAACGGCAGGCTCCAGCCATGCGGCCGGCCGGTGATGGCGATCACCGGCACGCCGGCCTCGCGCAAGGCCTGCAGCGCGTGCAAAGCGGCGGGTTCGATGGCGCCGTCGCGAGTCAGCGTATCGTCGATGTCGGTCATCAGGCCGACGACCCCGGCCCAGGCTCGTGGCGGCAGTTCCGACAGCGGTCGGGGCCGCCGGGCTTGATCGGGATCAATGCTTTCGGGGGTCTGGCTGACGATCATCAAAGACCCACTTCCCGTCAAAACGCGCGTCACATGAGCACCCATTCTGCCGCACGCACCCGTACGACCCCGGCCGCCAAAGCGGCCCCCCGCCGCCGCGCCGGCCCGCGCGCCGTGAGCGCCGGCGACACGCCTGCGGCCCTCGATGCCGCGACGCTGGAAGCCGACCGCGTGGCGCGCGCCAGCACGCGCACCGAAACCATCGCCGCGATGGCCTTGTCCGACGTCCTGTCGCAGCACGCCCAGGGCGGCGCCGAAGCGCCGGGCGAGTGGCTGACCCAGTTGCAGACGCTGATCGACGGCGCCGCGCCCGACGAGGTGAAGTCGCTGCGCCGCCTGCTGTTCGAGCGCCAGCACGAGCAGACCTCGGCGGCCAACAGCATCGACCCCGACCTCGAACTGGCGCCCGGATGGCGCGACGGCGGCTACCCGTACCGCAACCTGATGTCGCGCAAGAACTACGAGAAGCAGAAGTACCGGCTGCAGGTGGAACTGCTCAAGCTGCAGGCCTGGGTGAAGGAAACCGGCCAGCGCGTGGTGATCCTGTTCGAGGGGCGCGACGCCGCCGGCAAGGGCGGCGCGATCAAGCGCTTCATGGAACACCTCAACCCACGCGGCGCGCGCGTCGTGGCGCTGGAAAAGCCCAGCGAGGTGGAACGTGGCCAGTGGTACTTCCAGCGCTACATCGAGCACCTGCCCACGCGCGGCGAGATCGTGCTGTTCGACCGCAGCTGGTACAACCGCGCCGGCGTCGAGCGGGTGATGGGCTTTTGCAGCCACAACGAGTACGAAGAGTTCATGCGCCAGGCGCCCGAGTTCGAGCGCCACCTCGTGCGCTCGGGCGTGCACCTGTTCAAGTTCTGGTTCTCGGTCAGCCGCGCCGAGCAGCGCCGCCGCTTCAAGGAACGCCAGGCGCACCCGCTCAAGCAGTGGAAGCTGTCGCCCATCGACATGGCCAGCCTCGACAAGTGGGACGACTACACCCGCGCCAAGGAGGCGATGTTCCTGCACACCGACACGTCCGACTCGCCGTGGACCGTGATCAAGAGCGATTGCAAGAAGCGCGCGCGGCTCAACGCGATGCGCTACCTGCTGCAGCGCCTGCCCTACACCAACAAGGACGCGGCCGCGCTCGGCACGGTCGACCCGCTGCTGGTGGGCCGCGCGGCACTGGTGGCCGGCGCCGCCGAGGAATTCACGCCGACCAGCAACGCCTGAAGGCGAACGCGCCGCTAGAATGCGGCGCACTTTCCGAGGAGCGTTGCAACCCCTTCACAGGGGCCAGGCTCGGAACAACACCTGTTGCAACCGCGCTCACCTGCACGACCGTCGTCGTGGGTGAGCGGCCCCTCCTTTTCCCGGTCCGCCGCTGCCACTCGCGCGCGCCGTCGTTCGTGCAGGCCCCTCGTCATGCCTGGAGCCCGAACATGAACGCCGTCCTCAAAACCAAACCCGCCGCCGATCACGCCGTGGCCGACCTGTCGCTGGCCGACTGGGGCCGCAAGGAGATCGCCGTCGCCGAGCACGAGATGCCCGCGCTGATGGAGATCCGCCGCGAATACGCCGCCGCGCAGCCGCTGAAGGGCGCGCGCATCACCGGCAGCCTGCACATGACGATCCAGACCGCGGTGCTGGTCGAGACGCTGCAGGCGCTGGGCGCGCAGGTGCGCTGGGCCTCGTGCAACATCTTCAGCACGCAGGACCACGCGGCGGCGGCGCTGGTGGCGAACAAGGCTGACGGGGTCGGCACGCCGGTGTTCGCATACAAGGGCGAGTCGCTGAAGGACTACTGGGACTACACGCACCGCATCTTCGAGTTCGGGCCCAAGGGCGCCGACGGCGAAGGCCCCAACATGATCCTCGACGACGGCGGCGACGCCACGCTGCTGATGCACCTGGGCAAGCGCGCCGAGCGCGACGCCTCGGTCATCGCCAACCCCGGCAGCGAGGAAGAGCGCGAGCTGTTCGCCGCCATCAAGGCCAAGCTGGCCGAAGACGCCAGCTGGTACAGCCGCAAGAGCGCGCACATCATCGGCGTCACCGAGGAAACCACCACCGGCGTGCACCGGCTCAAGGAGATGAGCGCCAAGGGCACGCTGATGTTCCGCGCCATCAACGTCAACGACTCGGTCACCAAGAGCAAGTTCGACAACCTCTACGGCTGCCGCGAGAGCCTGGTGGACGGCATCAAGCGCGCCACCGACGTGATGGTGGCCGGCAAGATCGCCGTCGTGGCCGGCTATGGCGACGTGGGCAAGGGCAGCGCGCAGGCGCTGCGCGCGCTGTCGGCCCAGGTGTGGGTGACCGAGATCGACCCCATCAACGCGCTGCAGGCCTGCATGGAGGGCTTCCGCGTCGTGACCATGGACTGGGCCGCCGACAAGGCCGACATCTTCGTCACCGCCACCGGCAACAAGCGCGTGATCACGCGCGAGCACATGCAGGCGATGAAGCACAACGCCATCGTCTGCAACATCGGCCACTTCGACAACGAGATCGACATCGCCGCGGTCGAGGGCCTGCAGTGGGAGGAGATCAAGCCGCAGGTCGACCACCTCATTTTTCCCGACGGCAAGCGCATCATCCTGCTCGCCAAGGGCCGGCTGGTGAACCTGGGCTGCGGCACCGGGCACCCGAGCTACGTGATGTCGTCGAGCTTCGCCAACCAGACCATCGCGCAGATCGAGCTGTACACGCACAGCGACTTCTACGAGCAGGGCAAGGTCTACGTGCTGCCCAAGCACCTGGACGAGAAGGTGGCGCGGCTGCAGCTGAAGACGCTCAACGCCCAGCTCACCGAGCTGAGCGACGAGCAGGCCGAGTACATCGGCGTGCCCAGGCAAGGCCCCTACAAGCCCGACAGCTATCGGTATTGAGATGAGCGCCAGCCTGCCTCCGATCAGCTTCGAGTTCTTCCCGCCCAACACCCCGGTGGGCGACCAGAAGCTCAAGGCCGTGGTCGCCGATCTCGCCGCGCTGCGGCCGCAGTTCTTCAGCGTGACCTACGGCGCCGGCGGCGCCACGCGCGACAAGACGCTGGCCACGGTGGCGCAGATCGCCGCCGCCGGGCACGAGGCGGCGCCGCACCTGTCGTGCGTGGGCAGCACGCGCGCAGGCATCGCCGAGATCCTGGCCACCTACCGTGCGCAAGGCATCCGCCGCATGGTGGCGCTGCGCGGCGACCTCCCCAGCGGCACCGCGGTGGCCGGCGAGTTCCGCCACGCCGCCGAACTGGTGCACTTCGTGCGCGAGACGCAGGGGAGCGACTGGCACATCGAGGTCGCGGCCTACCCCGAGTACCACCCGGAACAGCGTTATGCGGCGCGCGACCTGCGGCACTTCGCGGCCAAGGTGGCGGCCGGCGCCAGCTCGGCGATCACGCAGTTCTTCTTCAACGCCGACGCCTACTTCCACTTCGTCGACGAGGTGCGCAAGCTCGGCGTCACGGTGCCGGTGGTGCCGGGGATCATGCCGATCCACAACTACGCCAAGATCGCGCAGTTCGCGGCGCGCGACGGCATCGAGATCCCGCGCTGGGCGGCGCTGAAGATGGAAGGCTTCCTCGACGATGCCGCCAGCGTCCGCGCCTTCGGGCTGGACGTGGTGACCGACCTGTGCCGCCGCCTGCTCGACGGCGGCGCGCCGGGGCTGCACCTGTACACGCTCAACCAGTCGCCGCTGTCGCTGGAGATCTGCCGCCGGCTCGGCTACTGACCACCGGCGTGGCAGCCAGGCGACGCCTGGTTTTGACGCAGATCAGAGGCCATGACCATTCCCCGGTCATGGCCTTTTCGTTTGCTGCACCGCAACCAAACGCGCGGGCACGGGCGGCCCAATGAGCCCATCCCGTTCAACACCCCCGAAGGAAGAAGACCATGTCCCGTCGCTGGATCGCCCCTGCCGCCCTTGCCACCGCCCTCGTTGCCGCTGCGCCGTTCGCGCAAGCCCAGGCCGAGCAGGGCAACTTCATCGTGCGCGTGCGCGCGGTGCACCTCGACTCGGCCAACAAGGACAGCACCGGGCTCGGGCTGACCATCAACAACAAGACCATTCCCGAACTCGACATCAGCTACTTCCTGACGCCCAACCTCGCGGCCGAGCTGATCCTGACCTATCCGCAGAAGCAGCGCGTGTACTCCAACGGCACGCAGATCGGCACCTTCAAGCACCTGCCGCCGACGCTGACGCTGCAGTACCACTTCACCGGCATCAACGGCTTCCGCCCCTACGTGGGCGCCGGCATCAACTACACCAACATCAGCGACGTCGACATCCTCGGCGGCGTGGCCGGCCTCAAGCACAACAGCGTCGGCCTGGCCGCGCAGATCGGCGCCGACATCCCGCTGGGCGGCGGCTGGCTGATCAACCTCGATGCCAAGAAGGTGCAGATCAATACCAAGGTCTACGTGAACGGCGCCGACCAGGGCAAGTTCAAGGTCGACCCGACGCTGCTGAGCGTGGGCGTCGGCTACCGCTTCTAAGCACCCCGCGGGCCGCGCGCGGCCCGCCCATCAGGCGTGCGGGCCGCGCGCGGCCCGCGTCGCCTCTACAGATCGGGGCGCTGCCAGTGCAGCCCCTCGTCGGTGAGCATCGCGTCCAGCGGCACGTCGTGCGGCTCGGGCGCCAGCCAGGGCACGCTGCCGTTGGCGTAGCCCACGCCCACCGTCAGCGGGCGCGGCTGCAGCGCCGCCAGCGTGCGGTCGTAGAAGCCGCCGCCGTAGCCCAGGCGCAGGCCCTTGGAGCCGAAGCCGACGCAGGGCACCAGCAGCAACTGCGGCTCGAAGGCCTCGGTGTCCTTGGGCTTGGGAATGCCGTAGGCGTCGTCCTCCATCGGGCAGCCCGGGTACCAGACGTGGAAGCGCAACTGCTTGCTCTCGCGGTTGATCACCGGCAGCCCGATGCGGCGCTTGGCATCGGCCTCGCTCCAGCGGTACAGCGCCGGCAGCGCGTCGAACTCGCCCTTGATCGGCCAGTAGGCGCCGATCGTCCACTCCGGCCGCTCCAGCAGCCACACGCGCAACACCTCCTGCAGGTGCACCGACCGCTGATGGCGGTCGACCATGGCCTGCCGTTCGGCCTGCAACTGCTTGCGCAGCACGCGCTTGTCGCGCGAGGGTTCGAGAGACAGCTTGAAGGGCAGCGTCATGGGCGGTGCGGTGGGCGGCAGCGGTGCGGCATTGTCGCCCTGCGCCGCTGAACGCCCCCGCGACTTCGCCTGGCGGCCTACTGCTGCGGCGCCTCCAGCACCACCACGCGCGCCTCGGGCCAGCCTTCGGCCACCCATTCGCTGCCCGCGGGCAGCGGCAGCCGCTCGCCGGCGGACAGCCACAGGTCTTCGGCGCCGTCCAGCGAACGCTGGCTGCGCGTCAGCCACACGCGGCCTTCCTCCACCGCCAGCCAGCGCTCGACGGCGGCCGGCGCCAGCCGGCGCGCGCTGCGCGCTGCCAGCCGCCACTGCCACGGCGCGCGGGCCGCGCAGTCATGAGAGTTCGTCATTGCCTTGCTGCTCATCGCAATCTCCGGTCGGGCTTGTGCAGGGCTGTACTTTGCAGGCGAGCGCGGCAATCGTCCAATCACGATGCGGTCGTTGATTGATAATGATCCGTCATGAGTACGCGACGCCAGCGGCCGCTCAACATCGGTCCCTTGCGGGCTTTCGTCGCGGTGGCGCGGCTGGCCAGCTTCCGTGCCGCCGGCGAGGAGCTGCACCTCACGCAGCCGGCCATCAGCCGCCAGATCCGCGCGCTGGAAGACGAGATCGGCAGCAGCCTGTTCCTGCGCGGCACCCGCCATGTCGAGCTGACGGCCGCCGGCGCCACGCTGCTGGCCAGCGTCGAGCCCTGGCTGCAGCGGCTGGACGCCGGCGTGCAGCAGGTGCGCCGCCAGGGCGGCCGCCAGCGCATCACCGTCACCACCTTCGCGTCGTTCGCCACGCTGTGGCTGATCCCGCGGCTGCAGGACTTCCAGCGCCGCCATCCCGACGTCGACATCCGCGTCTCGGCCGGCGATGCCTTCGCCGATGCCGACGACCCCGAGACCGACCTCGCGCTGCGCTACGCCCACGCCGACCAGGTGCCGCCCGACGCCAGCCCGATGTTCGACGAGGTGCTGACGCCGGCGGTCAGCCCCGCGCTGCGCGACAGCCTGGGCCGCCCATGGGTGCCGGCCGACCTGGCCCAGCAGACGCTGCTGGAAGAAGATGACCACCGCGCCAGCGCCGAGTTCCTGAGCTGGCACCACTGGCTGCGCCTGCACGCGCCGCCGGGGCTGGAGCCGCGCGGCTGGATCTACCTGAACTACACGCACCAGCAGATCCAGGGCGCACTGGCCGGCCAGGGCGTGGCGCTGGCGCGCGTGGCGCTGGTGCACGAGACGCTGGCGCGCGGCGAGCTGGTCGAGCCCTTCGGCGCCGAGGGCCGCATCGGCTCGCCCTTCGGCTACTGGCTGCTGCGCTGGCGCGTGCGCCCGCCCACGCCGCACCTGCTGGCCTTCGAAGAGTGGGTGCTGCAGCAGGCCGCCGAGACGCGCACCGCGATGCAGGACCGGCGCTGAGCGGCGCTGCGCGACGCTTTGGCGGCGCCGGCCCCACGCGCCGAGTGCCGCGGCGCTGCGCTACAGTGGGCCGCAGCATGTTCAGCCGTCGTAGCCTCAATCGTTCGAAGTCCTGGCTGCTGGTGGCGCTGTCGGCCACGCTGACCGCGGCCTTTGCCCAGCCCCAGCCTCAGCTCCAATCGCCGCCCGCCGCCGGCGCCACGGCCGCCGCCGGCGCGCCCAGCCCCGACGACCCCATCGTCGAGGCCCGCGAGGCCTTGCGCAAGAAGGACAAGCCGCGCCTGCAGGCGCTGCGCGAGCGCGTCGTCGCCGCGCGCCATCCGCTGGCCCAGTGGGTCGACTACTGGGAGCTGGGCAGTCGTCTGGCCGAGGCGCAGCAAGGCGAGCTGGAGGCTTTCTTCGAACGTTGGAGCGGCAGCTACGTCGAAGACCGGCTGCGCAACGACTGGCTGCTCGAACTGGGCCGCCGCCGCGACTGGGTCAACTTCACGCGCGAGCATCCCCGCTACCGCATGAACGATGACCTCGAAGTGCAGTGTTATGCGCTGCTCGCCCAGCACCTCGCCGGGCGCGAGGTCAAGGCCGCGGCGCTGGCCGCCTGGTATGCGCAGCGCGAGCTCGACGACGGCTGCAACGCCCTGGCCACCGCGCTGGCCGAGGCGCACAAGCTGAAGGCCGGCGAGATCTGGCACGAGATGCGGCTGTCGGTCGACGCCAACCGCCTGCGCGCCGCGCGCGCCGCTGCGGCGCTGCTGGGGCCGTCCACCGCCACGGCGATCGGCGAGGTGCTGGACCAGCCGGCGCGCTTCCTCAAGCGCCACCTGGTCGAGCCCAGCGGCCAGCACCAGGAGCTGGCCGTGCTGGCGCTGATGCGGCTGGCCGCCGGCGACCCCGATGCCGCGCAGGCCGAGCTGGCATCGGGCTGGTCGCGCTGGCTCGACGACGACGACGCGGCGCTCGCCTGGGCGACCATCGGCCGCGCACTGGCCCAGCGCCTCGACGACCGCGCCTACGACGCCTACCAGCAGGCCTGGCGCCGCCAGCGCGAGCAGGGCAGCGCGCCGCGCTGGAGCGACGACACGCTGGCCTGGAACGTGCGCGCCGCGCTGCGCAGCCCGCGCCCCGACCGCGAGCGCTGGGGCCGCGTGCTGCAGGCCATCGAGGCGATGAGCCCCGCCGCCGCGAAAGACCCGGGCTGGGACTACTGGAAGGCGCGCGCCTTGAAGGCCCGCGCCCGCAACGAGGCCGAGCGCGAACGCGCCGCCGCCGCCTTCGAGCGCCTGGCCAACGGCGCCGGCTCTTTCGGCTACTACACCCTGCTGGCGGCGCAGGATCTCGGCCGGCCGGCCGGCCTGCCGCCGCTGCCGCCGCCGCTGACCGAGGCCGAACAGGCGCTGGCCGCGCAGACGCCGGGGCTGCAGCGCGGCCTGCAGATGGCGCGCATCGGGCTGCGCGACGAAGGCCGGCGCGAATGGAACTTCAGCCTGCGCGGCCTGGGCGACCGCGAGCTGCTGGCGGCCGCTCAATTCGCCTGCCAGGCGCAGGACTGGCAGCTGTGCATCAACACCAGCGAGCGCACGCGCGAGCAGGTCGACCTGCGCCAGCGCTACCCGATGCCGTTCGCCGCCGAGATCACCGCGCGCGCGCGCGACAGCGGGCTGGAGCCGGCCTTCGTCTTCGGCCTGATCCGCCAGGAAACGCGCTTCCTGCCGCAGTTGCGCTCCAGCGCCGGCGCCGCCGGGCTGATGCAGCTGATGCCGGCCACCGCGCGCTGGACGGCGCGCAAGCTCGGCGTGCCGTTCCAGCCCGAGCAGGTGACCGACATCCCCACCAACCTGCTGCTCGGCACCACCTACCTCAAGCTGGTGCTGGACGACTTCGCCGGCTCGCAGGCGCTGGCCGCGGCGGCCTACAACGCCGGCCCCAACCGGCCGCGCCGCTGGCGCGAAGGCCCGGTGCTGGACACCGCCATCTGGGCCGAGAACATCCCCTTCAACGAGACGCGCGACTACGTCAAGAAGGTGCTGGCCAACGCCACCATCTACGACCACCTGCTGGGCAACGCCGCGCCGCGGCCGCTGCTCCAGCGCCTGGGGCCGCGCATCGGCCCGCGCGAGGCCGGCGCCGCGGCGGCCGATGCCAACCTGCCCTGAACCGACCTGACCGCATGGAGAAAACCCGATGGCGTTGACGCTGGTGATCGGCAACAAGAATTACTCGTCGTGGTCGATGCGGCCCTGGGTGCTGCTGAGCCAGCTCGGGATCCCTTTCCACGAGCGGCTGCTGCGCTTCGACTTCGGCGAGAACTCGGCCTTCCGCCAAGCGGTGGCCGAAGTCAGCCCCGCCGGCCGCGTGCCGGTGCTGCTGGACGACGGCTTCGCGGTGTGGGACAGCCTGGCGATCGCCGAGTACCTGCACGAGCGCTTTCCCGAGCGCGGCGTCTGGCCGGCCGGCCAGCAGGCGCGCGCCCGCGCGCGCAGCCTGTGCGCCGAGATGCACGCCGGTTTCTCGGCGCTGCGCAGCCACTGCCCGATGAACATCGAGGCCGCGCTGCCCGAGGTGGGCCGCCGCGTCTGGCAGGAGCAGGCCGCGGTGCGCCAGGACGTGGCGCGCATCGAGGCGATGTGGACCGAGGCGCTGGCCGCCGCCGGCGGCGGGCCCTTCCTGTTCGGCGCGTTCAGCGCGGCCGATGCCTTCTTCGCCCCGGTGTGCATGCGCTTCAAGAGTTATGCGCTGCCGCTCTCGGCCGTGGCCCAGGCCTACGCCGAGCGCGTGGCCGCCGCCCCCGGCGTTGCCCGCTTCATCGCCGAGGCGCTGGCCGAGCACGACTGGGTGGCCGAGGACGAGCCCTACCGCCAGCGCCCGCCGGGCTGACCGACGGCGATGCAGCTCTACGTCGTCGGCGGCGCGGTGCGCGACCAGTTGCTCGGCCGCCCCGCGGCCGACCGCGACTGGGTGGCCGTCGGCACCACGCCCGAGGCGCTGCTGGCCGCCGGCTACCGTCCGGTGGGGCAGGACTTTCCGGTCTTCCTGCACCCGCAGACGCACGAAGAAGTGGCGCTGGCGCGCACCGAGCGCAAGTCGGGCCGCGGTTATCACGGCTTCGTCTTCCACGCCAGCCCCGAGGTCACGCTGGAGCAGGACCTGGCGCGCCGCGACCTGACGATCAACGCGATGGCGCTGGACGAGCAGGGCCGGCTGGTCGACCCCTTCGGCGGCGAGCGCGACCTGCGCGACGGCGTGCTGCGCCACGTCTCCGACGCCTTCGCCGAAGACCCGGTGCGGCTGCTGCGGCTGGCGCGCTTCGCGGCGCGGCTGCCGGGTTTCAGCATCGCGCCCGAGACGCTGGCGCTGGCGCGCCGCCTGGTGGCCGCCGGCGAGGTCGACGCGCTGGTGGCCGAACGCGTGTGGCAGGAGCTGGCGCGCGGCCTGATGGAAGACCACCCGGCGCGCATGCTGGAGGTGCTGCGCGACTGCGGCGCGCTGGCGCGGCTGCTGCCCGAGGTGGACCGCCTGTGGGGCGTGCCGCAGCGCGCCGAGCACCACCCCGAGGTCGACACCGGCGTGCACCTGCTGATGGTGCTGCAGATGAGCGCGCGGCTGCACGCGCCGCTGGCCGTGCGCTGGGCCTGCTTGTGCCACGACCTCGGCAAGGGCACGACGGCGCCCGAGCAATGGCCGCGCCACCTGGGCCACGAAGGGCGCAGCGCGGCGCTGGCGCGCGCCATCAGCCAGCGCCTGCGCGCGCCGGCCGAATGCCGCGAACTGGCCGAGCTGACGGCACGCGAACACGGCAACGTGCACCGCAGCGGCGACCTGGCCGCCGCCGCCGTGCTGCGCCTGCTGGAACGCTGCGACGCGCTGCGCCGGCCCGAGCGCTTTGCGCAGCTGCTGCTGGCCTGCGAATGCGACATGCGCGGCCGCCTGGGCTACGAAGACCAGCCCTATCCGCAACGCCAGCGCCTGGCCGCCGCCTTGCAGGCTGTGCTGCAGGCCGACACCCATGGCGCCACGCAGCAGGCGCTGGCGCAGGGCTTGAAAGGCCCGGCCATCGGCCAGCGCGTGCAGCGCGCGCGGCTGCAGGCCCTGGCCCGGGCGCTGGCTCAGCCCTTGGGGATCAGCGGCGCGGTGGCGTCGCTCAGCGCCGACGCCACCGACGACGCGTCGGCCTCCGGCGCCGGCTGATCCACCGGCACCGGCCGGCCGGTCAGGTAGCCCTGCACCAGCTTGAAGCCCATCAGGCGGCAGACCTCGGCCTCGGCCTCGGTCTCCACGCCTTCGGCCAGCGGCACCGAGCCCAGTTCGGTGACCAGGCGCACGAGGTCGCCCACCACCTTCTGCTTGCGCTCGCTGGCCATGTCGATGCCGCGGATCAGCCCCATGTCGAACTTGACGAAGTGCGCCGGCACCTCGCCCAGTTCGTTCAGCCGCGCCTGGCCGGCGCCGAAGTCGTCGTAGGCGAAGCGCACGCCGATGTCCTTGAGCCGTGCCGCCAGCTCCTTCATGCGCGCGATCTCCATCACCGCCGTCTCGTGCACCTCCACCACCAGGCGCGGCGCGTCGGGGTTGTCGCGCAGCGCCGCCAGGGCCTTCAGGAAGGCCTCGTCGAAGGTCTCCTTGGGGTGCGTGTTGACGAACAGCGTGGCGCCCTTCATGCGCGCCGCGACGGCCTTGATGCCGTAGTCACGGAAGGCCTGGCTCAGCTCCGACTCGCGGTCGAGGTGGGCCGCCATCTGGAACAGGCGGATCGGCGACTGCGGCAGGTCGGGGTGCAGCCCGCGGCCCAGCCATTCATGGGCGAACAGCTCGCGCGTGCGCATCTCGACGATGGGCTGCAGCGCGCCGCTCAGGCCCTGGCCGCGCAGCAGCGCCTTGAACTCGCGCTCGCGCGGCAGGAAGTTCTCGCTCAGGCCGCGGCCGGCCGGCACGATCACCGTGCGCTCGTCGTCGCCGCTCAGCGTGGAGCGGTTGACGAAGGTGGCGTTCTCGTCGTCGCGGCGGCCGATGCGGAACTCGGCGTGGGCGAAGTGGATGACGTCCTTCTCGGCCAGCAGCACCGAGCCGTTGATGCGCTGGCGGTTGACGTAGGTGCCGTTGGTGCTGTCGTGGTCGGTCAGCCGCAGGCGGCCGCTGATGTCGACGTCCAGCTCGGCGTGGCGGCGCGACAGGCCCATCGTCGCCTCGGTGAGGTCGTTGCCGGGGTCGCGGCCGATGAGAAAGGGCAGCCGCTTGATGGGGTGCACCACGCGCGAACCGTCGGCCGCCACGGCTTCGAGATACCAGACTGAATCCACGGCAGGCAGTCCCCCTTCGGAGTCGCGGATGCGGCCCAGCGCCGAAGGTGCTTCAGACCGTAAGCGCTGGTGACGGGACTGTAATGCCAGAACTACAACGTGTGCGAGCGGTCGCCGGCGGCAAAGCCGATGGCGTCGAAAGGCGTGGCCGCGGCGGCGAAGCCGATCACCTTGAACAGCTCGCCCATCTCGTGCTCCAGCAGCAGCGGCTGCGCCGCCACCTGGGCGCGCACGTCGGCCGCCGCCAGCAGCGCCGGCAGCCCGCAGTTGAGCAGGAAGCGCGCCTGCGAGGTGTAGCCCAGCACCTGCAGCCCGGCGTCCTGCGCGGCCAGCGCGATGGCGCTGAAGTTGACGTGCGCCGTGATGTCCTTGGCGCCGGGGTCGGCCAGCGGATCGGTGTCGGCCACGTGGCCGCGGTGGCACATCAGCGTGCCGCCGTGGCGCTGCGGGTGGTAGTACTCGTGCTCGGGAAAGCCGTAGTCGATGAAGAAGGCCGCGCCGCGCTGCAGCCGGTCGGCCAGCGTGCGGACGAAGGCCTCGGCCTGCGGGTGGACCTCGGTCACGGCGCCGGGCAGGAAGCGGCCGCGTTCGGCCGGCGGGCGCAGCGCGGTCGGGCGGTCTTCCCAGGCCAAGTGGTCGCCTTGCAACACCACACCGCGCTCCAGCCAGCGCTCGCCGTCGTAGTGCAGCAGTGGCACCGGCATCGCGTCGAGCACCTCGTTGCCGACCAGCACGCCTTGCATCCGCGGCGGCAGCGCGTCCAGCCACGCCACCCGGTCGCCCCAGGGCTGCAGGCGCGCGGCCTGGCGCTGGCGCAGGCCGGCCGACACGTCGACGACGTGGTAGCGCCGCACGCGCTCGCCCAGGCTGCCCAACAGCTCGGCGGCCAGCGCGCCGCTGCCGGCGCCGAACTCCCACACCTCGTCGGTGCCGGTGGCCTGCAAGGCCTGCGCGACCTGCGCCGCCAGCGCGCGGCCGAACAGCGGCGACAGCTCGGGCGCGGTGACGAAGTCGCTGCCGGGTTTCGTGCCCATGGGCGGCAGCTGGCCAAACATCCGCTCGCCGCGCGCGTAGTAGCCCAGCCCCGGCGCGTACAAGGCCTCGTGCATGTAGCGATCGAAAGGCAGCCAGCCGCCGGCGGCGGCGATGCGCTGCGCCAGGTGCCGGAGCATGGGCGACCCCCCCGCCGATACACTCGCGCCCTCGCCTTCTTGCATCCACGCATTCTAGGAACATGGCCTCGGCCGAACCCGTCAACGCCGCCCGGCGCTGGGCCATCGTCACCGGCGGCTCGGTGCGCGGCGGCCTGGCCATCAGCCGCCGGCTGCACGCCCGCGGCCTGGGCGTGGTGGTGCACCACGGCAGCGCGGCCAGCGCGGCGCGCGCGCAGGCCGTGGTCGACGAGCTGAACGCGCGGGTGCCCGGCAGCGCGCGGCGCTGGGAGGCCGCCTTGCAGGCACATCCGGCGTTCCCGGATGCGACGCTCGATGTCGCCCACGTCGTCTGCAACGCCAGCCGCCTGGCGCCCAGCGAGTGCGGCGATATGGACGCGGCCGAGCTGGACTTCCGCATCCACGTCAGCGGCCACGCGGCGCTGCTGGCCAGCGTCGAGCCCAGCCTGCGGCGGCTGCGCGGCAGCGTGGTGGCGGTGGGCGACCTGCAGACCCAGCAGCCCAATCGCGACCACGTGTGGTACCTGGTCGCCAAGGCCGGGCTTGAGACGCTGATGCGCACGCTGGCCGTGCAGTGGGCGCCCGAGGTGCGCTGCAACGTGGTGGCGCCGGGCGCGCTGGCCTGGCACGCCGGCTGGAGCGACGAGCCGCGCCGCGCCGCCATCCTGCAGAGCATTCCGCTGGCCCGCATCGGCAGCTTCGACGAACTGGCCGACTGCGTGGCCTGGCTGGCGCTGGACGCCGGCTACGTCAACGGCCAGGTGCTGAAGATGGACGGCGGCCGCTCCGCCTGGCTGCCATGAAGGCGCAGTTCGAGGTCGACACGCTGGCGCGCCAGGTCGAGATCGGCTGCGCCGACGACGAGCACGGCGTGCGCCAGGCGGTGACGATCACGCTGCGCGCCACGCTCGACGACCGCGCGCTGTTCGCCGGCGACACGCGCACGCCGCCGTTCGACTACTGCGCGCTGATCGACGCCGTCGACGCCGCGCTGGCCTCGCGCCCGCGCTTCATCCTGCAGGAGACGCTGGTCGTCGCCATCGCCGCGCGCGTGCTGGCCGATCCGCTGGTGCAGGCCATCGAGATCGCGCTCGACAAGACCGAGCGCTATCCCGGCTGCCGCTCGATCGGCGTGCGCGCCGCCTTCGACCGCGCCGCTTTGCGCGCGCTGGCCGCCCGCTACCCCGAAGACCCTGCCCTCGCCGCCCATGCCTGACGCCACCATGCTCGACGCCACCACGCTCGACGCCCCCGCGCCGGCGGCCCCAGCCGCCGCCGACGCCCGCAAGGCCGCCTTCGAGGCCAACAAGCTGAGCAAGCGGCTGCACCGCCAGGTGGGCCAGGCGATCGGCGACTTCAACATGATCGAGGCCGGCGACAAGGTGATGGTCTGCCTGTCCGGCGGCAAGGACAGCTACTCGCTGCTGGACATCCTGCTGTCGCTGCGCCAGCGCGCGCCGGTGCCTTTCGACATCGTCGCCGTCAACCTCGACCAGAAGCAGCCCGGCTTTCCGGCCGACGTGCTGCCGCGTTATCTGAGCGGCCTCGGCGTGCCCTTCCACATCGAGGCGCAGGACACCTATTCCATCGTCAAGCAGCACATCCCCGAGGGGCAGACGATGTGCAGCCTGTGCTCGCGGCTGCGCCGCGGCATCCTGTACCGCGTGGCCGGCGAGCTGGGGGCGACCAAGATCGCGCTCGGCCACCACCGCGACGACATGGTGGTGACGCTGCTCATCAACATGTTCTTCGGCGGCCGGCTCAAGGGCATGCCGCCCAAGCTGGTCAGCGACGACGGCCGCCACGTCGTGATCCGCCCGCTGGCCTACGTCGCCGAGAGCGACCTCGAGCGCTGGTCGGCGCACCGGCGCTTTCCCATCATTCCCTGCAGCCTGTGCGGCAGCCAGGACAACCTGCAGCGCGTGCAGGTGAAGGCGATGATCCACGACTGGGAGCGCCGCCACCCCGGCCGCATCGACAACATGCTGCGCGCGATGGGCCACGTCGTGCCCTCGCACCTGATGGACCGGAACCTCTACCCGTTCACCACGGTCCAAGCGCGCGGGGTGGCCGATCCGGCGGGCGACAAGGCCTTCGACGACGACGACCCCTGCGGCCCGCCAACCCCGTTGCCGGCGACCGCGCCGATTCGGCTGATGACCAAGGACGAGGCATGAACCGACGTTTGCTCTTCATCGCACTGGGCGCCGGCAGCGCCTGGCTGGCCGGCTGCGCCAGCGTGGGCATCGTGACCAGCGATGTCTCCAGCTTCGGCGAGTGGCCCGCCGGCCGCCAGCCCGGCAGCTACGCCTTCGAGCGGCTGCCGTCGCAGCAGGCGCAGACCGACGAGGCCACGATGCTGGAGCAGGCGGCCGCCGGCGCGCTGGCCAAGGCCGGCTTCAAGCCCGCCGCGGCCGGCCAGGAGCCCGACGTGCTGGTGCAGCTCGGCGCGCGCTTCCTGCAAAGCGTGCGCGCGCCCTGGGACGACCCGCTGTGGTGGGGCGGCGGCTTCGGGCGCTTTCGCAACGGGCCGTGGATGGGGCCGTCGTGGTCGATGTCGTGGCGCTACCAGTCGACCGTGTACCAGCAGGACGTGGCCATCCTGCTGCGCGACCGCGCCAGCGGCAAGCCGCTGTTCGAAGCGCGCGCGTCCAACGACGGCACCAGCCGCGCCGATGCTGCCACCGTGGCGGCGATGTTCGAGGCGGCGCTGATGGACTTTCCCAAGCTGGGCATCAACCCGCGCCGGGTGACGGTGACGCTGCCGCCGCCGCCGCCGCCGCGCTGATCGATGAATGGGTTGATGGGTTGATGGCTTGACGGCCCGACGCGCCGCGGCGCGCTGCCGCGCCTCAGGGCGCCGGCGTCGCCGCGTGCAGCGCGCGCAGGTCGTTTTCCCAGCCCTGCAACCGTTCGCGCGCGGCCTGTCGCTGCGCGGCCGTGCTGGCGTTGTGCAGGCGCGCCGCGAAAGCGCAGTTGTAGTCGGTCAGCCGCTGCTGGTAGGCGCGGTACTCGGGGTCGGGCGAACGCTCCTGCCGCTCGGTCAAGGCGCGCAGCGCGGCGGTGATGCTGTCGCGGTCGGCCTTCTCGGCCAGCAGGCGGCGCAGGCTTTGCATCATGTCGCGCTGGCGGCGCAAGCGCTCGGCCAGCCAGGCCTCGGGGTTGAACGGCGAGGCCTTGACGCCGTCGCTCAGCAGGCGCAGCTGCGCCTCGTCGAGCTTGCCGTAGAGCATCTCGGCGCGCTCGCGCGTGCGCTTCACGGCAGCGACGTGGCGCTCCTGCGGGTCGCTTTGCAGGAAGTCGCTGCGCATCTCGTCGTTGCCCTTCGCGTAGCGGCGCTCCACATGGCGCAGCTGCGCCTCGGTCAGGCCCGGCACCCAGGCGGCGGCGGTGGTCAGGCCCTGGTCGAGCGCCGGGTCCAGCAGGCGGCGGCCTTCGTCCCACCAGCGGCAGGCCTGGGCCGGTGTGATCGAATCGCCGATCCGCGCGCGCACGCCGGCCAGCCAAGCCGCGTAGCCGGGCAGTTGAGTCTTACGATGCCAGCCGAACCACGCGTGGATGTCGTCCTTGACGCGCGTGGCCGGCTCGCCGCTGAAGTCGCCGTAACCGTCGATCCACCACCAGGCCAGCGTGGGTCCGTTGTCGTAGGCCACCCGCAGCGCGGTGCAGCCCGACAGCAGCCACAAGGCCAGCACCAGCAACACCGCTCTCACATCCTTCACACGCATGGCACTCCACGTCGTCATCATGGCCGCGGGCAAAGGCACCCGCATGAAGTCCAACCTGCCCAAGGTGCTGCACCGGCTGGGCGACCGCGCGCTATTGCAGCATGTCCTGGACGCGGCCGCCGCCTTGCAGGCGCCCGAGCGCGAGCTGCGCACGGTGATCATCACCGGCCACGGCGCCGACGCGGTGGAAGCGGCGATGGCCGGCAGCGGCGCCGCCTTCGTGCGCCAGATGCCGCAGCTCGGCACCGGCCACGCCATCCAGCAGGTGGTGCCGCTGCTGCCCGATGACGACAGCACGGTGCTGATCCTCAGCGGCGACGTGCCGCTGGTGCAGCCCGACGCGCTGCGCCAGTTGACCGCCGCCTGCGGCGGCAGCCGGCTGGCGCTGCTGACCGTCGAGCTGGCCGACCCCGGCGCCTACGGCCGCGTGCTGCGCGCCGCCGACGGCGGCGTGCAAGGCATCGTCGAGCAGAAGGACGCCAGCGCCGCGCAGCGCGCCATCCGCGAGATCTACTCCGGCATCATGGCGGCGCCGGCGCGTCACCTCAAACGTTGGGTGATGGCGCTCGGCAACGACAACGCGCAGCGCGAGTACTACCTGACCGACATCGTGCGCCTGGCCGTCGCCGACGGCGTGCCGGTGGTGGCCGAGACCACCGACGACGAGACCGTGGTGCTGGGCGTCAACAGCCCGCTGCAGCTGGCCGACCTCGAGCGCCGGCTGCAGCGCCGCCAGGCCGTGGCGCTGATGGAAGCCGGCGTGCGCCTGGCCGACCCGGCGCGCTTCGACCAGCGCGGCACGCTGCACTGCGGGCGCGACGTGGAAATCGACGTCGGCTGCATCTTCGAAGGCACGGTCAGCCTCGCCGACGAGGTGCGCATCGGCGCGCACTGCGTGATCCGCGACGCGCGCATCGAGGCCGGCGCGGTGATCCACCCGTTCTCGCACATCGACGGCGCCGTCGTCGGCGCCGGCGCGCTGGTGGGCCCCTACGCGCGGCTGCGGCCCGGCGCCGAGCTGGGCGCGCAGGTGCACATCGGCAACTTCGTCGAGGTGAAGAACGCCTCGCTGGCCGCCGGCGCCAAGGCCAACCACCTGGCCTACCTGGGCGACGCCACCGTGGGCGAGCGCGTCAACTTCGGCGCCGGCAGCATCACCGCCAACTACGACGGCGCCAACAAGCACCGCACGGTGATCGAGGCCGACGCCCACATCGGCAGCAACTGCGTGCTGGTGGCGCCGGTGACCATCGGCGCCGGCGCGACGATCGGCGGCGGCTCCACCATCGCCAAGCCGGCGCCGGCCGGGCAGCTGACGGTGGCGCGCGCCAAGCAGATCAGCCTGTCGACCTGGTCGCGCCCGGTGAAGGCGAAGAAGGGCTAACGCTCGATTTAGACGGCTTCAACGGCTTCGGCGACGCCGGCCGCCAGGCACAGGTCGTCCCAGGCCTTGGCCTTGTCGGGCAGGTTGCGCAGCAGGTAGGCCGGGTGGTAGGTGACGACCAGCGGCACGCCCTGATAGCGGTGCACGCGGCCGCGCAGCTTGCCCACCGGCTCGCTGCTGCGCAGCAGGGCCTGCACCGCGAAGCGGCCCATCGCCAGGATCAGCCGCGGCCGCAGCAGCTCGATCTGGCGGATCAGGAAGGGCTCGCAAGCCTGCATCTCGGCCGCTTCGGGGTTGCGGTTGCGCGGCGGCCGGCACTTCAGCGTGTTGGCGATGTAGACGCGCTGCGCCGGCGGCGGCTGCGCGCCGTCGGCCGCGCGCGTGAGCGACAGCGCGCGCAGCATGCTGTCCAGCAACTGGCCGGCGGCGCCGACGAAAGGCTCGCCCTGCAGGTCTTCCTGCTCGCCCGGCGCTTCGCCGACGACCATCCACTGCGCCTGCGGGTGACCGACGCCGAACACCGTCTGCTTGCGCGTGCGGCACAGCTCGCAGGCGGTGCAGGCAGCCACCGCCTCGCGCAGCGCGGGCCAGTCGAGCGTGGCGATGCGGGCGCGACGCTCCTCGTCGGCCAGCGGCGCGGCTTCATTGCGGGCCGCGGGGGCGGGTGCCGCGACTGGGGCCGGCGCGGGTGCAGGTGCGGGTGCACGCGCTGCTGGTGCGGCGACCACGGCCGGCGCGGGCGCCGGCTCAGCCGCGGGCGCAGCCGCGCCCGGCGGCTGCCACACCACCAACCCCATCTCGCGCAGCATCCGCTGCTGGCGTTCGGTCCAGGTCATGGCGGCGCGTCGGCCAGCACCAGCTTCATCACCACCGCGTCCTCGCGCCGGCCGTTGCCGGCCGGGTAGTACTCGCGACGCAGGCCCACCTCGGCAAAGCCGCGGCGCTGGTACAGCGCGCGGGCGCGGGCATTGCCGGCACGCACTTCCAGCCACACCAGCGGCAGCGCGCGCTCGCGGCTGCGCTGCTCCAGCACGTCCAGCAGCCGCCCGCCATGGCCCAGGCCCTGGCACGCCGGCGCGACGGTGAGGTTGAGCAAATGCATCTCGCCGAGGCCGGTCATCGCGACGAAATAACCGATGACCTGCGCGTCTTCGTCGAGCAGCAGCTCGGCCAGGTAGCCGGCGGCCAGCGAGTCGATGAAGTTGCCGCGCGTCCAGGGGTGGCTGTAGGCGCGCGACTCGATGGCCAGCACCGCGTCCAGGTCGGCGGCCTGCATCGCGCGCAGCGGCGGTGCGGGCGGCAGCGGCGGCGGCGGCAGCGTCGTCATGCAGCCGAGCGCGCCGCGGCCCGCTCGGCCGTGGTCTGCGCCACCTTGTCGCGCACGTACAGCGGCAGCGCCTGGGCGGCATCGACGCCGGCACCGGCGCGCCAGGCGTGGTCGGCCAGCTCGATCAAGGCCGCGGCGCGGTCGTCGCCGACCGACAGGCGCTGCGCCGCCGGCCACAGCGCAGCGAGCGCGGGCCCGAACAGCGGCACGGCCGAGCCGGCCACGCGCGGCGGCGGCGCGGCGCCCCAGGCGCGCGCCAGGTCGTCCGGCGCCCACAGCGCCGGCGGCTGCAGCACGGTCCAGCCACCGACAGCGTCATGCCGGTAGCGGCCGGCGTAAATCTCGCCCATGCGCGCGTCCATGGTCACCGCCAGCTCGAAGCCGGCGCCGGCGCCGGCTTCGCGCCGCGCCTGCTCGGCCACCAGCAGCAGGCTGTCCAGCGGCAGCACCGGGCAGCCCAGGCCGAAGGCCAGGCCCTGGGCGACGGCGCAACTGGTGCGCAGGCCGGTGAAGGCGCCCGGCCCGCGGCCGAAGCCGATGGCCACCACGTCTTGCATGCGGCGGCCGGCGCGCTGCAGCAGCGCCTGCGCCGCCGGCAGCAGCTCGGCCGAGGCCTGGGCGCCGCCGGGCGCGTTGTGCAGCCAGCGGCCGGCCTCGGTCTGCACCGCCAGCGCCATGCGCTCGGTGGCGGTGTCGAAGGCCAGCAGGGTGTGCGGCGGCTGCGGCAAGGGCATCGAACGAGTGTAGCCGTGCGATCATCGGCGCCATGCCCTGGGCTTCGCCGAATGCCGTTGATTTGCTGGGTTATGCCGCGGCCAGCCTGACCACGCTGTCGTTCTTGCCGCAGGCGCTGCTGACGCTGCGCACGCGCAACGTGGCCGGCATCTCGCTGGGCATGTACGGCGCCTTCACCGCCGGCGTGGCACTGTGGCTGGTGTACGGCGTGCTGATCGGGCAATGGCCCATCATCGTGGCCAACGCGCTGACGCTGGGGCTGGCCTCGGTGATCCTGGGGATGAAGATCGCGGTCGAGCGCGGCCGCCGCGAGCAGGCGGACCAGCAGCTCTGATCAGAACGGGTTGCCGGTGGCCCGCGCCACCGCCAGCGTGCCCAGGCGGGTCTGCCCGCCGTACGCAAGATGGCGGTCGTCGGCCCACAGCCAGGTGGCCGAGGTGCCCGAGGCCACAAGCGTCTGCGTCGTGCAGTTGGGCAGCGCGACGGTGCACACCGCGGTGGTGGCGTCGGTGACGCCGTAGCTGCTGGCGTACTTGGCCACCGACTGCACCGCCTCGTCGCCCAGCACCAGGCCGATGTAGCGGCCGTCGTTGAGGATGGTGGTGCGCAGCTTGCTGTTGAAGGCCGCCGTCAGCCGGGTGAGCAGCGCCGAGCGGTCGATGTCGCTGAACTTGGCCTTCTCCGCCAGCGCGTACGGGCTCAGGCCCATGTCGGGCACGGTGGCGACGATCACGCGCGCACCCAGGTCGACGAGGCGGTTGACCTGCGCGCCCAGCCGCGCGCCGCGGTCGGCCAGTTCGGCGGTGAGCTGTTCCTCGGTCTGCTGCGGATACGCGGCGTAGAGGTCGAGCACGTCGTTGGCGCCCACCAGGATGGTCACCAGGCTCAGCGGCGCAAAGCCGGCGCGCGCGATCTGGCTGTCGATCTGCGTCTTCAGGTCATCGGCGCGCGCGCCCGCCACGGCGCGCATCTCGGCCTTGGTCGCGCTGGAATTGTTGGGGTTGCACTCCTGGAAGGCGAAGCCGTAGTGGTTGGCCACGGCCTGGGTCCAGATCGGCTCGGTCGCGCAGTCGATCGCGCCATCGGTCGTCAGCGGGTTCACGGTGTAGCGCCGGCCGTCGGCCAGGATGACGCTGCTCTCGTCGCCGAAGGCCACGTACTGGTCGGGGATGAAGGCTTCGTACTGCGTGGTGCCGCCGCCGCAGGCCGCCAGCAGCGTCGCCGCGAAGACGGCGGTGAGCCCGAAGCGCGTGATGCGCGCCGATCGACGCCCAGATGTCATTGGAAAAACTCCGAAAGTCGCTGCGGTTGGGAAAGGGAATGAACGCCTGGACGACCGGCCGCCGATCATGCGGCCGCCGCAGCGCGGGCCAACCGATCACGCACACCGTCCCACGCGGGGCCGGGTGGCGGCGTCTCGACCCAGATCAGCCGGGCGCCGCCGGCATCGAAGCCGCGCAGCACCGCGAACAGTTCGTGCGCCACGTCTGCCGCCCGGTCCGGCATCAGCCGCAGCGTGATGCCGCGCGGCGCCTGCCGCACCGTGCGGGAATATACCGCGAGGCCCTGCGGCGGCTGGCCGCCGGCCAGCACCTCGAAGGCGCTGCGCAGCATCGCGCCGTCCATCAGCCGCAGCTTGGCCACGGGCGCGTAGTGCGCCGCCAGCGTGCCCGAGGCACGCGGCGCGTCGTCGCCCGGCGGCCGCAAGGCGGCGCCGAGCACGGCCTCGATCTCGTCGCGCGCCAGCACGCCGGGGCGCAGCAGCGCCGGCGCGGCGCGGCTGCAGTCGACGATGGCCGACTCGATGCCCAGTTCGCAGTCGCCACCGTCCAGCACCGGCAGCTCGGGCCCGAACTCGGCCGCCACGTGCGCCGCCTGCGTGGGGCTGATGCGGCCGAAGCGGTTGGCGCTGGGCGCCGCCACGCCGCGCACGCCGCGCGCTGCCGCCGCCTGCAGCAGCGCGCGCGCCACCGGGTGCGACGGCATGCGCAAGCCGATGCTCGGCTGCCCGGCCGCCGCCGCCGCGCCCACGCCCGGCCGGCGCGGCACGATCAGCGTCAGCGGCCCGGGCCAGAAGCGCTCGGCCAGGCGCTGCGCGGCCGCGCTCGACAGCTCGCCGAAGTGGCGCGCGTCGTCCAGCGTGGCGACGTGGACGATCAGCGGATGGTCGGCCGGCCGGCCTTTGGCGGCGAAGATGGCGGCCACCGCAGCATCGTCGTCGGCGCGCGCGCCGAGGCCGTAGACCGTTTCGGTGGCGAAGCCGACCAGGCCGCCGGCGGCCAGGCGGTCGGCGGCAGCGGCCACGGCGGCCGGGTCTTGTCCGTCGAGGATGGGCATGGGCGCGCGCGGTCGGTCAGAAGGGCGGCAGGCCCAGGCGCTGCGCGGCCTGCAAGGCGGTGGCGCGCGCCGCGGCCGCGCTGGCCGCGGTGACGGTCAGGTGCCCCATCTTGCGGCCGCGGCGCGGTTCGGCCTTGCCGTACAGGTGCAGGTGCACGCCGGGCAGCGCCAGCACGGCGGGCCAGTCGGGCTCGCGCGGCGTGGCGACGGCCGCACCGCCGGCGGCATCGGCGGCGAACCACAGGTCGCCCAGCAGGTTGAGCATCACCGCGGCCGAGTGCTGGCGCGGCATGGCGAGCGGCAGGCCCAGCAGGGTGCGAAGCTGCAGCCCGAACTGCGAGAGGTCGCAGGCATCGATGCTGTAGTGACCCGAGTTGTGCGGGCGCGGCGCCATCTCGTTGGCCAGCAGTCGGCCGTCTTGCAGCACGAAGAACTCGACGCACAGCACGCCCACGTAGTCCATCGTCACCGCCAGCTCGCGCGCCATGCGCGCCGCTTCGGCGGCGGTGGCGGCATCGACGTCGGGCGCCGGCACCTGGGTGACGGCGAGGATGCCGTCGCGGTGCAGGTTCTGCTGCACCGGCAGGTGCACGCAGGCGCCGTCGGCACCGCGCGCCACCAGCACGCTGAGTTCGCAGCGGATCGGCAGCAGCGCCTCCAGCAGGCAGGGCGAGCGGCCCAGCGCCTGCCAGGCCTCGGCCAGCGCGGCGCGGTCGGCCACGCGCCGCTGGCCCTTGCCGTCGTAGCCGAGCTGCGAGGTCTTCAGCACGCCGGGCAGCAGCTCGTCGGCCACGGCCTGCAGATCGGCCGCCGATTCGATGCGCGCATGCGGCGCGCAAGGCACGCCGCTGCGCCCGAAATGCGCCTTCTCCAGCGCGCGGTGCTGGCAGATGCGCACCGCCGCGGCCGCCGGCGAGACCACGCAGCGATCGGCCAGCGACTGCAACACGGCGGCCGGCACGTTCTCGAATTCGGTCGTCACGGCGGCGCAAAGCGCGGCCATCTCCGACGCGGCGGCTGGGTCATCGTAGGCTGCACACAACAGTCGGTCGGCCGCCTGCCCGGCCGGCGCGCTCGGGTCGGGATCGAGCACGACGGCCCGATAGCCCATCGCCTGCGCCTCATGAACCAGCATGCGGCCGAGCTGGCCGCCGCCCAGGATGCCGATGCTGCGCGCGCGCGCCGCGGGCGCCGCCGGCGTGGCCGGGCGCTCCGCGCTCACGACAAGTCCTGCGTCATCGCGCGCGCCGCCGCGGTCTGCCGCGTGCGAAAGTCGTTCAGCTTCTGCAGCAATGCCGCGTCGTCCGCGGCCAGCATGGCCACCGCGAACAACGCCGCATTGGCCGCCCCGGCGGGCCCGATGGCAAACGTCGCCACGGGTATCCCTTTGGGCATCTGCACGATCGAATACAGAGAATCGAGCCCTTGCAGATACCGACTGGCTACCGGAACCCCCAGCACCGGCACGGTGGTTTTGGACGCCAGCATCCCCGGCAGATGCGCCGCACCCCCCGCCCCCGCAATGATCGCCCGAAACCCCCGATCGGCCGCGCTGGCCGCAAACGCGAACATATCGTCAGGCATGCGGTGCGCTGACAATACTTGCCGATGATAGGGAATGGCAAATTCATCGAGGACTGCAGCGGCGTTGGACAAGGTTTCCCAGTCGCTGGAGGAGCCCATGACGATGGCGATTTGATCGTGAGAGTTTTTCCCCATATTCAATATTGTCAAGCCAATAAAATGAAATCCTACAAAGCCGGAAACGCAAAATCCTTTGGGGCACGCTCGCCGAGCACTTTCAAAACGTCAGATTCTCGTTGACAATTTAGATCAAATCTCGCGATCGCATCCTGCCACATTTTCGTGAATCTCTCATCCAAACCATCAAACTGTTTGAGTGCCAACTGGATCGAATAAGCGGCGATCGCCATACCGCTTGCACTAACTCCACCAAAGAATCTTTCCATGAGTGCTGACGCGCCTTGAATCACCTGAGATTGATCAATTTCACTCAATATGGCTCGGCTTCGCAATATATCTGCCGATCGCATCAATTCTGCCGCAGGCCAAATGGCAGCTAGATCAGCGGGAACCTTCGATGAAGTGAACCGACGGATCGCTTCAGCGTACTGCCCCTGGACGATTGCAAGCTGCCCAAACAACAAGTCGAATGCCCAACCCAAAGACGTATCTTTGATATATTGAGCATAATTCTCTGCGGATGCCGCCTGAACAATTAGATGGCATTCTTCAATATCGAGGTCGAGACCTTTAACTTCTTGAATGCGCACATTGAAAACTTTGATTGCGGCGCGATTGTATAAAATTGCCCCAAGAGATGAATCATCCCCCAATCGAAGTGCAGACTCTCGCGCAGATTTATACCAGTTGTCAGCCTTCTTTATCGCACCAACGTCTTCACAGGTATCCGCCACAACAAGACAGGCACGGGCAGCCACCTCATCCGACACAACGCGACCCGAAACAAAGATATCTGCCAAATCACGCGATAAATTATCCCATTGACCGAGTATACGGTGAACGGCAGCAAGCCACGCGGCGACCAATAACGGAAGATCATCATTTGGCGGGCATCCCGCTGCCAGCGCACGGCTTCGATTCAATTTATCAATTGCCTTGGCAGCGCCATTTTCGAAGTATTCACAAACACCTTCTGCGAAGTTTATATAAGCAACAATCTGTGCTGTATTCATCTGCGAGAGCACTGACCTAGCCGATCGAATTATCTCGCGTGCATCATCAAGGTGTCCCAAGCGCGCTTTATAGACCGCATGCTTCAGACGGAGCATCCAATGCTTGTGAATATCTCGTTCACCTGAAAGGGCAGCAATCAGACTGGATTCGTATCGAGACATCACTCCCTCGCTAGAAGCATCGGCCTTCATCCGATCACGGCGCCTGAAGCGACTCGGCTGTCGCAACGGCCCAAGGCTGCGCCGCAACCGACAACAGAACGCAAATGCAGGTCGTGTTCATTGTTGGCAACTTCGACCACGTCCATGGCTGTACCGCGGTCTAACGCGCATTTTGGACTGCATCCTTGCCTCCTAGTTTGCGTCAACATCGACGGAACAGCAGGGTGGGCTTTGACTGGTCGCAGCCAAGTGTGCTCGATACCTTCTCACTCACCAAGGCACGCATTACCATGCGCGACAGCGTCGAGACGTACGAGAGACGGATGTCCAATGCTCGGCGCACAACGACATCAACTCTGACGGAGAACACTCATGGCAACTGCAAAGAAGGCACCGGCTAAGAAGGCGCCGGCGAAGAAGTCTGCACCCGCTAAGAAAATGGCGCCCGCAAAGAAGGCGGCATCCGGAAAGGCGGCGGCTTCTCCTAAGACTGCAGCCAAAAAAGCCGCCCCCGCCAAGAAGCGCACCCCCAACGCCGCCTTCATGAAGGCGATGACGCCCAGTGCGGCGCTGGCGGCGGTGATCGGGGACAAGGCGATGCCGCGGACCGAGGTGACCAAGAAGGTCTGGGAATACATCAAGAAGAACGGGCTGCAGGACAGCGCCAAGAAGACCATGATCAACGCCGACGCCAAGCTGAAGGAGATCTTCAAGAAGGCGCAGGTCTCGATGTTCGAGATGACCAAGCTGATCAGCAGCCACCTCAAGTAAGGCCCGCAAGGCCAACCGGGAAAGCCGCAGCGTCGGTCGGATCGACCGGCTGCGGCTTCGTCGTTTTCGCCGCCGACTTGCTCAGCGGCGGCGCGTCAGTTGACCACCTGCGCCAGGCTGCCGCTGGCGTACTGGCGCGCCACGGCGGCCAGCGGCTCGGGCTTGATCTTGCCGGCCTGGCCTTCGCAGCCGAACTCCACGTAGCGCTGGCGGCAGATGGCCTTAGCAGCCTCGCGCGCGGGCTTGAGGTAGTCGCGCGGGTCGAACTTGCCGGGGTTCTCGGCCATGTACTTGCGGATGGCGCCGGTCATCGCCAGCCGGATGTCGGTGTCGATGTTGATCTTGCGCACGCCGTACTTGATGGCGTGCTGGATCTCCTCCACCGGCACGCCATAGGTCTCCTTCATGTCGCCGCCGTACTGGCGGATGATGGCCAGCAGGTCCTGCGGCACGCTGGAGCTGCCGTGCATCACCAGGTGGGTGTTGGGGATGCGGCGGTTGATCTCCTTGATGCGGTCGATCGCCAGGATGTCGCCGGTGGGCTTGCGGGTGAACTTGTAGGCGCCGTGGCTGGTGCCGATGGCAATGGCCAGCGCGTCGAGCTGGGTCTTCTTGACGAAGTCGGCCGCCTGCTCGGGGTCGGTCAGCAATTGCTCGCGCGTCATCGTCGCGTCGGTGCCGTGGCCGTCTTCCTTGTCGCCGCGCATGGTCTCCAGCGAGCCCAGGCAGCCCAGCTCGCCTTCGACCGTGACGCCCTGGCGGTGCGCCATGTCCACCACCTGGCGCGTCACGTCGACGTTGTAGTCGTAGCTGGCGATGGTCTTGCCGTCGGCCTGCAAAGAGCCGTCCATCATCACCGAGCTGAAGCCCAGGTCGATGGCGCCGCGGCAGACCTCGGGGCTCTGGCCGTGGTCCTGGTGCATCACCAGCGGAATGTGCGGCCACGACTCCACCGCCGCCTGGATCAGGTGCTTGATGAAGGGCTCGCCGGCGTACTTGCGCGCGCCGGCGCTGGCCTGCAGGATCACCGGGGCGTTGACCTCGGCGGCGGCCGTCATCACGGCCTGCACCTGCTCCAGGTTGTTGACGTTGAAGGCGGGGATGCCGTAGCCGTTTTCGGCGGCGTGGTCGAGCAACTGGCGCATCGAGACGAGGGGCATGGCGGGCTCCGGAAAAATGGTCGGGTGGATGGAATTCCAGGCCCTGTCGGCGCTCGCTGCGTAACCGGGCCGTAACCGGCGGATTTTAGGCGCTGGCCCCGGGCGGCCGCGGCCTTGTCCGCACGCGGCGCAGGCGCGCGGCGAAGGCATGCAAGCGAAACTGGCCGGATTTCGCCCGGCTTTTCCGCGCTCGGCGGCGGGCAGCTCTTGCCGACACTGCGGCTCACCTGCCCCTTGTCTGCGGGCCGCCCGCCGAAGACCACGCCGATGAAGCCCGCCGCCCGCCTGGCCGATGCCACCGCCTGGATCACCACCGCCGCCACGCGCGCCGGGGATGAGTTGCCGGCCTATGTGATGGACCGCCTGCAGATCGGCCGCCGCTCGGCATTGAGCCTGCTGCGCCGCTTGGAAGCCGCGCAGTGGCTGCAGCGCAGCGGCAGCCGCCGCAAGCCCTGCTGGCAGCCGGGCCCGCTGCGCCAGGTGGTGCAGCGCTATGCGCTGGCCGGGTTGCAGGAAGACCTGCCCTGGAGCCGCGACTTCGCGCCCTTCTTCCAGTTGCCGCCCGCGGTGGCGCGGCTCGCGCAGCACGCCTTCACCGAGCTGCTGAACAACGCCATCGAGCACAGCGGCGGCAGCCAGGTGACGATCTCGCTGCGCCAGACGGCGCTGCACCTGCAGTTGCTGGTGTCGGACGACGGCTGCGGGCTGTTCCGGCGCCTGCAGGATGCGCACGACCTCGCCGACCCGCGGCTGGCGATGCTGGAACTCAGCAAGGGCAAGCTCAGCAGCCTGCCGGATCGCCACAGCGGCCGCGGCTTGTTCTTCTGCTCGCGCCTGGCCGACGTGCTGGACCTGCATGCCAACGAGACGGCCTTCCAGCACCGCGGCTTCGGCGGCGCGCCCGGCTGGCGTGAAGGGCGGCCGCTGGCGCGCCAGGGCACTTCCGTCTATCTGGCCGTCGCGCTGGACACGCCGCGCACGCTGGACGCGGTGCTGCGCCGGCACAGCGCCGATGGCCGCGGCTACGGCTTCGAGCGCACCGCGGTGCCGCTGAAGCTGCTGACCGGTGGCGCCGGCGCCGCGGTGCACCTGGCCTCGCGCGCGCAGGCGCGGCGCGCGGCGCTGCGGCTGCAGGCCTTCCGCCATGCCGAGCTGGACTTTTCGGGCATCGACGAAATCGGCCACAGCTTCGCCGACGAGCTGTTCCGCGTCTTCGCGCGCGAGCAGCCGCTACTCGAACTGCAGCCCACCGGCATGGCGCCGGCGGTGGCGGCGATGGTCGATTCGGTGCGCGCCGGCGGCTGACGCCGGCTGGGCCTCAATCCACCCGGCAGACTTTCAACATGTTGGTACCGCCGGGGTAGCCCATCGGCTCGCCGCAGGTGATGGCGTAGGTGTCGCCGGGCTTGAGCTCGCCGCGCGCCACCAGCAGCTTCTCGGCCTGCACCAGGGCCGAATCGCGGTCGCTTTCCTTGGCCATCAGCATCGGCCGAACGTTGCGGTAGAGCGCCATCTTGCGTTGCGACACGGTCTGCGTCGTCAGGCCGAAGATCGGCAGCTTGATGTTGTGCCGGCTCATCCACAGCGCCGTGCTGCCCGACTCGGTGAGCGCGATGATGGCCTTGCAGCCCAGGTGATGCGCCGTGAACAGCGCGCCCATCGCGATGCTCTGGTCGATGCGGCCGAAGCGCTTGTTGGTGAAGTCGGTGTCGAGCGAGACGTCCTCCGCGCGCTCGGCCTCCAGCGCGATCAGCGCCATGTGCTCCACCGTCTCCACCGGGTACTTGCCGGCCGCCGTCTCGGCGCTCAGCATCACGGCGTCGGTGCCATCGAGTACCGCGTTAGCCACGTCCGACACCTCGGCGCGCGTGGGCACCGGGTTCTGGATCATGCTCTCCATCATCTGCGTGGCGGTGATGGCCACCTTGTCCATCTCGCGCGCCATGCGGATCATCTTCTTCTGCAGCGCCGGCACCGCGGCGTTGCCGACCTCCACCGCGAGGTCGCCGCGCGCCACCATGATGCCGTCGCTGGCCTTGAGGATGGCTTCGAGCTGGGGGATGGCCTCGCTGCGCTCGATCTTGGCGATCATCGCCGGCTTGTGGCGGTAGGCCTCGCCGGCCACGTTGGCGAGCTGGCGCGCCATCTCCATGTCGGTGGCGCTCTTCGGGAAGCTCACCGCCACGTACTCGGCCTGGAAGGCCATCGCGGTGCGGATGTCTTCCATGTCCTTGGCCGTCAGCGCCGGCGCCGTCAGGCCGCCGCCCTGCTTGTTGATGCCCTTGTTGTTGGACAGCTCGCCGCCGACCTTGACGACGGTGTGCACCTGCTCGCCGCGCACCGCGTCGACGGTCAGCACGATCAGCCCGTCGTTGAGCAGCAGCGTGTCGCCGGGGCGCACGTCGCGCGGCAGCTCCTTGTAGTCCAGGCCCACGGCGTGCACGTCGCCGGCTTCGGCGCGCTGCGCGTCCAGCACGAAGGGCTGGCCGTTTTGCAGCATCACGCGGCCGTCGACGAACTTGCCGACGCGGATCTTCGGCCCCTGCAGGTCGGCCATCAGCGCCACCGTGCGGCCCACCTTGTCGGCCGTGCGGCGCACCAGCTCGGCGCGGGCGATGTGGTCCTCGGCCTTGCCGTGGCTGAAGTTCAGGCGCACCACGTCGACGCCGGCGAGCAGCAGACGCTCCAGCACCTCCGGGTCGCTGGACGCGGGGCCGAGGGTGGCGACGATCTTGGTGGCACGCGACATGGGCTGGAGCTTCTGATTCATGGAACCTGGCAAGGGCGGCGGCAGGGCCGGCGGATTATCAGCGCGCGCCGGCTGGCCGCGGTTTCATCGCGGTTTCATCGCGGGCCCCGCGCGACCCAACCCACTACGACTCGGCCACGGCCTCCGCGACGGCCACCGCCGTCATGTTGATCACCCGCCGCACGGTGGCCGACGGCGTCAGGATGTGCGCCGGCTTGGCCGCGCCCAGCAGCATGGGGCCGACGGTGATGCCGTGGCCGCCGGTCATCTTGAGCACGTTGAACAGGATGTTGGCGGCGTCCAGGTTCGGCAGCACCAGCAGGTTGGCGCTGCCCGTCAGCGTCGTCTCCGGCAGGAAGCCGCGGCGGATGTCGTCCGACAACGCGGCGTCGCCCTGCATTTCGCCGTCGCTTTCGATGTCGGCCGGCGCGCGCTCGCGGAACAGCAGGTGCGCCTGCCGCATGCGCTGCGCCGAGTCGCGGCTGGACGAGCCGAACATCGAGTGCGAGACGAAGGCCACGCGCGGCGGGATGCCGAAGCGCCGCACCGCGTCGGCGGCCATCATCGCGATGTCGGCCAGCTCCTCGGCGCTGGGCGCCTCGTTGACGAAGGTGTCGGTGATGAACAGCGTGTGGTCGGGCATCGTCAGCGCGTTCAGCGCGGCCATGGTGCGCACGCCGGGGCGGCGGCCGATGACGTTGCGCACGTGGTCCAGGTGCTGGTCATAACGGCCGACCAGGCCGCACAGCATGGCGTCGGCCTCGCCGCGGCGCAGCATCAGCGACGAGATCAGCGTGTTCGACCGCCGCACCGAGGCCTTGGCCACCTCGGCGGTGACGCCCTCGCGCGCCATCAGGCCGCGGTAGGTCTCCCAGTATTCGCGGAAGCGCGGGTCGTTCTCGGGGTCGACCAGCTCGAAGTCCTGGCCCGCGCTCAGCCGCAGGTTGGCGCGTTCGATGCGCATCTTCACCACTTCGGGCCGGCCCACCAGGATGGGCCGCGCCAGGCCTTCGTCCAGCGCCGCCTGCACGGCGCGCAGCACGCGCTCGTCCTCGCCCTCGGCGTAGACCACGCGCGCCGGGCGCGTGGCGTGCGCGCGCTTGGCGGCGCTGAACACCGGGCGCATCACCATGCCGGTCTGGTAGACGAAGCGGGTCAGCGAATCGCGGTAGGCGCCGAGGTCGGCGATCGGCCGCGTCGCCACGCCCGAGTCGGCCGCCGCCTTGGCCACGGCCGGCGCGATGCGCAGGATCAGCCGCGCGTCGAAAGGCTTGGGAATCAGGTAGTCGGGGCCGAACGTCAGCTCCTGCCCGGCGTAGGCGGCGGCCACCTCGTCGCTGGTCTCGGCCTTGGCCAGCTCGGCGATCTCGCGCACGCAGGCGAGCTTCATCGCCTCGGTGATCTTGGTGGCCCCGCAGTCCAGCGCGCCGCGGAAGATGTACGGGAAGCACAGGACGTTGTTGACCTGGTTGGGGTAGTCGCTGCGCCCGGTGGCGATGATGCAATCGGGCCGCACGGCCTTGGCCAGTTCCGGGCGGATCTCGGGCTCGGGGTTGGCCAGCGCCAGGATGATGGGCTGGTCGGCCATCGTCGACACCATCTCGGCCGACAGCACGCCGGCCGCCGAGCAGCCGAGGAAGACGTCGGCGCCCTTCATCACGTCGGCCAGCGTGCGCGCGTCGGTGCGCTGGCAGTAGCGCAGCTTGCTCTCGTCGAGCCGCGCGAAGTCGTCGCGTCCTTCGCGCACCACGCCGCGGCTGTCGACGACGAAGATGTTCTCGCGCCGCACGCCCAGCCCGACCATCACGTCGAGGCAGGCGATGGCCGCGGCGCCGGCGCCCGAGGCCGCCAGCTTGACCTCGCCGATGCGCTTGCCCACCAACTCCAGCCCGTTGAGCAGCGCGGCCGCCGAGATGATGGCGGTGCCGTGCTGGTCGTCGTGGAAGACGGGGATGTTCATGCGCTCGCGCAGCTTCTTCTCGATGTAGAAGCACTCGGGCGCCTTGATGTCTTCGAGGTTGACGCCGCCCAGCGTGGGTTCGAGCGCGGCGACGATGTCGACCAGCTTGTCGCGGTCGCGCTCGGCCAGCTCGATGTCGAAGACGTCGATGCCGGCGAACTTCTTGAACAGGCAGCCCTTGCCTTCCATCACCGGCTTGCCGGCCAGCGGGCCGATGTCGCCAAGGCCCAGCACCGCCGTGCCGTTGGTGACCACGCCCACCAGGTTGGCGCGGCTGGTGTACTCGGCGGCCAGCGCCGGGTCCTGCTCGATCGCCAGGCACGCATAGGCCACGCCCGGCGAGTAGGCCAGCGACAGATCTCGCTGGTTGGACAGCGGCTTCGTCGGCGTGACGGCGATCTTGCCGCGCGTCGGCGCGCGGTGGTATTCCAGCGCCGCATCCTTGAGCGCCTGTTCGGCCGCGGACAGCTTGGGCTGCATGCTCGTCTCCTTCGTTGTTCGTTCTCGATGGGCGGACGGTACACCCGCACGCGCCCCGGCGGACAGCCCCCGGCTCAGCCCTGCGCGCGCCGCTGCAGCACCTCGAAGGCGGGCAGCGTCTTGCCTTCCAGCACCTCCAGGAAGGCGCCGCCGCCGGTGCTGATGTAGCCCACGTCTTTCTCGATGCCGTACTTGGCGATGGCGGCCAGCGTGTCGCCGCCGCCGGCGATGCTGAAGGCGCTGCTCTGCGCGATCGCCCGCGCGATGGTCTCCGTGCCCTTGGCGAAGGCGTCGAACTCGAACACGCCGACCGGGCCGTTCCAGACGATGGTGCCGGCGGCCAGCAGCTTGGCGGCCAGCAGCTGTGCCGTCTTCGGGCCGATGTCGAGGATGAGGTCGTCGTCGGCCACGTCCGTGGCTGCCTTCACGGTGGCCGGCGCGTCGGCGGCAAAGGTCTTGGCGCACACCACGTCGACCGGAATCGGCACCTCGGCGCCGCGCGCCTTCATCGCCTCGATCACCGCCTTCGCCTGGTCCACCAGGTCGGGCTCGGCAAGGCTCTTGCCGATCTTCAGCCCGGCGGCCAGCATGAAGGTGTTGGCGATGCCGCCGCCGACCACCAGGCCGTCGACCTTGGCGGCCAGGCTTTGCAGGATGGTCAGCTTGGTGCTCACCTTGCTGCCGGCGACGATGGCCACCAGCGGCCGCTTCGGGTTGGCCAGCGCCTTGGTGATGGCGTCGATCTCGGCGGCCAGCAGCGGGCCGGCGCAGGCCACCGGCGCGAACTGCGCGATGCCGTAGGTGCTGGCCTCGGCGCGGTGCGCGGTGCCGAAGGCGTCGTGCACGAAGATGTCGCACAGCGCGGCCATCGTGCGCGAGAGCGTCTCGTCGTTCTTCTTCTCGCCCTTGTTGACGCGGCAGTTCTCCAGCAGCACCACCTGGCCGGGCGCGACGTCGACGCCGTCGACCCAGTTCGACTTCAGCGGCACCTCGCGCCCCAGCAGTTCGGCCAGCCGCGCGGCCACCGGCGCCAGCGAGTCTTCGGGCTTGAAGGCGCCCTCGGTCGGGCGGCCCAGGTGGCTGGTGACCATCACCGCGGCGCCGGCGTCGAGCGCCATGCGGATGCAGGGCACGCTGGCGCGGATGCGCGTGTCTTCGGTGATGCGGCCGGCATCGTCCTGCGGCACGTTGAGGTCGGCGCGGATGAACACGCGCTTGCCCTTGGCGAGGCCTTGCGCGGCGAGGTCGGCGAAACGGAGGATCTTCATGGCGGGGCGGCAGTCAGTGGAGGAAATCGCTGCCGGCGATTGTCAGGCCGGACATCGCGCCTACCAACCCAGCCCCAGCCGCAGCGCCAGCATCACCGCCATGCCGACGACGATGGTGCCCAGGATGCTGCGCTGCCAGGCGTAGAACAGCGCGGCGGCGGCGGCGGCGTAGAGCCGCGCGTCCTGCAGCGTGGCGACCCACTGGCCCTGCGTCAGCACCACCTCGGGCGCGACCACCGCCGTCAGCGCTGCCAGCGGCGCGTAGCGCAGGCCCTGGCGCAGCCAGGCGGGCAGCGGCCATTCGCGGTCGGGAAGCAGGAAGAAGCCGCGCGTCAGCAGCGTGATCAGCCCCAGGCCGACCAGCGCCAGCAGCAGCGACCAGGACCACTCCAGCGTCGCCGTCATGCAGCCCCCTTGGCGCTGCGCGCCGTCCCCCCGAGGGGGAGCGAGCGCAACCGGGGGACCCGGATCGCGCTCATCCTCATGTCCGGTCGTCGGCGGTGGCTGCGCCGGCCGGCGTGCGGTGGTCCATCGCCACGCCCACCAGCACGGCGGCGGCGATCGCCAGCACGATGTTCAGCTTGTACGGCAGCCCGTAGCTCAGCACCGCGGTGACGGCGGCCACCGCCGCGGCGACCCAGGTCGAGCGCGTGTTGAGCATCGAGCCGATGAGCCCGATCAGCACCAGGACGCCGGCGAAGCCCAGCCCCCATTCGGTGGGCACGCGGTCACCGAGCAGGATGCCGGCGACCGACGACAACTGCCACGCCGGGTAGTTGAGCGCCGCGCCGCCCCAGAAGTAGGCCTCTTGCCCCGGCGCCGGCTCGGGCCGCGGGTAGCGCTTCATGAACAGCACGAAGTTCAGGTCGGCCGCGAAATAGGCCAGCCGCAGCCGCCGCGCGCGCGGCAGGTGGCCGAAGTAAGGGCGCCACTGCGTGCCCAGGATCACGAAGCGCAGGTTGACGCAGGCCGCCGTGGCCCACACCACCCACAGCGGCGCACCGCCGGCCAGCAGCGGCAAGGTGGCGAGCTGCGCGCTGCCGGCGAACACCAGCAGCGAGGTCGCCAGCGCGATCGACACGCTCATGCCCGACTTCACCATCGCGACGCCGGTCACCAGCCCCCAGGCGGCGATGCCCATCGCCGGGCCCACCATGTCCTGCACGCCGCGGCGAAACGCAGGGTCGCGCCACCGCGCGCTCGCACCTTCCATGCGGCCGATTGTGATGGCGTCGCGGCGGGTCCGCGGCCGGCCGCGGCGGTGGCTGCCAGCGCGTCAGTGGCGCTTGGCGTCGTGGCCCTTGGCGCTGGCGGTCTTGGCCGACTTGGCGTCGGCCTCGTCGTCGGCTTCGCCATCGGCGCTGGCCGTGGCCTTGGGCGCCGAAGCGGCGGCACCCGGCGGCGGCAGCACGGGCGCGACGACCTCGATCTTGTTCTCGCGCATGTAGTCGTTCATCTCGCGCCAGCCGGCGAAGACGGCGCCCTTGTCGGACTTGCGATTGAGCGTGTAGCAGTCTTCGATGGCGCGGCCGGCGTGCCGGCAGGCGCCGCCGATGGCCTTGCCTTCGGCTTCGCGCCGCCCGGCAACGGCACCCGCCGACTCGATGCCCAATTGCTCGCAGCCCGCCAGCAAGGCGAGCACGAGGACGGCGGCGAGGGTGATGGCGGATCGCATGGCGGAGGGCGTCAACCCTCGCTATCGGCCGCCGGGCGGGGCGGCTTTAGTCCAGCCGCGTGCCGGCCGTCACGCCGCGGCCGCGCAGGAAGTCGGCCACCGCCACGCGGCGGCCGCCGGTGCGCTGCAGTTCCAGCAGGTCCAACGCGCCGTCGCCGCAGGCCACGCGCAGCACGCCGACCGGCGCCGCCAGGCATTGGCCGGGCTCGCCGCGGCCGGGGGCCAATGCCGCGCGCCAGAGCTTGACCGTCTCGCCGTCGAGCCGGAAGCTGCAGCCGGGGAAGGGGTCGAAGGCGCGCACGCGGCGCTCGATCACGGCCGCCGGCTGCGACCAGGCGATCGCCGCCTCGGCCTTGTCGATCTTGTGCGCATAACTGACATTCTCGGCGGGCTGCGGCTGCGCCGGCCGCTCGCCGCGCAGCCAGCCGGGCAAAGTGTCGACCAGCAGCCGCGCGCCGAGCGCGGCCAGCCGGTCGTGCAGCGTGGCCGCGCTGTCGTCGGGCGCCATCGCCACGCGGGCGGCGGCGATCATCGGCCCGGTGTCGAGGCCGGTGTCCATCTCCATCAGCGTGATGCCGCTCTCGGCGTCGCCGGCTTCGATGGCGCGCTGGATCGGCGCCGCGCCGCGCCAGCGCGGCAGCAGCGAGCCGTGGATGTTGACGCTGCCGCGGCGCGCGCAGCCCAGCGTCCAGGCCGGCAGGATCAACCCGTAGGCGGCGACCACCAGCACATCAAGATCGGCCGCTGCCAGCGCCGCCTGCGCGGCGGCGGCGTCTTCCGGGTACTTGCCGTCCAGCCGCAGGCTGCGCGGCTGGATCACCGGCAGGCCGCGCGCCAGCGCCTCCTGCTTGACGGCCGAGGGCTGTAGCTTCAGGCCGCGGCCGGCCGGCCGGTCGGGCTGGGTCAGCACCAGCGGCACCGCGTGCCCGGCATCGGCCAGCGCCGCCAGCGCGACTTGCGCGAAGGCCGGCGTGCCGGCGAAGCCGACGCGAAATCGCTCGCTGCCGCTCACGCTTTGCCGGCCTCGTCGCGCGTCTTCTTGATCATCTTGGTGCGGATGCGGTCGCGCTTGAGGGCGCTCAGGTACTCGACGAAGACCTTGCCCACCAGGTGATCCATCTCGTGCTGCACGCACACCGCGGCCAGGTCTTCGGCGTGCATCTCGAAAGGCTCGCCGTCGCGGCCGAGCGCCTGCACCTTCACGCTGGCGTGGCGCTCCACCTTGTCGTAGATCGCCGGCACCGACAGGCAGCCTTCCTCGGCCAGGCGGAACTCGGGGCTGCGCCAGCTGAGCTCGGGGTTGATCAGCACGATGGGATGGTCGCGCTGCTCGGAGGTGTCCATCACGATCACGCGCCGGTGCACGTCCACCTGGGTGGCGGCCAGGCCCACGCCCTCGGCGGCGTACATGGTCTCCAGCATGTCGTCGACCAGGCGGCGGATGCCGTCGTCCACCGCCGCCACCGGCTGGGCCACCTTGTGCAGGCGGGGATCGGGATAGCGCAGGATGGTCAGGCGGGCCATGGCAATCGGCAAAAGGGCAGCCGCCGGCGGTTGCGGCTACACGGCGAAACAGTTGTGGACGAGGCGCAACGCAGCGCGTGTGAGGGGCTTCGCATCAAGCGCGTTGAGCGGGCCACTTTCGTTGCGATATCAATGATTTAGGGGCAGAATCTGCGAAACCAAGTGAAGAGTTTTGGCGGCTGCGGCGGCTCTTGGGCTGCGGCACGCTGTTGATCCATGGCACCGATTGTGGCATTCGCGCGCCCCGCGGCGCGCCAGCCGGGAGACCCGCACATGAGTCGAAGCGATCGTCGAGGCGAGCCCCGCGCGGGGCAGCGCCGCGGACGTCTGGCCGCCGCGATGGCCCTCGGCGCACGGGGCACCCTCGCTGGCGTGATCGGCCTCAGCGGCCTGACCAGCCTGCCCGCGCTGGCCGCCGGCGGCACCGTGCCCAACTACCCGATCACCGAGCAACAGCGCAGCACCGCCAACCAGGTGGCGCAGGCCGGCGTGCCGCTGTCGGACCTGGCGGCCAACGCGCCCGACTCGCACACCGTGCAGCGCGGCGACACGCTGTGGGGCATTTCCCGCATCTTCCTCAAGAGCCCCTGGCGCTGGCCGCAGCTGTGGGGCATGAACCTCGACCAGATCCGCAACCCGCACCTGATCTACCCCGGCCAGGTGCTGGTGCTGGTCAAGGCCGACGGCCGCGCCACGTTGCGCGTGGCGCAGGACGCGGGTCCGCTGGGCGGCACCTTGACGCTGTCGCCGCGCGTGCGCGCCGAACTGCTGCCCAACGGCGCCATCGCCTCGCTGCCGCTGCACCTGATCGGCCCCTTCCTCAACGAAGCCGTGGTCTTCGACACCGACGAGTTGGCGCGCGCGCCGCGCATCGTGGCCACGCAGGAAGGCCGCGTGATCGTCTCGCGCGGCGAGACGGCCTACGTGCGCGGCGACCTCGGCGGCGCGCGCGACTTCCGGCTGTTCCGCGAGCCGCGGCCGCTGCTCGACCCAGTGACGCGCGAGGTGCTGGGCTACGAAGCCACCTACGTCGGCACGGCCGAGTTCGTGCGCGACGGCGGCTTGCTGCCGGCGGCCGACGGCAAGGCCTCGCTGGTGGTGCCGGCCACCTTCCGGATCAACGAGACGCGGCTCGAAGCCGGCGTCGGCGACCGCCTGTCGCCGGTGCCGGCCAGCGACCTGGCTGCCTACATGCCGCACCCGCCCACCACGCCGGTGGACGGCCGCATCGTCTCGGTCTACGGCGACGCGCTGCGCGCCGGCCAGAACCAGATCGTCGCGCTCAACCGCGGCGCGCGCGACGGCATCGAGCGCGGCCACGTGCTGGCCTTGTGGCGGGCCGGCGAAGCGGCGGTCGACCGCACCGACGGCCAGCGCACCTTGATGCGCCTGCCCGACGAGCGGCATGGCCTGCTGTTCGTCTTCCGCGTCTTCGACCGCGTGTCCTACGCGCTGATCCTGTCGGTGTCCGAGCCGGTCGGCGCCGGCGATCGCTTCACCCAGCCCTGAGCGCGCCGCGCTTGCCGATCGACGCTGACGAGCTCGGCGCCTGGCTGCGCCTGCTGCTGGTGCCCGGCGTCGGCCGGCAGGCGGCGCGCCGCCTGCTGCAGGCGCTGGGCTCGCCGCAGGCGGTGGCCGCGGCCCCTGGCGACCAATTGCGGCCGCTGGTCGGCGACAAGCTGGCCGCCGCGCTGCTGCAGGACAGCGACGACTGGACCCGCGCGCGCGACTCGGTGCTGGCCTGGCTGCAAGGCGGCACGCAGCGCCAGGTGATCACGCTGGGCGACCCCGCCTATCCGCCGGCGCTGCTGGAAAGCCCGGACCCGCCGCTGCTGCTTTACGTGCAGGGCGAGGCGCGCCATTTGTCGGCGCGCGCGGTGGCCGTGGTCGGCAGCCGCCGGCCGACGGCCCAGGGCCGCGACAACGCGCACGCCTTCGGCCAGGCACTGGGCGCCGCCGGCTACGTGGTGGTGTCGGGCCTGGCGCAAGGCATCGACGGCGCCGCGCACGAAGGCGCGCTGGCCGCCGGCGCGCCGACGGTGGCCGTGCTCGGCACCGGCCCCGACCGCGTCTACCCGCCGCAGCACCTGGAGCTGGCGCGCCGCATCGCCGCGCAGGGTGCGCTGCTCAGCGAATACCTGCCGGGCACGCCGCCGCTGGCCGAGAACTTCCCGCCGCGCAACCGGCTGATCGCCGGGCTCTGCCTGGGCACGGTGGTGATCGAGGCGGCGCTGCGCTCGGGCTCGCTGATCACCGCGCGGCTGGCCAACGAGGCCGGGCGCGAGGTGTTCGCGGTGCCGGGGTCGATCCACGCGGCGCAGTCACGCGGCTGCCATGCGCTGATCCGCGAAGGCGCGCACCTGGTCGAAAGCGCCGCCGAGGTGCTGGCGGAACTGGGCGGCACGGCGATGCCGCCGCCGGCAGCGGCCCCGGAGGTGCCGCCGCCGCGCGACGCCGACCCGCTGCTGGACGCGCTGGGCCACGACCCCATCGGCCTGGACGGCCTGCAGGCCCGCACCGGGCTGCCGACCCCCACGCTGCTGGCCCGGCTGCTGGAGTTGGAGCTCGACGGCCAGGTCGCGCGGCTGCCCGGCGGCCTGTTCCAGCGCCGCGTGCGCGCCTGAGGCGCAGCCGGCGGGACGGGCGGGCCCCGCCAGGGCCCTGCCCCGGGGCGGTCAAAAGGCCCTGGGGTATAGTGGCTCGCATGTTCGACGTGCTGGTCTATCTCTACGAGAACTACTGGCGGCCGGACGCTTGCCCCGACCACCGGCAGCTCTCGCGCAAGCTCAGTGCCGTCGGCTTCGAGTCCGACGAGATCCAGGAAGCGCTGCACTGGCTGGACGGCCTGGCCAGCACCGCCGAATCGCGCGTCGGCGAGCAAAGCAGCCGCAGCCTGCGGCTGTACACCGAGGCCGAGCGCGAACTGCTCGGCGAAGATTCGATCGCCTTCATCAGCTTTCTCGAATCGGCCGGCGTGCTGCCGCCCGAAATGCGCGAAATGGTGATCGACCGCGCCAGCGCCGTCGGCAGCGGCCCGCTCGGCCTGGAGGACCTCAAGGTCATCGTGCTGATGGTCTTCTGGAGCCTGGGCGAGGAGCCCGATGCGCTGATCCTCGACGAACTCTTCGTCGATCCGGAAGACCGCTTGATCCACTGACGCCGGCGCTCGCAACGACCAGCCGCCGCAGGCGGCCAGGTCGCAGCGGCGGCAAACGGGCCGGACCCGATCCGGGTTCCCCGGTCGGGTTCGGTGCCCCCTTGGGGGGCGGCCGCCCGGCGGCCGGGGGCTGTCAGTTCAGCAGGCGAGAGGAGTCCACGTCCAGCTTGGCCAACGCGCTGCGCGTGGCGCGCACGGTCAGCGCTTCGTCCTGCGCAGGCAGCAGCAGCCCGGCCTGCAGGTACGACGCCAGCCGGTGCTGCTGGAACAGCATGCAGCGGCCCTGCGGCGTGACGAACAGCGAGAGCTGCTTGCGCAAGCCCTGCCAGGCCAGTTGCACCGGCTCGTTGCGGCCCTTGTGCTCCAGCATGTACCAGCTGCCGACCTGCAGCTCGCGCGCCCAGGCCACCATCGCCGGCGTCGGCATCGAGCCGCCTTCGAGCACGATCTCCAGTTCGCTGCTCTGGTGGCCCGAGAGGTCGAGCACCATCGACTCGTCGATCTCGACATTGGAGGCGTCGGGCAGCATCTCTTCCAGCGTCTCCAGCCGCTCCATCATCTCGCGCAGGCGGTCGTCGGGGATCACCGCGGCGCGCGCCGTGAAGGCCGCGGCCAGCGAGTTGTTGAGCTGCTGGATCTGCTCGTCCTGGCGGGCACTGTCCATGCCGGCCGACGACATGCCTTCGCGCAACTGCTTGAGCAGCGGCGGCAGCCGGCGGATCACTTCGGCGCGTTCCTCGCGCGAGACCTTGGCGCTTGCCGACCAGATCAGGTCGGCCGCCGCGCGCTTCATCTTGCGCGTGGTGTCGCCCTGCCCGCCGTAGCGCACGGCCGCGGTGGCCAACACGTCGGCCCAGACGTGGAACAGGAACTGCCGCACGCCTTCTTGCACCGGCATCTCGTTGAGCATGCGGCGCAGCTCGATCGTGTACTGGATGGCCAGCGTCTCGCGCTGCTCGACCTGCTGGGCCAGCGAGACGCCCTTCTTGGTGGCCTCGTTCTGGTCGCGGAAGTACTGCTCCAGGAACTTCTCGAACTCGGTCAGCACCGTCTGGAAGACGCGACGCCCGGTGTCGGGGTAGGCCTCCACCACCTGCACGATGCGCTTGACCTCTTTTTCCAGCGCCTCGCCCACCTGCATCGACGACGCGCTGTCGAAGCCCATCACGCAGGCGCCCATGCGGTCGATCAGCCGGCGCGCCGGGTGGTCGATGGTGGCGAAGAAGTCGGGCTCGGACACCGCGACGCGCAGCACCGGCATCTGCAGCCGCGCGAACCACACGCGCACCGCGGCGGGGATGCGGTCCTCGGTGAGGATGCTCTGGAACAGCAGCGCGACGATCTCGATCGTCGCCCGCTCCTCGGGCGTGGCCGCGGCCTTCTTCAGCGCCTGCTTGCGCTGGTGCAGGTCCTCCAGCATCGCCGGCGTGGTGACCTGCATGGCGCGCTGGGTGGTCGCCGAATAGCGCCGGCGCACCCCCGTCTGTGCCGAGTCGATGGCCTGCGCCAGGCCCGGCGAGACGGCGCCGCGCCCCGCGCCCGACTGGCCGAAGTGCGGCAGGTGGCGGCCGACCAGCCGGTTCAGGCGCAGCAGCACGGCCTCGGCATGCTCGCCGCTGCGCGGCAGCGGCGCGCTGCGCGTCATCAGCCGCGTTTCTTCGCCGACGCCGCCGTGGCCGGTGCGCACGAAGCCGCCGCTCACGGTGGGGTCGTAGCCGCCGGCGGTGCCCGGCCCGTACAGCGAGCCCTGCGGCGTGTTGCCGCTGCCCGCCACCCAGCCCAGCGGCGCCTGCGGATGCGTGCGCGCGCGGCGGATGAAGGGACGCAGGTCGACCTCGGGCAGCACGCGCTGCTCGATCAGCCAGCGGTTGGTGTCGTGGTAGCACTCTTCGACGAGGTGCGCGAACTCCTCGTGCAGCACCGGCTGCAGTTCGCGCCAGCTGGTCAGGCTGATGCCGGCGGCGCGCCAGGCGTCGAACACGATGCGCGCCAGCACGTGGGCGCGCAGCAGGTCCTGCGCTTCCAGCTCGGTGCGGCCTTCGAGCGTGGCCACGCGCGAGCGCAGGTCGGCAAACTCCCACGACGCGCGGTCCATGATCGCCAGCGCCAGCCGCGAGGTGACGATCTCCAGCTCGATCGTGTCGTCGTCCACCAGCGACAGGCCGGCCGCGCCGCGGCCCGGCGGCGGCAGGTCACCCGGCCGCGACGCCGAGATGCCGTGCACCAGGGCGTGGCGCAGGGCATTGACCATCGACCGGTGCCAGCCCTGGGCGCCCTTTTGCAGCTCTTGCAGCAGGTCGCGCCGACGGATGAAGATCGAGTGCTCGGCCGGCTTGTCGAACAGCGCGCGGCTACCGTCGAGCGCCGACTGCACCAGCGCGGCCAGGTGCCGCACCACCTCCTCGACGTACAGGCGCCGCGCCTGCGCGGCGAGCTGTGAGGGGGCGGCATACGTCGCCATGGGCTCGGAACGATGAAATTTCGTGAATTCTTGACGCTCGAAGGACTCTACACCACGGCCCCCGCGTTCGGGTCATTCGGATCGTGGTCCTTGTTGGCCTTGACAAGGTCCTCGCGCTTGACCCCCAGCCACATCGCGATGCCGGCGGCCACGAAGATCGACGAATAGATGCCGAACAGGATGCCGATGGTCAGCGCCACCGCGAAGTAGTGCAGCGTGGGCCCGCCGAACAGCAGCATCGACAGCACCATCATCTGCGTGCTGCCGTGGGTGATGATGGTGCGGCTGGTGGTGCTGGTGATCGCGTGGTCGATCACCTGCGGCGTGTTCAGCTTGCGGAACTTGCGGAACGTCTCGCGGATGCGGTCGAAGATCACCACCGACTCGTTCACCGAGTAGCCCAGCACCGCCAGGATGGCCGCCAGCACCGCCAGCGAGAACTCCCACTGGAAGAAGGCGAAGAAGCCCAGGATGATCACCACGTCGTGCAGGTTGGCCACGATGCCGGCGACCGAGAACTTCCACTCGAAGCGGAACGCCAGGTAGACCATGATGCCCAGCACCGTGACGGCCAGCGCCAGCGCGCCGTCGCGCGCCAGTTCCGAGCCGACCGAGGGGCCGACGAACTCGGTGCGCATCAGGCGCAGCGGCTCGGCGCCGGCCGCGGTGGCGCACGAGGGCCGGCTCACCTGCTCGCCCTGCGGCGTGGTGTACTGCTTGGTCGAGACCGTGCCGGCCTCGGCCTTGCACAGCGCCGTCAGCACGGTGTTGGCCACCTCGCTTTGCTTGACGTCGCCGCGGATCGGCACGCGCACCAGCACGTCGTGCGAGGTGCCGAAGTTCTGCACCTGCACCTCGCCGTAGTTCAGCGCCTCGACGGTGCCGCGCACGCGGCCGATGTCGGCGGCCTGCGCGTACTCCACCTCCAGCACCGTGCCGCCGGTGAATTCGATCGACAGGTGCAGCCCGCGGGTGATCAGGAAGAACACCGCCAGCGCGAAGGTGACGAACGAGATGACGTTCAGCACCAGCGCATAGCGCATGAAGGGGATGTCCCGCTTGATGCGGAAGAATTCCATTTGCGCGCCCCCTGGTCAGTTTTCGGTGGCCGGCCGGCCCGCATCGGCCTGCGGCTTCCACACCTGACCGATGGAGACCGACTTCAACCGCTTCTGGCGCCCGTACCACAGGTTGACCAGGCCGCGCGAGAACACCACGGCAGAGAACATCGAGGTCAGGATGCCCAGGCAGTGCACCACCGCGAAGCCGCGCACCGGGCCCGAGCCGAAGGCCAGCAGCGCCAGGCCGGCGATCAGCGTGGTGATGTTGGAGTCGAGGATGGTGCCCCAGGCGCGCTCGTAGCCCGCCGCGATGGCCGCCTGCGGCGGCGCGCCGCCGCGCAGCTCTTCGCGCACGCGCTCGTTGATCAGCACGTTGGCGTCGATCGCCATGCCCAGCGTCAGCGCGATGGCGGCGATGCCCGGCAGCGTCAGCGTGGCCTGCAGCATCGACAGCACGGCCACCAGCAGCAGCAGGTTGAAGCCCAGCGCCACGGTGGAGAACACGCCGAACAGCAGGTAGTAGGCGCACATGAACAGCGCGATCGCCGCGAAGCCGTAGGTGACGCTGTGGAAGCCCTTGGCGATGTTCTCGGCGCCCAGCGCCGGGCCGATGGTCTTCTCCTCGATGATCTCCATCGGCGCGGCCAGCGAGCCGGCGCGCAGCAGCAGCGCGGTGTCGGTGGCCTCGGCGGTGGTCATGCGGCCGGAGATCTGGAAGCGCGCGCCCAGCTCACTGCGGATCACCGGCGCGGTGACGACCTCGCCCTTGCCGCGCTCGAACAGCAGGATCGCCATGCGCTTGCCGACGTTGTCGCGCGTGACGTCGCGAATGATGCGCGCGCCCTTGGCGTCCACCGTCAGGTTGACCGTGGGCTCGTGCGTTTGGCCGTCGAAGCCGGGCTGCGCATCGCTCAGGTTGTCGCCCGTCAGCACCACCTGGCGGAAGACGATCAGCGGCTGGCCGCCGCGCTCGACGAAGCGCTCGCTGCCGAAAGGCACCGGCCCGGCGCCGCGCGCCGCGGCCTGGGCCTCGGCGCTTTCGTTGACCATGCGCAGTTCCAGCGTGGCGGTGCGGCCAATGATGTCCTTGGCGCGCGCCGTGTCCTGCACGCCCGGCAGCTGCACGACGACGCGGTCGACGCCCTGCTGCTGGATCACCGGCTCGCTGGTGCCCAGTTCGTTGACGCGGTTGTGCAGCGTGGTGATGTTCTGCTTGAGTGCCTGCTCCTGCACCTTGAACGCCGACTCGGGCTTGAGCGTGCCGCGCAGCTTGGGGTCGCCGGCGCCTTCCTGCACGTCCTGCCAGGCCATCTCGGGCAGGTTGTCGCCGAGCACGTTGCGCGCCGCGTTGCGCGACTCGGCGTCGCGGAACGAGACCTCCACCGCATTGCCGTCGCGCGCAATGCCGGTGTGGCGGATGTTCTTGTCGCGCAGCAGCGTGCGCATGTCGCTGCTGACCGACTCGGCCTTCTTGGCCAGCGCCGACTTCATGTCGACCTGCATCAGGAAGTGCACGCCGCCGCGCAGGTCCAGGCCCAGGAACATCGGCAGCGCGTGGATGCGCGCCAGCCAGGCCGGCGAGCGCGAGACCAGGTTCAGCGCGACGATGTAGCCGGGGTCGGCGGGGTCGGGGTTCAGCGCCTTGGAGACGGCGTCCTTGGCCTTGATCTGGGTGTCGGTGTCGGCGAAGCGCGCGCGCACCGAGTTGCCCTCCAACTGCACGAAGTCGGGCTTGACGCCGGCCTGCTGCAGCGCCTGCTCGACGCGCGCGGTGACGGCGGGGTCGATCTTGACCGTCGCCTTGCCGCTGGACACCTGCACCGCAGGCGCCTCGCCGTAGAAGTTGGGCAGCGTGTACAGCAGCCCGATCACCAACGCGATGGCGAGGATCGCGTACTTCCACCAGGGGTATCGGTTCATGGCCCCGGCGGCTTACTTGAACGTGCCCTTGGGCAGCACCTGGATGATCGACGGCCGCTGCACCTGCAGTTCGACGCCGTTGGCCACCTCGACATGGACGAACGACTCGCCGATCTTGGCGATGCGCCCGATCACGCCGCCGGCGATGACCACCTCGTCGCCCTTGGCCAGCGCCTCGATCATCGCCTTGTGCTCCTTCTGCTTCTTCATCTGCGGGCGGATCATGATGAAGTAGAGCACCACGAACATCAGCACCAGCGGTGCGAAGCTGAGCAGCGATTCGGCGCCGCCGGCGGCGGGGGCGCCCTGGGCGTAGGCGTTGGAGATGAACACGTGCAGGATCCTTCAGATAGGCCCGCCTCGCGCGGGCAAGCCGACAATTTTAGGGGCTAGGCCGATCCGGCCGGGGCACACTCCGGTGCGGCGCCGTATTCGCGCCCATCAGCACCTCTCGTGACATGAGAACCAAGGTCTTCCTCACCATCGACACCGAGTTCAGCATCGGCGGCGCATTCCGGTCCGCCGACGGCGCCTTGCCCATCGGCGACCAGAACGTCCTGTGCAATGTCGGCGGCAGGTCCGAAGGGCTGGGCTTCATGCTCGAAACCTTCAAAACACACGGCCTGGAGGCCACTTTCTTCGTCGAAGCGCTGCAGGCGACGTATTTCGGCGACGAACCGATGGCGGCGCTGGCGCGGCGCATCGGCGCGGCCGGGCACGACGTGCAGCTTCACCTGCACCCGGTGTGGACCTATTTCGAACACCCGCAATGGCGGCAACAGCTGGCCACCGTCCGCCCCACCGACAACATGCACGAGCGGCCGCTGGCGCAACTGGTGCAATGGCTGCAGCGCGGCCGAGAAGCCCTGATTCGCTGGGGTCTTCCGGCCCCGATCGCCCTGCGCACCGGCAACCTGATGGTCGATCGCAATGTCTACCGCGCCATGGCCAGCGTCGGCATGACCGTGGCTTCCAACGTGGCGCGCGCGGTGTTCGAACCCGGCGACGCCGCCTTGCGCCTGAATGCTGGCATCCATTGGGTCGACGGCGTCCTCGAGCTTCCCGTGCTGACCTATGCCGATCTGGCCGTCGGCGCGCGCCAGCGGCGCAAGGCGCTCACCATCACCGGCACCTCGCTGGCCGAGGCGACCTGTTTGCTCGACCGCGCTCACCGCGCGGGCCTGCAGGCGGTGGTGCTGCTGACCCATTGCCACGAGTTCGTCAAGGGCGACATGCGCGGCAACCTGGCCGCCAACCGCGTCAACCAGCGGCGCCTGGCCGGCATCTGCCGCTACCTGCAGCGCTCGCAAGACCGCTTCGAGGTCACCACCATGGGCCGCATGGCCGGCTGGCCGCAGCAGGCCCCTGCTTCCGACGACCCGCTGATCGGCGTTCCCGCGCCGCTGGCGGTGGGCCGCATGCTGCAGAACAAGCTCAATGAATTTCAATGGTACTGAGTGCCCACAGGTCCGGGCCGGCCCGGCCTTGCCCGTGAGCCAATGACCGCAACGCCATGAGCCCGCTCGAAATCGTCTCCGGCCTCGCGCTGCGCCACCTCAAGGGCAGCCGCGTCAGCGCGCTGCGCGACGCCTACTTCTCGTTGCGCACGCGCCTGTCGCCGGCGCTGCGGCTGATCCACGGGCAGTTCGACGCCGCCGAACTGCGCCGCCATCTGGTCGAGCGTGTCGGCGACGACTGGCAGGTGCTGATGGTGCACAGCTCGGTCAACCACATGAAGCCGATGTACACCGGCACGCCCCTCGAACTGGTGCGCATGCTGGTGGACTGGTGCGGGCCGCAGCGCACGCTGGCGATGCCGGCCTTCTACTTCGGCGACCCCGAGGTGGGCGGCGCTTTCGACACCTTCAAGCGCAACCCCCGCTTCGACCTGCGCCGAACGCCGTCACAGATGGGGCTGGCCACCGAGTTGTTCCGCCGCATGCCCGGGGTGCTGCAAAGCCGCCACCCGGTCTATCGCGTGGCGGCGCTGGGACCGCTGGCCGCCGACATCACGGCAGGCCACGAGCGGGCGTCGACGCCCGCCGGGCTGGGAACGCCGTTCGAGGCGATGGCGCGGCTGGACGCGCGCATCATCGGCATCGGCAAGCCGATCCAGGTGCTGACCCAGGCTCACCACGTCGAAGGGGCTATGGGCGATGCATTCCCGGTGCCCTGCACCGTGGGCGAACCGCTGCCGATGACGCTGGTCGACCGCGACGAGGAGATCGCCTTCCTGCTGCCGCGACGCTCGTACCAGGGGCGCTTCAACATCTGGCGTTTGCGCAAGCTGATGCGGCGCGACAGCCTGCGCGAATGGACGTTCCACCACGTGCCCTTCTTCGCGTCCAGCGCCAGGGACGTGACGGACCAGCTCACCGCCGCCGCGCAGCGCGGTCAGACGCTGTACGAATGATCGCGGCTGCCGGTCAGCCGGCGCCGGATCCATGCCGTCAGCCCGCGGCGCCGGTTCTCGGTCACGGCGCCGATCAGGCCGACCGAGGCGGCCACCAGCAGCGTCGTCAGCAGCCACGCCGTGTAGCCCTTGTTGTCGAGGCGCAGCACCGAGCCCCAGAACAGGAACAGCGGCTGGTGCAGCAGGTACAGCGTGAAGGTGTAGGCGGCCAGCAGGCGGATCGGCCGCTCGCAGACGACCAGCACCTGGCCGACCACCGGCGCGACCTTGCGCATGCCGGCGAAGTGCAGCATCACCAGCAGCCCGAGCAGGTAATCACCGAGGAAGAAGCGCGAGAACGTGAACTCGATGAACCGCGTCTTGCCGACCAGCGCCTCGAACACGGCGCCGGCGCGATGCTCGACATCGAGTTGCAGGTAGCACGCGATGCCGATCACGGTGCCGACCACCAGCACCCAGGCGGTGCGCAGCGAGATGTCCGCCAAGCGCTGCCAGCGGTACAGCACCACCCCCATCGCCCACACCGGCGCCAGCAGCAGCAGCTTGGGGCCCAGCAGCAGCGCCAGCGCGGCGATCACCAGCCAGGCCTTGCGCCGAGGCAGGAAGACCAGCGCCCCGAAAGCCACGTAGTACCAGAACTCGTAGCAGATCGACCAGTACGGCACGTTGGAGAAGCTGGTGATCGAGACGAACCAGGCCTCGTTGAGCATCAGCAGGCTGCCGGCAATGCGCGGCAGGAAGCGGTCGAAGGGGTAGCCGCTGTAGACGTCCGGCAGCAGCTGGCGGCCGATGCTGTCGAGCACCACCGTCAGCACCAGCGCCGGCAGCGCGACCGAGTACACGCGCGACAAGCGGCTGGCGGTGAACGATGCCCAGTCGCGCTCCTTGGTCGCCGTCACGTAGGTGATGACGTAGCCCGAGAGCACGAAGAACACGATGACCGAGCTGTGCCCCAGCTGGCTGGCCGGCAGGATGGGCTCGACGAGCCAGCGCTGGTTGGAGTGGTACAGGTAGACCAGGCAGGCCGCCCCGAACCGCACCACGTCGAGGTAGAGGGAAAACGTCTTGGGGATCGCAGGGCTGCTCATCGCTGGACCTCGGGCCCCGTCCGGTCGGCCGCCAGCGCCTTTGCCGCAGCGTCCGCGAACAGGCGATAACACAGGGCGTTGGGGTGGCCATCATAGGGGCCGATCTCCAGCGACAGGTGCGAACTTGCGAAATGTTTGGCGAACAACGGCTCCACGTCGACGACCTGCAGGCCCGCGGCGCGCGCGCGCTGCATGAACGCCTGGCGCTGCGCATCCGCCGGCACGCGGCCCTGCGCCAGCGCCCGCCGGTCGGCATCGACGAGCAGCAGCAGCCGCCCGTCGCGGAAGGGCTGGATGCGCTCGACGAACGCCGCCAGCACGGCGTCGAAGGCAGCGGGCGACAAGCGCGGCCCATCGGCGGCGCGGTCGGCAGGCGCTCCCGGCGCTGCCGGGGCGTGCGGCTCGGTGCGCTTGAAGAGCGTGCCGAGCAGGCGCGCCGGGTCCAGCTTGAGCTGGCTGGCCACGTAGCGCGCCAGCGCCGACTGCCGCAACCAGCGCTTCACCGTCGACGCCGGCGGCTGCAGTTCGGTGCGGGGCGCCAGGCTCGCTGGGTCGAGGCACTGGCTGGCCACGTTGCCCGACCCGCACATCGCCTGCCAGATGTCGCCGCGCTCGATCAGCACGACGAAGTCGCGGATCTGCAGCCGCTCGTGCGCGAAGCGGATGCGCTCGGCATAGTCGAGCAGCGAGCTGCCGGCGGTGCCCATCGAATACACCGGGCGCCGGCCGTCCAGTGCGGCTTCGAGCTGCTGCGCCGGACGGTCCTTCGGCACCAGGCTGGCCGCGTCGACGAAGCTGTCGCCAATCAGCGCCACGGCGTTGGGGTCGGGCTTGAAGCTGCGCTCGGCAACGAAGCCCATCTCGTTGGTGCGCAGGCGTTGCGCGTTGCGCAGGTCCCAGCCGGTGGCGTAGTCGGTCTCCAGCAGCGGCTGGAAGGTGGGGATCTTCGGGTCGACGTAGGTGCCGACCCGTGTCGCGCCGGACACCGGCAGCACGCGCAGCAGCAGCTCGCAAGCCAACAGCAGGGCCAGCGTGCCGAGGACGAAGCCGGAGAGGACGCGCATCGTCAGAAGTTGAAGTAGATGAAGGCGCTGACCGAGTCACGCGCCGCGTTCAACACCACCAGCAGCAGCGTTGCCGTCAAGGCGGCACCGCCGAGCCAGCCGCGCTGGAAGGCGCCGCGTGCGGCCAGCGCCTGCATCTGCTGGCCGATGCGGTTGCTGTTGGGCAGCAGGCAGGCGATGAACGCCAGCACCGCGCACCAGCCGGCCCCCGTGCCGGCGTGTAGTCCGGCGTTCCACAACAGCGGATGAACCTCGGTCGGCGGCGTCAGCCCCGCCATGCCTTGCAGCATGCGCCCGGCGCCGCCCAGCGAGGTGGCGCGGAACAACACCCAGGCCACGACCACCGCCAGCATGGTCAGCGCCCAGCCGAACAGGCTGAAGGCCCGGCTGCCGTCGAGCCGCCGGCACAGCGCCGCGCCGCAGACGGCACGGAAGGCGTGGTTGACCATCAGGTACAGCCCGTGCAGCGCGCCCCAGATCACGAACGACCAGCTCGCGCCGTGCCAGAGGCCGCCCAGCACCATCGTGATCGCCAGGTTGGCGTAGCGCCGCACGCTGCCGTGACGGTTGCCGCCGAGCGCGATGTACAGGTAGTCGCGCAGGAAGTTCGACAGCGAAATGTGCCAGCGGCGCCAGAAGTCGCTGATGCTCGTGGCCTTGTAGGGCGAGTCGAAATTGAACGGCAGCCTGACGTTGAACAACAGCGACAAGCCGATGGCCATGTCCGAATAGCCCGAGAAGTCGAAGTACAGCTGGAAGGTGTAGGCCAGCGCCCCCAGCCAGGCTTCGGTGAGATCAGGCGCGCTGCCGCCATCGACCGGGTTGAACACCGCATCGGCATAAGGCGCCACGCCGTCCGCCAGCACCACCTTCTTCACCAGGCCGAGCGCGAAGATCGCCAGCCCCGCCGCCAGGTTGGCGCCGTTGATGCGGTAGATCGCCGCATCGGCGAACTGCGGCATCATCTGCGCGTGGTGCAGCACGGGCCCGGCCACCAGGTGTGGGAAGTAGGTGACGAACAGGCCGTAGTGAATGATCTGCGCTTCGTTGACCTTGCCCTTGTAGGTGTCCACCAGGTAGGCCAGTTGCGTGAAGCTGTAGAACGAGATGCCGATGGGCAGGATCACGCGGCCGATGTGCCATTGCACGCCCAGCAATGCGTCCACGCTGTCGACGAAGAAGTTGGCGTACTTGAAGTAGCCCAGCAGCGAAAGGTTGAACACGATGCCCAGCACCAGCCAGCGGCGCGCGCGGACCGATCCCGCGCCCGCGCGGGCGATGCGCAGGCCGACGGCGAAGTTGCAGCCGATCGACGCCAGCAGCAGCAGCGTGAAGATCGGCATCCACCAGCCGTAGAAGAACAGCGAGGCCAGCAGCAGCCACGCGGCCGCCGCCCTGTGCGAAGAGCGCCCGGCGATGAAGAACCCCAGCAGGGTCAGCGGCAGGAAGAGCAGTACGAACTGCGCTGTCGTGAAAAGCATCGAGGCGAGGTGACCGCTTGCGGAGGAGGCCGGCCGCAGGCGCCGTGCGGCACAGGGCCTGCAACGAGCTCGGGTCTGCGGGGTCTGGCCGAAGATACTAGCCGCTGCGCAGGCGCACGACCGAGAACTCACCCACGCTGGCCGTCGATTTCAACCGCCCACCCCCCGGTTCGCATGGCGCGAAGAGGCGCGGCCGTTCAATCCGGCAGCGTCGTCGCCCGCTCGCGGCCGGCGCGGTAGACCTCGGCCATCTGCGGGTTCTGCTGCACGCGCAGGCGCATGACGTCGGCCGGCGTGGTCAGCGCCAGCACGCGGCAGTCGAAGCGGCGGCAGATCGACGGCGCCTGTTCGTGGATGCCGCAGCCCGAGTTGGTGAGGTAGACGCAAGCGCCGTCGGGCCGGCGGTCGAGCACGGCATAGCCGTCCTCGACATGCCAGCGGTAGCGCCGTGGGTCATCGGCAGGGCCCAGAAAGACGCGGTCGTGCCAGCAGCAGGCGCGGCAGCCGCCGCAGGGCAGGTCGGCCACCTGCTGCTTGCGCGCCGCCAGCGCATCGGCCTGCGGCGGCTTCACAACTGCAGGAACCAGGCGTTGGAGCCGGCATGCGGAAAGTAGACCACGCCGCGCAGCGCCGGCACCCACAGCCAGCGGTTGTAGACGCCCTCCTCGCCGCTGAGCGCCGGGCCGCGCTCGATCGCGCTGCCGCCGCGGGTCGCCAGCAGGGTCACTGCCAGCGTGTCGGCATCGATGCGGAACACCGCGGCGCCGGCCGCCGTGCCGCGCACGAGAAAGGCATCGAGATGCGGCACGTAGACCATGCCCAGCGACGGCAGCAGCGCATCGAAGGCCGGCCTGGCGGCGCTGCTCGGGTGCGTGCGCGCCGTCCAGGTGCCGGTGGCCAGGTCGCAGGTGTAGGGTTGCTTCGGCCCATAGCCGCGCAGCCACAGCAGCCGCCCGCGCTTGGTGTCGACGGCCGTTGCCGCCATGGCGCCGCTGTTGAGTTCGGCCGGCAACGGGCCCATCACCTCCCAGCGGCCGCCGACGCCCGCGGCCGCCGGCGTGAAGCGGCGCAGGCTCGGTGCCTGCACGACGTACAGGCGCTCGGTGGACGGATCCTTGCAGACGCAAAAGCCGATCGCCAACGTCCAGCCGGCAGCGCCGAACACCGGCGGATAGGTGCCGGCGGCATCCCAGCCGTTGGTCCCCTGCGGCAGCTTGACGTTGAAGGCCTCGACGTCCTGCCAGCCCGAGCCGTAGGGCGACATCGAGCCGCCGAGCCGCAGCGCGCGGTCGTGGCGCTCGATGAATTGCTGCCCGTAGTAGCTGTGCGCCGAGGTCGGCAGGCCGTCCTTGTAACGCCCTAGTTCGGGGTGCTCGTTGGACGGCGCCGTCACGTTGTCGACCACCTTGCCGTTCGAGCCGGCGAACCACTCCACCCAGGCCGGCTGGTCGGCCATCAGCGCGATCTTGACCACCTCGTTGCCATAGTAGTCGCCGTGGCCGCCGTTGGCCGCCGCCCAGACCTCGGAGCTGCGCGTGTCGATCGACAGCCCGCACCACGCATCCAGCCGCGACCGCGGCCCCACCACCGCCGCACCGCCCGACAGCGTCAGCGCGACATTCGTCGGCACCTGCGCGCTCAGGTTGGAACCCGGCAGTTCGCGCCATTCGCCGGCCGCCTGGCCGCGGTTCCACGCCGGCGGCACCACGGCCGCGGCGCCGGCCGCGCCCGCGCCCGCGGCCGCCATGGCCACGCCCGGCGCGACGGCCCACACCGGCTGCAGTTGCAGCCCCTGCACGAACTCGGACCAGTTGCTGGCCGAACTCAGGCGCTGATAGGCCGCCTGCGCGCCAGCCACCTGATGCCGCACGGCATAGGCCAGCGCCGGCAAGGCGTTGGCCAGATAGCCGTCGGCATTGAGCCCCATGCGCAGCGGCCCGTCGACCTTGGGCCCCGGCGCCACATAGGGCGGCGGCTTGCGATCCAGCGGCGAGCGGCCGCCGAACGTCGCCCGGTACACCTGGCCCCAGTTGCTGTACCAGGGGCCGCCCCCGCCTTCGAAGTCGGGGGTCTCGCTGGGCGCAATGGCGATCGAATAGGGCGCGGCGTCGCGAAACAGGAAGTCGCCCTCGGCAGCAGTGCCGAACTGGCCGATGACGTTGGGCGCGTTCCACGCGAACAGCGCGTCCAGGCGCGACCGCGTGGTGCCGTCGAGCGCCGTCGCCAGGTCTTTGGCATAACCCAGCGCCGCGGTGAAGAAGGCCTGCATCCAGGTCGCGTCGAAGTACACGTCGTCGTTGATCGTGTAGCGCGTGTTCTCCGCCGGCGCCCGGCTGAACGGCGGCGCCACCGTGACCACGTTGGTGCTCATCACGAACGAAGTGACGGTGCGGGTTTCGCCGCCGATCGTGAGCTTCCAGCCGACATACTGGTCATCGGCCGTCTCGTTGTACGGCGCGCCGTAGAGGCCGCCCTGGACGACCAGGGACTGCGCCGTGCTGCCGGCGGCGATCTGGCCTCCCATCAGGCCGTTGTAGTCGGAATACGGCGTGACGAAGCCCAGCGGGTTGCTGGGCTTGAGCACGTAGCGGCCGTGGTAGTACTCGATGTTGTTGCGCAGGTTGGCGGCGAACTCGGCCTTGAACACGGTGTCGTCGTCCGGCGTGGCGGCCACGGCCTGGGCCAGCGTGCGCCAGCGCCAGGCCACGCCACGCACGCTGCCGGCTGCCTCGGTCTTGAACAAGCCCTTGACACCTTCGCGCCAGGTGTTGGGCGCCGCCAGCGCATTGGCGGCCGCCAGGAACTGCAACTCCTCCAGGAAATACTGCCGGCCGGTCACGAGGTAGGCGAGATAGCCCATCGACGGCTGGTGCGACGATGGCCACGCCGGCGGCTGCGCGCCGCCGGCCTGCGGCGGCGTGGTCCAGCCGGGGGAAGGTTCCATCACCGTCAGCGTCGAATAGCGCGAGATGCGCGGCGGGCGAAACGCTTGCTGCGGGTTGGTCTCGTCGCGGAAGTGGAAGCCGTAGCGGCCCGCCGAGTAGCCGTTGAAGACCACGCCCTTGAAGGTTTCGGGCGCGCTGCAGGTCAGGTACAGCACATCCCATTCGGGCAGCAGGCCGATCGACGGGCTGTAGCCGGCGGTGCCGATGGCCAGCGGGAAACTGCCTTGCTGCAGTGGCACGAAGCTCGTCGGCAGGGCCCTCACCCGCGCCGCTTGAACGGGCGTGACCGCCTGGTAGGTCGGCACCAGGCCCGTGGCCTGCAGGTAGGCCGCATCGTGCTTGACGGTGACATCGTGCGCGGCCCCCAGCCAATGCGACGTGGCCGTGCCCGACAGCAGCGGCGTACGCTGGTGGTGCAGCAGCTCGATGGTCTGGCGAAAGCGTTCGCGCCCGCCGAGTGCGAACACATAACTCGCCACTTTGGACGACGGCGCCGGCACCAGCAGGTAGCCGTTCTCGACGCTGGGCAGCACCTCGACGCTGCCGTCGCGCCACAGGTTGACGTCCAGCCAGGCCACCAGGTGCGGGTCGGTGCCGATCGGCTTGCGGAACTTCCAGCTCGACATCAGCGGGCCGGACACCCAGCTGGCAAACGGCTGGTCCCAGTCGGCGTCGGACCACGCGGCACTGCCGAAGCTGCCGGCGTCGACCGCCGCCTTGACGCCGGTGGCCCGCAGGTCGGCGGTGGTCAGCACGGGGCCGGCGGCGCCGCTGCCGCTGCGCAGCGCCAGGGCGTAGGCGGCGTTCGCCTGCAGGTCCAGCAGCGCCGACACGACGCCGAAGCTGACGCTGCCGTCGGGCCAGCGCGTCTTGACGTCGATCTGCAGGCCGTCGAGCGCGCTGCCGGCCGGCAGGTCGCCCGGCCTGAACACCTGCCCGAAGCTCACCGGCGCGCTGCCGGTGACGGTGTCGCGCAGCGTGGTGGTCGTGATCAGCGTGCCGGCAGCCGCGGCCGGCGGCGGCGTGGCCGGGCTGCCCGTGCTGCCCGGCGCGGTCGCCGCGTTGCCGTTGCCGCCGCAGGCCGACAAGGCACCGCCGAAGGCGGCTGCCATCAGCAACTGGCGGCGCTGGGCGTCGATGTCGTGGGCATCCATCGACGCAGATTAATGGAGTTCGACGACCCTGCGGTGTCCGGTCGATGCGCCGCGTCAGCGGCGACGGTGTCAGCGGTTGCAGGAATTACGTCGCGTCACCAGCGTCGATGCGGAATTTCGGCGCGTGCTGCTGCAGCCACTGCTCCAGGATCATCAGGATCCACACCAGTTCGCCGTAGTAGCCGGGGTGCTGCGGCAGGTATTGGTCGACGAGTTCGCGGATGAAATCGGCGCGCACGACGCCGCGGTCGGCCAGGCTGTGCAGCGAATCGACCGCCAGCTTGCGCAGCCCCGCGTGGCGGCTGGTCCAGACGCCGAAGGGCAGGCCGAAGCCCTGTTTGCGCTTGGTGATGATGGCCTCGGGCAGGAAGTCGCGCAGCGCCTCCTTGAAGAACCAGCGCAGCTTCAGTCCCTTGAGCTTGTAGTCGGGCGGCAGCTGCATCGAGAAGTCGAGCAGCGACTGGTCGAGGAACGGAAAGCCCACCTCGACACCCGCCAGCCGCGTGGTGCCGCAAACCTTGGGCAGGTCGCTCTCGGCGAGGGTGTAACGCCAGTCGAAGGCCAGCGTGCGGTCGATCTCGTTGTCGGCGCGCGCCTGCGCCCAGACCTCGCGCTGCTGCCGCGCCGGCGCCTCCTGGTCGACGCGCGACAGGAAGCCGGCGGCAAGCACGTTGGCCGCGCCCAGCCGGCGCAGCAGGTTGTACATCTGCAGCCGGTCGGGCATCGGCACCTTGGCCTGCTCGATGTAGCTGGTGCCCTTGCGCAGCAGCGGGGCGCTGCCGATCGGCGTGCGCTCGAACAGCGGCTCCAGCATGCCGGCGCGCAGCGCCGACGGCACGCCGCGGTACCAGCCGAACACCCGTTGCTTGGCATAACGCGAATTGCCACCGAACAGTTCGTCGCCGCCGTCGCCTGCCAGCAGCTTGCTGACGCCGTCGTCGCGCGCCTCCTTGGCACAGTAGTAGGCGGGCAAGGCCGACGAGTTGCCGAACGGCTGGTCGTAGGAAGCCGCCACGTCGCCAATGCTGCGCACCAGGTCGTCGGGCGTCACGTAGTACTCGTGATGCCGTGCGCCGAAATGGCGGGCCGCGATGCGCGCGAACTCCATCTCGTCGTAGCCCTCGGCCTCGAAGCCGATCGAATAGCAGGCCGCGGCCTCGCCGGTGACGGCGCGGATCATGCCGGCGACGGTCGAGCTGTCGGTGCCGCCGCTGAGGAAACACGCCGCCTTGCTGCCGTCGAGCTGGCGTTGCACGGCCTGCTGCAGCAGCTTGCGAAACTCGTCCTTCAGCGCCGGAAACGAGACCGATCCGGCCGGCGGGCTGAACTCCGGCACCCAGTACGGCGCCACCGTCAGCCGGCCGCCTTCGAACAGCACATAGTGGCCCGGCGGCACCCGCATCACGCCCTTGAAGATGGTGCGCGGCGACGGGATGGCGTGGAAGTAGAGGTAGTCGAAGATCGCCTGCGGGTCGAGGTCGGGCTCGGCATCGGCCAAGTCATCGGCCCGCGCGGCAAAGCGCAGTTCGCCGCCCACGAGGCGATAGCACAGCGTGCGCACCGCGAAGCGGTCGACCGCCAGGAACACGCGGCCCGAGTCTTCGCGCAGCGCGACGGCGAAGTCGCCGCTGGCGCCGCGCGCGGCCGCGGCCGGGCCTTCGGCCAGCGCCGCCTGCCAGGCGGCCGCGGCATCGCCGGCGCGCACGAGGTGGTTCAATGGTGCAGCGTTGAAGACGGGCGAGCCGGCGGTGATGGATTGGACGATGGACATGGGCCTTCAGGCGAGCGGACGGTCTTCAGGACTCAGGCGGCGTTGGCCGCTGCCGCGGCCGGCCGCGGCGGCTGCAGCGTCAGCCCGAGCAAAACCAGGAAGTAGAACAGGAACGCCACGCGCGGGATGTCGAGCAGGCTGTCGAACATCCCCACGACGAGAAATCCTGCCAGGCCGCCGGCGACGCTGGGTGCCAACGCATGCGAGTGCGCCGCGCCGGCGACCACGCGCCACAGCGCCGCGGCCACCAGCGTGGCCAGCAGGACCAACCCGACCAGGCCCTGGTCGAACAACACATGGGCCGCCATGTTCTTGATGTGCCATGGCATGTGATGGCGGTCGCTGGTCATGAACCAGCGCGCCAGGTCGTCGGAGAAGCCGCCGTTGACCAGCAGGTTGCGGCCGTCGGACGCCGTAAGTTGAAGGTTATCGACGTCAATGCGCTGGCCCGCCGTTTCCGACGCCACGGAGAACATCGCCAGCCTGGGCGCCCAGGCGCTGCCGGCGTCCAGCGGCGCGCCGTCCAGGCGCAGCTTTACCGCCTGCCACTGGCCGGGCCGCGCCGGCAGACGCGCCTGGCCGATCAGGCAGCCTTGGTCGTACAGCAGGTGCTTCAGACAGACCTCGAAATGAACCACGGCCTCGCCGTCCGAGCGCAGGTCGGCGCTCACGACCGCGGGGCCGACCGGCACCGGCACGCGCTGCGACAAGCGCTGCACCTCGCCCCAGCCCAGTTCGTGCCGCCCGGCAACCAGCGTCAGGTGGGCGTTGCCACCGTCGTCGCGCAGCCGGTAGTCGCCCGGCGTTTCGCGGCTGGGCACGGCGAAGGCGAAGTCGTCGACGAAGCGGCCCAGTCCGCGGCCGAAGAGCCACTGCGCCGGCGTCTGCAGCAAGGCCAGCCCCTGGCGCCAGTGCTGCACGCGGCCGCCGAAGTCCGAACCGGTGGTGGTGAAGCGCCCGCTCATGTAGTCGCCGCCGCTGAAGGCCGCCACCACACCGGCCGTCAGCACCAGGGCGCCGCCGGTGACGCCCAGCCAGCGCCCTTGCGTGGGCCAGGGCGGCCGGCGGCTGACGACCACGATGCCCAGTGCCAGTGCCAGGCCGATCAGCACCGGCAGCGCAGCGGTCAATGCCGGGCCGCCACCCCAGTGGCGAATGACCAGCGCCGCGCTGACCAGCGCCGCCACCAGCCCGCCGACCACGGCCACCGCCGCCGCGCGCGACCGCGCGGCGGACCGCTGGCCGCCGGCGATCAGCCCCAGCGTGAACAGCGCGCAAGCCGCAAAGGCGATGTAGGCACCCTTGTCCACCACATGACTCAGCCCCCAGGCCGCGGCGGCGAGCAGCGCCCCCGCCGCCAGGCCGGGCAGCCGCAGCGGCAGCGCTACGCCGCCCAGCGCCCGCGGTGCCGCCAGCAGCAGCACGCAGCAGCCCAGCAAGGCCAGCAAGCCGCGGTAGCCACTGCCCGGGAACAGCGTGGCAGCAGCCCAGGCAAAGGCCGCCACCCACGCCGCCGCCAGGGCGCTGGCCAGCAGCCAGCGCCGCGGCTGCAGGCTGCGCTGCGCCAGCGATTGGCGCGCGTATACCATCAACATGACGGTTAGCGCCATCGGTATGGCCAGATAGACGCCGCGCGAGAACGTGGTCAGGCAGACATAGCCGGCCAGCGGCAGCACGCCGGCCATCAGAAGCCAGCGGGGGCGCGAGGTGGCCGTCATCAACTCGCGCACGACGAAGGCGAAGGTCAGCGCCAGCATGCCGTCGAGCGCGGCGCCGCCGACGTGCATTTCCCAGAACAACGCGGTCGTGCGGTAGTCGGTGGAGAAGTTGAGCAGTCCGGTGAAGGCCACGCGTTCCCAGATCGCCGCCAGCGACGTGGCCAGCAACCCCAACACCAGCCCGAGCGACAACTGCCGCGAGGCCGCCGCCGCGTTGCGACGAACCGCCGCGCGCCACAACGGCCACAGCAGCAGCGGCGCGAACAGCGGCTTGGCCAGGCGCACCGCATTCATCGGCTCGCGGTAGCCCTGGAACAGCCCGAACGCGAAGCCCCCGGCATCGTCGAAGCCGCGCAGCATCGATAGCGCCGTCGCCGCCGCATAGAGCAACAGCGCCAGCAGGACCAGTGGCGATGCACGCGGCGCACCGGCGGCGTCGCCGGCGCGCGACCGGCCGCCCTTGATGGCACGCCGCAGATAGCCGCCGGCCGCGATGGCCAGCACCAGCAGGTCCCATTCCTCGAACGTGATCCAGCCCGTCCAGGGTGCGAAGCCGATGACCGGCAAGGCCGCCGGCAGCACCACCAGCCAGGCCCCCGGCCAGACCCCGAAGGCCACACAGGCCAGCGCAAACAGCGCCGGTGCCAGCGGCGGCGACAGCGGGTATCGCAACGCCAGCCACAGGCCGGCCGCAATGCAGCCCGCGGCCACCAGCAGCGACGTGGCGGCAGCCCAGCCCAGCCGACGCTGCACACGCGCAGGGCGGCCGGCGCGCCGCGCCGTGGGCTCAGCGGTGGGCATGACGACAACGGCCTTCGAAGAGGTTGGGGCGATCCATGCGCAGGTGGCAGCGAAGGCCCGATCGACCTGCGCGACGGCAAGCGTCGGCGGCACCGGGACGAGGCCGAAGGAATGATAGGGTGTGGCCCCTCGCACGCCAAACCGGCGCGGCCCAAGCGGCGCGGCAGCGTGCGAAAGTGACTGCGGCGCGGCCGCGGGCCTGGCTCACAATGCCGGTCCCGCAGCCCGGCTGCGTGGCGGGCTTGCCGCCTGATCCCGACCCTGCAGGCCTGCCCGCGTGAAGCCCTCTTCCGATCCCGACCCGTGCGCCCCTGGCGCGCCTGTTCCCGCACCCGTGCCCACGCCGCCGCCCGCGAGCGCTGCGGTGGCCGCGCCCACGCCTGCTGCCGGCGCCAACCACCTGTTGCGCGGCTCGATCTGGATGATCGCGGTGCGCTGGGCCATGCGGCTGATCGGCCTGGTCAGCACGATGATCCTGGCGCGGCTGCTGGCGCCCGGCGACTTCGGCCTGATCGCGATGGTGATGATCGCCTATGGCCTGCTGGAGACCATCTCCTATGCCGGGGTCGACCTGGCCTTGATGCGCAGCGGTGCCGACTCGCGCGAGCACTACGACACCGCGTGGACCGTGCAGATCCTGCAAGGCGTGTTCATCGCGCTGTGCCTGGTGGCATCGGCCGGTTTCGTGGTCGACTACTTCAAGGAGCCGCGCGCCGCCGTGGTGATGTACTGGGTGGCCTTGCGCGCCGTCATCGACTCGCTGCAGAACATCGGCGTCGTCGCCTTTCGCAAGGAACTGGATTTCGCCAAGGAGTTTCGCTTCTCGCTCTACAACAAGCTGCTGAACTTCGTCGTGGTGGTCGGCGCCGCGCTGTGGCTGCGCAACTACTGGGCGCTGGTGCTGGGTTCGATCGCCTCGTCGCTGATCACCGTCGTCGTCAGCTACGTGATGCACCCGTTCCGCCCGCGGCTGTCACTGGCGCGCATTCGCGACATCTGGGGCTTCTCGCAGTGGCTGATGATCTCGCGCATCGGCTCGTACCTGAACCGCAAGTGCGACGAACTGGTGGTGGGCGGCCACGTCGGCGTCGTCGCCATGGGCAACTACCACGTGGCCAGCGACCTGGCCACCTTGCCCAGCAACGAGATCGTGATGCCGGTGCGGCGCGCGATTTTCCCGACGCTGACGAAGATTGCCGACCGCGCCGACGAATTCGCCCGCGGGGTGTTGTCGAGTTTTTCCGGCGTCTCGGCGCTGTGCCTGTTCATCAGCGTCACGCTGCTGGTCAGCGCGCCCGAAGTGGTTGCCGTGGTGCTGGGCGCGCAGTGGAGCGACGCCGTGCCGCTGATGCGGTGGATGGCGCTGTTCGGCGGCTTTTCGGCGCTGGTGCTGGTGCTCGAAGTGCCGCTGTGGGTGGCCGGCCGCACCAGCAATTCGGCCGCGCAGACCTGGCTGGAACTGGCCATCATCGTGCCGTCCACGCTGCTGGCCGTGAGGGCCTACGGCGCCGAAGGCGCGGCAGCGGCGCGCGCCGGCGTGTCACTGGCGATGGTGCCGGTGATGATGATCCTCACGGCGCGCAACAGCAGCGTTTCGCTGGGCCAGCTTGCCGGCGCCCTGTGGCGGCCGCTGGCCGCCGCGCTGCTGACGGGCGCCTTGGTGCACCTGCTGCCCTTCGCCGACGGCTGGCCCGCCTTGCTGCGCCTGGCGCTGAAGGCCGGCACCTGCGGCGTGGTCTATTTCGCCTTGCTGCTGGGGTTGTGGTGGGTCGGCGGCCGGCCGGCCGGCATCGAGGCCACGATCGTCAACCACCTGCGGCAGCGCCTGGCGCGGCGCCGGGCCGCGCCGCCGCCCGATCTCGGCTGAAGACCATGGACGTTCAACCCATCCGCGAAGCCGACCTGCCGGTGGTCGGCGAGTTCCTGCACCAGCATCTCAACCGGAAGATCGCGGCGCAGACCTGGAGCGATTCGTTGCGGCACCGCTGGGCGGCCGCGCAGCCAAACCACGGCATGCGGCTGCTGACGCCCGAAGGCCGCCTGGTCGGCGTGCTGTGCGCGGTGTATTCCGACCAGCTCATCGCCGGCAAGCTCGAACGCTTCTGCAACCCGCACAGCTGGTGCGTGCTGGACGAATTCCGCCATGCCAGCATCAACCTCGTGCTGGCGGTGATCCGGCAGCGCGACTACCACTTCACGATGTTCACGCCCAACCCGAAGGTGACCCAGGTCTTCATGGGCCTGCGCTTTCGCCTGCTGGACGATGCCTTGCTGTACTTTCCCAACCTGCCCGCCCTGGGGGGCGGCTTCGTCGAAGCCCGGCCGGAACGCATCGCGCAACACCTCGAGGGCGCGGCGCGCGCCGAGTTTGAAGCCCACCGCGCAATTCCCTGGCTGCGCTTCGTGGCCTTCGGCCCCCCGGGCAATGCCTGCCTGGCGATCTACAAGCGCGGACGCTGGAAGAAGATGGCCTGCGCGATGATCTCGCACCTCAGCGACCCGGCGTCGATGGCGCGCCACGGCCCTCTGCTGCGGCGCCACCTGCTGCTGCAGGGCATGCCGGTGTCGCGCATCGAGGCGCGCTTCGTCACCGCCGCGCCGCCACTGGCCTACCGCACGCAGCGCACGCAGCCCAAGCTGGCGTTGACGCGCACGCTGGCCGATGCGCAGATCCGCGACGTCTACAGCGAACTGATGGCGCTGGACATCTGACGCACCACGGCCAGCATGGCGTCGAGGGTGGGCGCCACGCCCGACTGCAGGATCGACGCCGTCTGGTCGGTGGCCATGCGCGGCAGCCGGGTGTGGACCACCACCACGTTGCGCAGGCTGCGGTTCAGATCGTCGGCCAGCACCTCGGCGGCCGCCTTGACCATCGCGTACTCGGTCATGCCCTTGGGGCGCTCGCTGATGAACACCGTGGACGGCAGGTAGACCCGGGCCGGACGCTCGCGCTCCACGCCATCCAGCCACAGGCACAGCGCGTAGAAGCGCTGCAGGTAGAAGTCGACGAAGCCGTCGAACGCCGTGCGATCGAACAAGCCGGTGCGCTTGCTGTAGATGCGCGGCGTGGCGAAGTAGTACACCGCATCGAGCGCCGCGGGGTCGAGCCCGCCGGCGTCGAAACCGGCCTGCAGGTCCAGCGGCACCACGCTGCAGCGGCCGCGGCCGGCGGCATTGATATCGGCCGCCACGGCTTCGGCGTCGGCGCGCCCGCTGGCATACGACACCATCACGTCGCCGCCGCCGGCAGCCAGGATCTTGGCGGTGATTTCGCCCAGCCCGCGCGAGCCGCCGACGACCAGGCTGCGCACGCCCCGGAACTCGTCGCCGCGCAACTGCGCCGCGACCTCGCCCATGGCGGGCTGGGGCTGCGGCGGCGGCCGCAGGAAGGCGCGCAACTCGCCGCGCACGGCGCCGTCGAAAGCGACGATGAAGAGGTGAAAGCGCGGGTCGTAGCGCCGCACCTCGAAGCGCAGCGTTCGCGCCGCCGGGTCCGCGGGCATCAGCACCAGCGACGAGAACACCGAATGCAGGCCCGGGCACAGCATGCCGACGAAGTACGACAACTGCGCCAGCGCCGTCAGCGCCGGCGCGCCCAGCCTTTCGGCAGCACGCGGGAAGCGCGCTGCCAGCTCGTCCTGCCAGACGGGCAGTTCGATGACGCTGCCGATCTGCGAGCCCGGCGGCTCGTCCAGCGCGGCCGGCAATTCACCCAGTTGGCGCACGGGCAAGGTCGCGCCCGGTTCGCGAACCTTCGCCGCCGCGCCGGCGGACAGCGGGTCGATCGTGATCTCGGTGCTGGCCAGGCCATCCACCGAGGCGGTGATCAGGCTGCGCCCCTCGTCGGCGCGCTGGCTGAACACCAGCGGATCGCCCACGTTCACCGGGTTGGCGAAGCTGCAGGCGATGGACGCGACCGCGCTCGTGCCGGGCGGCTGCCAGAGCTCCAGCGCGTGCATCAGCGTGTGAATGCCATGCACCACCTGCCGCCCCGACAGCAGCCGCCGCGCCGCGACGGCGTCGACGTGCATGGGGTTCCAGTCGCGCGACGCGGTGGCGAATTCGATCTGGTCCTGCGCGGTGAACCTCTTTTGTCCGAGCGGCCGCGCCGCCGCCGATTCATGGGTGCTCATGCGCGCGATGATGGCATCGGTCCGAGCGGCCCCGTGCGGCGTTCGGTGACCAAGTTGGCAGCGCCCGCGCCAGAGGCCGCGAGGCCCGTGATAACCTCAAAAGTCCCCAGGATTCCGACCGGGTTGCGATGGCGGCACGGCCACCGTCGGCCGGCGGCCGCCCGTCCGGCGCGGCTGCCGCGATACCCGTTGTCCGCATCGCGATGACCGACTTCGAGAAACTGCTGTCCACCCAGTCGCTGGCGCAACTGCGCGCCGAATTGAGCACCGGCAAGGCACCGGCCAGCCCTGCGCACGCACAGCAACTGGCCGCGCATGCTGCCAGGCTGGCGGCGCCGACGCATGAATTGCGCATCGGCTTCGTCCACACCTACACCAGCGACTTGCTCGACCCCTGGCTCGGCATGGCTGCCGCGGTGCAAGGCACGTCGATCAAGATCCATCACGCGCCCTACGGGCTGGCGCTGCAGGAAGCCGCGCCGCAGTCTGCGCTGGTGCAGCACAAGCCGCAGCTCACGGTGCTGCTGCTGCAGCGCGAAGACCTGCATCCGGCGCTGGCGCGCCCGGTCACCGGCCTCGGCGTCGAAGGCATGGCGCAGCTTCGCAGCCAGGCGCTGCAGCACTTGCAGGAGATCGTGGCCCGCTTTCGCGAGCAGCCGGTCGGCCACCTCGTCGTGAGCCTGCTGCCGCGCATCGCGGGTCCGGCGCTGGGGCTGTTCGATGCCCAGGCCGAAGCCTCGGAAGGCGCCTGGTGGTCGGGCCTGAAGGCCGAGCTGGGCCAATGGCTGCGCACGGCAGTGCCTTCGTCGCTGCTGCTCGACCTCGACGAGGTGCTGCTGCAGGTCGGCCGCACGGCCTTCTTCGACCGCCGCTTCTGGTATTCGGCGCGCTTCCCGTTCGCGCCGGCGGCGGCCCATGAAATCAGCCGGCGGCTGGTGGCCATCGGCATCGCGCTGACCACGCCCAAGGCCAAGGTGCTGGTGCTCGACGCCGACAACACGCTGTGGGGCGGGGTCGTCGGCGAGGACGGCTTCGATGGCATCAAGCTCGGCCCCGACTACCCGGGCAACGTCTACGTCGACTTCCAGCGCCGCATCCTCGATTTCCAGCAGCGCGGCCTGATTCTCGCGATGTGCAGCAAGAACAATGCGGCCGACGTCGACCAGGTGCTGAAGGAGCACCCGCACCAGGTGCTGCGCGACGAGCGCTTCGCGGCGCGGCGCGTCAACTGGGTGCCCAAGCCGGAAAACCTGGTGTCGCTGGCCAAGGAGCTGAACCTGGGGCTGGACGCGTTCATCTTCGTCGACGACAGCGACCACGAGTGCGCCGCCGTGCGCCATGCGCTGCCGCAGGTCGAGGTGATCCAGGTGCCGTCGCGACCGACCGAGATCGCCGGTTGCCTCGACCAGGTGGCCCGGCTGGAGGTGCTGTCGCTGACGGCCGAAGACCTGTCGAAGACCGAGATGTACGCGCAGGAACGGCGCCGCCGCGAGCTAATGGACAGCGCCGACACCGGTGGCGACTACCTGCAGCGGCTGGGCATGAAGATGAGCATCCGCGTCGACGTGCCCGCCAACGTGCCGCGCCTGGCGCAGCTGACGCAGAAGACCAACCAGTTCAACCTGACGACGCGCCGCTACGACGAGCAGCAGATCCAGTCGTTCCAGCGCGCTGAAGACTGGCTGGTGGCCGACTTCTCGCTGGCCGACACTTTCGGCGACAGCGGCGTCGTCGGCCTGGCGTTGATCAACCTGACGACGCCGCAATCGGCACGGCTGGACAGCTTCATGATGTCGTGCCGGGTGATCGGGCGCGAAGCCGAAGGGGCCTTCCTGCACACCTTGTTCCGCCACCTGGCCGAGCGTGGCGTGCAGGAGGTGAGCGCCGAATACCTGCCGACGGCGAAGAACGACCTGGTGAAGAACTTCCTGCCCGACCAGGGCTTCGAGCCGCTGGGCGACGGCAAGTACCGGCGCGACCTGGCGAAGTCACCGCCCAGGGTCGAGAGCGAATTTCCGATCGAGATTTTGTTGACCGCGGGTGGCGGGCGCTGAGCCGCGTTCGCCCCCATCAGCCTGAGGCATGAGTGTGTCCATGACGACCTTCGAAAAACTGCAACAGACGATCGCCGCCACGCTGAAGGTGCCGCCGGCCAAGGTGACGCAAACCACGCGCGACCAGGACCTGCCGGCCTGGGATTCACTCGGCCAGGTCAACCTGATCATGGCGCTGGAGCAGGAGTTCAACGTCTTCATCGAGGTCGAGGAGTTCGGCAAGCTGAACTCGGTGCCGGCGATCCTGGGCTTCCTGGAGCAGCAAGGCCTGTCGTGAGCAGCGTGAGCCTGGACGCGGGCAGCGTTCGCGACGCCGCCGCCGCGCCGGCGGTGGCGCCGGCGGCGGCCGTGAAGCCGCAGGCCTTCGTGCTGCCGGGTTCGCGCGGCGGGTTGTGCGCGCTGTACTTTGCGCCGCGCCCCGGCGTGGCGCTCAAGGGCGACGTGCTGGTGGTGCCCTCTTTCGCCGAGGAGATGAACCGCTGCCGGGCGATGGTGTCGCTGCAGGCCCGCGCCTGGGCCGAAGAGGGCGTGGGCACGCTGGTGCTCGACCCCCATGGCACCGGCGACAGCGCCGGCGACTTCGTCGACGCCACCTGGGCCCAGTGGCGCGACGATCTGCTGCGCGGCATTGCCTGGCTCGAACGGCACGGCCAGGGCTGCCAGGCGCTGCTGGGCATTCGCCTGGGCGCGATCATGGCGGCCGAACTGGCGCGCGAAGCGGGCGGCGTGCGCCACCTGCTGCTGTGGCAGCCGGTGCTGTCAGGCAAGACCTTCTACACGCAGTTCCTGCGCATCCGCATCGCCGCCGAGCTGAACCTGCCCGAGCGCGTGAAGTCGACCAACGAGCTGCGCCAGATGGGCGCCGCCGGCAAGGCCGTCGAAGTATCGGGTTATGAAATCGGCCCCACCCTCGGCGCTGAACTCGACGGCCTGAGCTTCGACGCCGCCGCCTGCGCAACCCGCACGGCGATCACCTGGTTCGAGGTCAACGCCGAGGCCGAGGCGACGATTGCCCCCGCGTCGCAGAAGGCGATCGACGAGTTGCGCCACGCCGGCGCGACGGTGCAGGCGCACAGCGTCGCGGGGCCGGCCTTCTGGCACGTGCATGAGCGTGAGCTGGCCCCGTCGCTGATCGCCGCCACCACGCGCTGCGCCGCTGCCTGGGGCGTGCGAGACGCCGCCCATGCCGGCGAGCCCGCCGAGCCCGGCGAAGCGGCCGTCGCCGCGCCGGCCGAGTTTCCGCTGGTGCTGCGCTGCGGGCCCGAGCTGCTGTCGGCCAACCTGCACCTGTCGGCGCCCGATGCCACGCGAGGCGTGGTCATCATCGTCGCCGGCGGGCCGCAATACCGCGCCGGTGCGCACCGCCAGTTCGTGGCGATGGCGCGCAAGCTTGCCGCGAACGGTTATCCGGTGCTGCGCTTCGACCTGCGCGGCATGGGCGACAGCAGTGGCAGCTACCTCGGCTACGAGCATTCGGTGCCCGACATCCGCGCCGCCATCGACGAGTTGATGGCGCGCCAACCGCAGCTACGGGACGTGACGCTGGTCGGCGAATGCGAGTCGGCCTCGGGCATCCTGTTCTACGCCTTCCGCGATGCGCGGGTCAGCGGCGCGGTGCTGATCAACCCCTGGGTGCGCACCACCGAAGGCCGCGCGCAGGTGATCCTGAAAGACTACTACTTCGACCGCCTGCGCTCACCCGAGTTCTGGTCCAAGCTGCGCAGCGGCCGCTTCGACGTGCTGGGGTCGTTGCGCTCGCTGGCCGACGTCGTGCGCGCCTACGTGCGCGGCAAGCGCATGTTCGCGCGCTCGTCGCTGGGCCAGGCGGAGGACGATCTGTCCGCGCTGCCGTTGCCGGTGCGCACGGCAACCGGCATGAGCCGCTTCACCGGCCGCGTGCTGCTGCTGATGAGCGGCAACGACTACATCGCGCGCGAGTTCGACGAGGTGGTGGCCGCGTCGCGCGCGTGGGACGGCTTGCTCGCCGACCCGCGCGTGCTGCGCCGGGACATCGAAGGTGCCGACCACACCTTCTCGCGCAGGCACTGGAAGGAAGCCGCGTCCGACGCGGTGGTCGGCTGGATCAAGGCCTGGTAGCGGCCTTCATCGCGACGCGGCCGAAGCGGCTGGCGCCGCCGATGCCGCTGAAGCCGGCACCGACGCGGCGTCGGCGGCCGCGGCGGGCACGGGGTCGGTCCACTTGCCGGCGGCCTGCAGGCCCTGCTTGAGATCGGGCCGCGCAAAGCCCTGGGCGATGGCCAGGTGCGCCTGCGCCAGCGCCTTGTCGTACTGCTTGAGGTCGAGGTACAGCAGGCCCAGGTTGTGGTGGGTGAAAGGCTCGTCCTTCACCACATCCGCGATGACGTCGAGCTGTCGCATCGCTTCATCGGGCCGGCCTTTGACGGTGAGGTACTTGGCGTACAGCATGCGCGCGATCTGGTCGTCGGGCCTGAAGGTCAGCGCCCGCTTGAAGTAGCACTCGACCGGGAAGTTCGCGCCCTTGAGCGTGTCGCTCTTCATGCGCACGCTCAGATTCAGCATCGACGCCAGCGCCCGATGGTGGTTCGGGAACGCGCGCAGCGTGTAGTCGATCTCGCCGGCCAGGGTGCCCGACACGCCGCGGATCAGCGATTCGACGGCCGGCGTGAAGTGGTAGTCCTCGACGATCTTGAGCTGCTGACCCTGGGTGACGCGGTAGTCGAACGGGCCGTAGGTGTTGGCGAAGGCATTGCCGCAGACGGGATCGGCGGCCTGTGCCGCCGCCGGCGGCGCAAAGGCAGCCGCCAGCATCAGGGCCAGGATCAAGGCCGGCCGGTGGGCGGGACTGGGTCGAAAGCGGGTGATTCCCATGGCGCTGGTTGCGGCCTCGACGGAGGCTGAAGCGAGCGCGAAGTCTATACGCCGGGCCCGCCGGCCCCGGCTGGCGTCGGCACCGCCGTGCAAGGGCGGGCCGGCAAAGCTTCACGATGTCACGCCGCTGCATCGGCCTTGCGGCGGGCGGTCGCGCCGGCGCTGCGCCCGTCGCGTCGGGCATGGTTCTTCAGGTAGATCAGCAGGGCATGCGCGTGGTCGATCGGCCCGCGGCTCTTGCGATACAGCGGCTCGCTGCAGACGGCGCGCAGCGTATCCATCGTCAGCGCCAGGCCGAAGGCAGCGTTGAGCCGGTCCAGCGTGGCCTCGGGGCGCAGCAGCAGGTCCTCGAAGCTGGCCTGCAGGCAAGGCAGGCCGCTCGAACGCACGAAGTGCAGATTGGACTGCGTGATGCCGTCGTTGTAGCGGCGCGTGAACTGCGGGCTCTGGATGTGGCGGCGGATGTTGGACGACACCCAGGCCTGCACCGGGTCGCGCGTGAGCACCAGCACCGCGATGCGCTCGAGGTCCAGCGCGCGCGCCCAGACCCGGATGGTCCAGGTCAGCCGCGGATCCTTCCACAGCCAGGGCGCCTGGGCATCGCAGCTCCGCACGAAGTCCCGGTACGGCGCCAGGTCCAGTTGTTCGGCGGCGCGCTCGATCGCCAGCACGTCGGCGACGTCGAAGCGGTGCTCGTGCGCCAGCGTCGGGTGCAGCTCGCGCAGCAGCCGCCGGTTCAGTGCCACCAGGTCGGCGCTCTCGTACGTGTTGTAGTCGGGCTTGTGGACCGTTTCACCGCCCAGCCAGTAGCCGGCCTGGCCGAGCAGGGCCGAGAACACCGAGCTGCCGGTCCAGCCATGGGTGAGCACGATCACGTTGCGCGTGCCGGGGTTGGCGGTCATGGGCGTCGTTGCAAGTCAGTTCGGGTGCGGACTCTCGCGCCCCGGCGTGACGGCCTGATGACGCGCGGCGCCCGGGCGCCGCGCCAATTCGTCACGAGTTCGCCGCCGGCCGTGTGGAATGGCGCGCAAGCGGTTGATTTCGCGGCGCTTTCGGCGATTGCATGGCGCCTCCGTGAAGCCCCTGCATGCGAGAATGCTTGACGCTTGACGACGGCGTCGTCAGCGTCCCTGCGGGGATCAAGCCAGGTGGCAGGGCCACGTTTGCCGGTGAGGGGCGGGCCGCTCGTCACCAACCAGGAACACAAGGACATTCATGGGCGTGATCGAAAAAGCGGCTTCGACCGAACAGGACTATCGGTCCAGTCACCTGGAAGTCGGCGGCCGCTACGATGCCAAGTTAGCCGAGTCGCCCTTCGATGCCTACATGTCGGCCTGGGAACGCAAGTACCTGCCCGGCATCATCAAGCGCTTTTTCCCTAGCGGGCCGGCCCGCTATCTCGACTTCGCCTGCGGCACCGGTCGCATCACCGAGCAGATCGCGCCGCTGGCCAAGCAATCGGTTGCCGTCGACATCTCGCCGACGATGATCGAAGAGGCGCGGCGCAAGTGCCCGCAGACGCGTTTTCATCTCGGCGACCTGACCACGACCGACCCCGACCTCGGTCAGTTCGACCTGGTCAGTTCGTTTCGCTTCTTCGGCAACGCGCAAGACGAACTGCGCGACGGCGCGCTGCGGGCCATCACGCGCCGTTTGCAGCCGGGCGGCCACCTGCTGATCAACAGCCATCGCAACCCGCGCGCCTTGTACGCGGTGTTGGACCGCCTGACGGGCGGCCCGGCCAGCGGCATGGACCTTCATCTGCCCAAGCTGCGCAAGCTGCTCGACCGCCACGGGCTGAGCATCGTCTGGCTGCAGCCGATCGCCGTGTGGATGTACCGCTCGCGCATCATGCTCGACACCCGCCCGGACGACTCACAGGCCGCGGCGAAAGAGGCCCGCTACGGCAGCGCTTCGTTCGCGTCCATCGCGCCCGACCTCATCGTCGTCGCCCGCAAGCGCTGAGCGCTCGCCGCCACGCACGCGGGTTCGATGGATGTCCAATTCCCCTACGCCGACGGCGGGTCGCGCAGGCGGCTGCTGTATCGGCTGCCCTCGACGCCGGCGCCGCGGCGGCTGCTGATCGTCTGCACCGACGCCGAACAGGCGCGCATCGGCGACGACTGGGGCGCACCGGTGCAGGTGCTTGCACCTTCTGCACTGGCCGCCGAACGGCAACAAGGCCCGGCCCGCTTCGACGCCGTTGCCTTGCCGGCGCTGCTGGATCGGCCGTCCGCCGTCGACACCGGCGAACTGCTGGCCAGCGTGCGCTACCTGCTGGCGCCTGCGGGCGTCGTCGTCGGCCACGTCGCGCATGCCCTGGCCTTGCGATCCATGGCCTCTCCGCGCGGCATGGCCGGCGCGCTGGCCGCCCTGCTGCAACCGCAGGCCATCGACCGCGCGGGCGGCTGCCGGCGGCGGCTGCTGGGCGCGGGCTTCGTCGCGCCGCAATGCTTCTACGTGCAGCCTGCGATCGAAGACCCGATGGGCCTGATCCCGGCGCAGGGCCCCGCGGCACGCGCGCACTTCGTGCAGTCGGTCCGCTCGACGCGCGAACTGCACCACGTGCTCGGGCATGTGCCGCGCCTGCTGATGGCGCACGGCGGCCTCGGCGGCATGATGCAGGCGCAACTGTTCTTCTGGGCGCGCCGGCCATGATCGACGAGGTGCTCGGTCTCGTGGCCGACGAGCATTGGTTCGATCGCTCGCGGCCGTTCGAGGTCTCGATCAACCTCACCCAGGGCGCCTGCCTGTGGCTGCTGCTGACGCGCCGCGGCGTCAGCGATACCTACGTCAAGTTTTCCGATTGCTTCGACCTGCGCCAGGAGGCCGCTCGCGCCGCGGCGGCCAGCACGCGCTACCCGGGCCTGGCGCCGGCCTTCATCGGCCATGCCAGCCGCGGTACGCTGCAGGTGCTGGTGTGCCGGGCCGTGCCCTACCGCCGGCTGTCGCCGGCGCAGTTGTTCCACCCCCGGCAGGGACAGCGCGCGCTGGCCGATCTGCTGGGTTATTTCGACGCCATGCAGCGGCCACAGGCGGTGCAGGTGCCGGGCCTGTCGGCGGCGGCCGAGCCCGCCGAGCTGCTGCAAGCACTGCAGGCCTACTTCGCCGGCCAGCCCAGCGCAGCGCTGGCCCGGCGCTGGCTGCGCAACGATGCGTTGTCGCGGCTGGCCAGCGTCGTGCCCCATGCGCAGCACGGCGACCTGGTGCTCAACAACATCGGCGTCACGCCGACGGGCGCCACCGTCGTCTTCGATTGGGAAGACCTGAGCGCGTCGTGGCTCACCGGCCTCGATCTGTTCACCCTGGAACTGTCGCTGGCGGGCAGTGCCGAGCGCCTGTTCGCCGCGCGCCTGCAGCCGCAGTCACCGATTTCAGGGCTGGTCGCCCGCGCCTGCGAGGCGATGCGGCTGCGCCGCGACGACTACGAGACGCTGACGCCGCTGTACGCGCTGGTTTTCCGTTATCTCAAGCGCAACTATGGGCCCGGCGTGCGCGAGCGCATGGACCTGCTGCTGCGCGACCTCGACCAGCAGCGCAACCGCGCGCTGGACTGAAGCCGCCGCGAATCAGGCCGCAGCTTTCTGTTGCACGAATTCGAGCAGCGTGCCGAAGGTGCGGAAAATCGAACCGTCGATCTCGTCGTCTTCGACCGTGATGCCCAGGCGGTCCTCGAATGCCGTGAGCAGCGACACCACGCCCATCGAATCGAGTTCCGGCAGCGCGCCCATCAACGGCGAGTCGTCCTTCAGGCTGAGGCCGCGGCCGCCCAGGCTGAGCGTCGTGTCCAGGAGCGAAAGCAATTCGGTTCTGATGTCCAAGCCGGATCTCCTGGGCAGGCGAGCAAAGTGGCCCGCATTCTAGGTGGCTGCCGCGCCGTGGGCAGGCGCACTTCGTCACAGAACGCCGGGCCACCGTGTCAGGGCCGGCGCAAGGCCCTGCGCTACATTTTTGGGCTGGCTTCGCAAGGCCCTTCAACCGCGTGAGCATGCCCGTGCCCGAATCGACCCTGCTTCCCGAACTGATCTTCGCCACGGCCGCCCGCGCCGGCGCCAACACGGCGCTGACCGACGGCAAGCGGGCGGCGTCGTATGCCGACCTCGAAGACCAGGTTCGCCGCTTTGCCTGGGGCCTGGTGGCGCACGGCGTGGCCCGTGCCGAGCGGGTGGCCATCTACCTCGACAAGCGCATCGAGACCGTGGTGGCCAGCTTCGGCGCCACCGCGGCCGGCGCGGTGTTCGTGCCGGTCAATCCCTTGCTCAAGCCCGAGCAGGTCGGCTTCATCCTGCGCGACTGCGACGTGCGCGTGCTGGTGACCTCGGCCGAGCGCCTGCCGCTGCTGCCGTCGGTGCTGGCCGAATGCCCGGCCTTGCGCACGGTGGTCGTGGTCGGCGACCTGCCGCCGGCACCGCCCTCGACGACGCCCGTGGTGCCATGGTCGCAACTGCTGCGCACGGGCCCGCAGGCCACGCACCGCGTCATCGACACCGACATGGCGGCCATTCTCTACACCTCGGGCAGCACCGGGCGTCCCAAGGGCGTGGTGCTGTCCCACCGCAACATGGTGGCCGGCGCCAAGAGCGTGGCCAGCTACTTGGAAAACGTTGCCGCCGACACCTTGCTGGCCGCGCTGCCGTTGTCGTTCGACGCCGGCTTCAGCCAGTTGACCACGGCCTTCCACAGCGGCGCGCGCGTGGTGCTGCTGAACTACCTGCTGCCGCGCGACGTGCTCAAGGCGATGGAGCGCGAACAGGTCACCGGCCTGACCGCGGTGCCGCCGCTGTACATCCAGCTCACGCAGTTGCCGTGGCCCGAGGCCATCGGCCGGCACCTGCGCTATTTCGCCAACACCGGCGGCCGCATGCCGCGCGAAACGCTGGCACTGCTGCAGCAGAAGGTGCCGCAGGCCAAGCCGTTCCTGATGTACGGCCTGACCGAAGCGTTTCGCTCGACCTACCTGCCGCCGGAAGAAGTCGCGCGCCGGCCCGATTCCATCGGAAAGGCCATTCCGAATGCGGAGATCCTGGTGCTGCGGCCCGACGGCACGCCTTGCGACGACGACGAGCCCGGCGAGCTGGTGCACCGCGGCGCGCTGGTCGGCATGGGCTACTGGGGCGATGCCGAGAAGACGGCCGAGCGGTACAAGCTGATGCCCGGCCGCGAGAGCGGGCTGCAACTGCCCGAGTACGCCGTGTTCTCCGGCGACACCGTGCGCCGCGACCGCGACGGGTTTCTCTACTTCGTCGGCCGGCGCGACGAGATGATCAAGACCTCGGGCTACCGCGTCAGTCCGACCGAGGTGGAAGAGGTGCTGTACGCCACGCGCCTGGTCGGCGAATGCGCGGCCTTCGGCGTCGATCATCCGTCGCTGGGCCAGGCCATTCACGTCATCGCCACGGCGCCGGAGGCGGCCGCCGATGTCGACGTGCCGGCCTTGCTGGCGCAGTGCAAGGCGCGCATGCCGGCCTACATGGTGCCGGCGCAGGTGCAGGTGGTGGCGGGCCCGCTGCCGCGCAACCCCAACGGCAAGATCGACCGCAAGCTGCTGGCCACCGAATGGGTCGCGCCGACCCGCGAAACCGCCTGAGGCCGCCGCGATGAACGACGAACGCAGCACGGCCCCACGCGCAGCGCCGGCGCATGTGCCGATGTCGCAGTACGGCTTGTCGGGCGACGAACTCGTGGTCGGCGGCAAGCCGATCTCGGTGCTGGCCACGCAGGTCGGGCAGACGCCGTTCTACGCCTATGACCGCGGCCTGCTCGCGGCGCGCGCCGCGCAGCTGCGCCAGGCGCTGCCGGCCGGCGTCAAGCTGCACTACGCGATGAAGGCCAATCCGATGCCGGCGCTGGTGGCGCTGATGGCGCGGCTGGTCGACGGCATCGACGTGGCATCGGCCGGCGAGCTGAAGGTGGCGCTGGATGCCGGCGCCGACGCGGCCGAAGTCAGCTTCGCCGGGCCCGGCAAGCGCGACATCGAACTGCACCAGGCGGTGGCGGCCGGCGTGCTGGTGAACGTCGAATCGGCGCGCGAGCTGCCGGTGCTGGCGCAGGCGTCGCAAGCGCTTGGCCTGCCCGCGCGGGTGGCCGTGCGCGTGAACCCCGACTTCGAGCTGAAGGGCTCGGGCATGAAGATGGGCGGCGGCTCCAAGCAGTTCGGCGTCGATGCCGAGGCGGTGCCGGCGCTGCTGTCGCAGATCGGCAAGCTGCAACTGCAGTTCGAGGGCTTCCACCTCTTCGCCGGTTCGCAGAACCTGCGCGCCGAATCGATCTGCGAAGCGCAGCGGCTGTCGTACGAGCTGGCTCGGCAGTTGGCCGGGCACGCGCCGGCGCCGGTGCGTTTTCTCAACCTGGGCGGCGGCTTCGGCATTCCCTACTTTCCCGGCGAGCAGCGGCTGGACCTGCAGCCCATCGGCGAGAACCTGGCCGCGCTGCAGGAGCGCGCCCGCACCGAGCTGCCCGAGGCCAGCCTGGTGATCGAACTTGGGCGTTATCTGGTCGGAGAGGCCGGCGTCTACGTGACGCGCGTGGTCGACCGCAAGGTCTCCCGCGGACAGGTCTACCTGGTGTGCGACGGCGGCCTCAACCACCACCTGTCGGCTTCAGGCAACTTCGGCCAGGTGCTGCGCAAGAACTACCCGGCGACGATCGGCAACCGCGCCGGCAGCCGCGCCGGCAACACCACGCGCGAGACGGCGTCGGCGGTGGGGCCGCTGTGCACGCCGCTGGATCTGCTGGCCGACCGCATGGAACTGCCCGTGGCGCAGGCCGGTGATCTGCTGGTCATCTTCCAGTCGGGCGCCTATGGCGCGAGCGCCAGCCCGCAAGGCTTTCTCGGCCATCCCGTGTATGCCGAGGTGCTGGTCGGCGCGGTCAACAGCTGATGCCGCCGTCGATGACGAGCGTCTGGCCGGTGATGAACGCCGCCTGATCCGACAACAGGAACAGCACCACGGGCACCACATCGTCGACCGTGCCCAGGCGGCCGAGCGGCGTGCGGTTGATGATCTGGCTGCGCTGGCGCTGCTGAAGGCTGGCCGACATCTCGGTTTCGAGGTAGCCCGGCGCGACCGAATTGACCGTGATCTTGCGCCGCCCCACCTCGCGCGCCAGCGCACGGGTCAGGCCGTCGAGCCCGGCTTTCGACGCCGAGTAGGCGGCCAGCCCCGTGTAGCCGCGCGAGCCGATGATCGAGCTGATGTTGATCAGGCGCCCCGCCGTGCCCTTGGACAGCAGGTGCCGCAAGGCCAGCCGGCTCAGACGCAACGCGCCCGTCAGGTTGGTTTCGATGATGCGTTCACTATCGACGTTAGGCAGCGTGGCCAGGATGCCGTCCTGCGCCGTCGCCGCATTGTTGATGAGCGCCCACAACGGCCGCCCGGCCGTCCATTGCACGGCCTGCGCGAAAAACCGCTCTTCGTCTTCGGCCTGGCCGACCGCGGCTGCACACCACGACAACCGCGCCGGGCCGGCTTGCGCCATCAACGCTTGCAGTTCGGGCGTCTGGCTGCGGCTGCAGGTGAAGACGTTGTAGCCCTGCTGCAGCAACTGGCGCGTGGTGGCCAGGCCCAGGCCGCGGCTGCCGCCCGTCACGAGCACGCATTTGTCCGTCATGTCCATTCATCCCCCTCGCTGCTTCTTGCCGGTGGCTGAAGCATCCAAAGCCGTCACTTGCCGCAGCACGCGCGGCACCTTGTAGCCGCCAAGCCGCTGCCTGGCGTGGGCGACGATGATCGGCCTGACGTCGTCCAGGCGCAGGCCCTCGGCCAGCACCAGCTCCACGCCGACCAGTTCGCCGGTGATCGGATTGCGTGCCGCGAAGGCGCGCACATCCGCCACCTGTGGCAGTTCGAGCAGCGCCGCCTCGATTTCCTCGGGCCTGACTTTCGCGCCGCCGACATTGATGACCGAGTCGACACGGCCACGAAACAGCACGCGATCGCCCTCTGCTTCGACCAGGTCGCCGGTGGACAGCCAACCGTCGGCATCGATCGGCGATGCCCCGGCGCCGGCCACGTAGGCCTGCATGGCGCGCGGGCTGCGCACCTGCAGCGCGCCATCGCGGATGCGCAGGCTCACGCCGTCGATGCCGTCGTCCAGCCAGGCCCGCGGGAAACCGGCACGGCCGTCGCGCACGGCATACAAGGCCCCGGCTTCGGTCGACGCGTAGATGTGGACGATGCCGGCCGCGGGGAAGCACTGGCGCAGGCGGTCGAGCGTGACCTGATCGACCGCCTCACCGCCGAGCGTGATGTGCCGCAGCGGCACGGAAGCCGCCTGCGGGCCCAGCGCCAGCATGAAGCCGCGCCAGAACGTCGGCGTCCCGCTGCACAGCGTGGGCCGATGGGCCAGCGCCGCGGCGGCCAGGCTGGCCACGGTGGATCGGCTCACGGCCAGCAGTTCGGCGCCCGACACCAACGCCGTCAGCAACACCTGCAGGCCGGCAAAGCTGCACGGGTGGTAGGTCAGCAAGACGCGGTCGTGCTGCGCGGCGGCGGCATCGCGTGGCGACCGCACGCGGCCCAGCAAGCGATCCAGCCGATGCATCGCGACCTTGGGCGTGCCGGTGGTTCCCGAAGTGGCCAGCAGCACCAGCCCCGCCGCTTCGGCCCGCCGCGGCAGCGGCAACTCGACCAGGCCCAACTCGCCATCGAGCAGCGCCGAGACGCCCAGCTCGCGCCACACCGGCGAATCGGGCGGCGTGGCCTGGCGCCACAGCAGCAGATCGCAACCGGCACGCTGGCAGGCGAGCAGAGCGACCAGCGCGGCGTCGGCGCGGTCGGAGATCAAGGCCACGCGCTGACGCGCCCCTTGTTCGAGTCGCTGCGCCAGGCCGGCCACCAGGGCCTGCACCGCGGCCGCGGGCAAGCGCACGCCGTCTTGCAACAGGCCGGCGGTGCCGATCGTCAGCTCGGCGGCCATCAGCCCACGTACAGCGCCGCCAGCTCGCCCACGGTGCGGAACTCGATGAAACCGCCGGCAAAGGGGTCCTTGCCCAACCGCGTTTCCAGTTCCACCACCACCGCGGCGAGGTCGAGCGAATCGATGTCGAGCTCACCCCCCAACAAGCGCGTTTGCGAGTTGACGGGCCCGGCCTGCTGCCCCCGTTCTGCGAGAATTCTCTGCACCAGTTCGGCAATCAGTGATTCGACTTGTTCGATGCTCATGGTTCGTTTCGGCACGCATGGCCAAGAATGAGGACGGCTTGATGGACACCCGGCAGATCATGCCCGAGTCTCCGTTCGTGGTGGCCGAGCAGCTTCAACCCGCACTGCTGGCCGATTTCGAAAAGGCCTTGCCCCAGGGGCCGGCGAAGTATCCGGTGGCCGCCTTCATCGCCGGCTTGCACCCGGGTCAATGGCTGGGCCAGTACGGCCGTCTGGACGAGCGCTCATTGCGCGTGACGGCGCAAATTCGTGCCGAGGGCGGCGACGTCGCGCTCGATGCCTACCACCGGCTGGCGCTCGCGGCGTTGATTGCCGCGCATCCGCAACGCCGGCAGGCGCTTCGCATTCCGGCATCGATCGAGCTCCAGTACGAGATCGAATTCAACCGCATACTGGCGCAGTTGAAGACCAACCGCGCCGGCTTCTATCTGCATGACAACGACCTGTTCCTGAAAGACCTCGGTGTGTGCCGCGGCAAGCTGCTGCCTTGCGGCGCCCAGTTGGTAGACATCCGCTCAGGCGTGCCGAGGCGCATCCTGGCATCCGGTGGCGTGGCGCAGGCGCTGGGCGCGCTGAGCTTCTTCGGCCTGCAATGCCGGGGCTTCAAGCCCCTGCTGGAACTGCACTACGACCCCAGGGCATCGAGCCAGTTCACGCCTGAAGCCTGGGATCGATGTTACCTGCGGATCGCCGACATCCTGGCGCTCAACGATGACGTTCTGGGCGCTTTCGGCAGCAGTTGGTGGTTCGATCCGGCTGTGCCGGCGTTGAGCCCGAAGCTGTCGTTCCTGCTGCAGCGCCCCTTGTCCGAGGGCGCGCGCACCTTCAAGGTCGGCAGTGACGACAGCGCGGTGAAGAACGCCACGCGCTTCTCCAAGGAGCGCAGCGAAGCCGTCGCCCAAGGACGCTACGTTCCCACCCACTACACGATGGCATGGCCGGCACGACGGCTCATCGATTGGGCTCGCAAGGCGCGCGCCGGCGGCCTGCAGGGCTGAGCGTCGCATGAGGCGCAAGTTCCTGGCCACGGCCCGCGCACTCGGCTTGTTCGCGCTGGCGCACCGGCTGACGTCGCGCGGCCTGCGCATCCTGTGCTACCACGGCGTCGCGCTGGCCGACGAGCAGCAGTTCCAGCCCAAGCTCTTCATCAGCGAGGCGGTGTTCCGCCAACGCATGGCCTTTCTCCGCGCCCGCGGCTATCCGGTGCTGACGCTGGCCGATGCGCTTCAGCGCCTGGATGCAGGCACGCTGCCGCGGCATGCCACGGTGATCACCTTCGACGATGGCTGGCTGGGCACCGGCACGCTGGCCGCGCCGGTGCTGGCCGAGGCGCGCTTCCCATCGACGCTGTATGTGACCACGCGCGAAGTGCTCGAAGGCACGCCGGTGCTCAACGTCGCCGTGCGCTACCTGTTGTGGGCAGGCCGCGGCGCTGGGCGCATCGAATCAGCGCCCGGCGGCATCGGCGGCAGTTTCGACCTCGCGGAGCCGGCGCAGCGCGAGGCACTCGCCACGGCCATCTGCGAACACGGCGGCCGGCTGGAGCCGGCGGCAAGGCTGACGTTGATGCAAGGCCTTGCCGCCCGCTTGACGATCGACTGGGAACGCTTTGAGCGCCTGCGCTTGTGCCGCTTGATGGACTTGACCATGCTGGCGCGCCTGCCGGCGGCCGGCATGGACCTGCAATTGCACACCCACACGCACCGCTTTCCCGACCAAGACCGCGTAGCGGCCGCCGACGAAATTGCGCGCAACCGCCAGGCCTTGGCGCCCGTGGCGGCGAGCGAACTCACTCACTTCTGCTACCCCAGCGGCGAGTACCACGCAGGCCAGTTCGCCTGGCTGCGCGAGAGCGCCGTGCGCAGCGCAACGACCTGCGTGGCCGGCTTCAACTATGCCGAGACGGAGCGCATGGAGCTGCGCCGCTTCCTCGACGGCGAAAACATCTCGCAACTCGAGTTCGAGGCCGAAATGTCCGGCTTTCTCGAACTGCTGCGGCGCGCGCGCCGCTGGCTGAAGCCGGCATAGCCGGGCGGCGCCGATCCGCCCGTTATGAGCGTTATTCCTGCGGCGCCGAATTCAGCCCTTACTTGCTGGAAACGCCCGCCGTTGCCGGAAGATTCGTTCGCGGAGCAGCCGGCGGCTTGCCTTCCACCCCTTTGACGAAGAAATCCATCTTGTCGAGCCAATCCTGGTCGGCCATGGCACCGGCGGCCAGGCGCTCCTTGCCGGCACCGTCCACCACAGGCCCGGTGTAGACCGCGAACGTGCCGCTCTTCAGGCCGGCGCTGAGCTTTTCGACCTGCTCCCTGATGTCGGCAGGAACGGCGTCTGCGATCTTCACGACGGCCAGCTGGCCCTCCTTGATGCCCACGGACGTGCGGCCCGTGGCCCAGGTGCCGTCGATGGCCTGGCGGATTTCCTTCTTGTAGTAAGGACCCCAGTCGACCACGCACGAGGCCAGGTGCGCCTTCGGCGCATAGGCGCTCATGTCGCCGTTCCAGCCGAATGCACGCTTGCCGTTCGCCTCCGCGGCTTGCAGCACCGCGGTCGACTGGGTGCTTTGCAACAGCACGTCGGCGCCGCCGTTCATCAGGCTCTGCGCGGCGGCGCTCTCCTTAGGCGGATCGAACCAGTCGTTGACCCAGACGACCTTGGTCCTGACCTTCGGGTTGACGCTCTGCGCGCCCAGCGTGAAGGCGTTGATGCTGCGCAGCACCTCGGGTATCGGCACGCTGGCCACGAAGCCCAGCGCGTTGGTCCTGGTCATCCGGCCGGCGATCACGCCAGCAAGATAGGCCACCTCGAAATGCCGGGCCTCGTATGACCGCAGGTTCTCGGTCGTCTGGCGGCCGAAGGCAGTCTCGAACTTGACGTTGGGGAACTCGGCGGCCACCTTGAGCATGGGCTCGATGTAGCCGCTGCTGGTCGCGAAGATGATCTGGTTGCCCTTGGCGGCCAGGTCGCGAATCACGCCCACGGCGCCGGCGCCTTCGGGCACCTTCTCGACGAAGCTGGTCTGTACCTGGCGGCCCAGCTCGGCCTCCACGGCTTTGCGGCCACGGTCTTGCGCCATCGTCGAGCCGGCATCGGCCACGGGGCCGACATAGACCCAGGCCGCCTTCAGCGCCTCGGGCTTCGGCATTTCGGCGGCCGATGCAGCGGCAGCGGCTTGCGATGCCGCTGGCGGGGTCGCGGGCTCGCTGGTCTTCTTGGTGCAGGCTCCCAGTGCGGCGGCAAGGGCAAGGGCAAGCAGGAAACGCTTCGACGGTTGGCTCATGCGCACGGGATCGGGTGGGTCACTGGCTGGTCTGGATGGTCAGCACCGGGCGCAAGGTCGTGTCGCCGGTGTACTCGCTGCTGTAGAAGTATTTCAGGTTGCCGTTGCCGCTGAGCGGGTCGAGCACCCAGCCCCGGTTGGCTCGGCCGTTGGCCATGGCTTGCACGCCCGCGGTCACGTCGAAGTTCAGCCAGCCCGGCGTCCATGCCGTGTCGCCGATGGCGTCGGGACTGGTGGCGGCATCGGTGCCCAGCCCGGTGGCACCGGCCCCGGCCCATGCCACGCCGCTGCGGGCCTGGTTCCACGTGACTTCGTTTTGCACCCAGTTCGCAAGCAGCGGGCGCAGCTGGTACTTGGTGTCGTAGTAGCTGTACTTGTACAGGCTCAACGTCGCCTTGGTGATGGTGGCGCCATCGGGAACCGGTCCGCCCTCGGACTGGAAGATCGCAAACCTGACCAGGCTGCGGAAGCGGTACGAGCCGCCGGCCATGTCCTGCAGCATCTGCGCCGCGCCGTAGTTGGCGCTGCCGAAGTACTGGTAGACGTACGCGTCGGTCGTGCCGGCGTAGCCGTTCACGCCGTTTTGCAGCGTGACGCTCTGGCCTCCCGAGCCGACTTGCGTCACGCTCACGCTCACCGTTGCCGAGGTGGTGCTCGCGCCGGCGTTGTCGAAGGCCACCGCGCTGAGCACGTGGCTGCCCACCGTCGCACCGGACCAGCTGTAGCTGTACGGCGCACTCGTGGCCTGGCCGAGCAGCACGCCGTCGGCGTAGAACTCCACCCGCGTCACCGTGCCATCGGAATCGCTGGCATTGGCCGCCAGCGTGATCGCGCTGCCTTGCGTGAAGCCCTGGCCGACCGTCGGCGAGGTCAGTGCCACCGTCGGCGCCACGTTGGGCACGCTGGCGCTCACCGAGATGCTGATGGTCGCCGAGGTCGTGCTCGCGCCGCCGTTGTCGATGGCCACCGCGCTGAGCACGTGGCTGCCCACCGTCGCGCCGGACCAGCTGTAGCTGTACGGCGCGCTCGTGGCCTGGCCGAGCTTCACGCCGTCGGCGTAGAACTCCACCCGCGCCACCGTGCCGTCGCTGTCGCTTGCGCTGGCCGCCAGCGCAATCGCGCTGCCTTGCGTGAAGCTCTGGCCTGCTGCCGGCGAGGTCAGCGCCACGGTCGGCGCCACGTTGGGCACGCTGGTCGCCACCGTGATGCTCACCGCTGCCGAGGTGGTGCTCGCGCCGGCGTTGTCGTAGGCCACCGCGCTGATCACGTGGCTGCCCACCGTCGCGCCGGACCAGCTGTAGCTGTACGGCGCGCTCGTGGCCTGGCCGAGCAGCACGCCATCGGCGTAGAACTCCACCCGGTTGATCGCGCCGTCGCTGTCATTGGCCGCTGCCGTCAGCGTGATGGCGCTGCCCTGCGCGAAGGTCTGCCCCGCTGTCGGCGACGACAACGACACCGTCGGCGGCGTGTTGGTGCCGCCGATGGTGTACTGGACGTTGAGCACCGGGCGCAGGGTCGTGTCGCCGGTGTATTCGCTGCTGTAGAAGTACTTCAGGTTGCCGTTGCCGCTGAGCGGATCGAGCACCCAGCCCCGGTTGGCGCGGCCGTTGGCCATGGCCTGCACGCCCGCGGTCGCGTCGAAGTTCAGCCAGCCCGGGGCCCACGGCGCATCGCCGATGGCGTCGGGACTGCTGGCGGCATCGGTGCCCAGCCCGGTGGCACCGGCCCCGGCCCATGCCACGCCGCTGCGGGCCTGGTTCCACGTGACTTCGTTTTGCACCCAGTTCGCAAGCAGCGGGCGCAGCTGGTACTTGGTGTCGTAGTAGCTGTACTTGTACAGGCTCAACGTCGCCTTGGTGATGGTGGCGCCATCGGGAACCGGTCCGCCCTCGGACTGGAAGATCGCAAACCTGACCAGGCTGCGGAAGCGGTACGAGCCGCCGGCCATGTCCTGCAGCATCTGCGCCGCGCCGTAGTTGGCGCTGCCGAAGTACTGGTAGACGTACGCGTCGGTCGTGCCGGCGTAGCCGTTCACGCCGTTTTGCAGCGTGACGCTCTGGCCTCCCGAGCCGACTTGCGTCACGCTCACGCTCACCGTTGCCGAGGTGGTGCTCGCGCCGGCGTTGTCGAAGGCCACCGCGCTGAGCACGTGGCTGCCCACCGTCGCACCGGACCAGCTGTAGCTGTACGGCGCACTCGTGGCCTGGCCGAGCAGCACGCCGTCGGCGTAGAACTCCACCCGCGTCACCGTGCCATCGGAATCGCTGGCATTGGCCGCCAGCGTGATCGCGCTGCCTTGCGTGAAGCCCTGGCCGACCGTCGGCGAGGTCAGTGCCACCGTCGGCGCCACGTTGGGCACGCTGGCGCTCACCGAGATGCTGATGGTCGCCGAGGTCGTGCTCGCGCCGCCGTTGTCGATGGCCACCGCGCTGAGCACGTGGCTGCCCACCGTCGCGCCGGACCAGCTGTAGCTGTACGGCGCGCTCGTGGCCTGGCCGAGCTTCACGCCGTCGGCGTAGAACTCCACCCGCGCCACCGTGCCGTCGCTGTCGCTTGCGCTGGCCGCCAGCGCAATCGCGCTGCCTTGCGTGAAGCTCTGGCCTGCTGCCGGCGAGGTCAGCGCCACGGTCGGCGCCACGTTGGTCGGCGTGCCGACGCTGACGGACACCGGCGTGGACGTGCGCTCGATACCGTCGGCACCGATGGCCCGCGCGGTGATCGCGTACGCGCCGGCCACCGAAGGCGTCCAGGTGACGGTCAGCGGAACGGCGCTGCCGACGCCAACGGCATTGCCGTTCACGTAGACCGCGACATAGGAAACCGTCTTGTCGACTGAATCGACGGTAATGGGAACATTGGCGCCGACGTCGAAAGCCGAACCGGCAGCCGGCGAAACGACAAACGGCAATGCTTCGACGACCGTCGGCGACCAATTGGCAGGCTTGTAGGCCCAGATTTCGCCCGAGTTGCCGGGCAATGCACCGAGGAACACGTCCAAGGCGCGCGCGTACTTCCATTTGCCCAGAATGCCAACGTTCGCGAAGCCGATGTTGGCGATATCCGGTGCCGCCGTGGATGCAGGTGACAGCGGCGTCACCGTCCAGGTGCCCGACGCCAGGTTCGTTGGCGCGGTCAATTGCCAGACGTTGCGCTGACCACCCCACAACAGGAACGAGCGCCTGACGGAATCGAAATCCATCCCCAGCATGGCCAAGCCGGAGAACGGGAACGTTCCCGATGCGTCCGTCGGCGTGACGATGACGTTCTGGTTGTAAAGACCGGGGTTGTCCACGGTCCAGTAGGTGAACTGAACGCCCGCCGTCCGGAGATAGAAGCGTCGATATGGATCGAATGCGCCCGCACCCTGGCCCGTGAACGGATAAACGATGTATCGCCCGAGCAGTTCGTAGGTGTCCTTCGTCGGGTCCGACAGGTCGTTCACGGTGTAGCGGAACAACTGCGAAGACACCGCGATGTACAAGACGTCCTTGCCGTTCTCCTCGGCGTAGGCAGTGGTGCCATCGATCCACTCGGTACCGCCGTAGCCGGGCTTGTATTCACCCACATAGGCCGGCTGGAGGTTGTTCCGGTTCTGCCACATGTTGCCGGCAGTCACCGTCGTGTACACGTCGGGCTTGACCTGCGAGCCCAGCGTGCCGCCCACGGCATTGGGCGATGCGCGCGAGGGGTCCCAGAAATAGGGGCCGGTCCGTTCGCCGGTGCCCAATTCGAAGAAGTGGCCGGTATTGAACGCCGCACCACCGAAGGTCACGAATCGATCGCTGAGCGGCAGAAACTCGGAGTTGTCGTAGGTGTGTGCCGAGGCCGGCGCTGCGAACGGCCCGTCGACCGCTTCGTAAAGTGTCGTAAAGACCGATTGCGTGTTGCGGACGACGTCGGACGGCAGCGACCCACGCTCCCACAACAAGGTGTTGCCGTTCCAGCGATAGACCTCGTTACCGGGGTAATTGGCATGCCCGCCGCCAAAGAAGATCAGGCTGCCGCGGTTGCTGTCCCAGGCCATCGAGCTCCACGCACCGGTGACCGCCCAAGGCCCGCCGACCGACGGCACGTTCGCCGGCTTGGGACGTTGGTCCAACGGGGTCCATACGTCCTGGAACTGATTCGCGCTGAGCTTGACCCAGCTGTTCTCGGGCAGGTTGGCCAGCCGCTTGCCCAACTCCGAGTCGAGCGACAGCTGATACGACCCTGCCGACACCCACATCGGCGTCAACAGGATCAAGGCGGCCGCGACGAAGCCTCGGAACAGACTGCGCATGCCAGAGATCAAGCGCATGGCGCGCCGCCCCCTCTGGACTCCAGGTTCGTGCATAGCCACCCTCTTAATTGTTATTGAGCCGGCCGCGCAAGGCGTGAACGCCGTGCGGACGACAACGTCAATTTGCGTCGTGAAACGCGACGCCAAAAACACCAACTGAAACAGATGCTAGGGAGAACACACTCGGCAATGGTCTGCAGTCACGATCCCCACAGGGAATGAGCAACCGAGCCACGCCACATCTGCGGCAATGGCATCGACACTAGAGTGCTCAACCCCAGTTGTCAATCGCCGCGACCCCCGCAAGTGACGGTGGATGAGGCCTGCGAATCAGTCGGTTACGTTGATTCGCCGCGCATGGTGCGCAATGGCGGGCATCACCGTTTGGCCCCGATCAATTGGGGCACAACGCTGCGCGGTCTGCTGATTGCGCAGCCGCGTCTTCGGGCACTTTCAATAACCCGCTTGCGTGGCCTCGGTCAAGCCCCTGCGCGAAGCCCACAGCGTGGACACCATGCGCGCGCCAAAGCGCAGCCGCGAGCGGTCCCAAGGCGTGAAACGCGGGATCTGAAACGGGTCCGTCGTGCGCATCGCCGCGCCGCGCACGGTGGTGACGGCGGCATCGAACCCGAGTTCGCGCACCATGGCCACGCAGGCGTCGTCGTAGTCCTCGCCGGGCTTGCCGTTGGGGTACGCGAACAGACCGACTCGCTCGCCGAGCAGGTCTTCGAGGAACGCCTTGCTGTGCCCTATTTCGTGCCGCGCTTGCGGCGCCGACAGCCGCGTCAGGATTGGATGCGACACGGTATGCGCGCCTACCTGCATGCCGGCGCGCCGTAGTTCGATCACTTGTGACGGCTGCAACATCAGATCAACGGGCGGCGCCACGAGGGTGCGATCAGAAACTTGCGCGACCATGGCCGTGCGCTGATCGGTTGCGAGGTACTTGATGGCATTGACGACGCTTTCAGCCGCATGCCGCCGGTCGGCGGGCGAGCCGAGCCGGAAAGGACCGCCGGCCACGCCCAGCACATCGCGCAGATCGACCTCGGCCACCGCCGTGCGACGGAACGACTCGATGACGACATCGTTCCACATGCAGCCGTCGCCGAGCATGCCGGTGGTGACGAAGACCGTCGCCGTCAGCCCATGCGCGCGCAGGATGGGCGTCGCCACCTCAAGGTTGTCGGCGTAGCCATCGTCGAAGGTGATGGCCAGCGCACGCGCCGACAGCGTGCCCGTCTGCAGCCGCCCGACAGCCTCGTCGAGCGGCAGCACCTGGAACATCGATCGCACCCAGCGGCACAACTCGACGAAGCGCGCCGCGTGCATCGCGTCGGCGAACATGAGGTCCGGCTCGGGCAGCACGCGATGCAGGACGAGCACGCTGAGCCGGCCTTTCGCACCGGACGGCGAAACGAGGTTGAGCAGCGAACGCACTTCGGCCGCTACCCGGCGGCGCGCGACGGGCCCAGCAGGCCCGGCAGCGTAAACCAGCGGTCGGGCTGGGCCGGCTCGCGCTTCCAGGCCTCGCTCATGACCCACACACGCGCCAGCGCAACCACCATCATGATGGTGTAGGGCAGGTCGAAATACGCCAGGCTCAGGAAAGCGCCGCCCACGGCATAGCCGACCAGCGACACCTGCGCCATCGCGCCGAGGTCCGCGCACCATCGCGCTTCGGGGATCTTGGCCGCTCGTTTTCGCAACCAGCCGGCATGGCGGTAGGTGATCAGCCAGATCATCAGGAACAGGAACAAGCCACCGAACCCGTGGTTGCCGAGGACCTGGAAATAAATGCTGTGCGCAGCACGCGCCCCGGCCTCGGGGTTGTGCGAGAACCTGTCGAACAGGTCCTGGTTGACGATGTTGAAACCGATGCCCAGCGGATAGTGGCGCGCGATGTTCCACGACGCCGACCAGGCCGCCAGCCGTTCCTGCGCCGATGAATCCTGCTGGTAGGTCTCGATCGTGTTCATGCGGTCGTACCACTTGTCGGGCATGAACGCCAGCACGGCCACCACCGCCATCACGATCAGCGCGCCCGCGACGATTCGATTCTTGCCGCGCCACCACAACACCAGGACCATGGCCGAGATGGCCAGCAAGGCACCCCGCGACTGCGTGCCGATGGCCGCCACCCCGCACAGCAGCATGCCCGCGGTCATCAGCCAACGGCCGCTGCGCCAGCGCAATTGCATCTGCAGGAAGCGCAACAGCGGAATCGCCATGATCAACGCCAGGCCGAATTCGTTGTTGTCTTCGATGAAGCTGCCGGGCGGTCCCCAGACGCGCTCGGTGCCACCGAGCACCAGCGTGAAGAGGCCGCCTTTGGCACCCAGCAGCAGCAAGGATCCGGCAGACACCCACAGGATGGCCAGGATGTGCTTCTTGCTATGCAGCAGCATCAAGCCGACGAGCACCATGACGTCGATCTTCATCACCTTCGTCCACTGCTCCAGGTCGCCGGCGACATCCAGCCCCAGCACCCAGGACAGGGTGATCAGACACATGAACAGGAAGAAGGCGATCACCGCGCTGCTGCGGAATGGCGAGGACCGCTCGTCGCTGGTGAGCACGAAACCCACCGCCGTCGCCACGGCGGCCGTCAAGGCCAGCGGCGCGCTGTAGGCGATGCCGTAGCAATAGCGGTGCGGATTCATGATGCTGAGCCAGGTCCACAGCATCACGCCGATCCAAGGCCGCCGCAGCGCCGCCAACGCGGCAACGCCGACGATCAACAAGAGCACATAGTCACGCAGCATGGCTTACCTTCATGCCGCCGCCGGCGCACCCTGCTGCACACGGCTGACGACATAGCGGAACTTCCCTGAACGCTCGGCCGGGATGTTGTCGACGAGCTGAACCTCGACGTCGACCGAAGGGCCGAGTCGCTTCTTGAAGCCGGTCACGATCTCCTCGTTGGCAGCCGCCGGAAAGCTGCCGTCGACCACCAGCTGCACCACCGTGCGCTGCAGCGATTCCTGGATGATCTTGAACGACGAAACACCGGGCAGGTCGCGCACGATGTAGACGAGCGCCAGGCCGTGCATCACCGTCCCGTCGGCCGCGACGACGAAGTCGGTGGTGCGGCCGTGGATCTCGCGGATGAGCGGCAAGCCGCGCCCGCATTCGCACCGCCGCGTATCCATCACGGCCACGTCGCCGGTGCGGTAGCGCACGAACGGGAAGCCGCGCGTGGCCATGTGCGTGGTGACGATCTCGCCCGCCTGCCCGGGCGGCACGGGGCGATCGTCGGCACCGACGATCTCGACCACGATGTCCTCCGCCGTCACGTGCATGCCGCCTGCCGGGCACTGGTGCGCGATGAAGCCGGCGTCGCGGCCGCCGTAGCCGTTGGCCACGCGGCAGCCGAACACGCGCTCGATGGTGGCGCGCTGCTCGTCGTAGAGCCGCTCGCTGGTGACGAACGCCACCGCGATGCCCAGCTTGTCCATCGGCACGCCCTTGGCCTCGGCATGGCGTGCGATGTGGCTCAGCGCAGAGGGATAGCCGAACAGCATGCGCGGCTTGCGCTCGGCGATGGTGGCGACGAAGCGGTCGAGGTTGGCGTCGGACATCTCGAACGCCGGCAGCAACTCGGTTCTCAGCAGCCGGTCGCGCCACTGGCGCACGCGGTCCTGCGCGCCCAGTTCGATCGGCGACCCCCAGACGACGATCTCCGGGTCGCCGATGTCCACATCCCACCAGCGCGTGGCCCGCCACTTTGCCGCCACGTCATGGCTGACGCGATCCAGGCCGACGTAGAAGATGAGCGGCTCGCCCGACGAGCCGCCCGTGTTGTGGCGCACCAGCGGGCCGGCATTCTCGTGCCGCAGCTCGGCACCGTGCGCGCGGATGATGGCCTTGGTGAGAAACGGCAACTGCTGCAGGTCGGCGACCGACTGCAATGCCTCGGGATCGAAGCCTTGCGCCTTGAACAGATCCCGGTAGTACGGCACGTGCCGCCCCAGGTCGGCCAGAAAGCTGCGCAGCTTGCGCGCCTGCAAGCGCTGCAACTGCTCGGGGTCGAGCCATTGGCTGCGTTCCAGCTCCCGGCGCCGCGCTACGCTGTCGTGATGTTTCAGCCGCTCGTGAACGGGGAACAGCAGTTGCGAAACCAGACGGGTGTACATCGTCATTTCCGCCCGGTGGCCGCGCTGCGATACACACCCGCGAGCAGCGGCGCCACCTGGTCCCAGGCATAACGCTGCACTTCCTGCAAGCCGGCGTCGACCAACTGCCGGCGAAGCCCGCGCTCGGCGAGCACGCGCTGCAGCGCCGCGGCCATGGCGGCGGCATCGCCCGCCGGCACGAGCAGCGCCGTCTTGCCGTTCTGCACCATGAAGGGCACCCCGCCCACATCCGTGCTGACGATGGGCACCCCCGAGGCCAGCGCTTCCAGCAGCGAATTGGGCATGTTGTCGACCTGGCTGGGATTGAGCATCACATCGGCCGACCGGTAGAGCGCCGCCATTTCGTCGCGGTCCAGACGGCCGGCAAAGCGCACGGCATCAGCCACGCCCAGGCTGTGCGCCAGCCGCTCGAGCATGGCGGCTTCCGGTCCGCTGCCGGCGATGGTCATGCTTGCCTGCGGCAACGCCTTGCGCAGCAGCGCGAAAGCCCGCAGCGCCGACGCATTGTCGTAAATCGGCTCGAGATTGCGCGCCACCACGACGTGCAAGGCGATGGCTTCGCCGTCCGCCTGCGGGCGGAACCGGCTCAGGTCGACGATGTTGGGCACCACCAGGGCCGGTATCGCATGACCGCCGAAGACCTGCTGCAGAAAGCCCGACGGCACCACCAGCGCGGCGGCGCGGCGCATCGACCAGCGGACCAGCCGGTGCGAACGCGCCAGAAAGGCGGCCGCCTCGCCGCCGCGGTAGTTCACCACCACCGGCACGCGACGCACGGCCGCCACCCAGATGGCCGGCGCCGCGAACAGATGCCACGACCAGCCGGAGTTCGCCATGACGTGAAGAACATCGGCGCGCGCCGTCGCCCGCCACAGGACGCCGACATAACCGACCAGTCGAAACACCGCGCGCAGACCCGGCCACGATGCCACCCAGGCCGGGCGATATGGCGGCGTCGTCGGCACCATCGTCACCTTGACGCCGGCCCGCGTCAGCAATTCGCCCATCTGGCGCGTCTGGTTGGCCATGCCGCCCGCCGGCGGCGGCACCGGCCCGACCAGTGCCAGCCGCATGGGGGGAAACAACCTCGCCGCGGATGGGGGCACTGCCGGCTCCGCCGACGGCCCGGCATGGCATGCCGCGGCCGCCGCAAGAGGAGATGAATCGGAAAAGTTCACGTGCGCAATGGGATGCTGCTGCAGGCACTCTTCACAAGGCTCGAAGGGCCGGCGCGGCGAAACGGGAATGGTAGCGGCGCCGTCGTCGACCGCAGCGGGCCCCATTCGAGGCAAGCATCACGTCACCGCGCCAAACGGCGCGCGGTCAAATCGCGCGCCCGAGGGCCGCGCCGTAGCAGGCGCGGTAGCGCGCCACGCTGGCGGCCCAGCTGCGTTCGCGCTCGACATAGGCGCGGCCGGCCTCCCGGTAGCGGCGTCCGCCATCCGGCAAGGCCAGCGTCGACACCGCCTTGGCGGCCAGGTCGCCGACGCTGCCCGCCTTGAACAGCACGCCGTTTTCACCATCGCGGATGAGCTCGCGATGGCCGCCGACATCCGACGCGATCAGCAAATGCCCCTGCGCCATGGCCTCCAACGGCTTCAGCGGCGTCACGAGTTCGGTCAAGCGCATCGGATGGCGCGGGTAGGCCAACAGGTCGATGAGGTCGTAGTAGCGGTCGACCTCGTCGTGCGGCACGCGCCCGGTGAACACCACCTTGCCTAGCAGGCCCATTCGTTCGGCCTGCTGCTTGAGTTCGGCCTCTTTCGGTCCGCCGCCGACCAGCAGCAGCTTGACGTCCGGCGCCGCGGACATGATGTCGGGCATGGCGGCAATCAGCAGGTCCAGCCCCTCGTAGGCGTAAAACGAACCGACGAATCCGATCACGCGGGCGCCGGCCAGGCCCAGGCGCTGCTTGAGGGCGGGGTCGGCCGGCCGCCGCAGCTGGAACCGCTGCACGTCCACGGCGTTGGGCACGATGGTCATCTTGCGTTCGTCGATGCCGCGGCCGGCCAGTTCGCCGCGCAGGCCTTCGCAGATGGTGACCACCTGATCCGCCTGGCGCACGGCGCGCGTTTCCAGCGCCCGGCTCAGCCGGTAGCGCAGATCGCCTTCGCGCTGGGTGCCATGGTCGACCGCGGCGTCCTCCCAGAAGCCGCGCACTTCGTAGACCACCGGAATGCCGTGCCGCCGGCCGACGCGCAGCGCCGCCATGGCGTTGAGCACCGGCGAATGCGCGTGCAGCAGATCGGGTTTGAGTTGGCGCACCAGCTCGTCCAGGCGCGCCGCCGTGTCGCGCGTCACGGCCCATTGGTTGAGCACCGGCAAACGGTCCAGCGGCCCGTCGGCGGGCGGCGTTCGAAAGAAGTGGAGGCCGTCGGCTTCTTCCTCCAGCCCTTTGCCGCCCACTTGCTTGGTGCTGGTGAGGTGGAAGGTCTCCCAGCCCAGCTTGCGCTGCTCGCGAAGAATGCTGGCGCTGCGAAACGTGTAGCCCGAATGCAGCGGCAGCGAGTGGTCGAGGATGTGCAGGACGCGCAGCCGGCTCATGTCGTTCGGCTCCCGATGCCGTGGGGGGTGGCGTGGTCGAGGGCAGGCGGGTTGGCGGCCGCCGCGCGCGCCGGCCAGGCGGCAGGATCGGCACCGTCGAACAAGGTGTCCAGCACCGACAGCGCCGCGTTCCAGTCGTAGCGGGCAAGCATGCAGTCCCGCGCCGCCTGGCCCAGGTCCACGTCGCCGCGCAGCACCCTTGCGCAGACGGCCGCAAACTCGTCGGCATCGCCCGCCACCAGCAGGCTGCGCCCGGGTTCGGCGTCGATGCCTTCCAGTCCTTGCGGGGTGCAGACCACCGTCTTGGCCATGGCCATGCCTTCGAGCACCTTGTTCTGGATGCCCCTGGCAATGCGCAGCGGCGCGACGACCACGCCGGCATGGGCCACGTAGGGGCGAACATCGTCGACGCGGCCGGTCACCTGCACGTGCGGGTCGGTGGCCAGCGCCTGGACTTCGGCGGCGGGGCGGCTGCCGACGATGCAGAAATGCACCGGCCCGAACTGCCGTTGCAGGCGCGGCAGCACCTCTTGCGCGAACCAGGCCACGGCGTCGATGTTCGGGCGGTAGTCCATCGCCCCCGTGAACACCACGCGCGGCACCGCGTCGGGGTAGGGGTTGGGATAGTCGGGACGCGGCGCGAAGTAGCCGCCGTCGACGCCGTTGGACAGCACCCCGACCTTGGCCGCCGACTCGGGCGCCATGCGGTGGAAATCGGCCGTCTCGGCAGCGGAGATGAAGAAGCTGCGGTCGAAGGTGGCGGCAATGCGGCGCTCCCAGGCCAGCAGCGTATCCGCCTCGCGCGCATAGACCCAGGACATGGGCCAGCGCGACGCGCCGGCATATTGGCGCCACTTGTCGGAATCGATGTCGGCGAAATGCATGGCACGCTGGCAACCGGACGCATTCAGCACGAAGCGCGCCATCGCCGACGAATAGACGAAGACGCGACGAATGCCGTCGGCCAGCCGATCGTCGACCCAGCGCTGCATGGCGGCATCGCGGTAGTACGCAACGCTCAGCGCCGCCCCCGTCAGCAAGCCCGATGCGGCGCGCGTCAGCCCCGCGCTGCGCCCCATGGGGCGCAGCATCACCGAGGCGAAGTTGTCCCTCAGAACGGCTTCGTGTTGCCAGTCGACCGGATCGTCGATGAACGTTCCCAGGTGAATCCGGTAGCGCGCGCCCAGGTGCTTCAGGATGTTCCAAGTGGTGATCTTGTCGCCCTTGTTGGGCGGATAAGGGCAGCGTTGCGCGAGAAAAAGCAGGTCTTCCACGATCAGGCACCGAACAGGAGTTGGCGGACGGCGGCGAGGTCGGCGCCGCGCCGCGCGCCGCGGGCCGCGGCCGGCATGGCATCGTCGCCCAGCAATACGAGCGTGCCGACCCCGGCCGCCGCGCCGGCCTCGACGTCGCCCGCCTTGTCGCCCACCAGCATGCTGGCCGGCAGGTCGAGGCCGAGGTCGCGCGCCGCCGCGGTCAGCATACCGGGCGCAGGCTTGCGACAGGGACAGGCCACGCGGTAGCCCGGCACGCTGGCCTCGGGGTGGTGGGGGCAGTAGTACACGCGATCGATGGCGACACCTTCGGCCAGAAAGCGATCGAGCATCCAGTCCGTCAGCGCCAGGAAAGCCGGCTCGTCGTAGCGCCCGCGCCCGATGCCCGCCTGGTTGGTGATCACCACCACGCGCAGGCCCCGGCGGCAGGCCTCGCGCGCCAGTTCGAAGATGCCCGGCATGAAGCGGAAATCCTCACGTCGGTGCGTATAGCCCGAGTCGAAATTGATGACGCCGTCGCGATCGAGAAACAGCGCCGCGGCGCCGGGCGCCGGCGGCGCGGTCGCCCGTCCCGGCACGCTGCACGGGCAGGTCACGTCAAGCACGTTCGGCAAAGAGCCGCTGGGCCCGGCGGTAGTCCTCCGGCAAGCCGATGTCGATGAAGTCGCCGCTGACCTCGAAGGCCAGCGGCCGCAGGCGAGCGACTTGCGGCATCAGGTAGTCCGATTCGATCGAGAAGCGCGCCGGGAGATCCAGCCCCTGGAACGCATCGGTCGGCAGCAGGTAGACCCCGGCGTTGATCACGCCCGGCCCCTGCCGACCCTTTTCGAAGAAGCCGAGCACATGGCCGTCGCGGACATCGAGCGCGCCGAAACGGCCGACCTCGGCCACCTGGCGCACCGCCATCGAGAGCCGCGCCCGATCGGCCCGATGCGCGTGCAGCATCGCACGCATGTCGAAGTCGAGCCAGGTGTCGGCGTTGAGCACGAAGCTGGGCGCGCCGCCGGCGTCGCCCAGTGCCTGCCGGATCGCGCCGCCGGTACCGAGCGGCGTCTCTTCGATCGAATAGACGATCTCCATGCCGGCGAAACTCGCGCCGAAGTGCGACACGATCTGCTCGCGCAGATAGCCCACGGCGAGCACGGCGCGCTCGACGCCTTGCGCCGCGAGGCGCAACAGCAGTTGTTCCAGGAAGGGCTTCCCGGCCACCTCGGCCATCACCTTGGGCCGGTCGGCGACGACGCTGCGCAGCCTGGTGCCGAGGCCGCCGGCCAACAGGATGGCTTGCACTACGCGCGCGGGAAGCAGGCCACCTCGATGAGGCCGCACAGAATGTGGCCGAGCATGATGTGGCCTTCCTGGATCTTCGGCGTTTCCGACGACGGCACCCGCACCAGGCAATCGCAGTCGGCGGCCATCGCGTCGCCCCGGTTGCCCGTCATGCCGATCGTGTAGATGCCGGCCGACCTGGCCTCGCGCAGCGCCGCCAGGATGTTGGGCGACTTGCCCGAGGTCGAGAACGCCACCAGCACGTCGCCCTTCTGGCCCACGGCCTGGACCTGGCGGGCAAACAGCTTTTCGTAGCCGTAGTCGTTGCCGATGGCCGTCAGCACCGAGGTGTCGGTGGTCAGTGCGAAGGCCGGCAGCCCCGGCCGGTCGTAAGCGAAGCGGCTGACCAGTTCGCCCGCCAGGTGCTGCGAATCGGCCGCACTGCCGCCGTTGCCGGCGAACAGGATCTTGTTGCCACGCTTGAGCGCGGCGACGCAGGCGTCGGCCGCCGTCTGCACCACCTGCGACAGCGCGGCGTCTTCCGCCATGGCTTGAACGACCTGTCGGCTGGCGGCAAGCTGCTCTGCAATGAAGGCCTTCATCGAATCGTCCATCCTTGTGTTCCGTGCTTGGTGAACTGGCAACTCAGCGTCTGGCCGCTGCAGTTCTGCAGCGCGCGCAAGACTTCCATGCGTCGCACCGGATCAACCAGCAGCATCATGAAGCCGCCGCCGCCGGCGCCCGACACCTTGGCGGCGCGTGCGCCGGCATTCATCGCCAGGTCGAGCACCGACTCGATGGTCGAGTTGCTGACGCTGCCGGCCATGCGCTTCTTGCTTTCCCACGACTGCCGCAGCGAGTGCGCCAACAACTCGAAGTCGCCCTTGAGCAGCGCCTCCTTCATGGCCTGGGCTTCCTGCTTGACCTCGTGCATGGCCTGGATGGCCGCTTCGTTGCGCGTGGTCACGTTGCGGCGCTGTTCGTCGATGATGCCCGCCGACTCGCGCGAGATGCCGGTGAAGTACAGCACCAGCGAGCTCTCGAGCTCCGAGATGATCCAGTTCTTGATGCGCAGCGGGTTGACGATGACGCGGCCGCCGCCATAGAACTCCATGAAGTTGAAGCCGCCGAACGTCGCCGCGTACTGGTCCTGGCTGCCGCCGCTGAGCCCCATCTCGTTGCGCTCGATGTCGAACGCGAGTTGCGCGATCTCGTATTCGCCCAGCGGCAGCCGCAGCAGTTCCTGGAAGGCCTTGAGCATGGCCACCACCAGCGTCGACGACGAACCCAGCCCCGAGCCGGGCGGCGCATCGCAGAACGTGGTGAGCTTCAGGCTGATCGGCTGGCCGCGATTGAACTCGCGGACGATGCGGTTGTAGACGGCCTTGTGCAAGGCCTCGGATCCATCCGGCGGCACCTGCGCCGCGAGCGGGCCCGCCCACCGCGTGGCGCGGTCGGCGGCCTCGAAGCACAACCCGCCGTCGGCGGGCTCGGTCTCGATGATCGCGTAGGCGTACTTGTCGAGCGTCGCATTGAGCACCCAGCCGCCGAACTCGTCGCAGTAGGGGGATACATCGGTGCCGCCGCCGGCAAGGCCCAGGCGCAGCGGCGCGCGGGCACGGATGAGAGTCGACAAGTGCAAGACCTCCGTCGGGTTCAGTTCACGGCTGCAGGCAGGGCGCGCCCTCTGCCGGCGGCGGTCAGCGGCGCGTTGGCCTGGTCGACCACGTTGCGCAGAAAGGCCTCGAACATCAGCAGCGTCCACAGCGGCGCGCTGTAGTCGCGCGCGCCGGACTGGTGGGCGTCCACCAGGTGCTGCAGGTAGTTGCGGTTGAACCAGCCGGTCATCTCCAGCCGCGGGCCGAGGATGGCGTCGCGCACGCGCTGGCGCAGCGGGCCGCGGAACCAGCGCGCCAGCGGCACCGAGAAACCCATCTTCGGCCGGTACAGCACGTCGGCCGGCAGGTGCGGCTCCATCGCCTTCTTGAACAGGTGCTTGCCTTCCTGGCCGACGATCTTCTGCGACGAAGGCAGCGTGGCCAGCCACTCGACCAGCGGGTGGTCCATCAGCGGCTCGCGCACCTCCAGGCTGTGTGCCATGCTGGCGCGGTCGACCTTGGTGTTGATGTCGCCAACCAGGTAGGTCTTGATGTCCAGGTACTGGATCAGCGCCAGCGCGTCGTCGGTACCGGCGCGCGCGGCGTGGCGCTCGAAGAGCTGCAGCGCATCGTAGCCGGCCAGCTCGCGCTTGAGCGCGTTGCTGAAGAGCTGCTGGCGCATCGGCCCGCGCAGGATGGACACCGAATGGAAGTAAGCCTCGACTGCGCTGCGCGCCATGCCTTCGAAGGTGGTCTTGGCGCGCAGCACGCGCGGCGCCCAGTCGGCCTTGGGGTAGACGCGGCCCAGCAGCCCGAACAGCGGCCGCCGCAGCCCTGCGGGCAAGGCCGCGCGCATGCGCTCTTCCATCAGGTGCAGGCGGTAGCGGCGGTAGCCGCCGAACATCTCGTCGCCGCCGTCGCCCGACAAGGCCACCGTGACGTGCTTGCGCGCCAGCTGGCAGACGCGGTAGGTGGGGATCGCCGAGCTGTCGGCATAGGGCTCGTCGTACAGCCGCGCCAGCGTGTCGATGAGGTCGAAGTCGTCGCTCTTGACCGTCTCCACGCGGTGGTTGGTGTGGTAGCGGTCGGCCACCATCTGCGCGAACTCGCTCTCGTTGAAGGCGGGGTCGTCGAAGGCGATCGAGCAGGTGTTGACGGGCCCGTCGGACTGGCCGGCCATCATCGCCACCACGGCGCTGGAATCGACGCCGCCCGACAGGAAGGCGCCGAGCGGCACCTCGGAAATCATGCGCAGGCGCACCGATTCCTTCAGCCGGTGCACCAGCTCGGCCTGGGCATCGGCGGCGCTCATGGGGTTGTCGAGCGTGAAGCGCACGTCCCAGAACTCGCGCGGCTCGGCCAGCGGCTGGCCGTGGCGCACCAGCAGGCTGTGTCCCGGCGACAGCTTGCGCGCGCGGCGGAACACGGTGCGCGGCTCGGCCACGTAGCCGAGCGCGAAATACTCTTCCAGCGCCAGCGGGTCGATCTCGCGGCTCAAAGCGCCATGGGCCAGCAGCGACTTCAGCTCGGAGCCGAACAGCAACGTGCCGTCGTCGAGCAGCGCGTAGTACAGCGGCTTGACGCCCAGGCGGTCGCGCGCCATGAACAGGGTCTGCCGGTTGCGGTCCCAGATCACGAAGGCGAACATGCCGCGCAGGCGCTTGACGCAGTCTTCGCCCCAGGCTTCCCAGGCGTGCACGATGCACTCGGTGTCGCTCTTGGTGCGAAAGACGTAGCCCAGCGCCTGCAACTCGGGGATCAGTTCCTGGTAGTTGTAGATCTCGCCGTTGAAGACGATGACCACCGAGCCGTCCTCGTTGAACAGCGGCTGCTGGCCGGTGGAGACGTCGATGATCGACAAGCGCCGATGGCCGAAGCCGACGCCGGGCTCGATGTGCAGGCTGCCTTCGTCGGGCCCGCGGTGGGCCTGCGAGGCGTTCATGCGGCGCAGGATGCCGTCGTCGACGGGGCGCTTGCCTCGGGTGTCGAAGAGGCCGGTGATGCCGCACATGGTGGTGGTTGCTCCGATCGATCGTCGTCGGGCAGACGTGCCGTGCGGCCGCAGCGCCCGAATCTGCAGGATGCTAGTTCAGCGCCGGGCCTGGGCGCCGCCGGCGGCCGAACAAGGCGCGAAACGCCATGACTTCCGCCACACGCCTAGCGTTCGTACACGCGGCGATAGGCATCCACCATCGCCGGCAGGCTGAAGCGCTGTTCCACGGCCGCCCGGCCCCGGCGCCCGGCCTCGCGGCGCTGTGCCGGATCGGCCGACCACTGCAGCAAGGCCGCGGCCAATGCATCGACATCGCCGGGCGGCACGATGTTGCCGCTCTCACCATCGGTCACCAGATCGGCATTGCCGCCGACGTCGGTGGCGATGACCGGCAGCCCGCTGGCCATCGCTTCGAGCACGGTGTTCGAGATGCCTTCGGCCAGCGAGGGCAGCGCAAAGACATCCAGCCCGCGCATCACCGCCGGCACGTCGCCGCGCTCGCCGGCCAGCCAGGCCAGCGGCCGCAGGTGTGCGGCGTCGAGCAAGGCTTCGCACTCGGCACGCAGTGGGCCGTCGCCCACCAGCACCAGGCGCAGGCGCTCGCGCAGCGCCGGTTGCAGCGCCAGCGCGCGCGCGAAGGCCTTGACCAGCAACGGCTGCGCCTTCACCGTCTGCATGCGGCCGACGGTGCCCACCAGGCACAACGCGGGGTCGTTGAACGGGCTGCCGTCGATCGGCTGCCGCGCCGGCACCGGCGCGAAGCGTTCGCTGTCGACGCCGTTGTAGATCTGGCTGATGCGCCGCCGCGGCACGCCGACGGCCTGCTCCAGATAGGCCGCGAGGTCGCGCGACAGCGCCACCCAGTGGTGCACGAAGGGGCGGTAGGAGCGCCGCAGCCATTGGTACCGCCGCATCGTGCCGTCGACGTCGTGCGCGTCGCGCCCATGCTCGCCGTGCACGCGCAGCGGCACGCCGGCCCACCAAGCCGGCACCTGCATCTCCAGCGCCGCCAGGTTGCGCGTGTGCACGACCTGCGGCCGCCATTGCCGCAATTGCGCCAGCATCGCCGGGTAGAGCTTGACGCCGTGGCCCGCCGGCTTGTGCAGCGAGACGAAACGCGCCTCGGGGTTGTGCACGCGCGCGCAGAACGCCGGCACGGCTTCGGTCAACGCGATCACCACGTGCCGCCAGTCGGTCATGCGGTTGATCAGGTTGACGACGCCGTTCTCCAACCCGCCGACGTCGAAGCGGTAGACCACGTGCGCGACCAGGGGCTTGGCGGCCCCGGCGGTCATCGCCGGCCCCACGGGCTCAGAGCCGCCACACGCGGTAGCCGGCCGCCCCCAATGCCTGCTGGTCGAAGCCGGCCTTCACGTCGATGAAAGCCCCGCCCTTGACCAGCTTCTTGCCGAGGTCTTCGGCCGACAGCGCCGCGAACTCGCGGTGCGCCACCGCGGCGACGATGGCGTCGGCGCGCGGCAGCTCGGCCCAGGGCGTCAGGCGCACGCCGTATTCGTGCATGGCCTCGTCGCTCTCGGCCTGCGGGTCGGTCACGAAGACGTCGACGCCATAGCTCTTCAACTCGTTGATGATGTCGATGACCTTGCTGTTGCGCAGGTCGCCGCAGTTCTCTTTGAAGGTCAGGCCCAGCACGTTGACCTTGGCGCCCTTGATGTAGCTGCCGCAGGCGATCATGTGCTTGATGGTCTGCTCGGCGATGAACTTGCCCATGCTGTCGTTGATGCGCCGGCCCGCCAGGATCACCTGCGGGTGGTAGCCCAGCATGTCGGCCTTGTGCGTCAGGTAGTAGGGGTCGACGCCGATGCAGTGCCCGCCCACCAGGCCGGGCTTGAACTTGAGGAAGTTCCACTTGGTGCCGGCGGCCTGCAGCACTTCGCTGGTGTCGATGCCGATCTTGTCGAAGATGATCGCCAGCTCGTTCATCAGCGCGATGTTGAGGTCGCGCTGGGTGTTCTCGATCACCTTGGCCGCCTCGGCCGCCTTGATGCTGCTGGCGCGGTGCACGCCGGGCACGATGATCTTCTCGTACAGCGCGGCCACCTTGTCCAGCGTGGCCGGGCTGTCGCCGGAGACGATCTTCAGGATCTTGGTGAGCGTGTGTTCCTTGTCGCCGGGGTTGATGCGCTCGGGGCTGTAGCCGACGAAGAAGTCCTCTTTCCACTTGAGGCCCGACTCCTTCTCGAGCACCGGGATGCAGACCTCTTCGGTCGCACCGGGGTAGACGGTGGACTCGTAGACCACGGTGACGCCCTTCTTCATGTGGCGGCCGACGCTGGTGGAAGCGCCGATCAGCGGCTTGAAGTCGGGAATGTGCGCCTCGTCCACCGGCGTCGGCACGGCGACGATGATCATGTCGGCCTCGGCCAGCAGCGCGGGGTCGTCGGTGTAGATCGCGTGCTTGGCCTCGGCCATCTGCGCGTCTTCCAGCTCGCGCGAGGGGTCCGTGCCGCGCTTGCAGGCGTCGACCTTGTTCTTGGCGATGTCGAAGCCGATGGTGCGGATGTGCTTGCCGAATTCGACGACCAGCGGCAGGCCGACGTAGCCCAGGCCGATGACTGCGAGTGTGCTCATGAGTGGTGGCGACAGAAGGAAAGAAAAGCGAAAGAGGCGTCAGCGCGCCGCACGCGCGCGCCGCAGCGCATCGTGCAAGGGTGGCAGGTGGGCCTGGGCGAACTCAGCCAGCAGGCGGTTGCCGCCCTCCTCGGGCGCCAGGTCGGTGTGCAGGATGATCACCGCGCCATCGTCGCCATGGCCGGCCAGCAGCCCCGTCATGCCCGACAGCTTGGCCTGCACGTCGCTGGGCGTGAAGCGGTCGTCGACCCAAAAGGTCTGCCAGACGCTGCGGTGCCGGCGCGGCGCGGACACGCCGCCGGTGGCGCCCAGCAGGTGGGTGCTGCGCCAGTCGACCTCGGCATCGCCGACGCGAAGCGCCTGCTGCGACTGGCCAACCGCGTTCCAGATCGGATGGTTCGACGGCACCAGCACGTTGATCGAGCTGACGAGCTTGCGCTCGCGATCCTGATTGCGGTAGTAGCCGACGTAGACGCCGACGACCTGGTCGCCGCGGCGATAGAGCACGTGGCTTTGCGCGGCAGCGCCGTGGAAGACGGGCTGCCAGTCGGCGGCATCGGCCGTCGCCGTCCAGCCTGCCTGCCCGGCGACCACCGGCGAGGGCAGCGTCACCGGCGCCTGCGCCACCTGGCTGCGCATGCCGTGCGCCGCCACCACGGGCAGCGCCGCGATCAGCAGCGCCAGGCCCAGCGCCGTGAACTGCCGCGAAGCCGAAGCGCCGCCGGACACCGTGCCGGCGGCCGGCGCCGCCAGCCGCGGCCGGTCGGGCTCGGCCCAGCGCGCGCCGATCATGAACATGATCATGATCACGATGCCGAAGAACACCCAGCCGTAGACGATGTGGTCGACGCCGGTGGCGATGCGGTTGTTGGACAGGTGGCCCAGCATCACGATCATGTAGGCGCGGATCCAGTTGGCCACGATGGGCACGACGATGGACACGCCGACGAAGACCAGGCGCTTGCCCAGCGACTGGTAGTTGAGGTAGGCGAACAGCGAGCCCACCATCAACGAGGCGATCAGGTAGCGCACGCCCGAGCAGGCCTCCACCACCGACCAGTTGCCGCTGGGAATCACGAACTGCAGGCCTTCGCGGAACACCGGAATGCCCGAAAGCCGCAGCGCCGCCACCGTGAAGTCGGCCGTGCGCTCCATCAGCAGCGGCAGCAGGAACTCGCCGACCGGTACGCTGAAGAACAGGAACAGCAGCGGGAACAGCATGGCCCGCGTCATCGGCCAGCCCAGGCTCAGCGGCACGGCGATGACGATCATCGCCACCAGCGCAAACTGCGACAGCGCGTTGACGCCGGCCACGTCGCCCAGCAGCCAGGCCAGCGCGGCCAGGGCCATCGGCAGCAGCCAGGGCAGGCTGGGCCGCGGCTGCAGCGGCAGCAAGCGATCGCGGTCGCGCCAGATCAGCCACAGCGAGATCGGCAGCACCAGGAAGCCGTGGGCGAAGGTGTCGGAGCGCGACCAGATGCCCACCATGCCGGCCACCGTGTCGTGGAACAGCAGCAGCAGGCCCAGCACCAGCGCGGCCAGCAGCAGCAGCGTCCGGCGCAGTGCGTTGGGGATGGCGTCGATCGGAGCGGCAAGCGCGGCCATGTTGTCCTTCACCCCAGGCTGCGCACGATGTGCGGCCCCAGCCAGTTGGCCATGCCGATGGGCATGCGGCGCCAGGTCTCGATCAGCAGCTTGAATTTGGCGTTGTTCGGATTGTTCTGGGGCACCGAGTCACGCTTGTAGAGGCAGTATTCGTAGTGCAGCGGCTTGGGCTCGAAGCCCCAGTTCTTCTTGAACGAGAACGAGCCGGTGCCCTGCTTGCTGCGGCCGTAGTCGAAGACCTTGATGCCGCGCGCGCAGGCCAGGCGCATCAGTTCCCAGTACTTGAAGTCGTTGGCGGCCAGCTCGCGCGCCGCTTCGTCGTCGCCGGCGTAGTAGGGCAGCACTTCGTCGCGGAAGTAAAAGCTCATCACGCTGGACAGCGGCCGGCCGTCGGCGGCGCTGACGGTGAGCACCTCGCAGTCGCGGCCGAAGGCCTGCCGCAGCGCGCGGAAGTAGCGCTTGGGCATGGCCGGCGTGCCGTGGCGGTGCACGTTGTCGGCGTAGAGCGCGAAGAAGCGGTCGACGTCGTCGTCGAGCCGGCTTTGCAGGCCGTTCTTGATGCCTTTGCGGACCATCGCGCGCTGCTTGCGCGGAATGGCCAGCAGGTTGGCTTCTTCCTCGGGCAGGATGTCCTTGCGGAAGGTGACGTACAGGTCCTGCTTGGGCCAGTCGGCGTGGCGCGGCTCGAGGTTGCGCATCTCCAGATGCTGCACGCCAAGCCGCTGCGCGAGGCGCTGGCTTTCGGCTTCCAGCGCCGTGGCCGCGGCTTCGTCGTCGGCCACCACGCCGCCGTAGACGGCGAAGGGCAGGCTGGTGAGCGAACTGCCGAACAGGAAGCTCTTGACGTGCGCCAGCGGCAGCACGCCGACGATGCGGCCCTCGCGCTCGGCCTTCAGAAAGTGGGTGTCGTGGCGGAAGACCTGCTTCAGCACACGCTGCCAGCCGGCGCGGTGGAAGAAGGTGGCCGCCGGCGCGCGCATGACGTAGGCGTCCCAGGCCGCGTGGCCGGAGGCATCGTTCAGGTCGAGTCGGCTGATGGAAACGGCGTTGTTCGGCACGGCTTGCAATCACACCGCATTTGCGAGGACGGGCGGCGACGGCAGCGGCTGCCGGCCGAGAAAAATGTCATCCATCCGCCCCCAACGGAAATCGTCGAGCAGGCGGCGCAGCTTGTGCTCGTTGCGCTCGATGTTGACGTAGTGACGGAAGCGCGTCTTGGCGTCGATGCCGGCAATGCGCGGCTGGCCGGCATCGATCTCCCAGGGGTGAAAGTAGAAGATGGCGCTCTCGCCTTCGAGCCGGTTGACGCGCCGGATCATCCACTTCGACACGCCGTACGGCAGCAGCCGGAAGTAGCCGCCGCCGCTGGACGGCAGGTTGCGCTGGAACAGGCGCAGCGTGGTGACCGGAATCTCCAGCAGCCCTTGCGCGGTGCGGTGCGCAAAGCGCGGCGCGTCGGGCATGCCGTAGTGGTCGTGCGCGATCGGGTAGATGCTGGAGCTGTACTGGTGCCCCGTCTCCAGCAGCGTGTTCAGCGCCCAGAGGTTGTCCTTGCCGATCGAGAAGCTCGGCGCGCGGTAGCCCTTGACGGCGACGCCGCCCACGTCTTCCAGCACGCGCTTGGCGCGCAGCACGTCTTCGCGGAAGGCGGCGTGGTCCAGGTCGCTGGCACGCTGGTGGCCGTAGCCGTGGCTGGCCAGTTCGTGGCCGCCGGCGACGATGTCGCGCACCAGCTTGGGGTAGCGCTCGGCCACCCAGCCCAGCGTGAAGAAGGTGGCGCGGGTCTGCCGCTCGGCCAGCAGCGCCAGGATGCGCTGCACGTTGGCCTCGACGCGGCACTCGCGCTGCTCCCAGTCGCCGCGCGCGATGTACGGCGCGAAGGCCGAGACCTGGAAGTAGTCCTCGACGTCGATGGTCAGCGCATTGCTGATGGCGGGCGCCAGCACGGTCGGCCTCTCAGTGTTCAGCGCGCGGCTGCGACAGCCAGCGCCACAGGTCGGCCGCGATGCGTTCGGCGGCGTGGCCGTCCCAATACTCGGGCACGCGGCCATGCTTGCCGCGGCCGGCCAGGATGTCGTCGACGCCGGCGAGGATGGCGGCGCGGTCGCGGCCCACCATGGTGTTGGTGCCTTGCTCGACGGTGATGGGGCGCTCGGTGTTCTCGCGCAGCGTCAGGCAGGGCACGCCCAGCGCCGTGGTCTCTTCCTGCAGGCCGCCCGAATCGGTCAGCACCAGCGCGGCGCCGCCCATCAGGCCCAGCATCTCCAGGTAGCCCTGCGGCGGCAGCAGGATCATGCGCGCCGGGTCGACCAGCTCGGCGAGGCCGAAGCGCTCGATGTTGGCGCGCGTGCGCGGGTGCAGCGCAAAGACCAGCGGCAGGCGCTGCGCCACGGTGCGCAGCGTTTCCAGCAGCGCGCGCAGCACCTCGGCATGGTCGACGTTCGACGGCCGGTGCAGCGTGACCACGCCGTAGCCGGCCGCGCCATTCAGCACGCCGGCATCGTGGCCGTGGGCACGCAGCGTGTCGGCCGCGTTGCGCGCGCGCGGCCGCGAGGCGTGCAGCGAATCGATCATCACGTTGCCGGCGAAGCAGACGCGCTCGGCCGCGACGCCTTCGCGCTGCAGGTTGGCCAGGGCGCTGCGCTCGGTGGTGTAGAGGCGGTCGGAGATCTGGTCGGTCAGCACCCGGTTGATTTCCTCGGGCATGCGGCGGTCGCCGCTTCGCAGGCCGGCTTCCACATGGACCACCGGCACGCCCTTCTTCACCGCCACCAGCGAACAGGCGAGCGTGGAGTTGACATCGCCGACCACCAGCACGCAGGACGGCTTGTGCTCGTCCAGCGCCGGCTCGAAGCGCTTCATCACCTCGGCCGTCTGCACCGCGTGCGAACCCGAGCCGACCTCGAGGTTGAGGTCGGGCCGCGGCAGCGCCAAGTCTTCGAACAGCTTGTCGCTCATGCTGGCATCGTAGTGCTGCCCGGTGTGCACCAGGAAGGCCGGCACCGGCGGCTGGTGCGCCGCGAAGGCGCGCAGGATGGGCGCGATCTTCATGAAGTTGGGGCGCGCGCCGACGACGCACATCACGGGCCCGAGCCCGGGGTTTTGGGCAGGCGCGTTCACTGGCCGCCGCCTTCCGACGGCCGCTTGGCGGCGTTGACCAGCTTCTGCAGCATGGCCAGCGTCTGCACGTTGATGCGCTCCAGGCGCAGCAGGCTGCGCTCCAGCCGCTGCAACTGGTCGGCGCGCTGGTCGGCCGTCAGCGAGGCGATCTGGCGGTTCATCACCTCGGCCTCGTGCACGTCGAGCTTCAGCTTGGAGAGGTCGACGTCGAGCTCGGCGACGCCATCGGCCACCGGCTCGGCGCCGCCGCCGACCTCGGGCGCGGGCCGCACCGGCACCTGCGCTTCCTGCGCAAACTCCTTGGCGACCTCGGCCACGTCTTCGGTGGTGAGGTGCGTGCGGTTGCTCAGGTAGCCCAGCAGCAGCAGCCGGTCGCAGACCGAGTTGATGCGGCGCGGGATGCCGCCGCTGGCCTGGTAGATGCCGTCGAAGGCGCCGTCATCGAAGCTGGGCTTGTCGGTGGCGCCGGCGCACTTCAGGCGGTGCTCGACATAACTCTTGGTCTCATCGGCGTCGAGCGGCCCGATGTGGCAGGTGGCCGCCACGCGCTGGCGAAACTGCTCCATCTCCGGGCGCTGCAGGATCTCGCGAAACTCGGGCTGGCCGATCAGGAAGCTCTGCAGCAAGGCCTGGTTGCCGAACTGGAAGTTCGACAGCATGCGCAGTTCCTCCACCGCGCGCGGCGAGAGGTTCTGCGCCTCGTCGACGATCAGCAAGCAGCGCTTGCCCTTGCTGGTCTGGCTGATCAGGAAGGCCTCCAGCGTGATCAGCAGCTCCGACTTGGGCACGTCCTTGACGCGGAAGCCGAAGGCCGCGCCGACCATGCGCAGCGTGTCCTCGGCGCCGAGCTGCGTCGTCACCAGATGACCGGCGATGACGTTGGTGCCGTGCAGGCCGTCGATCAGCGAACGCAGCACGGTCGTCTTGCCGGCACCGATCTCGCCCGTGATGACGATGAAGCCCTCGTTGCGCGAGACACCGTACTCGAGGTAGGCCTTGGCGCGCCGGTGCTGCTTGCTGCCGAAGAAGAAGCTGGGGTCGGGGTTGAGCTGGAACGGCTTGCTCGTCAGCCCGTAGAACGATTCGTACATGGCTAGAAGCGCAGGTTGAGCGTGCCGAAGACCGCGGACTCCTGGTAGGGCGTGGTCTCGCTGGTGTTGCGGGCGCGTCGAGCCCCGAGGGACACGGTGGTGCGCTGACCCAGCCGCGCCGTCCAGGTGGCGGTGATCGTGCGCAGGTCGTTGGCCGCCTGGTTGATGTCAGCGGCCGTGCGCTGCTCGCCGAAGGACAGCATCACCGACGACTCGGGCGTCAGGCGATGGCTCACCATCAGCGTGGCGCCCTTCTGGCGAAGCCGCACGCCGTTGGCGAGGTCGTCACCGGTCAGCGGGTCGACCGAAGCGCTGCGCGTCTGCGTCTGCACGAAAGCGACCGACACCGTCATGCGCAAGCCCTGGTAAGCCAGGCTGGCGACCTGCGAGCGCGTGATCGTGGGTCCGTTGGAGAGAAAGCCGCCGACGATGACCTGGCCGTTGGGGTCCAGGCCGTTGGCGGCGATCAGGTTGCGCACGTAGATGTCACGCTTGACCGGGTCGGCCTCGATCGACGCCGTCTGGGCAAACAGCAAGTCGTACAGCGACAGCACCGTGCGTCCGGTCGAGCCGGCGGACTGCAGCGAGCGCGAGTCGCTGAAGTTCACGATCGTGTTCGACATGCGGTGCGAGAAGCCCAGCGCGTAGGCATTGCCGAAGAAGCGGCGGTCGTAGTCGGCCACCAGGTTGGTGCGCGGGCCGGGCCGCCAGGTGACGCCGGCGCCCCAGGTGGTGGTGCGCTCCGACTGCCCGGTACGGATGTCGTTGCTTTCGCTGCCCAACCGCGCACGGAACTGCAAGTCGACGTCGGGCGTGTACAGCAAGGTGCCGCCGACACTGCCGATGTGGCTGTTCGAGCGGTTCTGGCTGCCGTAGATGACCCTGCTCAAGTCGAACGCCCAGTCGAACAGCCCGAGCCGGCCCGTCAGGTTGGCCTGGCCCGAAAACGAGGAGGTGTCGCCGGTGTACGTCTCGTTGGTGTGCGATGCCGCGTAGTTCAGGCGCAAGCCGTAGTCCACGTTGCCCAGCAGCCGCCCCGTCAGGTAGGGCGCCAGGCTGTAGCTGAACACCTGCGTCTGGTTGGCGTTGTTGAGGGCTTGCTCGTTCGACTGCGTGCCGAAGGCCGAGACGATCTGGCGGTTGGCCGTCGCCGTGCCTTCGACGCCGGCGCGCCCGTCCAGCAAGCTCAGCCTGGCCTGGCTCGCCAGCGTGTGGTAGACGGTGTTGAGCGAGGTCTGGTCGGCGTAGATCAGGCCATTGAGCGCGTACGACAAGGTCCCTTGCAGCGGCCCGCGCCCGGCCCTCATGGACAGGCCCGGGCTGATCTGCGTGACGTAGTCGGGCCGCCGGTCAACCGACGACAGATCGCGGTTGCTCGTCCAGGTCTCGGTCAGGTTGAAGGTCGGCGTGAGGGTCAGTCCCTTGCCCAGGGTCTGTACCTGCCCTTGCGCCAACGCCTGGTCCGATGCCTGGCCCTGGGCGGCGCCCCAGCACATCGCAGCGGCAGCCACGGCCAGCAGCTTGATGCGGCCCAGCCTCTCCCGATTGCAGCCACCTGGATTGCGATTGTCAGGGCTCATTCAGCTCTTGGCATCCGCGGCGGCAGCGACGCCTTGGTCCTCGTATCCATAGCCATAGCCATAGCCGTACCCGTAGCCATAACCGTAGCCATAGCCGTACGAGTCCTTGCCGATCGAGCGCGCCTTGTTCAGCAGCGTCATGCGGATCGGGCACGACTCGATGGTCGACAGCGCATGCTGGACCTCGGCCTGCAAGGTGCGGCCGGCGTGGACCACGACCACGATCTGCCCCATGTGCGAGGCCAGTACGCGTGATTCGGTGGTCAGCAACAGCGGCGGCGAATCGAAGATGACGATGCGGTCCGAATAGCGGGTGGCAATGTCGTCGAGCAAGGCGCCCATCGCATCGGAGGCCAGCAGTTCGGTGGCCTTGGGGTGCGGCGTGCCGCTGGGCAGCAGCGTCAGCTTGTCGACGTTGGTGCGAAGCAGCGTGCTGGCGAGGTCGGACTTGCCTTCCAGCACTTCCAGCAGCCCCGGCGCCGGGTCGAGACCCAGAACCTTCAGCACCGAGGGGCGCGCCACGTCGGCGTCGACCAGCATCACGGTGTGGTCGAGCTCGGCCGCGATGCTCATCGCCAGGTTGATCGACGTGAAGCTCTTGCCTTCGCCGGACAAGGCGCTCGTCACCATGATCAGGTTGGAGTGCTTGACGGCCGAGTCGCCGCGGCTGATGGCATTGGCGATCAACGGTCGCTTGACCACGCGGTACTGGTCGGCGATGAACGAGCGCGGGGCGTTGGGCGTGACGATGCCCTTGGCGGCCAGCATCTCGAGATCGAGCGTGACGGCCTTCGAGGTCGGCACGCCGCCGATGGGCGGCTGCGGCGCGCGCAGCAATGGCTCCGGCTGGCGCACGGCCACGTCCTGCAGCGCCGGGTCGGCGTCAGGGACGGCGATGCCGGCCTGGCGCAGTTGTTCGAGGCGGCGAGCGGCTTGTTCGATCAGACTCATGCGCTTATCCGAAGTTGCGGGTCATGAAAGCCATGGCCACCAGCCCGACCACGAACACCCCGACCAGCGCGGCGGAAGCGCCGTAGAACTGGATCATGCTGCGCCGCTCGGAGCGGCGTTCGCCGTCGCTCAGCGCCATCGAAATGACGCCCAGCATCGGCAGGCCGGTCTTGACCCGCAACTCGTGCGGGTCGCTGAAGACGGGGCGCAACTGGCTGGCGATCAGCGCGACGGCCAGTCCGATGATCACCGCGGCCACCAGCGCCAGCGGCAGCAGCGCCAGCCGGTTTGGCGATACCGGCTTGGGCGACACGCGCGGCGGGTCGATCAGGCGGAAGTCGGCGACGCCGGAGGCGACGTCGAGTTCGCCGGACATCACGGCCGACTGCCGCCGGGCCACGAGGTCTTCGTAGTTCTTCTTGACGATGGCGTAGTCGCGGTTGAGTTGCGCCGCCTCGGCCTCGATTTGCGGCGCCGTCTTCAGCGAGGCCCGGGCCGCGTTGTAGCGCGCGGTGTACTCGCCGACGCGCGCCTTCAGGGACGCGACCTGCACCTCGGTGCCGGCCAGCAGGCGGCTGAGCTCCTGCGCCGCCAGGCTGGAGGTCGCTTGCGGTGTCGAGCCGCCGGTGGTGGCCAGCGCGGTCTTGCGCAGTTCGGCCACTTCCTTCTTCTTCTGCTCTTCCAGTTCCTTGAGCAGGCGGCGGGTCTGGATGATGTCGGGGTGCGCTTCGGTGTAGCGCTGCAACAGCGCGTCGAGGTTGCGCTTCTGTGCTTCGATGCGGGAATCGATCTCGGGCGTCGACACGGAGATCGACGATTCCTGCAGCAGGCTTTGCGTCGCCAGATTGTTGCCCTGGCCCTTTTCAGCCGCCAACTGCTGCTTGGCGGCATCGCGCGCGTTCTCGGCCTCGCGCAATTCGAGCTTGGCCTGTTCGAGCTGGCGGCCCAGTTCGCCGACCCGCGTCGCCGCGTCCTTGCCGTCGGCAGACTGGCTGTCGAGGTTGCGCAGCCGGAACTCCTTGACCCGCGCCTCGGATTCTTCCAGCTTGGCCTCGTACTGCTTGATCTGGTCGTTCAGGAAGGTCTTTGCCGAGTCGGTGTCCTTGCGGCTGGCGCCAAGGCTCGATTCGACGAAGATCGACACCAGCGACTGGATCACGCGCTTGGCCTTCTCTTGATCGGAATCCTTGTAGGCCAGCGAGTACAGGTTGTCGCGGCCGGTGTTGCGCACCTGTATTTCCTTGGTCAGCCGTTCGATCAGCGCTTCTTGCTCGACCTTGGAACTGGCCTTCAGGTCCATGTCGGCCATGCGGATCAGCTTCTCGACGTTGGGCCGGCTGATCAGCGTGCGGCTGAGCATCGACACCTGCTGCTCGACGTTGGGCTGCACCGTCAGCCCGGCCATCAGCGGCTTCAGGATCGACTGCGTGTCGACGTAGATGCGGGCCGAGGCCTCGTACTGGTCGGGAATCTTGAAGACGATGACCACGCCGACGATGGCCGCCACCCAGGCCGTGAGCAGGCCCGGCCAGCGGTACTTCCACATGCCGCGCAGGAGCGAAAGGCCTTGACGCAGAAGATCTTGCATGGCGTACGGGGTCGGTTGAAAGAGGAACGGTCTGGTCAGCCCGGAAGGCCGGTCAGAACAGGCTTTGCGGAATGATCAGGATGTCGCCCGGCCGCATCTCGACGTTGGCCGTCACGTCGCCGCGGCGGATCAGGTCCTGCACGCGCACCGAGTACTGCTTGTTGCCTTCGGCCGTGCGCAGGATGGTGGCCTTGTTGCCGGAGGCGAAGTCGGTCAGCCCGCCGACGGCGATCATCACGTCGAGCAAGGTCATCTTGTTCTTGTACGGCAGGAACTGCGGCTTGGCGGCCTCGCCCACCACGCGGATCTGCTCGCTGTAGGGTCCGACGAAGCCGGTCACCATCACCGTGACCACCGGGTCGCGCACGTACTTGCCCAGCACCTTCTCGACATCGCGCGCCAGTTGCTCGGGCGTCTTGCCTTGGGCAACGAGTTCGTCGACCAGCGGCGCGCTGACCTTGCCGTCGGGCCGCACCGAGACCGCCATCGACAACTCGGGGTTGCGCCAGACCATCACGTGCAACCCATCGCCCGGACCGATGACGTAGGTGTAGTCCTGCGACGCCGGCAACGCGGCCGGCGCGGGCGGGAAGCTCGGGCCTGCGCAGCCCACGATGGCGACGGCAAGCAACACCAGCAGGCGGCGCGAAAGGGTGGCGATCGACATCGGAAGGTTCACTGCGGTTACCTCGTTGCGGGTCTGTCTTGGTCTTGAGCAGGGGCCATGGCCAGCGCCGATCTCCTCGGGCGCAGCGTGCGCAGCCTTCATCCGGCCCCGCCACCGAAGCATGGGGTCAAGATCTTCGCACAGCGTCGATGGCACTCGGCAAGCTTCTAGGGCCACGAACGAGGGTCCAGCGCAATATTCACGGCAGACTTCTGCCTGCGTCACCCTCTTGATGGACGCACGACCGGGCAGCCCCACTGGTAACATTTGTTGTCTGCCATGAACTATTAGCTTCCCGGGCAACGCGCTGCAGGCGACTGCGCGTCAGTCTGCTATGGTGCATGCCGCCGCCGGGGCTGGCCTTTCTTCGGCGGATCACGGATCGGTGATCGTTGCGCAACATCAACCATGGATTTCAAACCCCCGCGAGCGCCCGAACCGGACGCCGGTCCCAGCCGGTTCGGCGAGAGCCAGTTCGGGCCCAGTCGCTTCGGCGGGCATGGCACCAGCGGGGTTTGGCTTGAAGAAGGTCGGCCCGATGCGCAGGGCCGGGTAACCGGGCTGTACCGCCCCGGCACCGGCGAAGGCACGGTGACCGGGCTGACGATGGTCCGCACGCCGACGTTGCCGCCGCCGTCGCCCGCGCCGAAGCCGCAAGCCGACAAGCCGACCGGGCCACGCGCCCTGAGCCTGCCGGGCGGCCGCCGCGGCGTGCTGCTGTTTCACGGCCTCTCCAGCACACCGCTGGAGTTGCAGTTCCTGGCTCGCGGCCTGCATCGCGCCGGCTATTCGGTCCGCGTGGCGGTGATCGAAGGCTATTCGCACGGCCTGCCTTCGCCCACGCCGTCCGGGCACCGTCAATGGGCAGACGCCGCCGTCGCCGAGTTCGACCGCATGCGCTCGCAGCACGATTCGCTGGCCGTCGGCGGCTTGTGCATCGGCGCCTTGTTGTCGCTGCATGTCGCGGGCACGCGGCCGAAGGCCGTTTCTCACGTGCTGGCCCTGTCGACCACCTTGCATTACGACGGTTGGGCTGCGCCGCGCAGCCGCTGGCTGTTGCCGCTGGCGCGCATGATGCCGGCCTTCGGCAAACTGGCGGTGACCGAGCGCGAGCCGTTCGGCCTGAAGGACGAGCGTCTGCGCGCCTGGATTGCGGCGCAGATGCGCGAGTCGGGCGGGTCCGATGCCGGCGCTGCCTCGCTGCGCGTGAAAGACCTGCTGGAGGCGCAGAATCTCATGCGTCGCGTGCGGCCCGAACTGAAGAGCATCGTCGCGCCCACGCTGCTGTTGCATGCCCGCGAAGATGACTGCGCGTCGCCGCGCAGCGCGTTCGAAGTCGCCAGCAGCGTCCGGTCAGAGCGCGTGCACTGTCTCGTCTTGAATGACTGCTACCACATGATCAGCATCGACCGGGAGAAGGCCCGAGTCCTTGCCGAGATGAAAGACTTCCTGCAGGGTGGCTCTCAGGCGTCCGCAGCGACGGAGTCCGGCGCAGCGCCCATCAACTCGACCCATGGAACCAGGAGCTTAGAACATGCCCGACTCTGAGGTGGATTCGCTGTCGCTGATCCGGCAGGTGATCGTCAAGTACTGCGACGCGCCGGTCGAATCGATCGTCCCCTCGGCCACGCTGGCCGACCTGAACGTGGACTCGCTGTCGCTGGCCGAGATGCTGTTCGCGCTGGAAGACACGCTGGGCACCTCGATCGCCGAGCCGTCCGAGCGGCCGCAAACGGTCGCCGATCTGCAGCGCCTGATCGAACCCTTCATGAGCGAGCTGGCCAAGAAGGCCAAGACCTCCTGATGACCGTCGCCAGCGCGGATCGGGTGCGAGTCGTCGTCACCGGCCTTGGGCTGGCCGGTCCCCATGGCTGCGATGCGTCGGCGGCCTTTCAAGCGCTGATGGCCGGGCAAAGCGCGATCTCGCTGAACACCGTCGGAGACGCTCCCCACGCGGCCACCATCGCGAGCGCCGTTTGCAAGGAGGTCGATGCGGCACCGATCCTGGGCCGCGGTCGATCGGCCGTGCTCGACCGGGTCAGCCAGTTGGCGATGCTGGCGTCCAGCGCGGCCTGGAACGATGCCGGCATGGATGCCATGTCGGCCGAAGAGCGCGAGACGGCCTGCGTGCTGTTCGGCACCGGCGTCGGCGGCGCGCAGACGACTGAAAAGGGCTATCGAGACCTCTTCCTGCGCAATCGCAACCGCTTGTCGCCGCTGACCGTCGTGCAGTGCATGAACAACGCGGCGGCGGCGCATGTCGCGCAGCATTTCGGCCTGGGCGGCGCCTGCTACACGTACTCGGTCGCTTGCGCGTCGGCGGCGGCGGCCATCGCCGACGGCGTGCAACGCATCCGCAGCGGCCAGACCGGCGTCGTGCTCGCCGGCGGGGCGGAAGCCGCCTTGCCCTATGGCGTGGTCAAGGCCTGGTTGTCGATGCAGGTGTTGGCACCGGCTGCCGACGAAGCGTCGGCACGGGCCGCCTGCCGTCCGTTTGCCGCCGACCGAGGCGGCCTGGTGCTGGGCGAAGGCTCGGCGGTCCTGGTGCTGGAAAGCCTGGAACGCGCGCAGGCCCGCGGCGCGCGCATCTATGCCGAGATTGCCGGCACCGGCAGTTCGTGCGATCACGGCCACATCACGGCGCCGTCGGCGGCCGGCCAGCTTCGCGCCCTCACGGCGGCGCTGCGCGACGCCAAAGCCGACAAGGACGAAGTCGGCTACGTCAACGCTCACGGCACCGCCACGCCGGAAGGTGACCCCGTCGAGATCGATGCGTTGCGCCAGTTCTTCGGCGACCGTGCGGCCGTGCTGCCGGTCAGCGCCACGAAGTCGATGCACGGCCACTTGATGGGTGCGTCGGGGGCCATCGAGGCCTTGATCACCATCCTGGCCGTCCACCACGGCCAGTTGCCGCCCACGGCCCACCGTTCGGCGATCGACCCGGCCTGCACCGGCGTGGATCACATCCTCGGCGAAGGGCGCGACGTGGGCAAGCTGCCGTTTGCGCTGTCCAACTCGTTCGCGTTCGGCGGCAGCAACGTCGTGCTGGCCGTTCGCCAGGCTCAGAAGTAGACGGCCGCCAACAACTGCACCAACGTGCGGCCGGGCACGGCGCCATACTCGGTCTGCGCGGCGCCGCGGTTGCCTTGCCATTGCAAGGCTACGTCGACCTTCGGGAAGTGGTAGCGCGCCTCCACCCAGTAGAAGCGGCTGCGATCCTCCGTGTTGTAGCGGACCAGCCCGGTCAGGTCGAGGTTTCTCACGAACGCATTGCGTTGCGAAGCGTAGACCATCGCCGCCTTGCGCGACGCGATGTCCTGCCGGCGCTGGACATGGAACAGGTAGGTGCCCAACGGCTCGAGCCCGTAGGTCGCCAACGCTTCGTTCCAACCGGCCTTGTCGAGGGCGAACTTGTTGTACTCAAACTCGGCCGTCAAGGCGAGGCCGGTCGGCAACGTGAACGTCGCGCCCACCGTCGCGCGGTGGCCGGTGATGATCCGAGGCGACGGGGTCAGCGCTTCGCTCAGCAATTCGGCATCCTTGCCGCCCGACCACTCGAAGAAGCCCACCGTCGATCGGCCCAGCAGGGCCGTCCCACTGGCGCCGATTTGGGCGCCCTTGCCTTGTTCATGGAAGGCAAAGCCCTGCAGGTTGACGTTGCTGCCGGCCTGGGTCGTCACCGACATCAACACCCGATCGGCGTGATTCGTCGCGCCCCAGTCGGGGCTGAACGACGAGTCGCTGGGGCCATCGCGCAGCTTGGGCGCCGCCACCAGGGTGAGGTTGCCGCCCTCCCACAACCGCTGCGCCCGCAGCATGGCCGTACCCAGGCGGTTTTCGCGCAGCGCCAGCGGATCGGCGCTCGTCACGGCACGCGCGCTGCCATCGCGGAAGTAGTCGGTCGGGTTGAAGCCATAGGCCGGGCCGTTGCGCAGATTGACGCGCCCCAGGTCCGCAGCCCACTGCCCGTCCGCCGCTTGCCAACCGACGTAGACCTCGCGCAGGCTGTTCAAGGTGGACCGGCTGCCCTGCTCGGCCGGATGGATGTCGTCGAGCCGATTGGACAAGACCGCCCGCCATTGCGCCGCGGGCTTGAACTGCCAGGTCAGGTCGAGCGACAGGCGGCGCACATCCTCGCTGGGCAAGCCGTAGCGCTGCGTCAACCGGCCAGCGGTGCCTTCGACAAACACGCGCAGGCCCGGCTCGGCGCGTGCGGCGGGCGCCGCTTCGGCCGCCGGCGCGAGGTCCAGCGCGGCATCCTCTTCGCTGGCCGCGAACGCAGGCTGCACCGCCAGAAAGGCCAGAGCCAAGCCTGCGCTCAGCAGCGTGCGGCCATGAACCATGGTGGTCATTCCCCCTGAAAACGCGGCAAGAAATCGCGCTGGAACCACGTTGGCGGGATGTTCCGAGCCACGAAGTCCGTCAAGCGCACCAGCGTGACCTGCTGGGGATTCAGGCCGTCGATGATCACCGTCTCGGTGGGCCGCTCGGTTCCCAACTGCGGCTGAAAGCGGCGATAAAAGGCCGTCTTCAGCAGCCGCCCCGAGTCCGCCAAAAAGCGCGCCTTGATCGGCCGCCGGTTCTCGGCGTCGACCCACAGCTCGACGGTGGCATACGTGGCGTCCTCCGAGGCCGCGGCGAGCAGCAGCTTGTGGGCCTTGCGCGGCTTGCGCTCGCCGTCGGTCACGGTCTCCTCGGCTTCGTATTTCGCCTTGTAGTCGCGGGCCAAGGCCACGGTGATCACGTCGCCGTTCGCCGCCTCGCCCATCAAGCGCTGCTGCGGCGAGATTCGCACGCTGGACTTGGTGGCGGGGTCATAGAACCACAAGTCGTTGCCGTTCTTGAGCATCAGCTTGCCGGCATCGCGCGCCGGCTCGACGAAACGCACCAGCGTCGCGAACTGCCCGCCGTTCTCCAACGTACGCGCATAACTGACCAGCGTGGTGGAGTCGACCTGCTGGCCCTTCTCGAATTCCGTCAGCGTGACCGTGACCTTGAACGGCTGCGAAGGGTTGCGGATGGCATCGCTGGCCGTCAGCAGGGCCTGGGCATCCGGCGCGGCGCCCGCAGCACCCCACGCCGTCAGCGCGGCGAAGCCCATGCAGGCCAGAAAGCGGATTCGGGAGCGGTCCATCAGGCGTGCCTCAACGCATCGACGATGCTGAGCCTGGCGGCACGCCAGGCCGGCAGCCACGCCGACACGGTTGCGATAACGATCAAGCCGAGCATGGTACCAACGATCATGCCGTACTCGCCCGCCACGCGGATGGTCAGCGGCAGCGGGGTCGACGATCCCGGCGGCAGCCAAGTGAGATGCAGGCTTTTGACGATCGCCGCCAAGACCAGCGCCAGCACGACGCCGAGTGTCGCACCGACACAGCCGAGCAGGAAGCCTTCGGTCACGAACAGCTTGCGGATCCCGCTCTGGCGAAGGCCGACCGCGCGGACGGTGCCGATCTCGGTGGTGCGCTCCATGACGGCGGCCATCATCGTGTTGCTGACCGTGAACAGCACGATGCCGCCGATCAGCACGAAGATGAAGCCGAAGATCGTGTTGAACAGATTGATGGTTTCACCGTAGAAGGGGTTGAGCTGCCTGAAGTCCAGCACCGCCAAGGGATGACCCGGCATCGCCTGGTCCAGCACGGCCCGCACGCGCTTGGCAGCATCCGGGATCGAGTCGGTGTGCTCGAGCTGGATCATGATCGAGGTGGCCCGCGGCTCGCCGCGCCCGTAGACCAGCTTCTGCGCCTGGCTCAGCTGCAGGATGACGGTGACTTCATCGAGCTCCTTGAAGCCCTGGTCCTCGGCCGCCAGCACCTTCACCGCGGCGACGTTGGGCGATCCGCGGGGCTGGGTCGCCAGCAGTTCGATCTGTGGACGTTCAACGGCCGCCGCCGGCGCACCGGCCGGCCGCTGGGGGTCACCTTCGGCCAGCGCCATGATGTCGGCAGGCAACGCCGGCCCGCCGGCGCCGGCGCGCTTGTCGCCAACCGCCGGCTTGGGGCAGTTTTTCAGTCCCAGTCGGTCACACAGCAACAGCACCCGAGCGACCCCGAGGCCAACGATGACCGCGTCCTCCGGGGCCGCGACCAGGGCAAAGGGCGGCGACAGCGGCGGGATGCCGAACTCGTTCCATTCGCGCATCTTGGCGACATCCGAGGCGACGTAGCCCACGCCCATCACCGTGCGCGAGACCGAGGCTTCGTAGTTGCCGGCCAAGCCTCCGAACTGCAGCGTCGGCGAAATCACCCGCACCTCGGGCTTGAGCTCGGGATCGTTGCCGATCGCCTCCATCAGCCGCGTATAGCCCGCAATGCCATAGGCCGTGGGGTTGCCGTTGCCGAAAAGAAAGAAATCCTTGTGCTGCACCTGGAGGTGGCCGCCGCCCTGCACATAACCGGTAAGCAGGCTGTACTTGATGTCGGCGCTGTAGCCCCCGAACAGCAACACCGACGTCGCCCCGATTGCCAGGGCCAGCAACGTCGCGAGCGAGCGGCGCCGGTTGCGCAGCAGGTTGCGTGTTGCCAGCGAGAGGGTCATCCTCACGCGCTGGGCCTCGTCGCGTCGTCCAAAGCCGAGAAATCCGTCGCTGCAGGATCCTCGCCCCAGCGCGGGCCACTATCGTCGTCAGTCTCGAACTCGCTCGTCAGCGACGCGGCTTCGCCGGGCTTGCGACGCACCGACTGGATCACGCCGTCGCGCAGCACGATCAGGTCGTCCGCCGCCTTGATCAGCCCCGAGTCGTGCGACGAGAAGATGAACGAGATCTTGAAGTTCTGCTGCATCCAGCGCATCAGCGCGATGATCGCGGCGCCGGTCTGGCTGTCGAGGTTGGCGGTGGGTTCGTCGGCGATGACGAGCTTGGGCTTGCGCGCCAAGGCGCGCGCGATCGCCACACGCTGGCGCTGGCCACCGGAGAGCTGGCCCGGACGGTTGTGGGCCCGTTCATCGAGGCCCACCGCTTCGAGCAGGCGCTTGACGCGCCGCTGCCGCCGAACAGGGTCCATGCCGGCCAGTACCAACGGATATTCGACGTTCTCGAACGCCGTCAATACGGGGACCAGATTGAACGACTGGAAGACGAAGCCGATGTTCTCGCTGCGGAAGTCGGAGAGTTCGTCGTCGCTCAGGCTGTTGACATCGGTTCCCGCAACCATCACCTTGCCCTGATTGGGCCGGTCCAGGCAGCCCAGCAGGTTCAGCAGCGTGGTCTTGCCGCTGCCCGAAGGGCCCAGCAATACGGTGAAGTAGGCCGGCCTGATGGCGACGTCGATGCCCCGCAATACGGGAACGACCACGTCGTCCATCTGATAGGACTTGACCACGTCGCTGAGTGAAGCGACTGCTTCGTCGACCACGGTTGCTGAGCCTTTGCCTGGACGTGCCGGTAACGGTTGGTGCAGGTGGCGATGCGCATCCCGCGCCCACCGCTGTGGAGTGTATCTGCGATGTGCCCCAGCCCAGCCCGCGGCCTCGAAGCTTCGGGTGGGCGCCCGTGCCGGGCGCACCAAGAAAAAAGGCGGAGCCACTGGCCCCGCCTTTTGTCAGCTGGTCGGCCTGACTCGGCCGACGCAGGCTTCATCTCACATCTTGCGGCGGCGAGCGGCGCCCAGGCCCAGCAACGCCAGACCAGCCAGAGCGATCGACGCCGGCTCAGGCACGCCCGTCTTGGTCACGCCACCCAGAGCCAAGTCAACCGACACGGTCTGACCGTCGCTGTTGACCACGAACTCCATCGCGCCGATGTTCGTGAAGTCAACGGCGCCCGCGCTACGGGTGATATTGAACGTGACGCCATCGATGGTGTGCGCACCAGCGCTCAGGCCCCACCACTCGAACGGGAAGTCGATCGGCGTGTCGGACGTGATGCCGCCAGGCGCAGCGCTCGTCAGGATCGAGAAGTTCCCCGTCATGTCATAAATGACGATCTGGTATTGGAACTGCAGGTCAGCGAACGACACGTCTGCCACGAAACGATCGCAACCAGTGGCCGGGCAACCACTCTGGACCACCAGATTGGCGTGGTTGAGACCCTGGGTGTTGAGCGCCGCGCTGTTGTCACCGCCGTCCCACTGCACGCGAGCAATGGCCGTGATGTTCGGCGAGGTGGCCAACTCGAACTTGCCGTCAGCAACCGAAGCGGAAGCCGTGGCGAAGTTGCCGCTGCCCGCCGTGTTGGTGATCTGCAGCACGATATCGCGGTAGCCGCCGAGGATCGTGCTGGGGTAGGCGCCCGCTTCCGTGACCTTGGTCACCAAGCCTTCGCTCTTCGCCCAGTTCGTGATCTGGCCGCCGGGCGGATCGGTGAACAGATCGACCACGTTCGCCTGAGCCACACCGCCGATTGCCAGCAGAGCCGACAACGCTACTGACTTAACTTTGAAACCCGCCATTTTCAATCTCCTTTGGAGGGCCTTGATCTGTCGGCCGATGCCACTGATCGGCCTTCGTCATCTTTTATGCATCCACAGTGCCAAGAGATTTTTATCTTTTAAAAACAATCACTTATCAGCTTGATCGGGTGGTCGAATGGCGCAGATGAAAAAAATCTCGACAGTCGACACCAGATCAAGATGCCAGCTTGAGCAGCCGCTGAACTTCCGCCGAGGCCGGCGCCGATGCATTGCTCTTGGCCAAGGTCGCCAGCAGGCTGCGCGCCTCCTGCTTCTGGCCGGCATCCAGCAGCAGCTTGGCCAGGCCGAGCTTGAGCGATACATCGCCGTCGTCAGCGCCGACGGCACGCCGCTGCCAATCGATTGCAGCAGCGGCCTGGCCATCGGCCGCCAGCAGGCTGGCCAGCGTGTCCATGTACGGCGCCGCCTTGGGGTATAGGCGAGTCGCCTTCTGCGCCCACTCGATGCCTTCAGCGCGGCGTCCCGACTGTCCCAGCACCCAGGCCAGGTTGTTCATGGCGATGCCATGCTCGGGCCGCAGTTCCAGTACCCTGCGGTAGTTGCGCTCGGCTGCAGCGTAGTCCTTCGCACCGCGGGCGCGGTCGGCCAGAAATGCGTGGAACGCACTGTCGGTCGGGTGCTTGGCGATCCATTCGCGGGCAAAGGCTTCGGCGCCGGCATGGCCCGAACCTCCGAGCGCCAGCACGTCCCAGGTCTTGATCGCCAGGCGCGTCCCCGCGCCCCGCGCCAAGCCGGCGCGATAAGCCGTAGCCGCGGCGTCCCAGCGACGTTGCGCCGCCGCGAGGTCGCCCTCCAGTTCGAAGCCGGCCGGTCGGTCCCCGTAGCGCTGCTGCAGGCGCTTGGCCGCGGACAGCGGCATCTTGAAGTCCTTGTACTTCGCCGCGTAGGCCAGCAGTTGCCGGTGCACGTCGGGAGACACCGGATCCAGATCGAAGGCGCGCTCGAGGGCAGAGGTGGCGGCCGCGACATTGCCCAGCTTGCTGTGCACGTCGGACAAGCGCAGGAAGGGCACGGCCGATGCCGGCGCCTGCGACGCCATGCGGTTGAAGACGGAAATCGCCTGCTGGTCTTCGCCGGCCGCCGAGAAGACGACGCCGGCCGCATCGAGCACCGAGACATGATTGGGCAGCGCTGCCAGCGCCGTTTGGGCTGCCGCCACCGCGTCACGCGTGCCCTTGATGCGCTTGGTCTGGACGATCTTGGCCAGATAGGGCGCCGGCTCGGTGGGTGCGATGCGGATGGCCTCGTCAATGGCCGACAGCAGTTCCTCGCCGGGCGCGTTCTGCCGCAGCCGGACATCGAGCAGCGCCATGCGCATGGCGACGTCGGTGGGATGCGCCTCCACCCATTTCGCCAGGCGGCTGCGGGCCGCGTCCAGCTTCTGCTCCTCGACATCCAAGCGCGTCAGCTCCAGCAGCGCCGCCTGATAGGTCGGCGCGATCTTGAGTGCCGCCTCGAACGACTGCCTGGCTCCCGCCACGTCGCCCTTGCCGGCCAGTGCCAGGCCGCGCAGGTAGGCAGCGGTCGGCGCGGTCGGCTGCTTTTTCTCCAGCGCGGCAATTGCCGTCAGGGCCTCGTCGAACTCTTGCCGGCGCAAGCGCCGGCTGATCGTGGCGAGGTCGGCACTGTCGCCGGTGTCGCGTTGCGAGATCGAACGCAGGGCGTTGAATGCTTCGTTCGAGTTGCCGCGGTCGAGCGTGATCAGCGCCAGTGCCGTCTTCACCGTCATGTCGTCGGGTCGACTGGACGCGACCGCCGCGAACAGCGACTCGGCGCGGTTGATGTCACCCGACATCAGGCTGCCCTGTGCCGCCAGAACCAGCGCATCGACATCGGGACGCGGGCGCTCGATCAACGGCTTGAGCACGTGCATCGCCTTGGCGGGCTGCGCCATGCGCAAGTAGGTTTCGGCCAGCAACCGTCGCGCGACCACGGCGTTCTCGGTCGTCTGCACGGCCCTGCCGAGCTTGGTTTCGGCGGCGATCAGCGACCCCCGCCGCAAGCTGGCCGCGCCACCGAGCACCAAGGCCTGCGCGTTGTTGGGCACCACGCGCAACAGCGTGTCGACGACGCTTTCGCTGCGCGCGTAGGCACCCTCCTCGAACGCCAGCGCCGCGTCGAGGTACACCGTCTGCAGGTTCTGCGGCGCCAGCTTCTGCAACATCGCCAGCTGCTCCTTGGCCGCCGGCAGGTTGTTGTGGCGCAGGTAGTGTTCGGCCAGCAGGGTGCGTGCGCGCAGCGTCTGCAGGGGGTCCTCGGCAGCGGCCGTCAATGCCTTGACGACGGCCTCGGGTGGCCGGTTGGCTGCGGCCAGCAATTGCCCTTGGAACAAGTCGACTTCGCCATTCGGGCCGCCGGGCAGGCGGGCCTGCTCCGCCGTCGCCAGGGCTTCATCGACCTTGCCCTGGCCGACCAGCTTGCGCGCTTGCGTCAGCAGGGCCCAGGGATACTTGGGGTCGCTGGCCAGGGCCTTGGCCAGAGCGGCATCCGCCTCCGCCCGGTGGCCCAGTCTTGAATGCGCAAGCGCCAACGCGGTGTACAGCTCTGCCGTATGGGCAGGAGCATGAAGCTCGTTGCCGACAAACTGGTCGATGACTTCCTTGGCCTTGCCGGCCAGCACCATGGCGTGCGCCAGGCGAGGCGCAAGCTGGTCCGGATCGAATTGCAGTTGCTGCGCCTTGGCAAACTCCAACAGCGCCGCCGCCGCATCGCCTTGCTCGAGCAAGGCGGTGCCGAGCAGATAGCGGGCCTCTCCCGTCTCGGCCTTCTGCAGGGCAGCCTTGAGTTCGATGACCGCGGCCACGTGTTCATGACGCGCCAGATGCTTGCGCGCGCTGTCCAGATTGCCTTCGGCCGCCGGCCGATCGCAGCCCGCCAGCAAGCTGGTGAGGATGACGGCCGCCGCGATTGCTGTTCTTGCACGTGTGCTCATGTGGACAACTTCCCCAGTCATTTGCCGATGGTGGCTGTGTCGCGCCGCGCCTGCGCGTGCGGACGAGTCGCCGCCGGCGATCCCTGATCCGACGATCAGCCTTCGATCTGCTGCCGAATCGCCAACCGATTCATCAGGTCATACAGGGTTGGACGACTGACCCCCAGCAGTTCCGCTGTTCTGGCCATGTTGCCCGCCGTGCGCGCCAGCGCGGTCAGCACGACTTGCCGCTCGGCCGTTTCACGGGCCAGGCGCAGATCCAGCGACTGCGGCTTGGCGCCGTCATCCGCCAAGGCGGAGGAAGACGCCGTCGCCGGCAGGCTCAGGTCCTGCGCATTGACCCGGCTGCCGTCGGCCATGATCGACGCACGCTTGACGGCGTTGAGCAACTGGCGCACGTTCCCCGGCCAGTCGAACCGCTCAATCGCCGTCACGGCATCTTCGCTGAAACTCAGGTTGCTCCGCTGCTCCTGCGCAAACCGCCGCAGGAACGCCTGCGCCAGCAGCAGCGCATCGCCCTGCCGCTCGCGCAGCGCCGGGATGTTGACCACGATCTCCGCCAGCCGGTAGTACAGATCCTCTCTGAACCGCTGCTGCTTGATGAGTTCCTGCAGGTCCTGGTGGGTCGCGCACACCACGCGCACGTCGACCGGAATCTCCTGCCGGCCACCGATGCGCTCGATCTTGCGTTCCTGCAAAAAGCGCAGCAGCTTGGCCTGCAGCGGGTGCGGCAGGTCGCCGATCTCGTCGAGCATCAGCGTGCCGCCGTGCGCGGTCTCGATCTTGCCGACCGTGGTCTTGGCGGCGCCGGTGAAGGCGCCTTTTTCGTAGCCGAAGAGTTCGCTTTCCAGCAGCGCCTCGGGGATGGCGGCGCAGTTGATCGCCACGAACTTGCCGCTGCGCTTGCTGGCCTGGTGCAGGCCTTGCGCCAGCACTTCCTTGCCCGTGCCGCTTTCGCCCAGCAGCATCACGGTGGCGTCGGAGCTGGCCACGCGCTCGATCACGCGGCCGATGCGCAGCATCTCGGGGTCGCGCGTGATCAAGCCGCCCAAGGCGCCGCTGGGTTGCTGGGCCTGCAGGCGTCGGTTCTCGGCCTGCAGTTCCCACAGCCGGTAGGCGCGCTCGATGGTCAGCGCCAGCAGTTCGGGCTCGAAGGGCTTGGCGAAGAAGTCGTAGGCGCCGAGCGACACCGCGCGCAAGGCGTTGGCGCGGTCGTTCTGGCCGGTCAGCACGATGACCTTGAGGTCGGCGTCCAGTTCCAGCAACTGGCCCAGCAGCCGGAAACCCTCGCCGGTGCCGTCGGGGTCGGGCGGCAGGCCCAGGTCCATGGTGACGACGGCCGGGCGGTGGCGGCGGTAGGCGGCCAGCGCGGTTTCGCGGTCGCTGGCGGTCACGCAGTCGAAGCGGTCGAGCGACCACTTGATCTGCTTCTGCAGCGCCAGATCGTCCTCGACGATCAGCAGCGGCGGGCTGGCATCGGTGCTCATGACCTCACGCCGCCCGCAGGTCGGAGCCGCGGCTGCTGTCGAACAGCGGCAGCAGTACGGTCAGCGTCGTGCCGCGCCCGGGCTGGCTGTCGACCTCGATCGAGCCGCCGAGTTCGCGGATGTACTGCGCGCTTTCGTAGGTGCCGATGCCCATGCCGCTGTGCTTGGTGCTGCTGAACGGCTTGAACAGCCGCGTGCGGACGAATTCCTCGCTCATGCCCTGACCCGTGTCTCCGACTTCGACGCGCACCTGTCCGCCAAAGCGGTTGACACGCACCCAGACTCTGCCTGAAGGCGGCGTGGCGTCGAGTGCGTTCTGCACAAGGTGGCCGAGTACGCGCTCCAGACGGTCTTCGTGGCCACGCGTGGCCAGGGGTTCGGCCAGCTCGATGTCAAGGCGGCGCCCGGCCTGGCCGGCGAGGTGGCCCAATCGCTCGACGATGCCGGCCAGTTCCACCCCGCGCACGCCGCCCGGCGGCGCGACGCCTTCGCGCAATTGCAGCATCAGGCGGCGCATCTTCTCCAGCGAGCTTTCGACGGTGAGCAGCATGTCCTCCTGGAACTCGGGGTTGTCGCGCAGCCGGGCGGCGTTCTTCATCATCAGCGAGAGCTGGGTGACGATGTTCTTGAGGTCGTGGACGACGAAGGCCGACATGCGGTTGAAGGCGTCGAACTTGCGCGACTCCAGCAGCGCCTCGGTCGCCCGCATCTGCGCCAGGTAGCCGGCGGCCTGCCGGCTGGCGGTCTTGAGCAGGTCGCGCGCTTCCCAGTTCAGGTCGACCGGCGTGCGCGGCGGCGCCAGTACCACGAAGCCCAGCAGTTCGGAGCCGTCGTGCAAGGGGATCACGGCCCACACGTGGTCGTTGGCCAGCAGCCACGGCGGCAGGTCGAGGTTGCCGTAGTCGGCCGGCGCGCGGCGGAAGACCTCCACGTCGATGACCCAGGCCTTCTCGCGCAGGAAGCCGATCAGCGGCGAATCGGCCGGCTCACGGTTGGCTTGCTCGGGCGTGTTCCAGTGCGCGGCCTGCCGGTAGGCGCCATCGTCGGCCCGGGTCCACAGGCTGCCGGCCGGGCATTCGACGATGTTGGCCAGCGCGCGGATCACCAGCACGCCCACCTCCTGCGGCGACGAGTCGGACGACAGCATCGCGGTGAAGGCCAGCCACTCCTCGCGGTAGTCGTAGCGGTAGCTGAAGAAGTGCTTGCCGATGAACACCCGCACGCGAGCGCGCAGCGAGGCCGACAGCACCAGCAGCACCAGCGTCAGCCCGCCGGCGAACAGCAGCCCGAACTGCAGCGCGCGGCCCCACTGGCCGCCGAAGTAGCGAACGTAGTAGCCGATCAGCGCCAGGAACAGCAGGTAGCCGCCGGCCAGCAGCAGCGTCGCCGAGTAGAAGACCGCGCGCCGCGAGACCTGGATGGTCTGCACCCAGTCGACGCGCCGCCACGAGGCCAGCGCCAGCAGCGGGATCAGCAGCAGATGCGCCAGCGGGCGGATCGCCAGCACGTCGGGGTCGATCCGGCCGAGCAGCGCGCCTTCGGCGTAGAGGTAGACATCGAAGACGAAGATGAAGCCCAGCCCCACGCACAAGGGCTTGGCCGACCAGCGCAGCGCGTCGGCCAGGTTGCGGAAGATCTGCTCGATCAGCACCAGGCCCATGACCGGCAGGCCGAGCGCCACCAGCAGGAAGTTGCGCGAAGCATCGGGCTCGTACTGCCCCTGGCGCACGCGCTCGGCCAGCGCCAGCGCGGCGGCGGCCAGCAGCGCGGCGGTCAGCCACGCGCTCGCGCGGGGCAAGCTGCGGCCGCCTGGGCCCGGCTGCGACGCCCCGCCACCGCCCGCCGGGCGCAGCATCAACAGCAGCACGATCAGCCAGGCCGCGTAGCGCGCGAGGTCGAAGCCGGCGGCCACGTAGCCGGGCCAGGTGTAGGGCGAGAGTTGATCGCCGACGCCGGCCAGCGCCCAGCCCAGGCTGAGCACCACGGCGCCCAGCATCGCCTGTTGCACGCGGGCGCCGCGCCGCGAGGCGTAGCCGTGCTTCAGCAGGTAGATGGCGAACGCCGCGTAGACGGCCGCCGCGATCGCGTGGCCCACCAACGGCAGCGTGAGCGAGGGTTCAAGCATCGGGGCCGGGGTCAGCGCCCGCTCGTGCGGCGAAGCCGCCGCGAGCGTTCAGCGTGCGCCCTTGGCGGTGAGCACGACGAAGACCGTCTCGAACAGGATGACGATGTCGAGGAAGAGCGAATGGTTCTTCACGTAGTACAGGTCGTACTGGAGTTTCTCCTGCGAGTCCTCCACCGTCGATCCGTACTGATACCGCACCTGCGCCCAACCCGTCACGCCCGGCTTGACGCTGTGGCGGGCCGCGAAGTACGGGATCTGCGCCGTCAACTGCTCGACGAAGAACGGCCGCTCCGGCCGCGGGCCGACCAGGCTCATCTCGCCCTTGAGCACGTTGAAGAGCTGCGGTAGTTCGTCGACCCGCAGCTTGCGGATGATGGCGCCGATGCGCGTCACCCGCGAATCGTTGGCCACGGCCCAGACCGGGCGGCCGTCTTTCTCGGCATCGGTGCGCATGCTGCGGAACTTGCACACCTTGAAGGTCTTGCCGTTCTGGCCCACGCGCTCCTGAAGGTACAGCAGCGGGCCGCGGCTTTCCAGCTTGATCAGCAGCGCCGTCACCAGCATGATCGGCAGCGCCAGCACGAACAGCACGAACGAGCACAGCAGGTCGAAGCTGCGCTTGATCAGGCTGCGCGCCACGCCCTGGTTGAAGCCGCTGCCGAAGATCAGCCAGCCGGCGTTGACGTAGTCGATGCGGATCTGGCCCAGCGTCTTCTCGAAGTGCGTGGCGATGTCGTAGACCTTGATGCCGCTGAGCTTGCAGTCCAGCAGTTGCCGCAAGGGCATGCTGCCGGCGCGGCGCTCGGTCAGCGCGACGACGATCTCGTCGACCTGCAGCCGCCGCGCCGTTTCGGTGAGCGACTGGCCGTCGGTCGACAGCAACTCGCCGCTGGCGACGGAGACTTCCTTTTCGTTGGGGCCCGAGACGTAGCCGACGATGTGCGCGTTGGGGTCCGACGCCTTCAGCGTGGCGCCGACGATGCCCGCGGCAGGCCCCGCGCCGAAGATCAGGATGCGCGTGCGCGACAGGGGGTCGGCGCCCCACAGCGTGACGTACAGGCGGCGAAGCACCACGGCCCCGGCGCCGAACATGGCGGCGTACTTGATGGCTTCGCGATTGGTGACGGTGGGGGGCAGCAGGTCGAAGACGAAGTACGTCAACGGCAGCACGATCAACAAGGCGATGGTCGCACGGCCCAGCGCCTGGGACGCCGTGAAGTTGCTGGAGCGTTGGTAAAAACCCGAAGCCGAGTTGACGATGAACATGCCGGCGGCGACCGACAGCACCGGCGCGCCGGCCTGCGCCCCGATGGCGGACAGTCCGTCGGCGAACGCCACGAACACGACCAACATGGCCAGCAGCAGGAAAGCCAGGTCGAACAGCACCCGCAGCATGCTTTGCCGGCTTACGTAGTGGCTGAAGATGCGGATCATCGAGAGAAACCTGTGATTCGGATCAATTCGTAAGACCGGCTGGCCGATCGGCAGGCCAGTTATTCACAGTCGGCAGCACGTGCCCGGTGGGAGCTGGCGCCACGCGGACGCTTTGAGATGAGTGATCTCCCGACACCGGGCGACGACTGTAAGGAGCCGGTCTCCGGCCGAACAACCCCCGGCCTAGGGGGGCGCACCGTGGTCCATGCCCAACAGTTGACACCCGCTTGCAATTATTGTTGTCCACAGGCCCAGGATGATTGCAGCCGCCATTGCGCCCGTCACGGATAGTTTCGGTACTCGTCCACGACGACGCACCTCGCGCCACCGCAGACATCGTGGCCACCGGCCCGCACAATGCGCCGCGTCGATGACAGCCCGGCGACAGCGCATGCAGCAACACCGCCCTCAGCCCCCCGATCTGCGGCGCCGCCGCCTGCTGGCGCTGGCCGGCGGCGCTGTGGCGCTGCCGGCCTGGGCGGCGACGCCCTTGCCGGAGCTGATCGCCACGGCCAAGCCGTCGGTGTGCGCCGTCGGCACCTTCAACATGATGGACAGCCCGCGCTTCGGCTTTCGCGGCAGCGGCTTCTTCATCGGCGACGGCAGCATCGTGGCCACCTGCTGGCACGTGCTGCCCGACCTGACGGCGCCCAACCGCACGGCGGGCGTGACCTCGATCGCCGTGCAGACGGCCCGGCCCGACGGCAGCCTGGAACAGCGCGACGCCGAAGTGCTGGGCAGCAGCCGCGCGCACGACCTGGCGCTGCTGCGCATCAAGGGGCAGCCGGGGCCGGCCCTGCCCCTGGCGGCGGCCGGCACGGCGCGCGAAGGCATGGACGTGGCGCTGATCGGCTACCCGATCGGCGGCGTGCTGGGCTTCAAGCCGGTCACCCACCGCGGCATCGTGGCTTCCATCGTCGCCAGCGCCTTGCCGACGGCCGGCGCCCGCCAGCTCGACGAAGGCACGGTGACGCGGCTGCGCGAGGGCAGCTTCGAGCTGCTGCAGCTCGACGCCACCGCCTATCCGGGCAACAGCGGCGGGCCGCTGTTCGAGCTGGAGACCGGCCGCGTCATCGGCGTCGTCAACATGGGGCTGGTGAAGGGCGGCCGCGAATCGGCGCTCAGCCAGCCCACCGGCATCACCTACGCGCTGCCGGTGCGCTACCTGCACGCGCTGATCGCCGAGAACCGCTCCTAGACCTTGTAGTAGCCGCGGTACCAGTCGACGAATCGGCCGATGCCGGCGCTGATCGAGGTCGCCGGCTTGAACTGCACCCAGTCTTCCAGCGCCGCCACGTCGGCGTAGGTGGCGGGCACGTCGCCGTCCTGCAGCGGCAGGAAGTTCTTCTCGGCCTTGCGGCCCAGCGCGTCCTCGATGCAGGCGATGAAGTCCATCAGCGGCACCGGCTGGTGGTTGCCGATGTTGAACACGCGGTACGGCGCATGGCTGGTGGCGGGGTCGGGCTGCTCGGCGTCGTAGCGGTCCGACGGCGTGGCCACGCGGTCGGTCACGCGGATCACGCCTTCGACGATGTCGTCCACGTAGGTGAAGTCGCGCCGCATGTTGCCGCGGTTGAAGACGTCGATCGGCCGGCCTTCGAGGATGGCCTTGGTGAACAGGAACAGCGCCATGTCCGGCCGCCCCCAGGGCCCGTAGACCGTGAAGAAGCGCAAGCCCGTGGTCGGCAGGCCGAACAGGTGGCTGTAGGTGTGCGCCATCAGCTCGTTGGCCTTCTTGGTGGCCGCGTACATGCTGACCGGGTGGTCCACGCGGTCGTGCACCGAGAACGGCATGCGTGTGTTGCCGCCGTAGACCGACGAACTGGACGCGTACACCAGGTGCTGCACGCCGCCGTGGCGGCAGCCTTCCAGCACGTTCATGAAGCCGACGACGTTGCTGTCGACGTAGGCGTGCGGGTTCTGCAGCGAGTAGCGCACGCCGGCCTGCGCCGCCAGGTGGATGACGCGGTCGAAGCGCTCGGCGGCGAACAGCGCCTCCATCGCCGGCCGGTCGGCGACGTCGATCTGCACGAAGCGGAAACCCGGCGCCGGCGTCAGCCGAGCCAGGCGGTCGCGCTTGAGCTGCACGTCGTAGTAGTCGTTGAGGTTGTCGAGGCCGACCACCTCGTCGCCGCGCGCAAGCAGGCGCAGGCTGGTGGTCATGCCGATGAAGCCGGCGGCTCCGGTGACGAGGATCTTCATGCGCGGCAGCGGGGGTTGAGGGGCGGGAGGACGGGGCAAAGCGCTGCAGTCTAGCGGCCCGCCTCGCCGCGGGGCCGGCACTTTCCGACGATTGCCGGCGCCCTTTCAGCCGCCGCTGTGCGGTTCCACCTCAGCCGCCGCTACGCGGTGCCACCTCAACCGCCGCTACGCGGTTCCGCCTCAACCGCCGCTACGCGTTTCCACCTCAGCCGCCGCTACGCGGCGAGGGCACGAACGCGTCCGAGAAGCAGAACTGCTCGCCCAGCCCGTGCGCCAGGAAGTCGGGCACCGCCGCCTGCACCATTCGCACCGAGCCGCAGGCGTAGACCTCGAAGCCGCCGAGGTCGGGGTGGTCGGCCAGCAAGGCTTCGTGCACGTAGCCGCGGCGGCCGCTCCAGCGTGCGTCGTCGTCGGCCTCCGACAGCACCGGCACGTAGCGGAAGTTGGGGTGCTCGGCCTGCCAGCGCTGCAGCAGCTCCTGCAGGTACAGGTCGCCGGCCTTGCGCACGCCCCAGTAGAGCTGCATCGGCCGCTGCACGCCGCGGCGGAAGGCGTCTTCGAGAATGCTCTTGATCGGCGCGAAGCCGGTGGCGCCGGCCAGCATCAGGATGGGCCGCTCGCTGTCGTGCAGCGTGAAGCGGCCGAGCGGCCCTTCGAAATCGAGCGTGTCGCCGACCTTCATCTGCTCGAAAACCTGGGTCGTGAAGCGGCCGCCGGGAATCCAGCGCACGTGCAGCTCGATCACGTCGCCCGCGGTCGACGGCGGCTGCGCCGGGTCGGCCGGCGCGTTGGCGAACGAGAAGGCGCGCTTCTCGCCGTCGGCCAGCAGGATGTTGATGTACTGGCCGGCGGTGAAGGGCAGGTGCTGGCCTTCGGGCAGCGCGATGTGCATGCGCATCAGGTCGGGCGAGAGCCGTTCCATGCGCTGCACGCGCGCCTGCCAGCGGCCCAGCGGCGTGGCGTCGGCGCTGCCCAGCGTGGCAACGCCTTCGACTTCGATCTCCACGTCTTCCAGCGCCACCGCGCAGCACATCAGCGCCTGGCCGCGCGCCTGCATGGCCGGCGTCAGCGCCGCGGCCTGGAAGGCGCCCTGGTCGACGCGGCCGTTGAGCACCGTGCACAGGCATTGGCCGCAGCCGCCGGCGCGGCAGTCGTAGGGCAGCGCCAGGCCGGCGCGCAGCCCGGCTTCGAGCAGCGTCTCGCCCGGCCGCGCCGCGATGCGCGCCGGCCCCGGGTGCGCGGTGATCTGCCGCAGCTGCCCGGCGCGGCGCCGCGGCGGCAGCCAGGGCAGCAGCGCCAGCAGCGCCGTGCCGCCCAGCACCAGCGTCCACACGCCCGCCAGCGGCCAAGCGTACAGCAGCGTGAAGATGGGCAGGATGAACCAGTCGATCGACAGCACCGCCGGCGTCGTGTGCAGGTCGGCCGGGCCCTGGCTGACCACCGGCGCCAGCAGCGCCAGCAGCAGCAGCATCACCAGCAGCGCCACGGTGATGGGCCGCGGCGGCTGCGTGGCGGCCTTGGGCACGCGCTGCACGTGCACCCACATCAGCAGCAGCATCAGCAGCGGCACGCCGATGTGGATGAAGACCAGCAGCGAGAACAGCCGGTCGTTGACGTGCTCGGGCAGGATGAAGTTGCGGATCAGCCGGCCGCCGAAGCCGGGCAGCCAGTCCAGCCACTCGAAGCTGGCCTGCGTGACGAACTGCGCCAGCCGGTCCCACGGCAGCATGTAGCCGTTGGCGCCGGCGATGTAGGCCAGCCACAGCAGCACCACGCCGGTGACCCACGAGAACCAGCGAAAGCCGCGCAGCCGGTCGAAGGCGAAGTAGCGCAGCAGGTGGATCAGCATGCTCAAGAGCATCGCGTCCGACGCATGCCGGTGCACCGTGCGCAGCACGCCGCCGGCGCCCCAGGCGCCGTGGCTGATGGCCTCCACCGAGCGGTAGGCGCCGCTGACGCTGGTGTCGAAGAAGGCATACAGCACGAGCCCGGTGCCGCCGACCACCCAGAACAGGAAGAAGGTGATCGCCCCCAGGTGGTACAGCGGGTTCAGCCGGTCGCCGAAGGCGCGGTTGAACAGCGCCTCGGCGCGCATGAAGCCGGCGCGCAGCACGCGCTGAAGCAAGGCGATCATCGCGCCGCCGCCCGCATGGCGCGCCACACCACCAGCGCGAACAGCAGCCCGCCGACCACCGCCAGCAGCCCGCCCAGGCCCATCAAGCCCATGCCGGCCACCTCGCCGGTGCTGCGCAGCACCTGCTCGGCGCCGGCCACCTTGCGCTGCACGCCGTAGCCGCCCGACCACACGAGGCCGACGATGTGCATCAACTGCCCGATGCCGTAGACCCAGGGCTGCGCCACCGCCAGCCGGCCGCTGGGCGCCGCGTAGCCCAGGCGCGGCAGCAGGTGGTAGACCATGCCCATCAGCGCCAGCGTGACGCCGACGATGCAGCCGTGGTAGTGCGCCGGGATCTTGACGTTGCTGCCCTGGATGCCCAGGCCGATCAGCCCGCCGGCGACGAACAGCAGCATCGACGCCAGCAGCGCCGCGCGCAGCGGCCGCTGCAGCGCGCCCACCGAGCGCAGCGGCGCCACCGCCACCAGCACCGCCAGCGCCAGCGGCACGATGGCCACGCCGCCGCCGAAGCGCATGCCCCAGGTGTGCATGTCGCGGTGCTCGACCGTGCTCACGTCGTGCATCAGATAAGCCAGCGGCGTGACGAAGACGCTGGCCAGCGCCACCGCGAACATCAGCAGCACCACGCGCGGGCTCAAGGGCAGCCGCCCGCCGCAGGCCTGCGCCAGCGCCAGCCAGGAGACCAGCATCAGCAGCGTCCAGGTGAACTGCAGCGCATGGCCGCCGCCCCAGAACAGGATCTCGTAATAGGCCTTGGCCGGCAGATCGGCCGGCACCACCGCCAGCGACCAGCCGAAGGCCAGCAGCCCGACCGCCGCCGCCACCACGCTGGCGTTGAGGCCGAAGCGCAAGGCACCGCTGCCGTCGGGCGCCAGCCCCACGGGCAGGGCGCGCGCCAGTCCCAGCGCCACCAGCGCCAGCGCGCCGGCGCCGAACAGCGCCAGCGCGCCGCGGAAGACCACGCCGTCGAGCACCGGGATGTAGTTGGCCATCACCGCCGCCTGCCCGGGCTCGACGAAGGCGGCCAGCGCCATGCCGAAGGCGCCCAGCGCGCACAGCGCCAGCGGCACGCGCGCCGCCAGCCGCGCGCGCGGCGTCTGCGGCTCGCGCAGGTTCAGGCTCCACAACAGCCCGGCCATCGCGGCGAACCAGACCAGCACCGACAGGTCGACGTGCACGACCAGCGCCACGCGAAAGAAGTCGCCGGCCGGCAGCCAGGCGTTGATGCCCGGCGTGCGCGCCAGCACCAGCAGCACCGAGAACAGCCCCGAGCCCAGCAGCGCCGCCAGCGCCAGCAGCAGCCAGCGCCGCGCCAGCGCGATGCGCTCGGCGCCGGCCACCGGCAGCACGTAGTCGGACGGGGTGGATGCCGTGGCAGGCACGGCGCGGGAATGCTTGCGCAAGGCGACGAGGGTGTTCATTGCAGGGTGATGCCGCCCTTCTCGGCGTCGAAATCGATGACCAGCACCTGGCCCGGCACCAGCTTCACCGTGGCTTCGCGGTGGTACGGCGTGGCGCGGGCGCGCACGTCGTCGGAAAAGCGCACCGCGATGCGCTGCTCGCCGGCCGGCACCACCAGGCGCTGGTAAAGCGCCGAGGCGCCGTCCTTGGACAGGCCGCTCGGCGGCGCCGTGCGGCTGAGCACGTTGGCGCCGTTGACGTCGACCTCGATCGTCACCGGTGAGCGTTCGCGCGGGCACTGTTCGGTGGCGCGCATGTTGGGCGGCAGCTTGGCCAGCTCGGCGTCGCTGAGCTTGCGGCAGTCGCCCACCGGCTTGCCCACGCGCGAGAAGCTGACCTTGATCAGCGCCTGCCCGGGGCCCAGGTGGTGGTACGGCGGCCAGTGCGAGAAGACGCCGATCGCCAGCGCGAACAGGCCGTACAGCAGCACCTGGCCCAGCCAGCGCGCCGGGCCGGCCGGCGCATCGGAAGGACGTGACGGAGAAGAAGACAAGGTTTCAGCCATGGCGCAGGCGCCGTTCGGGATCCGAAGGAATCGGGGCCAGCGCCTGCACGCGCCGGCGCAGGCGTTGCAGCGCGGCGGCCAGCAGCGCCTCGTCGCCGGGGCCGGCGTAGACCAGCTCCACGCGCTCGGGCGGCACCTGGGCGCGCAGGTGCGGCTCGCGGCGGCCGGCCAGGCGCTCGGCGGTCCAGCGCTCGCCCAGGCGGAACTCGCAGCCGCCTTCGCGGCAGGCGGCCACCAGCACGCCGGCGGCGCCGTCGCGCAGCGCGTACTCGACGAACGACGGCGGCAACTGCCCGGCGCAAAGCAGGCTGCAGCCGCTGACATCATCATCATCGGCGTTAGCCGCGGCCCCGCGGCGCGCGCCGTGGTCGCAGCCGAACACCACCAGCGGCCGCTCGGCCTTGGACGCCGCCAGGTCCTCGCGCAGCCGGCGGCGCAAGCCGTCGACGCCGAGCTGCGGCATGTCGATGCCGGTGACCAGCCGCTCCGCGCCGCGGAACGGCGTCGACGACGGGCAGGCGCCGGCGCAGATGCCGCAGCCCACGCAGAGGTCGGCGTCGACCTGCGCGAGCTGGCGGCCGATGCGCTGGTTGGGGTGCGGCACCATGGTCACCGCGGCGTAGGGGCAGTCGGCGAAGCAGCGCCGGCAGCCGTTGCAGTTGGCCGCATCGACCAGCGCCACCGCCGGCTTGGCCGGCTGCGGCCAGTACGGCAGCGTCAGCAGCAGCAGCGCCGCGCCGCCGACCAGCGCCCAGGTGAGCGCGGCCGAGCCGGCATCGGTGAGCGGGTGCAGCCACAGCAGCAGCCAGTCGAGCTGCAGGCTTTGCGGCACGCGGTCCAGCGCCGCCGGCGGCTGGCTCAGCACCGGCCAGGCCAGCGCCAGCGCGGCCAGCGTCAGCGTGACGCCCAGCGCCAGCGGCCGCGGCGGCAGCCACTCGGCGCGGCTGAGGCGCTGCACGTGGAACCACAGCCCGAACAGCAGCAGCAGCGGCACCCCCAGGTGGACGAAGACGAACAGCGAAAACAGCCGGTCGCCCACCGCGCCGGCCAGGAAGTTGCGCGCCAGCGGCGCCGCCAGCAGCGGCAGCGCGTCCAGCCACTCGGCGGTGGCGATGGCCGAGTACTGGCCGAGCTGGTCCCAGTTGAGCCAGAAGCCGCCGATCGACGCGACGAAGACGAAGCCGATCAGCACCACGCCGGTCAGCCAGTGGAAGCGGCGCACGCCGCGCTCGTGCGCGTGCAGCCATTCGCGCAGCAGGTGCAGCAGCATGGCCAGCATCAGCGCGTCGGCTGCGTAGCGGTGCAGGCCGCGCAGCAGCAGGCCCAGGCCCAACGGCACATGCGCCAGCGCCTCGACCGACGCCCAGGCGCCGGCCGCCGAGGTATCGAGCACCGCGTACAGCACGATGCCGCTGGCCGCCAGCAGCCAGAACGCCAGCACGCCGATCGCGCCCAGGTGGCGCAGCGGGTTCAGGCGCGAGCCGAAGGCGGCGTCGAACAGCGCTTCGACGGCCTGCCAGCCCTTCAGGCCGCGCTGCCGGAGGCTGGTTGCGGAGGCTGACATGTTGACCGGCGCGCGCGCCGCTGGCTGCGCCATTCGAGCAGACCGTAGACGATGACCGTGAGGAAGAAGCCGGCGCCGCCGATGATTTCGAGGATCAGCTTGACGTCGTAGCGGTACTCGCCGCTGTCGGGGTCGTAGATGGTGCACAGGATGCGCACGCGCTCGACCATGCTGGCCAGCGTCACCGGCGCGGCCTGCGGCGGCGCGGCCAGCAGCAACTGGCGCAGCGGCTCGCCCAGGCGGTCGGCGCGCAGGCGGTCGCCGTAGACCTGGGCGTGGATGCGGCCCTGCGCGTCGACCACGGTCACGCCGAGCACGTGGTCGAAGCCGGCCGGCGTCGCCACGTAGCTGAAGCCGAAGGCGCGCGTCAGCGGCTCGACCTGCTCGCGCGTGGGGCTCAGGAACTCCCAGTTGCGGTAGCCGATGCGGTTCTGCGCCGCGAAGGCGCGCATCGCGTCGGGCGTGTCGAAGGGCTGGTTGAAGCCGATGCTGACGACGTTGAACTGCTGCTCGCCGAGCATGCGGTCGAGCCCCTTGACGGCTTCGTAAAGCGCGCGCGTCTGCGTCGGGCAGATCTGGAAGCAGCCGGTGTAGATGAAGCTCACCAGCAGCGGCTTGCCGCGGTAGCGCGACAGGTTCACGAGCTGGCCCTGGCGGTCGCGCAGCGCCAGCTCGGGCACCGCGCGGCCGATGGCGGCGTCGCCCAGGCGCAGCGCCTCGCGCTCGTCGAGCGCCGGCACCGCGGTGGGGGTCGTGGGGGTCGTGGTGGTGGTGGCAGCCTCGGCTTCGGCGGCGGCCGCGCGCGCGCCGCCGCCGATCAGCAGCAGCGCCGCGGCGGCCAGCAGCGCGGCGGCAAGGCGTTCAACGCAAGGCAGCGTCAATCAACACCCCGGCGATCAAGGCGCTGAGCTGCAGCATCGACGCGAAGAACGAGGCCATGGCGGTGCTGCGCTGCGGCGCGCGCGCCAGCGCGTGCGTCTTGCGCAGGAAGTAGGCGCCGCCGATCACCGCGCCCGCGCCGTAGGCCCAGCCGGCGCCGAAGGCCAGCGGCAGCAGCGAGGCCACCACCAGTGCCACGGTGTTGGCGTGCACGATGCGCGCGGCCCTCGCCGGCCCCACCACCACCGGCAGCATGGGCACGCCGGCGGCGGCGTACTGCGCCTCGTTGGCGATGGCCAGGCTCCAGAAGTGCGGCGGCGTCCACAGGAACAGCACCAGCGCCAGCAGCAGCGCCTGCGGCCCGAGCTGCGGGTTCACCGCCGCCGCGCCGGCCAGCACCGCGAAGCTGCCGGCCAGGCCGCCGACCACGATGTTCCAGGCCGTGCGGCGCTTGAGCCCCAGCGTGTAGACCACCGCATAGGTCAGCGCGCCCAGCAGCACGAAGGTGGCGGCCACCGCGTTGACCCACCAGGCCGCGGCGGCCACCGCGACGACCAGCAGCCCGACGATGATGCTCAGCCAGCCGGCGCTGCGCGGCAGCGCGCCGCTGGCAAACGCGCGGGCGCGCGTGCGCGGCATCAGGCGGTCGCTGTCGGCCTCGACGAACTGGTTGAAGGCGCCGGCGCTGGCCGACGCGACGAACACCGACAACGCCAGCACCAGGGCCTGCAGCGCCGTCACCGACGCGCCCCCGGGAACGATGGCCAGCCCGGCGACGGCGGTGAGCATGATCAGCAGCCCGATGCGCAGCTTGAACACGCTCGCCACCAGGCGCCAGCGGCCACCCTGGGTCATGGTGAAACCTCCGTGCTCCGCACTGCGGTGTGAATCCCTTCGGGCGGCCGGGCGGGACTCACGACAAGCCCCACAAGGTCGAGAGGTACTTCCAGTTGATGAAGTAGTACAGCACGAAGGCCAGCAGGAAGACCATCGCCAGCGCGAAGGTGCCGGGCGCCGCGAAGCCCATCGAGCCGTAGGTCTGCGCGGCACCGGTCGGCGCGGTGCGCGGGATCGGCGTGAACTTCGGGCTGGTGGCGCCTTCGTCGAGCTTGCGGCCGAACAGCAGCGAGCCGACGGTGATCAGGATGTAGATCGCGCCGCCGGCGATCGCCACCACGCCGCCGATGCCCACCAGCGCCATCATCAGGTAGGCGGCGCCGGGCCATTCGTAGGCCAGGGCGTGGCCGTTGAAGGCCATGTCCCAGTGCCGGCGCGAGACGCCCAGCGTGCCGGCGCCCATCATCACCAGGCAGAAGAAGTACATCGAGAAGCCGAACAGGTAGGGCTGCCACTTGGCCAGCCCGGGCAGGATCATCTCGCGCTTGAACAGCACCGGGATCAGGTAGTAGGTCAGCGCCATGAAGGTCAGCGTCGTGCCCACCACCACCGTGGCGTGGAAGTGCCCCGGCACGTAGATGGTGTTGTGGATGATCATGTTGAGCTGCTCGGTGCCCATCATCACGCCGGAGATGCCGCCGAGGAAGCCGAAGCCGATGATCGAGATGAACACGCCCGAGAACGTCGGGTTGCCCCAGGGCGCCTTGCGCAGCCACTCGAACAGGCCCTTGGTGTAGCCCTTCTGGCGCTGCGCCACTTCCATCGCGCCGGGGATCGTCAGTCCGTGCAGCATCGAGGCCAGCACCGCGAAGTACATGAAGTAGCTGGTGTTGACGACCTTCCAGCCGGTGGACAGCCCCGGGTCGGCCAGCAGGTGGTGCGCCGAGGCGAGCTGCAGGAACAGGATGTACAGCAGGAAGGCGGTGCGGCTGACGCGCTCGCTCATCGGCTTGGCGCCGAAGGCGATGGCCGCCACCAGGTACCACACCGAGATGTGCGCCGCCACGTTGATCTGCTGCGACGAGTGGCCGAAGGCCCACCAGATGGTGCGGTAGACCAGCGGATCGACCGACTTCACGACGCCCAGCGACATCAGCCAGGTGGGGATCAGGATGATCGCGCCCGAGGCAATGGTGAACACCGCGATGATGGCCGCCGTGATGGCGCCGAAGGTGACCAGCGGCACCGAGCCGGTGTAGGTCTTCTCGCGCTTGGCCACCACCAGGGTGCCGAAGAACACGAAGCAGGCGACGAGCGCGCCGACGGCGAACAGGATCAGGCCGAGGTAGAAGTTCGGCTCGGCCATCATCGGCACGTACGAGGTCATCATCACGCTGGACGCGCCGCGGAACACCGAGATGTTGTTGACCACCGAGCCGATCAGCATCAGCGCGAAGGCCAGCCAGGCGATCTTCGGCGTCGCGATTCGACAGCGCAGCAGCGTCGAGGCGCAGAAGTACAGCACCGCGACCTCGAAGAAGATGATCCAGAAGATCAGCATGTCGATGCCGTGCGCCGTGAGCACCATGTAGAAGGTGTCGGCCTCCAGCCAGCGCACCGCCGGCCAGCGCGTCAGCACGACGCCGATGGCCAGCAGGCCGCCGATCAGCAGCCAGACCACGGCGATGAAGGCGTTGGCCTTGATCAGCCATTCGGCCTGGCGCTCGAATTGCAGCCCGGAACGCGGGCAGGTGCGATACGTCGTCGCGGTGCTCATCGCGTCCTCCTCACTTGATGTAGATGCGACCGACCATCTTGTGGTGGCCGATGCCGCAGTATTCGTTGCAGACCACCGAGTAGGTGCCCGACTGGTTGGGCGTGACGGTGACCACGTGCTCGAAGCCGGGCACGATCTGGATGTTGATGTTCGCCGGCTGCAGCGAGAAGCCGTGGTTGTAGTCCATCGCCGTCAGGTGCAGCTTGTAGGTCTTGCCCTTCTCCAACTCCAGGATCGGGTAGAAGCTCCACAGCCGCGCCAGCATGTAGACGTCGCTGCCCGCCGGCGGCGCCACCACCGGCGTCTTCTCGTCGGTCTCGGTGCGCACGGTGTACTTGTCGACCATCGCCTGCACCTTGGGCATGAACTTGTCAGGCGTGGTGCGGTAGGTCTCGGTCGACAGGTTCTGCTGGCCCCAGATGTGCCAGCCGACCATCATGAAGAACATGATCAGGCACCAGGTCAGCGCGATGGCGATCCAGGTGCCTTCGACACGGTCGATCGGGTGCTTGTACCAAAGCCGCTCGGCCGGCGGAAGAATGGCGCTCATGCCGTTCTCCTACTTGGCCACCGGCAGCGTGAGGATGTCGACCACGCCCCACACCGTGTAGACCATCATGGGCACGAACACGCCGAGGAACAACAGCAGGAACGGGTTGTCCAGCAACTGCTGCATCCAGGGCACGGGTTCGTTCGGATCGTCGTGTGCCGGTGTCGTCATGAGCGCTCCTTCGTCGTGAGGACTGAAATGGACGGACGGCTCCCCTCGCGAGCCCCCCGGATGCGGCGCATTCTTTGCCCCGCCCCCTGGGCCGGGACATGAACCAAGTCAAGAAAAACGAAGCCCGAAACCGCCCCGGCAACGCGCGCGGCTAGCATCGAATCCCTGCTGCTTTCGCGGGTTTTGCTTGCCGCTCCCGCCGTGCCCATCGATGGCCCTCGCCGCCCCTGAGCCCGCGCGCCGCCGCGCGCAGATCCGCCGCCTGGCCCGCGTCTGCGTGGCGCTGATGCTGGCCACCATCGTGCTCAGCGCCTACCTGCGCCTGTCGCAGGCCGGTGCGCCGCCGGCCGCCGCGTCCGGCGTTGCCGAAGGGCTGGCGCGGCTGGCCCACCGCATCGTGGCCACCGTCTTCCTCGGCCTGGCCGTGGCCTTGCTGGTGATCAGCCACCGGCCGCGCCCGGCGCTGCGGCCCGAGGGCCCGCTGGCGCTGGCGCTGCTGGTGCTGACGCTGGCGCTGGCCGCACTCGGCGTGGTGACGCGCGGCGCCACGCTGCCGGCGGTGACGCTGGGCAACCTGCTCGGCGGCTTCGTGCTGCTGGCGCTCAGCGTGCGGCTGGCGGCGCCGCCGACGCCGCCAGCGTCAACGCGGCCAACGCTTCAGTTGAGGCGCTGGGCCGCCGTCGCGCTGCTGGCCGTCGTGCTGCAAGCGGCGCTGGGCGCGCTGATCAGCGGCGCCGCGGCCGCGCAGGCCTGCGGCGACTGGGCCGATTGCAGCCGCATCGCGGGTCAGGCCGGCTGGGACGCGCAGGCGCTCAACCCCTGGCTGGCGCCCGATGCCGCCGCGGCGCCCGGCCAGCCGCGCGGCGCCTGGCTGCACCTGCTGCACCGCGGCGGCGCGGCGCTGCTGCTGCCGCTGCTGGCCGTGGTGGCCTGGCTGGCGCTGCGCCTGGGCCGCCGCGCGACCGGCCTCGCCATCGGCGCGCTGCTGCTGCTGCAGGCGCTGCTCGGGCTGTGGATGACGGCCAGCGGCCTGCCGCTGGCCGCCGTGCTGCTGCACAACCTCATCGCGGCTGCGCTGCTCGCCCTGCTGGCGCGCCTGGTCTGAGCGGCGGCGCGAGCGGTGCCACCACCGCCGGCACGGCGCGCGTGCGCGCCAGCAGGTGCGTCATCAGCACGATCGCCGCGCCAGCGCCGCCGGTGTGCGCCAGCGCCGCCAGCAACGGCCAGCCGAGCACGACGTTGGACAGCCCGCTCGCGAACTGCCACGCCGCCAGCGCCGCCAGGCCTTGCGCATAACGTCGTAAATGAACGCCGCCGTGCCGGTGCAGCGCCCAGGCCAGCGCGGCCATCGAGGCCAGCACGACGTAAGCCGCCAGCCGGTGCGTGTAGTGGATCGCCGTCAGCGCCGCAAACGGCAGGCCCTGGCCGTCGCCGGTCTGCCCCAGGTCGCGCAACAACGTGAAGCCGTGGCCGAAGTCCATCGGCGGCCACCACGAACCCTGGCAGCGCGGAAACTCGCTGCACGCCAGCACTGCGTAGTTGGTGCTGACCCAGCCGCCCAGCGCGCTCTGCACCACGATCAGCGCCAGCACGGCCCAGGCGGCACGGCGCAGGCCGGCGCTGCAGGGCACGGCGGCCAAGCGGCGGTCGTGCGCCTGCAGCGTCAACAGCGCCAGCCCGGCGTAGCCGCCCAGCAGGTGCAGCGTGACGATCGCCGGGTAGAGCTTGAGCGTGACCGTCAGCGCGCCGAAGGCGCCCTGCACGCAGACCCAGACGAAGGCCGCCGTGGCCAGGCCTGGCGACACCGCCGCTGTTGTGGGCCATGGCGGCGCCGGTGGCGCCGCCGTGGGCCATGGCGGCGCCGGTGGCGCCGTGTGGTCGCGCCGGCGCAGCCACCAGCTCGCCAGCATGGCCACCGTGATCAGCGCCCCCAGCGACGTGGCCAGGTAGCGGTGGACCATCTCGATCCAGGCCTTGCCGTGGGTCACCGGCCCGTCGGGCAGCACGGCCTGCGCGGCGTTGATCTCGTGGCGTGCGCCCAGCGGGCTGGCGTTGCCGTAGCAGCCCGGCCAGTCGGGGCAGCCGAGGCCGGAATCGGTCAGCCGCGTGAAGGCGCCGAATAGCACCAGGTCGAAGGTCAGCACCAGCAGCAGCCGGGTGAGCAGCCGCCAGCGGGCGGGCCAGCCGCCGCCACGCTCGCGCCGCAGGATCCAGGTCAACACCAGGGTGGCGGCGAGGCCGCCGATCAGCAGCAACTGGCCGGCGGGCGAAAGGTCGTAGAAGCTGGCTTGCATGGCGGCGAGCGGGCGCGTGGGCCGCGCGGGAGATCCGGAATCGGCCGCCGCAGTGTGGGCAAGCACCGCGCCACCACACTTGAGGCGTGTCAAGCCTCGCACCGACGGCGCCGGCGGCCGCAGAATCGCCGCACCGGCCCCGCAGTTCAGGGCCGCGGGGAGGATGGGCCATGGCGCCTGCCATCACGAGCCTGGGCCGCTGGTTGCGGCTGTTCACGCTGTGCCTGCTGCTGCCGGGCGGTGGCGCCACGGCCGCCGCGCCGCCGATGACGCGCCAGCAGGCGCTGCAGGCCCTGTCGCACCCGCAGGCGCTGCAGCGCCAGGCCGCCGTGGCGCGGCTGGCCGACCTCGGGCAGATGGCCGACAGCCGCCGCGTGGCCGAGCGGCTGCGCGACGAAGACGCCGACGTGCGCCGCCTGGCCGGCTCGGCGCTGTGGATGATCTGGAGCCGCTCGGGCGACAAGGCCATCGACCGCCTGTTCGAGCGCGGCATGCGCCAGATGGGCGAAGGCGAGCTCGACGCCGCGCTGGCCAGCTTCGACCGCGTGGTGCGCCTGAAGCCGGCCTTCGCCGAAGGCTGGAACAAGCGCGCCACCGTGCACTTCATGCTGGGCGACGACGAGGCCTCGCTGCACGACTGCCGCGAGACGCTCAAGCGCAACCCGCTGCACTTCGGCGCGCTGTCGGGCATGGCCCACATCCACCTGCGCCGCGGCGACGCCGAGCTGGCCTTGCAGGCCTACACCCGTGCGCTGCAGGCCAACCCCAACCTCGAAGACGGGCCGGAGATGCTGGAGCTGCTCGAAGACGCCGTGCGGCGCCACGGTGGCCAGCGGACTTGATCGGCTCCGCGCCGCACCGGCCCGCGCCTGGGTGGCGCTGGCCGCGCTGCTGGCCGCCGGCTGCCTGGCCGCGACGAAGCTGCCCACCGCCTGGCTGGACTGGCAGCCGGCGCTCGCCTGGACGCAGCCCTGGCGCTGGTGGACCGCCGCCTGGGTGCACTGGAGCAAGCTGCACCTGGCCGCCAACCTGGCCGGCCTGATGCTGCTGGCGGCGCTGGGGCTGCTGGCGCGCTTGCCGCGGCGCGCCGCCTGGGCCTGGGCGCTGGCCTGGCCGTTGACGCAGCTCGGCCTGGCGCTGCGGCCCGACCTGCCGCGCTTCGGCGGCCTGTCGGGCGTGCTGCACGCCGGCGTGGCGGTGGCGGCGCTGCATCTGCTGTGGCCGACCCGCAAGCCGCGGCAGCGCTGGATCGGCGCCGCGCTGCTGCTCGGGCTGGCGCTCAAGCTCGTGCTCGAAACGCCCTGGGGCCCGGCGCTGCAGATGCGGTCGGGCTGGGACATCGCCATCGTGCCCTGGTCGCACCTCAGCGGCACGGTGGCCGGGCTGCTAACCTCGCTGTCGATGATGTTCGGCCGCCGCCGCCATGTGTCGGCGCCGACACAGACCGCTGCCACGCCGGACACCCACGCGGCCGACACTGCGCCGGCCCGTCGTCCGCCCGTCAACCCTCGACCCTGATGCCCATGGCCTCCACTCCGATGCGACTTCGGCGCCTGCTCGCCCTGGCCCTGCTGATGACCATGCTGCTGGCCCTGCCCTCGATCAGCGGCGGCCCCTGGGCCGCCGACACCACCACGCCGCAGCGCCCGGCGGCGCGCGTGATCGTCAAGTACAAGGCCTTGGGCCGGCTGATGCGCGAGGCCAGCGCCGCCACCGTCGGCGCCGCCGGCCCGCGGCTGGCCGCCGCGATGGCGCAGCGCCACGGCCTGAGCCTGGCCGACGGCCGCGGCATCGACCGCCGCACCCAGGTGCTGCTGGGCGGGCGCGACCTCAGCTCGGCGCAACTGGCCGCCAAGCTGGCGGCCGACGACGACGTGGAATACGCCGTGCCCGACGAGCGCCGCCGCGCGCTGGCCGTGCCGTCAGACCCGCTGTTCGCCGCCAACAGCGTGATCTCGCCGGCCGCCGGGCAGTGGTACCTGCGCGCGCCCGACAGCACCTTCGTCTCGGCCATCAACGCCGTCGGCGCCTGGGACATCAGCACCGGCTCGGCGCAGGTGGTGGTGGCCGACCTCGACACCGGCGTGCGCTTCGACCACCCCGACCTGGCGGCCAAGCTGCTGCCGGGCTACGACTTCATCAGCGACACCGACACCGCCAACGACGGCAACGCCCGCGACAGCGACGCCAGCGACCCCGGCGACTGGACCACCGCCAACCAATGCGACGCCGGCGAAGCCGCCGCCCCCAGCAGCTGGCACGGCACGCAGACGGCCGGGCTGATCGGCGCGCAAACCAACAACGGCGTCGGCATGGCGTCGGTGGGCTTCAACGTGATGGTGCTGCCGGTGCGCGTGCTGGGCCGCTGCGGCGGCTACGACTCCGACATCCTGGCCGGCCTGCGCTGGGCCGCCGGGCTGAGCAGCAGCCCCGTGGCCAACCCCAACCCGGCGCGCGTGATCAACCTCAGCCTGGGCTCGGCCGGCTCTTGCACCGCCGCCTACACCGACGTGATCGGCCAGCTCACGGCCGCCGGCGTGGTGGTGGTGGCCTCGGCAGGCAACGAGGAAGGCCTGGCCGTCGCCACGCCGGCCAACTGCAGCGGCGTGATCGCGGTGGCCGGGCTGCGCCACGCCGGCACCAAGGTGGGCTTTTCCAGCATCGGGCCGCAGGTCACGGTGTCGGCGCCGGGCGGCAACTGCGTCAACACCAGCGGCGCCTGCCTGTACCCGATCCTCACCACCATCAACAGCGGCAACACCGGCCCCGCGGCCAATACCTACAGCGACAGCAGCAACTACTCGGTGGGCACCAGCTTCTCGGCGCCGCTGGTCGCCGGCACCGCGGCCTTGATGCTCTCGGTCAACCCCAGCCTGACGCCGGCGCAGGTGAAGTCGCTGATCCAGGGCAGCGCGCGCGCCTTCCCCACCACCAGCAGCGACCCCACAGTGGCGCAGTGCAAGGCGCCCACGAGCGTGCCGCAGGACGAATGCCTGTGCACCACCTCCACCTGCGGCGCCGGCATGCTGGACGCCGGCGCCGCGGTGGCCGCGGCGGCCGCCAACTCGGCGCCCAGCGTCAGCATCAGCGGCGGCGGCACGGCCGTGCTGGCCGGCAGCACGGTGGCTTTCGACGGCAGCGGCTCCAAGGCGGCCGCCGGGCGCAGCATCAGCAGCTACCAGTGGGCCATCACCGCGGGCAGCGGCATCGCGGCGATCAGCGGCAGCAGCAGCGGCGCCACGGTGAGCGTGCTGACCTCGGGCAGCGGCAGCTTCACCATCCGCCTGATGGTGACCGACAGCGCCGGCGCGCAGGCCAGCGCCAGCAGCACGGTCAACGTCAATGCGCCGGCGGCGCCGACGGTGAACCTGCTGGCCTCGTCGCAGGTGGTGACGGCGGGCAGCACGGTCACCATCGACGGCAGCGGCTCCACGGTGGCAGCGGGCTTGAGCGTGGCCGGCTACCAGTGGGCCATCACCAGCGGCGCCAGCCTGGCCAGCATCACCTCGACGGCCACCGCGTCGAGCGTGAGCATCGCCACCACCGGCAGCAGCAGCGGCAGCTTCACGGTGCGGCTGACGGTGACCGACAGCCTGGGCCAGCAGTCGAACGCCAGCCTGACCATCAACGTCACCGCGCTGGGGCCGACGGCCAGCATCGGCGCCTCGGCGGCCAGCGTCAGCGCCGGCAGCACGGTCAGCTTCGACGGCAGCGGCTCGACGGCACCCAGCGGGCGCAGCATCAGCAGCTACCGCTGGGCCATCACCAGCGGCGGCAACATCGCCGCCATCAGCGGCAGCAGCACGGCAGCCAGCGCCACGGTGAGCACCAGCGCGGCGGGCAGCTTCACGATCACGCTGACCGTGACCGACAGCAGCGGCGCGCAGGACAGCCGCACGAGCACGGTGACGGTCACGCAGGCGACCGCCAGCAGCGGCGGCGGCGGTGGCGGCGGCGCCACCAGCCCGGGCTGGCTGCTCGGGCTGGCGCTGGCGGTGGCGGCGCTGGCGTGGCCGCGGCGCGGCGCGGCAGGCGGGCCGAAGAACGACGCGAGCCGCGGCCCGCGCCAGCCATGACGCGGGCGGTGGTGGTCGGTGGCTAGCGGCGGCTAGCGGCGGCTAGCGGCGCCGCCGTGCGCGGCCGGCCGCCAGCAGCGCCAGCAGCGCGCCCGGCAGCAGCGCGGCCGTCGGCGGCACCGGCACGGCCAGCGGGTCGGGATCGGGGTCGGCCGTCGTGCCCGGCAACTGCAGGCCGTAGGCGGCGGCCGCGCTGGAGTGCAGCGTCGCGCCGTTGGTCAACGCCACGCTCTTCAAGGCAAAGGTGTTGAAGCCGTCGAGGTCGGCGCCGTTGGACGTCTGCACCTCGATGCCGCCGACCACGCGGTATTGGTGGCCGGCCAGCGCCAGGAACTGCAGCTCGAACACGGTGTCGACCTCCAGCGTGCCGCCGGCTTCCATCAACTCGCGCAAGGCGGTGCTGGCGCTCACGAACTGGCTGGCCACCGCCTCGGGGCAGCCCGATTCCTGCAGCGCGGGCGGCAGCTCGGGGTAGTCGGCGCACTGCATCGGCGAGCGCACCGACAAGTCCCACACGCCGAGCCCGGCCAGCAGCGGCTCGACGTCGGCGCGCTGCTGCTGCACGATGTCGAACAGCGGCCCACCGGCAAAGCCCTGGCCGGTCAACTGGCCCGGGGTCAGTTCGACGAAGCTGTCGCTGCGGTCGCCGAACACCGCGCCCAGGTTCATGTGCACGCCGAAGCTCAGCGTCACCAGCGTGTCGGCGCTGGGCGTCCAGGTGTCCATCCACCACGACTCGGCGCCCGCCTGGTGGTGGCTGGCGGTGCCCAGGCTCACGGTGATCGGGTCGGTCAGGCAGAACACGGTGCCGTTGGGATCGGTGGCCGACGCGCACTGGTACTGGTTCTGGTAGGTGTGGCTGCCGGTCAGCAGGCCGACGCGGTTGGTCCGCGTCTCGACGCGCGAGGTCCAGAAGTCCACCAGCGTCTGCCCCTGCAGGCCGCCCAGCGTGCCGGTCTGCGCGCGCGCGCTGGCCTGGGTGTCGGGCGCGCCCTGCCCCGGCAACGGCGTCGGCTGGCCGTTCGTCTGCTGCAGCAGCAGGGCGGCGCCGGCGCTGACGGTGGCGCCGACCACGCTGCTGGCCTGCGTCGCATAGCCCTGGCCCGCATAACGCAGCACCTGGTTGCTGCTGGTGGTGCCGCTGGCGATCACCGGGCCCATCAGCACCGCCTCGGTGGACTTTTCGTCGCGCACCTCGCTGTGCACCGCGTGGCCGGCGGCGGCCTCGAAGCGCGTCGCCCAGGCCAGGTCCACCGGCTGCAGGTAGAGGGTGAGCGGCGCGGCGCCGGCCACGGTGGCGGCGCCGCACAGCAAGGCGGCGGCGAAGGCGGGTGCGGTCATGGCGCGGAACCTCGGGCAGTGGACGACGCGCGCACGGTACGAAAGCCGGCGCCGAACCGCTCCAACCGATGACTAACCGATGGCTAGGCCTGGGCCACACTCCCCCCGTTTGCAGGGGGCGGCCGCAGCTCGGCGGCCAGGTGCTGCTGCGCATCGGCCAGCGCCTGCGCCAGCGCGGCGGCGCCGGGGTCGCAGCGCAGCGCGCGCTGCAGCACGTGGCAGGCGGCGGCGGCATCGCCGCCGGCCAGCAGCGTGCGCGCCCGGCCCAACGCCAGCGTGGCCTGGCGTTGCAGCAACTGGCGGCGGCGGCGCGCGTTGAGGCCGGCCAGCGCCTGGCTGCCGAGCAGCCGGTCGGCGTGCAGCCGCAAGGCGCGGTCAGCGGCATCGGCGGCAGCGGCGGCATCGACGTCACCGGCCTCGGCCGCGTCGGCGAGTTGCTCGAAGGCGGCCACGTCGGTCCACGCCAGCGCCGGGTGCAGCGCCAGCCGGCCGTCGGCCAGCACCACGGCGTCGGGCAGGTCGAGCAGGCGGCGCAGGCGCGACACCGCCATGTCCAGCGACGCGCGCGGCGTGCTGGCGTCGAGCGAAGGCCAGAGGTCGTCGATCACCGCCTGCGCGTCGAGCGGCCCGCCGCCGTGGGCGGCCAGCAGCGCCAGCAGCTCCAGGGGCTTGCGCGGCGTCTTGCCGCCGATCACCAGCGGCCGGCCGTCGCGCTCGATGGCCAGCGCGCCGAGCACGCGCACCTTCAGCCGCCAGGGCCAGTCGTCGCGCCAGCGCGCCCTGGGCAGCAGCCGGCGTTCGCGGATGGCGGCGCTGGCGAACTCGACCTCGACGCCGGCGCGCAAGCCGGCGTCGGCCACCTGCGCCGCCCAGTCGGGAAAGTAGCCCAGGAAGCGCGGCCAGTCGTTGGCGGCCGCCGCGAGCAGCGCCTGCAGGCACAGCGCCGGCGCCTCGGCCGCGCCCTGCGCCAACGCCTGCGCGGCGCGCATGGCCGCCTGCAGCGCCGCCACGATGCGCGCCTGCGCGCCGGTCTGGTGTTGGCGCAGCGCGTCCAGCACCTGCAAGGCCTCGTCCCAACGGCCGACGCCGGCCAGCGCCTGGGCGCGCAGGTCGTGGTAGACGCCGCGGTCGCGCTCGGGCACCTCGACGTCGGCGCTCAGGTCGAGCAGCAGCTCGGCCTTCTCCAGCGCGGCGCGGAAGCGGCCGCGCTGCAGCAGCACCATGGCCTGCCAGCGCAGGCCTTGCAGCGCGCGGCCCGGCCGCTGCAGCGTGCGCAAACGGTCGACCGCGGCGTAGGCGCGGTCCTGCGCCGCGGCGTCGCTGCCGCGCAGCGCGTGGCGCAGCTCGACCACGGCGTGCGACCAGGCCGGCAGCCCAGTGCCCTGCAGGTCCGCCACCGCGGCCAGCGCGGCCAACGCAGCCAGTTGCTGGCGCGCCTGCGCGGCGGCCTCGGCATGGCCCCAGAAGCCCAGGCAGTCTTCGAGCTGCACCCACCAGCGCGCCTGCCACGCCGGGCTGGCCAGCGCCAGCGCGGGCGCGACCAATGCCGCCACGCGTTCGCAGGCGGCGGCCTGGTACTCCATGCCGTGGTATTCGTGCAGCACCTTGGCCAGCAGCGCGTGCTCGTCGCCGGGCGGCCAGGCGCCGTCGCGCAGCGCCTGCAGCAGCCGCGCGGCGGCGCCATGCGCACTGCTGCTGCCGTAGGCGAAGCGGTGGTCGAGCGCGGGCAGCACCAGGCGCGCGGCATCGAGCCGCAGCGCGTCGAGCGCGCGGCGCGGCGGCGGCGCGGCGGCCTCGCCGTCGGCGAAGCGCGCCAGCCAGTCGTGCAGGCCGCGGAAGTCGGCCATCTCGGTCTCGATGGCCAGCAAGGCCAGGCCGGCCAGCAGGTGCTGCGCCGCGGCGTCGCCGCGTTCGCCGGCGGCTTGCCAGGCCTGCTGCAGCGGCTGGCGCGCCTGGGCGTCGTCGGCCAGCAACAGCGCCATGCAGCGGTCGGCGTCGGGGTCGGCGTCGGCGTTAGGGTCGGCGTTGGCGTCAACGTCGAAGGGCATGCGCCGGGAGTGTGCCAGCGCCGCCCCGCGGGGCCCGTCAAGCCCTCAGTTCGAAGCCGGCTTGTCGGCCTGCTCGGCGCGCTGGGCGCGGGTGGCCGGCTCGGCCTGCGACGACGGCAGCTCGGCGGCGTCGATCTTGGGCGCGCCGATGTTCTGCTCGATGCCCGGCAGCGTGTGCGCGATGCCCTTGTGGCAGTCGATGCAGGTCTGCCCTTCGTTGAACGCCGTCTGGTGCCGCGTGGCGGCGCGCCGGTTCTGCTCCGCGTAGTCCATGAACGTGAAGTTATGGCAGTTGCGGCATTCCTGGCTGTCGTTCTTCTTCATGCGGGCCCACTCGTGGCCCGCCAGCTCGGCGCGCTTGGCGTTGAACTTCTCCGGCGTGTCGATGCTGCCCAGCACCTTGTGCAGCACCTCGTTGCTGGCCTGTATCTTGCGGATGATCTTGGGCACCCATTCCTTGGGCACGTGGCAGTCGGGACAGGTGGCGCGCACGCCGGTGCGGTTCTGGTAGTGCACCGTGTTGCGGTACTCGACGTAGACGTTGTCGCGCATCTCGTGGCACGAGATGCAGAAGGCCTCGCGGTTGGTCCACTCCATCGCGGTGTTGAAGCCGCCCCAGAAGATGATGCCCAGCACGAAGGCCACGCCGACGGCGCCGGTGGCCAGTGCCCACAGTTTGCCGGCCAGGCTGCCGAACCAGCCGCTGCGCTTTTCTTGTTCTGCCATGGTGCCCTCGACCCGTCACTGCAATCCGCGGGCGCGCTGGAAGGCGTTGCCCACCAGCGGCTTGGCGTCGGTCTGTGCCACGTGGCACTGCGTGCAGAAGTAGCGCCGCGGGCTGATGTTGTCCAGCTCGGTGTTGTCGCGCGTGCGGAAGTGCGACACGCCGACCTTGGTGGCGCCGGTGCTCTCGGCCTTCGACCAGGCGTGGCAGTCCATGCACTTGTTGAAGTTCTTGGTGATCTGGTAGCCGCTGGTGGTGTGCGGGATCAGCGGCGGCTGCTGCACGTAGTCGCGCGGCGCGGGCGCGTGGTCGCGCTCCTGGTGCGAGGCGCCGGGCGGGTTGTCGGCGCTCACCGGCGTGCCGCCGCGCAGGCCTTGCAGCTTGACCGGCGCGGGGTCCGCCGCCTGGGCGAGCTGCGCCCCCAGCGTGATGAGGCCGACGGCCAGCGCCAGCTTGATCAAGTCGCGGACTTGCATGGATCAGTCCCTTCTGTTGTCGAATCGATGGGTGAAGCCGAACACCGCCGGCGCGCAGACGTCGATGCAGCGGCCGCAATTGGTGCAGGCGCTGTCGTTGATCACCGGCCCGGCGCCGCCCTTGCCCTTGAGCGGGCCGACGATGACCTGCGGCTCGGGGCAGACGGCATAGCAGTCGGCGCAGTCGTCGCAGCGGCTGGCGTGGCGCGCCGACACGCGCAGCACGCTGGCCTGGCCGATCAGCGCGTAAGCCGCGCCCACCGGGCAGACGTGGCCGCACCAGCCGCGCGGCGCGACCAGCAGGTCGAACAGGAAGACCGCGGCCACCGCGCCCCAGGCCAGGCTGCCGCCGAAGATCAGCGCACGCTGCGTCAGCGACACCGGGTTGACCGTCTCCCACACCGCCTGGCCGGCCAGCGCGCTGGCCAGCAGCACGGCCACCAGCAGCGCGCGGCGCAGGCCGGGGCGCGGCGCGCGGCCGCTGGTGATGCGAAAGCGCCGGCGCGCCCAGGCGGCGGCGTCGGTGACGACGTTGACCGGGCACACCCAGCTGCAGAAGGCGCGCCCGCCGACCAGGGCGTAGAAGGCCACGACGATGGCCGCGCCGATCAGCGCGCTGGCCGCCGGCCAGTGCCGGCTGGCCAGCACCTGGGCCAGCACGAAGGGGTCGGTCAAGGGCAGCACGCCGAGCGTCAGGCTGGACGACAGGTTGCCCTTGACGATCCACCAGCCGGCCAGCGGCCCCAGCAGGAACAGCGCCAGCACGCCGGCCTGCGACAGCCGGCGCAGCAACAGGAAGCGGTGCGAGCGCCACCAGCTGTGCGGCGGCACCGCGGCGCTGCTCATCGCGCGGTTCATGGCGCGGTTCATGGCTTGGCTCCGGACGCGGCGCTGCCCGGGCCGTAGGGGTCGCGGCCCGAGCGCAGCGGCGCCAGGTCGCCGGGCACCGGCGCGGCGGGCAGGTTCTGCACCGGCTGCTCGAAGCGCGGCCGGCCGCCCTGGTTGGCGGCGTCCCAGCCCTTGCGGTAGTGGTGGCCCAGCTCGCCGCGCGCCAGCGTGGCCGGCAGCACCTTGATGGCGGCCTGCTCCAGCACGCAGCTCTTCTCGCACTTGCCGCAGCCGGTGCAGTGGTCGGCGTGCACCGTGGGCAGCAGCATCGCGTGGCGGTCGCTGCGCGGGTTGCTCACCTTCTCCAGCGTGATCGCCTGGTCGATCACCGGGCACACGCGGTAGCAGACGTCGCAGCGCAGGCCCAGGAAGTTCAGGCAGTTCTCTTCGTCGATCAGCACCGCCAGGCCCATGCGGGCGCGGTTGATCTCGGTGAGCGCGGGGTCCAGCGCGCCGGTGGGGCAGGCCTTGACGCAGGGGATGTCCTCGCACATCTCGCAGGGGATTTCGCGCGCCACGAAGTACGGCGTGCCCACCGCGACGCCGCGCGCCAGGCCGCGGCCCCAGGTGGACAGCTTCAGGTTCTGCGGCGGGCAGTCGCGCACGCACAGGCCGCAGCGCACGCAGGCGCCGAGGAAGCGGTCTTCGGCGATGGCTCCCGGCGGCCGCAGCGCCTGCGCCGGCCGCGCGCCGGCCGGCGGCGCCACCAGCGCGGCGCCGCCGGCGATCAACGCGGCGGTGGCGGCGGTGGCGCTGCCTTGCAGCAGCGAGCGGCGGTTGAGGTCCATGGCGGCCGGCGCGGGCTCAGGCACTCAGGCGCGCACCACCTTCACGGCGCACTTCTTGAAGTCGGTTTCCTTGCTGATCGGGCAGGTGGCGTCCAGCGTCAGCTTGTTGACCAGCCGGCCTTCGTCGAAGAAGGGCACGAACACCAGGCCGCGCGGCACCTTGTTGCGGCCCTTGGTTTCCACCGCCAGCGTGATCTCGCCGCGGCGCGACGCCACCTTGACCTTCATGCCGCGCTGGATGCCGCGCGCCTGCGCGTCGTCGGGGTGCATGAAGAGCTGCGCCTCGGGCACCGCGCGGTGCAGTTCGGGCACGCGGCGCGTCATGCTGCCGGTGTGCCAGTGTTCCAGCACGCGGCCGGTGCACAGCCACAGGTCGTAGTCCTTGTCGGGGCTCTCGGCCGCCGGCTGGTAGGGCAGCGCGAAGATGTTGGCCTTGCCGTCCTTGAAGCCGTAGAAGCGCACGCCTTCGCCGGCCTTGACGTAGGGGTCGTAGCCTTCGCGGAAGCGCCACAGCGTCTCCTTGCCGTTGACGACCGGCCAGCGCAGCCCGCGCACCTCGTGGTAGGTGTCGAACGGCGCCAGGTCGTGGCCGTGGCCGCGGCCGAACTCGGCGTATTCCTCGAACAGGCCTTTTTGCAGGTAGAAGCCCAGCGCCTTGCTCTCGTCGTTGGCGTAGTCGGCGATGTACTTGCCGTTGACCTTGACCAGGTCGGCCTGCGGGAACTTGTTGACCTTGCCGTTCTTGAACAGCACGTCGAACAGCGTCTTGCCCTTCAGCTCGGGCTTCTTGGCCAGCAGCTCGGCGGGCCAGACCTCCTCGACCTTGAAGCGCTTGCTGAACTCGATGTACTGCCACAGGTCGCTGCGCGCCTCGCCGGGCGCGGCCACCTGCTGGCGCCAGAACTGCGTGCGCCGCTCGGCGTTGCCGAAGGCGCCTTCCTTTTCCACCCACATCGCGCTGGGCAGCACCAGGTCGGCGGCCATCGCGCTCACCGTCGGGTAGGCGTCGCTCACCACCACGAAGGCGGCCGGGTTGCGCCAGCCGGGCAGCACCTCGCCGTTGATGTTGGGACCGGCCTGCATGTTGTTGGTGGTGCTGGTCCAGTAGCACTTGAGTTTGCCGTCCTTCAGCGCGCGACTCTGCGCCACCGCGTGCAGGCCGATCTTGTCGGGGATGGTGCCTTCGGGCAGGCCCCAGATCTCCTCGGTGTGCTTGCGGTGCTCGGGGTTGGTGACCACCATGTCGGCCGGCAGCCGGTGCGCGAAGGTGCCCACCTCGCGCGCGGTGCCGCAGGCGCTGGGCTGGCCGGTCAGGCTGAACGGGCTGTTGCCGGGCTGGCTGATCTTGCCCGTCAGCAGGTGGATGTTGTAGACCATGTTGTTGGCCCACGTGCCGCGCGTGTGCTGGTTGAAGCCCATGGTCCACAGGCTCATCACCTTGGTCTTCGGGTCGGCGTAGACCTTGGCCAGGTCTTCGAGCTGCTTGACCGGCACGCCGGACAGCGCGCTCACCTTCTCGGCCGTGTACTCGCTGACGAACTTGGCGAAGTCGTCGAAGCTGATCGGCGTGCTGTCGTTGGGGTTGCCCTTGGGCTTGCCGTCGGCGCCGGCATAACCGTTGGCCTTGGCGTCCTTCTCCAGCGCATGGCCGGGGCGCAGGCCGTAGCCGATGTCGTCCACGCCCTTCTTGAAGTTGACGTGCTTCTTGACGAAGTCCTGGTTGACCTTGCCGTTCTTGATGAGGTAGTTGGCGATGTAGTTGAGGATCGCCAGGTCGGTCTGCGGGCGGAAGATCAGGCCGCTGTCGGCGAGGTCGAAGCTGCGGTGCTCGTAGGTGGACAGCACCACCACCTTGACGTGCGGGTGCGACAGCCGGCGGTCGGTGATGCGGCTCCACAGCACCGGATGCATCTCGGCCATGTTGCTGCCCCACAGCACGAAGGCGTCGGCCTGCTCGATGTCGTCGTAGCAGCCCATCGGCTCGTCGATGCCGAAGCTGCGCATGAAGCCGGTCACCGCGCTGGCCATGCAGTGGCGCGCGTTGGGGTCGATGTTGTTGCTGCGCAGGCCGGCCTTCCACAGCTTGGCGGCCGCATAACCCTCGAAGATCGTCCACTGGCCGCTGCCGAACATGCCGACGCCGGCCGGGCCGTCGGACTTCAGCGTCTGCTTCCACTTGGCGGCCATGATGTCGAAGGCCTCGTCCCAGCTCACCGGCGTGAAGTCGCCGTTCTTGTCGTACTGGCCGTTCTTCTTGCGCAGCAGCGGCGTCGTCAGGCGGTCCTTGCCGTACATGATCTTCGACAGGAAGTAGCCCTTGATGCAGTTGAGGCCGCGGTTGACCGGCGCGTCGGGGTCGCCCTGGGTGGCGACGACGCGCCCGTCCTGCACGCCCACCATCACGGCGCAGCCGGTGCCGCAGAAGCGGCACGGCGCCTTGTCCCAGCGCACGCCCACGTCGGCCGCGCTGCGCGGCTGCTGCTGCGCGCTGGCCGGCATGATGGGAATGCCGGCGGCCGCGGCGGTGGCGGCCAGGGCCTGGCTCTTGAGGAAGGTGCGGCGCTCGGTCTTCATCTCGGCTCTCTCGCTGTCTCGGGTCTTGCGCTGGACTGACCCCGTTGACGACAGGGCCTTGCTTGATCTGGATGCTGATCGCGTATTCGGGTTTTGTCCTTGAAGCGGTTCAAGTTCCGCTCGAACCCGGCACCAGGCTGCGCCGCCAGTCGCGGTAACCCTGCAGTTCCTCGGATTCCGGCGGCGGCGAATCGGGGCCCGAATACTCGTAGACGAGCGAGGTGTTCAGCACCTCGGGCCACAGCGCGATGGCGCCCAGCGTGGCCGCGGCGGCGCCGGCGGCGTGGTCTTCGATCACGGCGACCCAGCGGCCGTCGTCGGCCGCGTCGGCGCACGGCGCCAGCTCGACGCCCGGCAGCTCGCGCAAGCGCTGCCCCACGGCGGCCGCGGTCTGCGGCCGGCAACGCACGATGACGCCCAGAATGGTCATGTGTACAACGACGCTCCCCGCCGAAAACCGGCGGCCGCGCACTGTGCCGGCGGGCGTCGCGCGCCAAGTTGACCTTCGGCAATTGTATGCTGACGCTTCTTCACATTGACGTTCATCAATCGCACTGGACCCTCACCTCGTGACACTGGGGTTCAGTCAGTCGGAGACATGCCCATGGAAACCACGGTGGTCCGCCAGAGCAGCGGCTTCAACCTGCCGCGCTACCTGTCGATGCAGCCGCTGTTCCAAGAGATGGACGCGGCCGAACTCAACCGCCTGGCCGCCGGCTGCACGCTGCGCCGGCTGGCGCGCGGCGACATGGTGTTCCGCGTCGGCGAGCCCTGCGAGGCCTTCCACGTCGCGGTGACGGGGCAGGTCAAGCTGTTCGTCATCTCGCCGGCCGGCGCCGAGAAGGTGATCGAGATCGTCGGCCCCGGGCAGAGCTTTGCCGAGGCGCTGATGTTCACCGGCCGGCCCTACATCGTGAACGCGCAGGCGCTGGCCGACTCGCTGGTGCTGTCGATCGGCAAGGCCGCGGTGGTGGGCGAGATCGAGCAGGATTCGCGCTTCGCGCTGCGCATGCTGGCCGGCATCTCGCGCCGGCTGCACGGCCTGGTCCATGACGTGGAGAGTTATGCGCTGCACAGTGGGCTGCAGCGCGTCATCGGCTACCTGCTGCGCGACCAGACGGCCGAAGACTGCGTCAGCGGCGAGGTGGTCACCGTCTCGCTGCCGGTCAGCAAGGCGACCATCGCCTCGCGGCTGTCGCTGACGCCGGAATACTTCTCGCGCGTGCTGCACGAGCTGGAGGCCGCGGGGCTGGTGCGCATCGACAAGCGCGAAGTGCACATCCTCGACGTGCACGCGCTGGCCGGCTACCAGCCGGGCTAACGCCTGTGGCTAGCGGCCCGGTTGCAGGTCGGCCGCCACGTTGAAGCGGGCGACCGCCTTGCGCACGTCGAGCTGCACCACCTGCAGCTCGAAGCGCCCGTCGGCCTGCGCCGCGCCGCGGCCCAGCGCGAAGCCGGCGCCGTCGGTCGAGACGATCAGCAGCGGCTCGCTCAAGCGCGTGCGGCGCACGCCCAGGAAGCCGGCGCTGGCCAGGCCTTCGCCCATGCGGTAGTCGTGCACGAGGCCGTCGAACACCGGCTCGGCGCGCGGGTCGAGCGCGATCTCCCACCATTCCGGCAGGCCGTCGAAGCTGACCAGGAAACTGCGCCGCGCGGCCAGCGCCAGCACCTGCCGCGCACGGCCGCGCTCGCGGCCATCGAGCGAGCGCGCCGGGTAGCGGCGCTGCACGGCGCCGGCGGCGTCGCGCAGCACCAGGCCTTGGGCTTCGTCGTCGGCGGCCAGCGTCCACTGGCCGTCGGCGGATGCGGCTTGCGGGCCGGCGGCGGCTGCGCTGGCCGCCGCCGCGGTGGCCACCGCGGTGACCCCCATCACCGCGCCGGTCCAGCCGCACCAGCCGCCCATCAATACACGTCGTGTTGCGTGTTGTAGACGTTGAAGTGGCCGGTCGGCGTGATCAGGCGCGGGTCCTTGATCACGGCCTTGAGCTTGAGCGTCTTGTCGTCGACGACCACCAGCGCGCTTTCCTTGTTCTTGGCGCTCCACACCGCGAACCACACCTCGTCGCCGGCCTTGTTGTACTCGGGCTGGACCACGCGCTTGGCGCCGTCGTCCTTGAGCCCGGCCCACTCGGCGATCGGCAGCACGGTGAAGCCCTTGTCGAGGTTCTTGATGTCGTAGACGGCCACCGACTGCGCGATCTTCGGGTCCGGATTCAGCGGCGTGTCGGAGTACAGGTGCTGGCTCTTCGGATGGCTCTTGATGAACAGCGCGCCGCCGCCCTGGCCCTTGATCTTGGCGACCTCCTTGAAGGCGTACTGCTTGTTCTTCACCGGGTCGGTGCCGATCAGCGAGATGTTCTCGTCGCCCAGGTGGCCGGTGGCCCAGACGGGGCCGAACTTCGGGTGCACGAAGTTGGCGCCGCGGCCCGGGTGCGGGATCTTGCTGACCTCGGTCACCGCGGCCAGCTTGCCGTCCTTGGCGTCGATCACGGCGATCTTGTTGCTGTTGTTGGCCGCCACCATGAAGTAGCGCTTGGTCGAGTCCCAGCCGCCGTCGTGCAGGAAGGGCGCCGAGCCGATCTCGGTGGTCTTCAGCGCGTCGATGTTGGAGTAGTCCACCATCAGCGTCTTGCCGGTCTCCTTGACGTTGACCACGAACTCGGGCTTGAAGTGGCTGGCCACGATCGAGGCCACCCGCGGCTCGGGGTGGTACTCCTGCGTGCCGACGACCATGCCGCGCGTGGCCACGATCTTCAGCGGCTCCAGCGTGTCGCCCTTCATGATCACGTACTGCGGCGGCCAGTAGCTGCCGGCGATGGCGAACTTGTCTTCGTAGCCCTTGTACTTGCTGGTGTCGACCGAGCGCGCCTCCAGGCCCACGCGCAGCTCGGCCACGTTGTCGGGCTTCTCCATCCAGAGGTCGATCATGTTGATCTTGGCGTCGCGCCCGATCACGAACAGGTAGCGCCCCGAGGCCGACAGGCGGCTGATGTGCACCGCGTAGCCGGTCTTGACGATGTTGATGATCTGCTTGGTGTCGCCGTCGATCAGCGCCACCTCGCCGGTGTCGCGCAGCGTGGTCGAGAAGATGTTGTCGATGTTGTAGTTGTTCATCTTCTTCTTCGGCCGCGCCTCGGGCGGCACGATGACCTTCCAGGTCTTCTTCATGTCGGCCATGCCGAACTCGGGCGGCACCGGCGGATCGTGCTGCACGTAGCGCGCCATCAGGTCGACGGTCTTCTCGTCCATCTCGCCGCTGGTCAGCCAGTTGGGCATGCCCGCGGGCGAGCCGTAGGCGATGAACACCTTCAGGTAGGCGGTGCCCTTGCCCTGGGTGATGTCGGGGGTCAGCGGCTTGCCGGTGGCGCCCTTGCGCAGCACGCCGTGGCAGCCGGCGCAGCGCTCGAAATAGATCTGGCGCGCCGTGTCGAACTCGGCCTGCGTCATCGGCGGCGCCTTGGGATTGCTGGCCTGGTACATCGGCTCGTTGGCCAGCGGCGACGCGCCGGCCTGGTAGTTCATCTCGGCCGGCGTGACGGGCTTCTTGTCTTGCGCCCAGGCGGCGCCGGCCACGAGCAGCAGCGCGGCGGCCGCGGCGACATTGAGCGTGATCCCTTTCATCGGAGCTCCTTCGGTTCTCGGTTTGCGGTTGTCTGACTTTGGATGTCGGCGGCGATGGTCGGCAGCGCCGGGCATGCCGTCCTTGAACCAGTTCAAGCGCCGCGGATCCTGCGGAAAAGCAAAACCGGGTCAAGGTCGGGCCGCGCGCGGCGCGGCAAGCTGTGGCGGGTCCGTCTTTCTTTGCAGGAGGATTCGCCCATGCCCGCTTCCCCGCTGCTGCACCCGGCCGCCCCCGCCGCCGGCTTCGACGAACCCTTTGCGATGCTGGCCGCCTGCCACGAGCGCGTCGAGCGCTCGCTGCGCCTGCTGGAACGGCTGGCCGCGCACCTGGCGCGCCAGGGCTGCGACGCGCAGGCCGCCGACGCGGCGCGCGACCTGATGCGCTACTTCGACCTCGCCGCGCCGGCCCACCACGAAGACGAAGAGCGCCACGTGCTGCCCGTGCTGCGCGCCAACGGCGACGAGGCCTTCGCCGCGCAGATCGAGCAGGAGCACCGCGAGATGAAGCGCCGCTGGACGGCGCTGCGGCGCGACCTGGCCGAGGTGGCCGCCGGCCGCTGGACCACCGCCACGGCGGCCGACTACGCGCGCTGGCAGCGCTTTGCCGAGCTGTACCGCGCCCACGCCGCGGCGGAAGACGCGCACGCCTTCCCGGTGGTCGAAGCCACGCTGGACGCCGCCCACCAGCACGAGATGGGGCTGGAGATGGCGCGCCGCCGCGGCCAGAAGCGCTGACGCGCCGGCCGGCCGCGGCCACGGCGGCAGCAGCGCCACAATGGCTGCGCCCGCATCTTCAACAACTCCCGGGAGCACGCTGATGCAGACCCGATCCCTCGGCCGCAGCGGCCTGCAGGTGGCGCCGCTGGCTTTCGGCGGCAACGTGTTCGGCTGGACGGCCGACGAGGCCCGTTCCTTCGCGCTGCTCGACGCCTTCGTCGGCGACGGCTTCAACCTGATCGACACCGCCGACGTCTACTCGCGCTGGGCGCCGGGCCACCACGGCGGCGAATCGGAAAGCGTGATCGGCCGCTGGCTGGCCGCGCGGCCGGGCATGCGCCAGCGCGTGGTCATCGCCACCAAGGTCGGCATGGACATGGGCGGCGACCACAAGGGCTTGCGGCCGGCGTGGATCCGCCAGGCGGTCGACGATTCCCTGCGCCGGCTGCAGACCGACCGCATCGACCTCTACCAGGCTCACACTGACGACGCCGACACGCCGCTGGCCGAGACGCTGGGCGCCTTTGCCGAGCTGATCCGGGCCGGCAAGGTGCGCGCCATCGGCGCCAGCAACTACGGCGCGGCGCGGCTGCAGCAGGCGCTGCAGACCAGCGCCGAGCTGGGGCTGCCGCGCTACGAAACGCTGCAGCCGCTGTACAACCTGGTGGACCGCGCCGCCTACGAGGCCGAACTGCAGCCGCTGTGCGTGCGCGAAGGGCTGGGCGTCATCAACTACTTCGGCCTGGCGCGCGGCTTCCTCAGCGGCAAGTACCGCTCGGAGGCCGACCTTGCCAAAAGCCCGCGCGGCCCCGGCGTCAAGGAACTGGCGTTCAACGACCGCGGCTGGCGCGTGCTGGCCGCGCTGGACGCCGCGGCCGAGCGCCTGAACGCGCCGCTGGCCGCCGTGGCCCTGGCCTGGCAGATGCGCCAGCCGGGCATCGTGGCGCCGATCGCCAGCGCCACCTCGCTGGCGCAATGGCGCGAACTGGCCGCCGCCGCCACGCTGCAACTGCCCGACGACGTGGCCGAGGCGTTGACCCAGGCCAGCGCCTGATCAGCCTTCGCTCGAAGGAGCAGCGGCCGGCGTCTTGCGGATCTCCAGCGTGACGCCGGCGGCATCACGCGTGTCGAAGTAGGCGAAGCCCGAACCGTCGGCGCGGCGGCCGCGGGCCGTCACCGCCAGGCCCAGCGCGCGGCCTTGCGCCTCGGCCGCATCGCGGTCGGCGACCTCGAAGCCCAGGTGGTAAACGCCCTCGCCGTGCGCGTCGAGAAAGCGGCGCTGCGGGCAGTCCAGCAGCGGCGGCTGGCAAAGCTGGATCTGCACGTTGCCCAAATCACAGCACTTGTAGCGCATCGCCTGCGAGGCCTCGGCGTTCGGCACGTCGAAGTCGATGTAAGTGCCGGCTTTCGGGTAATCGAACCAGGGGCCTGCGCCCAGCCGCTGCCAATAGGCGACGGCGCGCTCCAGGTCATGGACGACGATGCAGACGTGGTGGAGGCTGTCGAACAGCGGCTTCATCAGGGTTGAACCGGGGATGGACAGGCATACACGATAACATATACTGCGTCGTATACGAACATGAAGGTCCCGGAGAAATCGATGTACTACTTCGCCTACTGCACCTGGCTGAACGATCCCGAGCTGCGCCGCTACTTTCCCGAGGCGCGCGAGGTCACCAAAGCGGTGGCCAAGAACCACCGGCTGGAGTTCCACGCCGCCGCCGGCCGCAGCGACCGCGGCTGGTGCCACTTCAACAGCAGCGCCGCCGCCTGGGGCAGCGACTGCCTGGGCGTCGTCTTCGAGCATCCCGAGCACCACTTCGAGGAGGACTACGACGACTTCGAGCGCTGCGCGGTCACCGTGCACGGCGACGACGGCAAGGCCTACGACTGCTGGACCTACCGCATGACCCAGCCCGGCGTCGCGATGCGTCCGCCCAACTTCTACTGGGAGCACATCCCCGCGGGGATGAAGCACCACGGCTTCCCGCAGGCCTACGTCGACCAGGTGCTGGCGATGTACGAAGCCTGCTCCCCCTGCCCGCGCGCCGACCGGCCCAACCCGTCGGCGATTCCCGGCAAATCGGCCGACACCCGCTGACCTCTGCCTATCGACTTCGGAGCCCTGCGATGAAACGACGCCTGTCCTTCCTGTGCGCGCTGGCCCTGCTGACGGCCGGCGCCGCGCCCCTGCCCGCGCTGGCCCAGGCCGCCGCCGGCGATGCCGCCAAGCTGGTGCCCGCCGAGGTGCGCGCCCGCGGCACGCTGCGCGTGGGCTCGCAGCAGACCTTTCCGCCGGTGGAGTTTCGCGAGCCCGGCAAGACCGAGGTGGTGGGCGTCAGCGCCGACCTGCTGGCCGAAGTGGCGAAGCGCCTGGGCCTGAAGCTCGAATACATCCAGGGCGAGTACGCCTCGCTGATATCGGGCGTCGAGGCCGACCGCTTCGACCTCGCCTCCGGCGGCATCAGCGACACCGAGGAGCGCGAGCAGAAGCTCGACTTCGTCAACTACATGTACTCGGGCGGCGCGATGATGGTGCTGGCCGAAAGCCCGCTGGCGGCCAGCGCGAAGACCATCGACGACTTCTGCGGCCGCACCACCGCCACGCTGCTGGGCAGCCGCGTGATCATGGGCGTGGTGGAGGCGGCATCCGAGCGCTGCACCAAGGGCGGCAAGGCGGCGATCAAGACCGAGCAGTTGCCGTCAGCGCCCGACGCGCGCATGCAGCTCGACCTCAAGCGCGTGGACGCCTACATGGGCGACTTTCCGGCGCTGGTCTACATGGGCTCGCAGTTCCCCGGGCGCTACCGGATCGTCGGCGGCAATTACATCCTCACGCCCTACATCACCTCGTGGGGCTTCGCGAAGAACCGCGCCGCGCTGCGCGACGCGGTGCAGAAGGCGATGCAAGGCATGGCGGCCGACGGCAGCTACAAGAAGCTGATGGACAAGTGGGGCGTGGCCGGCGGCGCGCTGCCCGAGATCTCGATCAACCTGCCGGCCAACAAGCGTCCGACGCGCTGAAGGCAGCGATGATCGGCGCCGTGCTCAGCGAAGACAAAGCCGCCGCCGTCGCGCCGCCGCCGCAGCGCATCGTCCACCGCCGCCATTGGGGGGCGTGGCTTTTCGGTGCGCTGGTGCTGGCGCTGCTGGCGGCGCTGCTGAAGGCAGCGGTCACGGCGCGCATCGTCGACCTGGGCGTGGTCGGCCAATACCTGTTCAGCCCGCAGATGCTGATCGGGGCGCGCAACTCGCTGGCGCTGGGCACGGTGGCGCTGTTCATCGCGGTGCTGGTGGGGCTGGTCGTGGCGCTGATGCGCGTCTCGGGCAACCCCATCCTGGTGGCGGTGTCGGCGGCCTACGTGTACCTGTTCCGCGGCACGCCGATGCTGATCCAGCTGATCTTCTGGTTCAACGCCTTCCCGACCATGTTCAAGGAGCTGCACGTCGAGCTGTTCGGCGTCGTGCTGGCCCACGTGCCGATGACGCAGCTCATCACGCCCTACGCGGCGGCGTTGCTGGGGCTGTCGCTGGCCGAAGGCGCGTACATGGCCGAGATCATCCGCGGCGGCATCCTGGCGGTCGACGCCGGCCAGCGCGACGCCGCGCGATCGCTCGGCATGAGCACTGGGCGGCTGATGCGCCACATCGTGATCCCGCAGGCCTCGCGCATCATCGTGCCGGCCACCGGCAACCAGTACATCATGCTGTTGAAGTCGACCTCGCTGGCCTCGGCGATCGGCTACCTGGAACTGCTGCGCATCAGCACCGACATCTATGCCTCCAACTTCCGCGTCGTCGAGCTGCTGACCGTGGCCGCGTTCTGGTATCTGGTGATGACGGCTTTCGCGACCGCGATCCAGACCGTGCTCGAGAAGAAGTTCCCTCACCGTTGATGGCCAATCGCATGGACGAGCCCGCCATCCGCATCCAGCGCCTAGCCAAGTTCCGCGGCCCGCTGCAGGTGCTGAAGGACGTCACGCTGGACGTGCCGCGCGGCCAGGTGGTGGCGCTGCTGGGGCCTTCGGGCGCCGGCAAGTCGACGCTGCTGCGTTGCATCAACCACCTGGAGACCATCGACGGCGGCAAGATCTTCGTCGAGGGCGAGTTGATCGGCTACCGCGAGCGCGGCGACGCGCTGCACGAGTTGCCGGATCTCGCCAGCAGCCGCCAGCGCCAGCGCATCGGCATGGTGTTCCAGAGCTTCAACCTGTTCCGCCACCTGAGTGCACTCGACAACGTGATGGCCGGCCCCGTCCACGTGCTGGGACTGCCGCGCGGCGAGGCGCAGGCGCGCGCGCAGGCCCTGCTGGCCCAGGTGGGGCTGGCCGAGAAGGCGAAGGCATATCCCAACCAGCTCTCCGGCGGCCAGCAGCAGCGCGTGGCCATCGCCCGCGCGCTGGCGATGCAGCCGCGCGTGATGCTGCTCGACGAGCCGACCAGCGCGCTGGACCCCGAGCTGTCGCAGGAGGTCATTGCGACCATCCGCCAACTCGCCGACCAGGGCCTGACGCTGATGATCGCCACGCACGAGATGGCGATCGCCGCCGACTTCGCCGACCGCGTGCTCTTCATGGTGCAGGGCGAGGTGGTGGAAGACGCGCCGGCGCGCCGCTTCTTCAGCGCGCCACAGCACGAGCGTGCCAAGGCCTTCGTGGCCCGCCATGCCGGCGCGGCGGCCGCGTCGGCGACAACGGACTGATCACACAATGGACAGCCCCGCCACGATCGCCCCGATGAAACGCACCGGCACCGAGCTCATTGCCTCCGACGTCCACGACCGGCTGCGCACCAAGATCCTGACGCTGGAGTTCCGCCCCGGCACGCGGCTGGTCGAAGACGAGCTGACGGCCACCTTCAATGCCGGCCGCACCCCCGTGCGCGAGGCGCTGCTGCGCCTGCAGGGCGAAGGCCTGGTCAGCCGCCAACGCGGCTGGATCGTCGAGGCCACCGACCCGGCCAACTTCCGCAGCATCTTCGAGGCGCGCATCGCGATCGAGGGCTATGCCGCGCGCCTGGCCGCCGAGCGGCTGGACGGCGAAGGCCTGGCCCGGCTGGAGCAGTTGATGGCGGCGATGGAGGTGGCCGACAAGCCGCGCTCGGAGATCAACCGGCTCAACCGCGCCTTCCATGTCGAGATCGTCAAGGCCTCGGGCAACACGCTGTTCGTCGAGATGCACGAGCGCACGCAGTTCCAGTACTGGAACCTGCGGCTGCCGGTGGTCTTCCTGAAGGAGCAGCTCGCGGTTTCCACCGAGCAGCACCGCGCGCTGTTCCAGGCCTTGAAGGATCACGACGGCGCGACGGCCGAGACCGCGGCGCGCCGTCACATCGAAAGCACGATGCACATCGTCGCCGAGGCGCTGTCCGACGAATGAGGCGACTGCCTTGCTGCGCGCGACGAACACCCATCTGTACCCCGGTGCACGGCTGCGCGGCCCGTTGGCCTTGCGCGTCGGCCAGCGGCTGACGATCGAGTTCAGCGACCTCGGCAGCGCTGCGGCGCGTGTGGATGCGGCCGCGGACGGCGAGGCGACGCTGGCCGTCAGCGCGCATGCCACCGCGCGCGGCACGGCAATCGCGGCCAAGCGCTGGCTGATCGAGCTCAGCGAGCCGGCCGAACAAGAAGGCGAGTGGCGCGTGCGGCGCCGCGTGTCGGCGTGACGCGGCGCCGGCCGGCGCCGCGTGTCAGCGTGACCCGGCGGCGGCCGGCGCCGGCGGCCACAGCTTGCCGCACAGCCCGCGGTAGACGAAGGCGCCGCTGGGCTGCGCCGGCGTGGCACCGGCCGCTTCCAGCGACACCGCCAGTTCCACCGCGCGCTGGAACAGCGCCTCGGCCGGCTGCGCCAGCTTTAGGCTCGCCAGGCCGCGGCCGTCGAAGTCCGGCAGCGGGCCCACGGCTTGCGCGCGGCCTTGCGCGTCCAGCGTCCACAGGTACGGCACCTGAGCGGCGGTGGCCGCCACCGGCGCCAGGCGCTTGAGGTCGACCACGCGGCCGCGGCGCAGGCTGGAGACGATCAGCCCCGGCCGGCCGTCGGCGGTGGCCAGCACGCCGACATAACTTTCAGGCAACTGGGTCTCGAAGGCATCGGCCTGGAGCTGGCGGTACAACGCCGGCGCCAGCGAGCCCAGCAGCAAGCCCATCGCCAGCGCGCCGGCCGGCAGCGGCGCGAACCAGCGTTGCCACCAGCGCCGAGCCTGGGCCGGCGCCGCATCGGCCGCTGCGACCGTCGCGCCGCCGAACGCCTGGCGCTCGATGCGCGCCCACAGCGCGGCGCCGGCCGGCGCGGGCGGCAGCCGCGCGTCCAGCGGCAGCAGCCGCTGCTGCCAGCGCATCACCGCCTGCGCGACGCGCGCGTCCTCTCGCAGCGCGCGCTCGAAGCGGCGGCGCGCGCCGCCGCTCATCGTGCCCAGCGCGTAGTCGGCGGCGAGGCGGTCGATCAGCTCGTCGCTGGGGCGGTGAATCGTCATCCGACGGCTTCCGCGCCTTCGAGGCAGGTCTTCAACTGCTGCAGGCTGCGCCGCACCCAGGCCTTGACGGTGCCCAGCGGCCGCCGCAGCCGCTGCGCCAGCTGCTCGTGCGTGAGCCCTTCGTAGTAGGCCAGCAGCACGGCCTGGCGCGGCTCGTCGGCCAGGCGGCCGACGCACGCGGCCAGGCGGCCGTCATCCTGCTGCTGCTCGATCTGCTCGGGCGGCGTGGCGCCGGGGTCGGCCACGTCGTGCCGGTGCTCCTGCCCGTCGGCATCGGTCCAGGCCAGCGGCGTCTCGGGGCGGCGGCGGCGCAGCAGGTCGATGGCGCGATGGCGGGCGATGGTGGTCAGCCAGGCCAGCGGGCTGGTGCGCAGCTGCGGGAACTGCGGCGCGCGCTGCCAGACGGTGACGAAGGTGTCCTGGATCACGTCTTCCGCGGCGGCGCGATCGTCGAGCATGCGCTGCACGATGGCCAGCAGGCGCCCGGCGCTGGCGTCGTACAGCGCGCGCAGCGCCGCGCGGTCCTGCAGCGCGATGCGCGCCAGCAAGGTCTGCAGCGCGGCGTCGTCGAGGTCGCTGGCGGCGGTGGCCATCGCTACCAGCGGCAGCCGCCTTCGCGCGCGGCGTCGATGGCCAGCGGGATTGCGGCCAGCAGGCCCATCCCGGCGTAGGCCTTGCGGCAATCGGGCTTGGCCGCCTTCTCGATGCCCTCGGCCAGCGGCGACTTGCGTTCCGGCGGCGGCGGCACCAGGTTCAGCAGCCGCGGGCTGGCGGACCCGGCGGGGCCGGGCCGCGCGCCCGGCCGGGCGCTGGGCAGATCGAGCTTCAGCGGCGGCGGTGCGCCGCCGGCTGCGGCAGCGGCCGGGCCGCCGGCGCCGGGGCCCGGGCCAGCCGCCGCGCCCGGTGCCGTTGACGGCACGGCGCCGCGCCCGGCCGCCGGCGCTGCGGCCGACGGGTTGGCGGCCGGCACCGCGGTGCCCGGCAACGCCGACGGCGCCGCAGGCTCCAGCGCGGCGCTGCGCGGCAAGGCGGTGGCGTCCACCGGCGCCAGGCTGGGGACGCGCGGCGCCGCCGGGGCGCTGAGCGGGGCGGCCGGCAGGGCCGGCGGCTGCAGGGACGGTGTGACCGGCTGCGCCGGGGGTGTGACCGGCTGCGCGGGGGGTGTGACCGGCTGCGCCGGGGGCGCGACGGTCTGCGCCGAGGGCGTGACCGGCGACGCCACCGGCGGCACTACCGGCGGCGGCAAGGCACGCGGCTCGGCTTCCGGCGGCGCCGGCAGCGGCACCGGCGCCGCGCCGGCGCTGGGTGTCGCCGGCGCCTGCGCGGGCGCCACGGTCGTCGGCGCCGGCTCCACCTGCGGCAGCGGCGGGGGCGGCGGCACCACGGCGGCCGGCGGCGCGGGCGTGGGGCTGTCGCGCCGCGGCGCCGGGGTGGGTTGCGGGCGCGGCGCCGGCGTCGGCTGCGCCGCGGGGTCGGCAATCTCGTGCTGGGCCTGCTGCGGCGGCTGCAGCACGGGGGCTTCGCGGGTGTCCGCCGGCGCCAGCCGCGGCGCGGTCGACGACGAGGGCGCGGCATCGGTCGCCGGCCGCGGCGGCTGTTCGGGCAGCGCGACGGCGGCCGCCGGCGCGGGGGCGGCGCTGGCGTCTTCGCGGCGTTCGGGGCCGGGGCGGTCGCGGCGCTGCAGCACCGGCGGCGGCGCCGCGGCGGGCGCCGGGTCGGCCGCCGCGGGCACCGGCTGCGCCGGGCTGCGCGGCAGCGGCGTCGGCTGCAGTTGCCAGTCGCCCAGCTCGGCCGCGCCGGGCGTCGGCGACGGCTGCGGCTGCGCCTCGCGCAGCGTGCCACCGAAGCGCGGCTCGGGCGCCGGGCCGGCCGGGCCGGCGCCGGGCTGCGGCGCGTCGCTGCGGCCGGGGCTGTCGGCGGGGCCGCTGCCGCCCAGGCGGATCTGGATGGCGCCCCATGCGCCTTCGCCGCTGCCCGCCGGGCCGCCGGGCGCGGTGCCGACCAGCGCCACCAGCAGCAGGTGCAGCAGCCCGGCCAGCAGCAGGCATTGCGCCAGCGTCGGGCGGCGCAGGCGCGCGCGCGTGCCATCGCCGCCGCCGGGCAGGGGCGGCAAGGGAGCGTCGGCGGCGAGGGCGAGCGAAAGGCTCATCGCGGGGGGTGGCGCGGGGTCAACCCCGATGATGCCGCGCCGGCGCGGCCGCGCGGCGGCGCACGATCGGGCCGCCGCTCAAGCCGAAGGCGCGCCGGTGCCGACGCCGGCCAGCCGCGCGACGTGGGCCACGAGGTCGGCCTCGGCATAAGGCTTGCCCATCAGCACGGTGACGCCGGCCTGCTGCGCCTGGTCGCGCAGGCGGTCGTCGGCCGAGGTGATCATCACCACCGGCAGCGCCGCGGTGCGGGCGTCGGCGCGCAGCGCGCGAGTGAGGTCGAGGCCGTCCATGCCGGGCATCTCGACGTCGGTGATCAGCACCTGCGGCGTCTCCTGGCCGATCAAGGCCAGCGCCTGCCGCCCGTCCTCCGCCAGCACGACGCGGAACTGATGCGCCGCCAGCAGCCGGCTGGTCTTGACGCGCACGACCTTGGAGTCGTCGGCCACCATCACGAGGATCTGCTCGGGGCGGCGCGGCGGGGGCGGCGGCAGTACAGGCGGAACGGGCGCCGGCGGGGGCGCGGCTTCGATGGCCTGGCGGCGGCGTTCGGCTTCGGCGCGTTCGGCTGCAGCGCGCTCGGCGGCGGCGCGTTCGGCAGCGGCTCGTTCAGCGGCCAGGCGATCGGCTTCGCGGCGATCGGCTTCGCGCCGTTCAGCGGCCAGCCGCTCGGCTTCGACCCGCTCGGCTTCGCGACGCTCGGCGTCGCGACGTTCAGCTTCGACGCGTTCGGCTTCGAGACGGGCCCGGCGCTCGGCCTCGGCGCGGCGCTCGGCTTGCAGACGCTCGGCTTCGAGCCTTTCGCGCGCCTGGCGTTCGCGCTCCAACCGTTCGGCTTCGCGGCGCTGCCGTTCCTCGCGTTCGGCCTGCACGCGTTCGGCCTGCGCGCGCTCGGCTGCAGCGCGTTCAGCTGCAACGCGTTCAGCTGCGGCGCGTTCGGCTGCCGCGCGCGCCGCCGCCTCGCGCTCGGCGGCCTCGCGCGCCGCCAGTTCGCGGCGCGCACTGTCCTGCGCCTCGCGCAGCGCTGCTTCGGCGGCCGCGGCGGCGCGTTCGTGCGCGTCGTCGCTGACGCCGGGGTCCAGCGACGACGGCTCGGTCGGCGGCGTCGGCAGCGGCGCGGGCGGGCGCGGCGGCGGCGCATCGCGCTCGGGCAACCGCTGCGCCCGGCGCGCCCGCCGCAGGGCGGCCCGCCCCAACACCAACACCAGCAGGGCCATCGCCAGCAGCCACCAGATCCACTCGTCCATCGATCGACATTCCCAGGCCAGGCGGCCTTTTCGCGCGAGCGATCAGCATAGCCGCGCCGCGCCCGGCATGCGCGCGGGATACGGCCGCTATTCAGCGCCGCCGAACGCGGCCGGCGCCGCAACGCGTTGCGTTACGCGGAGTTCGGCGGCGTCACGCGGCTTCGTGCCGCTTCAAGCCGCCTGGCGCGCCTGCCGCTGCAGCCGGCCGGCCAGTTCGCCCACGCGGCGCAGCGCGCGGCGCTGGGCCTCGCCCCAGGTGCTGGCCACGCCCAGGCGGATGCAGCGGCGGTAGCGGTCGCTGCTGCTGAACATGCCGCCGGGCGCGATCACGATGTGCTCGGCCAGGCACGCCTCGAACAAGGCCTGCGAGTCGGCGCCCTCGGGCAGCTCCAGCCACAGGATGTAGCCGCCGGGCGGATCGGTCACGCGCGTGCCGCGAGGGAAGTGGGCGCCGACGAGTTGCCGCCCCTCGTCGACCTGGCGCGCGAAGGCGGCACGCAGCTGGCGGTAGTTGCTCTCGTTGCCGGGCTGCGCCAGCAGGTCGGCCATCGCCAGTTCCAGCACCGCCGTCTGCGACCCGCTGGTGGCCGCCTTCAGCCCCGCCACCTGGGCATGCCAGCGGCCGGGCTCGATCCAGCCCAGCGTCATGCCCGGCGCCAGCGTCTTGCTGAACGACCCGCACAGCATCACGTGGCCGCTGGCGTCGAAGGACTTCACCGCGCGCCTGAATTCGGGCTGCTCGCACAAGTCGTTGTAGATCACGTCTTCCAGCAGCGGCACGTCGTGCTCGGCCAGCAGCCGCGCCAGGCGCCGGCGCTCGGCCACCGGCATGCAGGCGCCGATCGGGTTGCTGAGCGTGGGCACCGCCAGCACGGCCTTGACCGGCTGCGTCCCCAGCGCGAACTGCAGCGCGTCCAGCGACAGCCCGTGCCGCGGATGGGTGGGGATCTCCAGCGCGCGCAGGCCCAGGTGGCGCAGGATCTCCAGCAGCCCGAAGTAGGTGGGCGATTCCAGCGCCACGACGTCGCCGGGGCGGGTGACGGCGCGCAGGCCCAGCACCAGCGCGTCGCGGCAGCCGTTGGCGACGACGATGCGCGCCGGGTCCAGCCGGCAGCCCATCGCCAGCGCGTGGCGGGCGATGGCGCGGCGCAGCGCTTCCTGGCCGCTGCCGAAGGCATAACGCGCCAGTTGATCGCGATGGCGCAGCGCGGCGCGGCTGATGGCGCGGCGGATGCGGTCTTGGTCGAACAGCTCGGGCCCCGGGCAGGCGGCGCCGAAGGAGACGTAGCGCGCGTCGCTGGCGAGCTGCATCACGCGCGCCGCCAGCGCCGAAGGCTGCACCGGCTGCGAGGCGGCCGGCGGCTGGGTGGTCTCGGGCTCGGGCAGCGGCGCCGGGCGCGCGGCGACGAAGTAGCCCGAGCGCGGCCGCGCTTCGATCAGCCGCGCGTCTTCCAGCGCGCGGTAGGCCTGGATGGCGGTCGACACCGACACGCCTTGCTGCGCCGCCAGCGCGCGCACCGAGGGAATGCGCTCGCCGCGCGGCAGCACGCCACTGCGGATGGAGCGCGCGATGCCCTCGGCCACTGCGAGGTAGAGCTTGCCGGTGTTGCTGGCCATGGGCCATTCTGTATCGCTGACGCGGCGCGCGGGCAGTACAGATGGCCGCCAGCGCAGGCGATACAGCGCGGCCGCCGGCGACCGCTGTGCCGCTGCAGCCGGTGCCGCGCTGGGGCTGTCGCGGCCCGGCACGGCGGCCGATGCTGCCGGCCATGGACACAGACCTCGACCTCGAACTGCCCCCCGGCGCCGCGCTGACCCTGCCGCCGCGGGCCGCGCTGCACCTGCACCTGCTGAGCGGCCGCCTTTGGCTGACGCGCAGCGGCGACCCCGACGACCACTTCATCGATCCCGGCAGCCGCCTGTTGCTGGATGGCCGCGGCTGCGTGGTCGAGAACGACAGCGGCACGTCGGCGCGGCTGCGGCTGCGTAGCGAGGCATTCAGACGGCCCGCACTGCGCCGGTCTTCCGAGATTTGATCTTCACCATCGACGCCTTTCGCAAGCATCCCGGCGCCAGACCTGAAGACTTCTTAATTGCGCGGCATCAAGGCGAATACTCCGCTTTAGGCAGGAGTCGCGGCGGATCCGGGTTGCACAATCCGCTCGGATCTGCCGTCAGCAACAAGAACAGCCCGGGAGGGCCAGCGCATGACCCGCCGCGTCACCATCCAGACCCCGCTGGGCCAGGCCCTGCAGTTCCGCCAGCTGCGCGGCCACGAGGG